>OKWW01000002.1_pt1 | contig 608204 bp, 521 predicted proteins | sample 1607191 | NCBI WGS metagenome assembly OKWW01 (sample SAMN07501054, study PRJEB24779) | human gut metagenome | isolation source: stool | host: human infant | place: USA: Pittsburgh, PA | reverse complement strand
TAGCTAAATGCGGAAGAGATAAGTGCTGAAAGCATCTAAGCACGAAACTTGCCCCGAGATGAGTTCTCCCTGAGACTATAAGTCTCCTGAAGGAACGTTAAAGACGATGACGTTGATAGGCCGGGTGTGTAAGCGCAGCGATGCGTTGAGCTAACCGGTACTAATGAACCGTGAGGCTTAACCTTACAACGCCGAAGATGTTTTGGCGGATTTGAGAAGATTTTCAGCTCTGATACAGATTAATCGATACGTCGGTGAGACGTGTTGATAAAACAGAATTTGCCTGGCGGCACTAGCGCGGTGGTCCCACCTGACCCCATGCCGAACTCAGAAGTGAAACGCCGTAGCGCCGATGGTAGTGTGGGGTCTCCCCATGTGAGAGTAGGGAACTGCCAGGCATCAAATTGCAGTAAGCCGGGGTGACAACCGGTGGTAATAAAGCGAAGAAATTCGGTGGAGCGGTAGTTCAGTCGGTTAGAATACCTGCCTGTCACGCAGGGGGTCGCGGGTTCGAGTCCCGTCCGTTCCGCCACTTATTAAGAGCCCTGAGCATTTGCTCAGGGCTTTTTTGTTTGATCTGTTCTCTATTATTGCTAATTCAGCAAAAATCCTCTGCATTAATCGCTCTTTTTCCCCTCCACACCATCAGCCATAATTTCATCCGTTAACCGAAATGAATAAATAACGAGGAAAATCATGGCAATCCCTGCATTTGGTCTTGGCACCTTCCGTCTGAAAGATGATGTTGTTATCACATCCGTAAAAACCGCGCTGGAGCTGGGCTATCGTGCTATCGACACCGCGCAAATCTATGACAACGAAGCCGCGGTGGGTCAGGCTATCGCCGAAAGCGGCGTGCCGCGTGATGAGCTGTTCATCACTACCAAAATCTGGATCGAGAACCTGAGCAAAGACAAACTCATCGCCAGCCTGCAAGAAAGTCTGCAGAAGCTGCGCACGGACTATGTTGACCTGACGCTCATCCACTGGCCGGCACCGAACGATGCGGTTGCCGTTGAAGAGTTTATGACAGCCTTGATGGAAGCGAAGAAGCTGGGTCTGACCCGTCAGATTGGTATCTCCAACTTCACTATTCCACTGATGGAGCGCGCGATTGCCGCCGTTGGCGCTGAAAACATTGCGACCAACCAGATTGAACTCTCGCCGTATCTGCAAAACCGTAAAGTCGTCGACTGGGCACGTGAGCACGGCATCCACATCACCTCTTACATGACGCTGGCTTATGGTAAGGCGCTGAAAGATGAAGTGATTGCCCGTATCGCGGCGAAACATAATGCGACTCCGGCGCAGGTTATCCTGGCATGGGCGATGGGCGAGGGGTACGCGGTGATCCCGTCCTCGACGAAGCGTGATAACCTGGCCAGCAACCTGAAGGCGCTGGATCTGCAGTTGGATGATGAAGATCGACAGGCGATCGCTGCGCTGGATTGCAACGATCGGCTGGTGAGCCCGGAAGGTCTGGCGCCGCAGTGGGATTAATCACTCGCTACCGGTATGCCGTTCGCCCTGCCGCCCGAGAAGGTATTACGACAGCTCCTTCGGGAGCTGTTTTACGTGGTCGCTCAGAAAATCAATAAATGCCCTGATGCGAGTGCTGACCGCCCGGTCGCTGTAATAGACGGCACTGAAAGGCATTTCCACCGGTAAGCGCTTATCGGCCAGTAGCTCGACAAACTCTCCGCTGGCAATCTCTTTATCCACCATGTAATCCGACAGGCAGGCAATACCGTTGCCGGTCAGGCACAGCTGCTTGAGCGTTTCGCCGCTATTGGATGACACCGCCGCTTCGATCTCTAACAGCTGGCCATCGCAACAGGAGACCGGCCAGGTATTCAGCGATACCGGCTCGGTGAAGCCGAGGCAGTGATGCTGTTTCAGATCGGATGGATGCTGCGGCATACCGTAGCGCGCGACATAGTCGGGCGAGGCGACGATCTTACGATAGCTGGTAAACAGCGGTCGGGCGCGCAGGCTGGAATCCGTTAAGGTCCCGGCCCGAATGGCCACATCCACTTTCCGTTCAATCAGATTGATAAACGTCTCAGACGAGACGAGCGACAGCGTCATTTCCGGGTAGCGTTCGCGAAATGGCTTCACCAGCGGCATGAGAAAATGCAGCATCACCGGCGTCGCGGCATCTACCCGCAGCAGGCCCCGCGGCGTCGTGCGCGTCTCCAGCAGATCGTTCTCTGCCGCCGCCATTTCCTGCAAGACCACCTGCATCCGGCGAAAATAGCGCTCGCCTTCTTCTGTCAGGCTGAGCTGGCGGGTGGTCCGATTGAGCAGGCTTACGCCTAGCTTTGATTCCAGCTTTTTGACCGCTCGGCTGACGGCGGAGTTGGCCTGTCCGAGCTGCTCGGCCGCCCGGCTGAAACTCCCGCTTTCCACCACCGCCACAAAGATGGCGATCTCCTCTGATGTGGCTCTCATTATTGCACCTATAGCAAAATTCTATTGATACTTTGATAGTTTTTGTTATTTATACAACCCTTCATACTACGTGTCATCTTAATCCTGATGCTACGGAGTAAATTATGCCACTGGCGCTATTTGCCTTAACCATCGGTGCCTTCGCAATTGGCACCACTGAATTTGTGATTGTCGGCCTGGTCCCGACCATTGCTCAGCAACTCTCTATCTCCCTGCCTTCGGCGGGACTGCTGGTCTCTATCTACGCGCTGGGCGTGGCGATCGGCGCCCCGGTACTGACGGCGTTGACCGGGCGTATGCCGCGTAAACAGCTGCTGCTGGCGCTGATGGTGCTGTTTACGGCGGGTAACATACTGGCCTGGCAGGCCCCTGGCTATGAAACGCTGATCCTGGCGCGACTGCTGACTGGTCTGGCGCACGGCGTGTTCTTTTCTATCGGCTCGACAATCGCCACCAGCCTGGTGGCAAAAGAGAAAGCAGCCTCGGCCATCGCCATTATGTTCGGTGGCCTGACGGTCGCGCTGGTGACCGGCGTTCCCTTTGGCACCTTTATTGGCCAGCATTTCGGCTGGCGGGAAACCTTCCTCGCGGTATCGATTCTCGGGGTGATTGCGCTAATCAGCAGTCTGATTCTGGTGCCGAATAATATTCCGGGCCGCGCCAGCGCCAGCCTGCGCGATCAGCTGAAAGTATTAACCCATCCGCGCCTGCTGATGATCTACGCCATTACCGCGCTGGGCTATGGCGGCGTGTTTACCGCTTTTACTTTCCTGGCGCCGATGATGCAGGAGCTGGCCGGCTTCAGCCCGTCAGCGGTGAGCTGGATCCTGCTGGGCTATGGTGTCTCGGTGGCTATAGGTAACGTGTGGGGCGGCAAACTGGCCGATAAGCATGGCGCCGTCTCCGCGCTGAAGTTTATCTTCGCCGCGCTGGTGGTGCTGCTGCTGGTCTTCCAGTTGACCGCCAGCGTTCACTATGCCGCGCTGGCAACGGTACTGGTGATGGGCATCTTCGCCTTCGGCAACGTGCCGGGTCTGCAGGTCTATGTGGTGCAAAAAGCCGAACAGTACACGCCTGGCGCCGTCGACGTCGCTTCCGGCCTGAATATTGCCGCCTTTAACGTCGGCATTGCTCTGGGGTCGATCGTCGGCGGACAGACGGTCGAGCGGTACGGTCTGGCGCAGACGCCGTGGATTGGCGCGATGATTGTGCTGGTCGCTTTGCTGTTGGTGGTCCTGAGCGGACGTTTAGATAAATTGCCACGCCGTTCGGCAGCGCTTTCTCCCGAAGGCTAAGGGTTTCTCGCAATTTGCATTGAAAGTGTATGGGAAAATCCCTATAACAGAATAACCAGTCGTCGTCGGGCTGGTTTCTGTTATCGAGGATTAATGCCCAAATTGCGAAAGAACACCTACGCCATGCGCTATGTCGCCGGACAACCTGCGGAGAGAATATTGCCTCCGGGGGCGTTTGCGGGCGTGAGTCCGGTTTATCCCGCCGGTACGCCATTAAGCAGCGATGAGAAGATCCGCGTGCTGGTATGGAATATCTTCAAGCAGCAGCGCGCAGAGTGGCAGTCGGTCCTCAAAAATTTCGGCAAAGATGCGCATTTGGTCCTGTTGCAGGAGGCGCAAACCACCCCAGAACTGGTCCGGTTCGCGACTTCAAACTATCTGGCCGCCGATCAGGTGCCGGCGCTGGTATTGCCGCAGCATCCTTCCGGCGTAATGACGCTGGCCTCCGCGCACCCCATCTATTGCTGTCCGCTGCGCGAGCGCGAGCCTATTTTGCGATTGCCGAAATCGGCGTTAGTGACCGTTTATCCGCTGCCGGATGCGCGGTTGTTGATGGTAGTCAATATCCATGCCGTCAACTTTAGCCTTGGCGTCGACGTCTACAGCAAACAGCTGCTGCCAATTGGCGATCAGATCGCCCATCACAGCGGGCCGGTGATCATGGCCGGCGACTTCAATGCCTGGAGCCGGCCGCGGATGAATGCGCTGTACCGCTTTGCGCGTGAGATGTCGTTACGCGAAGTTCGTTTCTCAGACGATCAGCGCCGCCGCGCGTTTGGTCGTCCCCTCGATTTTGTGTTCTACCGTGGGTTAAGCGTGCACGATGCTTCCGTGCTGGTGACCCGCGCCTCCGACCACAACCCGCTACTAGTCGAATTCAGTCCCGGCAAGCCTGATTAATTTAAGGTTGGTCAGGCCTGCCATGGGGCAGGCCTGCGCATGCATGGTGCTGCCTTTTATTACTCAAAAAAAACCGTAAGGACAAGACAACATGACAACACGCTCTCACCATGACAACGTCGAAAAGCAGTTCGGCTCCCAGGCCAGCGCCTATCTGACCAGCGCCGTACACGCCTCTGGTCGCGATCTGCAGCGGCTGGCGGAACGGCTGGCTGATTTTCCTCAGGCGAAAGTGCTGGATATGGGCTGCGGGGCAGGGCACGCCAGCTTTACCGCGGCGGGACAGGTTGCCGAGGTGACCGCCTATGATTTATCGAGCCAGATGCTGGAGGTCGTTGCCGCCGCGGCAAAGGAGAAAGGTTTTAGCAATATCGTGACCCAGCAGGGGTACGCCGAAACGCTGCCGTTCGCTGATGCCAGCTTTGATGTGGTGATTAGCCGCTACTCCGCTCACCACTGGCATGACGTTGGCCAGGCGCTGCGTGAGGTGAAACGTGTTCTCAAGCCGGGCGGGGTGATTATCGTGATGGACGTGATGTCGCCGGGTCATCCGGTACGTGATGTCTGGCTGCAGACGGTGGAAGCCCTGCGCGACACCTCGCATGTGCGTAATTATTCCAGCGGCGAGTGGTTGACGCTGGCGACTGAAGCGGGGCTGGTGGTTAACCAGTTGTTGACCGATCGCCTGCCGCTGGAGTTCAGTTCATGGGTGGCGCGGATGCGTACTTCTGAGCCGCTGGTGGAGGCGATTCGCTTATATCAGCAGAGCGCTTCGGCGGAGGTCAAAGCGTACTTCGAGTTACAGGAGGACGGATCGTTTACCAGCGATACCATTCTGTTCGAAGCGCATAAAGCGGTTTAATTTAGGCAACAAGAAAGGCACCGGGGAAGTCGGTGCCTTTTTGTCGAACCAGAGGTATCAGGACTCTGGTCGATCGCTGTTTTTCACAAACAACGTTAGCTGATCGCCTGGGCGCAGGTTGTCGGTATCGCTGTTCCAGCGCATCACGTCGCGAATATTAACGCCGTGACGTTTGGCGATGCTCGACAGCGAATCGCCTTTACGAACGCGATAGGTGATGCTATCGCTGTTGTTCGCCAGACGCTGGGCGCTGCTGCCTGCGCCAATAACCAGATTCTGCCCAACCTTTAATCCAGAGCCGCGCAGGTTATTCCACTGCTGCAGATCGCGGGTCGTCACACCAAGACGGGAAGCTATCCCGGAAATGGTGTCGCCGGAACGCACCTTATAGCTACGGCTGGTCAGCGGCGTATTGTCTGCGAGCTGCGTCGGCTGCACGGCGGCAATGTCGCCAGAGGCCAGCGATTCACGCAGCTGTGCGGCGTGCTTCTGCGGCACCATGACGTACTTTGGCCCGCTCGCGCCCAGCGTTGACCCTTTTACGCCCGCATTGAACGTCTTCAGCTTGCTGACCGGCATACCGGCCATGTCCGCGAGCTGAGAAATATCAACCGGACTGTCGAGGCGAACGCGCGCCAGCGCACGGCTTTCATCAGCCGTAGGCAGCTTTACGCCGTAACGTTTGCTGTTTTTGAGAATGTCGCTCAATGCCAGCATTTTCGGGACGTAGATTTTCGTTTCATGCGGCAGAGACAGCGACCAGAAATCGGTGGGTTTGCCACGCGAACGGTTCGCTTTTACTGCCTTCATGACCCGGCCTTCGCCGCTGTTATAGGCTGCGACCGTTAACAACCAGTCGCCGTCGAACATTTTGTTCAGACGTTGCATCATGTCCAGCGCCGCGGTAGTAGATGCGACGACATCACGACGCGCATCGTAACTGCGGGTCTGTTTTAAACCATAATTGCGCCCTGTGCTCGGAATGATCTGCCAAATGCCTGCGGCATTGGCGCCAGACGTCGCGTGTGGGTCAAAAGCGCTCTCCACTATGGGTAGTAATACCAGTTCCATTGGCATGTTACGTTTCTTAACCTGCCCGGCTATCCAGTACATATACGGCTCTGCCCGTAAAGTTACATCGTGGAGATAGCTCTTATTTCTTAAGTACTTCTGTTTCTGTTCGCGAATCCGGGGATTATCCGGTATTCCCATCTTTAGCTCGTCGCCTATGGAAGTCCACAGATCCTGGTCTTGCGCGTAGAAGGTTCCATCATCTAACCAGCGCGCTTGACTTGTGAACTTGCCTGCTTCCCCTTGACCAGCCGCAGAAAGGCTCTGTGCTCGCTGTTCGACGGTGCCATCGTGCTTAGACGCCTGGCACCCCACCAGCAGGACAGAGGCGAGTAATATCGCTCGTGCCTTCATGTGTGTGTCAATAGTTGCTTAAAAGACGACCAAGGATAACGGCGAAGTTGGCCGATGACAAGAATTAAATATCAGAAGTCATCTTTCTTTGACCTTAACCATGCAAATCGCGCCACAGAGTGTTGCAAATTTGTTTCTTTGTTAATTTTATCAATTAAATCAATATCATTTACGCGTAAAAATAAATTTATACGCCGCTCATTTTTCAGAGTTACGGGTAGTGTTTTTTGTTTTTTTGCACGTAACTCATTAACTTTATGATAGTAATCGTTTATGTCCCTATCATCTGGCAGGATACTCAATGCAAACTTCATATTCGCTAACGTATATTCATGTGCGCAACATATGAGGGTTTCTTCAGGAAGGGCGTTAATTTTCATAAATGATTGATACATCTGCTCTGCTGTACCTTCGAACAGCCTTCCACAGCCGCCGGAAAACATCGTATCGCCACAGAACAGATAAGGTTCGCTGTAGTAACAGATATGTCCTAATGTGTGACCTGGCGTAGAGAAAATGGAAAAATCGTGCCCGAGAATTGACAGCCGATCGCCATCGCCTACCACCTGAGTGACGCCTTTATCCTGGGTTTCCGCCGGCCCGTAAACCACTATAGAAGGGAATTTTTCACGTAATTGTTTTACGCCGCCGACGTGATCCTGATGATGATGGGTCAATAAAATAGCCTCGGGCTGCCACTGGTTTTCCTCGATGGCTGCCAGAACCGGCGCGGCTTCGCCTGGATCTACGATGATGCAGCGGCCGTTATTCTCACTGAGAACCCAGATGTAGTTGTCCTGAAACGCGGGAATACTGATAAGATTCATAAATTACCTCTAAAGCGTAGCGGAAGGTGGCAATGAAGCCGGCAAGGATACCTCACACAGTGACAGCGCCTGAGCATTGGTCCAGTATGCCGTGGGGCGAATACTATCGCGAAACGCTGGAGCAGCAGATGAAACCGTGGCTGGCTAAATTATATGGCTTTCATCTGCTTAAGATTGGCAATCTGAGCGCGGAAATCAATACCGAAGCTTGCGCCATCTCGCACCAGGTGAATGTCTCGCTGGCGGGAAATCCAATGCAGGTCCGGGCTGACCCGCTGCATTTACCCTTTGCCGAAAAGTCCGTTGACGCCTGCCTGCTGGCGCACACCCTGCCGTGGTGTAGCGATCCGCATCGTCTGCTGCGGGAAGCCGATCGTGTACTGATCGATGATGGCTGGATGATCCTGACCGGGTTTAATCCGGTCAGCCTGATGGGGTTGCGTAAGCTGGTGCCGGTCCTGCGCAAAGGAACGCCTTATAATAGCCGTATGTTTACGCTGATGCGCCAGCTGGACTGGCTGGCGCTGCTCAACTTTGAAGTGCTGCACTATGGACGTTACCAGGTTTTGCCCTGGTCGCGCCATGGCGGCAAATTGTTGAGCACCCATCTGCCGGCGCTGGGCTGTTTGCAATTGATTGTCGCCCGCAAACGGACCATTCCGCTGACGCTCAATCCGATGAAATCCGGCAAAGCGAAAACTCAGCTGCGGCCGGCGGTGGGCGCCACCCGGCAGTGGCGCAAAGGGCAGAATTAACTCTCAGGCAGGTAGCCGACATCGTCCAGTGTGGGGTGGGAGGCCGCCGCGCGCGCCAGCTCGTCGCAGCGTTCATTTTCAGGATGGCCGGCATGGCCCTTTACCCATTCCCATTTAATTTTATGCTGGCCAAGCGCGGCGTCCAGCCGCTGCCAGAGGTCGACATTTTTCACCGGCTTTTTCTCTGCCGTTTTCCAGCCGCGCTTTTTCCAGTTGTGGATCCACTGGGTGATCCCCTGACGAACATACTGGCTGTCAGTGCTGAGCACCACTTCGCAATGCTCTTTTAACGCTTCCAGGGCAACAATTGCCGCCATCAGTTCCATGCGGTTATTGGTGGTCAGACGGTAGCCAGCGCTGAAGGTTTTTTCGTGCTGGCGGTAGCGCATGATGGCGCCGTAGCCGCCAGGTCCTGGATTACCCAGGCAAGAGCCGTCGGTGAAAATTTCTACCTGTTTGAGCATCTCTGGTAGACTTCCTGTAATTGAAATCGATTTGTAAACGATAAGTCTGACATAAATGACCGCTATGAGCACTGCAATTACGCGCCAGATTGTTCTCGATACCGAAACCACCGGTATGAACCAGATCGGGGCACACTACGAAGGACACAAGATCATTGAGATCGGCGCCGTGGAGGTGATCAACCGCCGCCTGACCGGTAACAATTTTCACGTCTATCTGAAGCCCGATCGGCTGGTGGATCCTGAAGCATTCGGCGTACACGGGATCGCCGATGAGTTCCTGCTGGATAAACCTACCTTTGCCGACGTGGCTGATGAGTTTATGGATTACATCCGCGGCGCGGAGCTGGTGATCCATAACGCCTCGTTCGATATCGGCTTTATGGATTATGAATTCAGTAAGCTAAACCGCGGCATCGGAAAAACCGAGACCTTTTGTAAAATCACCGACAGTTTGGCGCTGGCGCGGAAAATGTTTCCAGGCAAGCGCAACAGCCTCGATGCGCTATGTTCGCGTTACGAAATAGATAACAGCAAGCGTACGCTGCACGGGGCGTTGCTCGATGCCCAGATCCTTGCCGATGTCTATTTGATGATGACCGGCGGCCAGACTTCGATGGCGTTCTCTATGGAAGGCGAAAGCCAGCAGCAGGCGGGAGAGATGGGAATTCAGCGCGTCGTCCGCGCCGGCAGTCAGTTACGCGTGGTTTATGCCTCAGATGAAGAACTGGCGAACCATGAATCCCGCCTCGACCTGGTACAAAAGAAAGGCGGAAGCTGCCTGTGGCGTGCCTGATAGCCACTAAAATGAATTAAAAATAGGCGGTTGGGTGATTTTTGCAGCAAACGATTCAAAATGGTAGAAAAAGCGTTGACGGGGTAGAGGGGAATCCGTAATATTCGCCTCGTTCCCAACGGAACAACAACGCGGAGCGGTAGTTCAGTCGGTTAGAATACCTGCCTGTCACGCAGGGGGTCGCGGGTTCGAGTCCCGTCCGTTCCGCCACTATTCAGAAAGCCTGAGTCAGCAATGATTCAGGCTTTCGTCGTTTTCGTCGCCGAATTTCAGCGCACCTCTTGTTCCTCCTGCATGCACTGCATAAATACCCGCATCGCCGGACTGATAGCCTTCCCGGCATGGTGGGCGCAGAGCGCATGGATCGTCAACGGCGTCTCGCTGAATGGCAGCTCAACCAGCGTCCCGCGCTTGAGCTCGTCCTCCACCGCAAAGCGTGGCAGAAAACTCACTCCCAGATTTCCCGCCACGCACTGCTTGATACTCTCAATACTCCACAGCTCAATGGTGTTCTCCAGAGTAATTTCGCGCTGGCGCAGGGTGCTTTCAAAAATCTGCCGGAACACGCACTGGGGTTCGTTGATGATAAAGCTCAGCGGGATATGCTGCCGCGGGCGCATGAAGTCTACCGGCGCCTGCTCGACCGATGCGACCAGCGTCAGCGACTGCTGGCCAAGCTCCATTATCGTGAGCGCGTCATCGTTACCCACCCGGTAAAACACCCCCAAATCGACCTCGTCGGCAAGCAGCGCATCGCGGATGCTGTAGCAGTTGAGCGACTGCAGCGACAGGCGCACTTTCGGAGCGCGTTGCTTAAAACGCTGCAGCACCCGCGGCATTTTATACGCCAGCAGCGTTTCGCCAGTGGCGACGCGAAGTTCGCCGCCGGGCTCATCGTCCTGGCGTGCCGCCTGACGTATCGAGGCCATCACTTTAGTCAGGTCGTAGACATGCGGCAGGAGCTTCTTACCGGCGGCGGTGAGACACATCCGCCGGCCGATTTTCTCAAACAGCGGAATGGCAAGCTCCTGCTCCAGCTGCTGGATATGAAAAGTCACGGTGGACTGAGTGCAGCATAGTTTCTGCGCCGCGCGCAGAAAGGAACCTTCTTCGACAACAGTTTTGAAGGTGATGAAGCGTCGCAGATCCATATTTCCTCTTTGTATCGATATTATCGAAGCGAGAATGAAAAAATATTCATTTTTTTAAATTATCAGCTTCGGGTAGTGTCTGCCAGACAAGAGGAGAAAACCCGTGACACCTACCCTGATTAGCGCCTTTTTAACTTACACTTTGATCACCGCCCTGACACCCGGGCCCAACAATATCCTGGCGCTGAGCAGCGTCACCTCCCATGGTCTACGCCGAAGCCTGCGGGTGCTGGCCGGGATGAGCGTCGGGTTTATTATCACTATGTTGATTTGCGCGGCTTTAACCTTTTCGCTGGTTGAACTCGACTCACGCTTTACCCTGGTATTGGGATGGATTGGCGCGGCGTACATCCTGTGGCTGGCCTGGCAGATTGCCAAAAGCAAACCGGCGACAGGGACGCCGAGTGCAGAACCGGTAGGCTTTTGGGCAAGTCTGGGGCTACAGTTCGTCAACGTTAAAATTATTCTGTATGGCATCACCGCGCTTTCTACCTTTGTTCTGCCCGTTACTCGCGAGCCTGTTTGGCTTATCAGCGTGAGTCTGCTGCTGGCGGCGATTGGCGCGCTGGGAAATCTGTGCTGGGCGCTGGCGGGGCATCTGTTTCAGCGCCTGTTTTTGCTGTACGGGCGGCAACTGAACTGGATGCTGGCAGCGTTATTGGTCTACTGTGCTGTGCGGATCGTGGTGGAATAAAAAGGGAGCGCAGCGGCTCCCGAAGGGTGATTAGCCGATCGTGAAAGGATCGGCATCGCGCCAGGCGGGGAATTTTTCACGATATTCCTGAAGGGCGCTCAGCGACAGCTCGGCATCAAGACGAGTGGCCTGATGCGGATCGGCGGTGGCGATAATCTCCCCCTGGGGATTGATAATCCGACTATCGCCGCGGTAATGATGGCCGTTGCCGTCAGTGCCAACCCGGTTACAGCCGGCGACATAGGCCTGGTTTTCAATCGCGCGGGCGATCAGCAGCGACTGCCAGTGCAGCGAGCGCGGCGCCGGCCAGTTGGCGACATACAGCGCCAAATCATAGTCGTTCTGATTACGCGACCATACCGGAAAGCGCAGGTCGTAACAGACCAGCGGCAGGATCCGCCATCCACGCCATTCAAAGACCACGCGCTGGTTTCCGGCCTCATAGTGATGATGTTCATCGGCCATACGGAACAGGTGCCGTTTATCATAATGGTGCACCGTACCGTCAGGCTCGACCAGCAGGAAGCGGTTAACAGCGCCGTGTTCAGTTTGCAGCGCAGCGCTGCCGGCAATCAGCGCCTGGGATTGCGCAGCCCGGGCATGCATCCACTCCACCACGTCGGCCTCGGGTAAAGACTGTTTTGCCGCTTCCATGGCAAAGCCGGTGGTAAACATCTCTGGTAAAACAATCACATCGCGCCCGGTGATTCCTTCCAGTTGGCGATCAAAATGGCGCAGGTTGGCAGGGCCGTCCATCCAGACCAGCGGTTGTTGCAACAGCGAAATTTTCAGGCCAGGCACAATGGTCAACTCCATTCTCATGAGGGGGTTAGGTTAACTGTAACACCATATCAGCCGCGCGGCGGTCCGCGGAATATTTTGTTAAAAAAATGCTACTGATGGAAACGAAAGGGGAGGAGAGGGCGAAAAAAAGGCGGGGAAAGTTCCCCGCCCGGCGTGTGATGTGGTAGTGGTTTTATTATGCAGCTTCAACTTTACGAACTTTTTCCGGCAGCTTTACCGGCTTTGTCGCCAGCTCCTCTGGCGCAAAGTCGTCGACGTTAATGCTGCGCAGACGGCTATGCTCTGCACGGGTAAGAATGGCGGCCTCATCCTGACTGATTAATCCTTTGGCCAGCGCGTTGTGGGCCAGCTCATCCAGACGGGTGAACGGCAGATTTTTACCCAACTCTTTGCAGATCCGCTGGTGGATAGGATCGGCCGCCATCACTTCCAGCAGGGCCTCTTCCAGCAGGCCTACCGGGTTATGCTCGCTCGGCGTCAGATACTGACCGCGGCCGATGCGGGAGCGCGTGGCGCTGGGCACCTGCAGAATTTTGGCGACCTGGTGGTCCAGCCTATCCGACGGCGCATGATGATGACGGCCGGTCGGGAAGATGACCAGGCGCATTACGCCTGCCACCAGACGGTTCGGGAAATTGTCCAACAGATCGTCAATGGCTTGCTCGGCCTGGTGCAGCGCGTCCTGTACCCCCCAGTGAACCAGCGGCAGATCGGCTTCATTGCGTCCTTCATCGTCATAGCGTTTCAGCACCGCCGAGGCCAGGTACAGCTGGCTTAACACATCCCCCAGACGGGCGGAGATACGTTCGCGTCGCTTGAGGCTGCCGCCTAGCACCGCCATTGAGACGTCTGACAGCAGTGCCAGGTTGGCGCTCAGACGATTCATTTGCTGATAGTAGCGACGGGTGGCGTCACGGGTCGGCGCGCTGCTGGTGCGCCCGCCGGTCAGGCCCAGCCAGAAACTCCGCACTTTATTACTGCCGACATGGCCGATGTGTTTGAACAGCAGCTTGTCATAGGCGTTCAGGTCATTATTCTGCGCGGCGGCCATCTCCTCCAGTACGTACGGATGGCAGCGAATCGCCCCCTGACCGAAGATCATCATGCTGCGGGTCAGAATGTTTGCGCCTTCCACGGTGATGGCGATAGGCGCGCCCTGATAGGCCCGGGCGAGGAAGTTGCCTTCGCCCAGCATAATGCCTTTCCCGCCGGTAATATCCATCGCGTCAATAATGGAGCGCTGGCCGCGGTGGGTGCAGTGATATTTCACAATAGCGGACAGCACTGCAGGTTTCTCGCCGAGCATGATGCCGTAGGTGATCAGCGACGCCGCAGCGTCCATCACATAGGCGTTACCGGCGATACGCGCCAGCGCCTCTTCAATCCCTTCCATTTTGCCGATGGAGATTTTGAACTGGCGGCGAATATGGGCGTAAGCGCCAGTCGCCATGGCAACGGATTTCAGACCACCGGTGGCGTTGGACGGCAGAGTAATACCGCGGCCGACCGATAGACATTCAACCAACATGCGCCAGCCCTGACCGGCCATGCTTGGGCCGCCGATGATGTAATCGATAGGCACGAAGATATCTTTGCCGCGGGTTGGACCGTTCTGGAACGGCACGTTCAGCGGGAAGTGGCGACGGCCGATTTCCACGCCCGGGGTGGAGGTGGGGATCAGCGCGCAGGTGATACCCAGCTCTTCTTCTCCGCCCAGCAAACGATCCGGGTCAGAGAGTTTGAAAGCCAGCCCCAGCACGGTGGCGATAGGCGCCAGCGTGATATAACGTTTGTTCCAGGTCAGGCGCATCCCCAGCACCTGTTGACCCTGCCAGTCGCCCATGCACACCACGCCGGTATCCGGGATGGCGCCGGCGTCAGAGCCCGCTTCCGGGCTGGTGAGAGCGAAGCAAGGGATTTCCAGGCCGCGTGCCAGACGCGGCAGATAATGATTCTTCTGTTCTTCGGTACCGTAATGCTGCAGCAGTTCGCCCGGGCCCAGCGAGTTCGGGACGCCGACGGTGATCGCCAGGATGCCGGAGACGCCAGAGAGTTTCTGCAGTACTCGTGCCTGAGCGTAAGCGGAAAACTCAAGTCCGCCATACTCTTTCTTAATGATCATCGCGAAGAAGCGGTGCTCTTTCAGATAGGCCCACAGCTCCGGCGGCAGATCGGCCATTTCGTGGGTGATGGCGAAGTCGTTAGCCATCCGGCAGGCTTCTTCAACTGGGCCGTCGAGGAAAGCTTGCTCTTCGGCGGTCAGCCGCGGCTGCGGATAGTTATGTAACTTTTGCCAGTCAGGATTGCCGCGAAACAGATCGCCTTCCCACCAGGTGGTGCCGGCGTCGATGGCTTCTTTTTCCGTGCGCGACATCGGCGGCATCACCTTGCGGAATGTGCGAAACGCCGGTGCGGAAATCATGGATTTACGCATAGGCGCAAAGTTAAACGGCAACAGTATGATCGCCAGCGGCAGCAGCAGCCAGATATTCCACACTCCGGCCGCGCCGAGCGCCGCGGTCCAGGCGAGCAAAATCACGCTGCTGAGCAGCAGGCTGACCCGGTGATAGAAGAGCGCGCCGAGTAAAACGACGGTTGCAACAATACTCAAAATCATCATAGAGAAATGCTCCCTGAGCTTGTAGGAGGTCTGACCACTTGTGATGTATTGGTTGTAGTGCATGCGTTTTTATTTAGCAATGTGTTTACAAAATAATTACAACCTTGCTCACATTGTTGTATGCAAAAGCGGCACATAAAATCAAAAGAGCGAGGGATAACGCTGCCTGCTGCTTCTCGCTTCGACGGCTATCCGGTACACTGCCGGGGTTATTCCACTCATACTGAAGGATTATCCTCATGTACCAGGATCTTATTCGTAACGAACTGAACGAAGCCGCGGAAACGCTGGCTAACTTTCTGCAGGACGAAGCTAATATCCATGCTATCCAGCGTGCCGCTGTCCTGCTGGCGGATAGCTTTAAGGCGGGTGGGAAAGTGCTGTCCTGCGGTAACGGCGGTTCCCATTGCGATGCGATGCATTTTGCGGAAGAGCTGACCGGACGTTATCGCGAAAACCGCCCGGGTTACCCGGCCATCGCGATCTCCGACGTCAGCCACCTCTCCTGCGTGAGCAATGATTTTGGCTATGAATATGTGTTCTCCCGCTACGTTGAATCCGTTGGCCGCGCAGGCGATGTGCTGCTCGGTATCTCCACGTCTGGCAACTCCGGCAACGTGATTAAGGCCATTGAGGCCGCGCGGGCGCAGGGGATGAAAGTGATCACCCTGACCGGTAAAGACGGCGGTAAAATGGCCGGTAGCGCTGATGTGGAAATTCGCGTGCCGCACTTTGGCTACGCCGACCGCATCCAGGAGATCCATATCAAAGTGATCCACATTCTGATTATGCTGATCGAAAAAGAGATGGCGAAAGGCTAACAGGCAGGTGAGTGTGTACTGTTGACGGTGGCCTCGCTCCGGCGCCGTCGTGATTTGTGAGGGTGAGGTGATCTATGTGCGAACTGCTCGGGATGAGCGCCAATGTGCCAACCGATATCTGTTTTAGCTTTACCGGGCTGGTGCAGCGCGGCGGCGGGACGGGGCCGCATAAAGACGGCTGGGGCATCACCTTCTATGAAGGTAAAGGCTGTCGCACATTCAAGGATCCCCAGCCGAGCTTTCAGTCGCCGATCGCGAAACTGGTTCAGGATTACCCCATTAAGTCCTGTTCCGTCGTCGCCCATATTCGTCAGGCCAACCGCGGGAGGGTGGCCCTGGAGAACACCCATCCCTTCACCCGCGAACTGTGGGGGCGCAACTGGACCTATGCGCACAATGGGCAGCTAAAAGGCTATAAGTCGCTGAAAACCGGTAATTTTCATCCGGTAGGTGAAACCGACAGTGAAAAAGCGTTTTGCTGGCTGCTGCACCGTTTAACCGAGCGCTATCCGCGCACGCCGGGCAATATGCTGGGCGTTTTCAAGTATATCGCCACCCTCGCGGGTGAACTACGTGAGAAAGGGGTGTTCAACATGCTGCTGTCGGACGGGCGCTACGTAATGGCGTTCTGCTCGACCAATCTGCACTGGATCACCCGGCGAGCGCCGTTCGGCGTGGCAAAACTGCTGGACCAGGATGTGGAGATCGACTTTCAACGCGAGACCACACCCAACGATGTGGTCACGGTTATCGCCACGCAGCCGCTGACGGCCAATGAAACCTGGCATAAGATCATGCCAGGCGAGTGGGCGTTATTTTGTCTCGGGGAGCGTGTAGTTTGAGGCCAGCTGCGGCTGGACAACCTCGTGGCTGAGCGGCTTGCTCACCACATAGCGGCCGTCGGTCACTGATACGACCGGCGGTTTGTGGGTCTGCTGGAAATAGTCATAGCCAGGCTTGAGCTGTTTCCAGAAATCCGCGTAGTAGGAGTATTTGTGGCGTTCCATGTTGGCGTTGGTCATGCGGAACGGATAGATACTCACCTGCACGCTTGGCTGGCCGAAGACTAAAGCGCCGGTCACGAACTGGAAGATCTCATCGATACCGCTGTCGGTCATGGCGTAGCAGCCGACTGAGACGCAGTCGCCGTGGATCATCAGGTATTTCCCTTCATAACCATGGGCGCGATCGTAGGCGTTCGGGAAGCCGATGTTAATCGCTTTATAGAAGCGGCTGTCGGGTTTGAGCTGGCTGCGGGTGACGTTATAGAACCCTTCCGGACTCTTGAAATCGCCCTGGCGCTGTTTCGGACCGAGGCCACCGGAGTAGTTGCAGATCCGGTAGCTGTCGAGGAGCTGGTAGGTCTCACCCATTTTGACGTAAAGGTCGAGCATGCGCTCTTCTTTAAAGATCTCAATGTAAACCGGTGAACCCATTAATTGCTGCTTATATTCTTTGCTTACCGGCGTTGTCGGGCTGTTGCTGCTGAGCAGCCCGGCAAATGACACGCACGGCAACAGAAGCATCGCAATAAATAATGCGATTTTGCGCATACTGCTTGTTCCTTGATAAAACAAAATAGCCACATTGCCAGGACGGCAAGAGAGACCCGAAATCAGAGTTTTCTGGATTTAGAGCGCTCACATTAGCATCACGGCATTTTTTCGCAAGGGCGACGTGGCGGCGTTTACAAATCAGCCTCACTTTATACCCTGCCAGCGACGAAAACACAGTGAGAACTTTGCGCAATAGCTCGCATTTTAGAAGCACTTATCGCCCCTTGCGCTACAGCCGCCGCTCACGAAATGTTACACTTGCGCCGGTTCATCATCAGAGTAAGAAAGGATGCTTCTCTTCCGTCCTGAGCGCTACTGGCGCCGTTTCGCCCTTTCTTCTCTGCCATTCTGTCAATAAGCTGGCCCTGACCTGCGTCGGGGTTGAGGTTACGGATACCTGCTAACGATATGATTAAAATCACGAAAGGGCTGGATTTGCCCATAGCTGGCATGCCATTACAGCAGATTTCTCCCGCGCCAGCGGTGAAGCGCGTCGCGCTACTCGGCGAAGAGTACGTTGGCATGCGCCCCGCGATGGCGGTTAAAGAAGGCGATCGGGTCAAAAAAGGTCAGATCCTGTTCGAAGATAAAAAGATCCCTGGCGTCTGCTTTACCGCCCCGGCGAGCGGGATCGTCAGCGCGATCCACCGCGGCGAACGGCGCGTGTTGCAGTCGGTGGTGATTGATATCGAGGGCAATGACGCGGTGGCGTTTACCCGTTACGCCGCGGACGCGCTGGCCGAACTGCCGCGCGACACCGTACAGCAGCAGCTGCTGGCGTCGGGCCAATGGACGGCGCTGCGTACCCGACCGTTCAGCAAAACGCCGCTCCCGGGGAGCACGCCCGCCGCTATCTTTGTTAACGCCATGGACACCAATCCGCTGGCGGCGGAGCCGCAGCCGATTATTCTGGCCGAACGTGCCGCCTTCGACGCCGGTCTTACCGTGCTCACGCGCTTGACCGACGGGAAAGTGCACGTCTGCCAGCCCAGCGGCGGCAAGCTGGGCGGTCATCCTCTCGGCCAGGTCTGTTTCAATCAGTTCAGCGGGCCGCACCCGGCGGGGCTGCCGGGAACGCATATTCACTTTCTGGAGCCGGTGAGCCTGAATAAGCAGGTCTGGCACCTCAATTATCAGGACGCGATCGCCATTGGTAAGCTTTTCCTCGACGGGGAGCTCTACTGCGAACGGATAATTGCGCTCGGCGGCCCGCAGGTAACATCTCCGCGGCTGGTCAAAACGACGCTCGGCGCCAGCCTGGAGGATCTGCTGGCAGGTGAGCTGCAGGAGGGGGAAAACAGGGTCATTTCCGGCTCGGTGCTTAGCGGCGCCCGCGCCCATGGCCCTCACGCCTTCCTGGGGCGCTTCCATCTGCAGGTGAGCGTGGTCAAAGAAGGGCGGGAAAAAGAGCTCTTCGGCTGGGTGATGCCGGGCAAAGAGAAATTCTCGATTACCCGCACCACGCTGGGCCATTTCTTCAAGCGCAAGCGCTTTCATTTTTCCACCGATACCAACGGCGGCGAGCGGGCGATGGTGCCGATCGGCAACTACGAGCGGGTGATGCCTCTGGATATCCTGCCGACCATACTGCTGCGCGATCTGCTGGCCGGAGACACCGACAGCGCTCAGGCGCTGGGCTGTCTGGAGCTGGATGAAGAAGATCTGGCGCTGTGCACCTATGTTTGCCCTGGAAAGTATGAATATGGCCCGGCGCTGCGCAGCGTGTTAACCCGGATTGAGCAGGAAGGATAAGAGATGGGCTTAAAGCACCTGATTGAGAAACTTGAGCCGCATTTCACGCATGGCGGCAAGCTGGAAAAATATTACCCGCTGTATGAGGCGGCGGCGACCATTTTCTACACGCCGGGCCAGGTAACCCGCGGCGCGGCGCACGTGCGCGACGCCATCGACCTGAAGCGGATGATGATCCTCGTGTGGTTTGCCGTATTCCCGGCGATGTTCTGGGGCATGTACAACGTTGGGCTGCAGACCATTCCGGCGCTGCACAAGCTATACGGCGCCGAACAGCTGCAGCAGGCGATCGCCAACAACTGGCACTACAGCGTCGCCCAGTGGTTAGGCGTCAGCTTCAGTGCCGACGCCGGCTGGCTGAGCATGATGGCCCTGGGCGCGGTATTTTTCCTGCCTATCTACCTCACCGTCTTTATCGTCGGCGGCTTCTGGGAGGTGCTGTTCGCGATTGTGCGCAAGCATGAGATTAACGAAGGTTTTTTCGTTACCTCTATTCTCTTCGCGTTGATTGTGCCGCCCACGCTGCCGCTGTGGCAGGCGGCGCTGGGGATCTCCTTCGGCGTGGTGATCGCCAAAGAGATTTTCGGCGGCACCGGGCGCAACTTCCTCAACCCGGCGCTGGCGGGGCGCGCGTTCCTGTTCTTCGCCTATCCGGCGCAGATTTCCGGCGATCTCGTATGGACCGCGGCGGACGGTTTCTCCGGCGCCACGCCGCTCTCCCAGTGGGCCAGCGGCGGCGGTGAAGCGCTGGTGAACGTGGCGACTGGCGTGCCGGTGAGCTGGATGGACGCCTTCCTCGGCAATATTCCCGGCTCAATTGGCGAAGTGTCAACGCTGATGATCTTCATCGGCGGGGCGATCATCCTCTTTGGCCGCGTCGCGTCCTGGCGCATCGTCGCCGGGGTAATGATCGGCATGATCGCCACCGCCACCCTGTTTAACGTTATCGGCTCCGACACCAACCCGATGTTCGCTATGCCATGGTACTGGCATCTGGTGCTCGGCGGTTTCGCCTTCGGGATGATGTTTATGGCGACGGACCCGGTATCCGCCTCGTTTACCGATAAAGGGAAATGGAGTTACGGCGTGCTGATCGGCGTGATGTGCGTGCTGATCCGCGTGGTGAACCCGGCTTATCCGGAAGGGATGATGCTGGCGATCCTCTTCGCCAACCTCTTCGCACCGCTGTTCGATTATCTGGTGGTGCAAGCCAATATTAAGCGGAGGAAGTCGCGTGGCTGAGAAGAAAAGTAACGATAGCATCGGCAAAACGCTGCTGGTGGTGCTGGTGCTTTGTCTGGTCTGCTCCATCGTGGTGGCGGGCTCGGCCGTGGGGCTGAAATCCCGCCAGCAGGCGCAGCGGGCGTTGGATAAGCAGCGCAATATCCTGGCAGTGTCAGGGCTGATGCACCCCGGTATGGATGCGGATGCGGTAGCGGACACCTTCGCGGCGCGCATTACCCCGCGACTGGTGAATCTGGCCACCGGAGAACTGCTGGAGAAAGACCCGGGTAAATTTAATCAGGCTCAGGCGCTGAAGGATCCGCAGCAGAGTATGGCCCTGGATGCCAGTCAGGATCCGGCTGGTATAAAGCGACGCAGTAATCTGGCGGAAATTTACCTGGTGCGCGACGCGCAGCAGAAGATTGAGCAGGTGGTGCTGCCCATTTATGGCAACGGCCTGTGGTCGATGATGTATGCCTTCGTGGCGCTGGACGTCGATGGCCGCACGGTAAAAGGCATTACTTACTACGATCAGGGCGAAACGCCGGGGCTGGGCGGCGAGGTGGAAAACCCGAACTGGCGCCAGCAGTTTGTCGGCAAGCAGGTGCTGGATGACAACGGTATGCCGGCGCTGAAGGTGGTGAAAGGCGGCGCGCGCGCAGGCGATCTCCACGCGGTTGACGGTTTATCCGGCGCCACGCTGACGTCCAATGGCGTACAGCATAGCTTTGATTTCTGGATGGGCGAACTGGGCTTTGGTCCGTTCCTGAAAAAGGTTCGTGAGGGAGAGCTGAATAATGGCTGAACAGAGCGATATGAAAGAGGTGAAGCGCGTGCTGGTGGGGCCGCTCATCGCCAATAACCCCATCGCCCTGCAGGTGCTGGGCGTCTGCTCCGCACTGGCGGTAACCACCAAACTGGAAACCGCCTTCGTGATGACCATTGCGGTGACCCTGGTGACGGCGTTCTCCAGCATGTTTATCTCGATGATCCGCCACCATATTCCCAATAGCGTGCGCATCATCGTGCAGATGGCGATCATCGCCTCGCTGGTGATCGTGGTGGATCAGCTGCTGCGGGCTTTCGCCTATGAGACCTCCAAACAGCTGTCGGTATTCGTCGGGCTTATCATCACCAACTGCATCGTGATGGGCCGCGCCGAAGCCTACGCCATGAAGTCGCCGCCGCTGGCGAGCTTTATGGATGGTATTGGCAACGGTCTCGGCTATGGCGCGATCCTAATTATCGTCGGCTTCCTGCGCGAGCTTATCGGTAGCGGCAAGCTGTTCGGTATCACGGTGCTGGAAACGGTGCAGAACGGCGGCTGGTATCAGCCGAACGGCCTGTTCCTGCTGGCGCCGAGCGCGTTCTTCATTATCGGTTTGCTGATCTGGGCCCTGCGTAGCTGGAAGCCTGAGCAGCAGGAAAAGGAGTAATCGGTGATGGCTCATTACATCAGCCTGTTTGTCCGCGCGGTGTTCGTTGAGAACATGGCGCTGGCCTTCTTCCTCGGGATGTGCACCTTTCTTGCGGTGTCGAAAAAGGTCTCCACCGCCTTCGGCCTCGGCGTCGCGGTGACGGTAGTGCTGGGGCTTGCCGTGCCAATCAATAACCTGGTCTATAACCTGGTGCTGCGCGACGGCGCGCTGGTTGAGGGGGTGGATCTCAGCTTTCTTAACTTCATCACCTTTATCGGAGTGATCGCCGCGCTGGTGCAGATCCTCGAGATGATCCTCGATAAGTATTTTCCGGCACTGTACAACGCGCTGGGCATCTTCCTGCCGCTGATTGCGGTTAACTGTGCGATTTTCGGCGGCGTGTCGTTCATGGTGCAGCGCGATTACAACTTCCCGGAGTCCATCGTCTACGGCTTCGGCTCCGGCATTGGCTGGATGCTGGCGATCGTGGCGATGGCGGGGATCCGCGAAAAAATGAAGTACGCCAACGTGCCCGCCGGTTTGCGCGGGTTAGGGATCACCTTTATCACCACCGGACTAATGGCGCTGGGCTTTATGTCCTTCTCCGGCGTGCAGCTATAAGGGCGAATAAGTATGGAAATTATTCTTGGCGTCGTGATGTTCACGCTGATTGTGCTGGTGCTGTCGGGGCTTATCCTGGCAGCGCGCTCAAAGCTGGTGAACGCGGGCGACGTGGTTATTGAGATCAATAACGAAGCGGATAAACAGATCCGCACCCCTGCGGGTGACAAACTGCTGAACACGCTGTCCAGCAACGGGATCTTCGTCTCCTCCGCCTGCGGCGGCGGCGGCTCCTGCGGCCAGTGTCGGGTAACTGTTAAAGAGGGCGGCGGGGATATCCTGCCGACCGAGCTTTCGCATATTACTAAGCGGGATGCCAAAGCCGGTTGCCGTCTGGCCTGTCAGGTGGCGGTGAAGCAGAACATGAAGATTGAACTGCCGGAAGAGATTTTCGGGGTCAAAAAATGGGAGTGTGAAGTTATCTCTAACGATAACAAAGCCACTTTCATTAAAGAGCTCAAGCTGCGGATCCCGGAGGGGGAGGTGGTGCCGTTTCGCGCCGGGGGCTATATTCAGATTGAATGCCCGCCGCATAAAGTGGCCTATGCAGATTTTGATGTTCCCGATGAATACCGTTCAGACTGGGATAAGTTCAACCTGTTTCGCTATGTCTCTGAGGTGAAAGAGCCGACCCTGCGCGCCTACTCAATGGCTAACTATCCGGAAGAGAAGGGCATCATTATGCTCAATGTGCGCATCGCGACGCCGCCGCCGAAGGTCCCGGATGCGCCGCCGGGGATCATGTCATCCTATATCTGGTCGCTGAAGCCGGGCGATAAGGTGACGATTTCCGGGCCGTTTGGCGAGTTCTTTGCTAAAGAAACCGACGCCGAGATGGTGTTTATCGGCGGCGGCGCCGGGATGGCGCCGATGCGTTCGCATATTTTCGACCAGCTCAAGCGCCTGCACAGCACGCGCAAAATCAGCTTCTGGTACGGCGCCCGTTCGCTGCGCGAAATGTTCTACGATGAGGAGTTTGAACAGCTGGCGCGCGACAATCCAAACTTTACCTTCCACGTCGCGCTCTCCGATCCGCTGCCGGAAGATAACTGGACCGGGCATACCGGCTTTATCCATAACGTTCTGTACGAGAACTATCTACGCGATCACCCGGCGCCGGAAGACTGCGAGTTCTACATGTGTGGGCCGCCGGTAATGAACGCCGCGGTAATTAAGATGCTCAAAGATCTGGGCGTCGAGGACGAGAATATTCTCCTCGACGACTTTGGAGGCTGACGATGCTGACGGTATTTATCGCGACCTTTGTGATTTTTGCGCTGGTGATCTTCGGCATGTCGCTGGGCTACCTGGTGAAGCGCAAGAGCATCCAGGGCAGCTGCGGTGGGATCTCCGCGCTGGGGCTGGAGAAAGTCTGCGATTGTCCGGAACCGTGCGACGCGCGTAAAAAGCGCCTCGCCCGCGAGGCGCAGCGTCAGCAGCGGCGTATTTTGTAATGCCCGGCGGCGCTGCGCATGCCGGACCTGCTGCTTCAGTTTTGTAGGCCGGGTAAGGCGCCAGCCGCCACCCGGCATAAAGCGGCTCCGTGCCCGGCGGCGCTGCGCATGCCGGGGCTGCTGCTTCGGTTTTGTAGGCCGGGTAAGGCGCCAGCCGCCACCCGGCAACAACATGCCAGCAATGTGAGGCCGCTTTCGCGGCTTTTTTAGCCGTTGACTCCCTTACTGCCAGCTTTTCGCCTGCGCCGGAGAATCCACCATCACCCCGTCGGCGCCCAGTTCTTTCGCCGTGCGGTAGTCTTCCGCACTGTTGATGCCGAAGAAGATAATGTGCGCTTTATCCTGCGAGCGGAAGCAATCCATTGCCTCTTTATCCCAGGTGAGCGTCGCCGGGGAGATCCCTTCGCCAAGGGTGAATTTCTCCACCACCTCGACTTTGCGCTTCAGCTCCAGTCCATACCACTGCTCACCATCGCGTTGACTCGCTGGCTGGCACTGATGGCTGAGCGAAATATTGGCAAGCCTGGTGCGGGTTTCACTGCGAGTGACAAAGCGAGGGATGGCTGGCGGCAGGGCGGCGATATAGCGGTCTTCGGTGGAATAGACCCGCACGCGATCGAGGCTATCGGTGGTTTTTAACACTTCAAGCAGGCGCTGGCCCATCACGGTCGGATCGGCATCCGGAGATTTGATATCGATATAGAAAAAAGTGTGCGGCCATTGCTGTAAAACGCTTTGCAAGGTCGGAATGGTGGCCTGCTTACCGCGCCACGGGTGGCTGTCACCCCCCCATTTCCAGCCGGCGTCGACTTTCGCCAGCTCGGCGGCGGTCAAACCGGAAACTTTGCCCTCGCTATTGGTCAATGCGGAAAGATCGCTTGACCGGTAGAGCACCGGTACGCCGTCGCGGCTTAACTGCACCGTGACCCAGATGGCTTCGGCGTTATTCTCCAGCGCCAGCTTAATGGCCGGCAGGGTATTTTCCGGCGCATCGCCGGTGCCGCCGCGGTGGGCTATCAGCTGTGGAGCGGCCCAGGCGCCAGCGGTGGCCAGCAGGCAAAGCGCGGTAAGTATTTTCTTCATGATTACATCTTCCTGGTTTATCTTTTAACCCAATGAAAATAAACATAATTTATTGCAGTTTTATGTTTTAACCGCTTTTTTAGCCGATGAAATAAAAAAAGCATAAAATTCGCATCTGATTTTGCTATGCTGTATGGGTATACAGTGTTGAGTCTGACGATGCGTAAAATTATCCATGTCGATATGGACTGTTTCTTTGCGGCGGTGGAGATGCGCGACAACCCAGCGTTGCGCGATATTCCCCTCGCGATAGGCGGCAGTCGGGTACAACGTGGCGTGATTAGTACCGCGAACTATCCTGCGCGTAAGTTTGGCGTGCGCAGCGCCATGCCGACGGCGACGGCGCTCAAGCTGTGCCCGCATCTCACGCTGCTTCCCGGCCGCTTCGATGCCTACAAAGAAGCCTCGAACCATATCCGCGAAATTTTCTCCCGCTATACCTCGCGCATTGAGCCGCTGTCGCTGGATGAAGCCTATCTTGACGTCAGCGACAGCGAGCATTGTCACGGGTCAGCCACCCTGATAGCCCAGGAGATCCGCCAGACCATCGAACGGGAGCTGCGCCTCACCGCCTCGGCGGGGGTGGCGCCGGTGAAGTTTCTCGCTAAAATCGCTTCAGATATGAATAAACCCAACGGCCAGTTCGTTATCGCCCCCCATCAGGTGGCAGAGTTTGTGCGGGCGCTGCCGCTGGCGAAAATACCCGGCGTCGGGAAGGTATCGGCAGCGAAGCTGGAAAATATGGGCCTGCGAACCTGTGGCGATGTGCAAAACAGCGATCTGGCCATGCTGCTTAAGCGCTTCGGTAAATTCGGGCGTATTCTGTGGGAGCGCAGCCACGGGATTGATGAGCGGGAAATTCATAACGATCGGCAGCGTAAATCGGTGGGCGTGGAGCGCACCTTAGCGGAAGATATCCATGAATGGCCGGAGTGCGAAGCGATTATCGAAAACCTCTATCCCGAGCTGGAGAGGCGACTGGCGAAGGTCAAACCTGACCTGCTGATCGCCCGTCAGGGCATTAAACTGAAATTCAATGATTTCCAGCTGACCACCCAGGAGCACGTCTGGCCGCGGCTGAACAAAGAGGATCTGATCGCCACCGCGCACAAAGCCTGGGATGAGCGCCGCGGCGGACGGGGCGTGCGCCTGGTTGGGCTCCACGTGACGTTGCTCGATCCGCAGCTGGAAAGGCAGCTTTTATTAGGGATTTAGCCATGCATATTCGTGCTTACCGCGACAGCGATTTGCCACTGCTCTGCCAGATCTTTCTGCGCGCGGTGCGGGAAACCGCCAGTCGGGACTATACCCCGGGGCAGATCGCGGCCTGGGCGCAGGTGGATGAGACGCGCTGGCGACAAAAGCTGGCCGACTCAATCGGCCTGGTGGCCGTGGTCAACAGCCAGCCGGTTGGCTTTATCACCGCCATCGGGACGCATATCGATTTGCTGTTCGTCTCGCCGGATCGTGCCCGCCAGGGTATCGGCGGCGCGCTTATCGAGGCGCTCTGCGCTCAGTATCCAGCGCAAATCCTGACGGTGGACGCCAGCATTACCGCAAAGCCCTGTTTTACGGCCCATGGTTTTAAGGTGGTGGCTGAGCAGCGGGTGGCGGCGCGCGGGGAGTGGTTTATTAATTACCGGATGGAAAAACGCGTGGCGCTAAGGTGATGCGGGGTAAAACCGGCGGCGGGCCGCCGCCGGTTGTGGGGCTTATTTAGCCGGAATGGCTTTCAGCAGCTCGGTCAGCAGCGTCCAGTACTGACCGACGCTCTCGATATGGACCTGCTCATCCGGGGAGTGCGGACCGGTAATGGTTGGCCCGATGGAGACCATGTCCATCTCCGGGTACGGTTTTTTGAACAGGCCGCATTCCAGACCGGCGTGAATGATCTGGATGTTCGGCGTCTTGTTGAACAGACGCTGGTAAGTCTCGCGCACCAGGTGCATCACCGGCGAATTGGCGTCCGGTTGCCAGCCAGGGTAAGCGCCTTTGGCTTCGGTTTTCGCCCCCGCCAGCTTACCCAGAGAATCCAGCATGCTGACCACGTAGTCTTTGCCGCTGTCGATCAGCGAGCGGATCAGGCAGTGGATCTGTACGTTGTCATCGGTCATGGTGACGACGCCGACGTTCAGCGAAGTTTCCACTACGCCTTTCGCCACGTCAGAGTTGCGGATAACCCCGTTCGGCGTGGTGTTTAGCAGACGGATGAAAGTGTCGCGGGAAGCCTGAGTCAGCGCCGCTTTGTCGTTATCGACCGCTTCCACGAGCACCACCAGGTTCTTCTCTTTGGCCTCCAGCTCGTTTTTCAGCAGCGCCTGGTAAGTATTCACCAGCGCTTTCAGCGCATCGGCTTTATCCGCGGCGACGGCGACAGTAGCGTAAGCTTCACGCGGGATGGCGTTGCGTAACGTGCCGCCGTTGAAATCGACCAGACGCAGATCCAGCTCATCGGCGTGGCCGGCGAGGAAGCGCGACAGCAGCTTGTTGGCGTTACCCAGACCAAGGTGAATATCACCGCCGGAGTGGCCGCCTTTCAGCCCTTTTAAGGTGACTTTAAAGCTCTGGAACCCGGCGGGAATCGCTTCGCGGGTCAGCGCCAGGTTAGAGGTGAAATCGATCCCGCCGGCGCAACCCATATAGATTTCGCCTTCTTCTTCGGAGTCGGTGTTGATCAGGATATCGGCCTGTAGCCAGTTGGCCTGCAGACCAAACGCGCCGTCCATGCCGGCTTCTTCGGTCATGGTCAGCAGCACTTCCAGCGGGCCGTGAGCGACGCTATCGTCGGCCAGTACCGCCAGTGCGGACGCCATTCCGATACCGTTGTCCGCGCCCAGCGTGGTGCCGCGCGCTTTCACCCATTCGCCGTCAATGTACGGCTGGATCGGATCTTTAACGAAGTCGTGGACGGTGTCGTTATTTTTCTGCGGCACCATATCGAGGTGCGCCTGCAGCGCTACCGGCTTACGGTTTTCCATACCGGCAGTCGCGCCTTTACGAATCAGAATGTTGCCAACCTGGTCGCGTTCCGCATGTAAGCCTTTTTCTTTTGCCCAACCCATAATGTGCTCGGCGAGCTGTTCTTCGTGATAGGACGGGTGCGGGATGGAGCAAATCTTGGCAAAAATATCCCAAAGCGGCTGCGGGGATAGTTGAGACAGTTCAGACACGGTAAGTCTCCTTACAGACTCCTGCATACAGCGGTTGCAGGACGAGGGTTAGCGTTAAAATACACAACAAGCCCGGGCTTGCGCGATGGGGTTGAGAATACCACTTTCCACCGCCGCAGGTAGTGTAAACAACGCAAAAAGCGTTGCGCAAACCGCTTAGCACTGGTTTTTAGTGCGTCAGATCTCTATAATCTCGCGCAACCATTTTCCCCCTCGAACATTATTTAAGCCGTATTACACAGGCTGGGACACTTCACATGAGCGAAAAATACGTCGTCACCTGGGACATGTTGCAGATTCACGCCCGCAAACTGGCCAGCCGTCTGCTGCCGGTTGAGCAATGGAAAGGCATTATTGCCGTTAGCCGCGGTGGACTGGTACCGGGAGCCTTACTGGCGCGTGAACTGGGCATTCGTCATGTTGATACCGTATGCATCTCCAGCTACGACCATGATAACCAGCGCGAGCTGAAAGTGCTGAAACGTGCGGAAGGCGATGGCGAAGGCTTTATCGTCATCGACGATCTTGTGGATACCGGCGGTACCGCCGTGGCGATCCGCGAAATGTATCCCAAAGCGCACTTTGTCACCATTTTCGCCAAGCCGGCAGGCCGCCCGCTGGTGGACGATTACGTTGTGGATATTCCGCAGGATACCTGGATTGAACAGCCGTGGGATATGGGCGTGGTGTTTGTACCGCCTATCGCAGGTCGTTAATTCTTCAGGACAGTGCTATTTACCACGCCCGGCTTGCCGGGCGTGGTTTTTTTTATCCTTTAGCAGGTTACAATATCCGGAGTGGCACTACGACGGAGACTGCACATGTCACAGGCTAACCTCAGCGAAACGCTGTTTAAACCTCGCTTCAAACATCCCGAAACTTCTACGCTGGTGCGTCGGTTTTCTGCCGGAAAACCCCAGGCGATGCAGTCGGCGCTGAGCGGCAATCACGTCGATCACTGGTACCGTCTGATCAACCGTTTGATGTGGATCTGGCGCGGCGTAACTCCGCAGGAGATCCTCGATGTGCAAGCGCGCATTGTGATGAGCGAGGCCGAACGAACCGATCCTGAGCTGTTCGATACCGTCATCGGCTATCGCGGCGGCAACTGGATCTTCGAGTGGGCGAAAGAAGCCATGCAGTGGCAGCAAAAGGCCGGGCAGGAAGCCGATCCTTTGCTGAGCGGCCGCCACTGGCTGCATGCCTCGAACCTGTATAGCATTGCCGCTTATCCGCATATTAAAGGCGATGAGCTGGCGGAACAGGCGCAGGCTTTAGCCAACCGGGCGTATGAAGAAGCCGCCCAGCGGCTGCCGGGCTCGCTGCGCGAGCTGGAGTTCACCATCCCTGGCGGCTCGCCGATAACCGGCTTTTTGCATATGCCGAAAGGCGAGGGGCCGTTTCCGACGGTGCTGATGTGCGGGGGGCTGGACTCGCTGCAGACCGATTATTACAACCTGTATGAGAACTACTTCTCACCGCTCGGCATTGCCATGCTGACCATTGATATGCCCTCCATCGGCTTCTCGTCAAAATGGACGCTAAATCAGGACACCAGCCTGCTGCATCAGCACGCGCTGCGCCATCTGGAAAATGTGCCGTGGATTGACCATACCCGGGTCGCCGCTTTCGGCTTCCGCTTTGGCGCCAATATCGCGGTGCGTCTGGGCTATCTGGAGCCGCAGCGGCTGAAGGCTGTAGCCTGTCTGGGCCCGGTCGTTCATGGTCTGCTGGTGGATCCCCTGCATCAGGGGCGCGTGCCGGAGATGTATCTTGACGTGCTGGCTTCGCGGCTGGGCATGCATGATGCGTCCGATGAAGCGCTACGCGTGGAGCTCAACCGCTATTCGTTAAAAACCCAGGGACTGCTGGGGCGCCGTTGCCCGACGCCGATGCTTTCCGGCTTCTGGAAGGACGATCCGTTCAGCCCCGAAGAGGAGTCGCGGTTAATCACCTCGTCATCTGCCGATGGCAAACTGCTTGAGATCCCGTTTAACCCGGTGTATCGCAATTTTGATCACGCATTGCGACAGATCGCCCGCTGGATCAATCATAGATTTGGTTAATTTATTGCTAAATTCTATTGGTTTGGTAAAACAGTTGCATCACTAAAGGAGATCGCAATGACGTTACCGAGTGGACACCTGAAAAGTAAGTTGATCAAGAAATTCACGGCGCTGGGGCCTTACATTCGCGAAGAGCAGTGCCATGACAACCGTTTCTTTTTCGATTGCCTGGCAGTTTGCGTCAATGTTAAGCCCGCACCGGAGAAGCGTGAATTCTGGGGCTGGTGGATGGAAATGGAAGCACAAGAGTCACGTTTCACCTATAGCTACCAGTTTGGCCTGTTCAATAAGGAAGGATCATGGCAGGCGGTCGACATTGACGACCCGGAAGTGAGCGACAGGCTGGAAAAAACGCTGCGCGAGTTTCACGAGCGCGCAGCAGCGCTGCTGACCACCTTTAATCTGAAGCTGGAACCGGCCGACGATTTCAGCGAGCCGGTTCGCCTGCGAGCCTGATTGATCTACGGATACGATTTCTCCACGCCCGTGCGGCGTGGAGATGCGTGCCGCCATACCCGTAATTTCCACCCCTCCATCTGACTCACCCTGCCTGCGGCGACAGCTTGCCAGCCATCGCCTGTTGAATAATCGGGATCGGAGTCAGTAAGTGCTCACGCATCAGCGCGCTGGCCTGTTCGGCGTCGCGCGCCAGAATAGCGTCCACCAGGGTCTGATGCTGGACATGCTTATCTTCCAGCATCTCCACCGACAGCACGGTGGTGCGCAGCCAGATGAAGCGGTAGCGCGCCGCCAGATCGAACAGCCGTTCGCGCATCTGCAGCAGATACTGCGAACCGCAGCCGGCGACGATGGCGGTGTGAAACGCCTGATGGCGCTGGTCCCATTCATCGAGTAGGTGCTCACTCGCTTCGCACGATTCCAGCTTGTTGAGCAGATGGGTGCGGGCCAGCAGCTCCGCTTCCCACTCGTCGCCGCCGCGTTCGATGGCGAGACGCACCAGCATGGCTTCCATGTTGGCGCGCGCGTCAAAGATATCGAGTAGCTCCTGTTCCGACATGGGCGCCACCCGATAGCCTTTCTGATTGACCACCGTCACCAGCCGCTCGGCCACCAGCTGCGAGAGCGCCTCGCGCAGCGGACCGACCCCCAGGCCATAGCGCGAGGTTAACAGGCTCATTCGCAGCTTCTCATCGGGCTGGTAGACCCCGCGGATGATGTCGTTTTTCAACCAACGGTACCCGTCAATGGCCGTCGCCTGGGGAATGGCGGTCATGTTCTTACTCCTGAATACTCTTCCCGGCGTGCGCCGGGAACAGGGTTAACGCGTATTTTGCAGCGGCAGTTTTTGCCACAATACCAGCTTTTTCCAGCGCGACATAATCGGTACCGTACAAATAATTCCCAATGCTAACAGGCCGGTAGAGATCACCTCCAGCTGCTGCGCCGGACGGAACAGCATCACCACCAGCACGAAGGTGATAAAGGCGATCACCAGCCAGGTCAGGTACGGATAGAGCCACATTCTCAGACGGATTTCGCCGCCTTGCGCCTGAAGGATTTTGCGCATCCGCAGTTGTGAAACGGCAATCACCAGATAGACCAGCAGGGCGATGGCGCCGGAGCTGTCGATGAGAAATTTAAACACCTTCGCAGGGGCATAGTAGTTCACCACCACGGTAAGGAACGCCGCGCCGGTGGAGAGCAGCACCGCCACGTACGGCGTTTTGCTGCGGTTGGTCCGGCCCATGATGGCCGGCGCATCGCCGCGGCGGCTCAGGGAGTAGAGCATCCGCGAGGCGGTATACAGCGCCGAGTTCAGACAGCTGGTGACCGACAGGAGGATCACACCGTCCATAATCAGCTTCGCGTAGGGAATATGCAGCAGCTCCAGTACCGAGCGATAGGAACCGATGCTCTTCAGCCCCGGCATATTCCAGGGGATCAGGGCGACGACGATAAAGATCGAGCACAGATAAAAAATAGAGATACGCCAGATCACCGAGTTGGTGGCGCGGACGATGTGTTTATCCGGCGTGTCCGATTCGGCGGCGGCAATGGTGACGATCTCTGCGCCCATAAACGAGAACATGGTGATCAGCATCGCGCTCAGCACCGCGCCGAAGCCGTTCGGCATAAAGCCGCCGTGATCCCACAGACGCGAAATGCCGCTGACCTCGGCATACGGATAAAAGCCGGTAATGGCGACCGCGCCGAGGACGATAAACGCCAGTATCGCGATCACTTTGCACAGCGCCAGCCAGAACTCGAATTCGCCGTAGTTCTTGACGCTCAGCAGGTTACTGCCGGTGAGGGCGAGAGTGATGACCAGGGAGAACAACCACACCGGGACGCCCGGCACCCACGAATGCAGAATAATCGCCGCGATATTGGCTTCCAGCGGAATAACCAGGACCCAGAACCACCAGTACAGCCAGCCGATGGTATACCCCGCCCAGCGGCCGATGGCTTTATCGGCGTAGGTGGAAAAGGAGCCGGTATCCGGCGTGGCGACCGCCATTTCGGCCAGCATACGCATAATCATCACCACCAGCAGCCCGGCAAACAAATAGGCCAGCAGCACCGCCGGGCCTGCCTCGGCAATGGCGACGCTGGAGCCGACAAATAAACTCGCGCCGATCACCCCGGCGATAGATAACATCGTGACGTGGCGCGACTTCAGCCCCGCCCCTAAATCCTGTGATTGCGACAGTTGCCCCATCATTTACCCTCTCGAAGTGTGTCACCTGGGAGAGCGCCCCGACGTTCCCGCGCCGGGGCACGCGTATTATTGTTGTTTTGCAGGTCTCGTCTTCATTCCCTTACGAACGTACTTCGCTTCCGCATGTGTTCTGTTCTATGCCTGTTTCGCCTCGCTAAAGCAGTCGGCGATGATCTTGAGCCCCTGCTCGATCTGCGCCTCTTCGATGGTCAGCGGCACCAGGATGCGCAGCACGTTGTAGTACGGCCCGCAGGAGAGCAGGATCAGGCCTTTGTCGCGGGCGCGGGCGACGATATCCGCCGTCAGCCTGGCGTTCGGCCTGCTGCGGTCGCCCTCTTCAAACAGCTCAATGGCGATCATCGCCCCCAGACCGCGCACGTCGCCGATCTCCGGATGATCTTCAGCGATCGCCAGCAGGCCCTGGCGCAGGGTGTCGCCGAGCTGGTTGGCTTTTTCCAGCAGATTCTCCTGCTCGAAAATCTGTAATACCGCCAGGGCGGCGGCGCAGGCGATGGGGTTGCCGGCGTAGGTGCCGCCCAGTCCGCCGGGGGCGATGGCGTCCATCACCTCCGCGCGGCCGGTGACGCCCGCCAGCGGGAAACCGCCGGCGATGGATTTGGCGAAGGTGGTGATATCCGCCGCGACGCCCATCTGCTCCATGGCGAACAGGGTACCGGTGCGACCCGCGCCGCTCTGGACCTCATCGGCGATGAGCATAATGCCGTGCTCGTCGCACAGGGCGCGCAGGCGCTGCATAAAGGCCGGGGAGGCGGCATAGAACCCGCCTTCACCCTGCACCGGCTCAATAATGATGGCGGCGATATCTTCCGGCGCGGCATCGTTTTTGAAGATGCGATGGATGCTGGCGATCGCCTCGTCATCACTGACGCCGTGCAGCGCGCATGGGTAGAGGGCGCGATAGACATGGCCCGGCATTAAGCCCATACCGGCGGAGTAAGGATTCACTTTGCCGGTCAGCGACAGGGTGTAATGGGTGCGGCCGTGATAGGCGCCGGTGAAGGCGATAGCGCCGCTGCGCCCGGTTGCCGCGCGGGCGATCTTCACCGCGTTCTCCACCGCTTCCGACCCGGTGGTGACCAGCAGGGTTTTCTTGGCGAAATCACCGGGCACCTTTTGATTCATCTTTTCGCACAGCGTCAGATAAGGCTCATAGGCCAGCACCTGGAAGCAGGTATGCGACAGCTTTTTCAGCTGGTCTTCGACGGCGGCGACAACCTGCGGATGCAGGTGGCCGGTATTGAGCACCGCGATACCGCCGGCAAAATCGAGATATTCCCGGCCTTCCACGTCCCACACCCGGCAGTTCTCCGCGCGTTCGGCGAAGATAGGGTGGATCTGGCCGACGCCGCGCGGTACCGCGTCGCTGCGACGCGCCATCATTGCTTTATTGCTGTTCATCCGTCGCTCCTGTTAAAGGCCAATGCACATATATTTAATTTCTAAGTAATCTTCGATGCCGTACTTCGACCCTTCGCGGCCGAGGCCGGAGGCCTTAACGCCGCCGAACGGCGCGACTTCGGTGGAGATAATGCCGGTATTGATGCCGATGATGCCGTACTCCAGCGCTTCGCCGACGCGGAAGACGCGGCTCAGATCGCGGGCGTAGAAATAGGCGGCGAGACCGAACTCGGTATCGTTGGCCTGGGCAATGACGTCGGCTTCATCTTTAAAGCGGAACAGCGGGGCCAGCGGGCCGAAGGTCTCCTCTTTCGCCACTTTGGCGCTGTCGGGAACGTTGACCAGGATGGTCGGCAGGAAGAAGTTGCCGCCCAGGGCGTGCGGTTTGCCGCCGGTGACCACCTTCGCGCCTTTGGCGATGGCATCGGCAATGTGTTCTTCAACTTTGGCCACGGCTTTCTCGTCGATCAGCGGGCCGGTGGTGACGCCGTCCTGCAGGCCGTCGCCAATGCGCAGTTTTTCCACCGCCTGCTGCAGCTTCTCGGCGAAACGGTCATACACCCCGTCCTGGACGTACAGGCGGTTGGCGCAGACGCAGGTCTGCCCGGCGTTGCGGAACTTCGACGCCAGCGCCCCCTCGACGGCTTTATCGAGGTCGGCATCGTCAAAGACGATAAACGGCGCGTTGCCGCCCAGCTCCAGGGAGACTTTTTTGATGTCTTTCGCGCACTGCTCCATCAGCTGGCGGCCAATCTCGGTAGAGCCGGTAAAGGAGAGCTTGCGCACCAGCGGGTTGCTGGTCAGTTCGCCGCCGACCGCGCCGGCGGAGCCGGTGACCACGTTGAATACTCCGGCGGGGATCCCGGCGCGATTCGCCAGTTCGGCCAGCGCCAGCGCGGAAAACGGCGTCTGGCTGGCCGGTTTCAGGACCATGGTGCAGCCGGCGGCCAGAGCCGGGCCCGCTTTGCGGGTGATCATCGCCGCCGGGAAGTTCCACGGCGTGATGGCGGCGGTAACGCCGATGGGCTGCTTAATCACCAGCAGGCGCTTGTCGGCCTGGTGGCCCGGAATGGTGTCGCCGTAGATGCGCTTACCTTCTTCGGCGAACCACTCAATAAAGGAGGCGGCGTAGCTGATTTCGCCTTTGGCTTCCGCCAGCGGTTTTCCCTGCTCGAGGGTCATCAGGCGAGCGAGATCGTCCTGGTTCTCCATCATAAGATCGAACCAGCGGCGCAGAATGTTCGCCCGCTCTTTGGCGGTCAGGGCGCGCCAGGCGGGTAGGGCGCGATTGGCGGCTTCAATCGCTTCGCGGGTTTCATCGGCGCCCATTTTCGGCACGCTGCCGAGCTGCTCGCCGTTGGCCGGGTTGGTGACCGCAATCACGTCGCCGTTGGGCGCATCGCGCCACTGGCCATCGATCAGCGACTGCTGGCGAAACAGTGTCATATCGTTGAGTTGCATAATTGCTTCCTGTGTTCAGGGGGGGGTTAACGGGTAAAAGCGGCGTGTAGTGTCTCCACGCTACGTGCCGCACGCAGCGTGCGTCCGGGATTGCTCTGGCTGGCCAGCAGGCTCTGCACCTTGCTGACGATATGCGCGCCGATCGGGATAGCGGAGGTGGCCGCTGGCGATGGCGCATTGCAGGTATGTATCGAACGCGCGGTGGTAACGAAGAGAAAATCGTCGATCAGCTTGCCCTGCGGGGACACGGCCTGCGCCCGCACGCCGGCCGGCCACGGGCGTAAATCGCTCAGCGTCAGGCTCGGGCAGTATTTTTGCACCAGCCGCAGATAGCCGCTTCTGCACAGCGAATTCTTCATTTCGCCCAGTCCGGAGCGCAGGTTGTTTTGCAGTACCCGGCGGATGCCGGGCGAGGTGAGGATCTCCAGGGTATCGGCCAGCGAGATATCGCGCTTGCGGTAGCCTTCGCGCTTCAGAGCCAGCACGGCGTTGGGGCCGACGGTGACGCTGCCGTCGATCATGCGGGTCAGGTGGACGCCGAGGAACGGCATCGCCGGATCGGGGATCGGATAGATCAAATGGTTGACGATCTGGTTGTGCTGCGGCGCCAGCTGGAAATACTCGCCGCGGAACGGACAAATGATAAACCCGGGGTCGACGCCGAGCATTTTTACCAGCCGATCGGCCATCAAGCCCGAACAGGCGATCAGCGTCGAGGCCTCATATTCTCCGCCCTGGCGGGTGCGGATCACCACGCCGCTGGCATGTTCTTTCAGGGCGCTGACTTCGGCGTTGTAGACGATCGTTCCGCCTTTCGCTTCGAAGTTCTTCGCCATTGCCGCCGCCACTTCGCGGTAGCTGACGATGCCGCTGGAAGGGACGAAGATCCCGCCGAGCCCGGTAATGTTCGGTTCGCGCTCGCGTAGCTCCCCGGCGCTTAGCCACTCGCGCTGCAGGCCATTGGCGGCGGTGCGATCCCACAGGGCGCGCATCCGCTCCATCTCCAGCGGTGAGGTGGCGACCAGCATTTTGCCGCAGACGTCATAGCGGATGCCGTTCTGCTCGCAAAAGGCCTTGGTGGCGCGGTTGCCGGCGAGGCAAAACTGCGCCTTGAGGCTGCCGGGCGTGTAATACACCCCGGCGTGGATCACGCCGCTGTTGTGGCCAGTCTGATGGCAGGCCGGGCCGGCCTCTTTTTCCAGCAGCGCAATGCGGGCGTCCGGGTAAATCTCAATTAACTGCATGGCGGTCGACATGCCGATGATGCCGCCGCCGATAATCACGAAATCATACATCCGCTCAATTCCTTCGCCTGAAAACCCTTATTGATGAGTCTGGTAATGATTCGTGGAATACGCAAAGTAGCCGCGCTGGCGCATCAGCTCGCGGCGCAGGTCCGGGTGCGGCGTAAAGCGGTCGCGGCCGTGCAGCCAGAACAGGTTATTAATGAGCAGAAATTTGCCCACCGGCACCGGTATGGAAAGGATGTTTTTGCTGGTCTCCAGCGCGTCGGAGAGGCGGCTCAGCCAGGTGCCTTCTTCGAAATCTTTCGGCTGGACGAACTGGTCGATATAGCGCATTACCGGGCGGCCCAGCGAATCGACGTCGAACACCGGGTGGAAAACATCCTTGCTGACGTTTTTGCTCGGCGGCGCGGCCCAGCGCATCGGGCGGCGGGCGAGCGGGTCGCGGAAGAATTCGTCGAGATGCTCCCAGTCGTCGAGATGCAGCAGCAGGGAATTGCCGCCCTGCATGTTCTGCTCGTCGATCTTCATCATTAATACGTAGTCGGTTTGCTCTTCGACATAGGTGCCGTCGTTGTGCAGCTCCATCACCCGGTGCGGCTGGCGCAGGTAGCTGTCTGAGTTATCGACATTTTTCACCACGAAGCGGGCGTAATACTGACCGCTCATGGCGTCGAAGTTGGAACGACCAATCAGGTGGGCGACGGCGGTGGCCAGCTTGACCATCTCCTCGGCCTGGCTGACGTGATCGATCCCTTCGCCGTTGATAAGCAGCGCGCCTTCCGCGCGATCGAGCAATGTTTTGATCAGCAACGGCTGCAGCTGATTGCCACACAGATCGTCGAGGATCTTGCCGACCTGGAAGCGTAAGAAAGATTTGTACTCCAGCGCCTGCACCGGCCACTGCGCGACCTGCTGCAGGAACTGCGTGGTCGTTTCGGCGGAAAAGGTGAGCTCCAGCAGGCGCGGCGACTGGGCGGAAGGGGTGAAAGAAAAGCCAGGGTATTGCTGGGCTACCGGCGCGGGTGTCGGTTTTACTGCGGTCAGGGCGTTCATCAGGATCGTTCCTCGCTGTAAGGTCAGGGTGATGTTCATTTCGTAGCCATAAATTAAAAATATCTACATTTTTATAAAATGCGTACGAAATGGCCTTTTTGTTTCCATTTTGTGATCTGACAACAATTATTTAACAATGCGGAAGGGGGATAAGGTGGTGGTGAAAGTTGCGGAACAGAGCGGGTGGCGGATAGCGCAAAATGGGGATAGGGCCGAGGGAAATCGTAATACCGGTCACAGTTTTTAATCTGCACAATATCCTTACCAGATGAAGGTGTTAATATTCAGCTGGTAAATACCTTTCAATGCTCACTGAGGCTTCGATGCTGGAGAATGTCATTATCAGATAATCAGTTTCCCGACCTGCCCAGGCCGGACTGATTATCGCTGCGCTTAAACCTTACGCACACACCTGCGGGTGTAGGCATGTTTTCGCACATGATAATGAACAGGTTTCAGTATGAATTTATCCCGTCAGGAACAACGGACCTTACACGTTCTCGCCAAAGGTGGCCGTATTGCGCACGTCCGCGATACCTCCGGCCGCATTACCGCCGTTGAATGCTACACCCGCGAAGGGCTGTTGCTGAGCGACTGCACCCTTGCGGTCTTCAAAAAGCTCAAAACCAAAAAGCTGATTAAGTCGGTGAACGGCCAGCCGTACCGGATCAACACGACCGGTTTGAATAACGTTCGCGCGCAAGCGGACAACCGCTGAAATAGCGACCCGGGCAGGGTCGCTGCCCGGGCGTATGGCTCTCAAGGAGAAAACCTCATGATCGATATCCCTCGCATTTTTACCATCAGTGAAAGCGAGCACCGTATCCATAACCCTTTTACCCCGGAAAAGTACGCCACGCTGGGACGGGCGCTGCGAATGGCGCCGGGCACCACCATTCTCGACCTCGGCAGCGGCTCCGGCGAGATGCTCTGTAGCTGGGCGCGCGATCATCAGATCGTCGGCACCGGCGTAGACATGAGCCTGCTGTTCAGTCAGCAGGCGGCCGCCCGGGCAGAGGAGCTCGGGGTAAGCGACCGGGTAACCTTTGTGCACCAGGATGCCAGCGGATATGTCGCCAGCCAGCCGTGCGATGTTGCCGCCTGCGTGGGGGCCACGTGGATCGGCGGCGGAGTGGCAGGCACAATCGAGCTGCTGAAGCAGAGCCTTACCCCAGGCGGCATGTTGCTTATCGGCGAGCCATGGTGGCGCAAACGTCCGGCCACGGCAGAAGAGGCGGTTGCCTGCGGCGCGCAGTCACCCGATGACTTCCTGACGCTACCGGCGCTGGTCGCCCACTTTGGCGAACTGGGCTATGACGTGGTGGAGATGGTGCTGGCCGACCAGGAGGGCTGGGATCGTTATGAAGCGGCGAAATGGCTGACAATGCGCCGCTGGCTGGAGGCCAATCCGCACGATGACTTCGCACCGGAGGTTCGCCAGCAGTTGACCACTGCGCCGCTACACCACGTCACCTGGACCCGGGAATATCTCGGCTGGGGCGTGTTTGTCCTGATGGCGCGTTAACCGGTATGTCGGTAGCGTCAGGAGGCGCTACCGACCACCTTCAGACCTTCAGTTCGTCGTAGCTGACCATGACGTGCTGGCGAAAGGCGGGCCGTGCGGTTAGCCGTGCATAATACGCCGCAAGATGGGGGAGGGGACGACGGGTGATATCGATGGCAAAGTAGCGGTACAGCACATGACCAAACTGGATGTCGGCCAGGGTGAACGTATCGCCCACCAGATAGCGACTGCCGGCGAGACGTGCCTCGGCAATCGCCAGCTTTTGCTCCAGGGTCGTCACCGCCGCGGCGATGGCCTGCGGATCCCGCTCGGCGGCAGGCGTGCGCACCACGCGCCAGAACACCGGCGCCGTAAAGCCGAGGGCGATATTCTGCTTTGACCACTCGGCCCAGCGATCAACCTCAGTACGAGCCAGCAGGTCGCCCGGCCAGAAGGCCTCATTGGCGTAGCGACTGGCTAAATAGCGAAGGATCGCGCCCGTTTCCCACAGCGGCGGATTATCGCCATCCTGCAGCACTGGCACCGTGCGATTGGGATTGAGCTGATAAAACGCCTCGCCGTCGGTACCACCATAGCGATGCCCCACGTCGAACCGGAGATAGTCCAGCCCAAGCTCGCCAACACACCACATCAGCGCCTGCACGTTAGAGGAGGTTTTTCGGCCCCAGATGGTCAGCATCGGGATCTCCAGAGAACAGGGAAAGAAGGAGCATAGCAGGTTGGGTTGAAAACGGGAGGGGGTACAAAAGAAATGAGCCACCTCGCCGCGCAGGGGGCGGACGCGCTGGTCAGATGTTCAAACCAGGGGCGTAGCTGAGCCAGCTATTCAGTGCACAGTATAAGAGGAAGAAGCAGAGGGCAGCAGTTTGCCCTCTGTTTACTTGAGTGGTCTTGTACTAATGTGTGGCGCTAAAAAACTCGCCAAATTTGACGGCCAGCCAGCCGACAGGCGTCGTGGCGCCGCCGACGATATTGGTGATCTCGGCCATCCCTTCCGGCACCGGAATATGCGAGTTCACCGCCGCCTGAGTGTATTCTTGCGAAATGTCCGTCCCGACATACAGGATGCAGGTCACGATCAGGGTTCCGGTTATGAACATGCGGAACATATTTCGTTTACAGAACGGCGTGACCATTGCCAGCAGGAACATTAAGGAAGCCAGATCGACAAAGGGCAGTACGCGGTTGCCGGGCAGAATGATAGACAGCACCACAGCCATAGGGATTAACAGCAGACCGGTCGCCAGTACCGAAGGTTCACCGATCAGTAACGCCGTATCCATCCCGATGTAAAAATCGCGCCCCGGGAATTTAGCCTTCAGTTTTGCTTCAGCGGCATCACGGACAATCAACAATCCCTGCACCAGAATTTCAATCATTTTAGGCAGCAGCAGCATGGCGGCTGAAACCTTAATGGCCAGTGAAACGGCCGCGGAAACGTCATATCCCGCCAGGAAGGCCAACAGCAGTCCCAGTACGAACCCCAGAGTAAGAGGCTCGCCAAAAACGCCGAATTTTTTATTAATACTTTCCGGATCGAAATTGATTTTATTGATAAGCGGGGTCTTTTCAATGATGTAATTACAGGCAATGCCAAACGGCACGTAAGCTATACAGGTAAGATGGGGGAATGATATCCCTTTAAGATTATAGTTTTTTTGTAAATACGGCGCCGTTAAATCTGCCGCCAATAGCGTCAACACAAAAATAGCGAATGTAATACCGACCGAAAGCCAGTAATTTCCCGTTCCGGCATAGACCACAGACCCCATGATCAGGAAAATCCAGTAGTTAAAAATATCGATATTCACCGTTTTGGTTAATTTCAACAGAAGCATGGCCAGGTTGATGACGATAAAGCCCACCACGACGGGCAGCATCAGCGGCGAACCCCAGCCAATGGTCGATGCGGTAGGCCAACCGGTATCAACGACCGTTAACTGCAGGCCGATACGCTCAACCATCGCCTGCGATGCCGGGCCCAGGTTTGTCAGCAGCAGGCCAATCACCAGCCCCACCCCTTCAAAACCAATGCCTACCAGCATCCCTGCTTTAAATGCCGTACCGATTTTAACGCCAAAGCAAAGCGCGATAATAAAGAATATTACTGGCATCATTACTGATGCCCCCAGACTAATAATGCTGTTGATAATATCCATAATGATTCCTTAAAAGGCGGGCGAATTGGGCACGAGTAAACCCGTGCCCATTGGGCCCTGTTAATACCTTTAATGGTTCTTTTAATATTTAACTGAGTTTCTTTAAAAGGATCTCAGCGAAGAGTTTGGGCGAATTACTGAATGCGTCAATGGTACTCCCGGCAATATGCGGCGTAATGGTCACGTTATTCAGAGTATAGAATGCACTGTCGTCTGGAAGCGGCTCGTCATCAAAGGTATCAAGCGCGGCGCCCATGATTTGCCCGGATCTGAGCGCATCAATCATCTCTTTTTCATTGATTAACCCGGAGCGTGCTGTGTTAACAATGATGGCACTGCGCTTCATCAGCGCGAAATGGTGTGCGTTAATCAGATTTTCGGTTTCCGGCGTCAGGCGAGCATGTAACGAGATAACGTCGGCGCGTTGTACCAGTTCGTCCAGAGAATCGACTTTCTCATAACGTTCATGGCCTGCAACGTACTTATCGTAAAAGATAATCTCCGTGCCAAAGCCGCTGAGAAATCCCGCGACCAGTTGGGCAATATGACCGAGGCCAACCAGCCCCACGACTTTTCCGCCAAGCTCCGGGATCGCCTGATGGTTCGGACTGTCTTTACGCCAGTATTTGTCACGCAGGGCATCGTGTGAACGGGCGATATTGCGCATTTCCGCCAGGATCATGCCGACCGTGAATTCGGCGACGCTGCGAGCGTTACGCCCCGGGGTGTTCATCACCTCAACGCCCCGGGCGTTCGCCACCTGAAGATTCACGTTTTCCACGCCACCGCGGAGCACGCCTACATATTTCAGCTTTGGTAGTTTATCGAACACCGCAGTATTGACGGGGGCAAACTGAGTGATCAGGATGTCAATATCATCCGTTCCCTGAAGCAGCGCTTCCGGTAAGGCCACGGCTTCTGCTCCTTCCTGTTCAACCCGCAGATTATCTTCCTGAAGTTTCTCAACGGAGCCATGTGACCACTCGCGTACTTCTACTTCAATCCCGTTATCCCTGAGCGCTTTCAGTCCTGATTCCATCATCGCTGCATTGATAAACAGATCGGCAATTGCCAGACATTTCATAATGATTCTCCCTAGATTAACGCATCAACATACCGCCGGTAACGTCCAGAGTTGCTCCCGTCATATAGCTGGTCTTAGGAGAAACCATGAAGACACCGATGTCGGCAATTTCTTGCGGCTGGGCCACGCGGCCCACCGGAATACGACTGACGTAATAGTCAGGGTTTTGCTCAATGTTCTTACGGATCATCGCAGTATCCATGATCCCGACGGCGATATTGTTCACATTGATTTTTTGTTTGGCGACTTCCCGCGCCAGAGAGATAGCAAAGGCGACCAGGCCGGCCTTACTTGCCGCGTAGTGCGCATGTCCCGTCGTGGAGCCGTGGAACGCGGCCTGCGAGGTAATATTCAGAATGCTGCCCATCTGGTCATGCTGCAGGCAGTGATTTACAAACAGCTGGCTGAGATGGAAGATGGCTTTCAGATTGACATTCATCACCAGATCCCAGTCCTGCGGGCTGATCTCGGTGACGTAGCCGCTCAGCCAGATCCCGGCGTTATTCACCAGAATGTCGGCTTTACCCAGTCTGTCGATACAGGTGGCAAACAGATTTTCCCGGCTCTGTTCGTCAGAGAGATCGGTTTTGACCGCGATGATCTCTACGTTCGCGCTGGCCTTCACCGTTTCGATCAGCCGTTCGGGATGCTCTTCCTCACGCATATAGGTAAAGCAGATATTGACGCCTTCTTTGGCGAGAGAAAGAACAAACTCTCTCCCCAGGCCGGTTGCGCCGCCTGTCACGATGGCCGTACGATTCGTTAAATTCAGATCCATTTTTTCCTCACTTAGTGCGCGATGTAGTTGCTGCAGCTTTTCCACGGCGACTGCATTTCTGATAACAGGTTTTTATAAAGCAGGTATTTGGTCTGGTAGACCCGGTGGTTTTCCGGATTAGGGGAGACGGTGCGTGAGACATGGACCATGTCGTTTGAGGCAGAAAATACCTCCGCAAACCAGCCCACCATAACGGCGGCGGTCATCGCGGTACCCAGGGTCCCGTGCTCTTTGACGTCAACGATTTCCAGCGTGGCCTGGAAGATATCGGCGAATATCTGCAGCCAGACCGGGGAGTTCGTGACGCCGCCAGCAATACGAATAGTGCGGCTTAGCTTCGGGTTAATATTGCGTAAGCGCTCGGTGTGGTAGAGATGGCTGAAGGCCACGCCCTCATAAATCGCCCGCAGAAAATGGGCTTTTTTATGGAAGCTGTTGACACCGATAAAGCCGGCCGAGGCGTCGGGAATGGTGTTAGAGCCAAACACGAACGGAAAGAACAACAGGTGGCTTTCATCCGGCGTCGTTGACGAAACCAGCTTATTACACAGGTCATAGACCGACGATCCTTGTTCGGCGGAGGTTTTCCGATCGCTCTCCATAAAGTTGTTAATAAACCACTCCAGGTTGCTCGCGGAGGTGGGGCTGGCCTCGGTGATGAGCCATTTACCTTCAATGGGATAAATGGAGGTCATAAACAGATCTTTATCAATAACCGGGTGGTCGGTAACGTATTCGTTTATGCTCCAGGTGCCGGTGACGATCGCCATCTTATCGAGACCGTTAATCCCCGAGGCAATGGAAGAGGCCGAGATATCAAACACCCCGCCAGAAACCGGCGTACCTGCGCATAAACCGGTCAGACGGGCCACGTCGTCAGTGATTTTTCCGCAGCATTCTGTTGAGCGTTTGATGGGGGGCAATTTGTCCCGCAGTTCATCAAGTCCCCACCATGCCAGTAGTTCATCGTCATACTTGCAGTCACGTACGTTGATCAGGTTGGTCCCTGAGATATCGGTCAGCTCAAGAAAAGCCTCTCCCGTCAGGTAAAAACGGATCAGGTCCTTGACCATAAAAATATAACGCGCTTTTTGCAGCGTCTCGGGCTCGAAATCCTTCAGCCATGCCAGCAGGGCGACAGGTTGTCCGGCCCAGATGGACTGCATCGTTTTTGGCAAAATGTCGGTAAGGAATTCTGGTGAGCGTTGCCATCTCTCAACGTACTCTTTTGCCCGGCTATCGGTGGATATAATGCCGTTACGCACCGGGTGACCTTCTTCGTCGACCAGATACAGACCGTTACCATGACCGGTGACGGCCACTCCTTTTATCTGGCTGGCGTCGATACCTGATTGCTCAATCGCTTTTTTAATCACTTCGACATTCGCGGCCCACAGCTCATCGATACTGCGCTCTGTGTGGAATTCCCGGGGTGTCAGCATCTGCGTGGATTTTGAGGCGATGGCGAGCACCTGTCCTTTACGGTCATAGATGGCTGCCTTGGTGACGGTTCCACCATTGTCGATGCCCATGACGTATTCATCTTTCATTCGCGTGGACTCCTTATTGGTTACCATAAGCCGGGCTCGCTGGTGGTTATCCCTTTAAATCCGGCATGGAATATTTTATCTACAAGGTATTTGCGCTTAACAAAGCCTCCGGCGATGAATACCACATCAAAGCCTTTCAAATTTCGGCTAATCAACTCCAGACACTGGCAGGCATATTCAGCAGGTAAGATTTCAATTGCGTCCGGTGGACTGTGTTTAACAATATCGAGCGACTGATCAAGCGATCGCGAATCGATAAGTAAAACCCGATATACGGTCAGCAATCCCTCTTTTTTGGCGTAGCGTAGCGCGGAGAGATTGGAAGAAATAACACCATCAACCTTGTAATAATTTTTCAGCAGATTGATCCCCGCCTGATCCGGTTTAAAGCCGCCCAGTAATTCAAGGTGAACGAGGACCTTCTTACCGCTTTGATGGCATTTGCCAATCAGCGACTGCAGATTGCCGATATTCGCTTCGGATAGCAGCACATATTCTGACTGGCAGGATAATGCTTTCTCAAAGTATTTATACTTCCTGATGGAAGGGATGATGGTGTTATTTGAAATCATATTAATTTCCGATGTTATTTAGCCATGTAGAGGCTGTATGCATCTTCCGCTGTTGCGTTTTCATGGATGATGGCATTCAGACCTGCTACCACTTTCGCCGGCTGCGGATCCTGGGTAATGTTTCGTCCCACAGCCACGCCTTTCGCACCCATCTGCATACAGTGCTGAACAAATTTGAAGTAACCGTCGATGCCGGTTTTTGGCCCTCCTAAGGCAAGCACCGGCACGCCAGCAGCTTCAACGATCAGTCGGTCCTCTGGTGAACCGGTAAAACGCGTTTTGATGACGTCCGCGCCCAGCTCCACCGCTGCGCGGGCCGATGCAGCGATGATGGCCGGATTGTTAGAGTCATCGCTGGTGACGGGATAACCATACGGGAGCGATTCGACAATCAGCGGTACATTCCAGCGATCCGCTGCCTGTGCGAGTTGCATCGCCATAATGTGGGTTTTTTCTTCATTGAAGGCGCCGGGGAAGGTCATGCAGACCACGCCCTCGGCAGCGACTTTAAGCGCATCTTCGACGGAAAAAACGGGGGTAGTATCGGGAACGGTATTGTCAAAGATACTGACCGTGCTGTCGACGCGTAACACAACGGGAACGCTGTTCAATGCTTCCCGATAATTCTTCAACATGCCGTACGTGACGAGCGCGCAATCCAGGCCGTGTTCCACCAGAGCAGGGAGCTGATTTATCGTATTATCAATACCATTTGTTTTCGTGGAAAAATAGTAGCCATCCAGCGCTAAGGTCACGGATTTACCGTCTTTTGCGAATATTCTTGAGAGACGACGTTCTTTAGACATTTATTTACTCCTGAGATAAAAAAACAAAAAAAAAGCCCTCAGAGACTCGCGTCTCTGAGGGCTTTCTGTTCACATACCCTTTTGATAATGGTTCAGGGATCCAAAGCATTATCAATGCAATTTTTTAGCAAAGTGAGAAAGGTTTAACTTTTGTTTAAATTAAATCTGTTCTCTTGCGTGATTAAATAACTAACACACGCGATAACTTATTGTCCAGTTGGTATCGTTGAAATGAGAGATTCATCACATCAATATGTTGTATTACCTGAGAAGTTCTGGGTTAAATACAGAAACCGACCCCTTAAAAACCAGGCAATAACGCATCCGGACAAGGGGAGAACGCCAGGCGTTTATTTCATCCGCATGAAGAACGCATCCATGCATGCTCCAGCCTGCAGGTCGTCATCCCCAAACGCGTATTTATTCCTGTCCGGATGGCGTACAAAAACGCTATAGCAATGTTGTCGGCATGGCGGTCTGTCCCCGGGATGATTTCCTCCTGCCGCCCGGGCAAATTACTCGTCCGCTTTGTGCGCCCAGGCAGGCATCGCCGTCAGGTAACGTTTTGCCCGTTTCCGTGATTCCGCTACGCCCACCTTTTGCCAGGCGTCGAGAAAAGCCGCCAGACAGGATACGGCCTCTTCCCAGGATTTCAGATTACCGTCGCTGTCGCTGCAATACGCGCAATATTTATCGCTGGCCCCTTGCGCATCGGGTGCGGACATCGGCATTCCGCAGGCCTGGCAAAACCTTTCGTGCTGTGTCATAGAGCGCTCCTCCTGTCGTTTGGTTGTCTACTAAACATACAGAATTTACGCATGGCGCTTAGCGTTTCAGATCAATAGATCCTGTCGTAACCGTTGTTGGGGATCTTCTGCCGGGGAGTGCGGGAGGGATAACGGGAACTTACTCCGTATCGCACAGCTATCGCCTCCCTTATTTTTTATTGATGCAACGGTTGGTCGCAGGCCGCGAGGATTGATTCATGCATCGCTTCGGAAAGTGTCGGATGCGCAAAGATCATCGACAGGAGACTTTCATCTGTGGCCTCCAGGTGACGGGCGATACCAAACCCCTGGATCTGTTCCGTGACCTGTGCGCCAACCATATGCGCGCCCAGCAACTCGCCGGTTTCAGCATCGAAAATAGTCTTCACAAAACCCTCCGTCTCGCCGCTGGCCAGCGCCTTACCATTGCTCTGATAAGAGAACTTACCGATCCTGACGGGTCGTCCTCTGGCCAGGGCCGTCGATTCCGTCAGGCCCAGACTGGCAACCTGAGGCCGGGAATAAGTGCAACCGGGCACATAGTCGCGATCAAGCGGGTGGGTGCCTTCGACACCAGCCAGTGTCTCAATGCAGATCACGCCTTCGTGGCTGGCCTTGTGCGCCAGACACGGCGGGCCGGCTACATCGCCGATGGCATAAAGCCCAAATACGTTAGTGCGACAAGCCGCATCCGTCTTGATAAAACCGCGGTCTAACTCGACGCCCAGTGCTTCCAGCCCCAGATCTTCAATATTCGGCTGTACGCCAACCGCCAGCAGCACACGTTCGACTTCCAGGAAAGATTCGGCGCTCGTATTTTTCATTGTACAGCGCACCCCGGTATCGGTGAGCTGTACTTGCGTCACCTGGGTCTGGGTATGGACCTGAATCCCGCGCTTTTCGAATGACTTACGCACCGCCGCTGACACTTCGGCATCTTCCACGGGCAAAATCTGCGACGCTAGCTCGACCAGCGTCACTTTACAGCCCAGATCGTTATAAAGGCTGGCGAACTCGACGCCAATCGCGCCTGAACCGATGATTAATAGCGACTTGGGCAATCGCTTAGGCTGTAGTGCCTCGTAATAGGTCCAGATATGTTCGCCATCTGGCGCTATGCCTGGTAATGCGCGTGGTCGGGCGCCCGTGGCCAGGATCACGTGATCGGCCCGGTAATCGTGCGCTTCCCCCCGGGCATCCGCTACCGTTATTTGTCCCTTACCGCGCAGCCGCGCGGTGCCATCAATCACCCTCACGCCATTTTTCTTCAACAGGTACTCAACGCCACCCGTGAGCTGTTGCGAAACGGCACGGCTAAACTGCACCAGTTTCTGCAGATCGACATTCACCTCACCCACGCTGATGCCCAGCTGACTGGCATGGGTGATACTGTGCGCGACCTCAGCGCCATGCAACAGCGCCTTGGTTGGAATGCATCCCCAGTTCAGGCAGATGCCGCCCAGATGTTGTTTTTCCACTAAGGCGGTACGAAGTCCTAGCTGGCCGGCACGGATGGCGGCCACATACCCCCCAGGACCCCCGCCTATGATCAGCACATCGTAATTATCGTGCATAGCTCGTCTCCTGGATAAACATCAGGGTAGGGGTTTCAGTCAGTCGCTTGAGTTCCCGGAGAAAAGCCGCACCTGCCGCGCCATCGATGACCCGGTGATCGCAGGATAGCGATACCGTCATTTGCTGGCGCGCGACGATTTGCCCGTCGCGTACTACCGCCCGGACCTCGCCGGCGCCAATGGCGAGGATTGCGCTTTGCGGTGGATTGATGATGGCGTCAAACTGCCGGACGCCGAGCATCCCCAGATTTGACAGGCTAAAGGTCCCGCCCTGGAACTCTTCCGGCTTCAGCGTGCCCGCTTTGGCTCTGGTCACCAGCGAGTGAATTTCGTTCGATATGTCGCTGATCGATTTCCGGTTCGCCGAGCGAACAATAGGGGTCATTAGCCCGGCAGGCAGCGCAACGGCCACCGAAATGTCGGCATCCGTAAAGCGGCGGATACTTTGTGCCGCTTCATCAAACTGGATGTTGACGTCTGGCACGGCCACCAGCGCCAGGGCACAGGCCTTCACCAGCAGGTCGTTAACCGAAATCTTGACACCGGGTACTTCGCGGTTAATTTCCTGACGAAACGCTAACAGTCGTTCCAGATCGAGATCGACACTCAAACGGAAATGGGGAGACTGTTGCTTGGAGGTTTGCAGGCGAGAAGCGATAGCCCGCCGCATACCGGACATGGGGATGCTCTCAAAGGGTGCCGGGGCACTCTCCTGCACAGGGCTGGTCTGCGGGGGCCCGTCGAGCAACAACGACGCAGCCAGCACATCATCGCGACTCACCCGACCGCGTGAACCGCTGCTTCGGCAGTCATGCAAGTTGATACCCAGTTTGCCGGCCAGACGGCGCGCCAGCGGGGTGGCCGATACCTGGCTATCATCGGCATGCGAGCGGGGCGCTTTGCTGGGACGAACGGGGGGCGTCGGAGAGGCCAGGCGACCGCCGGCGGCAACGATCGCGCTTTCCAGATCAGAAACAGAGATACGTTCCCCGCGCCCGCTGCCGCGGACCTTTTTCAGGTCGACACCCCAGCGGGCAGACAGTCGTAACGCATGGGGCGTGGCATTAACCTGAGTCACATCGGTCACGCCTTGCAGACTGACGGGGATGACGGTCTGCCCAACAGGGGGCTCCGGACTGTTGGATGGCGGCGAAACAACGGAAGGTGGCTTAGCGCCTGCCTGTGCCGCTACGTCCGGCGCGGCAGCCTCCGGGCCAGGTGCTGCGGGTTTCACTGTCGCCAGACTGGCAGCAAATTCGTCCAGTTCAGCATCGCTGACCGAAGCGTCAGCCGCCAGAGCCAGCACGGCGCCAACCTGAAGCGTCTCACCCTCTCGGGCGATTATCCGGCGTAATGTACCGGCAAAAGGTGCCTCCAGCACATTGACGATTTTACTGGTTTCAATCTCACAGATTTCCTGCCCTCTGGTGAAATCGTCACCCTCCTGGATTGCCCATCGAGCGAGCAAGCCTTCCTCCATGGAAAGCCCCCACTTTGGCATTTCAAGCGTCTTGATTTCGCTCATAGGTTAATCCTCCAGCACTTGACGGACGGCGGCTTCGATACGTTCAACGCCAGGGATCCAGAGTTTTTCGAGAGCAGGGGAGAACGGGACCGGCGTGTGTGGCGGCGTCACCAGCAGAACGGGCGCTTTGAGGAAATGGAATGCCTGGGACGCAATCAGCGCCGCGACATCATGAGCAAAACCGAAGCGTGCAGCGGACTCGTCGACTATCACGACCCGCCCCGTGGAAGCCACCGATTCCAGAATACCTTCCTCATCCAGCGGCGAAATGGTTCGCGGGTCGACCACCTCGACCGAGATCCCCTCTCTGGCCAGTTTGTCCGCCACCTGGTTTGCTTTATGTACCATTGCCGACAACGCAATGATGGTGACGTCCTCTCCTTCGCGCGTGTAGTTGGCTACACCTAGCGGGATGGTATAGATCTCGTCCGGTACCTCGCCCTTGAGGTCGTACAGCATTTTATGCTCGCAGAATACCACCGGGTCGTCGTCGCGAATGGACTGGATTAACAGACCCTTGACGTCATAAGGCGTCGAGGGCACCACCACCTTCAGTCCAGGCGTGGTGGCAAAGATATTATAGGGTGACTGTGAATGCTGGGCTGCGGCAGAAAACCCCGCGCCGATCATCCCTCGCATCACCAGCGGAGCTCTGGCTTTGCCACCAAACATGTAGCGGAACTTAGCCGCCTGGTTATACAGTGCATCGTGGCTCACACCAAAAAAATCCATGAACATCAATTCCGCGACTGGCCGCAGCCCCGTCGCTGCGGCGCCGGCCGCCATACCGATAATGGCCGACTCGGTAATGGGCGTGTCGATCACCCGATCGGAGCCGAACTGCGTCCACAGCCCTTTAGTGACACCCAGCACACCGCCAAAGGCTTCAATCTTCGCCTCTTCGGGCGCATTTCCGCCATGACCGCCACGCAAGTCTTCACCGATGAGTACCACGCGTTCATCGCGCTCCATTTCCTGAGCCAGGGCTTCCTTGACCGCTTCACGATAGGTTTTTATTGTCATGGTTATCACCCTCAGTATGAGACGTACACGTCTGTCAGCAGGTCTTCCGGAGCCGGGTAGGCAGCGGCGCGGGCCTTCAATACGGCATCGTTGACCAGGGCTTCTACTTCCTCGTCAATCGCCGCCAGTTCTTCCTGGGTGATATGTTGCTTGACCTTAGCGGTGAAAATCTTCAGCGGATCATGTTGTTCACGCAGGCGTTGCACTTCACCTTCCGCACGATATAGCGCGGGATCGCCCTCAAAATGACCATGCCAGCGGAAGGCTTTGGCCTCAATGACGCTTGGACCACCGCCTTCTCGCGCACGCTTGACCGCCTCTGAGGTTGCCTCATAAACGGCAAAGAAATCGGTGCCATCGACGGTCACTGCCGGCAGGCCGAAGCCAGCGGCGCGCCGGGCGATATCACGCCCACCCACGGCGTAGTCATGGCCGGTCCCTTCGCCGTAACCGTTATTCTCGAAAATAAAGACGGCTGGAAGCTGGAGCACGACGGCCATATTGATGGCTTCAAAGACCAGGCCCTGATTAGAACCCCCATCGCCCGTAAAAGAGACACCGACGTTGCCGGTTTTTAGCGTCTTTGCCGTTAGCGCGGCGCCGATGGCCAGTGGAGGGGCTCCCCCAACGATAGCGTTCGCCCCCAGCATTCCTTTCGACAGATCGGCAATGTGCATCGACCCGCCCTTACCGCGACATAACCCGCTGTCCTTACCGAATATTTCGGCCATCATGCCGTGAATGTCACAACCTTTAGCAATACAGTGGCCATGTCCACGGTGTGTTGAACCAATGAAATCTGCGCTCGTTAAATTTTCGCAGACCCCCACCGCGATGGCCTCCTCACCGGTATAAAGGTGAATGAAGCCCGGAATATCACCGCTGGTATTTTCCTGATGCAACCGCTCTTCAAAGGTCCTGATCTCCCGCATCTTGCGGTAAGCCTGCAATAACGCCTGTTTGCTGAGCATCGTTTAATTCTCCTCAATATAGGTCACCCAGGCGGGGCCAACAGACAGGGCGAATAACCCTGGCCACACCCATGCAATGAATCTACGAGCGGTTAAAGAGAGTGCGAAGCCACCTTCATGGGGGGGTAGGTGGGGGTTTTCATGCTTGAGGTCAAACTTTCTAAATTTTGTGTAGCCATAAAGTTTGCCTGCCCCATGTCATCCCGGTGGCTGGCGTACAATTGAAAAAAAAACAAAACGAGTAGACACCCCGGATGAAGCCATTGGATTTAGAAGGTCGCCAATCACCCTCACTGGTCTCCGGGCCATTGCGGCTGACGCGAGGCTTGCCGTTAATCCTGACCAAATTCGTCCCGCCTCGCTCCTCGATACAATTGCTGGAGCGCCCCCGGCTTCTTCAGCTTCTTAATCCCGTTCAGCAGTGCCGGCTGGGCGTCGTCTGCGCCGGCGCTGGATTTGGCAAAACCACGCTGTTGGCGCAATGGCATCAGCAGATGGTCGCCCAGGGGGAACGTATCGCCTGGCTGAGCCTCGATGAGGATGATGATGACGTATGGCAGTTTATTCCTTATCTGCTGCAAGCATTGCGTCCACTCTATGCTGACTGGGACGCCGATTTCTGGCGTGACATGGAAGAACAGAAGCTCTCCAGCTCCGAGCAACTGCTGGCCGGGCTCATTAACCAGCTACACTATTGCCCGCATGACGTATACCTGATCATCGACGACTTCCACGTGATTAACGATCGTGGGGTCTATGAAGCCGTGGGGTATTTAATCAAGCATGCGCCTGCCGCCTTGCATCTGATCATTGGCAGCCGTTTCCACCCGAATCTTGCGCTGAGCCAGCTGCAGGCCCAGGACCAACTGGTGGAAATCTATGATCGAGACCTGCAATTCACGCTCGAAGAAACAAAACACTATTTTAGCCGCACGGTTGCGCTACCCCTCAGCAACCACCATGCACAGCGGCTACAGTCCGTGACAGAGGGCTGGATTGCAGGGATGAAGATCGCTTCATTGTCCGCAGAATTACAGCATGATCCCGAGCATCTGTTGCGTAATATGCATGGAGGAACACGATCCATTGCCCGCTATCTGAAAGAGGTGGTACTGGATCCGCTGCCGGAAGAGGTTCTCGATTTCCTGGTGAAAACGTCCTTCCTCAGTCGGTTAAATGCCGAACTATGCAATGCAGTGACTGGACGTGATGATAGTAAAGCGATGCTGGCATGGATTGAGCGACACAACCTTTTTTTGTCAGCCCTTGACGAACAAGGCTACTGGTTTCGCTACCATCCTCTGTTGCAGGAAAATCTTCGGACCATGCTGCAGCAGAACAACGATATTGACCTCAAACAGCTGCATGAATTAGCCAGTCATTGGTTCGTCGAACAGAAGCTGTGGTCTGAGGCGGTACGCCATGCGCTCAGCGCAGGCAAGCCGGTGCATAGCCCCGTGCAGGACGGCGCAAGCGCTCAGTCACTGGCGGAAGAAGGGGATATCGATACTCTGATCTCATGGATGCATCATTTACCGCCCAGCACCGATCCGTCGCGCATTGACCTGCAAATTAACCTGGCCTGGGCACTGGCGCATTATTTCCACTTTGATGAGTCGAGGCAGCTGCTTGATAACCTCGATCAGATGGTACTTCATCATCGTGAGGATTTAACCCGCAGCACCTGGTGTAAATTGCGCGTTGTGCGGGCAATTTGCGAAGCCTTTGCGGAAAACATCCCGGAGAGTCTGGCTATTGTTCAGCCGTTGCTGGCCGAAGTGCCCTGCGGCGACACCTGGGTTGATGGTCTGATATGCAATATTCTCAGCTATTGCCATGTTGTTAACCAGCGCTATCACGATGCGCTGGAGGTTCAACAGCATATGCCCTCTCCGGAAAGTCCTTTAGATAATCTGTTTGTCTCGGTTTATCGCGCTTTTATCATTGCCCAGTGCCATCTTTGTCAGGGCGATCTGGGGAAAGCCGGGTGGTACGCAGAGAAAACGTTGCGCCAGGCTGAATGTTATACCGGTACCCAGTCGACCAGTGGCGCGACGCTGGCGCCGCTGCTGGCGGAGATAGCCTATGAATGTCAGAGTGGCGACTCGCCCGAGCATCTGTTAGCCGACCGGCTCGAATTCATCGACCGATTCAGTCCACCCGATGCGCTGAGTCGTTGCTATACCTATCTCGCGCGTCAGGCCCTGGATGGCAATATGCCGTATGAGGCCGAGCGATTGCTGGAGCATGCGCAGCGTCTTGCCGTGTCTCGCGGCTGGCAACGGCTCCAGGCCATGATGTTAGCCGAGCAGGTGAGGGTGCGGCTGCAGCGCGGCAATGTCACAGGCGCAGAGCAACTGCAGCGACAACTTGAACAAATGGCCGCCAGCTTCAGAATGGATGCCGAACATCCCTGTCAACGCGCTATCGCTCTGTCTGCATCCCTTAGCCACTGTCGCCTTCTTCTCGCCAGAGGCCAGGCGCCGCAAGCCTGTATTCTCCTGGCTGATATGGTCCCTGATCAGGAAAACCGGGGGGACAGGTTAACCGCAGCGCGTCTGCGTACGCTCTGGTCATTGGCCTTGTGGAACAGTGGCAAAACTGCCGCTGCGCGCACGACATTTCAGCCAGTCGTGCAGCTGGCTGAACAACAGCATCTCAAAGGCCTCTTTCTTGAAGCTGGCGATACCTTGCAACCTTTGCTTGCCGGTATGAATGAAACCTCTTCGGCTTGTACTGAGGAAGGGATAGTCCATGAACCCTGGGCCGGCAAGCGCGCGCCTGCAGATGGAACACCGTTTAATAGTGGAAGCCCCGATATTCATGGGGAACTCAGCGAGCGAGAATTTCAGATATTACAACTGATCGCTGAAGGTCAGATGAATAAAGAAATTGCTCGCTCCCTCGCTATTTCTGCCGAGACGGTCAAATGGCACATCAAAAACATCTACGCGAAGCTTAAAGTGAATAGCCGCACTCAAGCGATGAGCCGGGCGCTGGAGATGAAATTACTGGATTAACGGTTTGAAGAGGGAGGGCTGGATATAAAATATTATTAAGACGAGCCACTTTCTTAACGGGGCTATGAGCCACGGATAATCCCGGCGTTTTTGAGCCTATGATCTTCAAAACATATTTCGTGATAACGACGTTCACTGCTCCCTCAAAACAGCCTTACCGTATGAGATTTTCAGTTTTACAGTTGATTCCTTTACTTCAGGCGATAACCCAGATAGCAAGGGATTCGTTCATTACCAGTTTGACCCTCATATTTTCTTATCCCACCACCTGAACTTCCTATGAAATATCGCCCACCAGCTCTGCTATAACTGCATCACCGCTGATTGCGCAATCGGGTACATCATTTCCTATTTCTGCGGAACCCGAAAATTATGGATATTGCCAGCATTGAAAAATTGATCGCTCTGGTTGAAGCCTCCGGCATTGGCGAACTGGAAATTGCCGAAGGGGCAAGCTCCGTGCGTATCAGCCGCGCCATCTCCAGCCCCACGGCGGTTGGGTCGTCCGCCGTATCCGCGGCCGTCGTCCAGCCGCAGTTGGATATTCCGATTCAGGCCGCACAGGCCAGGGCTATCGCATCTGACCCTGCGACGGAGCACATCACGTCATCCCCGATGGTAGGAACCTTTTATCTCTCTCCGGGACCCGGTGCGGCGCCATTTGTGGCTGTGGGTCAGCAGGTTAATATTGGCGATACCCTGTGCATCGTCGAAGCGATGAAGATGATGAATCAAATCTCGGCAGAGAACAGCGGGATCGTTAAAGCGATTCTGGCTACTGATGGTCAACCGGTTGAATTCGACCAGCCGCTGATAGTGATTGAATAGGGGATCTCATGCTGGACAAAATCGTGATTGCCAATCGTGGCGAAATCGCGCTGCGTATTCTGCGCGCCTGCCGGGAGCTTAACATCCGCTCGGTAGCCGTTCACTCTACTGCCGACCGCGAGTTAAAACACGTGCTGCTGGCCGATGAAAGCGTCTGTATTGGTCCTCCGTCATCCGCCAAAAGCTATCTCAATATTCCGGCGGTAATTTCGGCAGCTGAAGTGACGGGCGCGGCGGCCATTCATCCCGGTTACGGTTTTCTCGCAGAAAATGCGGATTTTGCCGAACAGGTGGAACGCTCAGGATTTGTGTTTATCGGCCCGAAAGCGGAAACCATTCGCCTGATGGGGGATAAGGTCTCGGCTATTCAGGCAATGAAGCAAGCTGGAGTACCGTGCGTACCGGGTTCCGATGGCCCGCTGGACGATAACCATGAGAAGAATCGCCGGCTGGCAGCCGGGATCGGTTACCCGATTATCGTCAAAGCCTCCGGAGGCGGCGGTGGGCGCGGGATGCGGGTTGTTCGCGAAGAGAAAGAGCTGGCGCAGGCCATTGACATGACGCGCGCCGAGGCAAAGGCAGCGTTCAACAATGATATGGTCTACATGGAAAAGTATCTGGAGAATCCACGCCATATCGAAATCCAGATTCTGGCCGATGGGCAAGGGCAGGCGATATATCTTGCCGAACGCGATTGCTCAATGCAGCGTCGCCACCAGAAGGTGGTGGAGGAGGCCCCTGCGCCGGGGATCACCGCGGAAATCCGCCAGGCTATCGGCGAGCGCTGTGCCAAAGCCTGTCTGGACATCGGCTATCGCGGTGCCGGTACCTTTGAATTTCTCTATCAGCAGGGTGAGTTTTATTTTATCGAAATGAATACCCGCATTCAGGTGGAGCATCCGGTGACGGAAATGATCACCGGCATTGACCTGATTAAAGAGCAGTTGAGGATTGCCTCCGGATTGCCTCTCTCCATCAGCCAGCAGCAGGTGAGCCTACGCGGTCATGCAATTGAATGCCGTATTAACGCCGAAGACCCACATACCTTCATGCCCAGCCCCGGCAAAATTACCCGTTTTCATGCGCCAGGTGGCTTCGGCGTACGCTGGGAATCTCATATCTACGCAGGTTACTGCGTCCCACCGTACTACGACTCAATGATTGGCAAATTGATCGTCATCGGCGACAGCCGGAATGAGGCCATTGCGAGAATGGAACATGCCCTGAGCGAACTGGTGATCGATGGCATCAAAACCAACGCTGAACTACAGCGGCGGATCATGGCGGATGACCATTTTCGCGCTGGCGGCTGCAACATCCATTATCTGGAAAAGAAACTGGAGCTCAATCGCTGAACTTAGCCCCAAAGCCGCCTCCGGGCGGCTTTCTTCATTTATCGCTATCAATATCACTACAGGAAAACCGGAGGTAAGTTGTGTCTGCACTCTCTTATGTGACGGGTGAGAGCCATTGTGCCTGGGCTATATATCTCTCCCAGGTGGAACGCGTTCTGCCGCTGCCCGGCGATCTCAATCGCTGGGCCAATACTCTGCGCCACCCGGAAAGGGCGCTGATTGTCGATGTTCCTCTGGAAATGGATGACGGGACGATTCGCCATTTTGAAGGCTTTCGGGTTCAGCATAATCTCTCTCGCGGACCCGGCAAAGGGGGCGTGCGCTATCACCCCGACGTCAGCCTGCAGGAGGTGATGGCGCTGGCGGCGTGGATGACCGTGAAATGCGCGGCGCTCAATCTGCCGTTCGGCGGGGCGAAAGGCGGTGTGCGCGTCGACCCGTCGACGCTATCCGACAGAGAGCTGGAGCGTTTGACCCGGCGCTACACTTGTGAAATCAGCAGAGTAATCGGCCCTCGGCAGGATATTCCGGCGCCGGACGTCGGCACTAACGCCCAGGTCATGGCCTGGATGATGGATACCTGGTCACGCAACGCCGGAACAGCCGCGACCGGCGTGGTGACGGGGAAACCGGTCCACCTCGGCGGATCGCTGGGGCGGGTACAGGCGACCGGGCGCGGCGTGTTTATCACCGGCTGTCACATTGCGGAAAAAATGGGACTCCCCGTGGCGCAAAGCCGGATTGCGGTGCAGGGTTTTGGCAATGTGGGTAGCGTCAGCGCCGGGCTGTTTCATGCTGCTGGCGCGCGGGTGGTGGCTGTACAGGATCATCGTGCGACGTTGTATCAGCATAACGGGCTCGATATCCCGGCACTGCAGGCGTGGCAACAGGAGCACGGCACAATAGCTGGTTTCCCCGGTGCCGATAACGTGACGGAAGAGGCTTTCTGGCGTCTCGAGTACGAGATACTGATTCCGGCAGCCCTGGAGGGGCAAATTAGCGCGGAACTCGCGGCTGGGCTGCGCTGCCGCCTCATTCTGGAGGGTGCCAATGGTCCTACGCTGCCGGAGGCTGACGACGTGCTGGCTGAGCGGGGGATCGTGCTGGTTCCAGACGTTATTGCAAACGCCGGCGGGGTAACGGTCAGCTATTTCGAGTGGGTGCAGGATCTCTCCAGCCTTTTCTGGAGCGAAGAGGAGATCGACGCTCGGCTGGATACCATTATGCGCCACGCTATCGAAAGCGTCTGGCAAAAAGCGCAGGCGCTGGCAATCCCCCTGCGTACCGCCGCCTGGGCCCTGGCCTGCGAACGGATCCTACAGGCAAGTAAAGACCGCGGGCTGTATTCCTGAGGCGTGGCGATGAAAAGCCCTGCGTTGTCGGCGCGGGGCCATAGGTAGAGTCAGAAAGCGTCAGGAAGAGGCGCGCGCGATATGCGCCCGCCGTTGCCGCTGGTCACACCACAGGGTGAATATCCCCGCCAGCGCTACGATCCCTGCGCCGATCAGCGTTGAAGAACCGGGCAGGCTGTTTAAGAACAGATAACCGATGACCATCGACCAGACCAGCGTGGTGTAGTCAAACGGCGCCAGTAGCGAAGCGTCGGTAAACCGCAGGCTCAGCGTGACCAGAATCTGTGCCATGCCGCCGAAGAAGCCGCAGCCCACCAGCAACAGCAACTGACCCGGCGTAGGACGTACCCAGCCGAAGAGGCTGGTTGCCAGGCCAATCAGGGTGGTCATCAGCGAGAAGTAAAAGACGATGGCGCCAGGTTTTTCAATGCCGTTGAGAAAACGGATCTGAATGTTGGAGGTGGCGGTGCAAAGAGCGGCAAGCAGGGCGAACGCGACGCCGAGAGCCATCCCGGACTGCAGATGGCCGCCAGCGAACAGAGAACCGCTGGCGGTTAAACTGGCGGAGAGCATAAACAGAATGCCGGAAAAACCGACGATAACCCCCAGCCAACGGGAAAAACGTACCCGCTCTTTCAGCAGCAGGGCCGCCATGATGACGGTGAAGAGCGGAGCAGCGTAGCTCAGTGCGGTGGCGTCGGCGAGAGAAATCGATACCAGCGCCAGATAGTTGAAGTACATCCCACCGGTACCGGAAAAGCCGCGAATCAGATGGCCGAAAATATTTTTGGTCTTGATACTGGCCAGCACGTTGCCCTGAATTTTTAACCAGATAAGCAGGGGAAACATAGCAATAAAAGAGCGAAAGAAGATCACCTCGCCGGTGGGAATCGCCCCCTGCAATCCTTTGACGCAGGCCAGCATTAATGTAGCGCATAGCGCGGAGAGTATTTTTAGATAAATCCCAAGTCGGGCATTCATGTGACTACCTTTGGTTAACGGTCGCGGAGGGACGCGGCGTGGGTGTCGCGCATGGCGTAACAGTAGAGGGCGCTCGGGGCAGGCAGATAAGATAATTTTGTTCTGTGAGGATAACTTTTGCTTATCTCCCGGCGCCGGCGCCGTCATATAAATCACCTATCTCGCAACAGCGTTTCCCTCTTACCCATCACCGAAACAATGTCGATATAGTCGCGATAAGTGGTTAGCCATACCGGCGAAACGGGAAACCTTTTACCGGGTGTCGGTACTCTTTTATCCAGACCGAGGAAAACAATAATGAAACTGAAGCGAAATGCGGGTTTAGCGCTGGTTCTGACGCTGGTAGCAGTGTCCGGGGCCGCGCGCGCCGACATGCTGGCGGATATTCATGCGCGCGGTGAGCTGAAGTGCGCGGTCTATTCCGATGTGCCGCCATTTTCTGCCCCGGATCCAAAAACCCGCCAGTTGGTCGGGATGGACGTTGAACTCTGTCATGCGCTGGCAAAACAGATGGGAGTCAAGGCGCAGCTGGTTCCTACTTCCGTGGAAGCGCGTATTGCTATTATCGCCACCGGGCGAGCCGACGTGCTGATCGCCAACCTTGCCTATACCAAAACACGTGGCCGCCAGATTCAGTTCAGTGACCCTTACTACGTCGCGAAAGAGATGCTGTTGGTAAAAGAGGCGAATGCCGATAAAACCCTTGCCGATTTTAAAGGCAAGCGTATCAGCGCCACCAAGGGCACCACCTCTGAACAATCCATCGTGCTGAAGGGCGGCAAACCGGTTACCTTCCAGGACGCGGCGTCGGCGTTCCTTGCCCTTGAACAGAATAAGGTGCTGGGTTTCGTCACCAACACTATGACCGGTATCAAAATGATCGGTCAGGCAAAAAAGGACGGCATTAATCTGGCGATGATTAAAGAGCCGATGGCGCTAGAGCCTATAGGCGTGGGGATGAAGCAGGGCGAACCGCAACTGCTGGCCAGCGTCAATGAAAGCCTGAAGGTAATGGATGACGACGGGACGATCGACAAGATCTGGAATACCTGGATTGGACCGAATACCGAATACAAAATGGTCCGCGAAGAACGGGTACAACCGTTGTCCAGCCTTACGTTCGAACCGCTGGAATAAGTATGACGCCGACATCGAAAACGTTGTTACCCGAGCGCCGCGTTGAAATTCATGCCAGCGCTCCGGCGCGGATTTCCATGATGGGCAGCCGGGCCTGGCTTATCGAAGCGCCGGGTGCCTTTGACCTTCCGGCACAGCGCCGTATCTGGTCTATGGCGCAGAACCTGCAACAGTGGCCGGCGGTGGAATCCCTGATCCCCGGCGTGACCAATTTACTGGTATTGCTCCATGACACGCCGGAGGAACCGACGGCAGTGGAGCGCCGGTTACACGAGTACTGGCTGTCCGCGCAGGCGCTCAACCTCGAAGGGCGGCAGATTGATATCCCGGTGTGCTACGGTGGCGAACACGCCACCGATCTCGAGGCGGTATGTCGGCATACTGGTTTTTCCGCCCGGGAAGTTATTCGTCGGCATTCGCTGGGGGTCTATACCGTGGTCGCGCTTGGCAGTGCGCCGGGGTTTGGCTATCTCCATGGTCTGGATCCGCGTCTGGCGACGCCGCGTAAAAAGGTGCCTTCGCTGAATATGCTCAAAGGGACGGTCACTATTGGCGGGCCACAGGCGGGGGTGTCGGTGTTGACCGGACCGAACGGCTGGAATGCAATCGGCTACGCGGAAATTGAGGTATTCAACCCCCACGCCGCCATTCCTGCATTGATGGCGCCAGGCGATATCATCCGTTTTCTGCCTGAGAGAGTCGAACTGTGATTGAGATTGAACAAAGCGGATCGCTAAATACGATTCAGGATTTAGGCCGTCCGGCGTGGCGTCATCTTGGCGTCTCAGTGAGCGGGGTGATGGATCCGCTGGCACTGCGCGCCGGTAACGCCCTGCTGGGAAACGAGGAGAATGCGGCGGCCATCGAAGTTCAGATGTTTCCCTTTCGCGTGCGTTTCCTGGCGGACACCTGGATCGCGCTCACCGGCGCCGATTGCCGGGCAAGGCTCGACGGCGATGAACTACCGGCCTGGTGGGGCTGCGCGGTACGTAAAGGACAGGTGCTTGAGTTGCGTTTTCCCCGTCGCGGCGCACGCGGCTACTTATGCGTGGCAGGGGGCATTGATGTCCCTCTGGTTCTGGGCTCGCGCAGTACCGCTCTGCGTGGCGGTTTCGGCGGACTCGAGGGGCGGCAACTACAGCGCGGCGACGTGCTGTCCTGTGGTCCCTGGCAGGGGGCGCCACTCCCGGATTCCGGGATTGGCATTGAGCCGCCGGAAGTGGCCTTAAACGCCTTTTTCCCGCGCAACGCACAGGGCGATGTCCAGATCCGAGCTATCCCCGCTGGCGAGTATCCGTTGTTTGCCGCTGATGCATCGCGGTTCTGGAGCCAGGCGTGGAAAATTTCGCAGCACAGCAACCGAACCGGCTATCGCCTGGCGGGAGAGCCTATCCTGCCAGCCGAAACGGTTGAAATGCGCTCCTATGGCCTGATACCGGGCATCGTACAGGTTCCGCCGGCCGGCGAACCGATTATCCAGTTAAGCGATGCCAACACCGCGGGAGGCTATCCCAAAATTGCCTGCGTGATTGAAGAAGATCTCTGGCGTCTGGGCCAGCTCCAGGCGGGGCAGTCAATTCAACTGGTACAGGCCGATACGTCTACCGCCATCGCCGTGCGGCAGGAAATTGAACGTTGGCTGCAGCGTTTGCGCGTCAGCATAGCGCCGCTGGTCAAGGTCGTTGGTTTATAAGGAACTCAGCATGAAAATTGATGTGAACTCTGATATGGGAGAAGGTTTTGGCGTCTATCAGCTATGTGATGATTCAGCGCTAATGGATAAGGTCTCTTCCGCCAACATCGCCTGCGGTTTTCACGCAGGGGATCCGGCGATCATGACGCGGATGGTACGCCTGGCGAAAGTGCGCGGCGTGGGGATTGGGGCCCACCCCGGTCTGCCGGATCGCCAGGGCTTCGGGCGCAAAGAGATGGCGTTCTCTGCCGATGAGATCTGCCAGCAGGTGGTATATCAGCTTGGCGCGCTCTCTGCCATTGCCCGCGCCGAGGGTACCCGGGTAGTTCACCTGAGTTTTCACGCGGCAATGGGCAATATGATTAACCGTGACGATGCGCTGGCGCTGCAGGTGATGCAGGCCGTCGCCCGGATCGATTCGCAACTGATTATCTTCTGCCAGCCGGATACTATCATTGAACGGGCGGCGCAGGCTGCCGGATTGCCGGTGCTGACGCTGTTTCTCGCTGACCGGGCCTACGACGATCGTGGACAACTTGTCCCGCGCGGTATTGCCGGTTCGCTAATCAAAGAGGAAGCGGCGGTGCGCGCCAGAGTACGTCAGTTTCTCCAGCAGGGAACGGTGACCACTTTTAGCGGCAATACGCTGTCGATACGTGCGCGTTCGATCCTGGTCCATAGCGATACCCCGGGCTCGCTGGCGCTGGCGACGCTGGTTCGTAGTGAGATTGAAGCCTGCGGTGCGACGGTAGCATCCGCGGCGGAGGTGCTGGCGCAGTAAAGCCTTTTCCCGTCACGAGGGGGGGCAAATCGCGCCCCTGACCACTACCTGTTCTCCCTTTACGTTATGCGCTCTCGGACCCACGGTCAGTCAAAACCCATTGGCCATCCCGCCAGGTATGAATCCATCCCGGCGCCCCTCTGGAACGATAAAAAAATGCCTGCCGGGTCAGACGCCAGGCAGGCATTTCACTCTGCTTAGCGCGCACAATTTGCGCGCTACAGCTTAACGGCAACCCGCGCAGAAGGCCGCGAGGCGATCGCAACCGGTTTGCAGGCGTTCCATACTGGTGGCGTAAGAAAGGCGGAAGTAGGGGCTCATGCCGTAGGCTGCCCCCTGTACCGTCACCACGTGCTGCTCCTCAATCAGCGCCATCACAAAATCGGCGTCGCTGGCGATAAAATGGCCGCTGGCGCTGGTTTTTCCGATAAACGCCTCGATGTTGACGAACAGATAGAAGGCCCCCTGCGGCTTATGGCATCGCAGACCGGGAATTCCGGCAAGACGCTCAAGCACGTAATCGCGGCGCTGGCGATAGATTTCCGCCCGTTCTGCCAGCAGACCCTGCGGGCCATCCAGTGCGGCGACGGACCCCGCTTGTGCCAGGGTCGTCACGCCGCCGCTGTTTTGCGTATTGACGTTGCTCATCGCCTTAATCAGCGTCAATGGGCCACCGCAAAAACCCAGCCGCCAGCCGGTCATTGAATAGGCTTTCGAGACGCCGTTCACTGTCAATACGCGATCGTACAGCCGGGGCTCCACCTGTGCCAGGGTCCAGAATTTCACGCCGTCATACAACAGATGCTCATAAATATCGTCGGTCATGATCCAGATATGCGGATGACGCAACAGCGTCTCACCGAGTGCCAGGAGTTCGGCATGGGTGGCGACCGATCCAGTCGGATTGCTGGGATAATTCAGCAGCAGCCATTTGGTCTTCGGCGTGATCGCTGCTTCGACGTCCTGCGGCAGTGGTTTAAAACCGTACTCTTCATGACAGGGTACTGGCACCGGTGTGCCGCCAGCGAATTTAACGATGTCGGCATAGCTAATCCAGGATGGCATGGGGATGAGTACCTCATCGCCGGGGTTAATGGTCGCCATCATAGCGTTGAAGATAATCTGTCGGGCGCCACCAGCGGTCAGGATCTGGCTGATATCGTAGCGTAGCTCATTGTCGCGCAGGAACTTGCGCTGGATGGCCGCACGCAACGCTGGCGTGCCGTCCGTCGGCGGGTAGCGGGTATCCCCGGCGCATGCTGCGGCATAGGCGGCATCGATCACGTGAGGAGGAGTGGGAAAGTCCGGTTCGCCGGTAGACAGACCAACGACATCGATTCCCTGCGCGGCGAGATCGCGTGCTTTTTGCGTCATGGCGACGGAGGCGGAGACGGTAACATTTTTGAGACGATCGGCTATATCAGGCATGAGGCTGCGGTTCCTGGTTCTAAGGTCAGCAAACCCACACGCGGCGCAGAATAATCCACCGTGTGCGGCGAAGGAGGTTAATACACATCAGCCAGCATAGAGGGGGGCGAAGGTGGCAAGCTAATAGCGCTTTGTTGTGGGGACATAACGCAATGCGATGACCGAAGGAAATCGTCCTCCTGGCACTCCGTTGACAAACAGGTATATGCCGCTGCACTCCGACGGTGCAAAGGCAGCGGCGTTGAAGTGTGGGTTGTCTGAAAATGGCGGCGCTATTGGCTGCCTGTGGTGCTCTTAGGCTATGGCACCGATCTTGCTTGCCATCAGAGATACGTATTGATGTGGGACTGCTACTATGAATCTTCGCCGCCTGAAATATTTCATTAAAATCGTCGACGTCGGGAGCCTGACGCAGGCCGCTGACATTCTGCATATCGCTCAGCCGGCGCTCAGCCAGCAGCTGGCGACTCTGGAAGGTGAAGTCGATCAGCAGCTATTAATTCGTACCAAACGAGGGGTCACGCCAACCAACGCCGGAAAAATTCTCTATACCCACGCTCAGGCGATTCTGCGCCAATGCGAGCAGGCGCAGAGCGCCATCGACGGTGCAGGCCAGGCCCTGAGCGGTCAGGTTTCTGTCGGGCTGGCGCCGGGCACAGCTGCCCAACTGCTGGCGATCCCGCTGCTGACTGAAGTCCAGCGCCAGCATCCCGGGATTGTGCTCTATTTCAATGAAAATTTTGGCACCACCCTCAGCGAATTAATTATGAGCGGTCGGATGGATATGGCGGTTATCTACGGTGACCGTGATATTCATGGATTGCGTTTTCTACCGCTGATGAAAGAAGAACTTTTTTTCGTCTGTCCGCACGCGCTGGGGGAGCCCCGGCGCGAAATCTCCCTGGCGGAGGTCGCCCGCTACGATCTGTTTCTACCGCGGATTTATAACATTATGCGTAAAGCCGCGGACGACGCCTTTACACTGGCCGGACTGAGCTACCGGGTGAAGTGCGAGATTGAATCGCTGACCACGCTTAACGCCGCGCTGGCGGCGGATCTCGGCGGCACCATCATGCCGGAGTCCGCGGCGCGCACCATGCTCCAGCCCGCCAATGCCTGGATGGCGAGAATTGTCGAACCCAATGTACTCACCTCGCTCTCGTTCTGTATGTCCGATCATCTGCCGCTTTCGCAGCCCGCGGAGGCGGTGAAGGGGATTTTGCTCTCCCTGATGGCGCAGCGGACTGAGGACAACCGGCCGCTAACCCTGGTGGGATAATAAGTCCCCCTTATTGCCTCAAAGCGAAACCCTCTTATCAACCCTTCCGATCCCCGCGCTAGAGTCACTACTCTGGCGCGCGGCATAGCCGTGCTCTGACCCTTGCGCGATGGAATCATGATGGAAAAAGAACTGATAGCTTTTGAGGACGTGCGCCAGCTGGCGCAGAAGATGCATAACGCCGGACTGCGGGAGCTTGAGTGGCGCGGCGCGGACTGGTCGGTTCGCCTGCGCTACCCCAGTGGCAAAACGATGGACGAACCGCCGCCTCTGCCGCCGCTGGGGGCCGAAACCCGCCCGCTATCGGTGTGTTCCCCGATGCCGGGACGCCTGTTGCTGAGCCATCCCAGCCATGGGGAGGCGTTCGTCAGCGAGGGGCAGCATGTTGCGCCGAACGATATCCTCGCGCTGGTGCAGGTCGGGCCGCTCTATTTGCCGGTGCGCAGCCCGGTGGCCGGGACGCTCAAAAACCTTGTGGCGCCGGCGGGGAGCCGGCTGGAGTACGGCAGCGAGATCGCGCTGCTGCTGCCCACGGATGCCGCTTCCGCGAAGTTATAAGGACCCCTTATCGGGCCAAACTATTTATGTCTTATCCCCGTTGGACATAACTGCATACAGTCAGAAAAACAACGTCAAAGGCAGATCGGTCTGCCGCAACAGGAGAGGCTCATATGCCATTTTCAGATTATAAAGTGGCCCTGGTGACCGGCGCTTCCGCTGGGATGGGGGAAGCGATTGTCGAACGCCTTTGTCAGGAAGGCATTGAGGTTCACGCGGTAGCACGTCGCCATGAACAGCTTGCCGCCCTGGCGGACAGAACTGGCTGCATTCCCCACGCCGTCGACGTCGGCGATCTATCGGCGCTGACCGCACTGTGCCAGGGTCTGCAGGTCGATATTCTGGTGAACAACGCCGGCGTTTCTCATCCGGGATCGATTCTCGATGCCGAGGCCGACTGGGTCAACACCCAGGTGGATGTCAACCTGCGTGCCGTGCTGCACCTGTGTCGTCTGTTGGTACCGGGAATGGTGGCGCGCGACTGCGGTCACGTCATTAATATTACCTCCATCGCTGCGATTTATAACTTCAATGGCAATTCCATCTATCACGCCACCAAAGCAGGAGTGCACGCGCTGTCGCGTCAGCTGCGCGTCGATTGCTATGGCAAGCGGGTACGAATTACCGAAATTTGCCCCGGGCGGGTGGCGACGGAGATATTCGGTAACGTATCCGGCGATCACGAAGACGCCCGCCGTCGCTTTATCGATGGTTTCGAGCTGCCGGAAGCAAAAGATATCGCCGACTGCGTGGCCTTTGCGCTCGCCGCGCCGGTGGCAGTCAACATCGGCAATATTGAGATCACGCCGACGCTGCAGGTACCCGGTGGGCTATCCACGATGCGTCCTGGTGACCGTGAGTCCTGAATGACGGCAAACGAGGAGGATATATGGCACTCGACTTCAGTAACGTGATGACTGGCCACTACGGCCAGATGATTATTGATGGCACCGTCGTCACTCTGGAACTGGCGTTGGGTGCATGGCTGCTGGCCATGTTTATTGCGCTGGTGCTGGTGATGATCCGTCTGAGCAACAAGCGCTTCGCGCAGCTTTTGGTCGCGGCGTATGTATCCTATCACCGCAATGTACCGACGCTTATTCAGCTGATGATGTGGTATTTCGCGATTCCGACGCTGCTGCCTGAGTCGTTGCAGATGTGGGTCAACGAGATGAATGCGGAGTTTCTGTTCTCGCTGGTCGCGCTGGGATTGTGCCAGGCGGCCTATTTCTCTGAAGACATCCGCAGCGGTCTGCGTGCCATCCCCGAAGGCCAGAATGAAGCGGCGAGGGCGCTGGGAATGGGATATTTGCGCGCCATGTGGCTGGTGATTCTGCCACAAGGGATCCGTAATGCGTTGCCATCGGTGATTAACCACACCGTGCTGCTGTTTAAAAATACCAGCCTTGCAATGGTCATTGGCGTCACCGAGTTGACTTACGTAACGCGCGATATTGAAAACCAGACCTTCCGTACCTTCGAAGCTTATATGGTGGCGACGGTAGGCTACCTGGCCTTCTCTTTGTTGCTGATGGGGATGGGGGCGCTGCTGGCCCGTCGCTTTCAGCGCGCGTATGCGAGGTAATATGTATGTTTGATTTTTTCACGATTCTGCATGATAACGGCCTGTTGTTGCTGATGGGGCAATATCCTGATGGTCCGCTTGGCGGTGTGCTGTGTACCTTGCTGGTGTCGCTGCTGGCAGTGCTGTTCGCCTTCCCGGTCGGCGTGCTGTTGTGCCTCGCTCGCCTCTCTCCGTGGCGCTGGCTGAGCTGGCCGGTCACCTGCTGGATCTATCTGCTACGCGGTATTCCTCTGATGATGGTGGTGTTCTGGACCTATTTCTGCGTGCCGTTGCTGATTGGCCACAATATTAGCGGCTTCAGCACGATGCTGTGTACGCTGGTTATCTACGAGAGCACCTACATCGCTGAAATTGTGCGCGGCGGGATCCAGGCGCTGCCTTCAGGGCAATATGAAGCCTCCCGTGCGCTGGGAATGGGGCATGTGCGGGCTCTGCGCCTGGTGATTCTACCGCAGGCGTTGTACAACGCGCTGCCAAGTCTGGTCAGTCAACTGGTGTCGATTATCAAAGATAGTACCCTCGGCTACGTTATTAACGTTCCGGAGCTGACCTATGCGGCCAACCAGGTCAGTAATCAGCTGCTGACAAAACCGTTCCAGGTCTTTGCCATCGTAGCGCTGAGCTACTACATCATTAATTTTAGCCTGACGTGGCTGGCCAATCGCCTGGAGCTGCGTATTGCCAGCAGGAGGCAACGTGCACAGTCCGCTATGGGAAAGCCGGTCATGCCGCTGGTTCTCGACCCATCACCATCACAAACTCAATAAGGAGCAACCATGCGACCGATGATTCTGTTCAATCAGGTGAATAAATGGTACGGGGAATATCAGGCCCTGACCGACGTCAGCGCCGAAATAAAAAGCGGTGAAGTGGTGGTGGTGTGCGGTCCTTCCGGATCCGGCAAATCGACGTTAATCCGGACGGTCAACCGTCTTGAGCCCATCGAAAAAGGACAGATCCTGTTTGACGGCGTCGATATTCATGGCTCGAGCACCAGGCTGAACCAACTGCGTACGAGAATCGGCTTTGTCTTCCAGAGTTTCAATCTGTTTCCGCACGTTTCGGTGCTGGAAAATATCATGATGTCGCCAGTGAAAGTTCTCGGCGAGAAGCGTTCGGAAGCCCGACGTCATGCCGGGGAACTGCTGGAAAGGGTGGGACTATCGCACAAGGCCGACGTTTATCCGGCACAGCTTTCCGGCGGCCAGCAGCAGCGGGTGGCTATCGCCCGGGCGCTGGCGATGAAGCCGCCTGTCATGCTGTTTGACGAACCGACATCTGCACTCGACCCGGAGATGGTCGGCGAGGTGCTGAGCGTGATGCGCGGGCTGGCGCAGGAAGGGATGACCATGATGTGCGTGACTCATGAAATGAACTTTGCGCGTGACGTAGCCGATACGATCTGGTTTATGGATCAGGGACAAATACTGGAAAAGGCTGATCCGGATAAATTCTTCACCGCGCCACAACATCCGCGCGCGCGACGTTTCCTCAATGATCTACTGCTCCATTAGGCGTAAATTCACTAATCAAAGAACAGGTAGGAACTTTTCAGCCTTATAACGCCTGATGAATTTCATCGGGCGCTTTGTATTGTCGTGGCTGTTGTATTGTACATTTCTACTCTACCGACTTTCTTGCCTGTACTAGAGAACATCGGTAGGCATCCATTTTCGAGGTGCCGCAGATACAGATTCTCGACGGTCGTTCCGAAAGCATTCATCCGGGCTCAGGCATTCAAATGGATAAGGATCATTTACCGTTGCTGGAAGACCAAAATCCGGTACGACGAAGCGAGATACTTTCTGGCACTGGAAGAGTGAAAATCTCCCTTACTAATGCCGTAAAAAGCTTGTCGATTCACTTAGAATAAAACAACCCCTTATATCTTATTCTTTAAAATGGACATATTTGAAAAAATAGAGCATCTCCAATGGATACACCACACCAGCTCCCTCCAATAAGAACCTCGACTGAAACAATTGAATAACATAAAGGAAACCAATAAACCATTATTGACTTAAGCTCAGTGTGACATTGAAAATAAATAATCGACCTAAGGCTATGATATTCAATACATTTATTATAAGATTAAAATAAATCTTAGATTAATAATTAAAGCATTGAAAAAAGCAAAAATTGATACTATGGTTTATTATCACTTCAAAAAGGAGTTATTATGCTTGGTAATAAAGTAGCACTTATAACTGGCGCATCGAATGGGATAGGGCTTGAAATTGCTCGCAAATTTTCCCAAAACGGGTGGGATGTTATTGCTGTCGCAAGGAATGAAGAAAAATTATCTAAAGCAGTTGAGGATCTAAAACAATACGGCACAAAAATTATCCCCTATTCCATCGATCTCAGTAAGTATGAGCAGATAGAAACGCTTAAGCGAAAAACGGAACAAGATGGATTCGATATAGGAGCACTGGTTATCAATGCTGGCCAAGGACTCGGCGGTGCATTTATTGGTGGTACCGATTTGTCAAAAGAACTTGAGCTCATCCGACTCAATGTTGACTCATATGTTCATATGTCAAAAATATTTTTGCCTGATATGATCAAACGTGGCGGAGGGTATGTTCTGATGACATCATCAGTTTCTGGCACGCAGCCAATACCTTTTGAATCCATCTATGGTGCGACAAAAGCATTTGTGAATTCCTTCTTCTGGGCCATTCGCAATGAATTATCCGGCAAGGGCTTAAAAATGACTTTGTTGATGCCTGGTGCCACTGCCACTAATTTCTTCATTAATGCAGGTCAGTCCAACACTCGGGTAGGTGCACACCAGAATACGACTGCGGAACAAGTCGCTGAACGTGCATGGTATGCATTAATGAGTGAACATGAAGTTGCGTATGGGAGTGATAATGCAGAATTAGCGGCTGAAGTTTACAATCGACAAATGAGTGAGTCTCATAAAGCCCAGCGTGCTCGTCTAAATTCTGAACCTGGTTCAGCAGTAAAATAAAATAGTTAAATACGAGATAACCAGGATAGTTCTTGGTTATCTCGTATTTAATCGTTAAATTAATGCTTCATGTAGTGAACTTTCAATGTGCTTAAATGCCCTATTGCAAATATCCTCGTGGTAAAACATCTTGCCTGGAATGTCAGCTTTAGGAAAAGTAAAAGAGTGGACAGCCTCAGCATAATTGACGAACTCAAAATTTGCTTCAGCTGTTACCATTTATTTAAAAAATTCAATTACATGTAGAAGAGAAACAAAAGGATCACGAGCACCATTTAGCACGACAACTTTGGCGGAAGTCCTGCCTTTAACTATAGGTCGTGTTGTCGTTAACGTTCCATGTACACTGATACTGGTCTTAATTTCAGCGCCAATTCGCGCAAGTTCCAAAGCACAGTGTCCACCATAACAAAAGCCTACAACACCCACTTTCTCCCGTATCACGTGTTTATCACCAGCCAGAATATCAAGAACAATATTTAATCGATTAATCTCCTCAGGAGTATCTTTCAATTCTGTCATCATCGCAAAAGCTTCATCAGAGGCCAGACTAAAACCTCTATCATATAAATCGGCAACAAGGACGGTATACCCAATCTCGGCTATGCGTTTTCCATGATCAATATTTGATTCGGTAAGGCCCATCATATTGGGGCATAAAAGTACCCCGGACGAGACCCTGCATCAGAATGAATCAACAGCCCTGAGAAGATCTTATTACCCGAATACCAATTTACTGTATTCGTACTTAATGATTGCATTGTGTTTACCTGCTGCCACCGGTCTCAGTGAAGCATTCTTTATTTACGAATTCATAAATTCTTCAAATTTATCTTTCCAGTCAGGGTGCCACCTGGAAAGTGCTGGGCGATTTTGAATGATATCCTCATAGGCCCAGGTTATACGCTTTGCGTCTATTTCTGAGGTGACCGTTCCATCCGGGCAAATGATATAAAAGTCGCCCCGAGAGAAATGCTCGATAAAGTATTCAATCACTTGTTCAGCTTTCCATGTTCCTTTTGGCTGCTCATCGTGTTGTTCGTCCATTTCAGGGAAATTCATTGGAGTCCATGTATAACCAGGAACCAAAAGATGGGCAGTTATTTTATTTCCACATTCTTTAAACAAATCATGGGCCAATTGCTCTGTAACTATTTTCACCCCCGCTTTGGAAACATTATAGGCATTGTTCCCGGGCGGGGTAGTGATTCCCTGCTTCGAGCCAAGGTTTACGATTGCGCTTCGGCCGTCCATCTTAAGCATTTCCGGTACGAACAAGTGTTGCACGTTCAGTATTGATAATAAATTCCCTTCAAGTTGACTGCGCCAGTCATCTGGATCACCCCATGGACCGCTCCGGTGCGAAATAGCCGCATTATTAATAAGCAAGGCAATATCACCAAAGTCGTTTATAGCTGTGTCACGAAGGCGCGCAATATCTTCCAGGCTTGTCACATCACCTGTAACAAGACGTATCTCAGAATCAAGAGCATCAGCTAAGGACTTAAGATTCTTCTCGTCTCTATCGAAGAGGCAGAGATTCATACCGGCTTCAGATAAACGTTTTGCGGCTGCGGCACCAATACCTTTCGCCGCACCAGTGATAACCGCGGTACGGCCCTTTACGATAATTGAACTGTTCATTTTAGTCTCCTGGACAACTGTCAGTTGAACTCAACAATCTGATCTGAGGAGCCTGAATTTTACAGGAACCAGTAGTATCAAATTGAGTTAAAATAAACTATAAACGATAACAATCCAGGAACTATTTAACATTACAATATGCTCTGTTGAATTTTACTCAATTAAAACTCCGTAGTGTCAGCACCGTGATTTCTGATAGTTTACCAAGTCGCAGAGGAAAGCCGTTCCAGATACCCGTACCGTTACTGATATATAGCGACATCTGCCCAATATCATACAGGCCTGAAACGAATCCATTGTTGGCTGATGCTATAAACTTATCGAACCCATACACCATACCTCCATGGGTATGGCCAGACAACTGGAGCGACACACCAGCAGCGGCACTTTGTGGAGCATTATTCGGTCGGTGACTCATCAGAATGATTTTCCCGGAATTATCAATACCAGACAATGCTGCTGAGAGATCGGGAGGAGTGCCACCAAACTTAGCCGCAGCTTCATCGGTGATACCAGCCAGCACTAGCTTTACATCTTTTCGAGTAATAACAGTATGTTCATTATTTAGAAAATGCAGACCCAGCTTGGATAGCTCAGCAGTCCATTGGGCACCATCAAAGTAATATTCATGATTACCCGTGACGGCAAATACACCATCAGGGGCCTTTAGCATGGCAAGTGAGCTGACATCTGGCCGTCTGTCCTCAACCGTTCCGTCGATGATATCGCCGGTTATTAGGATCAAACTGGAGTCGAGAGCATTGGTTTTTTCTACCACCTGTCGCAGCCAGTCACCGGTTAAAAGACGACTGACGTGAATGTCCGTCAGTTGAGTGATGCGGTAGCCGTCAAATTCTTCAGGTAATCCCTGAATTCTCACCTCGACTTCCCGAATATCAGGTACTTTCACGGACTGATAAACACCGATACCTGCCAGTGACGATGCCAATACAGGCAGAAGATAAACAGGGATAAATAGGGGATACTTTTTTCTGGTGAGAAAAAATCTAATCAACTGCATCAGGTCTCTAATCACTAACAACATAAAGAAAATAACTATGAAACCAAATCCCCAGCCAATCATAATCATTAGAAATTCAGGGAGTTCTGGAGAGAACATGGTTCCAAAAAATAATCGACTGAGCAGGTGAAAATCCGCAACCATTGCCATGACAAAAAACAGCAAGCATCGTGATGATGCTGAGACTCTCAGTGGAAAGATAACCCTAATACCAATATAGATTGCGGGGATCAAAGTCCATAGATGAAACACTAATCAGACTCCTCATTTCACTTCAATCCACAATCGTTACTTGCAGTCATTCATCTTGATCTGAATCGTGGACATTATTGTTGAATTGAACTAAAAATAACACTTCTTAAATGCGAAGAAAGTTGAGTTTTTCTTAATAACATGATGAATAGTACTCAACGATAGTGAGATGAATGAATGCCGGTAAGACCAATAGCTAAACTTTCGCGCAGCGATCTGGCCGATCTGAATGCTTTCAGAACCGTAGAGAGGCTCAGAAGCTTCACGCAGGCAGCCGTGGAACTGGGTATTACGACCTCTGCCTTGAGCCATTCTGTCCGCAATCTTGAAACCCGGTTGGGTGTCAGGCTCCTCAACCGGACCAGTCGAACGGTTGCTCCCACGGATGCCGGAAGCAACTTGGCAAGACGACTTGAAATTGGGTTTAATGAAATTGGTGAGGCTCTTGATGAGATTAATCTGCTCAGAGACAGGCCCGTTGGCCGCTTGCGCATAAATGTTCTCGCAGACGGCGCTAGATTGATACTTTCCAAACTCTTACCTAAATTCCTACAAACCTATCCGGATGTGGAGGTCGAAGTCGCCGTTGATGACAAAATGGTTGATATCGTCTCGGCCGGATTTGATGCAGGCATCCGATTTGGCGGCACGGTTCCTGAGGATTTTGTGGCAGTCAAGCTGGGCCCGGAACTCAGATGGGTAGCAGTAGCTTCTCCGAGATATCTATATAGAAAACAAGCACCTGTTATACCCGAAGATTTAAAATCCCATAATTGTATCCAGATACGCACGGGTCAGGGTGTCATTTATCGCTGGGATTTCCACAAAGGCGATGAACACCGAAGCATTGAAGTTCCTGGGCAGGTATGTGTTAACGAAACGACGTTAGGTGTTGAGCTTGCGCTAAAGGACGTGGGTATTACCTATTGCCTTGAAGAGCGTGTTGCAGAGCATATCAAAACGGGGGAACTGCATATTGTGCTACCAGACTGGTCACCTATTGAACCCGCAATGCATTTGTATTACCCGGGGCATCGACAGGTACCCCAGGGACTAAAAGAGTTAATCGAAGTATTACGCTCAGCCTATCTCGATGTTGCATAAGAGAACCTTACAAGCGGGTCTATTGACCCGCCGGATATGTGATTAATGAAGCCCTTCAATCCCTGCTTCAAGCAGCTTTATTTGCAAAATAGTCTGCTCTGGCTTCACTTCCTGCTCACGCCCGTTAACGACAGTTTCGTACAGCGCGGTATAGTAACGAGAGTAATCGCCTTGCACAGTTTTCACCTTTTCTTCATGGTAATCACCGTGACTATCAATGTAAGTCAGTACTCCATAATGCTCTGGTAAATCAACACCAAAGTCTTTATTTTCAGGCATATGGAAAAGCTTAAGATGCTCTTCCTGACGATCTTTAGTTGATTTGACGAACATCCCCTTTTTGCCATATACCACAAAACTCGGACGATCCTTGATTCTGAAATAGCTTGATTTCACAGATACCTTAAGCCTCTTGTACATCAAGTCGATATCAAAATAATCATTCATTCGACCGGGGCCAAGAAGCTGCCTGACATCAAAATGGACATTGTCAGGTTTTCCGAAGAGTGATATGACCTGATCCAGCGTATGACAGGCATGTCCGTAAAGATAGGAATGAGCTCGACTAAACGTGGTGGATGCTTCAGGCACTTCAGGGCGAAAATAATCATAATGCATTTCCAGTTCGATTAAATCACCCAATTTTCCGCTACGAATGACCTCCTGAACCGTCAAGAAATCGCTGTCAAAACGGCGGTTCTGATAGCACTGAACCATTACGCCTTTCTCTTTAGCAAGACGGAAAAGTTCGACAGCCTGCTCAGAGGTTTCAGTAAAAGGCTTTTCGACAACACAGTTTTTACCTTTATTGATAGCCTGTTTCGCCAGCTCATAATGGAATTCAGGAGGCGTTGTTATAATTACCGCCTGAATTTCATCATCGTTCAGCAGATCATCGATATTTGTAGTATAGCTGATACCGTCTATTTTGGGCCAACCAGTATTTTCAACAGGAGAGAAAATACGCTTAACGCTAATCAGATCTTTTAATTTAAGTGAAAAAGGCAGGTGATAGCGATTGGTGCTTTTTCCATTACCGATATAACCAATGGTGAGTTTACTGGACATGCGTATTCTCCTTTGTAACCTGTTTACTTACTGTCTCAAGTATTTCAGTTGCAATAATGCTATTTTCTAACATTTTAGCGGCTTTTTGAAAATCATCGGATTCAATGATCCGAATAAATTCTTTAAATTCAGGAATAAGGCGGTGCCCGTTCCACTGTTCAGATTCAACAAACGATCCGTCGTTAAATCTGATTTTATAACCTGTCAGGGTATTCACTGGTGATTCCAGAATAATACATCCCTTGTCGCCCTGAATCGTCGATACCGCAGGTGCCTGGCAATCTTTGGCACCAATACATACGGCTTTGAATGTTGGATAATTCAACACGAGTATGCCGCTGGTATCAACATTGTTCATAATGTTTGGCATATAATGATAAGAATCAGGACGCCCGAACATCCCCACAACCAGATGCAAGTTGTAAACATTAATATCCAGCATCGCGCCGCCACCTCGTGAAGGGTCAAACGCGGGGTGAATTATACCCTGCCTGAAGTCGTTATATCTCGATGAATATTGGCTGTAATTAAGAGAAACTAATTTTAGCTCGCCGAGTTGTTTCAGGTTTTTTCTGATTAACTGTACTGGATAGAGATAATGAATATTCATTGCCTCAAGAATGAAACATTTCTGCGCTTCAGCAATATTTTTTAATGCCAGTAATTCTGCTATAGACAAGACTATCGGTTTCTCAATAATAACATGCTTCCCAGCATTCAAAGCTTTCTGAGCAAATGAGAAATGAAGATGATTAGGTAGGGCAACATAGATGACATCTACATTACTTGCAAGCATGGCGTCATAATCAAAAAAGACTTCATCAAGCCCATAACGGTCTTTTAATTCTAACGTTTCATTTCTTGTTTGCTCTGTTCCCAGCACAGAAATATAATCAAAGCACAATTGGTCAATAACGGTAAGCAGATCTTTTACGATCATACCAGTACCCAGAATGCCTATTTTCATCTTTAGCTCCTCACTCAATATGTTATCTTTGTAGTAATATTTTCATCGTTCAATGAGGCACCGTTAGTGCTAATGACGTCTTTATACCAGTAGAAAGATTTCTTTTTATAACGTGCAAATGAACCTGAGCCATCGTTGTTACGATCAACATAAATCAGGCCATAACGTTTACTCAGTTGCGCTGTTGCTGCACTTACCAGATCAATACAGCCCCAGCAGGTGTAACCCATAACTGGCACACCATCTTTGATAGCTTCACCAATCTGAACAAGATGGTCATTCATGTAACTAATGCGATAGTCATCGTCAACAGTAAAACTGCCATCCTTAGTCTGTACTAACCGGTCTACGGCCCCAAGACCATTCTCAACAACAAATAATGGTTTCTGGTAACGATCATAAAAACGATTCAAAACGATACGCAACCCTCGCGGATCAATCTGCCATCCCCATTCACTAGCTTTCAGATAAGGATTGGGTACACCACCAAGCAAATTCCCCTCTCCAGCAGAGATAGATTTATCGGCTGTCTCACAGACGCTGACATAATAGCTAAATGAAACAAAATCAACGGTATTCAGTAATGCCTCTTCGTCACCAGGCATGAATTTGATATTTATATCATTTTCACGGAAGTAGCGTTTCATGTAGTTTGGGTATTTTCCTCTTACATGGACATCGCCAAAGAAATCATTCATATGTTCCGCTTCCATCACTGCAATCACATCTTCAGGTTTAGGGGAAAGCGGATACACAGGCATGCTGAGAATCATGCAGCCAAATTGAGCATCTGGAATAATAGCCTTACCTGCCTTGGTAGCCAGTGCACTGGCGATCAGTTCGTGATGTACTGCCTGATAGAGATCTTGCTTACTCAGTTCAGACATGGGAGTCATAATTCCGCCGCTCATCAGTGGATGATGAAGAACAGAGTTGATCTCGTTAAATGTCAACCAATATTTAACTTTATCTTTATAGCGATTAAATAACGTGGTTGCGTATGTTAAATACAATTCGACCAAGTTTCTAGATGCCCAACCATTATATTTTTTCGCCAAATTATAAGGTGTTTCATAATGAGAAATTGTGACTAAAGGCTGGATCCCATATTTCAAGCATTCATCAAATACACTGTCGTAAAACGCTAACCCTTGCTCATTCGCGATCTCATCGTCGCCATTGGGATAAATACGTGACCAGGCAATTGAAATACGAAAAACCTTGAATCCCATTTCAGCCAGAAGTTTAATATCATCCTTATAGCGATGATAGAAATCGATCCCTTCAAGCTTTAAATTATCTGGGGTTGGTGTTTCTGTCATTGGCCCCATAATACCCTTGGGCATGAGATCTTGAATACTCAGTCCTTTACCATCAACATTGTATGCACCTTCACACTGGTTGGCTGAAATCGCACCGCCCCAAAGAAAATCACTATTAAAAACCATTACATATTCTCCCATTAAGCCAGTGATAAAAGAGGTTGTCTTACATGAGCAATTTGCTCTGAATAAGTGTCTACTTTCTGATAATTCTCTGAGTTTGCAATAACCACAATCGTTGTTATGTCATAGCCAAGTGACTGAATCATCTCAATATCGAACTCGATCAACAGGTCACCTTCTTTTACCGTATCGCCATTATTTACAAATGAGGTAAATCCGTTGCCGTTAAGTTTTACGGTATCAATACCAATATGAATCAGTAATTCAATGCCAGTTTCAGAAGCCAGACCTATAGCATGTTTCGTCGGGAATATTGACAGTACAGTGCCATTGAAAGGGGCATATACGCGGCCTTCATCAGCAATGATACCAACACCTTTACCCAAGGCTTCTGTAGAAAACGTTAAATCATTTACCTTAGACAGCGGTACTATCTTACCCGTTACTGGTGAATTTAAAATCTGTCCATCGATTGTCTTGAAAGTTGAAACGATGCTTTGCGAATTTTCATTGTTTTTTCCTTTCAAGTCACTTGGCTCAATGTTTTTTTCATCAGCAGGGTCGTCAAAGCCAAGGATGAAGGTTAAAGCCATGGTCAAGAAAATCACCATAAGAGCGGCTGAACAAGCGAAGATAATATTGCTGTGGTTTTCCGGATTGATAAACATAGGTAATGCAACCAGAGAGGAAATACCGAATGCAAAGGATTTTAACTTTACCAGACAAATGAACAAGCCAGTGATACCTGATGCAATGCATGCCGCAATCATCGGTTTTTTCAACGGCAAATTGACCCCATACATGCACGGTTCGGTAAGACCTGAAAATATACAGGTAAAACCTGCCGCCAGAGATGTCTGTTTAAGTTTAGAATTACGGCTTTTGATCCCTACAGCAATACTCGCAGCACCCTGAGCCATATTTATAACCAGCATGATTGGCAGGATAAGTCCGTCACCCTGGCCTGATGCAAGAGAGCCAAGAACAATGGGTGTAAATGCCCAGTGCAGGCCAGTCATCACGATAAAAGGCATGAATGCAGCGAGCAACACCATCGTCAGAAGGTTCAAGTGCGACTGCATAAGTTCTACGCCTGAGGCTAAGCTGGTCGCTAAAAAAGTTCCTACAGGTCCAATTATGGTAAAGGCAATAGGGGCAGAAATCAGGATAATAAGCGCTGGGTTCAGAAATGTTTTTGTCATCGAGGGAGTAAAGCGATCAACAATTTTTCCGGTACAGGCAACGATCCAGGCAATCAGGATAGCGGGTATGATGGTTGAAGCGTACTGCGCTGACATCACAGGAATACCCAGGAACGTCACGTCAGTCGTTTTGGCTTCGTTCATCACCTCAATAAACTGAGGGTTTAACAGTACTGCCGTCACAACGGCTGCGAGTACCGGGTTGGCATTAAATCTTCTGGCTATTGCATAAGCAATAAAAATAGGCATGAAGTAAAAAGCAGAATGACTAATAATTGATAGAAAGCGTAATGTTGAGTTGTCTTGCCCGAGGAAGAAACTCATGATGATAACAATCATCTGGATAATCCCCGCGCCAATAAGTGCGGGGATTACTGGTGTCATTGACGAAGCAATAATTTCTATAGCACCAGTAATGACTCGTTTAACAATATTTCCTTTTTGCTCTTTTTTTACGCCTGACGAATGTTCTGAAACAGGCCCAATAATTTTTTGAATGGCGTTAAAAAAATTGACAACCTCTTTACCAATGATTAATTGATACTGCCCCCCCTGACGGACAATCCCTGTCACACCTGATATTGATTTTATTTTTTCATCATTAGCCAGACTTTCATTTTTAAGTTCAAACCGCAGACGGGTCATGCAGTTATATACGTTATCAATATTTTTGGCACCACCAACCTCATGAATAATTTTCTCGGCTATTTCATTATAATTCATATGCCAACTCCCTTGTAATAAGATAGGGTAAGTTCAGATCTATTCAGGATCCGGACAGGATAAAATAAGTTTATTGCTTAGCTATCAGATTTAATAAGTCTATTAATATGCACAACAAGATACATTGTTTCTTCTTCAGTCATTTCATGCTGATAACCATTAAAGATATAGCTCTTTATTTTTTCTGCGCAATGATATTCATTCGGATATTCACTACGTAGAACTTGATAAAAAGCACTATCTTTACTGGCATAGGTCTTATTTTCTTTAAGACGCTGCATGAAAAATCTAAGATGTGTAAGAAAACGATTGTAATCAAGTCCCTGATCATCAAAAATAATATTAAAATGATATTTTATTATGTTCAGAACATCCTGTATCAAGTGAGTAACCTTAACAGTTTCGTCGAACGTCCCCCCAGCTTCAGCATTGACTATGTGGAGTGCAATAAATGCCGCCTCGTCCTCAGGTAATCGAATCCCCGTCTTATGAAAAACCATATCGAGCGCAATCATACCAAGTTTATACTCATGATAATAAAATCGCTTAGTCTCCCATAGTAGTGGATTACTCAGAATGTGCCCTTTCTTACAGCGTTCAATAGCAAAACTGAGATGGTCAGTTAATGATACATAGATGTTGTCGCTAACCGACTTACCAAGTGAGCATTTAACATAGCTAATGATTTCGTCGGCAAGCGAGATATGCTCTAACGGTATCTCAGTAACTAATCTTCTAAATTTAGTCTGAGTCTCTTCATCAATAATAGAAAAGCATTTTTCAATCTTATCCGTCACGATATTATCGCCAACAGATACACCGAAGCCAAGACCTTTGCCAACAGCGATACATTCTTTTCCATTATCATCCAGGCAAATTACCTGATTATTATTAAGTATTTTGGCTACCTGCATTTATCACCTCGCATATAGAATCTGTATAATGCAGACATAAAAAAGACCAGATCGTTTTTGCACGTATACGTGAAAAACAAACCTGGTCATGCCGACGATTATGTGTCGTAACACCCATCTAGTCTGATTGTCTTTGACAGCAACTTTACGGTTTTCACTGCCTGTTGAATGTGACGAACGTCAAAAAAAATAAACACAAGTACGAATCAAATACTATTTTCACATCGATAGGATAAACATTAAATAGTTTGTTGATTTTTATTCAACGCCCCGTTTAACGTCATTAACGATTCCCAGTCTACTTAAAAATAGAACGAAGTTAAGCATCAATATAGATTCACACTGTAATGTTAACAAAAAACTACAACAATAATTATTATGTTGTTTTTCTCGTCATTCGTACTGATAAATACATTAAAATTAAACCGATAAAAGAAAAGCAAACTCCAACCCAACCAGTTGACACCCATGAGCCACCATAGGCAATAGCAAGCCCTCCAAAAGATGCCCCAAGCGCATTTGAAATATTGAACGCACTATGCGTCAATGATGAGGCCAGGGTTTGCGCATCTCCGGCGATATTCATCATATGCGCCTGAAGCGCAGGTACCAGGGCAAAGCCATTTCCGAGCATGAATATGGTAAATAAAACTGAACCTTTCCACTGTGCAAGTAACGCAAATAGTCCTAAAAATATTATATTCCAAACGATCATTCCATAAATTGCAGGAATCAGTGCTTTATCAGCTAATCTTCCTCCCACAATATTCCCGGTAACCATCCCCATCCCCCAAAGCACAAGTATCCAGGGAACGTGATTAAGAGAGAAACCGCTAACTTGAGTCAATGCTGGCGTTATAAAGCTATAAACGGCAAACATCCCGGCGAATCCCACTGACGCAACACCAAAGGCCATCAGTACCTGGGGACTTCGTAATGCACTCAGTTCCTTAAGAGGGGTGGCATTTTTATCTGGCGCAATCCCAGGAACAAATAGTGAGACCATTAATCCAGTCAGAACAATACCAAGACAAACGAATGTAAAGGACATGCGCCATCCCAGTTCTTGCCCAGCCCAAGTCACCAGGGGAACTCCGGCAACATTAGCTATACCTAATCCAAGCATGACATAGCCGATATACCTCGCTTTTTGGTTTTCCGGGACCATTGATGCAGCGACCAATGCTGCAACGCCATACCATGCCCCATGTGGGAGACCAGAAATAAAACGAGCAACCATAAGGGATGAATAGTTCCATGACAGGGCACTTAACGCATACCCTATGACAGCAATCACCAGTAATGTCATCAAAAGCACTTTACGAGGCCACCTGGCAGCAAGGACAGCAAGTGCAGGTGCTCCAATCACGACACCAGCTGCATAGGAGCTTATGTACGCACCTGCTGCGGGTACAGATACAGAGGTTCCTGCTGCCAGATCGGGTAAAAGACTCATGGGTGCAAATTCACCAGTTCCTATACATAATCCTCCACTGCCCAGTGCTAGCATTGCCAGTAACAAACCAGAGCTTGGTACTGTTTTTTCTTGATCCATACTTTTTGTCTGAGACAGCATTAGGCAAACATCTCCTGTTGTTCTGGGCATCGAAATCAGAGCAAACTGTCTAAACCTATGACGACATGCGTCATGTGAACATACAGATGGTTTATTTTTGATGCGCATGAGGGAATAATGTTGAGATAGATTTAACTATACATGAGTATATATGCAATAACGTTTAGATATTTCAGAAGCTCCATTGAATATAATTCATCATTAGCATTGAAAATTGAAAGTTAACTAAGTTCAGAAGCTTAGTGTAAGCCCATTTGCCAATTGTAACCTTTCCTGTATACCCAATCCGTTTGAATACCTGATTAATGCTCGCTTCGCTCATCGTTTTGCGGGGATCATTCCTCCCAGGAAACACCAGAGGATATTGCCCAGATATCACCTTGAGCTGCTGTACGATCTCTAGTGCTTGGGTAGAGAGGGGGACAAGGTGAGGCCGTTTCATCTTCATCGGTCGGCAGGAATTTCCCACACCGCTTTCTCAAGATCAAACTCACTCCAGAAAGCACCTCGAAGCTCGCCGGTACGAACTCCCGTAAGGATCAGCAGACGTGCTGCAAGAACAACTAACGGGCTCCCTGTGTAGCCTGCGAGAGCTTTAAAGAAGTCTGGTAACTCCTCAACAGTCAGGAAGGGATAATGCTTCGATTCATGCCCTGACATCGCGCTGGTTAGATCCGCTGCAGAATTGTATTCCGCACGACCGGTAACAATGGCGTAACGAAAGACTTCGCTGCAACGCTGGCGAACCTTCTTGGCCTTTTCTGTCGCGCCACGGCTTACCATTCGACGCAGCACATTAAGCAGAACCAGCGGTTTGATTACATTTACCGGCTGCTGGCCGATATAGGGGAAAATATCTTTATTGAATGCTTCGATGATATCGGAGGCATAACCTTCTGACCATCGGCTCACCTTCGTTCCGTGCCATTCAAGTGCCACTGCATGAAACGTATTATTGAGCTGCACATCCCGAACCAGCTTTTCTTATTTCTTGGCAAACGATGGATCGATACCCTCGGCCAGCTTTTTCTTAGCTTTATTGCGCAGTGCCCTCGCTTGTGCAAGGGAAACTGCCGGATAGACCCCAAAGGCCATACGCTTCTCTTTTCCATTGAAGCGATATTTCATCCGCCAGTATCGGGAACCAGAGGGAACAACTTCAAGATACAAACCAGCACCATCTGCCAGCTGATAGGCTTTCTCTCTGGGTTTAGCCGTGTCTACCTGTCTCGCATTAAGTTTCATTGGGGGCATCTCCCAGGACCGAACACAGAATGCCCCCACTTATGCCCCCAATAGGTGCTTGATTTCGGTTGAATCAAGTTGATAACGGAAGATAAGAACCGGGCTACAAAGCGCAGTATTCTTGGGTTTAATTGATTTCGGTTTACTTGGGAAGAGTTTGAAATGGTGCCGATAATAGGAGTCGAACCTACGACCTTCGCATTACGAATGCGCTGCTCTACCAACTGAGCTATATCGGCCCTGCAAGAGGTGTTCACGAGCGTGAATCACGAGGCAAAAGGTTAGAACTTAGCGGGCGATGCGTCAATAGCCAGTGGAATCAACTGCCTATTTTTGCATCGCCCGTTCTCATTTACGCACGAATGGTATCGTCGCCGAAACCAATCCACTTATAGGTGGTTAACGCTTCCAGCCCCATCGGGCCGCGAGCGTGCAGCTTCTGGGTGCTGACCGCCACCTCCGCGCCAAGGCCGAACTGGCCGCCGTCGGTGAAGCGCGTGGAGGCGTTCACGTAGACGGCGGAAGAGTCCACTTCATTGATAAAGCGGTTGGCGTTACGCAGGGTGCGGGTCAGGATAGCGTCGGAGTGCTGGGTGCCATGTTCGCGGATATGGGCGATAGCCTCATCCATATCGGCCACCACTTTGACGTTCAGATCCAGCGACAGATACTCGTCGTCATACTGCTCCGCTTTCACCGGCTCGACCTTCGCCGGGCCGTTCTGCAGCGCGGGCAGGGCGGAAGGGGCGGCGTGCAGAGTGACGCCGCTCTCGGCCATCTGCTTGCTTAACGCCGGCAGGAAGGTGTCGGCGATGTTGCGGTGCACCAGCAGCGTTTCCACGGTATTGCAGGTACTCGGCCGCTGGGTCTTGGCGTTGACGATGATCTTCAGCGCGGGGGCGATCTCGGCGGTTTCATCAACGAAGATATGGCACACGCCAATCCCGCCGGTGATCACCGGGATCGTTGACTGCTCGCGGCACAGCTTGTGCAGGCCCGCGCCGCCGCGGGGGATCAGCATATCGATGTATTTATCCATCTTCAGCATTTCGCCCACCAGCGCGCGATCCGGGCTCTCAATGGCCTGTACCGCGGCGGCCGGCAGACCGCACTCCTGCAGCGCCTGCTGGATCACCTTCACCGTGGCGGCGTTGGTGCGCCAGGTCTCTTTCCCGCCGCGCAGGATCGCTGCGTTGCCGGTTTTCAGACACAGGGAGGCGACGTCGACCGTCACGTTGGGACGCGCTTCATAAATCACGCCAATCACCCCCAGCGGGACGCGGCGACGTTCAATACGCAGACCGCTGTCCAGCAGCCCGCCGTCGATCACCTGGCCGACCGGATCGGCCAGATTGCACACCTGGCGCACATCGTTGGCGATGCCGCTCAGACGCGCCGGGGTCAGCGCGAGGCGATCAAGCATCGCTTCACTCAGGCCATTGGCGCGAGCTTCGGCTAAATCTTCCGCGTTGGCGCGCAGAATATCGTCGGTCTGCGCTTCCAGATAATCGGCGATCTTTTCCAGTACCTGGTTCTTTTCCCGGCTGGAGAGTAACGCCAGCTGCCAGGAGGCCGCTTTGGCGGCAATGCCCATTTGTTCCAGCATTTTCAGCTCCTTAACGGATGATCATATCATCGCGGTGGACGGCCACCGGGCCGTATTCGTAGCCCAGAATGGCATCGATTTGCTGCGAGTGCTGGCCGGCGATAAGGCGCAGCGCATCGCTGTTGTAGCGGCTGACGCCGTGAGCGATGTCGCGTCCTTCGCTATTGCGGATGCGGATCACTTCGCCGCGGGAGAAGTTGCCGCTGACGATTTTGATCCCTTTTGGCAATAGCGAGCTGCCTCTTTCGAGGATCGCCTGGGTCGCGCCCGCATCGACGGTGATTTCCCCCGCCGGCGGCGCGCCGAAGATCCAGCGCTTACGGTTCTCCAGCGGAGACTCCTGGGCGTGGAAGCAGGTACCTACCGGCAGGCCTGCCATGGCATGGCCGATAACGTCCGGACGGTTCCCGGCGGCGATGATGGTATCAATCCCCGCCCGGCAGGCGACGTCCGCGGCCTGCAGCTTGGTGCCCATGCCGCCGGTGCCGAGTCCGGAGACGCTATCGCCGGCGATGGCGCGCAGCGCGTCGTCGATGCCGTAAACGTCTTTAATCAGCTCCGCCTGCGGGTTGCTGCGCGGGTCGGCGGTGAACAGGCCTGGCTGGTCGGTTAACAGCAGCAGCTTATCCGCCCCGGCGAGGATCGCGGCCAGCGCGGAGAGATTGTCGTTATCGCCCACTTTGATTTCCGCGGTGGCGACGGCGTCGTTTTCGTTAATGACCGGGACGATGCTGTTATCCAGCAGCGCGCGCAGAGTGTCGCGGGCGTTGAGGAACCGTTCTCTGTCTTCCATGTCGGCGCGGGTCAGCAGCATCTGGCCAACGTGAATGCCATAGATAGAAAACAGCTGTTCCCACAGCTGGATCAGACGGCTTTGTCCCACCGCCGCCAGCAGCTGCTTGGAGGCGATGGTGGCGGGCAGTTCCGGGTAACCAAGGTGCTCGCGCCCGGCGGCAATGGCCCCGGAGGTCACGATGACAATACGGTGTCCCATGGCGTGCAACTGTGCGCACTGGCGCACAAGCTCGACGATATGGGCGCGGTTCAGGCGACGGGACCCGCCTGTTAAAACACTGGTGCCCAGTTTTACCACCAGCGTCTGGCTTTCACTCATGATTCTCTGCCGTTCAAAAGGAATATCGATATCGAGCTGATGTTGTAGCAGGAGTCGGCCCGCTTGCCAACACCCGGGGCGGCGGGCGCGCCATTTTATTGCGCGGGATCGGGCATTCTGGAGAGGGAATGTGACAAAAATATGTCAGATACATTTAAATACCCTTTTTTATAAAAAGTTCCATCTTGTCATAAATATTTAATATCCCGGCGTTAAAAAACCTCCAGTTTTTGATGGGCGAGCGCCCGCAATTGAATAGCGCGTATAAATAAATCACCAGGACTGAATAATGAAAAAGAGTACTCTGGCATTAATGATGATGGGCTTTGTGGCTTCAACAGCGACGCAGGCAGCGGAAGTTTATAATAAGAACGCGAACAAGCTGGATGTGTACGGCAAGATCAAAGCCATGCACTATTTCAGCGACTATGACAGCAAGGATGGCGATCAGACCTACGTGCGTTTCGGTATTAAAGGCGAAACGCAGATTAACGACGACCTGACCGGCTATGGCCGTTGGGAATCTGAATTCTCCGGTAACAAAACCGAGAGCGACTCCAGCCAGAAAACCCGTCTGGCGTTCGCCGGCGTGAAGCTGAAGAACTACGGCTCCTTCGATTACGGTCGTAACCTTGGCGCCCTGTACGACGTGGAAGCCTGGACCGATATGTTCCCGGAATTCGGCGGCGATTCCTCTGCCCAGACCGATAACTTTATGACCAAGCGCGCCAGCGGCCTGGCGACCTACCGCAACACCGACTTCTTCGGTCTGGTGGATGGCCTGGATCTGACCCTGCAGTACCAGGGTAAAAACGAAGGCCGTGAAGCGAAGAAACAGAACGGCGACGGCGTCGGCACCTCGTTAAGCTATGATTTCGGCGGCAGCGACTTCGCCGTCAGCGCAGCCTACACCAGCTCCGACCGTACCAACGATCAGAACCTGCTGGCCCGCGGCCAGGGTTCGAAAGCGGAAGCCTGGGCGACCGGCCTGAAATATGACGCCAACAATATCTACCTGGCGACCATGTACTCTGAAACCCGCAAAATGACCCCGATCAGCGGCGGCTTTGCCAACAAAGCGCAGAACTTTGAAGCGGTGGCGCAGTATCAGTTCGACTTCGGTCTGCGTCCGTCCCTCGGCTATGTGCTGTCGAAAGGGAAGGATATCGAAGGGGTGGGGAGTGAGGATCTGGTTAACTACATTGACGTGGGCCTGACCTACTACTTCAACAAAAACATGAACGCCTTCGTGGATTACAAAATCAACCAGCTGAAAAGCGATAACAAACTCGGCATCAACGATGACGACATCGTCGCGCTGGGTATGACCTACCAGTTCTGATTAACCGCAGAACCACCCGCCGCAGCCCTGGCTGCGGCTTTTTTTTAGCGGCGATTCTTCGCCAGATGCAGGGTGTCGCTGTTCATGGTGATCTGCGCGTTATACTCCTTCGGCAGACGACGCGCCTGATAGAACGCCGATTCCCAGTAAGGGTTGTCCAGCGAAGAGCGCATCACGCCCTGGCTGCTCGAGGCGTGAAGGAAATTATGATCGGTATCGTAAAAGCCAACGTGCATCCCGGCCCGGGTGCGGAAGAACACCAGATCGCCGGGACGTAAATCCCGCTTATTGACCCGCACGCCCATGTGCAGCAGCTCGCGGGTGGTGATCCGCTCCATCGGCAGGTTAAAGCGATCCTTCAGCGTGCGCCAGACGAAACCCGAGCAGTCGACGCCGCTTTGTTCAGTACCGCCCCATTCATAGGGGGTTCCCTGCCAGGTGTGCATCTGATCATGCAGGGCCGCTACCACCGGGATCAGATCGTCCGATCCGCCGTCAATGGTCATATCCGCATGAGATTTTGTGTTCTTTGCCTGTTTCGGTGAGGAGGAGCATCCTGCCAACAACAAAAAAGGAATTAAAAAGAGAGCATGCGTCAGTTTTGGCTTCATATCGTTATTTTCGAAGTAGCAAGCAGACTGCTTTGTTTTATAGCCGATTAAAAACCACGGCTGAATAAGCCGAGGCCGCCTTTACGTTTATTTACGATTAAAAATAAACAACCTCGGGATGGAGCAGCCATAAAGGGCAGTTGTCACTTCGCAACGGTCTGTGCCAGGATGCTGACAGGAACATTTCACGAGGCATTCCATGACGCATTACGCCATCTCTAGCGAGACTTTGCCCGGCGCCGCTTTCGACGCGGGGTGGATGACGTCTGCGCCTCATCATCGCTTCGCCACGCTCTGCCCACCGCCTCCCCCTCCAGACCGGGTAGTTTTCGGCGCTTAACGCCGTCTTTAGCAGGCGCTTACCTGCCGGTATGACGCTTGATACCTTGTGTTTGACGTTCTGGAGCATGCTATGCACGTTCGCTATTCTCTGCTCGCCTCGCAGGCGACAACGGCCCTTTTTGTGCTGCTGTGGGGCAGCGCGGCCATCTTCACCCGCTGGGGACTGGATAACGCCTCGCCGATGGCGCTGCTGGTCTTTCGTTTTCTGGTTGCCCTGGTCGCGCTGGCGCCGCTGGCTATCGTCCGTCGGCGCTGGCTGCCCGCGCCGGGCACCCGCCTGCAAACAGCGGCCACCGGTCTGATGCTGATTGGCGGCTATTCGGTCTGTTACTTCGAGGCGATGGCCAACGGCGTGACGCCGGGACTTATCGCCACCATCATGGGGATCCAGCCCATCCTTACGCTTTGCGTGGTGGAGCGCCGCCTGCAGGGGCGGCGGCTGTCAGGACTGCTGCTTGCCCTGGCGGGGCTGGTGCTGCTGGTGTGGCGCAGCCTGGCGGCCTCGCCGATGGCGACGGCGACGGCGGGGATCCTGTTTGCGCTGGCGGCGCTGTTGCTGATGACCTTTGGCGCGCTGTGGCAAAAGCGCAGCCGTCAGGCGCCGGCGGATGTCCTGCCGCTGCAGTATGCCGTTAGTCTGGGGCTGTGCCTGCTGATTGCCCCGGTCAGCGGCTTCCGGTTTACCGTTAACGCCGGGTTGATTATTCCGGTGCTGTTTCTCGGGCTGCTGATTTCGGTGGTCGCCCAGCTGCTGCTGTACCGTCTGCTGAGCGCGGGAAATATCGTCAATGTCACCAGCCTCTTTTATCTGGTGCCAGCGATCACGGCGCTGCTGGATTATCTGCTGCTGGGCAACCGGCTGTCGGCGGCGGCGATGGTCGGTATGATGGCGATCGTCGGCGGGATCGTGCTGGTATTCCGCACCGCGAAGGTCCGCGCCGGCTGATGGCGAGCCGGGCGCTGCGGCGTCCGGTTCATTTTCCTGTCATCTTTTTTACGCATGCTCCCGGCAGCTTATTTTGACCAGTAAGGGAAAGTACCATGGGCAACACGCTGACGATTTTTGATCTCGATAACACCCTGATACAGGGCGATAGCAGTACGGTCTGGAGCCAGTTTATGGTTCGCGAAGGGCTGGCGACGCAGAAGGGGTATCTTGCCCGCGAGGCACGGCTAATGGCGGATTATGACCGAGGAGAGATGAATATCGCCGATTATGTGGCCCTGATCCAGGCGCCGCTGGCCGGAATACCGAAGTCGGACGTTGACGCGCTGGTGGCCCGCTGCGTGCGCGAGGCGATCCTGCCCCGGGTCTATCCGCAGGCGTGGGAGCTCATTCGTCGTCTGCGGGCCGAGGGAGAGCAGATGCTGATTATCTCCGCCTCGGTTAGCCTGCTGGTGCAGGCGGTGGCCGCCGCGCTGGAGATCGATCAGGCGCTGGGTATTGACGTGGCGATGGTCGACGGCGGCTACAGCGGTGAAATCACCGGGATCCCCAGCTATCAGCAGGGGAAGGTGGCGCGTCTGGCGCAGTGGCGCGAGGCGCATCCGCAGTATGACGGCGAGGTGACGTTCTATACCGATTCCATTAACGATCTGCCGCTGTGCCTGCATGCGGATCGCGTGCGGCTGGTCAATCCCTGTCCGCAGCTGCAGGCGGCCGGTGCCGGATACGGCTGGCCGGTGCTGAGCTGGCGGCTGGAATAGCGGAGCGGATAAATGTTTGCCGGGCCTACAGACAGTCGGAGCCGGACGAGTAGGCCGGGTAAGGCGCAGCCGCCACCCGGCATAAACGCAGCTCCGTGCCTGATGCCATCGCCCGGCGGCGCTGCGCTTACCGGGCCTACAGACAGTCGGAGCCGGACGAGTAGGCCGGGTAAGGCGCAGCCGCCACCCGGCAATAAAGCGGCTCCGTGCCTGATGGCATCGCCCGGTGGTGCTGCGCTTACCGGGCCTACGAGGTGTGAGCCTGTGAGAGGCCCCGGTAGGCCGGGTAAGGCGCCAGCCGCCACCCGGCAAAATAACGGCGCAACCGGAAATGTCCCTGCCCGCGCTGCGCTTAGCAGGGCTACAGCTTCTATGTTACTTCCGGGCCGATTGCGCTCCCGGTTAATTGTCTGCGTTATGGCAGTCATGGTGCAGGGAGCGCACAGGGGGCGGCCAGTCGCCGCCGCCCCCTGTACCCCCGGGCTCCGGCCAGCAACATCGCCGCTGCGCGGTGCCTTCGACTTATCCCTGCAGGCTTCGGGTCGGGCCGAGGCAGCGTCCCTGCAAAACACGGCCCTCAGCCCGCATCCATGCGGGCTGCCCCGGCCTTCCGGGAACGTCTCAGCGATGTTGAGGCCGCCAGCACCGGCAGTTTCAGCAGCCCCTGCGCCAGCGGTGATTTGGGGTTGTAGGCCGGGTAAGGCGCAGCCGCCACCCGGCATAAAAGCAGCTCCGTGCCTGATGCCATCGCCCGGCGGCGCCGTTGCTTGCCGGGCCAACAGACAGTCGGAGCCGGACGGGTAGGCCGGATAAGGCGAAGCCGCCATCCGGCGCAAATGTGCGCTAGCGTCCGCCCTGATACAGCGGCACCGCGGCGCCGCCGATATAACGACGGCGCAGCCAGGCGGAAAGGGTGTCCATGATCATTACCACCGCCACCAGCAGCAGGGTGATAAACATCACCACATCCCAGTTCCACAGACGCATATTCTCGGCATAGATAAGCCCGATACCGCCGGCGCCGACGAAGCCCAGCACCGCCGCGGAGCGGGTGTTGGATTCAATCTGATACAGGCTCAGCGCGAGGAAGGTCGGGAACGACTGGGTAAAAATGCCAAAGCGATGCTTTTGCAGGCCGTTCGCGCCCACGGCGGTCAGCCCGCGCCCGGGAGATCGGTCCACGGCTTCGTGTCCTTCCGCGTACAGCCTTCCCAACAGGCCGGTATCCTGCATGATGATCGCCAGCACCCCTGCCAGCGGCCCGAGGCCGACCGCACGCACGAAAATCAGCCCCCAGATAGCCATGTCGATCCCGCGCAGCACATCAAACAGGCGGCGCATCAGCAGGGCGAGGGTCCCCAGCACCACGCCGCGCATGATGTTGCGGGCGGCGAAGAAGGAGAGCAGCAGCGCCAGCACCGTGGCGGTCAGCGTCCCGGCGAAGACGATGGCCAGGGTGACGCCGATTTGCGTAAAGTAATAGCCGAACGGCCAGTTCCAGAAGTCGTGCCAGACGAACATCCGCGCCAGGTAGCGGCCAATCTGCTGCAGGCCGGTGGTCAGCTGCTCGCCGCTGATACCAAACTGCAGAAAAAACCAGACGTAATAGAGCAGGCAGGCTAGCGCCACCAGCCCGACGTAGCGCAGGTAGCGCCCCTGGACCTGATAGAGCTGCTTATGTTGCCGCCGGCTGGCGGCGAGATCCGGTTGCATGTGCCAGACGCTCATTTCTTACCCTCCAGTACCCACAGGCGCAGACGACCGGACAGCATGTCCAGCGCCGACACCACCAGAATGATCAGCAGCAGGGTGATGCTCACCTGATCGTAGCGGTCGAGCTTGATGTTGGTCATCAGCTCCTGGCCGATGCCGCCCGCACCCACCAGCCCGAGAATGGTCGACGAGCGGAAGTTGATTTCAAGCCGCATAAAGCCGTAGGAGAGAAACAGCGGTTTCACTTGCGGCCAGAGGGCGAAGCGAATTTTCTGCAGCGGGGACGCGCCGCAGGCCGCCAGGCCGCGTACCGGTTTGTTTTGCGCGCTTTCCACCGCCTCGTAGAACAGTTTGGTCAGGCTGCCGACGGTATGCAGCATCAGCGCCAGAAAGCCCGGGATCGCGCCGATGCCGAACGCCATCACAAAGATCACCGCCCACGCCAGCTCGGGCATGGTGCGCAAAAACGCCACCAGCACGCGAATGGCAAAGCGCACCGGCGCCGGGGACCAGGCGTTATTGGCGGCAAGAAACGCGAAAACCGTGGCGATGGCGACTGCCACCAGGGTCGAGGCCAGCGCCAGCTGCAGAGTTTCCCAGATCAGCGGCAGCTGGATCGGCAGGCGATAGCCCCACCAGGCCAGCGACCCTTTGGTCTGCACATCGGCGAACAGGTTACCAGCGCTCAGGGGCGGAATGGTCTCTGCCATATAGTCAAAGAAATGGGGCAGCGAGTGCCAGATAGTCAGCAGATTAAATTCCGCGGCGCTGCCGGCGGCAAAATAGAGCGCCAGCAGCAGCAGCGACCAGCAGACGGCATCGCGCTTTTGCCGCGAGCGTACCTGCTGGTAATAGCGTTCAAATTCGGTGTGGGTTGTCTTCATGCGTCGGGGATCTTCAACGTAGCGCCGCCGCTTACCCTGGGGCAAGCAGGCGGCGTTGAGGCAGGATTAACGCGCGCTCACCAGCTCGCGTTTCATATCAATAATCTGCTGGAAGTCAGCCACGCTGCCCGGGCCGATGTGCTGAGTACCGCCCATCGCTTTGATAAAGCAGGCGTGATCCTCGGTGTCCAACTTTTTCACTGCCGCCACGACCTTCGCCTTAAAGTCCGCCGGCAGCGCATTGCTCACCAGGATCGGGCCGTTCGGGATCAGCGGCGATTGCCAGATAATGCGGATCTGCTTCATCAGATCCGGATGATCCATGCGAATCAGGCGGTTGAACGCGCCGGTAGTGTAGCCGGTGTTGTAATCGCCAACCATCGAGGCCCACGTGACCGCGCCCGCGAACTGGCCATTCAGCACGCCGAGGATGTCCTGCTCATGGCCGCCGGAGAAGGTGACGCTGGAGAAGGTGTTGTTGTATTTGTTGTCGGCGTTACCGCCAAATTTTTCTTTAAACGCATGGTTAGGGATCAGATACCCGGAAGTGGAGTCCGGATCGGCGAAGCCGAAGGCTTTGCCTTTTAAATCGTCCAGCGTTTTGTAGGGAGAGTCGGCTTTGACGATCACCACCGAGTGATAGCCGCGAGACTGATCTTTGTCGTCCACGGCGATGCCGACGATATCCACCGCTTTCGGATTATTGAGATAAACCGAGGCGTAGGAGGAGGGGGACATGCTCAGCACCACGTCGACTTTGCCCCCCAGCAGGCCCTGGATCACCCCGGAATAGTCGGAAGAGTTGCGCAGTTTGGTATCCACGTTCAGCTCTTTATCGAGGAAGGCCTTCACGCACTGGTTATCGCCGATTTGCTGGGTGGCGTTCTGGCCGCCGAGAATGCCCAGATTGAGCTCTTTCGGCTGCGCCGCCGCTGCCTGCCATGCCATCATCATGCCCGCGACCATTGCGGATAAACGAACTGCGCCAGTCATATATTTTTTCATTATGTTGCCCGTGTGAGTGAAATTAATGCAATTGGCTAACTTCATCGCCGTACAGCCGCTGCAGCACATCCTGCGTCAGCCGGGAGGGGTGATCGTCAAAAATAAGCTGGCCGCTGGCGACGCCGATAACCCGGGTGCAGTAGGCCCTGACCAGCTCCACCGAATGCAGGTTTACCATCACGCTGATGCCCTGCTCGCTAATTTCGCGCAGCACATCCATGATGCGCTGAGTGTTTTTCGGATCCAGCGAGGCGACAGGCTCGTCGGCCAGCAGGATCCCGGGGTTTTGCATCAGCGCCCGGCAGATCGCCACCCGCTGCATCTGCCCGCCGGAGAGGTTCTCCGCCCGCTGCAGCGCGTGCGGCAGCATGTTCATCCACTCAAGCAGCGCAATGGCGCGCGCCCGGTCGGCTGCGGGAAAGATTTTAAACAGCGATTTCAGGGTTGAAGTCTGGCTGAGGCGGCCCAGCAGGACGTTGGTGAGCACGTCGAGGCGCGGCACCAGGCAGAAGTCCTGAAAAATCATTCCGCAGTGGCTACGCCAGGCATTGAGCGCGCGGCCTTTCAGCTGTGAGACATCGTGCGGGGTACCGACTTCCGGGTAGCTAAGAATTTCTCCGCCGCTGGCGCAGTGGGTGCCGTTGAGGACATGCAGGAGCGTTGATTTACCGGCGCCGGAGCGGCCAATGACCCCGACCATTTCCCCGGCGTGCAGATCAAAGCTGATGCCGTCCAGCACCTTGTGCTGGGCTTGATAAGCTTTACTCAGATTACGCACGCTTAAGACCTTCCGCTGCCGGCCGGCAGCGAGATCGGTGAACGGCTGGAAATCAGTTTCGGCCACCGCGGCAAGAGAGCTGTTCATAAGAGTGTCCAGGTTCGTCATTAACTGGCCACTATTAATAGGTCTTTATATGAAATTTCGATGACGGTATTGCGAACAAAGCGTGAACTGGCGTGAAAGAGCGACGGCCAGCGGCTCAACGCGTGCGGCATGCCGGCGGCTGGCGAAGCGCCGAAAAGCCGCTATGCTTTGGAGGGCGCGGAGATAGACCGGTTCGTAGGCGTAGGCAGCCTTCGGCAATCTTCGCTTAATCTTGATGAAGAAGACCGTTTAATCGAATAGATAATGCGTCTGCCTTTGTTTAGCATTCAACATCCCGCATGTATTAACATATACATAACTATTTTGTGCGACAGGTTAATCTATTCATGAGTCTTATGTGTTGGTGAATCATCCTGGTTTTTCTTTATTTGTAGATTTATATCCTTTCTTTTGTGCTAAATCCGGTTTATTTGATAAGCCATTCAAGAGTCCCATTAAGAATATTCCTAACATAATAGGGCGAAGATCCTGGGTAATATAAAGCGCAGATAAGAATTGACGGTTATATTACCAATAACCGTATGAAAATAAATGTCTTTTTCTGGCGCTCAAAAATTTGATATTTTCAGTTTTTGTAAATATTGACCTGGGCGCGAAATTCATTGCCTTTCCGCATGTTGACACTCCATAGGAAAAAACTTAAATTCAACGCCAAGCAGAAAATAATTATAGTTTAATCCCCCGCTTATCCAATATTGATAAGTAATGCGTGTCTTATTTAATGGCGATTTATTAAAGGAAACGAATACGCCAGTAAACTTTATAGGCCTGGCAAGCAGTGACGTTGTAAAAATGATTACTTCAAGGACTATGAGGTTAAAAACTATATGGAATATAAAAGCTGTTCCGATAAGTATATTTGGTCTGCCGATGACTCCTATTTCTATAAAGGACTGTCCGAACTGATTGTAGACATCGACGAATTAATTTATCTCTCACTGGAGAAAATCAGAAAAGATTTTGTGTTTATCAATCTCAATACGGCTTCATTAAACGAATTTATCAGGCGCGACAGCGAATGGCTATCCGCGGTAAAGGGGAAACAGGTCGTATTGATTGCGGCCAGGAAATCAGAGGCCTTAGCGAACTACTGGTATTACAATAGCGATATTCGCGGGGTGGTATATGTTGGTCTGAGTCGCGATATTCGAAAAGAACTGGCCTATGTAATTAATGGCAGGTTTCTCCGCAAAGATATTAAGAAAGATAAAATTACAGATCGGGAAATGAAAATTATCCGCATGACCGCCCAGGGCATGCAGCCGAAATCGATCGCCAGAATTGAAAATTGTAGCGTGAAGACAGTGTATACCCATCGGCGTAATGCTGAGGCCAAACTGTATTCCAAAATATATAAGTTAGTTCAGTAACACCCAGGCAATTCTGTTTTTTAAATGGTTCACCGGGACATCATGTCCTTAATTCAACTCAGGATGAAAAAGCGATGAAAAAAAAGGTTCTGGCAATAGCTCTGGTAACGGCGTTTACCGGTATGGGCGTGGCGCAGGCTGCTGACGTAACGGCTCAGGCTGTAGCGACCTGGTCTGCGACCGCTAAAAAAGATACCACCAGCAAGCTGGTTGTGACCCCGCTCGGCAGCCTGGCGTTCCAGTACGCCGAAGGCATTAAAGGCTTTAACTCGCAGAAAGGTCTGTTTGACGTGGCGATTGAGGGGGACACAACGGCGACCGCCTTTAAGCTGACCTCGCGTCTTATCACCAACACCTTAACCCAGCTGGATACCTCCGGCTCCACGCTGAGCGTGGGCGTGGATTATAACGGCGCCGCGGTGGAAAAAACTGGCGATACCGTGATGATCGATACCGCCAACAATATTATGGGCGGCAACCTCAGCGCGCTGGCTAATGGCTACAACGCCAGCGGCCGTACCACAGCGCAGGATGGTTTCACTTTCTCCATCATCAGCGGCACCACCAACGGCACCACCGCCGTGACCGATTACAGCACTCTGCCGGAAGGGATCTGGAGCGGCGACGTCAGCGTACAGTTCGACGCCACCTGGACCAGCTGATCCTTCTGATGCACCAGCAGGGGGATCTCCCCCTGCTTTTTTCACGGACGGAATTGTTATGAAAAAGCACCTTCTGGCCCTCGGGCTGCTGCTTGCCGGGGTGTCGCCGGCGCAGGCGCTGGATGTCGGCGATATTTCATCCTTTATGAACAGCGGCAGCAGCACGCTGAGCAAAACGATCAAGAACAGCACAGACAGCGGTCGACTGATCAATATCCATCTCGAACGGCTCTCTTCCCCGCTGGACGGCGGGCAGGTTATCCCGATGGACAAACCGGATGAGGTATTGCTCACTCCCGCCAGCCTGCTGCTACCCGCCCAGGCCAGCGATGTGATCCGCTTCTTCTACAAAGGCCCGGCGGATGACAAAGAGCGCTACTACCGCATTGTCTGGTTCGATCAGGCGCTCAGCGATGCCCAACGCGATAACGCCAACCGCAGCGCGGTGGCCACTGCTTCCGCCCGCATCGGCACCATCCTGGTGGTGGCGCCCCGGCAGGTGAACTATCGCTTTCAGTACGCCAACGGCTCTCTGACCAACACCGGGAATGCGACGCTGCGGATCCTCGCCTACGGCCCCTGCCTGAAGGCCGCCGATGGTAAGGAATGTAAAGAGAATTACTACCTGATGCCGGGTAAATCGCGCCGTTTTACGCGCGTGGACACGGCGGATAAAAAAGGACGGGTGGCGCTTTGGCAGGGTGAGCAGTTTGTTCCCGTGAAATAGACAGCTGTGCAGATGGATAACGACGATGCCTCAACGATGGATTACCCCAGGACTGAAAACGCGGCTTGCCTTCGGCATGATCTTTTTGTTCGTTCAGCCCGACGTCAGCGCTGCCGCCGCAGGCGCGCAGCAGATTGGCGGGGTGATTATTCCGCAGGCCTTCAGCCAGGCGCTGCAGGACGGCATGAGCGTCCCGCTCTATATTCATCTCGCCGGCAGCCAGAGCACCCGGGACGATCAGCGGATCGGCAGCGCCTTTATCTGGCTGGACGGCGGCCAGCTGCGCGTTCGGCAGATCCAGCTGGAGGAGAGCGAAGGTAACGCCAGCGTCAGCGAACAGACCCGCCAGCAGCTGATTGGCCTGGCCAACGCCCCGTTCAGCGAGGCGCTCACCATTCCCCTGACCGACAGCGCACAGCTGGATCTCAGCCTGCGCCAGCTGCTGTTGCAGCTGGTGGTCAAGCGCGAGGCGCTGGGCACCGTCCTGCGCTCGCGCAGCGAAGATATCGGTCAGTCCAGCGTGAACACCCTCAGCAGCAACCTGAGCTATAACCTCGGCGTCTATAACAACCAGATGCGTAACGGCGGGAGCAACACCTCCAGCTACCTGTCGCTGAACAACGTCACGGCGCTGCGGGAGCATCACGTGGTGCTCGACGGCTCGCTATACGGCATCGGCAGCGGTCAGCAGGACAGTGAATTATATAAGGCCATGTATGAGCGCGATTTCGCCGGCCACCGCTTTGCCGGCGGGATGCTTGACACCTGGAACCTGCAGTCCCTGGGACCGATGACCGCTATTTCGGCCGGTAAGATTTACGGCCTTTCCTGGGGGAACCAGGCCAGCTCCACCGTCTTCGACAACAGCCAGTCCGCCACGCCGGTGATCGCCTTTCTGCCGGCGGCGGGCGAGGTGCATCTCACCCGTGACGGTCGGTTGCTGAGCGTCCAGAACTTCGCTATGGGCAACCATGAAGTGGATACCCGCGGCCTGCCGTACGGTATTTACGACGTGGAAGTGGAGGTGATCGTCAATGGTCGGGTGGTCAGCAAACGCACCCAGCGGGTCAATAAGCTGTTCAGCCGGGGACGCGGCGCCGGCGCGCCGCTGGCGTGGCAGGTATGGGGCGGCAGTTTTCATATGGATCGCTGGTCAGAGAGCGGGAAAAAGACCCGGCCGGCGAAAGAGAGTTGGCTGGCAGGCCTTTCGGCCTCCGGGTCGCTCAGCACCCTGAGCTGGGCGGCTACGGGCTATGGCTACGACAACCAGGCGGTGGGGGAAACCCGCCTGACGCTACCGCTGGGCGAGTCGATCAACGTTAATCTGCAAAATATGCTGGCCAGCGATAGCTCGTGGAGCAGCGTCGGCAGCATCAGCGCCACGTTGCCCGGGGGATTCAGTTCAGTGTGGGTTAACCAGGAGAGAACCCGCATTGGCGATCAATTGCGGCGCAGCGATGCCGACAACCGGGCGATCGGCGGCACCCTCAACCTGAACGCGCTGTGGTCGAAGCTGGGGACGTTCAGCGTCAGCTACAACGATGACCGTCGCTACAACAGCCATTACTACACCGCGGATTACTATCAGACGGTCTACAGCGGCGCCTTTGGCTCGCTCGGCCTGCGGGCGGGGATCCAGCGCTATAACAATGGCGACAGCAGCGCCAACACCGGGAAATATATCGCCCTCGATCTGTCGCTGCCGCTGGGCAACTGGTTCAGCGCCGGGATGACCCATCAGAACGGCTACACCATGGCTAACCTCTCAGCGCGCAAGCAGTTTGATGAAGGCACTATTCGCACCATCGGCGCCAATCTGTCGCGGGCCATCTCCGGCGATACCGGGGATGACAAAACCCTCAGCGGCGGCGCGTATGCCCAGTTCGACGCCCGCTACGCCAGCGGCACGCTGAACGTCAACAGCGCGGCGGACGGCTACGTCAACACCAACCTCACCGCCAGCGGCAGCGTCGGCTGGCAGGGCAAAAATATCGCCGCAAGCGGACGAACCGACGGCAACGCTGGGGTGATCTTCAACACCGGGCTGGAGGACGATGGTCAGATCAGCGCCAGGGTTAACGGGCGGATCTTCCCGCTCAGCGGCAAGCGTAACTACCTGCCGCTCTCTCCCTATGGTCGCTATGAGGTGGAGCTGCAGAACAGCAAAAACTCGCTCGACAGCTACGACATCGTCAGCGGGCGCAAGAGTCATCTGACCCTTTATCCGGGCAACGTCGCGGTGATTGAGCCAGAGGTGAAGCAGATGGTCACCGTCTCCGGCCGTATTCGTGCAGAAGACGGCACGCTGCTGGCGAATGCGCGGATTAACAACCATATCGGCCGTACCCGCACCGATGAAAACGGCGAGTTTGTCATGGACGTGGATAAGAAATACCCCACTATCGATTTCAGCTACGGCGGCAATAAAACCTGCGAAGTGGCGCTGGAGCTCAGCCAGGCGCGCGGCGCCGTCTGGGTGGGGGATGTGGTCTGCAGCGGCCTCTCGTCGTGGGCGGCGGTGCAGCAGTCAGGAGAAGAGAATGAAAGTTAATGCACTGATGGCGCTGGCGATCCTCGCGCTGCTCTGGCCGGCAGCCGCGCTCAGGGCGGCGGTGACCAAGACCACCTGGTCGGATGCGCCGGCGCGCGAGTTTGTGTTTGTGGAAAACAACTCCGACGACAACTTTTTCGTCACCCCCGGCGGGGCGCTGGATCCGCGTATGACCGGCGCTAACCGCTGGACCGGCTTAAAATACACCGGCTCCGGGACCATCTATCAGCAGAGTCTCGGCTATATCGATAACGGCTACAACACCGGGCTCAATGCCAACTGGAAGTTTGATATGTGGCTGGAAAACTCACCGGTTTCACACCCCTTAACCGGCCTGCGCTGCATCAACTGGTACGCCGGGTGCGATATGGCTACCAGCCTGATCCTGCCGCAGACCACCGACGCCAGCGGGTTTTACGGCGCGACGGTGACCAGCGGCGGCGCGAAGTGGATGCACGGCATGATGTCAGACGCCTTCTATCAATATCTGCAGCAGATGCCGGTCGGCGGCAGCTTTACGATGACCATCAATGCCTGTCAGACCTCGGTGAACTACGATGCCAGCAGCGGCGCGCGCTGTAAGGATCAGGCCTCCGGTAACTGGTATGTGCGCAACGTCACCCACACCAAAGCCGCGAACCTGCGGTTGATTAATACCCACTCGCTGGCGGAGGTGTTTATCAACAGCGATGGCGTGCCGACCCTCGGGGAAGGGAACGCCGACTGCCGGACGCAGACCATCGGCAGCCGCTCAGGATTAAGCTGTAAGATGGTCAACTATACCTTGCAGACCAACGGCTTAAGCAACACCTCGATCCATATTTTCCCGGCGATCGCCAACTCGTCGCTGGCCTCGGCCGTCGGGGCGTACGATATGCAGTTCAGCCTCAACGGCAGCTCCTGGAAGCCGGTGAGCAATACCGCTTATTACTACACTTTCAACGAGATGAAGAGCTCAGACTCGATCTATGTTTTCTTCTCCAGCAACTTCTTTAAGCAGATGGTGAACCTCGGGATCAGCGATATCAACACCAAGGATCTGTTCAACTTTCGCTTTCAGAACACCACCTCGCCGGAGTCAGGCTGGTATGAGTTTTCCACCTCCAACACGCTGATTATCAAGCCTCGTGATTTCAGCATCAGCATTATCTCCGACGAATATACCTCGGCGCCGTCGCGCGAGGGGTATGTCGGCAGCGGCGAACCGGCGCTCGATTTCGGCTACATCGTCACCACCAGCGGTAAAACGGCCGCCGATGAAGTGCTGATCAAGGTGACCGGACCGGCGCAGGTGATTGGCGGGCGTTCCTACTGTCTCTTCAGCTCCGATGACGGTACGGCGAAAGTGCCGTTCCCGGCGACGCTCTCTTTTATCACCCGCAGCGGCACGACGCAGACCTACGATGCCGGGTGCGATGACAGCTGGCGGGATATGACCGATGCGCTGTGGCTGACCACGCCGTGGACCGATATCTCCGGCGAAGTGGGGCAGATGGATAAGACCACGGTGAAATTTTCGATTCCGATGGATAACGCCATTTCGCTGCGTACGGTAGACGATAACGGCTGGTTTGGCGAAGTCAGCGCTTCAGGAGAGATTCATGTCCAGGCGACGTGGCGCAACATTAACTAAGGCCCTGCTGACGGTGGGCTGCCTGCTGGCAGCGCCGCTGGCGCAGGCGATCTCGGTCGGCAACCTGACCTTTTCCCTGCCGGCTGAAGCGGATTTCGCCAGCAAACGGGTGGTCAACAATAATAAAAGCGCGCGGCTGTACCGCATCGCCGTCAGCGCCATCGATCGCCCGGGCGGCAGCGAAGTCCGCTCCCGGCCGGTGGATGGCGAACTGCTGTTCGCCCCCCGCCAGCTGGTGCTGCAGGCAGGTGAGAGCGAGTATTTTAAATTTTACTATCATGGGCCGCGGGATAACCGCGAGCGCTACTATCGGGTCTCGTTTCGCGAAATCCCCACCCGCAACCTGACGAGGCGCAGCCCGACCGGCGGCGAGGTCAGCATGGAGCCGGTGGTGGTGATGGATACCATTCTGGTGGTGCGCCCGCGCGAAGTGCAGTTTAAATGGTCTTTCGATAAGGTGGCCGGGACGGTGAGCAACACCGGCAATACCTGGTTTAAGCTGCTGATTAAGCCCGGATGCGATTCGACCGAAGAGGAGGGGGACGCGTGGTATCTGCGTCCCGGGGACGTGGTTCGCCAGCCGGCGCTGCGCCAGCCGGGGAACCACTATCTGGTCTATAACGACAAATTTATTAAGATCAGCGATACCTGTCCGCTGAAGCCCCGTCCCGCGGAGTGAGCCTTATCTGGTGGTCGCGCGGCGGGTAAAGCGCCGGCTGGCCAGCAGGCTCAGACCGCAGCACAGCAGGTAGTACACCGCGCCGGTGAAGACGAAGATCGCCAGGGGATAGATCTGCACCCGGTTGTTGACCTGGCCGGCCACGGTGGTCAGCTCCGGGACGTTGACGATAAACGCCAGCGAAGTGTCCTTCAGCAGGCCGATAAAGATCCCCACCAGCGACGGCTGAACGTTGCGCAGCGCCTGCGGGAGCAGCACCAGGCGCAGCGTTTGCCCGGGAGCGAACCCCTGGGTCAGCGCCGCCTCATACTGTCCTTTCGGCAGCGACTGTAGCCCGGCCAGCACCGAGTGCATCACCGAGGCGGCGGTAAACCACGCCAGTGCCAGGGTCACGGTCACCGCGCCGGGCAGATCGCCGCCGGTCAGCATCGGCAGCAGATACCACAGCCAGAAGATGACAAATATCAGCGGGATGCCGCGGATAATTTCCGCCCACAGAAACAGCAGACGCCGCACCAGCCCGCCGTAGCGCCAGGCCAGGCCCGCCAGCGCAATGCCTCCCGGCAGCGCCAGCAGGGTGGCGCCGATGGCCATCAGCAGGGTCAGCGCCACGCCGCCGGGCTGGCCCTCCGCCAGCCGGCCCCACAGCAGGTAATCGAGGTTATCGGCGATCACCGCCAGATTAGCGTTCATGTCGGGCGCTCCGTTGCAGTTTTCTTCCCGGGCCGAGACGCGTGAGCGCCACGCCCATCGCCACCCCCAGCGCCAGGTACAGCGCGGTGCCGACGGCAAACGCCTCCAGGGCGTGCGCGTTATAGCTCTCAATCTGCCGCACCTGATAGGTCAGTTCCGCAAAGCCGATGCCGCTGGCCAGCGATGAGAGTTTCATCAGGTTAAGATACTGGCCGACAATCGGCTGCCAGGCGTTGGCCAGCCCCTGCGGCAGGAGGATAAAGCGCAGCTCCTGCCACGGCGTAAAGCCCTGCGACAGCGCGGCTTCCCGCTGCCCGTGGCTGACGGCGCGCAGTCCGGAGGCGATCTCTTCCACCAGAAAGGCGGAGGTAAAGACCCCCAGCCCCCACATCGAGCAGAGGAACTCCGGCGTCAGCCACCAGACGTTACCCGGCAAAATGGACCAGGCGTGTTCGTCGTTCACCACCTCCTTCACCGCCAGCGGCAGCAGGTTCCAGGCGGCAAAGTACCAGAACAGCAGCTGGACCAGCAGCGGAGTGTTGCGAAACAACGAGACCCACGCGGCCACCAGTCCGCGCCCCGCGCGTCCGCCGCCGAGGCGCAGGGCCAGCAGCAGGACCGCCAGCAGGGTGGCGAGCAGGATCCCGGCGACGCTGACCCAGACGGTGGTGAGAAAACCAGAGATAATCCATTGCAACGGCTGCCCGCTCAGGACGCCGTGCCAGTCAAGCATCGGCGTCACTCGAGGCTCTCCTGGTGCAGCGGATCCAGCACCTTCTGCAGAAAACGCCGTGCGCGGGCATGCTGCGGATGGGCGAAAAACTCAGCCGGCGGGGCGACTTCGAGGATGTCGCCGCCGTCGATAAACACCACCCGGTCGGCAATTTCGCGGGCAAACTGCATCTCGTGGGTCACCACCAGCATGGTGATCCCGCTGTGGGCCAGGGTTTTCATCACCTGCAGCACTTCGCCGATCATCTCCGGGTCGAGCGCCGAGGTGGGCTCATCGAACAGGATAATCTGCGGCGAGGAGGCCAGGGCGCGGGCGATGGCCACCCGCTGCTGCTGGCCGCCGGAGAGCTGCGCCGGCATCTGCTGCGCTTTTTCTTCCAGTCCGACCTGACGCAGCAGCGCCAGCGCCCGCGCCTGAGCCGCGCTTTTTTCCCAGCCATGAACGCGCTCCAGCGCCAGAGTGATGTTCTCCTGCGCCGTCAGGTGGGCGTAAAGGTTGAACTGCTGGAAGACAAAGCCGACGCGGCTGCGCAGCTGGCGCAAGGCGCTGCCGCTCAGCCGGCTGGTCGGTTTGCCGTCGATCAGGATCTCGCCGCCGCTTAAGGATTCGAGCTGGTTGATCAAGCGGATCAGCGTCGATTTTCCCGATCCGGAAGGGCCGAGGATCGCCACTACTTCGCCGGGCTCGACCTGTAGGTTGATGGCGTTAAGTACCTGATGATCGCCGTAGCGCTTGGCCACATCACGGAACGTAATGCTGGCGCGCTGCAGACGTGAAAAATCCGCGGCCGGAGCCGCGGAGTGGGAGAGTAAACCCGAGAACATATTATTTCGCTTCTATGGTAAAGGCGCGCGGCTGCGGCGTTTTGGTGGCAGGGCCAAACCAGACATCGTAAATTTTCGCGGCTTCGCCGGTTTTCTCCAGCTTCACCAGCTCATCGTTGACGGCCTTCAGCAGGGCCGGTTCGCCTTTCTTCACGCCCACGCCAATCTCTTCTTTGCTGAGCAGGTCGGGCAGAATTTTAAACTTGGCTTTATCCGGCGCTTCCGCCAGCAGACCGGCGAGGATGGTGCTGTCCTGAGTGATGGCCTGGACGTTGCCGTTGCGCAGGGCGGTCAGGGCCAGCGGAATATCGTCATAGGAGAGGACGCGAGCCTGCGGGAAACGCTGGTGCAGGGCCTGTTCGCCGGTGGTGCCTTTCACCGCGCCGATGCGCGCTTTGCTGTACTCATCGAGCTTATCCGGAGAGCCGGCCGGCACGAGGAACTGCTGGCCGGTGACGAAATACGGCGTTGAGAAATCAATAACCTGGGCCCGCTCCGGGGTGATGGTAATGTCGGCGACGATCAGGTCGGCTTTGCCGGACTGCAGCAGCGGAATACGGTTGGCTGGGTTGGTGGCCACCAGCTCGAGTTTGACGCCGAGCGCTTTCGCCAGCGCCTGGGCAAAGTCGACGTCGTAGCCGACGATATGGTGGGTTTTGGCGTCCACAGAGCCGAACGGCGGGTTGGCGTCGAAGGTGGCGACTTTTACGACGCCGGCGGCTTTGATATCAGCCAGCTGGTCCGCCTGTGCCTGCGAGGCGAGCAGCAGCATACCCAGCGCCAGTGCGATTTTTGTGGTTTTATTGCGCATAGTTTTTCCCCTGAATCCCTGTTTTGTTTTGTGGACATCACGCTCCCACAAATTGCCCGTCGGCGGCAAAGAAGAAAAAATTCTTATCTATAACCAAAAAGAACTTAACAAACCTATGGGTATTCTTTATGCGCCGCTGGCGTTTTACCAGGACGGCAACGACTGCCGGGCGATCCCCTCTCCCTCAGGGAGAGGGCCAGGGAGAGGGGGATAGGACCGGGGGTAATATGCGCCAGCCAGGATTGCAAATTCGGAATTAATATTTCCCGCGCCCGGCCAACTGTGGTTGAAATAGACCCAGGCGATTCGCTTCCCGACAGAGGAGAAAACGAAAGTGGCATTGTGGCAACGGTTAACGGGCTGGCTGGCTTTTTTGTCCAACGGTGAAGCCGGACAGCAGGATACCCAGCGCGTCATGGAGGCGATCCTGCCGGTAGCCAGCCTCTACGGCGTGGACATTGGCAACGTGGAAACCCGGTGGTTCCGTCATGATAAGACATACTGAGCGACGCAGGACGCGAGAAGCCTACTGGAACGAGGTGTGCTTTGTGTAGCAAGAGACTGCCTGAGGTTGCGGCATCGCGGGAGGCGCCGCCGCAGCCCAGGCAGTTTTGACCATGTCTATCCCCCCAGATACATCCGCTTAATTTCCGGATTAGTCAGCATCTCCCGCGCCGCGCCTGACAAGGTGATCCGGCCATTCTCCAGGACATACGCCCGATCGGCGATCGCCAGCGCGGCCGTCGCATTCTGCTCCACCAGCAGCACCGTCATATTCTCTTCGCGCAGTTGCTTAATGATGCCGAACAGCTCGCCGACAATTTTCGGCGCCAGCCCGAGACTCGGTTCATCCAGCATCAATAACACCGGCTCGCTCATCAGCGCCCGGGCGATGGCCAGCATCTGCTGCTCGCCGCCGCTCATGGTGCCCGCCATCTGATGGCGCCGCTCCTTGAGCCGCGGAAAGAGGGCGTACATGCGATCGCGCAGGCGGGCGTAGCCGGCGAGATTATTGTAAGCGCCCATGCGCAGGTTCTCTTCGATGGTCAGGTTGGTAAAGACGCGCCGTCCCTCCGGCACCAGCGCCAGCCCGCGACGCACGATCTGGTGGGTCTGGCTGCGTGAGATATCGTCGTTGAGGAAGCTGACGCGCCCACTGGAGCGCACCAGGTTGACGATCCCGTTCAGGGTGGAGGTTTTACCGGCGCCATTGCTGCCGATCAGGGTGACGATTTCCCGGTCATAGACATCGATATCGACGCCCTTCAGACCCTGGATCACGCCGTAAAAGACCTTCAGTTCCCGGGCGTTAAGCATAATTGGCTTCTCCCAGATAAGCGGAAATGACGTCCGGATGCTGGATCGCCTCGGCCATCAGGCCGCTGAACAACGGCTTACCGTACTCCAGAACCATCACCCGCTCGCACAGGCGGTTGACGAAGGGCATATCGTGCTCGATTAACAGGACGCTTAGCTGATAGTCATGGCGCATGCGGAAGATCAGCTCCGCCAGATCCTCGGTCTCCTTCGGGTTCATCCCGGCGGCCGGCTCATCGAGCAGGAGCAGCTTCGGCGCGGTGGCCAGCGCGCGGGCGATCTCCACTTTGCGCTGGTTGCCATAGCTTAGGTTTGTGGCCTGCATATGGGCGAAGTGGGCGATGCCGATATCCTCCAGGATGGCCATCGCTTTGGCTTTCGCCGCCCGCTCGGCCGGAAAGTAGCGACCAATATGCAGGGCCGCCTCCAGCAGCGAGTAGCGGCTGGCGCGGTCGAGCCCGACCATCACGTTCTCCAGCACCGTCATGGAGTTAAACAGGCGGATATTCTGGAAGGTGCGGGCGATCCCGGCGTTCACCACCTGGTTGGGCTTCAGCCCCTTCAGCGACGTGCCCGCCAGGGTGACGCTGCCGCTGGTGGGTTTATAGTTGGCGGTAATGACGTTAAACAGGGTCGTTTTGCCCGCGCCGTTAGGGCCGATAAGGCCAAAGATCTCCGCCTCGTCAACATGGAAGCTGACGTTGTCGATGGCCCGCAGGCCGCCGAACTGCATGGTGACGTCCTGCACCTGCAGGATAACGTTATTTTCCGCCATAGCTGCTGTTCCTTCTTCCCATCTGCCAAATCTCTTTTTTCCCCAGCAGCCCCTCGCGGGCGAAGAGCATGATAATCAGCAACAGCAGGGAGAAGACCACCATTCGCAGGCCCGGGTACGCGCCGAGATCGTGACCGAAGAACTGCAGCGGCTGATCGAGGAAGCGCAGCCACTCGCCGCTGCCGACCACCAGCACGGTGCCGAGCAGGGCGCCGGTGGTGCTGCCGAGCCCGCCGAGGACGATAATAATCAGCAGCTGGAAGGTGAGCATAAAGTCGAACAGCCCTGGGGAAATGGTGGTCAGCAGGGAAGCCAGCAGACCGCCGCCGATCCCTTCGAAGAAGGCGCTGGTGGCGAAGGCGCAGGTTTTAATGCGGAAGGTGTTGACCCCCATGGCGATCGCCGCATCTTCATCGTCGCGAATAGCTTTCATCATCCGGCCATACTTCGACCACACCAGCTGGAGGATCATGCCGGTGGCCAGCAGGGCGAACAGCCCGCACCAGAACAGGAGATGCGGCTGCTGCGGAATATCGTTCAGCCCGATGGCGCCGTTGGTGATTTGCGGGTTGTTAATGGCGAGGATCTTGATGATAAACCCAAAGCCGAGGGTGACAATGGCCAGGTAGTCGCCACGTACCCGGAAGACCGGCACGGCGAGGCACACCGCCAGCGCCGCCGCGCACAGGCCGCTTATCAGCAGGGCAGGGAGGAAGCCCGCGTGCAGGCTGAGGATCCACGGGCTGGGGGCGGCCATTTCAAACATGTCTACCTTGCTGTCGCTGGAGAGGATCAGCAGGGCGGTGACGTAGGCGCCCACCGCCACGAAGCCGTTCGGCTCCAGCGACAGCTGGCCGGTCACGCCGTTGATCAGGTTGTAGCTGACCGCGAGGATCATAAAGATAAAAATGGTGCTGATGACACGAACAATGTAGTCATTAAAAACCACGTTGATTCCGGCCAGCAGCGCGATACAGATGACAATAATGACCAGGTTGCGCAGCTGCGCCCCGGCGGTCGTCGTCGCGTTGAGCATCAGAAACGGCTCCTTTCCAGACGTTCGTCGCCCATAATGCCGACCGGGCGGAACAAGAGGACCAGAATCAAGAACAGGAAGGCGAAAGCGTCTTTATAGCCGCCCAGTTCGGGGAAGATCGCCACGGCGACCACCTCGGTAAAACCGAGGATAAAGCCGCCCAGCACCGCGCCGGTGACGCTGCCGATCCCGCCCAGCACGGCGGCGGCGAAGGCCTTCAGGCCGATAAGCACGCCCATCAGGGGATCGATCGTCGGGTAGCTGATGGAGTAGAACACGCCGCCGAGCGCCGCGAGACTACTGCCGAGGGCGAAGACCAGGGAGATGATCCGGTTGGCGTCAATGCCCATCAGGCGCACGGTGTTGACGTCAAAGGCCACCGCGCGGATCGCCATCCCATAGCGGGTGCGGTACAGCAGCCAGAGGATCGCCAGCAGCAGCAGGACGGTGATCAGCGGCACAATCCACGCCACGTTGGTAATGATGACGCTGCCGAAGGCCCGAGTCTGGTTGAAAAAGTCAGGGGCGGAGAAGAAGCGCGAGCTGCCGCCAAACAGTACGTTAAACAGGTTTTCGAGAAAGAAGCTGACGCCGATGGCGGTGATCAGCATGGAGATTTTCGAGGCCTGACGCAGCGGACGATAGGCGACCCGGTCAATCAGCATACCAAACAGGCCGCACAGCCCGAGGGTCAGGAAAACGGCTACCCCGAAGGGTAGCCCAACCGAAGAAAATAAAAACAGCGTACTAAACGCGCCGACCATCATCACGTCCGCATGGGCGAAGTTGATCAGCCGCAGCACGCCATAAACCATCGTATAACCGATGGCAATCAGGGCGTACATGCCCCCAAGACTCATTCCATTGACCACTTGCTGGAGAAAAATGGCGCCGTCCATTTTGTAGCCTCGTCACAACTTAAGGGTTAACCACGGTACGAAACGCCAGCTTGCCATCTTTCACTTCGTTGATGACCGCGCTGCGAATGGCGTCGCCGTTCTGTAACGTCAGCGTGCCGGTCACCCCCTGGAAATCTTTGGTGGCGCGGATTTTTTCATTTACGCAGACCCGATCGTGGGGATCGCTGCACTGGTTCATGGCGTTGACGATGACGTTATAGGCGTCCGCCGCCATTGCGCCCCAGGTATGGGTCGGCTGCTGGTATTTGGCTTCCCAGGCTTTGATGAAGGTTTCCCCCGCCGGGGTCTGCTCTTTGGCGTTCGGCGAGTAGTAATCGGTGGTCATATAGCCGTTGACCGCGTCTTTACCGACATCGAAGAAGACCTGATCCGCGGCCAGACCGTCGCCGCCCACCACCGGTTTGTTGAGCCCCAGCTGTTTAGACTGCACGGCAATCAGCGCCCCTTCGGTGTAGTAGATCGGCATGTAAATCATGTCGACATTCTTCGCCTTGACGCTCGCCAGCTGGGCTTTAAAGTCCTTGCTGCCGCCCGGGGCCTGGACCTCGATGGGAATGGTGCCGCCGTTTTTCAGGAACTGGGTGCGGAACGCTTTCGCCAGGCCGACGGAGTAGTCGTTGCTGCTGTCAAACACGATGGCGGCGGTTTTGGCTTTCAGATCGCGGGAGGCCAGATTGGCCCCGACCACCCCCTGGAAGCTGTCCGAGAAGCAGACCCGGCTGACGTAGGGATGGTTGCGGGTGACGCGGTCGTTGGTGGCGGTAGAGGAGACCAGCGGCGTTTTGCTGTCGTCGGCGATTTTGGTCATCGCCAGGGTGTTGGAGGAAGTGACTTCCCCGATCACGGCATCCACTTTATCGCTGGAGACCAGGCGCTGCATGGCGTTGGCCGCTTCGACTTTGTCGCTTTTATCATCGATAACGATAAGCTTGATGGTATCGCCATTTTTTAACGTTGGGGTGATGGCCTGAATAATGTCCAGCCCTTTCTGCGACGGCTGGCCATAGCCGCTGAGGGCGCCGCTCAGGGGTAATACCACCCCGATTTTAATTTCCGCTGCCTGCGCGCTGCTGGCGCCGACCAGCGCGGCAACCAGCGTGGCCATTAAAGACGCTTTCCCGGAAAACGATTTCATTGGTATTTCTCCGTCGGTCGATTATTTATCTTTAACCATCAATGACTGCATAACATTGAGGAATAATGCGCCAGCGTATCCGGCGAATTATTGTCTGTTATGTTGAATAGATAACGAGATATATACCCTAAATAATTCGAGTCGCATGAAGGCGGCAAGTAAGCGAGTCCCCAGACGCTTACAGAAGTAAGTGACTGGGGGAGAGAACGCAGCCAACGCACATGCAACTTGAAGTATGACGGGTATTTTTAATGCGCTGATTTACCTTACAACGTCCGTTTCGTTTTTACTCATGCAATATTCTTATTACCTGCAGGGAAGGGCATAAGGCTGGCGACAACACGGTTTTTGGTACGGCGAAAGCATTTTGCCGGGGGGCGACTGGCGCCTTACCCGGCCTGAAAAATACGCCATATAAACCGCTGGCACGGCTTCCGTAGACCCGTGCCAGCGAAGCGCCGCCGGGCAATTTCAGCACGCGGCGGAATATAAAGTCAGGTGCACAAGATAATATTAAAAATCTATTCTGCTGCTCGCGTGACTTATTATTTTAAAGGGGGCAACGGTTTTATTTTACCATGCAGCGCCGGATTATCGCTTTCATCTTTCAGACCCACCCCGGTAAGCCGACGCAAAAAAGCCTGCTCCAGCAGCCAGGCCAGTTTAAAGGCGGCGGCGTCATGGCTTAATCCCTCCGGCCGAATATTGGAGATACAGTTGCGCTCAGACTCCAGGCGCTGACGATGAGGCTGCCAGGTGAGGTAGACGCCGAGGCTGTCCGGCGAGGAGAGACCCGGTCGTTCGCCAATCAGGATCGCCACCGCGCGGGCTTTCAGGGTTTCGCCAATATCATCCCCCAGCGCCACCCGCGACTGATGCGCCAGCACCACCGGCGCCAGGCCGATACCCAGCGTCCGCAGATAGGGCAGCAGGGCGCGGATCAACGGCACCGCCTGGCGCTCTACCGCCCAGGAAGAGAGGCCGTCGCCGATCACCAGCAGCAGGTCGGCGGGGCGGACGCCGCTGGCGGCGAGGTCGGCGCGACTCTCATCGGCGAGCTGCCGCCCGAGATCCGGGCGCCGCAGATAGGTATGACGGTCCGGCGCGGCGCTGTGCACCGTCAGGGCCTCGAGGCCGAGCGCCGCCAGCGGCGCCACCAATTGTTGGCTGGCGAACGGCTGATGAATGGCATCCCGCGCTCTGGCGTGGGCCAGACCAAAGTTGAGGACTTCGCGGGTCGGCAGACTGGCGCCGCTGCGCCCCAGGGCGATCCGCGCATCGGTAAATTCACGCAGCGGGTTCCAGGCATCGGGACGGTTCATACAGAGGCTCCTTGCGGCAGGACGGACAGCAGTGGATGACGGGCGTCGGTGAGCCGCAGCGCGCCATGCGGATCGATAATTTGCATTTTCGCCAGCCAGTCGGCGAACTCCGGGGCATGCTTTAAGCCCAGCAGGCGACGGGCGTACAGCGCGTCATGGAACGAGGTGCTCTGGTAATTGAGCATGATATCGTCCGCTCCGGGCACGCCGATCAGGAAGGTGAGCCCGGCGGCGCACAGCAAGGTCAGCAGGGTGTCCATATCATCCTGATCCGCTTCCGCGTGGTTGGTATAGCAGACGTCGCAGCCGATCGGCAGGCCCATCAGCTTGCCGCAGAAATGATCCTCCAGCCCGGCGCGAATAATCTGCTTGCCGTCGTAGAGATACTCCGGACCGATAAAACCGACCACGGTATTGACCAGTAGCGGTTCAAAGTGGCGGGCGACGGCGTAAGCCCGCGCCTCGCAGGTCTGCTGGTCGACGCCGTGGTGGGCGTTGGCCGACAGGCAGCTCCCCTGGCCGGTCTCAAAATACATCACATTGTTGCCGAGGGTACCGCGCCTGAGGCTGAGGGCCGCCTCGCGGGCCTCCTGCAGCATGGCAAGATTGATGCCGAAGCCGCTGTTGGCCGCTTCGGTACCGGCCACCGACTGGAACACCAGATCCACCGGCGCGCCGCGCTCAATCAGCTGCAGCGTATTGGTCACATGGGTCAGAATGCAGGACTGGGTAGGGATGGCGAAGCGCTGAATAATATCGTCCAGCATGACGTTCAGCTGCGCCAGCACCGGTAAGCTGTCGCTGGCCGGGTTGATGCCGATCACCGCGTCCCCGGCGCCGTACAGCAGCCCGTCGAGCATACTGGCGGCGATGCCTTTCAGGTCGTCGGTGGGATGGTTGGGCTGCAGGCGTACGCTGAGGTGGCCGGGCAGGCCGATGGTGTTGCGAAAGCGCGTCACCACCTGGCATTTGCTGGCGGCAAGGATCAGATCCTGATTGCGCATCAGCTTACTGACCGCCGCCGCCATCTCCGGGGTGATGGCGCGGGCGACCCGCTGCAGCGTGGCGGTATCGGTAGCATCATCCAGCAGCCAGTCGCGAAAATCGCCGACCGTCAGGTGACGCAGGGCGGCAAAGCCCTGCGCATCATGGGTGTCGAGGATCAGGCGAGTCACTTCGTCCTGCTCGTAAGGGATAAGCGGGTTGTCGAGAATGTCGGTCAGCGGCACCTCGGCGAGGGCCATTTTCGCCGCCATCCGCTCTTCGGCTGAGGTGGCGATAATCCCTGCGAGGGCGTCGCCGGAGCGGGCCGGCGACGCTTTCGCCATCAACGTTTTCAGACTATCAAAGCGCCATACCTGGCCCGATAGCGTGGTTTTATACATGCCGCCTCCTCAGGAGACCGTGCGCAGTTGAGGATCCACTGGCGCCCGTTCACGGGCCGCTGCGGTTTTGCGGAACCACAGGTAGCCGCCGAGCATCATCGCCGCGAAAATCAGCGCCAGCAGCAGGTTATACCAGACCATCGCCACCAGGCAGAGCACCGCCATGCCGAGGGCAAAGGCCGGCGCCAGCGGGTAGAGCGGGGCGCGGAACGGACGGATCAGCTTCGGCTCGCTACGGCGCAGTTTGAACAGCGCCGCCATGGAAGTGATATACATAACAATAGCCCCAAATACCGACATGGTGACGATGCAGGCGGTCAGCGGCATGCCGCTGATGGTGATCAGCGAGTCGGAGAAGATCGCGGCGATCCCCACCACGCCCCCGGCGAGGATCGCCAGATGCGGGGTGCGGGTGCGGCGGTTGAGGGAGGCCAGCCCGGCGGGCAGATAGCCGGCGCGGGCGAGGGAGTAGATCTGCCGCGAGTAGCCCATAATGATGCCGTGGAAGGAGGCGACGAGGCCAAACAGCCCCAGCCACACCAGCATATGCAGCCAGCCGCTGCCGTTGCCCACGACCGTCTTCATCGCCTGGGGCAGCGGATCGTTAATATTGGACAGCGCGCGCCAGTCGCCGACGCCGCCGGCGAAGACCATCACGCCGATCGCCAGCACCGTCAGCGTCAGAATGCCGCCGCCCAGGGCGCGGGGAATGGTGCGCTGCGGATCTTTGGCCTCTTCGGCCGCCATGGAGGCCCCCTCAATGGCGAGGAAGAACCAGATGGCGAACGGAATGGCGGCGAACATCCCCGGCAGCGCCAGGCCGCTGAAGCTGTCCGCGCCCGCCCAGCCGTTAGTGGTGAAGTGGCTCCAGGAGAAGCCGGGGGCGACCACGCCCATGAACACCAGCAGCTCGAAGATGGCCAGCAGAGTGACGATCAGCTCGAAGGTGGCGGCGATGCCGACGCCGAGAATATTGAGCGTCATAAAGATCACGTAGGCGCCGCAGGCGACCCATTTCGGATCCAGCGCCGGAAACTGCACGTTGAGGTAGGCCCCGATGGCCATGGCGATGGCCGGCGGGGCGAAGACGAATTCAATCAGGGTGGCAAAACCAGCGATAAAGCCGCCGGTGGGCCCGAAGGCGCGGTAGGCATAGGCGAAAGGGCCGCCAGCGTGCGGGATGGCGGTGGTCAGCTCGGTAAAGCTGAAAATAAAGGCGCAGTACATGGCGGCGATCGCCAGGGCGACGACCATAAACCCCATCGTGCCCGCCTGCGACCAGCCGTAGCTCCAGCCGAAGTACTCCCCGGATATCACCAGTCCGACGGCGATCCCCCATAAACGAAAACTGCCGAGCGTTCTTTTTAAGGTGGTGGTGTGCTCTGTCATACGTATTGCCTCGCCAGATAGAAAGGTGCTGAACGACAGGCTGCAAAGAGAGTGCCAGAACGTTGCCTGCCGCGATAAGGCGTCAGTCCGTGGCGCGCCCGCTGGCGCTGCGCAAAAATGGGGCAGGCTGCACGCTGTCGGCGCGCGCCCTGGTGCAGCGGCTTTGCTTTTTCAGCGGCGGCACGGTATAACACTTCTTCTTTTGGATGTTTAGATGTCTATACGTTTATACGCATCATGACCCGGGCAAGCGGGCTGGCGTGAGAAAATAAAATGCAAAGCACAACACAACAACAAGGTGGGCAGCTGAAGCGCACCATGAAAACGCGCCATCTGATCATGCTGTCGCTCGGCGGCGTGATTGGCACCGGCTTATTCTTTAATACCGGCTATATCATCTCCACCACCGGCGCGGCCGGGACGCTGCTGGCGTATCTGATTGGCGCCCTGGTGGTCTGGCTGGTGATGCAGTGCCTTGGCGAACTGTCGGTGGCGATGCCGGAGACCGGCGCTTTCCACGTTTACGCGGCGCGATATCTTGGCCCGGCGACGGGCTATACCGTGGCGTGGCTCTACTGGCTAACGTGGACGGTGGCGCTGGGGTCGAGCTTCACCGCGGCGGGATTCTGCATGCAGTACTGGTTCCCGCAGGTGCCGGTCTGGATCTGGTGCGTGGTGTTCTGCGCAGTGATCTTCGGCCTTAACATCATTTCGACGCGCTTCTTCGCCGAAGGCGAGTTCTGGTTCTCGCTGGTGAAAGTGATCACCATCGTCGCGTTTATTATTCTCGGCGGCGCGGCCATTTTCGGCATCATTCCGATGCAGGATGGCTCCCCGGCGCCGGGCCTGCGCAATATCACCGCCGAAGGCTGGTTCCCGCACGGCGGCCTGCCGATCCTGATGACCATGGTGGCGGTGAACTTCGCCTTCTCCGGGACGGAGCTTATCGGCATTGCCGCCGGAGAGACGGAAAACCCGCATAAAGTTATTCCGGTTGCCATCCGCACCACCATCGCCCGGCTGATTATTTTCTTTATCGGCACCGTGTTTGTGCTGGCGGCGCTGATCCCGATGCAGCAGGCGGGAGTGGAGAAAAGCCCCTTCGTGCTGGTGTTCGAGAAGGTGGGCATCCCTTATGCGGCGGACATGTTCAACTTCGTGATCCTGACGGCGATCCTGTCGGCGGCTAACTCCGGCCTGTACGCTTCGGGGCGGATGCTCTGGTCGCTATCGAACGAGAAGACGCTGCCGGCCTGCTTTGCCAAAGTCAATAAACGGGGCGTGCCGGTGACCGCCCTGTCGGTGAGTATGCTGGGCGGCGTGCTGGCGCTGTTCTCCAGCGTGGTGGCGCCAGATACGGTGTTTGTCGCGCTGTCGGCGATCTCCGGTTTTGCGGTGGTGGCAGTGTGGTTGAGCATCTGCGCCTCGCACTTTATGTTCCGCCGCCGCCATCTGCAGCAGGGTAAGGCGCTGAGCGATCTCCAGTATCGCGCTCCCTGGTATCCGGTGGTGCCCGTTCTGGGCTTTGTGCTGTGCCTGGTGGCCTGCGTGGGCCTCGCTTTTGACCCGAGCCAGAGAATTGCGCTGTGGTGCGGGATCCCCTTTGTGGCCCTGTGCTATGGTGCCTGGTATCTTACTCGTTCACGGAATATGACTCAGGAGCCCCAACATGTCGCAGACTAATCCGTTTACCGCCCTGCTTGCCGCCCAGCCTTTCGTGCTGCTGGACGGCGCCATGGCCACCGAGCTGGAGGCACGCGGCTGCGATCTGGCCGACAGCCTGTGGTCGGCGAAAGTGCTGCTGGAGAACCCGCAGCTGATCCGCGATGTGCATCTCGACTACTTTCGCGCCGGGGCGCAGGTGGCGATCACCGCCAGCTATCAGGCCACTCCGGCGGGCTTTGCCGCGCGCGGGCTGGATGAGGCGCAGTCCCGGGCGCTAATCGGCAAAAGCGTCGAGCTGGCGCGCAAAGCGCTCGAGGCGTACCTCGCCGAGAACCCGCAGGCCGGTACGCTGCTGGTGGCCGGTTCGGTGGGGCCGTATGGCGCGTTTCTCGCCGACGGCTCGGAGTATCGCGGCGATTATCAGCGCAGCGCGGCAGAGTTCCAGGCCTTCCACCGCCCGCGCGTCGAAGCGCTGCTGGATGCCGGCGCCGACCTGCTGGCCTGTGAAACCCTGCCGTCATTCGCTGAGATCCAGGCCCTGGCGGCCCTGCTGCAGGAGTATCCCCGCGCCCGCGCCTGGTACTCCTTCACGCTGCGCGACGCCGAACATCTCAGCGACGGCACGCCGCTGCGCGAGGTGATGGCCGCCCTGGCGGATAACCCGCAGGTGGTGGCGGTGGGGATCAACTGTATCGCGCTGGAAAATACGCCCGCGGCGCTGGCGCATTTGCACAGCCTGACGGCCCTGCCGCTGGTGGTCTATCCTAACTCCGGCGAACATTATGATGCGGTGAGCAAGACCTGGCACCATCATGGCGAAGCCTGCGCCAGCCTGGCGGATTATCTGCCGCAGTGGCTGGCGGCCGGGGCGAAGCTGATCGGCGGCTGCTGCCGCACCACGCCGAAGGACATCGCCGCGCTTAACGCGAAGCGCTAAATTTTTGCCGGGTGGCGCTGCGCTTACCCGGCCTACATATTGCGCGAACCGGATGCTGGGTAAGGCGTAGCCGCCGCCCGGCGCCAACCATCTGCCACTAACTCACCGCACAAAACCAACTATCCTTTCCCGCTTTTGTTCTAAAAACGATTCGCTATTAGCCAGAATTTTTAATTACTTCATCTCCATCCTGATGCCGGAAATACTGCACCTATAACAACTCAGGGGAAGCAGACATTATGGCATTCACATCGCGAATTACTCTTCTGGCGGCGCTGGCTGTCGCCGCCTTCCAGGCGCAGGCGGTCAACGTTACCGTGGCGTATCAAACCTCCGCTGAGCCGGCGAAAGTCGCCCAGGCGGACAACACCTTCGCCAAAACCAGCGGGGCGACCGTCGACTGGCGGAAATTTGACAGCGGCGCCAGCGTGGTACGCGCCCTGGCCTCCGGCGATGTGCAGATCGGTAATATTGGCTCCAGCCCGCTGGCGGTGGCCGCCAGCCAGCAGGTGCCGATTGAAGTGTTCCTGCTTGCCTCAAAGCTCGGCAACTCCGAAGCGCTGGTGGTGAAGAAAAGCATTACCAAACCGGAAGATCTGATCGGCAAGCGCATCGCCGTGCCGTTTATCTCCACCACCCACTACAGCCTGCTGTCGGCGCTCAAACACTGGGGCATCAAGCCGGGCCAGGTACAGATTATTAACCTGCAGCCGCCGGCGATTATCGCCGCCTGGCAGCGCGGGGATATCGATGGCGCTTACGTCTGGGCGCCAGCGGTTAACGAACTGGAAAAAGAGGGCAAGGTGCTGACCGATTCTTCTCAGGTTGGGGAGTGGGGCGCGCCGACTCTTGACGTCTGGGTGGTCCGTAAGGACTTCGCCGAGCAGCATCCGGAGATCGTCAAAGCGTTTGCTAAAAGCGCCATCGACGCCCAGCAGCCCTACATCGCCAACCCGGAGGCATGGCTGAAACAGCCGGACAACATCAGCAAGCTGGCGCGCCTGAGCGGCGTGCCGGAAGCCGATGTCCCCGGTCTGGTGAAGGGCAATACCTATCTCACCGCCGCTGAGCAGGCGCAGGCGCTGAACGGGCCGGTCAATCAGGCCATCGTCGATACCGCGCGCTTCCTGAAAGAGCAGGGCAAAGTGCCTGCGGCGGGAACCGATTATCGTCAGTACGTTACTGACCGCTTTGTGAAGTAAAGGAGGCGGCGATGCTGCAAATCTCGCATCTTTCCGCCGACTACGGCGGTAAACCGGCGCTGGCGGATATCAACCTGACGCTGGAGAGTGGGGAGCTGTTGGTGGTGCTGGGGCCTTCGGGCTGCGGTAAAACTACCCTGCTGAACCTGATTGCCGGATTCGTGCCCTATCAGCACGGCAGCATCACCCTCGAAGGTCAGCGGGTGACCGGGCCGGGCGCAGAGCGCGGGGTGGTCTTCCAGAACGAAGGTCTGCTGCCGTGGCGCAATGTGCAGGATAACGTGGCGCTGGGCCTCCAGCTGGCGGGCGTGGATAAAGCGCAGCGCCGGCAAGCGGCGGCGCAGATGCTGAAGAAGGTGGGGCTCGAAGGGGCGGAAAAGCGCTTTATCTGGCAACTGTCCGGCGGTCAACGCCAGCGGGTGGGCATCGCCCGGGCGCTGGCGGCGAATCCGCAGCTGTTGCTGCTGGACGAGCCCTTCGGCGCGCTTGACGCCTTTACCCGCGAGCAGATGCAGACGCTGCTGCTGAAACTGTGGCATGAGACCGGCAAACAGGTGCTGCTGATCACCCATGATATTGAAGAGGCCATCTTCATGGCGACCGAGCTGGTGCTGCTGTCGCCGGGGCCGGGACGGGTGGTGGAGAGGCTGCGACTTGATTTCAGCCGTCGCTTTGTCGCGGACGAATCCTGCCGCAGCATTAAATCCGACCCGCGCTTTATTGAACAGCGGGAATACATTCTGAGCCGGGTGTTTGACCAACGGGAGGCTTTCTCATGAGCGTGGTACTGAACGACAAACCGCGTCAGTCGACGCTGAAGTGGCGCTGGCCGCTCTCCCGCCAGCTCACCCTCAGCGTGGCGACCCTGGCGGTATTGCTGGCCGTCTGGTGGGCGGTCGCGGCGCTGCAGCTGATTAGTCCGCTGTTTCTGCCGCCGCCGGGCCAGGTGCTGCAGAAGCTTATCACCATCGCCGGGCCGCAGGGCTTTATGGATGCGACGCTCTGGCAGCACCTGGCGGCGAGCCTGACGCGGATCGTTATCGCCCTGTTGGCGGCAGTGCTTATTGGCGTACCGGTGGGGATCGCCATGGGGCTCAACTCGACGGTGCGCGGGATCCTCGACCCGCTGATCGAACTCTATCGTCCGGTGCCGCCGCTGGCCTACTTACCGCTGATGGTGATCTGGTTTGGCATCGGTGAAACCTCGAAGATCCTGCTGATCTACCTGGCGATTTTCGCGCCGGTAGCCATGTCGGCGCTGGCAGGGGTAAAAAGCGCGCAGCAGGTGCGGATTCGCGCCGCCCGTTCGCTTGGCGCCAGCCGGGCGCAGGTGCTGTGGCTGGTGATCCTGCCCGGCGCGCTGCCGGAGATCCTCACCGGGCTGCGCATTGGTCTCGGGGTGGGCTGGTCAACGCTGGTGGCCGCTGAGCTGATCGCCGCCACCCGCGGATTAGGATTTATGGTGCAGTCTGCCGGCGAGTTTCTCGCTACCGATGTGGTGCTGGCGGGGATCGCGGTGATTGCCATTATCGCCTTTTTACTGGAACTGGGTCTGCGCGCGCTGCAGCGGCGCCTGACGCCCTGGCATGGAGAAGTACAATGAGTGAACGTCTGAGCATTACCCCGCTGGGGCCGTATATTGGCGCGCAGGTGAGCGGGGCGGATTTAACCCGTCCGCTGAGCGACAACCAGTTTGAACAGCTGTATCACGCGGTGCTGCGTCATCAGGTGGTATTCCTGCGCGAGCAGAATATCACCCCGGCGCAACAGCGCGACCTGGCGCTGCGGTTTGGCGACCTGCATATCCATCCGGTCTACCCTCACGCCCCAGGGGTGGAGGAGATTATCGTCCTCGATACCCACAACGATAATCCGCCGGATAATGACAACTGGCATACCGATGTCACTTTTATCGACACGCCGCCCGCCGGCGCCATTCTGGCGGCGAAAGAGCTGCCGACGACCGGCGGGGACACCCTGTGGACCAGCGGCATCGCCGCCTGGGAAGCGCTGTCAGAACCCTTCCGGCAGCTGCTGAGCGGCCTGCATGCCGAACACGATTTCCGCAAATCGTTCCAGGAGTATAAGTACAACAAGACCGAAGCCGAGCATCGGCGCTGGCAGGAAGCGGTGGCGAAGCATCCGCCGCTGCTGCATCCGGTAGTGCGTACCCACCCGGTGACCGGCAAGCAGGCGCTGTTCGTTAATGAAGGCTTTACCACGCGAATTGTCGAGGTGAGTGAGAAAGAGAGCGCAGCGCTGCTGAACTTCCTGTTTGCTCATGTCACTAAACCGGAGTTTCAGGTGCGCTGGCGCTGGCAGCCGAACGATGTCGCTATCTGGGATAACCGGGTGACGCAGCATTACGCCAACGCCGACTATCTGCCGCAGCGGCGGATCATGCATCGGGCGACGATCCTCGGCGATAAGCCGTATTACCGGGCGGGGTAAGGCTTGTAGCCGGTTAAGGCATCAGCCGCGAGCCGCGGAGAACATTGCCCGCTGCTTTCCGGAGGCGTCGCCTGACGCGCCTTTTCCGGGCTACCGAACCGTCGGAAACGGTGAACCATAGCCCGGCTAAGGCGCAACGCGCCGCAAGCCGGGAAAAAGCTTTTATGCCGATTTTTGCGCACCCAGATGCGCGCCAATATAGCGCTGATAGCGGTTCGCTTTCAGATAGGTCAAATCCACCAGCACCAGACCATCCACGCAGTTGTTGAAATCCGGGTCGCTGCCGAAATCGATAAACTGCACGCCGCCCGGCTCGCACACTTCCGAGTACTGCTTATACAGCGGGGGGATCGCGCAGCCGAGATTGCCGAGCAGAGACTTCAGCCGGGCCAGGTCGTCGTTGTAATCCTCCCCGCCAAACTGCGCCAGCACGTCGGGCAGCGACGCCGGATAAGGGCGACGCGACTCCGCCAGCGGATGCGTCGCCGGGAACCACATCCGGTAGAAGGCCACCAGCAGATCGCGGGCGGCGGCCGGCAATCCGCCAGAAATCGACACCGGACCAAACAGATAGCGATAGTGCGGATAGCGCGCCAGATAAGCGCCGATGCCGGACCACAGGTAGTCCAGCCCGCGACGCCCCCAGTAGCGCGGCTGGATAAAGCTGCGCCCCAGCTCAATGCCGTGCTGCAGGACATCGTCCATCCGCCCGTCGTAATGGAACAGACTGTAACTGTAGATCCCCTCCAGGCCGCGCTTTGCCAGCTGGATGGCCGTCGGCATAAAGCGGTAAGCGCCGACGATCTCGAGGTCTTCTTCATCCCACAGGATCAGATGCAGGTAGTCGTCGTCATACCCGTCGATATCCCGCCGTTTGCCGCTGCCTTCCCCGACCGCGCGGAAGGCGATTTCCCGCAGGCGTCCCAGCTCGCGCAGCAGCGGCGCGTCCTCCTGGCCGTTGCGCTGCCAGAGGTAAATCACTTTGCCATCGGCGGTGCGGCCCAGGCATTCGGCCTTGTGCAGTTCGCGTTTGAGCAGCGCCCGGTCTTCCGGACGGGCGATAGCGCTTTCGGTTTTAAAGCGCCCCGGCAGCCCTTTGCGCAGCTGTTCAAGGTGCTGATAGCAGCGGCCGGTAAGCTCGCGAGCGCTGGACTGGGCATCGAACCAGTTCGACCAGGGGATCTGCTGGCCGATACGCACCGGCAGGCTGCTGTTGCGCCGGCGAAACATCTGCTGCATCAGCAGGAGCAGCGGCAGGTTGTCTGATATCAGCGTGCTGGCGTAAAACAGGGCGCTGTTGCGGGCGTTAATCCACGCCGGCAGCAGCGGGGCGCGATATTTTGCCGCCAGCTTAATAAAGCCGGAGTGCCATTTTTTATCGCGGATACCGCGACGGGTGAGGCGGGAGACTTCCCCCGCCGGGAAGAAGATCAGCACCCCGCCGGCCTGCAGCTGCTGGTCCATCTGCTGCAGCGCCGCTTTAGCGGTGCGGCCATGAATATTATCTACCGGGATAAACAGCGAGCTCAGGGGCTCAAGGTGGGTGAGCATGCGGTTGGTGACCACTTTGACATCGCGGCGCACGCGGGATACCGCATACAGGAGCGCCAGGCCGTCGAGGGTGCCGGTGGGGTGGTTGGCGATAATGACCAGCGGGCCATATTCGGGGATTTGTTCGAGATCGTGCGCCGGGATGGCGCAGCGGATATTGAGGTATTCCAGCACCTGTTCGACCGTATCAAGCCCCTTCAGGTGGCGGTGACGGTCGGCAAATTGTTGAAACTCTTCCTCATAAAATAGCTTTTTTAACAGTTTCTTTTGCCAGGGGGCGGGCCTCGCCTGAGGCCACAGGTCATCGAGTACGTTGTCGAGACTAAACATAGTGGCTCCTCCTCCGTCCTGCCCAGACAGTAGAAGGTGGAGATGTCGTTCAGATTACAGTTGGGTGAAGTTTCGGTCGCAGCAAGCGAGGTTCCCCGGATAGCGGCGCAAGCGCCTTATCCGGGCTACGGTTGGCGCCGATTTGTAGCCCCGGTAAGCGTCAGCGCCACCGGGGAGAGGCTATCGGCGTTCACCGCAGCTAAGATCAAAGCTATCGCCAGCCCAATTTGGGGGATATAGCCCGCGCTGGACATCGCGATGAAAGGTTGAAAATGGCCAATCGATCACCCGGGTGACCCAGCCATGCTTAAGTGGATTGATATGGATGTAATCAACGTGTCGGCGGTAATCATCTTCATCGCGTATGGCATGCTCCCAGAAGCGCGGTTGCCAGAGGGGTTGTCGTTTTAACGTTCTGCTAAAACAGCCTTTGATATCTCTCCAGCGTGAAGAAAAATCGTCATCATTATGAGGTAGTGTCCAGATGCAATGCAGATGTTCAGGCAACACCACCCAGGCATCAATAATAAAGGGGCGATGTTGTTTAACAACGGCGACAGAGTAGCGCAATAATTCTATGTTTTCAGTTAGGTGCATGCTTCTACGGTCTTTAAGGTTAACAGTGAAGAACCAGGTTCCCCCCTTAATGTAATAACGTCGATAAGCCACCACAGGATCTCCTGGAATTCGGTATTTATGATGTGGTTTAACACGTTAGAAGGCGAAATCCGGTACGCCAAGGAGAAGGCGCAGAAGGTGGAAAGCGGCGCGCAAAGTTTTAGCTACAGATATTGGTTAGCGCCTGTCCCCGGATAGTGGCGCAAGCGCCTTATCCGGGCTACGGTGTGGTGGTCGCGATAAATACAGCGCACCGGAGATGAGGTTTGGTAGCCCCGGTAAGCGCAGCGCCACCGGGGAGGGGCGGGTTTAACGGAGGATCTTTTTCTCGGCCAGATCGAGGGCGAAATAGCTGAAGATCAGGTCGGCGCCTGCGCGTTTGATAGCGCCGAGACTTTCCAGAACCACTTTCTCTTCATCGATAGCGCCCGCCTGGGCAGCAAATTTGATCATCGCGTACTCACCGCTGACCTGATAGGCGCCGAGCGGCAGATCGCTGCGTTCGCGGATATCGCGCAGTATATCCAGGTAGGCGCCAGCCGGTTTCACCATCAGGCAGTCGGCGCCCTGGGCTTCATCGAGCAGCGACTCGCGAATGGCCTCCCGGCGATTCATCGGGCTCATCTGATAGGTTTTCCGATCGCCCTTCAGCGCGGTACCGGCCGCTTCGCGGAACGGACCGTAGAAGGAAGAAGCGAACTTGGTCGAGTAGGACATGATCGCCGTATTGGTGAAGCCGGCGGCGTCCAGCGAGCGGCGAATCGCCTGCACCTGACCGTCCATCGCGGCGGAAGGAGCGATGAAATCCGCCCCCGCGGCGGCGGCGACAACGGCCTGTTTGCCGAGGTTTTCCAGGGTCGCGTCGTTATCCACCCCGTGGTCGCACAGCACGCCGCAGTGGCCGTGGGAGGTATATTCGCAGAAGCAGGTATCGGACATGACGATCATCTCCGGCACCGTGGACTTACAAATCCGCGACATACGCGCCACCAGACCATTTTCATTCCAGGTATCGCTGCCGGTGGCATCGGTGTGATGAGAAATACCAAAGGTCATCACCGAGCGGATCCCGGCGTTGGCGATGCGTTCGATCTCGCGCGCCAGATATTTTTCCGGAATGCGCATCACGCCGGGCATGGCCTCTATCGCTTTGTAATCATCAATTTCTTCTTCAACAAAGATCGGCAACACCAGGTCGTTCAAACTCAGTGTTGTCTCTTCAAACAGGGCGCGCAGCGCAGCGGATTGACGCAGGCGGCGGGGGCGAGTGATTAAATCTGTCATGGTTTGCCTGATTTTGTGAAATGAAAGACGATAGTGTAACTGAAATGGCAGCGGGATGTTTCGCCAAAACGATCGTTATGGCGCATCGGCGAAACCTTCCCAGGGCTTACTGGCTGGCCGTCTGCATGTTGGGCTGTGCGCCGCTCAACTCGCTGACCAGGTCGTTGATGCCATCGCTCATATTGTTGAAGCGGGTTAACGGCGAGCGGGTTACCACCACAAAGGCGCCAACGTTAGCCTGCGGATTCATCGCCATATAGGTGATAAACCCGCCGCCGCCGCCGGTTTTCTGAATAATCCCCGGATGGCCGTTCTTCGGCTTCATATACACCCAGCCGAGGCCCAGCGCGTCTGCGCGGCCCGGCACGTCCATACCAATCACCCGGGTCAGCTGGTTACGCTGATAAATCAGCGTCTGCATCCGGTCGGCCTGCTGGCTGCGGGTATAGAAATCGGATGACAGGAACTGCTGCATCCAGCGCATCATATCCCCCGGCGTCGAGTAGACTCCGCCGCTGCCGATCGCCGCCAGGGTGTTGTTGCATGGGCTGGCGCCTTTTTCCGGGATCATCAGCCGCTGGCACTGATCCGGTGACGGGGTAAAGGTGGTGTCCTTCATCCCCAGCGGCCGGGTGATCTGCTCTTCAAACAGCTGCGGATACGGTTTGCCGGCGGCGGTGGAGAGCGCGTCCGCCAGTAAATCGAAGGCCAGGTTGGAGTAGGCCGCCTGCGAGCCCGGCGCGGTCTTCAGGGTCGCGGTAGAGAGCCAGTTCCAGCGCTGCTGGCGGGTCGGCCAGACAAACACCGGACGATGAGCGGCGCCGCCAGGCTGCTCGCGCGGCAGGGCGCTGGTATGGGTCGCGAGGTTAACCAGGGTGATTGGTTTTCCCTGCCAGTCAGGCACCCGGGCGCCCGGCGGGGCGTATTTACTCAGCGGATCGTTGAGTTTCACCACCCCCTGGTCGAGCAGCTTCACCAGCATCTCGCTGGTCATCAGTTTGCTGAGGGAGGCGATACGGATCACCGAGTCGAGCTGCGGGTGCTGATTATTCCCCGGGCGGGTTTCGCCAAAGCTGCGAAAAACACGCTGATTGCCATCGATAACCACCAGCGCCATGCCGGTGGCGCCGCTGCCGTAGTAGATATGATTGGCGTAACGATCGACCACATCCGAGGCGAAAACCGGGTCAACGGTAGGCTGTGCGGCCTGCACCGAGGTCCACGACGCCGCGCACAGCGCAGCAAAAATGAGCAAACTACGTTTCAACGGAGATCATCCATTAAATAAATAAAAAAGAAGAGGGTATTTATACTACGAAGTGGCGCAGAACAAAGCGGGATTCACGACATTCCTGCAGGAAAAAGGTAACGGTGCGTAAAAAAGACTTTTTTACGCTTTCGGATACCGGCTTTTTTCGCCGGCGCGTATGATGACCGTTTGGCTGAAGGTTCGTGGGAGAGAACAATGACGGCTCAACGGGTAGTGATGGTCGTGGATATGCAAAACGGCGTGTTCGCCACGCCGCGTCTGGCGCGCGAGCGCTGCGTCGCGCAAATTAATCGTCTGGTGCGCGCGGCGGACAAGGTTATTTTCATTCAGCATGATGAAGCCGGCGGCCTCGAAGCCGGCAGCGAAGGCTTCGCCCTGCTTCCTGAGCTGGAGCAGCCGGCTGGCGCGCTGTATGTCACCAAAACCGCCTGCGATGCCTTCTATCACACCTCGCTGGCGCAGGTGTTGGACGAACACGACATTCAGCAGTTCGTCATCTGCGGTTGCGCCACCGACTACTGCCTCGATACCACCATTAAAAATGGCGCCAGCCGCGGGTACGGTATTGTTATCGCGGAAGATGCCCACACCACCGCCGACCGCCCCGCCGCGCAGGCCGCGACGCTTATCGCCCACTACAATGAGGTGTGGCGTACGCTGACCATTCCTGGCAATCCTTTACAGGTGAAACCCACAGAAACAATTCTGCACGCATGGCAGCAGAACTAAGCTGTTGATATCCGGTCTTATCATTCGTCTGTCCCGCGAAGGCTCATCCACGCGGCGGCCGACGTATGCGTCGTACACAGCAATAGCAGAACGATAAGAAGTTAGCAGGAGACAATGATGTTTAAATCTTTTTTCCCCAAACCGGGGCCGTTTTTTATTTCTGCCTTTATCTGGTCGCTGCTGGCCGTGATCTTTTGGCAGGCGGGCGGCGGCGACTGGCTGCTGCGGGTCACCGGGGCATCGCAAAATGTGGCGATCAGCGCGGCGCGCTTCTGGTCGCTCAACTATCTGGTGTTCTACGCTTACTATCTGTTTTGCGTCGGCGTGTTCGCGCTGTTCTGGTTTGTCTACTGCCCGCACCGCTGGCAGTACTGGTCGATTCTCGGGACCTCGCTCATCATCTTCGTCACCTGGTTTCTGGTAGAAGTCGGGGTGGCGATCAACGCCTGGTATGCGCCGTTCTACGACCTGATCCAGAGCGCGCTGGCCACCCCGCATAAGGTCAGCATCAACCAGTTTTATCAGGAAATCGGCGTCTTTCTCGGCATCGCGATCATCGCGGTGATTATTGGCGTGATGAACAACTTCTTCGTCAGCCACTACGTCTTCCGCTGGCGCACGGCGATGAACGAGCACTATATGGCCCACTGGCAGCATCTGCGCCATATCGAAGGCGCCGCGCAGCGTGTGCAGGAAGATACCATGCGTTTTGCTTCCACCCTCGAAGATATGGGCGTGAGCTTTATCAACGCGGTGATGACCCTGATCGCCTTCCTGCCGGTGCTGGTGACGCTCTCCGAACATGTTCCCGACCTGCCTATCGTCGGCCATCTGCCGTATGGCCTGGTGATTGCCGCTATCGTCTGGTCGCTGATGGGTACCGGCCTGCTGGCGGTGGTGGGGATTAAGCTGCCGGGCCTGGAGTTTAAAAACCAGCGCGTGGAAGCGGCCTATCGTAAAGAGCTGGTTTACGGCGAGGACGATGAAACTCGCGCCACGCCGCCGACGGTGCGCGAGCTATTCCGCGCGGTGCGTCGCAACTATTTCCGTCTCTATTTCCACTATATGTATTTCAATATCGCCCGCATCCTCTATCTGCAGGTGGATAACGTTTTCGGCCTTTTCCTGCTGTTTCCGTCGATCGTTGCCGGTACGATTACCCTCGGGCTGATGACGCAAATTACTAACGTCTTCGGCCAGGTGCGCGGCTCGTTCCAGTACCTGATCAGCTCGTGGACAACGCTGGTGGAACTGATGTCCATCTACAAACGTCTGCGCAGTTTTGAACGCGAGCTGGACGGCAAACCGCTGCAGGAAGCGATCCCGACATTACGTTAATCAAGACAAGGAAGCATAATGGCCGCACGTTTATCGCGCATTATTCCCGTTTCATTGACGCTGCTGGCGGCCATGGCGCTGAGCGCCTGTACCAGCCAGCAGGCTCCGGCGCTGAAAGAGGGCGAGAAGCCTGTTGACGTGGCGTCGGTAGTGCGGCAGAAAATGCCGGCCAGCGTCAAGGATCGGGAGGCCTGGGCGCAAGCCATCGCCACCGCGTTTGACAGCCAGAAGCTGGCGCCGACGGAAGAAAACGTCTGCTCGGTGCTGGCGGTCGCGCAGCAAGAGTCTAACTATCAGTCCGATCCGGTGGTGCCGGGGCTGAATAAAATCGCCTGGCAGGAAATTGACCGCCGGGCGGAAAAAATGCACATTCCGCCGTTTCTGGTCCATACCGCGCTGAAGATCACCTCGCCAAACGGTAAAAGCTATAGCGACCGTCTGGACAATGTGAAGACGGAAAAGCAGTTGAGCGCCATTTTTGATGACTTTATCGGGATGGTGCCGATGGGGCAGAAGCTGTTCGGTTCCCTTAACCCGGTGCACACCGGGGGGCCGATGCAGGTCAGCATTGCTTTTGCCGAGCAGCACACCTCCGGCTACCCGTGGAAAATGAACGGCACGGTGCGCCAGGAGGTCTTCAGTCTGCGCGGTGGCCTGTGGTTTGGCACCTATCATCTGCTGAACTATCCGGCCAGTTATAGTGCGCCATTGTACCGCTTTGCCGACTTCAACGCCGGCTGGTACGCCAGCCGTAACGCCGCCTTCCAGAACGCGGTGGTGAAAGCCAGCGGGGTAAAACTGGCGCTCGACGGCGACCTTATCCGCTACGACAGCGAGGAGCCGGGCAGCACCGAGCTGGCGGTGCGTCGCCTGGCGAGCCAGCTGGGGATGAGCGACAGCGAGATCCATCGTCAGTTGAAAAAGGGCGACAGCCTGGCGTTTGAGAAGACCGATCTCTATCAGCAGGTTTTCCGTCTCGCCGAGAAAAAGGCGGGCAAAACCCTGCCGCGGGAGATGTTGCCAGGGATCCAGCTGGAGAGTCCAAAAATCACCCGAAATCTGACGACGGCGTGGTTTGCGAAACGGGTTGATGAGCGGCGGGCAAACTGTATGGCGCGGCGTTAACGGCGCTGACGCCAGCGCACGATAAGCGCCAGTACCCCGATGAACGTGCAGCCGATAAGGAAAGGGATCAGACCAAAGAGGGTACCCACGGCGAGGCTGATGTCGACTTGCGGACGGCTGGCGTCCTGGGCTTGCATCAGGCGTTCAAATACCCCCGGGGCGTGGATCAGCATGCTGAGCATCTGCGCGCCGGCCCAGCAGCAGATCAACACGAACAGCCCGTAGGCGACATGGCTGCCGGTCAGCGCCCCCCTTTTTTTATTTCCCAAAAGCGATTTTGAAAAACTGAATTCAGCCATAGGCCCTCCCACATCTGCGCTGCTGGTTTTTTCTCCAGCTCTATGTCAGGTATTCTGGCAGTCAGGGGCCATCATCAGTATCAGATTGCTGGTAATTGCCGTCCAGGAATAATCCTGTTTTCACCGTTGTGTTAACTGCGCCACAGGAGCACAAAAGGGAGAGCGGCGTCGCAATCCAGCAACATTCTCCATATCGCTACAGACCGCCGCGGGCGGCTATGCGAAGATGCGTTTTTTGCTGTTGGAGGCCGCATGAAGCTCACTGATAAAATTCGCCGCGATTGGCACTACTACGCCGTGGCGCTGGGGTTGATTTTTATTCTTAATGGCGTGGTGGGGCTGCTGGGGTTTGAAACACATGGGTGGCAATCCTACGCCGTCGGTCTGATCACCTGGGTCATTAGCTTCTGGATTGCGGGCTTTGTGATCCGCCGCCGCCCGGCAGAAGAGGCCTGAGGCCGCCGCTGCCAGGCGGGGTAAAACGCGTTTTAGTTCATGGAGGTTTTCAGCGCCCGGTCCGCGGCATGGCGCTCCAGCGCCAGCTCAATCAGGCGGGTGATCAGGCTGGTGTAGTCGAGACCGCTGGCCTGCCACAGCTTCGGATACATGCTGATGTTGGTAAAGCCCGGCAGGGTGTTGATCTCGTTGATCACCACCTCGTTGTCGGCGGTGAGGAACACGTCGACACGAGCCATGCCGCTGCAGCCCAGGGTCTGGTAGGCCTGCACCGCGATAGCGCGAATTTTGTCGTTGATCTCAGGGGCGATAGCGGCCGGGACTACCACCTGCGCGCCCTGATCGTCGATATACTTGGTGTCGTAGGCGTAAAACTCGCTGTTGAGGACGATTTCACCGCAGGTGCTGGCCTGCGGGTGGTCGTTACCCAGCACCGCACACTCAATTTCCCGCCCTTTAATGCCTTGCTCCACCACCACTTTATGGTCAAATTCGAAGGCCAGGGCCACCGCCTGATGGTACTGCTCTTCGTTTTTAACTTTGCTGACGCCAACCGACGAGCCCTGATTAGCCGGCTTAACGAACAGCGGCAGGCCAAGCTTCGCTTCGACATCGGCAAAGCTGAACTGCGCGCGGTTGGCGCGGGTGAGTGTGATAAACGGGGCGACGGCGAGCCCGGCGTCGCGCAGCAGACGTTTGGTCACGTCTTTGTCCATACAGGCTGCAGAGCCCAGCACATCGGAGCCGACGAACGGCAGATTCGCCATGCGCAGCATCCCCTGCAGGGAGCCATCTTCACCCAGCGTGCCGTGGACGATCGGGAAAATCACATCGATGGCCGCCAGCGGTTGGCCGCTTTCGGCGTTAATCAGCTGCTGCGCTTCGCGGCCCGGGATCTGCGCCAGAGTCACCGTGGAAGGGCGCAGGGCAATGCGGGCAGGATCCTGTGCGTTGAGCAGGTAGTTGCCGGCGTCGTTGATGTGCCACAGCCCCTGTTTATCAATACCCAACAGAACCACATCGAAGCGCGATTTATCAATCGCTTCCACGATATTCTTCGCTGACTGCAGCGACACTTCATGCTCCGCCGACTTGCCGCCAAAAACGATCCCAACCCTCATCTTTGCCATTTCAACTTCCATCCAGATAACATCAAAGGGCATAACATACCATGTGAAACCGCTGCCTGGCTGCCATAATATTTACCTGATCAATTGACGGGAGTGGGCGTGAGAGGAAAGACGCTGCTGGTGCTGGCCGGGCTGCTCGGCGCGGGCCTGTTGGGATACCGCAATCTGCCGCCGCACCTGAATCCGCTGGCGCCGCTGGCGCTGGACGATCCCCCGGGCTGGCTGACGTCGTTTAAGCTGCGCAGGCTGACGGCAGACCAGTGCGCCTCCCTGCTGGCGGAAGCCAATCGCCGGCGGCTTATCGCCAGCCGGCCGGTGGCCGACAGCGAGGGAAGCTGCCCTCTGCGTAACGTGGTGCGGGTGGCGAATTTTGGCTCGGTGCAGCTGAGCAGTAGTTTTCTCGCCAGCTGCCCGCTGGCGCTGAGCAGCGCGCTGTACATCGAGCAGCAGGCGAAGCCGCTGACCCGTCAACTGATGGCGAGCGATCTGCGCCAGATCGATCATCTCGGCAGCTTCGCCTGTCGCAATATTTACCATCGTCAACAGGCGCGGCGCAGTGAACACGCCACGGCGGACGCGCTGGACGTCAGCGGTTTCCGCCTGGCGGACGGCCGACGCGTCAGCGTCCTGCAGGGCTGGCGGAGCGAGACCTCGCATCCCTGGCTGGTGGCGCTGTTGAACAACAGCTGCCATTACTTCGGTAACGCGCTGGGGCCAGAGTACAACGCGGCTCACGCCAACCATTTTCATTTCGGCATGCGCGGGCAGGGCTTCTGCTTTTGAGCATAAAGCGCTATGAGCAGCCTAAATGACCAGAAAATGCTTCGTCAGGCTCTCATCCGCAGCCATAAAACACCAAACTCACCGCCAGCGCATCTATGGTAGTACGCCAGTGGGATGAAATTGCTAAGCTAGATAATAATTGGCAAATCATTAATGAATACGCGTAGTTATGGAATCCTGGAAGGTTAATCTCATCTCCGTCTGGTTTGGTTGCTTTTTTACCGGCCTGGCGATCAGTCAAATTCTCCCCTTTTTACCCCTCTACGTCTCCCAGCTCGGCGTCACCTCGCATGAAGCGCTATCGATGTGGTCGGGGCTGACCTTCAGCGTCACTTTTCTTGTCTCGGCGATCGTCTCGCCAATGTGGGGAAGCCTGGCGGACCGTAAAGGCCGCAAGCTCATGCTGCTGCGCGCCTCGTTGGGGATGGCGATTGCCATTTTACTGCAGGCTTTCGCCACCAACGTCTGGCAGCTGTTTATCCTGCGGGCGATCATGGGCTTAACCTCCGGTTATATTCCCAACGCCATGGCGCTGGTGGCCTCCCAGGTGCCGCGCGAGCGCAGCGGCTGGGCGCTAAGCACGCTGTCGACGGCGCAAATTAGCGGGGTGATCGGCGGTCCGCTGCTGGGCGGTTTCCTGGCGGACCACGTCGGGCTGCGGATGGTCTTTTTTATTACGGCGATCCTGCTGACCATCAGTTTTCTGGTGACCCTGTTTCTGATTAAAGAGGGCGTTCGCCCGCAGGTCAGCAAAAGCGAGCGTCTCACCGGGAAACAAGTCTTTGCCTCTTTGCCCTATCCGGGGCTGGTGATCAGCCTGTTCTTCACCACCCTGGTGATCCAATTGTGCAACGGCTCAATCGGCCCGATTCTGGCGCTGTTTATTAAGTCGATGGCGCCGGACAGCAACAATATCGCTTTTCTGGCCGGGATGATCGCCGCGGTGCCCGGCGTGTCGGCACTGATTTCTGCGCCACGGTTGGGTAAGCTTGGCGACCGCATCGGCACCTCGCGGATCCTGCTGGCGACGCTCTGCTGCGCGGTGGTGATGTTCTTCGCCATGTCCTTTGTCACCACCCCGCTGCAATTGGGTACGCTGCGTTTTCTGCTCGGCTTTGCCGATGGCGCGATGCTCCCGGCGGTGCAGACCTTATTGCTGAAGTACAGCAGCGACAGCGTCACCGGGCGTATCTTTGGCTATAACCAGTCGTTTATGTATCTGGGCAACGTCGCCGGGCCGCTAATTGGCGCCTCTGTGTCAGCCATGGCCGGCTTCCGCTGGGTGTTTATTGCCACCGCCATTATCGTTTTCATTAACCTCTGGCAACTGGCGTGGATGCTGCGCCAAACCCGCCGGGCTAACGCCTGAACCTCTGCTGACGGTATTTATTGCGATACCGTCAGCATTATTCGCCGTCAGCGGATTTACTATTACTTTTTGTTATCGTCATGGCGTGAACGCTATTCCATTTTATTATTTTCCAGGCAATCTGGTTATAAGCAACCCCGGTCATGATTAAACAATACTATTTATAGTGGTATTTTATTGTGGTAAAACGTTTCGCTGTATATTGGGTGTTGCGATGATTCTTAATTTAAGTAATTCTGAGGTCCGTCATTGCGTATGACATCCCAATCAAAACAGGCCTCGCATAAGGAACTGGTGCTATGAAGAATCTCATTGCTGAGTTACTGGTTAAACTGGCGCAAAAGGAAGAAGAAGCAAAGGAACTGACGGTGCAGGTTGAAGCGCTGGAGATCGTGGTCACCGCATTATTGCGCCATATGGAGCATGATGCCCAGCAGGCATTGATTCAGGATATTGAACAGGCGATTGACCAGGTGACCCCCTGTCCACCGGTCAACGACCATGATGCGATGCTGTTGCAGCAATATCTAAAGAAGCTGTTGCGGCATCCTCGTAGCTAGTCTTTGTGACACGACAAGGATGCCGTCATTTTTCTGTCATCTCCCTTTTATAAAGTCTCCCTCGTTTTGTTTTTTTAAGTATTTTTTACATGGAGATGACAAAAGTGAAATTAAGCGCCCTGTTTATTGCCCTGATTCCTCTACTGGGCTCGCCGGTTATTCATGCAGAAACTACTGCTGCGCCGGTTCTGGAAAATCGCGCTGCGCAGGGAGATATCACCACTCCTGGCGGCGCGCGTCGTTTAACAGGCGATCAAACCGAAGCGCTGCGCGCCTCGTTAATCAATAAGCCAGCTAAAAACGTTATTTTGCTGATTGGCGATGGCATGGGTGATTCGGAAATTACCGCTGCGCGAAACTATGCCGAGGGGGCGGGCGGTTTCTTTAAAGGAATTGATGCTCTGCCGTTAACCGGGCAGTACACGCATTATTCGCTGGATAAAAAAACCGGGAAACCGGACTACGTGACCGACTCGGCGGCCTCCGCCACCGCCTGGACCACCGGCGTGAAGACTTATAACGGCGCGCTGGGCGTCGATATTCATGAGAATGCGCATCAGACCATCCTCGAGCTGGCGAAAGCGGCGGGGCTGGCCACCGGCAACGTTTCCACCGCCGAGCTGCAGGACGCCACCCCCGCGGCGTTGGTAGCGCATGTGACATCGCGTAAATGCTATGGCCCGACGGTCACCAGCGAAAAATGCCCCAGCAATGCGCTGGAAAAAGGGGGCAAAGGCTCCATTACCGAACAGCTGCTGAACGCCCGACCGGATGTCACCCTGGGCGGCGGCGCGAAGACCTTTGCCGAAACGGCGACGGCGGGCGAGTGGCAGGGCAAAACCCTGCGCGAGCAGGCGCAAGCGCGCGGCTACCAGATTGTGACCGACGCGGCTTCTCTTGCCGCCGCGACGGAAGCCAGTCAGGATAAACCGCTGCTGGGACTCTTTGCCGATGGCAATATGCCGGTACGCTGGGAAGGGCCGAAGGCGTCTTATCACGGTAATATCGATAAGCCGCCGGTGACCTGTACGCCAAACCCGAAGCGTGACGCCTCGGTGCCGACGCTGGCGCAGATGACCGAGAAAGCGATTGACCTGCTGAGTCGCAACGAGAAAGGTTTCTTCCTGCAAGTCGAAGGCGCGTCAATCGATAAGCAGGACCATGCGGCCAATCCGTGCGGCCAGATCGGCGAAACGGTTGATCTTGACGAAGCGGTGCAGAAGGCGCTGGAATTCGCGCGAAAAGACGGTAATACCCTGGTGATCGTCACCGCCGACCATGCGCATGCCAGCCAGATCATCCCGGCGGATAGCAAAGCCCCGGGGCTGACCCAGGCTCTGAACACGCACGATGGCGCGGTGATGGTGATGAGTTACGGCAACTCTGAGGAAGAGTCGATGGAGCACACCGGCACCCAACTGCGCATTGCGGCCTACGGTCCGCATGCGGCTAACGTCGTCGGCCTGACCGATCAGACCGACCTGTTCTCGACCATGAAAGCTGCCCTGAGTCTCAAATAAGTCGCTGCCGGTGGCGAAATTGCGTCACCGGCTGGTTTTTTTTCTATCTGCGTCCAGACTTACAACGTTCCACTCACAGAAGGATGGTGCGATGAAAATAACTTTATTGATGACCCTACTGTTTGGCTTGATCTTTATCAGCGCGGTTGGCGCGGCAGAAAAAACGCCCACTCCTCAGCAGCAAAGGATGACGGACTGCAATCAGCAAGCGTCAGCCAAAATGCTGAAAGGTGAGGAGCGCAAAACCTTTATGAGCCAGTGTCTGAAAAAAGAGACCACGACCTCGCAGGGAAAGGCGCTCACCCCTCAGCAGCAGAAAATGAGCGACTGCAGCAAAGCGGCCACGGCGAAATCACTGAAGGGCGATGAACGCAGTACCTTCATGAGTAGCTGCCTGAAGAAAGCCTGAAAAAAAGGGAGCGCTCGCGCTCCCTTGTTCTTTAACCTCTCAGGGCTTGAAGCCCGCCAGCTCAGCTTCAGGAGCGGCTCAGTTTCTCTGATTTTTCCATACACTGGGTGATGGCTTCGATTACCGCCGAGCGGAACCCTTTCTCTTCCAGCACGCGCACGGCTTCGATGGTGGTCCCGCCAGGGGAACAGACCATATCTTTCAGCGCCCCTGGGTGTTCTCCGCTCTCCAGCACCATTTTGGCGGAACCCATCACCGCCTGGGCGGCGAATTTATAGGCCTGAGCGCGCGGCATTCCGCCGAGGACGGCGGCATCAGCCATCGCTTCGATAAACATAAAGACATAGGCCGGCGCCGAACCGCTTACCCCCACCACCGGATGGATCATCGGCTCGGCAATTTGCTCCGCCTGGCCAAAGCAACGGAAAATAGTCAGCACTTCGGCAACATCTTCGCTGCTCACCAGGGCGTTAGGCGTGACGGAGGTCATACCGGCGTTAACCAGCGACGGCGTATTCGGCATCGCGCGAATGATTTTGCGATCGTGGCCAAGGGCGCGCGCCAGCTGCTCAAGCGTAACGCCGGCGGCGATAGAGACCACCAGCGACTCTTTATTCAGGCTGGAGGCGATATCGCCCAGCACTTTGGTCATGATCCCTGGTTTAACCGCGCCGAAGACGATATCGGCAATCTGCGCCACTTCCTGGGCGCTGCCGGCGGCGTTGATGCCATACTGGTCGCGCAGAGCTGCAACCTTGTCCGGCGACGGGGTGTAGACCCAGATTTGTCCCGGCTGTACCTGACCGCTGGCGATCAGCCCGCCCAGAATGGCCTTACCCATATTGCCGCAGCCGATAAAGCCAATTTTCTTATCCATCACCATTCCCCTCTGCTTTTTTCGTTACGATCTGATTAGCTTACCATCCTGGCGCTTTCCTGGGGGAGAAAAGCAGGTAACATTGGCGTCACTTATTGCAGGTAACAGGAGCTGGCATGGCCATTTGGGTGGATGCGGACGCGTGTCCGAACGTGATTAAAGAGATTTTGTTCCGCGCGGCAGAGCGGACCCAGACTCCGCTGACGCTGGTGGCGAACCAGCCGCTGCGCGTGCCGCCGTCGCGTTTCATCCGCACCCTGCGGGTTGAGCAGGGTTTTGACGTGGCGGATAATGAAATCGTTCGCCAGTGCGCGGCGGGAGATTTAGTGATCACCGCCGACATCCCGCTGGCGGCGGAGGTGCTGGCGAAGGGCGGGGCGGCGCTGAATCCGCGCGGGGAACGTTACAGCGAGGCGACGATCCGCGAGCGGCTGACAATGCGGGATTTTATGGAGACATTACGGGCCAGCGGCGTTCAGACCGGCGGCCCGGATAGTTTATCGCAGCGCGATCGGCAACAGTTTGCCGCCGAGCTGGAGAAGTGGTTGCTGGCGGTTAAGCGTCGCCAGGGTTAAACCCAGCTATCGTCATCGCTGCCAAAATCATCGTCGCCAAAGCCGGCGTCGAAGTCGTCGTTCCAGGTATTGTCGGCAAGGAACTGATCGTCTCCCTGGCGGAACGGATCGTCACCTGCGGTGGTGTCCTGCGCGATGCTGTCCTGCGCGGAGGCGACATCAGGCTGCGGCTTCTCTTCGATGATATTGACGATCTCCTGCGGGTGCGAGCCGCTGAACATATTGGTCAGCATATTGCCCAGCACCACGCCGCCTGCCACGCCAGCGGCCGTTTGCAGCGCGCCCGCCATAAAGCCGCCGCCGCGTGCGGCAGCCTGCGGGGCATAGTTCTGCTGCGGTGGTGGCGTATACTGCGGCTGAGCGCTGGCCTGCGGGCGACCATATTGCTCCGCGCCCGGGATAGGGTCAGAACCGCGTGACGAGCCGCCACCGCCAAACAGGCCGGAGAGGAAGCCGCCGCTGCTGGGCTTTGCCGCCTGCAGTTGGCTGACCTGACTCTCCAGCGCCTGGATGCGATCGTTAAGCTGTTTAATCGCGGCTTCCTGGATAAGAATGGTTTGCGCCATATAGTAGGGGGCCGCCGGCTGCGCGCTCACGTGTTGGGCAATCCGCTCCTCGGCGCTGGCATCGCGCGATGCGCTGTGCGCCTCAGCCTCTTTCAGCCGGGAAAACAGTCCATCAATAAGGCGTTGTTCTTCAGATTGCATGTTACATTCCTCTGTCACACTGTCGAATAGGCATCAGGGTGCTTCTGAAACATGATGTTGTAAATATGTTGCTTCGTAAAGCTATGCATAAATGTGTTACCGTTTACGCCAGCGGTGGATAAAAAATAAGGCCAAGCGGAAAGTAAAGCTGGTTAAACACTAAATGCAATGATAAGTTTACATTAATAGCCCCTCTTCTCACCGTGGTAATGGGGTGTAAAGAAGTTGTGTAATTTTTTCTTTACGTATGCATTGCGGGACAGACAGCGATAATACGTGCTTTCGTTTTCATTTTTTTGCGACAGACGGAACCAGGGGGTCTTCGGTTATGACACAGCCTATCTTTCTTATTGGGCCACGCGGCTGCGGTAAAACCACCGTCGGCCATGCGCTGGCGCGAGCGCGGCATTTTCAGTTCTCCGATACCGATCATCGGCTACAGGCCCATGAGCAGCGGACGGTGGCTGAGATCGTGCAGGCGGAAGGGTGGGCGCGTTTTCGCGAACTGGAGACCCTGTCGCTGAAGGCCGTGACCCTGCCGAATACGGTAATCGCCACCGGCGGCGGCATTGTGCTGGCGGAAGGTAACCGTCAGTTTATGCGGGAGAATGGCGTGGTGATTTATCTGCAGGCCTCGGTGTCGGCGCTGATTGACCGTCTGGAAGCCTACCCGAAAGCCGAACAGCGGCCGACGCTGACCGGAAAACCGGTGCGCGAGGAAGTGGGCGAGGTGCTGGCGCAGCGCGAAGCGTTATACCGGGACGCTGCCCACCATATTGTGGATGCCACGGCCTCGCCGGATCGGGTGGTGGAGCAGATTATGTCCATGCTGTGCAGCGCGACGGCAACCCCGGTAAGTTAAGAATTTACTTACATTAAGGCGGCGAGGGGCGCCTATACTTAATAGTTCTGCTACCAGAAGAAGGAAGAACTATGCCAAACAGGCCCCCCTATCCGAGAGAAGCGCGCGTGGTTGCGGTAGAGAAAGGTCCTCAGGGTCAGACGGTGACCTGGTACCAGCTCCGTGCGGATTATCCTGAGCCTGATTCGCTTATCAGCGAACATCCTACCGAGCAGGAAGCCGTGGATGCCAAACGGCGTTATGAAGATCCTGACAAGTCGTAACCCCCTGAGCCCGAATTGCCCGCCATGCTGGCAATATCGGGCGTATCTCACATTTTTTATTTATCAGTCGTACTAATGAATATCTAACACACGGATTTTTCAGGCACGGCGCCGCCGCCCGGCAATCTTTACATTCAACCGCGGCGTGGAGCTGCTACGCTTCTCGACGGTTGATTTTTACTCACCAGGGGGGCGGATGCTGTGTGTGGAAAGCCTGTGTTGAAGCAGTGGTTGTGAAAAGGTACATGATATGAGTAGTGCAACGATGGCAATTTTGACCATCGGCGTTGTGCCGCTGGCGGGAGTATTGCCGCTCCTGACCGAACATATCAGGGAAGAACAGATCGCCCACATCAGCCTGCTGGGCGAGATGACGCCTGACGAGGTAATGGCCGAGTACGCCGTAGGTGACGGCGAGAAAGGACTCCTGACCTTGCTCAGTAATAACCAGTTGGTGATGGTGTCGCGACAGAAAATTGAACGCGATGTCCGCAGCGCGATCGCGATGCTGGATCGACAACATTATGATGTGATCCTGCTGCTCAGTTCCGAACAGCTGACCGGTTTTACCACCCACCACGCGATCCTCCTTGAGCCGCAGCGGATCATCCCGCCGCTGGTGGCATCGATCGTCGATGGGCACCAGGTAGGGGTGATCGTGCCGGTGGAAGAGATCATGCCCATGCAGCGGCAAAAGTGGCTCTCGCTGGAAAAGTCGCCATACTACGCGCTGGCCAATCCGTTTACCGGCAGCGACAGCGAGCTATTAACCGCCGGCAAAACGCTGCTGGAGCAGGGCGCCGACGTGCTGGTCCTCGACTGTCTCGGTTACTATCAGCATCATCGCGATGTGTTACAAAAAGCCCTCGATGTTCCGGTTTTGCTGTCGAATGTGCTGGTTTCCCGACTGGCGGCAGAACTATTGGTCTAATGTGTTAATTTCACGTGACAGGGGCAAGGAGCGCCCCCTATATTGAGCCTTTAACCGACGATCAGAAGGGCTTGTTTATGCTTCAAAGCAATGAATACTTTGACGGAAAAGTGAAATCCATTGGCTTCACCAGCAGCAGTACCGGTCGCGCCAGCGTAGGCGTGATGGCGGAAGGGGAATACACCTTTGGTACGGCGCAGCCGGAAGAGATGACGGTAGTCAGCGGGGCGCTGAATGTCCTGCTGCCGGGTGAGACTGAGTGGAAAGTTTACGCTGCCGGCGAAGTTTTCAATGTGCCAGGCAACAGTGAATTTCATCTGCAGGTGGCTGAGCCAACCTCTTATCTGTGCCGCTATCTGTAAGCCAGCGTGACGCCCGGCGCCTGCCGCCGGGTTGTTTTTTCCTTCCTGCCCGGCAGGAAGGAAAGCGGCGCTTAGCGCTGCGCTTCGCCGCCGAGCCCTTCCACCAGGCTTTGGATCAGGGCAGCCAGCTCGCCGGTCATTAAGATAAAGTCGGCGTCAAAGCGCTGGGCGAAATCTTCCCGATCGATATCTTCGTTTTGGTCGCGCAGTTCATCGCAGAACTTGAGGCGTTTAATTGACGCGTCGTCGCAGATCACAAACTGAATACGCTGCTGCCAGTCCAGCGCCAGCTTGGTGACGACCTTCCCGGCCTCAATGTGTACAGCGATTTCGTCGCTAACCAGATCCTGCTTCTTGGCGCGGATCACGCCGCCATCTTCCAGCATCGCTTTCAGCTCGGCTTCGTCCAGCAGCTGGAAGCCCTGCGCCACGGTGCCGGAGCGGACCCACTCGGTCAGCGTTAGCTCAATCGGATTCTCCAGGGTCAGCGGCACCACCGGCAGCGAGCCGAGGGTTTTACGCAGCAGGGCCAGAGTATCTTCCGCTTTCTTCGCGCTGGCGCAGTCGACCATGATCAGGCCGTTGACGGTGTCTATCCACATCATTGTCTGGCTGAAGCGGCTGAAGGCGCGCGGCAGTAGCGAGTGCAGCACTTCATCTTTCAGGGAATCTTTCTCGGTCTTCTTCAGCTTGCGCCCCTGATCGGCTTCCAGCTTCTGGATCTTTGCCTCCAGCGCCTGCTTAATCACCGGCGACGGCAGGATCTTCTCTTCTTTACGCGCGCAGATAATGATCTGGCCGTTTGCCGTATGCGTCAGCGCGTCGCTGTGCGATCCCATCGGCGACACCCAACCGGTTTTCGCCATATCCTGGCTGCCACAAGGGGTAAATGTCAGCTCGGCCAGCTGTTTTTCCATCTCCTCGGCGCGCAATTCGATATCGCGGCTGAGACGGTAAACCATTAAATTTTTGAACCACAGCATGATAATTTCCACGGCTTTGTCGTTAAATCAGGCGGGCATGATAGCGAATTGTCGCTATGCTTGCATTGTTAATCGGTGAGGAGCTGAGCGTGCGTATTGGTATTGATTTAGGTGGAACAAAAACCGAAGTGATAGCCCTGAGCGACCAGGGAGAGCAGCTGTTTCGCCACCGGTTACCCACGCCGCGGCAGGACTACCGGCAAACCATCGAGACCATCGCCACTCTGGTGGCGATGGCCGAGCAGGCGACCGGACAGCAGGGTACCGTGGGGATGGGCATTCCTGGCTCAATTTCGCCTTATACCGGGGTGGTGAAAAACGCCAACTCGACCTGGCTCAACGGCCAGCCCTTTGATAAGGACCTCAGCCTGCGCCTTGAGCGGGAAGTCCGGCTGGCTAACGATGCCAACTGTCTGGCGGTGTCGGAAGCGGTGGACGGCGCGGCGGCGGGGGCGCAAACGGTATTCGCGGTGATTATCGGCACCGGCTGCGGCGCCGGGGTGGCGCTCAACGGGCGGGCGCATATCGGCGGCAATGGTAACGCTGGCGAATGGGGACATAACCCATTGCCGTGGATGAACGACGATGAGCTACGCTACCGTGCGGAAGTCCCTTGCTACTGCGGCAAACAGGGGTGTATCGAAACCTTTATCTCCGGCACCGGTTTCGCCACCGACTATCAGCGGCTGAGCGGCCGAGGGTTAACCGGCAGCGAGATTATGCGCCTGGTGGGAGAAGGTGACGAAAAGGCTGAACTGGCGCTGAGCCGCTATGAACAGCGGCTGGCGAAATCGCTGGCCCACGTGGTGAATATCCTCGACCCGGACGTTATCGTGCTGGGCGGCGGGATGAGCAACGTCGAACGGCTGTATCAGACGGTGCCGGACCTGGTGAAGCAGTGGGTCTTCGGCGGCGAGTGTGAAACGCCGATCCGCAAAGCGATGCACGGCGACTCCAGCGGGGTACGCGGCGCGGCCTGGCTGTGGCCGCTCCAGGGGACCTGAACCGCTTCCCCGCACCCGGACCCTCTCCCTCGGGAGAGGGTTAGGGGGCGGGGACATCGCCATAATTCAGACCTCACTCCACCGCAAACGCTTTGTCCAGCCGGCTATAGCCCAGGCCGTTAATCTTCTTCACTTTGATCTGCACCGGAATGCGGTCTTTCATCGCCTCCACGTGGCTGATCACCCCGATAATCTTACCGCTGGCGTTAAGGGCATCCAGGGCGTCCAAGGCCGTGTCCAGCGTTTCGCTGTCGAGGGTGCCGAAGCCTTCATCAAGAAACAGGGAGTCAATCCGCGTCTTATGGCTCACCAGGTCTGACAGCGCCAGGGCCAGCGCCAGGCTGACGAGGAAACTTTCGCCGCCGGAGAGGGTGCGGGTGTCGCGCACGGCGTCGGCCTGCCAGGTATCGACAACCTCCAGCTCCAGCGCCTCGCTGGCCTTGCGCTGTAGCAGATAGCGGCCATGCAGGCGGTTGAGCTGCTGGTTTGCCAGCCAGACCAGATTATCCAGCGTCAGCCCCTGGGCGAATTTGCGGAACCGGTCGCCGGTGCTGGAGCCGATCAGCGAATTGAGATAGCCCCAGTCGTCCGCCAGCTGCGCCGCCTCTGCAATCTGCTGCCCCAGCGCCTGCTGCTGTTGACGGCTCTCTGCGTCCTGCCTGAGCTGCTGGCGGATCTCACCCTGGCGGGTAGTGTTATCCCGCAGCCGCTGGGCCAGGGCGTGCAGCTGGGTTTGCAGGGTGGGGACGTCAGCGTCCACCCCTTGCGGACGCAGCGCCAGGTGCGCCTCATGTTGCCGGGTCGCCTGCTCGCAGAGCGCGGCCGCCTGCTGAAGCTGCTGCTCCAGCGTCTGTTTTAACTGCGTCAGCCGCTGGGCGGTCTCGTCATCCAGCAGCGCGGCGAGGAACGCCTCCCGATCGCTAAAGCGGCTGGCGGCCAGGGCGGAGGTGAATTGCGCCTGCGACTGGTCCAGACGCGCCTTTTCCTGGGTTTCCTGCTGCTGCTGGGCGACAAGCTGGCTGTGCAGCGACAGGCATTCCTCGTGGATTTCGCGCCAGTTGTCCGGGATGGCCGACTCAGCTTCAACCTCTGTCTCGTCGCTGGTCGGCAGCGTCTCCAGCAGTGGCCGCAGAGCAGCGATTTGCTGCTGAATGGCATCATGTTGGGTCTGTTGCGCCTGCCACTGGGCAAATTCGCTTTCGCGAGCGTGCAGCCAGGCGGCTTCTGTCCCTTCTGCCGGCAGGCTCAGGGCCAGGGCCTGCAGGGCGCTCTCCAGTCCCTGGCGCGTGGCCGCCAGCTGCTGCTCGGCCTGGCGCTCCAGCGCCTGCTGATCGTTAAGCTGACTCTGCAACATCAGGCGCTGGCTGAGCTGATAGAGCTGCTGCTCGTAGCGCTCCTGCTCCTGCATCCAGTCGTTTATCTCTTGCGCAATATCCCGCGTGATGTGCAGAGAGGCGCAGGTCTCCTGCCACGCTTTAGTAAGCGCTTGCTCTTCCTCTGCGAGCCGCCCGGCCGCTTCGGTGTCACGCTGAAGCTGTTGCGTCAGGGCCTTGACCTGCCCGAGGATCAGCAGGCCTTCTTCTTTCAGCGCGGCGACCTCCTTTTCCAGCGCATCGCGGCGGCGCTGATTATCCGTGAGCGTCAACGAGGCGTATTGTTCAATCGCCGGGTGTTCACAGGCGCCGCACAGCGGACAGGGCTTACCCGCCTCGAGCCGGTCGCGGTAGCTTTCCAGGTCTTTAATCGTTTCTTCCCGTTGGCAGAGCGCCTTCAGGTCGAGATAGTGCTGGTTTTTGTCTTTATATTGTTCCCGGCGCAGCGTCAGGGTAGCGTTAAGTTTTACCTGCTCCGCTTGCGCCTGCTGGACGCTCTCGGCGTTCTGGCGCAGACGCTTGCGCAGCAGCTGATGCTGTTCATGCAGGGAGAGCAGGCGCTGGCGCAGCGGCCGCGATTGGGTTTGCTGTTCTATCGCTGCGGCAACGTCATCCGCGCTCAGGGTGATAGGGCTGGCTGGCAGCGTGGCCAGCTTCTGGCGTAGCGCGTCCAGGCGGGTGCTCTGAGCCGTTAGCTGTTGTTTATCCCGCGTCAGTTGCGAGAATTGCGCTCGCCAGCCGGCGATCTCCTGACCCCATAAGCGGAAACGCTCATGGGCGGCCAGCCACTGCGCCAGATCGGCCAGTTCAGCCTGACGCTGCTGCTGAGCGCGCAAGGCGCCCTGGCGGATGCGCGCGCGCAGCGCCGTGCTGGCAAGTAAGCGAGCATTTACTTCACTGATCCGCTGCCGGGTTTGCGCCAGGCCTGCCGTCTGCTCCTGCTGGCGCTCCCACAGGGGACGCAGTTGGGCGGCGGGCTGGGCCAGCTCAAGCTTCGCCAGCGCCGGGGCGGCGTCCGCCAGCGCCTGGCGGGCCTGCTGCTGCCGGGTGGCGGCCTGCTGCTGCTGCTGCGCCAGCTCGTCGCGGCGGGTCAGCCACTGGAGCTGCTGCTGCTGGCTCTGCTGCTGGGCCAGCAGGGCTTTTTCTTCGTCAGTAAGTACCTGCAAACTTTCCTGCAGCGCCTGCTGCTGGGCCTCCGTCAACAGGACGATGCCCGCCGCCTGGGCTTCGAACTTCTCCAGCGCATGGCGAGCGGCTTTGTGCTGTTCGTAGACCATGGCTGAAATCTGGCCGTAGATTTCCGTGCCGGTCAGCTCCTCCAGCAGCTCCGCGCGATCGCTCGGCTTCGCGTTCAGGAAGGCGGCAAATTGCCCCTGGGAAAGCAGCATCGAGCGGGTGAAGCGGCCATAGTCGAGGCCGGTAAGCGTCGCGGTTTGCTCCAGCTTGTCCGAGACTTTATCGGCGAGGATTTTGCCGTCAGCGCAGCGCGCCAGCTCGACGCGGGGCGCCTGCAGATTGCCATCCGGCTGGTTACGGGCCCGGTTCTGGCTCCAGAAAGCGCGGTAGGCGATGCCTTTTACTTCAAACTCGACTTCCGCCAGACACTCGGCGGTATCGCGGGTCATCAGGTCGTTTTGCGACTGGGAGACTTTATTCAGGCGCGGCGTTTCATGATAGAGCGCCAGGCAAATGGCATCGAGCAGCGTGGTTTTCCCGGCCCCGGTGGCGCCGGTAATGGCGAACAGGCCATTGCTGGCGAACGGCTCGGCGGTAAAGTCTATCTTCCATTCCCCTTTCAGGGAGTTGAGGTTTTTCAGACGCAGACTGAGGATTTTCATGCGTTTTCGTCCTCCGCGGTGAGCGTATGCACCGTATGGGCGAACAGCTCATGCAGCCGGGCGCGCTTCATATCGTCAATTTCGGTCAGCGCCAGCCGGCGCTCGAATACCTCCTCCACCTTCAGTTCACTGAGCGTCTCCCGCTGGGCGTTGAGCAGTATTTTCTCGCGCTGCTCGCGGCTGCGGCGCACCAGCAGCACTTCCACCGGCAGATCCTCCGTCAGCGCCTGAATATGACGCTGAATATCGTGCAGATAGTCCTCGGTGGTGATTTCGATATCCAGCCACACCGGCGGGTCCTGCTCGACGCCGCGCCACTGCTCCAGCTGGGCGGTGATGGCGGCCAGATCGCCTTTGATCACTGCCAGCGGCTGGGTCACGGGCACCTCCAGGGTTTCCACGGCGCTAAGTCGCCCCTCGCTAAAGCTCACCAGATGCACCGATTTCGCTTTGCCGGTTTCATCGAAGCTCAGCGGCAGCGGCGAGCCGCTGTAGCGGATATGCTCGCAGCCGCCGACCATCTGCGCCCGGTGAATATGGCCCAGCGCAATGTAGTCGGCAGGGGGGAAGTGTTGCGCCGGAAAGGCATCCAGTGTGCCGATGTAAATGTCGCGGACGGCATCGCTTTTGCTGGCGCCGACGGTGGTCAGATGGCCGCTGGCAATGATGGGCAGCGGCCGATCGCCGCGCAGCGCGCAGGCCTGCTGATACTGCTCCTGATAATAGTCGCTGATGGCGTGCAGCAGCTGCTGCTGTTTTTCCCGACCGGAGTGACCGGCCTGGCTGGTCACCAGCTCGCGCGGGCGTAAAAACGGCACCGGACAGAAGATGGCGCCCGGCGTGCCGTCGCGCAGCGGCAGCTCAATCGGCGCGTAGCCGGCGTTCGCCACCACGGTGGTGTGTAAGAAGGCGAGGATATCGCGGGATTCATTGAGCATCGCCACCGAGTCGTGGTTGCCCGCCAGCACCACCAGGCGACAGCCGGTCTGCTGCAACTGGACGACGAAACGGTTATACAGTTCGCGGGCGTAGCTCGGCGGCGAGCCGGTATCAAAAATATCGCCAGCCACGATAATGGCGTCGACTTCATGCTCCTGCGCGCGGTCCAGTAGCCAGGTAAGAAAAGCGTCGTGTTCGGCCGCGCGGCTTTTGCTGTAAAAATTCTGGCCCAGGTGCCAGTCGGAGGTGTGAAGGAGGCGCATAAATCTTCCCTAGCGAAAAAAGCATGGGCGGCAGTATACCACTTGTTAGTGAGGGGTAAGTCCGCGTCGTGCTTCAAAATACCCGATCATCAGACGGTCATTTTTTTCATAAATCTGTCACAAAAGTGACGCATAATGACGCCGCACTTCTATACTGATGGCTAAAAAACACAGGGTAAATAATGGCGAGAAGAATTCTGGTCGTTGAAGATGAAGCTCCAATCCGCGAAATGGTCTGCTTTGTTCTGGAGCAAAATGGCTTTCAGCCTGTCGAGGCGGAAGATTATGACAGCGCGGTGAATCAACTCAATGAACCCTGGCCTGATTTGATTCTCCTGGACTGGATGCTGCCGGGTGGTTCGGGGCTGCAGTTTATTAAGTTGCTCAAGCGCGAGGCGATGACGCGGGATATCCCGGTTGTGATGCTGACCGCGCGTGGAGAAGAAGAGGATCGTGTTCGCGGCCTGGAGACCGGCGCGGACGACTACATTACCAAGCCTTTCTCACCGAAAGAGCTGGTGGCGCGAATCAAAGCGGTGATGCGCCGTATTTCGCCGATGGCGGTGGAAGAGGTGATCGAAATGCAGGGTCTGAGCCTCGACCCTTCGTCGCATCGGGTGATGACCGGCGACAGTCCGCTGGACATGGGGCCGACGGAATTTAAATTATTGCACTTCTTTATGACCCATCCTGAGCGAGTGTACAGCCGCGAGCAGCTGCTGAACCACGTCTGGGGAACCAACGTCTATGTGGAAGACCGCACGGTGGACGTCCATATTCGCCGCCTGCGCAAAGCGCTGGAACACAGTGGCCATGATCGCATGGTGCAAACGGTTCGCGGCACGGGGTATCGTTTCTCCGCCCGTTTCTGAATTTTGACAGGAGTGTGACCCGTGCTGGAACGGCTGTCATGGAAAAGGCTGGCGCTGGAGCTCTTTTTAGCGTGTATTCCGGCCCTGATTCTGGGGGCGTTTGTGGGTCATCTGCCGTGGTTTTTACTGGCGGCAGTGACCGGTTTGCTGATCTGGCATTTCTGGAATTTGATGCGCCTGTCGTGGTGGTTGTGGGTGGATCGGAGCATGACTCCTCCGCCTGGACGCGGCAGCTGGGAGCCGCTGCTGTATGGTCTGCATCAGATGCAGATGCGTAATAAAAAGCGTCGGCGCGAGCTGGGAAGCCTGATTAAACGCTTTCGCAGCGGGGCGGAATCGCTGCCGGATGCGGTCGTCCTGACCACGGAAGAGGGGGCTATTTTCTGGTGTAATGGCCTGGCGCAGCAGATTCTAAACCTGCGCTGGCCGGACGACAGTGGCCAAAACATTCTTAACCTTCTGCGCTATCCTGAGTTCGCCAACTATCTGAAACAGCGCGATTTTTCAAAGCCGCTCAATCTGGTGCTGAATAACGCCCGTCATCTGGAAATTCGCGTGATGCCCTACAGCGACAAGCAGTGGCTGATGGTGGCGCGCGACGTGACGCAGATGCATCAGCTGGAAGGGGCGCGGCGGAACTTTTTCGCCAACGTCAGCCATGAGTTGCGCACCCCACTGACGGTGCTGCAGGGCTATCTGGAGATGATGCAGGAGCAGGTGCTGGAGGGGGCGACCCGAGAAAAAGCCCTGCACACCATGCGGGAGCAAACTCAACGTATGGAAGGCCTGGTGAAGCAGCTGCTGACGCTGTCGCGTATTGAAGCCGCGCCGGCGCTGGCGATGAATGATCGCATCGACGTGCCGATGATGCTGCGGGTGGTGGAGCGCGAGGCGCAAACTCTCAGCCAGGAGAAACAGACGCTGATCTTCACCGTCGATGAGCAGCTCAAGGTGCTGGGTAATGAGGAGCAGCTGCGCAGCGCCATCTCCAACCTGGTCTATAACGCGGTGAACCACACCCCGCCGGGGACCGAAATTCGCGTCAGCTGGCAGCGAACCCCGCAGGGAGCGCTGTTCAGCGTCGAGGATAACGGGCCAGGCATTGCGCCGGAGCATATTCCCCGTCTGACCGAGCGTTTTTATCGGGTGGATAAAGCCCGTTCCCGGCAAACGGGGGGCAGTGGCCTGGGACTGGCGATCGTCAAACACGCGGTTAACCATCATGACAGCCGGCTGGAAATCGACAGCACGGTGGGCAAGGGAACCCGCTTTAGCTTCCTGCTCCCGGAACGATTAATTGCCAAAAATGACGCCTGATCGACGCGCTGTCAGTTTATCTTGCCAATGACCAGCTTCAGCTGGTCATTTTCATTGGCAGTCGTTTTTTCTCGCCTATTTAATGAGCGTGCGCTGCTTTTTTGTTCGCATGATAAGCCACGGGTTTTCTATCAATATGGTAAATGATTCTGGTGTTAAAGACATAACCAGCATAATCATCTGCTTTTGCGATCGTGCCTTGCTTTAAAACGTTATAAGCGTTTAAATTGCGCCTGCGCAGTCGATGACAGACTGCTTTTGCGTGGTAATACCAAAAACAATTCTTTCCCACGCCGCTTCGGGAGCATATCTCGCTGAGTTTACCGGCAATGGCCGCTGTATCGTCCCTGAGAGGGGAGCGCGGTATTTTTCCATTTTTTTACAACACCACATCCACAGGCAGTAATGAATTTATGACCCATCAGTTAAAATCTCGCGACATCATAGCGTTGGGCTTTATGACCTTCGCGTTGTTCGTTGGCGCAGGCAACATTATTTTCCCTCCGATGGTTGGCTTACAGGCGGGCGAGCACGTCTGGACGGCGGCGATCGGCTTCCTGATCACTGCGGTGGGTCTGCCGGTGCTGACGGTGGTGGCGCTGGCGAAAGTCGGCGGCGGCGTTGAAAGCCTGAGCACCCCGATTGGTAAAGTGGCCGGTATCCTGCTGGCGGTGGTGTGCTATCTCGCGGTAGGACCGCTGTTCGCGACGCCGCGTACCGCGACCGTCTCCTTTGAAGTCGGTATTGCCCCGCTGACCGGCGACGGCCCGCTGCCGCTGCTGATCTACAGCGTTATTTACTTCGCGCTGGTGATTCTGGTCTCCCTCTATCCGGGCAAACTGCTGGACACCGTGGGCAATTTCCTTGCGCCGCTGAAAATTATCGCCCTGATTGTGCTGGCGGTCGCCGCCATCATCTGGCCAGCGGGCCCGATCAGCGACGCGCTGGAAGCGTATCGTACGGCGCCATTCTCCAATGGCTTCGTCAACGGCTACCTGACCATGGATACCCTCGGCGCGATGGTGTTCGGCATCGTGATTGTTAATGCCGCTCGCTCACGCGGCGTCAGCGAAGCGCGTCTGTTGACCCGTTATACCGTCTGGGCTGGCCTGATGGCGGGCGTCGGCCTGACCCTGCTGTATCTGGCGCTGTTCCGTCTGGGCTCTGACAGCGCTACTCTCGTGGATCAGTCCGCCAACGGCGCGGCGATCCTCCATGCCTACGTGCAGCACACCTTCGGCGGGGCGGGCAGTTTCCTGCTGGCGGCGCTGATCTTCATCGCTTGCCTGGTGACGGCGGTGGGCCTGACCTGCGCCTGCGCTGAGTTCTTTGCCCAGTATCTGCCGTTCTCCTATCGCACGCTGGTCTTTGTTCTCGGCCTGTTCTCCATGGCGGTCTCCAATTTGGGCCTTAGCCATCTGATCCAGGTATCGATTCCGGTGCTGACCGCTATCTATCCGCCGTGTATCGCACTGGTTGTATTAAGCTTTACCCGCAGTTGGTGGCATAATTCGTCCCGCGTTATCGCGCCGGCCATGTTTATCAGCCTGATGTTTGGTATCATTGACGGGATTAAGTCATCGGCATTTGCCGCGATTCTGCCGGACTGGACCGCGCGTCTGCCTCTGGCGGAGCAGGGCCTGGCCTGGCTGATGCCCACCGCCGTGATGACCATTCTCGCGGTGATCTGGGATCGCGCAGCCGGACGTCAGGTGACTTCCAGCGCGCATTAACCGGCGGTGAGGACAAGCGTTTAACCACGGGACTTCGGGTTCCGTGGTTTTTTATTTTTTGTGTTAAACGGCATTGAAAAACCACGATGGAAAGTAGTAACAAGCTTAAGCGCGGGCTAAGCACCCGGCACATTCGCTTTATGGCTCTGGGTTCCGCCATCGGCACCGGGCTTTTTTACGGCTCGGCCGACGCCATTAAAATGGCCGGACCCAGCGTACTGTTGGCCTACATTATCGGCGGCGTCGCGGCATATATCATTATGCGGGCGCTCGGTGAGATGTCGGTGCATAACCCTGCCGCCAGCTCATTCTCCCGCTATGCCCAGGAAAACCTCGGCGGACTGGCGGGCTATATCACCGGCTGGACCTACTGCTTTGAAATCCTGATCGTCGCCATCGCCGACGTTACCGCCTTCGGCATCTACATGGGCGTCTGGTTCCCGACGGTGCCGCACTGGATCTGGGTGCTCAGCGTGGTGCTGATCATCTGCGCCGTCAACCTGATGAGCGTCAAGGTGTTTGGCGAGCTGGAGTTCTGGTTCTCGTTCTTCAAAGTGGCCACCATTATCATCATGATCCTCGCCGGGTTCGGCATCATTATCTGGGGGATCGGCAACGGCGGCCAGCCGACGGGGATTCATAACCTGTGGAGCAACGGCGGCTTCTTCAGCAACGGCTGGCTGGGAATGGTTATGTCGTTGCAGATGGTGATGTTCGCTTACGGCGGCATCGAAATCATCGGCATTACCGCCGGTGAGGCGAAGGACCCGGAGAAATCCATTCCGCGCGCCATCAACTCGGTGCCGATGCGCATTCTGGTGTTCTACGTCGGCACGCTGTTCGTCATTATGTCCATCTACCCGTGGAATCAGGTGGGAACCGACGGCAGCCCCTTCGTCCTGACCTTCCAGCATCTGGGCATTACCTTCGCGGCCAGTATTCTTAACTTCGTGGTCCTGACGGCTTCGCTGTCGGCGATTAACTCCGACGTGTTCGGCGTGGGCCGTATGCTGCACGGCATGGCTGAGCAGGGCAGCGCGCCGAAGGTGTTCGCTAAAACGTCGCGTCGCGGTATTCCGTGGGTGACGGTGATGGTGATGACCATTGCGCTGCTGTTTGCGGTATACCTAAATTACATCATGCCGGAGAACGTTTTCCTGGTGATCGCCTCCCTGGCCACCTTCGCCACGGTGTGGGTGTGGATTATGATCCTGCTGTCACAGATAGCCTTCCGCCGCCGTCTGTCGCCCGAAGAGGTTAAGGCGCTGAAATTCAAAGTCCCTGGCGGGGTGTTGACCACGGTGATCGGCCTGCTGTTCCTGGCCTTTATTATCGCCCTTATCGGCTATCATCCGGACACCCGCATCTCGCTGTACGTCGGTATGGCGTGGATTGCGCTGTTGCTGCTCGGCTGGGTCTTTAAGACCCGCCGTGAGCGCCGCCTGGCGCAGGCTCAGTAATCGACATCGCCCCGGTCAGCATCGCGCGACCGGGGCGGCTTGCGGTCCCGCGTCCTCCCCCGTTATCCTCCCCCAAAAAGTTCTGAGATGATGAGTTCTGCGCCCGGCGGCTATGGCAAGGTGTGCCCATTCTGCACAATGAGGATTCACGATGTTGAAGGCATGGCACCTTCCGGTTACACCCTTTATCAAGGTGCAACAGGACCGACTGTTTATTACTCTGTGGTTAAGCGGTGAGTCGCTGCCGCAGCGGATCACGCTGCGCGCGGAAGAGGATAACGAAGAGCTGTCGCTGCCGATGCAGCGGCTCCGCCAGGCGCCGCAGCCAGGCGTGGTGGCATGGCGCGGCGAAATCTCTCTCGCCAGCGGCCAGCCGCGCCGCCGCTACAGCTTTAAGCTGCTGTGGGCCGACCATCAGCGCTGGTTTACGCCACAAGGCTTCACCCGATTCCCGCCGGCCCGACTGGAGCAGTTCGCCATTGACCTGCCGGACGCCGGCCCGCAGTGGGTGGCCGATCAGGTGTTCTATCAAATTTTCCCCGATCGCTTTGCCCGCAGCGCCGCGCGTGACGCCGACCAGGATGCGGTCTATTACCATCACGCGGCGGGACGGGAGATTGTGCGCAAGGCGTGGGACGACCCGCTTACCGGCGAGGCGGGCGGGTCGACGTTCTACGGCGGGGATCTCGACGGCATCAGCGAAAAACTTCCCTACCTGAAGCAGCTCGGCGTAACCGCTCTGTATCTGAACCCGGTTTTCGCCGCCCCCAGCGTGCATAAATACGATACCGAGGATTATCGGCGAGTCGATCCGCAGTTTGGCGGCGACGCGGCGCTGCTCCGGCTGCGCCACAACACCCAGCGGGCGGGAATGCGCATGATCCTCGACGGCGTGTTCAACCATACCGGCGATTCCCATCCCTGGTTCGACCGTCACCAGCAGGGCAGCGGCGGCGCCGGCCACGATCCGGACTCCCCGTGGCGCGACTGGTTTACCTTCTCAGAGGAGGGGCAGGCGCACAACTGGCTGGGCTATGCCAGTCTGCCGAAGCTCGACTATCGGTCGACCAGCCTGGTCAACGAGATCTATGCCGGTGAAGACAGTATCGTACGCCACTGGCTGAAGGCGCCATGGAGCATGGACGGCTGGCGTCTTGACGTGGTGCATATGCTGGGCGAAGGCGGCGGGGCGCGGAATAACCTGCAGCATATCGCCGGCATTACCCAGGCAGCGAAGCAAGCGCAGCCGGAAGCTTTTGTCTTTGGCGAACATTTTGGCGACGCGCGCCAGTGGCTGCAGGCGGATGCCGAAGACGCGGCGATGAACTATCGCGGCTTCACCTTCCCGATCTGGGGATTCCTCGCCAATACCGATATCTCTTACGATCCGCAGAAAATAGACGCCCAGACCTGTATGGTGTGGATGGATAATTATCGCGCCGGGCTGTCGCATCAGCAGCAGCTGCGGATGTTCAACCAGCTCGACAGCCATGATACGGCGCGTTTTAAATCTCTTCTTGGCAAAGACGTAGCGCGCCTGCCGCTGGCGGTGGTGTGGCTGTTCAGCTGGCCGGGGGTACCGTGCATCTACTATGGCGACGAGGTGGGCGTGGATGGCAATAACGATCCGTTCTGCCGCAAACCGTTCCCGTGGGATCCGGCGCTGCAGGATACCCAGCTGCTGGCGCTGTATCAGCGGATGGCGAAACTGCGTAAGGCCCACCAGGCGCTGCGCTACGGCGGCTGTCAGGTGATTTACGCCGAGGATAACGTGGTGGTGTTTGTCCGCGTCTACAAACAGCAGCGGGTGCTGGTGGCGATTAACCGCGGGGAAGCCTGCGAGGTGGTTATCGAAGATTCCCCGCTGCTGAACGTGGCCGGGTGGACGCTGCAGGAGGGCGCCGGCGCCTTCCAGGACGGGGTGCTGACCCTCCCGGCCATCTCCGCCAACGTCTGGTCCGGCCGTTAATGGTAGAGCTGGCTCAGCAGGTCGCCGCGGAGGAGCGCCTCCCGCCACCAGCGCTGAGCCAGCCCATCATTCCCGCTGCGCCAGGCCATATAGGTAATATCCTTTTCCCGCCAGCAGGCGACGCTTTTCTCCACCAGACTGCCTTTTACCAGCCACGGGCGAGCGATATGGCGCGGCAGAAAGCCGCAGCCCAGCCCGGCGCACAATAGTTCGACTTTACTGGCGAAATCATCGACGCCGATTTGCGGCTGCTCGTCGAGGAGATTGCTGTTGAGCGGATGGCAATAGCGGGCGCTGTCGCGGATCACGATGGCCCGATGCTGGCTGAGCTGTTTATTGGCCAGTGGCTCCTTCGCCTGAGCCAGCGGGTGATGGGGGGCGACGACGAAGATGTTATCCAACGCGCCGAGGGTTTGCCATGACCACTCCGCGGAGGTGGGCGGCTCATTGATGGCGCCGAGGATAATATCCGCCCCATGATGGGTCAGCTCTTCCCACGAACCGGCGAGGGTGTGATGGCTGAAGTTCAGTCGCGTCTGTGGGTTTTGCGCGTAAAACTCGGCGATCAGCGGCAGCAGGGCCGAAAAGGGAAATGAGGCGTCAAGGGCGATGGCTAGCTCTCGCTCCCAGCCCGCGCTCAGCTGCTGGGCCTGCTTTTCCAGATCTCTGGCGGCACTTAAAAGCTGTCGCCCCTTCTCCAGCATCAGCCGCCCGGTATCGGTAAATTTTGCCCGATGGCCGGAACGATCCAACAGCACGATGTTCAGATCGCTCTCCAGCTTCTGGATCATATAGCTCAGAGCGGCGGGGGTTTTATACAGCGACTCCGCGGCGGTGGCGAAGGAGCCGTGGCGGTCAAGGGCATCAAGGATCATCAAAACATCAAAGTTTACGCGCATATGAAGCTATCCATTAATTTGTTTTCTCTGTTGTACCTAAGCGCAATAATCAAAGCCAGTGAATAAATCAGAACAGTTTGGCGTAAAAATTTGATTAAAACAGGCGTGAATAAATCCTGGTCGCGGCAAAAAATATAAACCATAAAAAATCCTTAATAACTTGTTAGAAATAACTGGCTATACTCACCATGCTTTATCAGTCAGGATCCACACGACGCATTAACCATCATGTCATCTTTTTAACTAATTGATTAAGAATGTATTTTAATGTCTATTCGTGAACTACTCGATCCCACTAATTCCGCGCTTATCTTTATTGACCATCAGCCGCAAATGTCCTTTGGCGTGGCGAATATCGATCGCCAGACCCTGAAAAATAACACCGTGGCGCTGGCGAAAGCGGGCAAAATTTTTAATGTACCGGTGATTTATACCTCCGTAGAGACCAAAAGCTTTAGCGGCTATATCTGGCCGGAATTATTGGCCGTGCATCCTGACGTCAAGCCGATTGAACGTACCTCCATGAACTCCTGGGAAGACGATGCGTTTGTGGCAGCGGTGAAAGCGACCGGCCGTAAAAAGCTGGTGATCTCCGCTCTGTGGACCGAAGTCTGCCTGACTTTCCCGGCGTTGATGGCGCTGGAGGCGGGCTACGAGGTCTATGTGGTGACGGATACCTCCGGCGGCACCTCTGTCGACGCCCATGAGCGGTCTATTGACCGGATGGTGCAGGCGGGGGCGGTGCCGGTGACCTGGCAGCAGGTGCTGCTGGAGTACCAGCGCGACTGGTCGCGCAAAGCGACCTACGATGCGGTAATGGACCTGGTGCGCGAACACAGCGGCGCCTACGGGATGGGCGTGGATTACGCTTATACCATGGTGCATGGCGCGCCGGAGCGTAAAGCGTAAATCACTCCATCCTTCAGGCTGCTGCGTTGTTGGCTGCGTTTGTCCGTCCCCAGCTACTGAATTTATTCAAGTTCACGGGGACGTGCCCGCCTGCCGCTTCAACGCAGCATGAAGGATGTTGTGTCAGATCATTTATGGAGAGTGGCAGGAGAAAACCGGCCATTTCCCTGAAGCAAGGAACTCGTCATGGCGCAGCAAAAATCGGTGACCCTGGTTATCAGCCATCTGCTCGATCCGCAACACAGCCAGCGCTACGAAGAGTGGCTCGGTAAAATTATGCCCATTGCGGCAGAATTTCCCGGCCATCTTGGGGCGAATGTGATCCGGCCCGCCGCAGGGCAGAATCTGTGGAGCGTCATAATCCGCTTCGATACCCTGGAGCACCTCTACGCCTGGACGCAGTCGGAAACCCGTCGGCAACTGGTGGCTGAGATTGCCCCACTGCTGACGGAAGGCGATCGGACTGAGGTGCGGACTGAACCGGCCTTCTGGTTTACCCCGCCGACGGTGAACGTACGCCAGCCGCGGCGCTGGAAACAGTTTCTGATCACCCTGCTGGTGATTTTCCCCAGCACCAACCTGGTGCCTGCGGTGACCGGCATGCTGCTGCCGTCGCTTAAGGGGAGCCTGCTGCTGCACCTCATCAATGATGCCTGCGTGGTTGCGCTGGTGGTCTGGTTCTGGATGCCCATCGTGACCCGCCTGTTTGCTGGCTGGTTGAAGAAAAACTGAGTCAGCCTCCTCAAGGAGTGCGTTATGTCGCAAACTGCCACACTGATTCTGACCCACGGTCAGATTCATACCCTCGATCGTGCGAATCCCCTGGCGGAAGCCGTGGCCATCGCCGACGGAAAAATTGTTGCCACCGGAAGTCACGATCGGATCATGAGCTTTGCCGCCGAGGGGACGCAAATCGTCGATCTCAAAGGGCATACGGTGATCCCGGGCCTCAACGATTCTCACCTGCACCTGATCCGCGGTGGGTTGAACTACAACCTTGAGCTCCGCTGGGAGGGCGTCCCCTCGCTGGCGGATGCCCTGCGAATGCTGAAGGATCAGGCGGATCGCACGCCGTCCCCGCAGTGGGTGCGGGTGGTCGGCGGCTGGAGCGAATTTCAGTTCGCCGAGCGGCGGATGCCGACCCTGGAAGAGCTGAACGAGGCGGCGCCTGATACGCCGGTGTTTGTGCTCCATCTCTACGATCGCGCGCTGTTGAACCGTGCGGCGCTGAAAGCCGTGGGGTATAGCAAAGAGACGCCGGATCCGGCGGGCGGCGAGATCGTCCGCGATAGCCACGGCAACCCGACCGGGATGCTGATCGCCAAACCGAACGCCATGATCCTTTACGCTACGCTGGCCAAGGGGCCGAAGCTGCCGCTGGATCTGCAGGTGAACTCCACCCGTCAATTTATGCGCGAGCTGAACCGACTGGGGTTGACCAGCGCCATCGACGCCGGCGGCGGCTTCCAGAACTATCCGGAAGATTACGAAATTATCGAACAGCTGCACGCGAAAGATCAGATGACCGTGCGCATCGCCTACAACCTGTTTACTCAGCGGCCGAAGCAGGAGCTGGAGGATTTCGAACGCTGGACCGACATGCTGAAGCCGGGGCAGGGGACTGACTTCTATCGCGCCAACGGCGCCGGCGAGATGCTGGTATTTTCGGCGGCGGATTTTGAAGATTTCCTGCAGCCGCGGCCGGATCTGCCGCAAGGCATGGAGGATGAGCTGGAGCGGGTGGTACGCCATCTGGTGGAGCATCGCTGGCCGTTCCGCCTGCATGCCACCTACGATGACTCCATCAGCCGGATGCTGGACGTGTTTGAGAAGGTGAACCGCGATATCCCGTTTAATGGCCTGCACTGGTTCTTCGATCATGCCGAGACCATTACCGAGCGTAACATTGAGCGGGTGAAGGCGCTGGGGGGCGGTATTGCGGTGCAGCATCGGATGGCCTTCCAGGGCGAATATTTTGTCGATCGCTACGGCAAAGAGGCGGTGAAACATACCCCGCCGGTAGCAAAGATGCTGGCGCTGGACGTGCCGGTGGGGCTGGGCACCGATGCGACCCGCGTCGCCAGCTATAACCCGTGGACCGCGCTGTACTGGCTGGTCTCCGGGCGCACCGTTGGCGGGATGGCGATGTATGACGACGCCAACCGCCTGCCGCGCGATGTCGCGCTGGAGCTGTGGACGGCGGGCAGCGCCTGGTTCTCCAGCGAGCAGGGCAAGAAAGGCCGTCTGGCCGCCGGTCAGCTTGCCGATCTGGTGGTGCTGTCGAAAGACTACTTCAGCGTCGCGGAAGAGGAGATCAAAGGCATTGAGTCGGTGCTGACGGTGGTTGACGGCAAAGTGGTCTACGCCGCTGGTCACTTCTCGCCGCTGGCGCCGCCGCCTATTCCGGTGCTGCCGGAGTGGTCGCCGGTGGTGAAGGTCCCGGGCCATTACCGTTCCGCTCCGCCGGCGACGGCTAAAATCGGCGCCATAGTGCAGATGCACCAGTGCTGCGGTAGCTGTGGCGTCCACGGCCATCAGCATGATATTGCGCGTAAGTCGTCGATTCCGGTCTCTGACGAGCAGGCCTTCTGGGGCGTGCTGGGCTGTTCCTGCTTTGCCTTTTGATACCTGACGCCACCGCCCCGGCAGCGTCGGGGCGGTGGTTTCAGCCGCAGGCCCGGCGTCAATAGCGCTGCTCTGAGCCAAAGAGCGCTATGCGGCGGGCAATCATCTCGCGTACCGGCTGCAGTCCCTGGGCGATGACTTTCCGCGGATCGTTCACATCGTGCCCGGTGTCGGCGGCGAAAATTGCTTTCACCTGTTGGCACCAGGCGTACATATTTTCGGTATTAACGTTAATCTTGGCGGTGCCGCAGGCAATCGCCCGGCGCATATCCTCATCGGCAATTCCGGTGCCGCCATGCAGCACCAGCGGAACCTTCACCTGCTCGGCAATGGCTTTCATCTCGGTAAATCCCAGCCGGGCTTTACCTTTATACAGACCATGGGTGGAGCCCAGCGCGGCGGCGAGGCAATCCACCTGGGTTTCTGTCACCAGGGTGTAGCACTCCTGCGGATCGGCGTAGATGACTTCGGAATTGACAATGCCGTCTTCACTGCCGGCGATGGTCCCCAGTTCGGCCTCCACAGAGATACCTTTGCTGTGGGCCAGCGTCACCAGGTGGCGGGTAATGGCCAGGTTTTCCCTGAACGGCAGATGCGAGCCATCAAACATAATGGAACTGAAGCCGGCGGCGATCGCCGCTTCGCAGGCCTCCTGGGTAGTGCCGTGATCCAGATGCAGCGCCACCGGAACATCAATATGCAAATACTCCATGGCGTTAACCACGATGTCATGAATACATTTTAACCCGAGCATATGCTTAACCGTGCCGCCGGACACCCCCAAAATAACCGGTGAGCGGCACTGCTGGGCGGTGCTTAATACGGCGCCGACCCATTCCAGATTATTAATGTTGAACTGACCGACGGCGTAGCCGTCCCGCAGGGCATGCTGAAGCATGTCCTTCATCGACACTAACATATTCACCTCTTGATATTTATTAAATGCAGTTATTCTTCAAAATATTGCGTTAAGTTTCTCTCGTAGCTATTTAACGAGTGGTGGACGACCGCCAGGTCCGGCATCGATTCCCGAACCCCTTTTTTCTCAATAGAAATGGCGGCGGTCAGGCTGGCAAATAAAATAATGTTATCGATATGCCATGAGTAATGGACGCCATAGGTGAAGGCGCCGTGAAATACATCCCCGGCGCCGGTGGTATCAACGGCATTGCACAGCCAGGACGGGACGATCTGCAGCATACCGCTTTTTAAAAAAGCGCAGCCTTTTTCGCCAAGGGTAATAAATGCTTCACCGCGGCAAATTTTATTCAACTCAATCAGGGCCGCTTTAATTTCTGCTTCGGTGCTCAGTGAGCGATAGCTCATATAATCGCGGGCGAAATGTTCGCTCACTACAAAATAGTCAGTCCAGGCCGCCAGTTTAATATTGCTGGCGCGCAGTGACCCGCCGTCCATCACGACCCTGGCGTTGGGCAGTTTCTTAATTAAATATTCACTGATTTCCGCCTCATGGCCGTCAATTAAAATGGTGACCGGCTCCTCGCTGGCAATCAGTCGCTCGGCGAGGTCGTCCAGTTTGAGCTTTTGCTCGTAGGTCAGGGAAGGCGGCGTTTGCATCTTGCGGGTAATAATTGTCCGCGAACCCGTTAAGCGATTGACCAGCACCGAGGCCAGCGGGGTGATCATGTCATCGGAGAAAACCACCTGGCTGGTATCCACCCCTGCCTCGGCAAACTCATCGATAATGCGCTGACCGTAAAGGTCCTGCTGCAGATGACCAATGTAATAAACCTCCTCGCCCCATAATCCCAGCAGCCAGGCCGCATTGGCCGCCGGACCGCCGCCGCTTTCAATAAAATCATGACAAAAGTTTTTGGTATTCTCCTGGGGCCATTCATTGAGAAAGAAAAACTGATCGAAACAAGCAAATCCAATGGACAAAATAGCCATAACCACTCCTGATTATTTGTCAGCGGCGGAAAGCGTGGCCCTCCCGCCGGGAAAAATGACCTCGCTTATTCATTTTTCTGCTTCGCCGTCAGCTCCTCATAGCTGAGCGTGTTGCCCACCACCTGGACGTGACGGAAGCAGAAAGGCGCCAGCAGCGCGACGAGCAGCGCCAGACAAATCAGATAGATAGTGATCTGACCAAACTGGGTGAACGCATTCCCGATAATGATGCCCCATACCGCGAAGTCGAAATCGGCGAAGGTGCTGTTTTCAAACCCGAGGTTGCCGAGCGCCGGCAGCAGCATCGCCGGCAGGAAGGCGAGGAAGATCCCGCCGATAAAGGAGGCGATGATACATCCGCGCTTACCGCCCAGTTTGTCGGCGAAGACGCCGGACGTGCCGCCGCAGAAGAAGTGCGGCACCATGCCGGGAATAATCAGCGCCATGCCCAGCCCGCCGAGCAAGAGCATCCCGACCAGCCCGCCCACAAAGGAGCTGATGAATCCCACTACCACCGCGGTGGGGCTAAAGGTGAAGAACACCGCGCAGTCAACGGCCGGGATGGAGTCCGGGATCAGCTTCTGGCTGATGCCCTGGAACGCCGGCACCAGATCGCCGAGGATCAGCCGCACGCCGTTATAGACAATGGCTACGCCAACGGCGAACTGCAGACCGGTCAGCACCGAGAAGATCAGCATGTTTTGGTCGGTGATGGTGCTCAGGTACGCCGACCCGGCGACAGCGCTGCAGACAAAGTAGATAACAAACATCACGATACCGGTGGTGACCGTGGTATCGCGCAGAAAGCCCCACTTTTCTGAAATTTCGGTATCGGCGAAGGAATTTGCCGGATTGCCGGTCCGGCTGGCGATCCATGCCGAGAGGTAGTAGCCGAGAGAGCCGAAATGGCCCATGGCGATCCCGCCGTCTTCGGTTACCTGCCTGGTGTAACGCTGACCGATGGCCGGGGAGATGGCCGACCATGAGCCCAACAGGAATCCACCGATCAGGATCAACATCCAGCCCTGGAACTCCGCCGCCTGCAGAACGGCGGAGAACAGGCAGGCGAGAAAGAACGAATGATGGCCGGTCAGAAAGATATATTTATACTTGGTACAGCGGGCGATAATCAGATTGAAAATAAAGCCTAACAGTAAAATACTCATGGTTTCCACGCCCAGCATTTTCTGGGCGACGGAGACAATGGCTTCATTGTTCGGAATAACGCCGCGGATATTAAATCCGGCCTCGATAATACCGCCCAGCGGATTGAGATTGGCAACGATAACGCCTGCCCCAGCGCTCAACATCAAATAGCCTAAAATCGGCTTTAATGTGCCGGTAAGCAGTTTGTTACCGGGGGAGCGCAGCGCCACTAAACCAACAAAGGCGATAAGCCCCATTAAAAAGGCGGGTTGACTGAATATTTCCGTTAAGAAACTAAGAATAGCCTGCATGGTCGTTCCCTCTATGCTGATTAAGAGTGAGTCGCAGCAATTTTCATCAGCGCGTCGGTAATATCCTCGGCGATCTTCGCTTTATGGACGTAGCTGCGAATGATGGCGACATGACAGTGGGCCGGAAATTGATTTGCCAGTTCTTTTATCGTGACGTAAAGGTCGGCTTTTTCCCCGACGGCGTTAGCAAAATCGACCGAGGCGACGTCCGCTTTGATGCCTAATTCGTCACAGATCTTTTTCACATTATTCGCAGCCATCAATGAGCTGCCAATACCGTTACCACAAACCGTTCTGATAACTAACATAATGACTACTCCATTTGTTTTTGAATGAAATGTAAGACTGAATTAACGTCATTTTCCTGCTGAAGAAAGGTCACAATATCTGACTCGATCAGCGAGGCTATCAGTTGGATCATTTTGATATGACTGTCAGCATCGGCGCCGGCGATCGCGATGACCACGGAAACCGGATCGAACTCATCGTGGCCGAAGGAGATTGGCGTGGCGGTGGTGACAAGTGAGAACCCGGTCTGTAATGCCCCTTTTTCCGGCCGGGCATGCGGCATGGCAATCCCGTCATCTATCACGATGGCGGCGCCAAAATCTTCATATACCGTCAGCATCTCGTTGACATATTCGGCGCTGCAAATCTGGCGCCTGGCAAGTAATGAACCCGCCAGTTCGATGGCCTCTTCCGCACGGGAAATATTCTGCTTAAGGGCGATTAACGACGGGTCAAAAATAATTTCCATCCTCAGCTCCTGAACGTATTCCTGTTCCTGAGTTAAATCATGACCAAATACATTGATGAAAATGATGGATGAGATCACATCCGCGGTTTTAAATATTGATGGGGATCACATCGCCGGCAAAGTACCGGCAGAAAACGATATAAATAATTTATATGTTTTTCAGTCTGTTATGAAGGCTTTGTATTTTGACGCTGAAATTTGCCAGAGAAAAAGTGAGAGGTAGAGCGAATTTTTTCGCCAGAAGTGTATCTCTGGTCACAAATATCGGCGGGTCATTTTCTTAAATTTTGACGCCGCTAACAAAAAAGGCCCGCCTGAGCGAGCCTTTTATTAAAACGCGTGCCGATTACAGGCTGGAAACGTTTTCGGTCAGGTATTTTGCAACGCCTTCCGGAGAGGCGGCCATACCTTCTTTTCCTTTTTCCCACTGCGCCGGGCAGACTTCGCCGTGCTCTTCGTGGAACTGCAGGGCGTCTACCATACGCAGCATTTCGTCGATGTTACGGCCCAGCGGCAGGTCGTTAACCACCTGATGACGAACGATGCCGTTGGCGTCGATCAGGAAGGAGCCGCGCAGCGCTACGCCTTCGTCCGGATGCTCAATACCGTAAGCTTTCTGGATTTCACGTTTGATGTCAGCAACCATCGCGTATTTAACCGGGCCGATACCGCCCTGGTCTACCGGGGTGTTACGCCATGCGTTGTGCACGAACTCGGAGTCGAAGGAAACGCCAACCACTTCCACGCCGCGTTTCTGGAATTCTTCGTAACGTTTGTCGAACGCGATCAGCTCAGACGGGCACACGAAGGTGAAGTCCATCGGCCAGAAGAACAGAACGGTAGGTTTACCGTTGGTGTGCTGTTTGAAATTGAATTTCTCAACGATCTCACCATTACCCAGCACAGCGGCTGCAGTAAAATCCGGCGCTTGACGAGTGACCAGAACCATTTGATTCTCCTGTAATTACTAAGGTTATTTGGAACGCAACGCGGGCAAGTATAGAGCCTGCCCGGCAATAACACAAAGAGGCGCTAACAATCGTTCAGCCAGCTTTTACCTATCAATGACGTGGCTATTACAGCTGTTTGTTTTCTGCCAGGCGCATCATCTGCGGATAAAAGCGCCAGAACTGCGTCTCCAGACGGTCGTAATGGGTATCCAGATCCTGCCAGGAGTCGCGTAGCGCCTCGAGACGTGGACGGCGGCTGGCCATGCCGTTCAGCACGCGCTGAATAAAATCCATTTCCCGATAGCGCTCCAGCCAGCGCTCCGACCACAGATATTGATTGAGATTGACGAAGCGGGGCGGCGAGTCGGGCAGGATGGGGACGATCTGCCGCTCGGCGTAGCGTACGAACTCGTCCAGCGGCAGGTCAGGGGAGAGCTGCGCCCAGTGCTGGGACAGGAAATGATCCCACATAACGTCGAGGGTGATGGGGGCGACGCGGCGGGTCTGCGGGCGAAACCACTCCCGCGCCTCTTTGACTTCCGCCAGGTTGTCAGTCATCACGTCAATCCGCCGATGCATATAGATGCCGTCGATGATCTCCGCCGGATAGTCGCCCTGCGGGTTGCCGCGCACGAAGTCGGCCATCAGGTTGCCGGGCAGCGAACTGTCGGCGAGATGGGCCAGGTGCAGGTGGGCGAGAAAATTCATAAAACGACATCCTTTAAATACGAGCGGGCAGGTGGAAACACCGATGTTGCGCTGAACGGCGCCTCGGTGGCCGAATGGCATGCTGTCTGGCCGCGCGCGGCACCTTTGCCACCGGTAAGGCATTCGGCTGCCGCATGGCGGCATTCGGAATGATTTGGAATATAGATTATGTCATTCATCCGGAGGGGTAAAGGTTGCAGCCAGACCGCCCCGGCACTAGACTACCCGCCTCTTTATTCAGTCTGAGTTACCGTCATGCGCGTTACCGATTTTGCTTTTGAACTACCCGAATCTCTGATCGCCCACTATCCGATGCCTGAGCGCAGTAGCTGTCGCTTGCTCTCCCTGGACGGGCCGACGGGCGCGCTGACGCATGGCACCTTCACCGACATTCTCGATAAGCTTAATCCAGGCGATCTGCTGGTGTTTAACAACACCCGGGTGATCCCGGCGCGTCTGTTCGGTCGTAAGGCCAGTGGCGGCAAGATTGAAGTGCTGGTGGAGAGGATGCTGGATGATAAGCGCATTCTGGCCCATATTCGCGCCTCGAAAGCGCCGAAACCGGGCGCCGAACTGCTGCTGGGCGATGACGAAAGTATTAAGGCCACGATGCTGGCGCGCCACGGCGCGCTGTTTGAAGTGGAGTTTAACGACGAGCGCCCGGTGCTGGAGATCCTTAACGGGATCGGCCATATGCCGCTGCCGCCCTATATTGACCGCCCGGACGAAGACGCCGACCGCGAGCTCTATCAAACCGTCTATGGCACCAGGCCGGGCGCGGTAGCCGCCCCGACCGCCGGTTTGCATTTCGACGAACCGCTGCTGGACAAACTGCGCGCCAAAGGCGTTGAGATGGCGTTTGTCACCCTGCATGTGGGCGCGGGCACCTTCCAGCCGGTGCGCGTCGACAGCATTGAAGAGCACACCATGCACTCCGAATATGCCGAAGTGCCGCAGGAGGTGGTCGATGCGGTGCTGGCGGCGAAAGCGCGCGGCAACCGCGTGATCGCGGTGGGCACCACCTCGGTACGTTCGCTGGAGAGCGCGGCGCAGGCGGCGAAAGACGCGCTGATCGCGCCGTTCTTCGACGATACGCAGATTTTCATCTACCCGGGTTATCAGTACCAGGTGATCGATGCGCTGGTGACTAACTTCCATCTCCCTGAATCCACACTGATTATGCTGGTGTCGGCGTTTGCGGGTTATCAGCACACCATGAACGCCTATAAGGTGGCGGTTGAGCAGAAATATCGCTTTTTTAGCTACGGGGATGCGATGTTTATCACGTACAATCCGCAGGCTATTTCTGAGCGTCCCTGAAAAGGCCGGTACGCCGGCTTGTAGACGCCATAACGCATTTTTTAGCTACGGAATCATTCCGTGGCGAGTATGAAAACGTCGGACTGTTTTTCTGACGCAGGAGCAAGCATGAAATTTGAACTGGATACCACCGACGGTCGCGCCCGCCGCGGTCGCCTGGTGTTTGAGCGCGGCGTGGTGGAAACACCGGCCTTTATGCCCGTTGGCACCTACGGCACCGTCAAAGGGATGACGCCGGAAGAGGTGGAAGCCACCGGCGCGCAGATTATTCTCGGCAACACCTTCCACCTGTGGCTGCGCCCGGGTCAGGAGATCATGAAGCTGCACGGCGATCTGCACGATTTTATGCAGTGGAAAGGACCGATCCTGACCGACTCCGGCGGTTTCCAGGTGTTCAGCCTTGGCGATATCCGTAAGATCACCGAGCAGGGCGTCCACTTCCGCAATCCGATCAACGGCGATCCGATTTTCCTCGATCCGGAAAAATCAATGGAGATTCAGTACGATCTCGGCTCTGACATCGTGATGATCTTCGACGAATGTACGCCGTACCCGGCGGACTGGGATTACGCCAAGCGCTCAATGGAGATGTCTCTGCGTTGGGCGAAGCGCAGCCGCGACCGTTTCGATAGCCTTGGCAATAAAAATGCGCTGTTCGGCATTATTCAGGGTAGCGTTTACGAAGATTTACGCGATATCTCGGTGAAAGGTCTGGTAGAGATTGGCTTTGATGGCTACGCTGTCGGCGGTTTGGCGGTTGGTGAGCCAAAGGAAGACATGCACCGTATTCTGGAGCACGTCTGCCCGCAGATCCCAGCCGATAAACCACGATACCTGATGGGCGTCGGGAAGCCGGAAGATCTGGTGGAAGGGGTACGTCGCGGTATCGATATGTTCGACTGCGTCATGCCGACGCGCAACGCGCGTAACGGCCACCTGTTCGTCACCGACGGCGTGGTGAAAATCCGCAACGCGAAGCACAAAAGCGATACCGCGCCGCTGGACGCCGAGTGTGATTGCTATACATGTCGCAATTATTCACGCGCTTACTTGCATCACCTCGACCGTTGCAACGAAATATTGGGCGCGCGTCTCAATACCATTCATAACCTGCGCTACTATCAGCGTTTAATGGCTGGTTTACGCAAGGCTATCGAAGAGGGTAAATTAGAGAGCTTCGTGACCGATTTTTACCAACGTCAGGGGCGCACCGTGCCTCCTTTGAACGTTGATTAATTTTAATAATGAGGGAATTTCAATGAGCTTTTTTATTTCTGATGCGGTAGCGGCAACGGGTGCACCGGCGCAGGGCAGCCCGATGTCTCTGATTCTGATGCTGGTGGTGTTCGGTCTGATTTTTTACTTCATGATCCTGCGTCCACAGCAGAAGCGCACCAAGGAACATAAGAACCTGATGAACTCCATCGCCAAAGGTGATGAAGTGCTGACCAACGGCGGTCTGGTCGGTCGCGTGACCAAAGTGGCGGAAACTGGCTACATTGCTATCGCGCTGAACGATACCACTGAAGTGGTTATCAAACGTGACTTCGTTGCTGCCGTTCTGCCGAAAGGCACCATGAAGGCGCTGTAATCTAACTTTTCCCAAAGGGAACTGCCGTGTTAAACCGTTATCCTTTGTGGAAGTACGTCATGCTGGTCGTCGTCATTGTCGTCGGCCTGATCTATGCGCTTCCCAACCTGTATGGTGAGGATCCGGCTGTTCAAATCACTGGCGCGCGCGGCGTCGCCGCCAGTGAGCAAACGCTGATCCAGGTCCAGAAAACTTTACAAGAAGAAAAAATAACCGCGAAGTCTGTGGCACTGGAAGAGGGCGCTATTCTTGCGCGCTTCGACACCACTGATACCCAGCTGCGCGCGCGCGAAGCGCTGCTTAACGTGCTGGGTGACAAATACGTCGTGGCGCTGAACCTTGCTCCGGCAACCCCACGCTGGCTGGCGGCGCTCTATGCCGAGCCGATGAAGCTGGGTCTTGATCTGCGCGGCGGCGTGCACTTCCTGATGGAAGTCGACATGGACACCGCGTTAGGCAAACTGCAGGAACAGAACATCGATAGCCTGCGCAGCGAGCTGCGCGACAAAGGCATTCCTTACGCGACCGTGCGTAAAGAAGACAACTACGGTCTGAGCATCGTCTTCCGCGACAGCGCGGCGCGCGACCAGGCTATCTCTTATCTCAGCCCTCGCCATCGCGATCTGGTTATTTCCTCTCAGGGTGACAACAGCCTGAAAGCGGTGATGACCGATGAGCGCCTGAAAGAAGCCCGTGAGTACGCGGTTCAGCAGAACATTAATATCCTGCGTAACCGTGTGAACCAGCTGGGCGTCGCCGAGCCGCTGGTTCAGCGTCAGGGCGCTGACCGCATCGTGGTTGAGCTGCCGGGTATCCAGGATACCGCGCGTGCGAAGGAAATCCTTGGCGCCACCGCGACCCTCGAGTTCCGTCTGGTCAATACTAACGTGGACCAGTCCGCCGCCGCCTCTGGCCGCGTGCCGGGCGACTCGGAAGTGAAGCAGACGCGTGAAGGCCAGCCGGTAGTGCTGTACAAGCGGGTGATCCTGACCGGGGACCATATCACCGACTCGACCTCCAGCATGGATGAGTACAACCAGCCGCAGGTCAACATCTCGCTGGACAGCGCGGGCGGTAACATCATGTCTAACTTCACTAAGGACAACATCGGCAAGCCGATGGCGACCCTGTTCGTGGAGTATAAAGACAGCGGTAAGAAAGACGCTAACGGTCGCGCTATCCTGGCGAAAGAGGAAGAGGTGATTAACATCGCCAACATCCAGTCGCGTCTGGGTAACAGCTTCCGTATCACCGGTATCAGCAATCCGAACGAAGCGCGTCAGCTGTCGCTGCTGCTGCGTGCCGGCGCGCTGATTGCGCCGATTCAGATCGTCGAAGAGCGGACTATCGGCCCAACCCTGGGAATGCAGAACATCAAGCAGGGTCTGGAAGCCTGTCTGGCCGGTCTGGTGGTCTCTATCCTGTTCATGATCCTCTTCTATAAGAAGTTCGGCCTGATTGCGACCTCGGCGCTGATTGCCAACCTGATACTGATTGTCGGCATTATGTCCCTGATCCCGGGGGCGACGCTGACCATGCCGGGCATCGCGGGTATCGTGTTAACCCTTGCGGTGGCGGTCGATGCTAACGTTCTGATCAACGAGCGTATCAAAGAAGAGCTGAGCAACGGGCGTACCGTTCAGCAGGCGATTGACGAAGGTTATCGCGGCGCGTTCAGCTCGATCTTCGACGCCAACGTGACGACGCTTATCAAAGTGATCATCCTGTACGCGGTCGGTACCGGTGCCATTAAAGGGTTTGCGATTACCACCGGTATCGGTATCGCGACCTCAATGTTTACCGCTATCGTCGGCACCCGTGCCATCGTGAACCTGCTGTACGGCGGCAAGCGCGTTAAAAAGCTGTCTATCTGAGGAGTGCGTTGTGGCACAGGAATATACTGTTGAACAATTGAACCACGGCCGTAAAGTCTGGGACTTTATGCGCTGGGACTACTGGGCCTTCGGCATTTCAGGTTTTCTGCTGATTGTGTCGATCGCCATCATCGGCGTTCGCGGGTTTAACTGGGGGCTCGATTTCACCGGCGGTACGGTGATTGAAATTACCCTTGAGAAACCGGTCGATCTGGACCAGATGCGCGATTCTCTGCAGAAAGCGGGCTTTGAAGAGCCGCAGGTGCAGAACTTTGGCAGCAGCCGCGACATCATGGTACGTATGCCGCCGGTGCATGACGCCAACGGCAGCCAGGAGCTGGGCAGCAAGGTCGTGACGGTGATTAACGAATCGACCAGCCAGAATGCGGCAGTGAAGCGTATTGAGTTTGTCGGCCCGAGCGTCGGCGCGGACCTCGCGCAAACCGGCGCCCTGGCGCTGATTGCGGCGCTGGTCTGTATCCTGATCTACGTCGGCTTCCGCTTCGAATGGCGTCTGGCCGCCGGGGTGGTTATCGCCCTGGCGCACGACGTGGTGATCACCATGGGCGTGCTGTCGCTGTTCCATATCGAGATCGACCTGACCATCGTGGCCTCGTTGATGTCGGTTATCGGCTACTCGCTGAACGACAGTATCGTGGTATCGGACCGTATCCGTGAAAACTTCCGTAAGATCCGCCGCGGTACGCCGTATGAGATCTTTAACGTGTCGTTGACCCAGACGCTGCACCGTACCTTGATCACCTCTGGTACCACTTTGATGGTGATCCTGATGCTGTTCCTGTTCGGCGGCCCGATTCTGGAAGGCTTCTCGCTGACCATGCTGATCGGTGTTTCCATCGGTACGGCTTCCTCTATCTACGTCGCCTCCGCGCTGGCGTTGAAGCTGGGCATGAAGCGCGAGCATCTGATCCAGCAGAAGGTTGAGAAAGAAGGGGCGGATCAGCCGTCTATTCTGCCGTAATCCGGTTCAGTTGAGATAAAGCTATCCCGGCCCTTGCGGCCGGGATTTTTTTGCCCGCGACAAAACCTGCTGACAGTATGCTGTCAGGAGCCCTCCCATACACTGCCCCTGAACTCACTAACGAGCAGGAGGAAGTATGAACAACGTGATTAACTGGTTTGAAATTCCGGTCGCCGATATGGATCGCGCCGTCGCGTTTTATGAGCCGGTGATGCAAGTGTCGCTGCGTCGCGAAACCATGGACTGCGCCGAGCTGGCGGTGTTCCCGCATCAGGATCCGGCCCCCGGCGGCGCGCTGGCCAAATTTGAAGGTATCGCGCCCTCGGCGCAGGGCGCTATTATTTATCTGCATACTGATCATCTTGCCGCCACGCTGGAGCGCGTTGCCTCGGCGGGTGGGGCCTGTGTCTTCGGCCCGCTGACGCTGCCGAATGATATTGGCACCATCGCCCTGTTTACCGACAGCGAGGGCAACCGCGTCGGCCTGCACCAGCCGGCTTAACCTTAACTTTTGTGAAGTGAGACATGACCCGACGCGCCGACCGTTTATTTCAGATTGTGCAGATCCTGCGCGGCAGGCGGCTCACTACCGCCGCGCTGCTGGCGGAGCGGCTGGGCGTGTCGGAGCGTACCGTCTATCGCGATATTCGCGATCTCTCCCTCTCCGGCGTACCGGTGGAGGGCGAAGCGGGCAGCGGCTACCGGCTGCTGGCGGGCTACGATCTGCCGCCGCTGATGCTGACCACCAAAGAATCCGAGGCGCTGATCGCTGCGATTCGGCTGCTAAAAACCTGGGGCGGTGAGGCGCTGTCGCAGTCGCTGGAGTCCGCCCAGGAAAAAATGCTGGCGATCCTGCCGGAGGCGCGTCGGCGCCAGGCGGAGCAGACTCGCCTGTTTGCCCCTGACCTTGGCGCGCATCGCTATGCTAAAACCCATTTTGACGTTATCCACCAGGCCGTATCCAATCAGCAGGTATTACAGCTTCACTACCAGGATGAATCCGGTCAGGTGACGTGGCGTGAAGTGCTGCCCCTGGGGCTGTTTTTCTGGGGCGAACGCTGGCTGCTGGTGGCCTGGTGCGAACTGCGCAATGATTACCGCAATTTTCGCCTCGACCGTTGTCTGGAGGTCAGAAGGACCGAACGTCGATTCAGCGAGTGCGCCGACCGCTCGTTAAGCGATTTTCTGCGCAAGGTCCGGTGCGAGGTGCGGGAGAAATAAAAAAACCCGGGCAGCAGGAGCTGCGGCCCGGGCGCTGTCTTGCTGTATCAGCAATCAGAAGTTGTAGCCGACCACGAAGTAACCACCCCAGCCGGTCGAGCGAACGCTGAACGGACCATCGCCGAAGTTCAGCTTCGCATCATCAGCCCACTGGCCGCCGTTATGGAAGTAACGGGCGACGATAGAGTAGTGCCAGTGCGCGTAGTTCAGCGCCAGGATGTGGCTGGAGGCGATAGAGTTGCTGGTGCGCGCGTGCTTCCCGTTCAGATCGTAGAAGTTGTCATCGCCGAGGTCAGAACCCCAGTCGAAGTTGGTGAAGCCGATGTAGCTCAGCGAACCGCCCCACAGGTCGGTCAGCGGCACAAAGTATTTCACTTTGAAGCGATAGCCGTCCCATTCGTTTTCGTTGGAGGCGCCGTAGTTCTGCCACTGGTACTTGGCGTAGACGTTCAGCGACAGGCTCATTGGCAGGCCGGTATCGATATCGGTACCCAGACCCATATACCAGGTGCTCTGCTCCTGGGAGTCGTTGCGGCCCATATCGTAGATATAGTTGTTGGCGAAATACCATTCTTTGAACGGCCCGAAGCTCAGGTCGGTATTGGTCAGCTTATCGATAGAGAAACGCGGTTCGATCTCCATAAACAGCGGGGAACCTTTGTTCCAGATACCTTTTGCCGTGCTGTTGCCGCCGAAGAATACCGGGGCATCAATATAGCCGTAGAAATCAAACCAGTCTTTTTTGGCGAACGCTTCGTATTCCAGGTAGGTATCGTTACGGATCTGCGGTCCAAAACGGGTGTGGTAGCTGCCCACCACGTTAACACTCTGGTGCCACCAGTCAGACAGATACTGCGGTTTGTCGTTTTCTGCCGCGCCCGCGGCAAAAGTAGTGGAGAGCGCCACAACCGCACCCGCTGCCAGTAATGTTTTTTTCATAGTAATGCCACTGTTTAAATTGAGCCTGAAGGCGTTAAAAGAAGTGCCGAAGCGTTTCTAAATATTTCGTCTTTCTGTGGGGGTCTATTATAGGAATCATTGCTCACAAAAATACGTGTTGTTTCACATAACCAGAACATGCGTAATCGATTGCGTTCACGATTCTATGCATTTCTTGACAAAATGCTACTGAAAATCGCGCTGCAGAACGATTTCTAATGAACTCTTGCGAAAAGTTGTAAGTGGATAAGAAAGACGGGGCAGGACGTAGCCGGGCGGGGCAGGCCCGGCTGAAGGCTTACTGGGCGGCGGCGGGCTGGATATCGTGTACGCGAATAAAACCGACTTTATCTGGCGTTACATTGAGGCGCAACGGGATATCGACATCGCTGGGGGCGAGGGTGCTGGCCGGCGCGCTAATCAGCTGATCCTGAACATTGACTTCCTGATAGCTGTGGGTGGTGCCGGTGATCTGTCCGGAAGCGACGGTGGCGGTAAAGGCCGGCAGCGGATCGTTGGATTCGCCCTGAATGCGTAAGGTCAGGCGTGACCCATCGCCATCCGGGGTAATACTGCCCACCGACATGCGCAGGGTGCCGATCTGGCTCTCCAGCCGCGCCGGGGTCTTGGCCTCCGGCAGCAGATAGACGCCGCGGGTGGATTTGGCGTTCAGCGCGTTTTGCTGGGTGATTTTGATCGTTTGCTGGTTGAGCTGGGTCATCTCCTGGCTCAGCGTACTCACGCTCTGGTGCATCTGGCGGATTTCGCTTTGCTGGGCGCAGGCGGTCAGGGTGAACAGGCAGCCCGCGATGGCGAGCTTCAGGTAACGTCTTGTCATGGTCAGGATTCCGTTTACAGAGGATGCTTAATGGTAGCCAAACCGGCCTCATCTCCCATAGATCCTTTGTCTCAAAAGCTCTTTCTTTGTAGTCCGGTCACTTCGCGGTAAACTACTCTTCAGTTTAACTACCTGTCAGGACGCGCTATGCATTGCCCTTTCTGTTTCGCCGTGGATACCAAAGTGATCGACTCTCGTCTGGTGGGGGAAGGCTCTTCCGTGCGTCGCCGTCGGCAGTGCCTGGTCTGTAACGAACGCTTTACCACCTTCGAAGTGGCGGAGCTGGTGATGCCGCGGGTGGTGAAGAGTAACGATGTGCGCGAACCCTTCAACGAAGACAAGCTGCGCAGCGGGATGCTGAAAGCGCTGGAGAAACGTCCGGTTAGCGCCGACGACGTGGAAATGGCGGTCAACCATATCAAGACTCATCTGCGCGGCACCGGCGAGCGCGAAGTGGCCAGCAAAATGATCGGCAACCTGGTGATGGAGCAGCTGAAAAAGCTGGATAAAGTCGCCTATATTCGCTTCGCGTCGGTCTATCGCAGCTTCGAAGATATTAAAGAATTCGGCGAAGAGATCGCCCGCTTACAGGACTAAGCCATGCAGGACGAAATGTACATGGCGCGTGCGCTGAAGCTTGCCGCGCGCGGTCGCTTTACTACCCATCCTAACCCTAACGTCGGCTGCGTCATTGTCAAAGACGGCGAGATCGTCGGCGAGGGGTTTCACTATCGCGCCGGCGAGCCGCATGCTGAAGTGCACGCCCTGCGCATGGCTGGCGAAAAGGCGCGCGGCGCCACCGCCTACGTCACTCTTGAGCCCTGCAGCCACCATGGCCGTACGCCGCCATGCTGCGATGCGCTGATTGCCGCCGGCGTCAGCCGCGTGGTCGCCGCGATGCAGGATCCGAACCCGCAGGTGGCGGGGCGCGGTTTGTATCGCCTGCAGCAGGCCGGCATTGAGGTCAGCCATGGGCTGATGATGAACGAAGCGGAAGCGCTGAATAAGGGCTTTCTGAAGCGGATGCGCACCGGTTTTCCCTGGGTGCAGCTGAAGCTGGGCGCCTCGCTGGACGGCCGCACGGCGATGGCCAGCGGCGAAAGCCAGTGGATCACCTCCCCGCAGGCGCGACGCGACGTGCAGCGTCTGCGCGCCCAGAGCCATGCCATCCTGACCAGCAGCGCCACCGTGCTGGCGGACGATCCGGCGCTGACCGTGCGCTGGCAGGAGCTGAGCGCCGATACCCAGGCGCTTTATCCCGAAGAGAATTTGCGCCAGCCGCTGCGCGTCGTTATCGACAGCCAGAACCGCGTCACGCCTGAGCATCGTATTGTGCAGCAGGCGGGGGAAACGCTGTTTGCCCGCCTGCGCGCCGATGAACGGCAGTGGCCGGAAAGTGCCCGCACGCTGCTGGTTCCGGAGCATAACGGCCATCTCGATCTGGTGCTGCTGATGATGCTGCTCGGCAAACAGCAGATCAACAGCGTCTGGGTTGAGGCAGGGGCCACGCTTGCCGGGGCGCTGCTGCAGGCGGGCCTGGTCGACGAGCTTATCGTCTATATTGCGCCTAAACTGTTAGGCAATGCGGCGCGTGGATTATGCGCGCTGCCGGGGCTTGAAGAGCTGAACCAGGCCCCCCATTTTAAATTCAATGAGATACGTCAGGTTGGCCCGGATGTCTGCCTGCATTTAACCACTGCGTGAGGCTTTCCTGATTATTAGGAAGCAGCGCTCAGAATAATATGATAAAATCCGCCCCCCTTGCGGGGCACATGAACCCGAAGGAAGAGTATGAACATTATTGAAGCTAACGTTGCTACCCCGGACGCTCGCGTCGCCATCACCATTGCGCGTTTCAACAACTTTATCAATGACAGCCTGCTGGAAGGCGCGATTGACGCCCTGAAACGCATTGGTCAGGTAAAAGATGAAAACATCACCGTCGTTTGGGTTCCAGGCGCGTATGAGCTGCCGCTGGCGGCTGGCGCACTGGCGAAAACCGGTAAATATGACGCGGTGATCGCGCTGGGGACGGTGATTCGCGGCGGTACCGCCCACTTTGAATATGTGGCAGGCGGTGCCAGCAATGGCCTGGCGCATGTCGCTCAGGACAGCGAAATCCCGGTAGCCTTTGGTGTTCTGACCACTGAAAGTATTGAACAAGCCATTGAGCGCGCTGGCACCAAAGCCGGTAACAAAGGTGCAGAAGCTGCGCTGACCGCGCTGGAAATGATTAACGTATTGAAAGCCATCAAGGCCTGATTTTTGTAAGGGGAATTCCGTGAAACCTGCTGCTCGTCGCCGCGCCCGTGAGTGTGCCGTTCAGGCGCTCTACTCCTGGCAGTTGTCCCACAACGACATCGCTGATGTCGAATACCAGTTCCTGGCGGAACAGGACGTAAAAGATGTTGATGTTCTGTATTTCCGCGAACTGCTGTCCGGAGTGGCGACTAACAGCGCGTACCTCGACGGCCTGATGAAGCCCTACCTGTCCCGCCAGCTGGAAGAGCTGGGCCAGGTTGAAAAAGCGGTGCTGCGTATCGCGCTGTTTGAGCTGTCCAAACGTGATGACGTACCGTATAAAGTGGCCATCAATGAAGCTATCGAACTGGCGAAAACCTTCGGCGCTGAAGATAGCCACAAGTTCGTTAACGGCGTGCTGGACAAAGCGGCTCCGGTAATTCGTCCCCACAAGAAGTAAACTGCAGGCCGGGTTTTGCGAGGGTCGCCTCGCAGCCCGGCCTTATTTATTATTTTGCTGAGGCATAACGTATGGCATGCGGCGAATTCTCCCTGATTGCCCGTTATTTTGATCGCGTTAAAAGCGCCCGCCTTGATGTTGAAACCGGCATCGGCGATGACTGCGCGCTCCTGCATATTCCCGAGAAAAAAACGCTGGCAATCAGCACCGACACCCTGGTGGCGGGCAATCACTTCTTACCCGATATCGACCCGGCCGACCTCGCTTATAAAGCGCTGGCGGTGAACCTGAGCGACCTCGCGGCAATGGGCGCGGAGCCGGCGTGGCTCACGCTGGCGCTGACCTTGCCGGAGGTGGATGAAGTCTGGCTGGAAGCCTTCAGCGACAGCCTGTTTGTCCAGCTGGACTATTACGATATGCAACTGATTGGCGGCGACACTACCCGTGGCCCGCTCTCCATGACGCTGGGTATCCACGGCTTTGTGCCGCCGGGACGCGCCATGAAACGCGCTGGCGCGAAGCCGGGGGACTGGATCTATGTTACCGGCACTCCGGGAGACAGCGCCGCCGGCCTGGCGGTGCTGCAGAACCGGCTGACGGTGGATGAACCGTCTGACGCCGACTACCTGCTGGCCCGTCATCTGCGGCCGATGCCGCGCGTGCTGCAGGGCCAGGCGCTGCGTGACCTGGCGACATCGGCTATCGATCTCTCCGACGGCCTGATCTCCGATCTGGGCCATATTCTCAAAGCCAGCGGCTGCGGCGCACGTATCGATCTCGATGCCATGCCGTACTCCGATGCGATGCTGCGCCAGGTTGATTCTGAGCAGGCGCTGCGCTGGGCGCTCGCCGGCGGGGAAGATTACGAGCTGTGCTTTACCGTACCGGAGCTGAACCGCGGGGCGCTGGACGTGGCTCTTGGCCATCTTGGCGCGCGTTTTACCTGTATCGGACAGATTGCGCCGGAGAGCGAAGGGCTGCAGTTTATCCGCGACGGTAAGCCGGTCGCGCTTGATTTAAAGGGATACGATCACTTTGCGTAGTCGAGACGAGGCGCTTAGCCGCCTGAGTATGCGTAATCCGTGGCATCTGCTGGCGACCGGCTTTGGTAGCGGCTTAAGCCCGGTGGTGCCGGGGACGATGGGCTCGCTGGCGGCGATCCCGTTCTGGTATCTGATGACCTTTCTCCCCTGGCAGCTTTACTCGCTGGTGGTGATGATGAGCATCTGTATCGGCGTCTATCTGTGCCATCGCACGGCCAAAGATATGGGCACCCATGACCACGGCAGCATCGTCTGGGACGAGTTCGTCGGGATGTGGATCACCCTGATGGCGCTGCCGACCATGGACTGGCAGTGGGTGGCCGCCGGCTTCGTGATTTTCCGTATCTTCGATATGTGGAAGCCGTGGCCGATTCGCTGGTTTGATCGCAATATCCACGGCGGAATGGGGATTATGGTCGACGACATCGTCGCCGGCGTGATCTCCGCTGGCGTGCTGTACGTCATTGGCCATCACTGGCCCATCGGTCTGCTTTAACCGCCTCTTCCCGGCAACGCTACGCTGCCGGGGAAACCACGCCCGTCACTTAAATCCCACCACCGGATGCGGCTGATACGGCGCCTCCAGCTTGTCGATCTGTTCCGCGGAGAGCGTCAAATCCACCGCCTGCAGCAGATCATCGAGCTGTTCCTGACGCGACGGGCCGATAATCGGCGCGGCGACGCCGGGTTTGCTTAACAGCCAGGCGAGAGCGACCTGGGCGCGGCTGGCGTCGAGTTCTTCCGCCACGTCCGCGAGATTCTCGGCGATCTGCGCATCGTTTTCTTCACTGGCGCTGTACAGCGATTTGCCGAACTCATCTGAGACCAGCCGGGCGGTGGTCTCACCCCAGGGGCGGGTTAGCCTGCCGCGCGCCAGCGGACTCCACGGGATCACCGCTACGCCGTTACGTTGGCACAGGGGCAGCATCTCATTCTCTTCTTCCCGGTAAATCAGGTTGTAGTGATCCTGCATGGTGACGAAGCGCGCCCAGCCGTTCTGCTGCTGGAGCGCCAGCGCCTGGGCAAACTGCCGGGCATGCATGGACGAGGCGCCGATATAGCGCGCTTTGCCGGCTTTCACCACCTCGTCCAGCGCTTCGAGCGTCTCTTCAATCGGGGTGGTATAGTCCCAGCGGTGGATCTGCAGCAGGTCGACATAGTCCATCCCGAGACGGCGCAGGCTGTCGTCGATGGAGCGCAGGATCTGCGCCCGGGAAAGTCCTTCCGCCAGATCGCCGACCTGGTGATACACCTTGGTGGCGACAACCACCTCGTCGCGGCGGGCAAAGTCGCGCAGGGCGCGGCCAACGATCTCTTCGCTGCTGCCGTCGGAGTAGCTATTTGCGGTATCGAAGAAGTTGATGCCGCCTTCAATGGCGTGCTGGATAAGCGGGCGGCTGCTCTCTTCCGGAAGCGTCCAGGCGTGCCTCCCGCGGTCCGGCTCGCCGAAGGTCATGCAGCCGAGGCAGAGTCGGGAAACACGTAAGGCAGTATCACCGAGGGGGATATAGTGCATAGTGCGCTCCTGCTATTCATCGAGGGTATCCCTTAAGCATAGCAGGAGCGGAAGGGGCAATTATGCCAGCCAGTCGCGGATTTTGGCTTCAATACCGGCGGCATCAAGGCCGAGGTCGGCGCGGATCTCTTCCTGAGTGCCCTGAGGAATAAAATAATCCGGCAGGCCAATATTGAGCACCGGTACCGCCCGGCGATGGGCCATCAGCACTTCGTTCACGCCGCTGCCGGCGCCGCCCATGATGGCGTTCTCTTCCAGCGTCACCAGCGCGTCGTGCTCGCCGGCCAGCTGGAGGATCAGCGCGGTATCCAGCGGCTTCACAAAGCGCATATCCACCAGGGTGGCGTTGAGTTTGTCCGCTACCGCCGCGGCTTCCGGCAGCAGGGTGCCAAAGTTGAGGATCGCTATTTTCTCGCCCTGACGTTTCACCACCCCTTTGCCGATCGGCAGCGATGCCAGCGGCTCGAGCGTCGCGCCGGTGCCGCTACCGCGCGGATAGCGCACCGCGCAGGGGCCGTTGCTGTAGTGGTAGCCGGTGTACAGCATCTGGCGACATTCATTTTCATCGCTCGGGGTCATTACCACCATATCCGGAATACAGCGCAGGAAGGAGAGATCGAACGCTCCCTGATGCGTCTGACCGTCTGCGCCGACGATCCCGGCGCGGTCGATAGCAAACAGCACCGGCAGCTTCTGGATAGCCACATCGTGGATCACCTGATCGTAGGCTCGCTGCAGGAAGGTGGAGTAGATCGCCACCACCGGCTTGTAGTCGCCAATCGCCAGCCCGGCGGCGAAGGTGACCGCATGCTGCTCGGCAATGGCGACGTCAAAGTACCGATCGGGGAATTTCTTCGAAAACTCCACCATCCCTGAACCTTCGCGCATCGCCGGCGTGATCGCCATCAGCTTGTTGTCTTTGGCCGCCGTTTCACACAGCCAGTCGCCGAAGATTTTCGAGTAGGAAGGGAGGCCGCCGCTGCTTTTGGGCAGTACGCCGCTGGTATGGTCGAATTTTGGCACCGCATGGAAGGTGATCGGGTCTTTCTCGGCAGGCTCATAGCCGCGGCCTTTTTTGGTCATAATATGCAGGAACTGCGGGCCTTTCAGGTCTCGCATGTTCTTCAGCGTGCTGACCAGACCGAGCACGTCATGGCCATCCACCGGGCCAATGTAGTTAAAGCCCAGCTCTTCAAACAGCGTGCCCGGCACCACCATCCCTTTGATATGCTCTTCGGTACGCTTAAGCAGCTCTTTAATCGGCGGCACCCCGGAGAAGACCTTTTTGCCCCCTTCGCGCAGGGTGGAGTAGAGCTTACCGGAGAGCAGCTGCGCCAGATGATTGTTCAGCGCGCCGACGTTCTCGGAAATCGACATTTCATTGTCATTCAGCACCACCAGCAGGTCGGGTTTGATATCCCCGGCGTGGTTCATCGCCTCAAACGCCATGCCGGCGGTGATCGCCCCGTCGCCAATGACGCACACCGCGCGCCGCTGCTTATCCTCTTTCGCGGCGGCGATAGCCACCCCGATACCCGCGGAAATGGAAGTGGAGGAGTGACCGACGCTCAGCACGTCATACTCGCTTTCACCGCGCCACGGGAAGGGATGCAGGCCGCCTTTCTGACGAATGGTGCCGATTTTGTCCCGGCGACCGGTCAGAATTTTATGCGGGTAGGCCTGATGGCCGACGTCCCAGATCAGGCGATCGAACGGCGTGTTATACACGTAGTGCAGCGCCACGGTCAGTTCCACCGTGCCGAGGCCAGAGGCAAAGTGACCGCTGGAACGGCTGACGCTGTCCAGTAGATAGCGCCGCAGCTCATCACATAGCTTCGGCAGGCTCTCTTTTGGCAACAGGCGCAACTCCTGGGTGGAATCTACCAGCGCCAGGGTCGGGTATTTGGCAATATCAAAACTCATCAGAGACTCATTTTTTGTTTATTTATCGCGCTGAATAATGTAATTCGCGAGCGCTTCCAGTGCCGAAGTATCCAGAGATTGTGCGGCCAGCTCATCTAACGACCGGCGGGCATCAGCGATCAGGTCGTGCGCTTTCTTCCGGGCTTGCTCAAGACCCAGGAGGGCGGGATAGGTGCTTTTACCCAATTGCTGGTCGGCACCCTGACGTTTGCCAAGGGTCGCAGTATCCCCTACCACGTCGAGAATGTCATCCTGGACCTGGAAGGCAAGACCGATATTTTCCGCATAGCGATCCAGCGCGGGCAGGGCAGCGCGGCCGCGTTCGCCGGCGCTCAGGGCTCCCAACCGGACGGCGGCGCGGATCAGGGCGCCCGTTTTATGGCGATGGATACGCTCCAGCGCCTGTAAATCAACCTGCTGTCCCTCGGCCTGCAGATCCAGCGCCTGGCCGCCGCACATGCCCGCCACGCCGCTGGCCTGCGCCAGTTCGGAAACCATCGCCAGCCGGTCCCGGTCAGGAACGTCGACCATCGGCGCATCACTCAGTATAGAGAACGCCAGCGTTTGCAGGGCATCTCCCGCAAGAATTGCGTTGGCTTCGCCAAATTTAATATGGCAGGTCGGCAGGCCGCGGCGCAGATCGTCATCATCCATCGCCGGCAAATCATCATGCATCAGGGAGTAGGCATGAATGCATTCGACCGCCGCGGCAGGAGCATCCAGCGTGGTACGGCACACGCCGAACATCTCGCCGGTGGCGTAGACAAGGAAGGGACGCAGGCGTTTACCGCCTAACAATGCGCCATAATGCATCGCTTCCACCAGCGGAGTGTTCTGAAAGGGCTGCGGGGCGATGAAACGGCGCAGCGCTTCGTTTGCCTGTTCCACACAGGCCTGCAATTGTTGCGGGAAATCCATTTATTCAGCGTCCGGCGTAAAAGGCGTGGTCGGGGAATCTTCACTATCCGCCAGCAGGATCTGCACGCGCTGTTCGGCCTTCTGCAGCTGACTTTGCCCCTGGCGCGCCAGCTGTACGCCGCGCTCAAATTCGCTTAGCGCTTCCTCTAACGGCAAATCGCCGCTTTCCAGACGGTTAACGATCTGCTCCAGTTCGCCCAGAGCAGTTTCAAAGCTGGCCGGGGCCTCATTTTTCTTTGGCATAGTGAATGTAGACTCTTGTTATGTCGCGACGGCAATACCGGGTATGGTAACGAAGTCACGCGTGTAAGCAAATAACGCGCAATGGTGATATACTCCGCGCCCAGGATGCAGGCACCGGTGTGCGCTGCTTTACAACTTTTGCTTATAGCCCCGTCGGGCTTGCCAACGAACTATTGTCGCTATGAAGTTTATCATTAAATTGTTCCCGGAAATCACCATCAAAAGCCAATCTGTGCGGTTGCGCTTCATTAAAATCTTAACCGGGAACATTCGTAACGTTCTCAAAAACTATGATGAGACGCTGGCCGTCGTCCGTCATTGGGATCATATCGAAGTTCGCGCGAAAGATGAAAATCAACGCCCGGCTATTCGCGATGCGCTGACCCGTATCCCCGGCATCCACCATATTCTGGAAGTCGAAGACGTGCCGTTCACCTCGCTGCACGATATTTTCGAGCAGACGCTGCCGCTGTGGCGCGAGGCGCTGGAAGGCAAAACCTTCTGCGTGCGAGTGAAGCGTCGCGGCAAACATGAATTCACCTCAATTGAAGTGGAACGTTACGTCGGCGGCGGTCTGAATCAGCATATTGAAACGGCGCGCGTGAAGCTGACCGACCCGGACGTCACTGTCAATCTCGAGATTGAAAACGATCGCCTGCTGCTGGTGAAAGGCCGCTATGAAGGCATCGGCGGTTTCCCGATCGGCACCCAGGAAGATGTGCTGTCGCTGATCTCCGGCGGCTTTGACTCCGGCGTCTCCAGCTACATGCTGATGCGCCGCGGCTGCCGCGTTCATTACTGCTTCTTTAACCTTGGCGGCGCCGCCCATGAGATTGGCGTCCGCCAGGTTGCGCATTATCTGTGGAACCGCTTCGGCAGCTCACACCGCGTTCGCTTTGTGGCGATTAACTTTGAGCCAGTAGTCGGCGAAATCCTTGAAAAAGTGGACGACGGCCAGATGGGCGTCGTGCTCAAGCGCATGATGGTCCGCGCCGCGTCAAAAGTCGCGGAACGCTATGGCGTGCAGGCGCTGGTCACCGGCGAAGCGCTCGGCCAGGTCTCCAGTCAGACCCTCACTAACCTGCGCCTGATCGATAACGTCTCCGATACTCTGATCCTGCGCCCGCTGATTTCGCACGATAAAGAGCACATCATCGACCTGGCGCGTGAGATCGGCACGGAAGATTTCGCCCGCACCATGCCGGAATATTGCGGCGTGATCTCCAAGAGCCCGACCGTGAAGGCGGTGAAGGCGAAGATTGAAGCGGAAGAAGAACACTTCGATTTCAGCATCCTTGATAAAGTGGTGGAAGAGGCGAGCAATATCGATATCCGCGAGATCGCCCAGCAGACGGAAGAGACGGTGGTGGAAGTGGAAACCGTGACCGGCTTTGGCGCCAACGACGCGATCCTCGACATTCGCTCCATCGACGAGCAGGAAGACAAGCCGCTGAAGGTCGAGGGGGTTGAGGTTGTTTCCCTGCCGTTCTACAAGCTAAGCACCAAATTTGGCGATCTCGATCAGAGCAAAACCTGGCTGCTGTGGTGCGAGCGCGGGGTGATGAGCCGTCTGCAGGCGCTTTATTTGCGCGAGCAGGGCTTCAGCAACGTGAAAGTTTATCGCCCGTAACAGATTGTTATGATGCAAAAGGCCTTCCCTGATGGAAGGCCTTTTTACTATTGGCAGGGGAGTATATTAGCGCAGGGTCAGCGCCAGGTCATTGAGCTGATCGATGACAATATTCCAGCCCTCGAAAAATCCCATCTGCTCATGCTGCTCGCGGGTTTCATCATCGGCATGCAGCACCGTAGCCGTATAGCGACACCCGCCCTGTTCATCGGCAAAGGTGATGATGGCCGTCATCGCGAAGGGGGAAACGGCGGGGCGATAATCCGCCGTCAGCATCGAGGTCATGACGATTTTTTGTTGCGGGATAACCTCAAGAAAACAGCCGGGGTTATCGCTACGTTCACCGTCAGGCCCGTGCATCACGGTGTGAAAGGCCCCGCCGGCGCGAAAATCAAAGGCCAGAACCTCGGTTTGCCAGGGCTTCGGGCACCACCAGGTTCGGAGTAATGCCGCGTCGGCCCACGCGCGCCACAGGGCTGGGGCGGGCGCGCTGAGCAGGCGGCTGATAACAAGATCGCGAGAATCGGTTGCGCTCCGGGACATGCTGCGACTCCTCAGGAAAAGGGGAGCCAGCCCGCGGCGCGGACCGGCTATCAGGCTTCGTAGTAATTATAGATGCCGGCGGCCATCACCAGCTGTGAGGCGACCTCATACGCTTTCTCGCGCCCCACCAGCAGATCGATCATTTTCAGGGCGAAATCAATCGATGTCCCCGGACCCTGGCTGGTTAACAGATTCACCCGCGGATCCCAGACCACTCTTTTATCCTGCCACTGCTCGGCGGGGATATGTTCCTTCAGCGCCGGAAAACCGGTCATGTTGCCGATCGGGAACAGATTATGGGGTACCAGCACGGACGCCGGGGCGGCGCAGATGGCGGCCACAATGCGCCCAGAGAGATGAAACTGGCGGACGGTTTCCACTAGTAGCGTGCTGTCGCGGAAGCACTCTGCGCCCTTGATACCGCCCGGGAGGACGATGATATCGAAATCACCATCGGCCACCTCGACCAGCGGCGCATCCGCCAGCAGTTTGACGCCGCGCGAACAGACGATGGTCAGGCCGCCGTCGCTGGCGACGCTGGCGGTGGTCACCTTTACTCCGCCGCGGACCAGCAGGTCGATAGTGGTGACCGCTTCGGTCTCTTCGCTACCAGGGGCGAGGCAAATCAGTGCCGACGCGCTCATATTCATTCTCCTTACGCTTGATTAATTCAAATAAGCGGGCGTTTTCCGGTACGGCGACGCCGTGGGCGCGGGCGCGGTTGAGCAGAAAACCGGTGATGTAGTCGATCTCTGTATGCCGCTGGGCGCGAACGTCCTGCAGCATGGAAGAGATATTTTCTGCCGTACTTTCAATTACCTGTTTGACATAAAATAGCAGGTTTTCCGCCGAGGTATGAATACCTTCGCGCTCCATCACCGCCGCCACCTCGCGACAAATGGCCGCAACTTCCTGCGTATAGTCGCGCAGATCGCCGTTTTTACACCCTTTGAGCGCGGTCAGAGGGTTAATCACGCAGTTAACCGCCAGCTTGCGCCAGATGGCCGAGTGGATATTGTTATGCCAGGCGACATCCGGCAGCACGCTCTGCAGAACTTCTGCGAGATAGCTGTAGTCCCCCTCGTAGCTTTTTGCCGGTCCGATATGCGTGGTGCCCTGGGCAACGTGGATGATGACATTCCCATCGCGCCGCGCCGCCTGGGTCGTGGAGGCCAGCAGCAACGGCTGTTTCACGCCGCGCAGCTCCTCGACGGTGCCCATGCCATTATGTACCAGCACAATTGGCGTGGTGTCCGGCAGGATCCCGGCCAGGTGCTTTACCGCATTCGACACCTGCCAGGCCTTTAAGGTGACGATCAGCAGCTCGCTGCTGGCGAGAAAATCGGGGTCGTTGGCCGTCAGCGATTCGTTGAACACTGAGCCATCGGTTTCAATGACGTTGACGCTACAGAATGGCTGCGGTACGCGCAGCCAGCCCTGGACTTCATATCCCTGTTTGTACAACGCGGTCAGCCATAGTTGTCCCAGCGCACCGCATCCCAGTACGGTTACTTTCATTGTTCCTCCTCATCTGCCGCTATCCCAGGCGCTGATGGCTAAAGTCTATCTCGTCGCTTTTCGCATCGTCGGACATCACGGGGAAAATAGCGCGAGCGTTGCGTAATCAGCTAAGCTTCCGGGATAACAAGTTGAGTTATGCCGCGTTGCAGGTATTATGCAACGCAAAAGAAACGGAAGGAGAGGAAAAGATGCCATCTTTCGATATTGTCTCTGAAGTTGATCTTCAGGAAGCCCGTAACGCGGTGGACAACGCGAGCCGCGAAGTCGAGTCGCGTTTTGATTTTCGTGGCGTTGAAGCCACTTTTGAATTAAACGACGCCAACAAGACCATTAAAGTGCTGAGCGAGTCTGACTTCCAGGTGAACCAGCTGCTGGATATCCTGCGCGCCAAGCTGCTCAAGCGCGGCATTGAAGGCACCTCCCTCGACGTACCGGAAGATATCGTGCACAGCGGTAAAACCTGGTTTGTTGAAGCGAAGCTGAAGCAGGGCATTGAAAGCGCGGTGCAGAAGAAGATCGTTAAACTGATCAAAGACAGCAAGCTGAAAGTGCAGGCCCAGATTCAGGGTGAAGAGATCCGCGTGACCGGTAAGTCCCGCGACGATCTGCAGTCGGTGATGGCGCTGGTGCGCGGTGGCGATCTGGGACAGCCGTTCCAGTTCAAAAACTTCCGCGACTAAGGCGGCGGGCAGACAGCAAAAAGCGGGGAATTCCCCGCTTTTTTTATACTCCTTTGATGAGCTGCTCTATCTCGAAGCGGTTGGTGACCTTGCTGTCGATTTTGATATACACCGAACGCTCCTCGGGTACCACCAGCGCCTGATGAACCCCGCTGGCGCTCAGCAGACGCGCCTGCAGCGCGCTGTCGACCACCACGCCGTCCGGCACCTCCACCCGCAGGCTGCTGACGTACGGCGGCTCGCTCATGGTGCTGGCCACCAGCAGCCACAGCATCGCCAGCAGGGCGCCCAGCAGAAACACGGTTTGCGAATCAAAGAAACCATCGACCCAGCCGCCAAGCGCGCCGCCAATCGCCACGCCGAGAAACTGGCTGGTGGAGTAGACGCCCATCGCGGTGCCTTTGTAGCCCGCCGGAGACTCCTTGCTAATTAGCGACGGCAGCAGCGCTTCCAGCAGGTTAAACGCCAGGAAGAAGAGCTGAACGCCCGCCACCAGCTCCCAGAAGTAGCCTCCGGCGCCCCAGAGGACAATTTCCGCAATCAGCAGGATGGCGACGCAGAGCAGGAAGACGCGCTTCATCTTGCGCTTCACTTCGGCGTAGATGATAAACGGCACCACCGAGATGAATGAGATAACCATGGTGACCAGGTAAATCTTCCAGTGCTCGGCGGCCGGGAAGCCGGCGGCCTCCAGTTGTCCGGGCAGGGCGACAAAAGTGGACATCAGCATAATGTGCAGGCACATGATGCCAAAGTTAAGCTTCAGCAGGCGCGGCTCCGCCAGCACCTTGCTAAAGCAGCCCTTCACCATCCCGGATTCGCGGTTAAGGACATGGTTATGGCTGTTGGGCACCACCCACAGGGTGAGCAGGATGCCGACGGTCGCCAGGATGGCGATCATCCAGAACAGCGCGTGCAGACCCAGCTGGTGGGTGACAATCGGCCCCAGCACCATGGCGATGGCGAAGGTGACGCCGAAGCTGACGCCGATAAAGGCCATCGCTTTGGTGCGGTTCTGTTCGCGGGTGAGATCGGACAGCAGGGCCATAACCGCGGCGGCGATGGCGCCGGAGCCCTGCAGGGCGCGGCCAAGAATGATGCCCCAGATGGAGTCGGTGAGCGCGGCGATGACGCTGCCGAGCACGAAGATAAGCAGGCCGCCGACGATCAATGGCTTACGGCCAATACGGTCAGATAACAGTCCGAAGGGGATCTGGAACACCGCCTGCGCCAGGCCGTAGATACCGATCGCCAGGCCAATCAGCGCTTCACTTGCACCCTGCAACGCCATGCCATACGTGGTCAGAACCGGCAGGACCATAAACATGCCAAGCATGCGCAGGGAGAATACTGTCCCCAAACCCCAGGTCGCGCGCAGTTCCCCTGGCGTCATTTTGTTATCGTTCATTACCACCTCAATATAAAAACTGCGCCTAGTGTAGCGGCGGGGGGTAAGAAGCGTAAATAAATGTTTGTTTAACAGATATTACGGGGCTGTTGCGCGATGCGACAAGTTGGTAAAAATCAATAAACCAGTGGAGGGGGACTCCACTGGCGAGGGGGAAAATTAAGGTAAAGTAAAGTCAACCCACTGGCTGCCAGCGTCAGCCGATTTGACGCACTGCTCTACCCAATAGACGCCGTGCAGCCCGGCTTCGACGTCCGGATACCAGAAGTCTTGCAGGAAGGCGCGATCGTCGCGATCCGTGGCGTCAATCGCCTGCGCATAGCGGCGATAGAGGTTGGCCCAGGCTTCGAACAGCCCTTCCGGATGGCCGCCGCCAATGCGGTCATCCGCCAGCGCGTTCGGCGACAGGTAGGGCATCCCACGTTCCAGAATGCGCGCCGGCTCGCCCTGCACCTCATAGCTGAGCTGGTTAGGATGCTCATCCCACCATTCGATGCTTGCTTTTTCGCCGACGATGCGCACTTTTTGCGAGTGCATGGCGCCGCTGTTGACCGCGCTGGTCCACATCGAGCCAACCGCGCCGTTGTCATATTCCATCAGGACAAAGGCGTTATCTTCCAGCGGCGCGCGGGAGGGAACAAAGCTCTGACGGGAGCACATCAGCCGTTTGATATTGAGCTGCGGCGCCATGGTCTCGGCGACAAACAGCGGATGGGTGGCCAGATCCCCAAGCACATAGCTGGGCCCGGCAAACTTCGGCGTTACTCGCCAGCGGGTGGATTCTGCCTGCAGCTCGACGGCCTGGTTATGGAAGCCGTGGGCGAATTGCATGTTAACGATGCGGATCTCGCCGAGCAGTCCATCGGCAATCATCTGCCGCGCCTGCTGGATCATCTGATAGCCGGCATAGCCGTAGGTGACGCCGACGATTTTGTTCTGTTTTTTGCTCAGATCCACCAGCTCGCGCGCCTCTTCGGCGGTAAAGCAGAGGGGCTTTTCGCAGATAACGTGGAGTCCCGCCTCCAGCGCCGCTTTGGTGATGGCGAAATGGGTATTGTTCGGGGTGGTGACCGAGACGACCTCGATCCCGTCAGGGCGCTGCGCCTCTTCGCGAAACAGGGTCTGGTAGTCGGCGTAGCAGCGCTCCGGCGCGATGCCCAGTTGCTCACCGAACGCGCGCCCGCGCTCGGCATCGACGTCAAGCGCGCCGGCCAGCAGGGTATAAACATTGTCACGCAGCGCCGCACAGCGGTGGCTGTAGCCGATCTGACTGGTTCCCCCGCCGCCGACCATGCCCCAGCGCAGGGAACGGGATAAGGGTTTCAGGCCGTTTAACATGGTGCTCTCCTTTTTGAAATCATTTGCACTCTGAGGCGCTCAATGCCGACGCCTGCGGCAACGCGCATCCGGATAGACTGACTTCAACTTAAGGAAATGTTTGTTCTGTTTCAATTGTGTTGTGGAATTTATTTTCCATATATGCGAGGGGGATCGAATTAGCGATAGTTTCTTTTGCGCTTGGTTGAAAAGGTGAGGGCAGGATATCGCCTGCCGGAGTCGTCCAGATTGTCGCGGGCGTTTTTTCGTTTCAACAAAATATGAAATAAATTTTCTTTATTAGCTGCTGAAGGCGGTGCAATCCGCCGATTGCACCGGGGACCAGATGCCGCTATGACGCTCCGCGCACAGACGCGGGGGAAGTTGAAGCGACGGGAGGATGACCGGCCGCAAAGATGCCCTTCGCCGCCAGGCCTGCGACGGTGAGGGCTGCCGGGATGCCGAGGATCAAAAAGACGCTTTCAAAGGGCAGGTTGAGCGCCATCATCTCGGCGCCGGCAAAGGCGCTGAGAATGGCGCCGATGCGCCCGACGCCGTGCATCCAGCTGGATCCCGTCGCCCGCGCCTGTGTAGGGTAGTAGCGGGCGGAGAGGGCGTTCATGCCGGTATTGGCGCCGTTCAGGCAGGCGCCGCTGATAAACGCCAGCATACAGAGCAAGGCAAAGCTGCCCGCGGCGTAGCCCATCGCCATGGTGAACAGGCCGCCAACGGCGTAGATTATCCCCAGCGCGCGATGGGGGTTGATCCTGTCCATCAGCCAGCCGGCAAACAACGAGCCGAGGGTGCCGCCCGCCTGGTAGATCGCCGTCATGATGGCCGCCTGGCTAACGGTCATTCCTACCGCTTTAACCAGCGTTGGCAGCCAGCTGCCGAGGATATAGACCAGGAACAGCCCCATAAAGTAGACCAGCCATAGCATCAGCGAGCCGAAACCGTACTGGCGGGAGAGGACAATGCGCATCGCGTTGCCGGCCGCTGGCTGCGCCGGTAGGATAAACCTCACATTGTCGCTGATTTGTCCGGGATAGAGACGGTTAAGAATGGCGCGTATGCGCGCCGCGGGCGCTTGTTTGATCACCAGAAAACGAACCGATTCCGGCAGCAGCCAGATGAGCAGGGGGGCAAACAGCAGCGGCAGAATACCGCCGAGCGCCATCAGCGAGTGCCAGCCAAACTGGGGGATCAGCCACGATGCCGAAAATCCTCCCGCCGCCGCGCCGAAGGTGAAGCCGCAAAAGATGACGGTGATAATAAATGAACGCTGGCGTTCCGGGGCGTATTCCGACACCAGCGTCCCGATATTCGGCATCGCGGCGCCCAGCCCGAGGCCAGTCATAAAGCGAAAGAACATCATCTGTTCTACGTTGTGCGAGAAGGCGGTGGCGATGGTCCAGAAACCGAAGAAGAAAACGCTGTTGATGATGATTTTCTTACGTCCCAGCCAGTCGGCGAGCGGGCCGGAGAAAATCGCCCCCAGCGCGAGGCCGATCAGCGCGGCGCTGATCACCAGACCCAGCTGGTGGTTGCTTACCCCCCATTCCAGCTTTAGCGTCGGGGCGATAAAGCCCATGATCGCGATATCAAAACCATCGAGAGCGATGACGCAAAAGCCGAGAAATATAATCAGCTTCTGAAATCGGCTCAGCGGGTTACGATTTATTAACTCTCTGACATCCAGGCGTTGAGTCTGTGTCATAGCGTATTCCTTATGCGCAGGCGCGCAGGTAGGGCTGCGCGGCATCGAACAGTAACTGCGCCCGCTGAAGAGGCGGCAGGGCGCCTTGCTCGCCGTCAAGCGGCACTTCGAGAGAGACCGGCAGCGTCGCCGGCAGGGCCGACATCAGACCATGCAGATCCAGACCGCCTTCCCCCGGCACGTTGCGCGCCGAGCGGGCCTGGCGGATAAGTTCCTGCTCGCTCTCCGGCCTCTGCGCCGCGCCATCGCAGAGTTGCATATAGTTGAGATGATGCGCGGGCAGGCTGGAGAGGGCGGCGAGCGATTCTCCCGCGCGCCAGAAATGGAGAGCGTCCACCAGAATGCCGATGTCTTCCCGCCCGCTGGCGGCGATTAGTGCTTGCGCTGCGGCGATGTTGCGCAACTGAGTCCAGGGCATCGGCTCAAGATTCATGGTCAGCCCAAATGGACGAGCGGCCGCGGCGAGGATGGCGAGGTTGTCAGCGCTGCGCTGAAGGTTGTCATCATTGCCGGCGACTAACACCTGTCCGGCGCCAAGACGCGCGGCGGTCTCCATAAAACGCTGCAGCCGATCGTCGAGGGTAAACCCGGGGGTCAGGCGGACGATCTCCACGTCCGACACGCGGATGCCAGTTTCCATCAACGCGGCGAGCGTCGCCCGGACGGCCGGGGTATCGCCCAGCATGTCGTAGTCCGGGTCGGTCGGTGTGGCGGGGAGCAGTCGCAGCCCAACGTGGGTAAAACCGGTTCTGGCCGCAATCCGCACCTGTTCGGGGGGAGGGACATCGAGCAGGGTCAGCGCGGCGAGCGATAGGGTACGCTTGTTCATAAAGGGCTCCGGTACAGTTGCAGGTGAAGAGAGTTAGGGTGCATCCATTCGTGGAAATCAAGTTATGTTATTGTTTATATTTGTTTTTTTTGCCATGTTTTTACCCACCAGATAGCCGAAGGTCATGCCGGGCCCGAGGGTGATCCCTCCGCTGGGGTAATAGCCGCGCATCACGCTCGACATGTCGTTGCCGATGGCGTACAGACCCGGTATCGGCTGCTGCTGTTCATCCAGCACCCGGGCGTGTTCGTCGGTTTGCAATCCGCTGAAGGTGCCCAGCGAGCCGGGCAGAATGCGCACCGCGTAGAACGGCCCTTCGCGCAGCGGTCCGAGCGTCACCTGATGGTCACCCTGGGCGCGGTTATAGGCTGATGCCCCGCGGTGAAAATCGACGTCTTCGCCAGCGCTGGCGAAGTGGTTAAAGCGTTCAACGGTTTCCGCCAGCGCATTGGCGTCGATAGCGCACTGCTTCGCCAGCTCCGCCAGAGTGTTTCCTCGCTGCAGATAGCCGGTACGCAGCCAGGCGGTGGGAGTGAACGGGAACGGTCTGGCGTGGCCCAGGCCGTAGCGACGCAGCGCGCGACGATCGGCCAGCAGCCAGGCCTGCGGCGTGTCGCCCGCGGGTGTGGCCGCCAGCAGGGCGGCGATAAAGTCATGATAAGAGTCGGCCTCGTTAACAAAACGTTTGCCGTTGGGCAGGACGGCGATCACCCCGGGTTTGGCGCGCTCCACCAGATGAGGAAACATTAGCTTCTGGCCGCTGGCCAGAGTGACGCGGGACACCGGCGCCCAGGCCAGCGGGTGGCGCAGGGAAGTGTCGAACTGGCCGCCGACGGATTCGCCAAGCCTGATCCCCTCGCCCTGATTGTCCGGCGGTGCGGCGGAGAAATGGCCGTAACCCTCCGCAGCGTGAGGCACCACCTGCGCCAGCCGCTGGCGATCGTGGGGAAAACCGCCGCAGGCCAGCACCACGGCGCCAGCTTCGACGTGAATCTCCCCGCCGTCGCTGCGCAGCACCGCGCCGGACACGCCCCGCGGACCCTGCAGCAGCCGGACCACCGGGGCATTGAGCTGAAAACGCACGCCGGCGTCGAGGGCGGATCGCAGCAGACGGGCGACCAGCGCATTGCCATTGACCAGATGCTGCCCCCGTCCGGCGCGTAGCCGCTGCCAGCCGTGGCGCAGCAGGCGGCGGGCGGCATACAGCGCGGAGCGCGGCGAGCGGGTGGCATTGAAAAAATGCGCCATATCCGCGCCGCCGGCGATGCCCATCCCGCCCAGACTAATGGTTTCCAGCGGCGGACGCAGGCGATGGAGCCAGTCGCCGAGCAGGCGGCCATCGTAGGGTTGCGCGGTGACCGACCGCCCACCGTTCGCCGCACCCGGCGACGGGTGAAAGTCCGGCATGGCGCTGCCCGAGAGAAACTGTACCGCCGTCCGCTGATGGAAAAACTCCACCATCTCCGGCCCGTAACGCAGGAAGGTTTGCAGACGAATATCGGCGGCTTCGCCCCCCATCTCATGCTGCAGATAGGTCAGCGGCGCGTCGGCTGCTTCGTCGATGCCCTCCGCCCGCGCCAGCGGGTTGCGGGGGATCCACAGCCAGCCGCCGGACCAGGCGCTGGTTCCGCCGAGCACTGACGCTTTCTCCGCCACCATGACGCTGGCGCCGTGCATCGCCGCAGTCACCGCGGCAGAGAGCCCCGCGGCGCCGGAGCCGACCACCAGCACATCCACCTTCACAGGCCCGCTCATGTTGGACTCCTTACTGCAGAGGTGAAAAAGCGGTGGGGCGCATCAGCACCGACTCGAGGCGTTCCACGGCGGCCAGTTCGCGATTTTTACGCGAGAAGGTCTGCCAGCGTTCGTCCTGGGCCATCCGCGCGCGGCGCACCAGACGATCGTCCAGGCTTTCATAAGCCCAGATGTGCACTACCTGATTGACCACGCCGATCTCGGTAAAAAAGAAGCCGATTAGCTGGCCGAGATGGTCGGTTTGCACCGCCAGGGCATCGCTTTGGTACAGCGCCAGCCAGTCGGCCATTTTCAGCGGATTGATGGTGTACGTGCGTTTTTCGTAGATCATGATGTTTTCCTGATTAGTGGGTGGAGTGTTGTGCCAGATGGCAGGCGGCGAGATAGCCAAACGTCAGCCCCGGGCCGAGGGTGATGCCGGGGCCCGGATAGGTGCCGGCCATCAGCGAATCCATGTCGTTTCCCACCGCGTACAGCCCCGGGATGGGGTTTCCTTGGGTATTGACGACCTGGGCATCGGCGGTGGTGACCAGGCCCCGTGAGGTCCCCAGATCGCCGGTATAAAGTTTGATGGCATAGAACGGCGCGCTGAGCAGGGGGGCATTACAGGCGTCAGGCTGATGGCCCGGATCGCCCATCGCCCGATTATAGCTGTTGCCGCCTTTAGCAAATTCCCGATCCACGCCCTGCGCGGCGTCGCGGTTGTAGCGGGCTACCGTCTCGCTCAGGGTTTGGGCATCCAGACCAAGCTGTTGCGCCAGCGCGGCCAGGGTATCGGCTTTGTGCAGATAGCCAGCGGCGACCAGGGCGTCATTATTGACCGGCGCCGGGCGCGCCAGTCCGAGGCCATAACGCTTCATCGCCTGGGCGTCGCAGAGTAAAAAACAGGGGGCATTTTCCGCTGCATCCTGCATTGCGCTGGCGAAATGGTGATAGGAGCTGGACTCGTTGACGAAGCGTACCGCCCGCTGATTGACGGCAATCACGCCCGGTTTTGCGCGATCGGTTACCAGATGGGGGAAGCGCTCCTCGCTGCCGTCGGCCCGGGTCAGCACCGATACCGGCGCCCAGAAAAAGTTGGAGGCCCGATCGGCTCCCTCGCGAGCGTTAAGCGCCGCCGCGAGATGCAGCGCGGCGCCATCGTTGGCCGGCGGCGACATGGTGAAGTGTTCGCGGGTATGTGGCCGATAGCGCGCCGCCAGCGCGCCCGCGGCGAAGCCGCCTGCGGCCAGCACCACCCCGCGCCGGGCGTGCAGCGTCTCTTTTTGCCCCTGATACTCAATCTCCACCCCGCGGACCGCGCCTTGCGCTTCGCACAGCGTCAGAACATTGACATTCAGCCTCAGGCTCATGCCTTTACGCAGCGCCGTTGTCGCCATGCGGGCAATCAGCGCATTGCCCATCGCCAGGCGGGTGCCGCGAGGGTACTTCACCCGGTCGCGGGCATAGCGCAGCAGCAGCCGGGTGCAATGGGCCAGGGAGCGCAGCGAGCGGCGCATGTCGAGAAAATGTTGAATATCGACGCGGTTGACCATCATCCCGCCAAACAGCAACATCCCCGGCGGCGGTGAACGCAGGTCGCGAAACGCGTCCCCCAGTTCACGGCCGTCATACTCCACCACCTCCAGCGCACGACCGACGTCGACTGCGCCGGGTTCATCCGGATAGTAATCGGGCGAGAGCGGACGCAGGCTGTACTTTACTGCCCCCTCACGCTCGAGAAAGGCCAGCGCCTCCCGCCCGGCGCTGACAAACGCTTCGGCGAGATCTTCACGGTACTGGCCCTCGCCGATAATGGTTCGCAGGTAGGTTTTCATCGCCTCGGCGCTACCGCTTTTGCCCTCGGCGCGCGCCTGGTCGGTATCGTGCAGCCACACGGCGCCGCCGGAGATGGCCGAGGTGCCGCCGAACTGGCCGGCTTTCTCCAGCATCAGCACCGACAGCCCTTTACAGCAGGCGGTGACCGCGGCGGCAAAACCGGCCGCGCCGCTGCCGATGACGATCACATCCCAGCTTTTCATGCCGCCGCTCCCTGCGCCTGCGGGATGGCGCCGATAAACTGGCCCATCAGCCTCATCTGCGCCAGCGCCATTTCCGGCCCGGTCTGTACTTTGCAACCACGGGCGGCGGCGAAAGTGAGCAACGGCGTCATCACCGGGGCGGTGACAACGTCGGCCACATGAGTGGCGCTGTCGAGCGTATCCAGCAGCGCCTGCGGTAGAGGCAGCTCATCAAATCCGGCCATGCCGGCCGGTGAGCCATTAACCAGTAGATCGAGGCCGTAAAGGGTGTCTGGCAGCGCGCTCAGTTGCACCGCCGGAAAGGCCTCAGCCAGAAGGTCATGCAGGCGCTGCCGGGTGGCCGGGGTTTGATCGTGCAGGGCCAGCCGACGGATCCCCGCCTCGCACAGTCCCCAGGCGATGGCGCTGCCGACGCCGCCGCAACCGGAGAGCAGCGCCTGCTTACCTGCCGGCTGAAAACCCTGCGCCTCGGCGGCGAGCTGAAAGCCGACGCCGTCCAGCATATCGCCCTGCAGGCGGCCATCCGCCAGCTTGCGGATCACATTGACGGCGTTGAGTCGGCGGGCGCGCGGCGTGAGGTCGTCGACCAGCGCGGCGGCGCGCTGCTTATGCGGCACCGTCACCAGCACGCCGGTCATGTTCTGCCAGCCGCGCAGAGCGTTAAGGTAGGCGGCCACCGCGTCCGGGGCGATATCCACCGGGATCATGACGCTGTCCATGTGCTGTTCGGCAAAGTAGCGGTTGAAGTTATCCGGTGATTTCACCTGGGCGATCGGATGACCAATCACGGCGACAACCTGGGTAGTTCCACTGACCATTTCAAACCTCATTTGTTAAATGAATGTTGTGAAAGTATTTCAGTGGAAGCTGGGAGCGACAACGCAGAATTCGGACATGTCGGTTGTTAATCGCACGAACGCTGCGATAATCGCAGGAAATTGATAATGATGTTGCAAAAATGTGAGCGAATATGCAAAACACCATTCATCCACGCGATCTGATCGTCGGTTTACAAAAAGGGCTGGCGCTAATTCAGCTTTTTTCCAAAACCTGCCCAAAGCTCACCGTCGCCCAGACGGCGAAAATGAGCGGCCTGACGCAAAGCGCCGCGCGACGTTTTCTGCTGACGCTCCTGCATGAGCGCTATCTGCAAACCGACGGGCGCTATTACTGGCTTACCCCAAAGACGCTGCGGCTTGGCCAGGCCTATGTCGATTCGGCGCAGTTTCCTCGCATGGTACGGCCGATTGTCGAATACATTGCCAGCCGGACCGAAGAGCACGCCTCGGTGGGGGTGGTGGATGAAGATGAACTGGTCTATATCGCCCGCAGTCGGCATACGCCGTTCAACTCTACGTCGGTGCGGCTTGGGGAGAGGGTGCCCATTTTCTGTACCGCCGGGGGGCGATTGTGGCTGGCTTCGCTGCCGGAAGCAGAGTGTGAGACCGTCCTGCAGCGCATAACCCGGGAACAACGTACCCCCTATACGGTGACCGATATCGCGTCGCTGATGGAGAAAATCGCCCAGGTACGGCGCCAGGGATACGCCACTATTGAGCAGGAGTTTGAGATTGGCATGCTGGTGCTGGCGGTGCCGTTAACCGACAGGGAAGGGACCTGGTGGGGGGCGCTGAGTCTGACCAGTCATCAATCGCGCACTTCGCTGGAAGCGTTATGCCGCGATCACCTCGATCTGCCCTACAGCGCGCAGGCGATGCTGGTGGGTTAAACAGGGCAGCCAGTGGCGCTGCCCTAAGATAGACGTCGCTTAGGCCGACGCTTTGGTCAGAAAGGTGTTCCAGTCGCTGGCCGCGTTATTCACGAAAGTATTCCAGCTGTTGCCGGCGGTGTTAACAAAGCTTCCCCAGTTTTCCTTTCCGGCGGTCACAAAGGTTTCCCAGTTTGACTGTCCGGTCAGGAAGGAACCAAACGCCATCGCGCTGTCGCCGACGAAGGAGGCAAATGCGGTGCCGGAGGTCAGAACAAAAGAGGTGAAGCCGACGCCAGAGTTGGCGACAAAGCTGGCGAAGCCGCTGGCTGCGCCGAACAGATTAAAGCCACCGGAGATATACTCCATTTCGTTCAGTGTTAACTCTTTCATTGCAATTCCTTGTAGTGATTATTTCCCAAAGGGGCAAGAGCCCCGGCGAAAGGTAGCATCGCAGGACCGTGCGGCGCGAGTGATGCCCGATGCGTACTGGCTCAATTTTTCCTCATTTTTTGATATGAAAGATAGCGGGAAAGCGTCGGAAGAGGGGAGGGAAGTATGAAATGAGAAAGAAAGCGATGATGAAACAGGAAAGAAAAAGCCCCGTAAATACGGGGCTTTAGATCGTACGGGAGTGCGTAATTATCTCACGTAAGCCAGCAGACTATGTGAATCCGGCACCATAAAGTCAACGGACATCATCACGGACAGCGCGGTGATGGCGACGATAGAAAAGACGAACAGCTTACGCGCCCAGACTTTATCATCGGCCACTTTATAGCCACGCAGCGCCATGCCCAGCCACCAGACGCTGACCGCTGCCGCCACGACCAGGTATTTATACCCGGCGTAGCCGCCCAGCGAGAGCATCAGGGTTGCCACGGCAAAGGCGACGATGTACAGCGTAATATGGTTTTTGGCGACCGAAATGCCTTTCACCACCGGCAGCACCGGAATATTCGCCGCCTGATAATCCTTAAAGCGGAAAATCGCGATGGCGTAGGAGTGAGGCATCTGCCACAGGCTAAAGATAGCCAGTAGGATCGCCGCACCGCTGTCGAAATCACCGGTGACCGCGCAGTAGCCAATCACCGGCGGCGCAGCGCCGGAGAGTGAGCCAATCAGCGTGCCGTAGACGGAGTGGCGTTTCATGTACAGGCTGTAGACGCCGACATAAACCACGAACCCCATCACCCCCAGCCAGCAGGCCAGCGGGTTAGCGCCGAACCACAGCAGCATGAAGCCAGCAATACCCAGCAAGGTGGCGTACACCAGCGAAGCTTCTGGCGAGATCAGCCCTTTGACCAGCACCCGGTTTTTCGTCCGTTCCATCTTACGATCGATGTCCCGGTCGATGTAGTTGTTGAATACACAACCCGAGGCGACCACCAGGGATACTCCAAGGAGCGTCCAGACGAACAGCGGATAGTCGATGTGGCCTTTGGAGGCCAGCAGGAAACCGCCGATCACGGAGATCAGGTTGCCAAAAATAATGCCTGGTTTCGTTACTTGCAGGTATTGCTTAAACATACTCGCCGCTCTTAGTGCATCATCATGTTGTAGTTCAGGTTCCACATAATCCAGATGGAGCCGACAACCACGATCGCAATGATGATTACGGTGAAGATAAATGCGGTCAGGTTCCAACCTTCATCGGACTTGCTGTTCATATGCAGGAAGTACACGAGGTGTACCACGATCTGCACCACAGCGGTCACCAGAATGGTGCCAAGGATAACCGCATGCGAGGCGGAGCCACTCATCACCATGGCGAACGGAATGACCGTCAGGATGATGGACAGGATAAATCCTGTCATGTAGCTCTTCACGCTGCCGTGAGAAGCGCCGCTATGATCGGTAGAATGACTCATTACATCGCCCCCATCAGATAGACAACCGAGAACACGCAGATCCACACGACGTCCAGGAAGTGCCAGAACAGGCTCAGGCACAGGATACGCGTGCGGTTAGTGCTGGTCAGGCCACGACGTGAAACCTGGAACATCAGCACCGCCATCCAGATAAGACCGGAGGTCACGTGCAGACCGTGGGTGCCGACCAGCGCGAAGAACGCGGACAGGAAGCCACTACGATCCGGACCAAAGCCTTCCATGATCAGGTGATGGAATTCATAGATTTCCATCCCGATAAATCCGGCGCCAAACAACCAGGTCAACGCCAGCCAGGAAACCACCTGGCTTTTGTTGTTTTTGTACATGGCGATAGCCGCCATGCCGTAGGTGATGGAGCTGAACAGCAGCAGTGCGGTTTCAACCAGAACGAACGGCAGTTCGAAAATATCTTTGCCCGTCGGTCCGCCGGCCGTGCCGTTCACCAGAACGGCATAGGTAGCAAACAGCGTAGCGAAGATAATGCAGTCGCTCATCAGGTAGATCCAGAAACCGAATACCTTCATCGGTCCTGTATCATGGTGCCCGTGTTCATGCGCGTGGGCAGTATGCGCAAGAGTATCAGTTGCCATTTTTCAGCCCTGCTTTGTTAATCTCATCGAAATGCTGTTTTTCCAGTTTTTCGACTTCTGCAACCGGTACGTAGTAATCCACGTCCTCGTCAAAGCTCTTAATAATCCAGGTCGCTACGATGCCGATGAAGCTGGCGATCGCCATCCACCAGATATGCCAGATCATGGCGAAACCAAATACCGTAGCGAAGGCGGCAATCACGATGCCGGCGCCGCTGTTTTTCGGCATATGAATTTCTTCATAGTGAGCAGGCTGTTTGTACGCTTCACCTTTCTCTTTCATTTCCCAGAAGGCATCACGTTCGTGAACCTGAGGAACGATAGCGAAGTTGTAGAACGGCGGTGGAGAAGAGGTTGCCCACTCCAGCGTACGGCCACCCCACGGGTCACCGGTCAGGTCGCGGTTCTGATCGCGGTCGCGAATAGACACGTAGAACTGAATCAGCTGGCACAGAATACCGCAGGCGATCAGCGCCGCACCGCAAGCTGCAATAACCAGCATCGGGTGGAACTGCGGATCGATCTGCTGGCTCAGACGACGGGTCATACCCATGAAGCCCAGCACGTACAGCGGCATAAACGCCACGAAGAAGCCGATGATCCAGAACCAGAAAGCGCGTTTGCCCCAGGTTTCGTTCAGGGTGAAGCCAAAGGCTTTCGGCCACCAGTAGGTCAGACCTGCGAAGCAACCGAACACTACGCCGCCGATGATAACGTTATGGAAGTGCGCAATCAGGAACAGGCTGTTGTGCAGAACGAAGTCCGCGCCCGGTACCGCCAGCAGCACGCCGGTCATCCCACCTACGGAGAAGGTCACGATAAAGCCGATAGTCCACATCATCGCCGAGTTGAAGACGATGCGACCCTGATACATGGTGAACAGCCAGTTGAAGATCTTAACCCCGGTCGGGATCGCGATAATCATGGTAGTAATACCGAAGAAGGCGTTTACGTTCGCGCCAGCACCCATGGTGAAGAAGTGGTGCAGCCAAACGATGAACGACAGAACGGTAATACAGACGGTTGCCCATACCAGAGAGGTGTAACCGAACAGACGCTTACGCGAGAAGGTCGCGGCGATTTCGGAGAAGACCCCGAACACCGGCAGAACCAGGATGTACACTTCCGGGTGACCCCAGGCCCAAATCAGGTTGATGTACATCATCATGTTGCCACCCATATCGTTGGTAAAGAAATGGGTGCCCAGGTAACGATCCAGGGTCAGCAGCGCGATGGTGACGGTCAGAATTGGGAACGAGGCGATAATCAGGATGTTAGCGCACAGAGATGCCCAGGAGAATACCGGCATCTTGAACATGGTCATGCCCGGGGCGCGCATCTTGATAATGGTCACGAAGAAGTTAATACCGGTCAGGGTAGTACCGATACCGGAGAGCTGCAGCGCCCAAATCCAGTAATCAACCCCTACGCCAGGACTGTACTCAATTCCCGACAGCGGCGGATAGGCCAGCCAACCGGTCTGCGCGAACTCACCAACGCCCAGAGACAGGTTAACCAGAATCACGCCCACAACGGTGAACCAGAAGCTCAGGTTGTTGAGGAACGGGAAGGCTACGTCGCGCGCGCCGAGCTGAAGCGGAACCACCAGGTTCATCAGACCGATAACAAACGGCATCGCCACGAAGAAGATCATGATAACGCCGTGGGCGGTAAAGATCTGATCGTAGTGATGAGGCGGCAGGAAGCCGGCTTCCCCGGCCGAAGCCAGCACCTGCTGGCTACGCATCATGATGGCGTCAGCAAAGCCACGCAGCAGCATGACGATTGCCACGATAACGTACATGATACCGAGACGTTTGTGGTCGACAGAAGTCAGCCACTCGTTCCATAGGTAGGACCACTTACCGAAGTAAGTGATGGCTGCCAGAAGCGCCAGTCCCCCAATGATAATCGCAGCCACCGTTACCACGATAATAGGTTCGTGGTAGGGCACTGCATCCAGTGTAAGTTTTCCGAACATCGTTTTCTTCCTCGGCCCCTTAGTGAGCGGTTTCCGCGTGGCTCATGTCCATGCCTTCCATCCCGTCGTGAGCAGCGTGCTCGCCTTCAGGTTTAGACATGTTCATGCTCTCGTGAGACATGAATTTGTTCACAACATCTTTGAACAGATCCGGTTTCACGTTAGAGAAATATTCCACTTTGTTGTATTCGCTAGGCACAGCCACTTTCTCGAACGCGGCCATGGAGTCCATGGAGTTCGGAGACTGTTTCGCTTTTGCAACCCACTGATCGAAAGTCGCCCGATCCGGGGTGGCAATCGCTTTGAACTTCATACCTGAGAAGCCCGGGCCACTGTAGCTAGCGGAGATACCGTCATAAGTACCAGCTTCGTCAGCAATGAGGTGCAGCTGAGTCTGCATACCGGCCATTGCATAAATCTGGCTACCTAAGCGCGGAATAAAGAACGAGTTCATCACCGAGTTAGAGGTCACTTTGAAGTGTACCGGTACGTTCGCCGGGAAGGCGATTTCGTTAACGGTAGCAATACCCTGTTCCGGATAGATAAAGAACCATTTCCAGTCCATCGATACGACTTCGATGGTGATTGGCTTCTCGTCATGGACAAGCGGTTTGCTTGGCTCCAGTGCGTGAGTGGTTTTCCAGGTCAGAACGGCCAGGAACAGGATGATCAGAATAGGTACCGTCCAGACCACAGCTTCCACTTTGTTGGAGTGTGACCAGTTCGGGCTATACTTCGCATCTTTATTGCTCGCGCGATACTTCCAGGCAAATCCTACTGCCATCAAGACGGCGGGAATAACGACAATCATCATCAGGCCGAAGGCCGTCAGAATCAAAGAGCGTTGCTCCAGTCCAATCTGTCCTTTTGGGTCAAGGAGTGCAGAATCACAACCACTGAGTAATACAGTACCTGCGATTAATGACATCCATCCCAAACTTTTATTGTATTTCCTGAGTCTCATTGAACGACCTCAATTCCACGGGATCTGGTGGCGTTTAAAGTGTATGGGCATTTTACGGTAAGGTTGCATTACTGTAAACATGATTGGATCTCTGTCAGTTCTGTGTTAGCGGCTTCTGCTTGGTTTGTCACATATGTAACGTAGTGTTACTTAATCGCTTGCAAAGCCTGATTTTCGCGGGATTGATAACGAAAGGGATAAGAAAAGGAGTGCTTAGCGGCTAATGGGCATAACCACCCACAAATTAGAACAATTGTTTAACATTTAATTATCAAATAAAAGACATTGTGAAAACGAAAAATAAAATCCCCGGAGCTGAATCGGTTAAATTATTTAAAGAGTCGAACGAAAACTGTCAATAATTTCCAGAAATCAAAAACGCACAAAACAACAAATAGCGCGGCGGACAATATAAAAGCGTTAATAAGCCGTTATAATTACGTTTCGTAATTACAACGGCTAATAATGATGCTGGATCCTTAAATCAGGCGGGTTTTACGCAGCGCCAGATAGTCAAGCAGGCCGCCGAACAAAATCCCGCCGACGGCGGTGAGCGCGGCAACCTCCAGCAGGCCGGACAGGAAGGAGAACGACGTATAATCCAGCGCGTTGAGGATCAGCAGCGCCAGCCACACCGCGAGCAGCAGGCAGCCCAGTGTCAGGATCCCCAGCGCCAGCGCATAGGCCTGCGGGAACTCGCTACGCGGCATAAAGCTTGCGGTGCGTTGGGTATGCTCAAGCGTTTGCCGGCACAGCAGCAATAGGGCAATCCCCGGCACCGCCGCAACGACAGAGAAGAGATAGAAGCTCGACCAGCCGTGAGCCTCGACAAACCAGCCGGCAATCGGCCCAACGTATACGCGACCGACCGCAGAGAGCGCCGAGAGCAGCGCGAACTGGGTGGCGGAGAACGACTTATTACATAGCGTCATCAGCAGCGCGACAAATGCCGCCGTCCCCATTCCCCCGCACAGGTTTTCAAAGAATACCGCGGTCGCCATGGAATAGAGGTGCTTATCGGTAATCGACAGCAGCCAGTAGCCGGCGTTAGAGACCCCCTGCAGCAAACCGAAAATGAGCAGTGCCCGAAACAGCGTCAGCCGCTGCATCAGGACGCCGCCGTACAGGGCGCCGAGAATGGTGGCGAACAGGCCTAAGGTTTTGTTCACCATTCCCACTTCGCCAGCGTCAAATCCCACGCCGCGGATCAGGAAGGTGGTGGTCAGGCTCATGGCAAACGCATCGCCAAGCTTATAAAGGACGATGAGCAGCAGAATCAGCCAGGCGTTGTTGCGGCCGAAAAAATCGCGCAGCGGTTCGGCTACCGCCTGCTCGAGCGATCTGGGAACCGGGATAACGTCGCTCGGTTCGGGCGCCAGCAGCGTGGCGATAATGCAGGGCACCAGCAGCGCCGCCATCAGCCAGTACATCCCCTGCCAGCCGAGATAGCGGTCGGCAAGCCACAGGGCCAGTCCACCGGAGACCAGCATCCCCAGGCGATAGCCCAGCACGCTGATCGCGGCGCCGGCGCCACGCTCTTCTGCTGGCAACACGTCGGTTTTCCAGGCGTCGAACACAATATCCTGCGACGCCGAGCAGAAGGCGATCACCACCGCCAGCGCCGCCATCCAGCGTAATTGGGTGACCGGCTCAAGAAAGCCCATCGCCGCGATCGCCAGCAGGAGTAATACCTGGGTGGTCAACAGCCAACCGCGACGACGCCCAAGAAACGGCGGCGTATAGCGGTCCATCAGCGGGGACCAGAGGAATTTAAAGACATAGGCCTGGCCGACGAGCGAGAAAAAACCGATCGTTTTCAGATCGATATTTTCCACCGTCATCCAGGCCTGCAGGGTACCGGAGGTGAGAGCCAGCGGCAGACCGGAGGCGAAACCAAGGATCAGCAAAATGGCTGATTTCGGCTGCTGAAAAATGCGTAAGTAATGACTGGACATAGCATAAAGCACGAACCCGGCGGAGGCCGGGTTCGCGATAGCATTAACGCGCGTTTTGCTTGATGAAATCGTGGATGCTGGTGTCCTGCGCCATATCGGCGATGGTATCGGTCAGGACGCTGTTGACGGCATCAGCGATGTTTTTGTTCGAGGCCTGGAAGGCGCCTTCAACGGAGTAGCTGGCGCGGTAGTTTTTGGTCATTTTCGTGCCGTTTGCCGCGGTGGCGATGATGGCGATATCGGCTTTGGTGGCGATGTTATAGCGCACGTTACCCTGAGAGACGTCAGCATAGAGTTTGTTGACGATGATCTGCAGATCGACCGCGCCGTTCGGGCCAATCATGTAGCCGCGAGACGTCATCTGTTTCTCCAGCACTTCCTGCAGCAGGAAGCGCAGATCGCGGGAGGCGGTGAGAGTGACCAGCTGATTGTCACGCGTCACTTTCGCCAGCGCCTGGTCCGGACGCTGATCGGCGCCGTTGATGCTGACGGTCACGCCCATCAGGCTTGGATCCTGCTGCGGCAGCGTGATTTTCGGCGATACTTCAATGGTGGTCGGCGGCGTGGCGCATCCTGCCAGCATAAACATGGCGACCAACGGGAAAAGAATCTTCTTAAGCATGTTCAGGTCTCAACGCATGGTGTTGTTATAAGGAAAATTACCGCCATCATAGCATTGCCAACGGCAAGGGGAAGTGGCAACGCGTGTAAATCCATCGTGCTGGCGGTTTTCTGAGCGTCCCGCCACGGTTAATGGCTCGTTCCCCGACGGATTTGGCGACCAGAGCCAGTAAACGTGATACTTTTGAATGAAAATATCAGAACAATGCTAATTTTTTGTTGTTTTCTCCTAATGGAAGCGGTAAAAGCGGCTAACATTTAAATGGAGTGGCGGCATCTCAGCGTTGTCGGAGGAGAAAATTCATGATGATACGTGAACAGATCGAAGCAAAACTTAGAGCAGCGTTCGACCCGATGTATCTCGAAGTCGTGGATGAAAGTTATCGTCACAACGTCCCTGCGGGCTCTGAAAGTCATTTTAAAGTGGTGTTAGTGAGCGATCGCTTCACTGGCGAGCGTTTCCTCAATCGCCACCGTATGATCTACGGCACGCTAACCGAGGAGCTGTCGAATACGGTGCATGCCCTGGCGCTGCACACCTATACGATTAAAGAATGGGAAGCATTACAGGATACGGTATTTGCTTCGCCGCCGTGCCGCGGCGCAGGGAGTATCGCTTAGAAATCCCATTTGCAACCGCTGGCGCTTTTCCAGTATGTTGCTTGCAGATTTAGCAAAAACGGCCTACGGGCCGTTTTGTTTTGCCTGGAAAATGCGCAAAGTCAGCGCTTTTGCGGGCAAATTTGAGCGGGAAATGTGAAAAATGCCGCAGCATCAGGCGACAACCGTTCTCGACTCACAAAAGTGATGCCGCTATAATGCCGCGTCTTATATATGAATGTCTTCGGGATGATTCTGACGACAGGGAATGTGTTTCTGATTTGAAGAGGGCATCCCGGTTCTGCGAAGCCACCTACACGCGCTTCCAGAGTTGACCGAGCACTGTGATTTTTTTGAGGTAACAAGATGCAAGTTTCAGTTGAAACCACTCAGGGCCTTGGGCGCCGTGTAACGATTACTATCGCCGCTGACAGCATCGAGAATGCTGTCAAAAGCGAGCTGGTCAACGTAGCGAAAAAAGTTCGCATTGACGGCTTCCGTAAAGGCAAAGTGCCGATGAATATTGTTGCTCAGCGCTATGGCGCTTCCGTTCGCCAGGACGTGCTGGGCGACCTGATGAGCCGTCATTTCGTTGACGCGATCATCAAAGAAAAAATCAATCCGGCCGGCGCGCCGAACTACGTTCCGGGCGAATACAAACTGGGCGAAGACTTCACCTACGCGGTAGAGTTCGAAGTGTATCCGGAAGTTGAACTGCAGGGTCTGGACGCGATCGAAGTTGAAAAACCGGTTGTTGAAGTCACCGACGCTGACGTTGATACCATGCTGGAAACTCTGCGCAAGCAGCAGGCGACCTGGAAAGAAAAAGAAGGCGCGGTTGACGCTGAAGATCGCGTAACCATCGACTTCACCGGTTCTGTTGACGGCGAAGAGTTCGAAGGCGGCAAAGCCTCTGACTTCGTACTGGCGATGGGCCAGGGTCGCATGATCCCGGGCTTCGAAGACGGTATCAAAGGCCACAAAGCGGGTGAAGAGTTCACCATCGACGTGACCTTCCCGGAAGAGTACCACGCAGAAAACCTGAAAGGTAAAGCGGCTAAGTTCGTTATCAACCTGAAGAAAGTCGAAGAGCGTGAACTGCCTGAGCTGACCGAAGAGTTCATCAAACGTTTCGGCGTGGAAGATGGTTCCGTCGCTGGCCTGCGCGCTGAAGTGCGTAAAAATATGGAACGCGAGCTGAAAGGCGCTGTGCGTAACCGCGTGAAGTCTCAGGCTATCGAAGGTCTGGTTAAAGCCAACGAGATCGACGTTCCGGCTGCCCTGATCGACAGCGAAATCGACGTGCTGCGTCGTCAGGCTGCTCAGCGTTTCGGCGGCAACGAGAAACAGGCTCTGGAACTGCCGCGCGAGCTGTTCGAAGAGCAGGCTAAACGTCGCGTCGTTGTTGGTCTGCTGCTGGGCGAAGTGATCCGCACCAACGAGCTGAAAGCTGACGAAGAGCGCGTAAAAGCCCTGATCGAAGAGATGGCTTCTGCGTACGAAGATCCGTCTGAAGTCGTTGAGTTCTACAGCAAGAACAAAGAGCTGATGGACAATATGCGCAACGTGGCGCTGGAAGAGCAGGCTGTTGAAGCCGTGCTGGCGAAAGCCAAAGTGTCTGAAAAAGCCACTTCCTTCAACGAACTGATGAACCAGCAGGCGTAATTTCGCCGCTATCGTTTAAGGTTCGAGCAAAAACCCGTTGCCGAAAGGCGGCGGGTTTTTTTTTAAGATAATGATAGCCACAGGCACGGTGCGAAAACGCATTAACCATGATAGCGTTACAGCAAAAGCTTGTTATGCTTGAAATATGGCAACACCATCCCCATTACCGGGGGAGGCAACTGCATCCGCAATCGCACGCGTATTGAAGAGGCGGTGACGCATTCAGCGGATAGAAACTGTGGCTGATAATCCGTCCGTAAGGTTACAATCAGTGCAGCAGGTATTTTAAAATTACTCCAGGAGACGGAAATGTCATACAGTGGCGAACGAGACAACTTTGCACCCCATATGGCCCTGGTGCCGATGGTCATTGAACAGACCTCACGCGGTGAACGTTCTTTTGATATCTACTCCCGTCTGCTTAAGGAACGCGTCATTTTTCTGACCGGCCAGGTCGAAGACCACATGGCAAACCTGATCGTGGCGCAGATGCTGTTTCTGGAAGCGGAAAACCCGGAAAAAGACATTTACCTGTACATTAACTCTCCGGGCGGGGTAATCACCGCCGGGATGTCGATTTATGACACCATGCAGTTCATCAAGCCGGATGTCAGCACCATCTGTATGGGGCAGGCCGCTTCTATGGGCGCGTTCCTGCTGACCGCCGGGGCGAAAGGCAAGCGCTTCTGCCTGCCGAACTCCCGCGTGATGATCCACCAGCCGCTGGGCGGCTATCAGGGACAGGCGACGGATATTGAGATCCACGCCCGTGAAATCCTGAAGGTGAAAGGACGCATGAATGAGCTGATGGCGCATCATACCGGCCAGTCTCTTGAGCAGATTGAGCGTGACACCGAGCGTGACCGCTTCCTGTCTGCTGCGGAAGCCGTGGAGTACGGGCTGGTCGACTCTATTTTGACCCATCGTAATTGATGCCCAAGGCGCAAGGGTGCCGCTTTACGCTTCATCCTTCTCGCTACGTCTGTGCGAGCGGTTGGCTTTTATTCGGCCGCTTGTCTGGCAGGCTTGCGGCCGGTGGCTTCGCTACCGGCTCGATGTAGCGCGAAGGATTTTGTGTATATACTAATGAAGGGCGGCACAACGCTATATGGCGGCTTGCGCCTGAGAATGGCATTTGCGTCGTCGTGTGCGGCACAAAGAACTTAAAAAGAGGTTTGGACTCATGACAGATAAACGCAAAGATGGATCGGGCAAATTGTTGTATTGCTCTTTTTGCGGCAAAAGCCAGCATGAAGTGCGTAAGCTGATCGCCGGGCCATCCGTGTATATCTGCGACGAATGCGTTGATTTATGTAACGACATCATTCGCGAAGAGATTAAAGAAGTGGCGCCGCACCGCGAGCGCAGCGCGCTGCCGACGCCGCACGAGATTCGCCACCACCTTGATGACTACGTCATCGGTCAGGAACAGGCGAAGAAGGTGTTGGCGGTCGCGGTATACAACCACTACAAGCGTCTGCGCAATGGCGATACCAGCAATGGCGTAGAGCTGGGTAAAAGCAACATCCTGCTGATCGGGCCGACCGGTTCCGGTAAAACGCTGCTGGCGGAAACGCTGGCGCGCCTGCTGGATGTGCCGTTTACCATGGCGGACGCCACTACCCTGACCGAAGCCGGTTATGTGGGTGAGGACGTCGAAAATATCATTCAGAAACTGCTGCAGAAGTGCGATTACGACGTGCAGAAAGCGCAGCGCGGCATCGTTTATATCGACGAAATCGACAAAATTTCGCGTAAATCCGATAACCCGTCGATTACGCGCGACGTCTCAGGCGAAGGCGTGCAGCAGGCGCTGCTGAAGCTTATCGAAGGGACCGTTGCCGCCGTTCCGCCGCAGGGCGGGCGTAAACATCCGCAGCAGGAGTTCCTGCAGGTTGATACCTCCAAGATCCTGTTTATCTGCGGCGGCGCGTTCGCTGGCCTGGACAAAGTGATTTCCCACCGTGTGGAAACCGGCTCCGGCATTGGTTTTGGCGCGACGGTAAAAGCGAAGTCCGACAAAGCGAGCGAAGGGGAACTGCTGGCTCAGGTCGAGCCGGAAGATCTGATCAAGTTTGGTCTGATCCCGGAGTTCATCGGCCGTCTGCCGGTAGTGGCGACCCTGAACGAGCTGAGCGAAGAAGCCCTGATCCAGATCCTGAAAGAGCCGAAAAACGCCCTGACCAAGCAGTATCAGGCGCTGTTTAGCCTTGAAGGCGCAGAGCTCGAATTCCGCGACGAAGCGCTGGACGCTATCGCCAAGAAAGCGATGGCGCGTAAAACCGGCGCCCGTGGCCTGCGCTCAATTGTGGAAGCGGCGCTGCTGGATACCATGTATGACCTGCCTTCGATGGAAGATGTCGAAAAAGTGGTCATTGATGAGTCGGTTATCGCCGGTCAGAGCAAACCGCTGCTGATCTACGGCAAACCGGAAGCTCAGCAGGCATCTGGTGAATAATTAACCATTTCACTCAAGCAGTTAACAAAAAGGGGGGATTTTATCTCCCCTTTTATTTTTCCTGCATTCCCGCCGTTGAATGTGTGGAATACATCCCCATATACTGGATTACATATTAACGACGATGCAGTGGAGTGTGGCGTCGTCGGCTACCTGGCGGACTTTAAACTAAGAGAGAGCTCTATGAATCCTGAGCGTTCTGAACGCATTGAAATCCCCGTATTGCCATTGCGCGATGTGGTGGTTTATCCGCACATGGTCATACCCCTGTTCGTAGGGCGGGAAAAATCTATCCGTTGCCTCGAAGCGGCCATGGACCATGATAAAAAAATCATGCTGGTTGCGCAGAAAGAAGCGTCGACGGATGAGCCGGGTGTAAACGATCTTTTCACCGTTGGAACCGTGGCGTCTATTTTGCAGATGCTGAAGCTGCCGGACGGCACCGTGAAGGTGCTGGTCGAAGGGCTGCAGCGTGCTCGCATTTCTGCGCTGTCTGATAATGGCGAGCATTTCTCGGCGAAAGCGGAGTATCTCGACTCGCCGGCGATTGACGAACGCGAGCAGGAAGTGCTGGTTCGCACCGCTATCAGCCAGTTTGAAGGCTATATCAAGCTGAACAAGAAGATCCCACCGGAAGTGCTGACGTCGCTGAACAGCATCGACGATCCGGCGCGCCTGGCGGATACCATCGCGGCGCACATGCCGCTGAAGCTGGCTGACAAGCAGTCTGTGCTTGAGATGTCCGACGTTAACGAACGTCTGGAATATCTGATGGCGATGATGGAATCGGAAATCGATCTGCTGCAGGTTGAGAAGCGCATTCGCAACCGCGTCAAAAAGCAGATGGAGAAATCTCAGCGCGAGTACTATCTGAACGAGCAAATGAAAGCGATTCAGAAAGAACTCGGCGAGATGGACGACGCCCCGGACGAAAACGAAGCGCTGAAGCGTAAGATCGACGCGGCGAAAATGCCGAAAGAGGCGAAAGAAAAAACCGAAGCGGAACTGCAGAAGCTGAAGATGATGTCGCCGATGTCAGCGGAAGCGACAGTCGTGCGTGGCTACATCGACTGGATGGTGCAGGTGCCGTGGAATGCGCGCAGTAAGGTCAAAAAAGACCTGCGTCAGGCCCAGGAGATCCTCGATACCGATCACTATGGCCTGGAGCGCGTGAAGGATCGCATCCTTGAATATCTCGCGGTGCAGAGCCGGGTGAACAAAATCAAGGGGCCAATCCTTTGTCTGGTGGGACCGCCGGGGGTAGGTAAAACCTCGCTGGGTCAATCCATCGCCAAAGCGACCGGACGGAAATACGTTCGTATGGCGCTTGGCGGCGTGCGCGATGAAGCGGAAATCCGCGGTCATCGTCGGACCTACATTGGCTCGATGCCGGGCAAACTGATCCAGAAAATGGCGAAAGTGGGGGTCAAAAACCCGCTGTTCCTGTTGGACGAGATCGACAAAATGTCTTCCGACATGCGCGGCGACCCGGCTTCCGCGTTGCTTGAGGTGCTGGATCCGGAACAGAACGTGGCCTTTAACGACCACTACCTGGAAGTGGATTACGATCTCAGCGACGTGATGTTCGTGGCGACTTCCAACTCCATGAACATTCCGGCGCCGCTGTTGGACCGTATGGAAGTGATTCGTCTCTCCGGCTATACCGAAGATGAAAAACTGAACATCGCCAAACGTCATCTGCTGCCGAAGCAGATCGAACGTAACGCGCTGAAGAAAGGCGAGCTGACCGTTGACGATAGCGCCATTATCGGCATTATTCGTTACTACACGCGGGAAGCGGGGGTACGTAGCCTGGAGCGTGAAATCTCCAAGCTGTGCCGCAAGGCCGTTAAGCAACTGCTGCTGGATAAATCGCTGAAACACATCGAAATTAACGGTGAGAATCTGCATGATTATCTCGGCGTACAGCGCTTCGACTATGGCCGCGCCGATAGTGAGAACCGCGTCGGTCAGGTGACCGGTCTGGCGTGGACGGAAGTGGGCGGCGATCTGCTGACCATCGAAACCGCCTGCGTGCCGGGCAAAGGCAAGCTGACCTACACCGGCTCGCTTGGCGAGGTGATGCAGGAGTCGATTCAGGCTGCGCTGACGGTGGTACGTTCGCGGGCTGACAAGCTGGGCATTAACGCCGACTTCTACGAGAAGCGTGACATTCACGTGCACGTGCCGGAAGGGGCGACGCCTAAGGATGGTCCGAGCGCGGGTATTGCCATGTGCACGGCGCTGGTCTCCTGCCTGACCGGCAACCCGGTACGCGCTGATGTGGCGATGACCGGTGAAATCACTCTGCGTGGTCAGGTGCTGCCGATCGGCGGTCTGAAGGAAAAACTGCTGGCGGCGCATCGCGGCGGCATTAAGACTGTTCTGATTCCTGATGAGAACAAACGCGACCTTGAAGAAATTCCGGATAACGTTATCGCCGATTTGGATATCCATCCGGTGAAACGAATCGAGGAAGTTCTGACACTTGCGCTGCAGAACGAACCGTTCGGCATGCAGGTTGTGACCGCGAAATAGTGATTCTGCGCAAATTGCGCTAATAAAAATAGGGCTGGTAAGTCATTTCGGACTTGCCAGCCTTTTTTTGTGTAGCTAACTTAGATCGCTGGCAGGGGGGTCATCGACAACTGCTGTTGTAAGGGCATGACAGTCCTGATATAACTGCTGCGCGGTCGCACTATGAAGGACTCAGGTGCGATATAAATTATAAAGAGAGGAAGAGAACAGTGAATAAATCTCAACTGATTGACAAAATTGCTGCGGGTGCGGACATTTCTAAAGCTGCAGCTGGACGTGCGTTAGATGCTTTAATCGCTTCTGTTACTGAATCTCTGCAGGCTGGGGATGACGTTGCGCTGGTAGGTTTTGGTACCTTTGCTGTTAAAGAACGTGCCGCCCGTACTGGTCGCAACCCGCAAACAGGTAAAGAAATTACTATCGCTGCCGCAAAAGTGCCGGGCTTCCGTGCTGGTAAAGCGCTGAAAGACGCGGTGAACTGATCGGCTTTCCCGTCAGGGAATGTGACGAAGTACAAGGGCGCATCGTGAGATGTGCCTTTTTTATTGCCTTTTCAGACCACTTTATGTGTGTTTATCGCCACTTGTGGGCTGACAATCACCCTGTTTTCTTGTCAAAATACGTCCTCACGCGCGGCGGCCATCACGTGCTATGCTGCGCGAGCTAAAGTCATCTACAGCGGAGCGTTGTTACACCATGATGGACAACCTACGCACGGCCGCCAACAGCGTCGTGCTCAAGATTATTTTCGGTATCATTATCGTCTCGTTCATTTTGACCGGGGTGAGTGGTTACCTGATTGGCGGTGGCAAAAACTATGCCGCAAAAGTGAATGGCCAGGAGATTGGCCGTGGGCAGTTTGAAAACGCCGTCGCCAGCGAACGTAACCGTATGCAGCAGCAGCTTGGCGATCAATTCTCCGAGCTGGCGGCGAACGAAAACTACATGAAAACCATGCGCCAGCAGGTGCTGAACCGCCTGATCGATGAGTCGCTTCTGGATCAGTATGCCCGCGAGCTGGGCCTCAGCATCAGCGATGAGCAGGTGAAGCAGGCGATCTTCCAGACCCAGGCGTTCCAGACGAACGGTAAGTTCGACAACCAGCGTTTCAGCGGTATTGTCGCCCAGATGGGGATGACCACCGATCAGTACGCCCAGGCGCTGCGTAACCAGCTGACCACGCAGCAGCTGATTAACGCCATTGCGGGTACCGACTTCATGCTGCCGGGCGAGTCCGATCAGCTGGCGGCGCTGGTATCTCAACAGCGGGTGGTCCGCGAAGCGACCATCAACGTAAATGCCCTGGCGGCAAAACAGACCGCCAGCGATGAGGAAATCAACGTCTTCTGGCAGCAGAATCAGGCCCGTTTTATGGCGCCGGAGCAGTTCCGCGTCAGCTACATCAAAATGGATGCCGCCAGCATGCAGGAGAGCGCCTCTGACGACGAGATTCAGTCATGGTACGACCAGCACAAGGATCAGTTCACTCAGCCGCAGCGCAGCCGCTACAGCGTGATTCAGACCAAAACTGAAGCCGATGCGAAAGCGGTACTGGCCGAGCTGCAAAAAGGAGCGGACTTCGCCACGCTGGCGAAAGAAAAATCGACCGATATTATCTCTGCCCGCAACGGTGGCGATATGGGGTGGATGGAAGATGCCTCTACCGTGCCTGAGCTGAAAGATGCCGGGCTGAAAGAGAAAGGCCAGCTGTCTGGCGTGATCAAATCCTCGGTTGGCTTCCTGGTAGCTCGTCTGGACGACGTCCAGCCGGCGCAGGTGAAGCCGCTGGCTGACGTGCGTAATGACATTGCGGCGAAAGTGAAGCAGGAAAAAGCGTTGGATGCTTACTACGCGCTGCAGCAGAAGGTGAGCGATGCGGCCAGCAACGATAATGAATCGCTGGCGAGCGCAGCGCAGGTCGCCGGGCTGAAGGTCGTAGAAACCGGCTGGTTTGGCCGCGATAACCTGCCGGAGGAGCTGAACTTTAAACCGGTCGCTGACGCTATTTTCAACGGCGGTCTGGTGGGTGAGAACGGCGCGCCGGGCAGCAACTCCGATATCATTACCGTTGACGGCGATCGCGCTTTTGTTCTGCGCATTAGCGAACACAAAGCCGAGGCGGTGAAGCCGCTTGCCGAAGTGAAGGCACAGGTTAGCGATATCGTTAAGCACAATAAAGCGGAACAGCAGGCGAAACTGGAGGCCGACAAGCTGCTGGCGGCGCTGAAAGACGGCAAAGGCGATGAAGCGATGAAGGCGGCTGGCCTGAGCTTTGGCGCGCCGCAGACGCTTTCTCGTACCGGCCAGGATCCGCTGAGCCAGCTGGCATTTACCCTGCCGCTGCCGCAGCAGGGTAAACCGGTCTACGGCGTGGGCAGCAATATGCAAGGCGATGTGGTGCTGGTAGCGCTGGATGAGGTGAAAGCCGGCAGCATGCCGGAAGAGCAGAAGAAGGCCATGGTTCAGGGGATCACCCAGAACAATGCCCAAATCGCTTTCGAAGCGCTGATGAGCAACCTGCGCAAGGCGGCGAAAATTAAGCTCGGCGACAGCATCGACCAGCAGCAGTAATTTCGCGTCGTCTCGCAAAAATGAGCAACACGATGTAATCCTCAAGGGCCGCTTTCGCGGCCCTTTCCATTTCTGTGATTTGCCTTTTGTCGACTATCCGCACTGACGCTATCGTGACCTTGCTGTCTACACACAAGGAGATATCAGCATGAAATATGGAATAAAAGCACTGATGGCCGCGGGCGTTCTGGTTTTTGCGGTAGGGGTACAGGGGGCGCTGGCGGCACCCGCCAGCGGCAAAGCGGCGGTGAATAAAGAAAATGTGCAGGCGTCCTCTTCGGCGAAGGCGGAAGCGGTGCCCGGCGAGTCTGACAACGGGGCGACAAAGGTCAGCATTAACCGCGCCAGCGCCGAACAGCTGGCGCAGGCGTTAAATGGCGTAGGATTGAAAAAAGCCCAGGCTATTGTCAGCTACCGCGAAGAGTACGGGCCGTTCAAAACCCTCGATGATCTGAAGCAGGTCCCGGGAATGGGGAGCGCGTTGGTGGAGCGCAATTTAGCCCATCTGACGCTGTAAATTTTATGCCAGACCTTGCACAGCGGTGATTTTTTGCCAGGATAAAGAGGTTGCATCAAGTGGTGTGACCTCTTACCTCATAAACAACAATAACAGAAAGGCATTAGTGCTATGCAGACACAAATTAAAGTTCGCGGCTATCATCTGGACGTCTACCAGCATGTGAACAACGCTCGCTACCTGGAGTTCCTTGAGGAAGCCCGCTGGGACGGCCTGGAAAACAGCCCCGCGTTTCAGTGGATGATGGAGAAAAACATCGCCTTCGTGGTGGTGAATATCAATATTAACTATCGTCGTCCGGCGGTACTGGGCGATGTGCTGACGGTGAGCAGCAAACTGGAGCAACTCAACGGCAAAAGCGGCACCCTAAGCCAGGTGGTCACCCTCAACCCCAATGGCGAAGTAGTGGCCGATGCGCTGATTACCTTCGTTTGTATCGATTTGAAAACCCAGAAGGCGCTGCCGCTGGAAGGGGAATTGCGTGCGAAACTTGACCAGATGAACCTGCGCTGACAACCGTCGTGCGAGTGGCTGGCCCACGGCAGGTGATGAACCCGTAGCCCCGGTAAGCATCGCGCCACCGGGGAATTTGAGTCAAAGCTCCGGTAAATCGATCCCCGGAGATTATGCCTGCGCCAGTCCGGTTTTTTGCTGCATAACCGCCATTACCCCGACCTTGTCCGCCAGATACTGGTTGAGTCCGTTTGCGCGCAGGTTACAGGCGGCGCACTGGCCGCAGCCATCGCCCTTAATGCCGTTGTAGCAGGTGAGGGTTTCCCGGCGCACCAGATCCAGCTGACCCCAGTAGTCGGCGAGCGCCCAGGTCTCGGCCTTATTCAGCCACATCAGCGGCGTCTCAAAGCGAATGTCTTTCGCCATCCCCAGGCTGACGGCGTTGTGCAGCGCTTTGACAAACTCATCGCGGCAGTCCGGGTAGCCGGAGAAGTCGGTCTCGCACACGCCGGTGATGATGGCTTCGGCTTTTACCTGATAGGCGTAGATTGCCGTCAGGGTTAAAAACAGAATATTACGCCCGGGGACAAAGGTGTTGGGAATACCCTCGGCATCAGGCTGATAGTCCGGTACCGGAATGTTATCGCGGGTCAGGCTGCTGACTGCCAGTTCGTTGAGCAGAGTGACGTCCAGCACTTTATGCGCGACGGCGCCCAGTTTCAGGGCGAGTTCGCGCGCAACGTCGATTTCCGCGCGGTGGCGTTGGCCATAATCAAAAGTGACGCAATGCACTTCATCATACTGTTGCAGAGCCTGCACCAGACAGGTGGTTGAATCTTGTCCTCCGCTGAAGACAACTACGGCGCGTTTCATGGCAATTCCTGACTAAATGAATAAAGGCGATATGGTAGCGCCAGACGCCCTCCATCACCAGCTCTCTCACGTCGACGAGGCCGGCAGCCAGGCGCTGGCGAAGTCGAACCAGCCCCGGGCGTTGAGGCGCAGACCATTGACCCCCGGTGGCGCGCTGATCCGATAGTTATACTTGAACAGCGGCGTCATGATGGCGTCTTCCATCAGGCTGTTAAATACGTTGCGCAGCGCATCGTTGCGGCTGCGAGCGTCGGGCTGAGACTGCACCGCGTCTAATGTCGCCTGCAGATGAGCATATTGCGCCCCGGTCAGCAAATTAGGCCACAGCATATCGCAGCGCAGCCACTGTTCCAGGGCGTACTCCGGCGCTTCGCCGATCAGACGGTCGCCCATCATCAGGTCGGCCTGCCCCAGATCCTGGCAGCCTTCCCAGTTTTTAGCGTCGTGAAACAGGAGCGTCAGCTCGCAGCCCAGCAGAGCCAGACGTTGCCTCAGCTGTTCGGCCATCGCATGTAGCTCGACCGGCAGATGATAGAGCAGGGTGAGCCTGGCCGGCAGCGGTACCGCGTTGTTTGCCGGTCCCTGCGGGATGGACCATCCCGGCAGCACCTCATGGCTTGGCGTAATCAGATCCTCCTCCAGCGGCAGCGTATCCAGTAGCGACGAGTGATGGATTATCGACACCAGCCGCTGGGCCTGCGCTTTGCTAAGCCGAGGGCTGTGGCGCAGGGTCAAATAGCAGAAGCCAAGGCTGATACGGTTGCTGACCTGACGCAGATTATGCAGCTCTTCGCGATCGCCGATGGTGATCTGCACCGGATGGCGGCAGCTGGTGCCGAGATCCCGGTCAAAGAGCTGAGGAGTGATCCAGTACTCCACCGCCTGGATCAGCGGATGCTGCAGGTGGTAGCGGGGATGGTTTTCCAGGCGGACGAGTTCCGGACTAAACCGCTTCAGGCGGAACGGTCCGCAGCCAATGGCCGGATCGTCGGGATGCGCCAGCACGCTGCAGTAGCTGGCGAGGCGGAACGGCAGCCAGTAGTCAGGGCGATGCAGGGTTATTGTTAAACACTGGGCATGGGTGACATCGATACGGCTGATGCTGGCGAAGAGGGTCCGCAAGGCGGGCAGCTCAAGCAGCAGCAGTAACCGCTGTCGCAACTGCGCGGTTTCCACCGTATCGCCATTGTGCCAGCACAGCGTGGAGCGGATATAAAAATGCCAGCGCAGGCCGTCCGGGGAGACCTGCCAGTGGTGCGCCAGATCGCCGATCGGCATATTGTCGCCTTCGTCGAAGCGCGTCAGCCCGGCATAGATTTGTCCGGCCAGATGCTGCTCGGCGCGGCCGGGGAGAAAGCCGGGACGCAGCGGCTCCAGCGGGCGATAGTAAGGAATACGCAGCGTGGGGGTATTGTTTTGCCACTGACCGCCGAGGAAGGGATGGAGCAGGGCTTTCAGCTCCACCGGGGCAAGCTGCGCCAGCTCCAGCGCGGTTTGTTGCTGACCGTTGTTCAGCGCCTGCTCCATCATCTCGTTGCGCAGACTTTCCGGGGTTTTGTGAAATAAGAGCTGTCCGCGTTTGCCGCGCCCGGAGCTGGCCTGCCAGCTTAGCCACCCGGCCTCCTGCGCCTGACGCAGCAGAGTACGGACGTGGCGCTCGCTGCAAAAACAGCGCTCCGCCAGTTCGCCGACGGTGACCTGCTGCGGCGCCCCGGCTGAGGGTTGCCATAGGCGCTGGTATTGATTTAAACGGTGTAAGAGTCGCATGGGGGCCGTCGTCCACCGGGCCGCTGTAAACCCGGAACAATTAATAATATCTATTCACTATTACTTCCGTATATCCCAGGTGATACTGCAACACAAGCGAAGCCCATCACACATCGGGGAATATACCATGGCAAAACTGGCGGCATTTGATATGGACGGCACCCTGCTGATGCCCGACCATCGTCTTGGAGAAAAGACGCTTTCCGCGCTGAAACGGCTGCGTGAGCGCGATATCACCTTGACCTTCGCCACCGGCCGCCATGTGCTGGAGATGCACCATGTGATTGGCGAATTTTCCCTTGATGCATTTCTGATCACCGGCAACGGGACGCGCATCCATTCGCTGGAAGGGGAGGAGCTTTATCGCCAGGATCTCGCTCCCGAAGCGGCGGAAGCGGTGCTGCACGGCAAATGGGATACCCAGGCCAGCATGCACGTCTTTAACGATGGCGGCTGGTTCACCGGCCAGGCAAGGCCTGAATTGTTGCAAGCGCATGTATTCAGCGGCTTTCACTATCAACTGTGCGATCTGAAGCGCATGTCGGCGCAGCATGTCACCAAGATCTGTTTCTGCGGCGATCATGACGATTTGCGCCGTCTGCGGATCCAGCTGAATGAGACGCTGGGCGATCGCGCATTTCTCTGCTTCTCGGCAATGGACTGTCTGGAGGTGCTGCCGGTTGGCTGCAATAAAGGCGCGGCGCTGGCGGTGCTCAGCCAGCATTTAGGCTTCACCCTGCAGGAATGCATGGCCTTCGGCGATGCGATGAACGACCGCGAGATGCTGGGCAGCGTTGGGCGGGGGTTCATCATGGGCAACGCGATGCCGCAGCTGAAAGCCGAGCTGCCGCATCTGCCGGTAATTGGCGACTGCCGGAATCAGGCAGTCTCCCATTTTTTAACTCATTGGCTGGATAATCCTGATCTTCCTTATTCCCCCGAATAGAGAGACCCTTCCAGCAAGCCAGATAGGCTTCTATCTGGCTTTTTTTATCGCCTTTCGACCAGACCGGCGATCTCCGCCTGCCAGGGCGCAATATCGCCGATATTGTCCGCCACCCACTGCGGGTTGTAATAGCTTTCCAGGTAACGCTCGCCGCTGTCGCACAGGAGTGTCACTATCGAGCCGGTGCGACCTTCCTCGCGCATCCGCGCGGCCAGCTGCAATACGCCCCACATATTGGTGCCGGTCGAGGCGCCGACCTTGCGCCCAAGCTGCGTTTCCAGCCACAGGGCGGTGGCTACGCTCGCCGCATCCGGCACGCGCAGCATCTCATCGACAACGTCGGGAATAAACGACGGCTCGACGCGCGGCCGTCCGATGCCTTCAATTTTGCTGCCGACCGGGCTGCGCAGGCTGGCGTCGCGGGTCTGCCAGTAATCGAGGAACACCGAATTCTGCGGATCAACGACCATCAGCTGCGTCTCGTAGCCCTGGCTGCGAATATAGCGGCCAATGGTCGCTGAGGTGCCGCCGGTGCCGGCGCTCATGACGATCCATGACGGCTGCGGGTGCGGCTCATGGCTCATCTGGCGGAAAATACTGTCGGCGATATTGTTGTTGCCGCGCCAGTCGGTGGCCCGCTCGGCGAAGGTAAACTGATCCATATAATGGCCGTTCAGCTCGCGGGCCAGCGTTTCGGAAGCCGCGTAGATTTCGCCGGCGCTCTGCACAAAATGGCAGCGTCCGCCGTAGAACTCGATCTGTTCGATTTTGCGTCTGGCGGTGCAGGAGGGCATCACAGCGATAAACGGCAGCCCCAGCAGGCGGGCGAAATAGGCCTCCGAAACGGCGGTTGACCCTGAGGAGGACTCTATAATTGGCGTGCCTTCTTTGATCCAGCCGTTGCACAAGCCATAGAGAAACAGCGACCGCGCCAGGCGATGCTTCAGGCTGCCGGTGGGGTGGGTGCTTTCATCTTTCAGATACAGGTGGATGCCCGGAAAAGCGGGCAGCGGCAGACGGATCAGGTGCGTGTCGGCGGAACGCTGATAGTCAGCGTTGATTTCGCTAATGGCATGTTTAACCCAGGCGCTATTCATCGTGATTTCCTGTTTGTCATTTTGTGCCTAGCTTAGCGGAAAGCGCAGGAAAAATTGTTGCCATTTAACCTGTGGATTACCATTATGAGAGCAAAATTTTCTCTGAGGATGCCCAATGCTAGATAAAATTGACCGTAAGCTGCTGGCGCTACTGCAGGAAGATTGCACCCTCTCTTTGCAGGCGCTGGCCGATGCCGTTAATCTGACCACCACGCCCTGCTGGAAACGCCTGAAACGGCTCGAAGACGAGGGTATTCTCCGCGGGCGCGTCGCCCTGTTGGACGCGGAAAAGGTGGGGCTGGGGCTGACGGCGTTCGTCCTGATCAAGACCCAGCATCACAGCAGCGACTGGTACTGTCAGTTCGTGAGCGAAGTGACGCAGATGGCGGAAGTGCTCGGCTTCTGGCGGATGGCGGGGGAGTATGACTACCTGCTACGGGTGCAGGTGGCTGATATGAAACGCTATGACGACTTTTATAAACGTTTAGTGAACAGTGTGCCCGGTCTGTCGGATGTCACTTCGAGTTTTGCCATGGAACAGATAAAATATACCACCGCCTTGCCTGTCGAATAACGGTATTGCGCCGTAACCCATTACAAAATCAGGATTTTATTGCTTGCGATTATTTGCTCAACTCAGCTGGTACTTCCGCCGGGAGTGGCGCCGCTATCTTGGCGCAATTGCCCTGCTGGTCATTATTGCCGTCCTGCAGCTTATTCCGCCGAAGGTGGTGGGCATTGTGGTCGACGGCGTGACGCAACAACATTACACCGCGGAGAAGGTGTGGATGTGGATCGGCGCGCTGGTGCTGATCGCGGTGATGGTCTACCTGCTGCGCTATGTCTGGCGCGTGCTGTTGTTCGGTGCTTCTTACCAGTTGGCGGTTGAGCTGCGGGAAGATTTTTACCGGCAACTGAGCCGCCAGCATCCGGCGTTCTATTTGCGCCATCGCACCGGGGATCTTATCGCCCGCGCCACCAATGACGTGGACCGGGTGGTGTTTGCCGCTGGCGAAGGAGTATTAACCCTGGTGGATTCCCTGGTGATGGGCTGTGCGGTATTGATTGTAATGTCGACGCAGATTAGCTGGCAGCTTACTCTGCTGGCGCTGCTGCCGATGCCGCTGATGGCCCTGGCGATCAAACGTAACGGCGATGCGCTTCACGAACGTTTTCGCGTTGCTCAGGCGGCCTTTTCCAGCCTCAACGATCGCACGCAGGAGAGCCTGACCAGCATCCGCATGATTAAGGCGTTTGGGCTGGAGGATCGCCAGTCGGCGCAGTTTGCTGCCGATGCTGCCGATACCGGTGCGAAAAACATGCGCGTGGCACGCATTGACGCCCGCTTCGACCCCACCATCTATATCGCCATCGGGGCCGCTAACCTGCTGGCCATCGGCGGCGGCAGCTGGATGGTGATCCACGGCAGCCTGACCCTGGGCCAGCTGACCAGCTTCGTGATGTATCTTGGCCTGATGATCTGGCCGATGCTGGCGCTGGCGTGGATGTTTAACATCGTGGAGCGCGGTAGCGCGGCCTATGGTCGTATCCGCACGATGCTTGAAGAGGCGCCGGCGGTGGATGACGGGAGCGAGGCGGTGCCGGCAGGCCGTGGCGTCCTGCAGGTTGCTATCCGCGATTTCATCTATCCGCAGGCGAGCAAACCTTCGCTGGAGCAGGTAAATTTTACTCTCCAGCCGGGGCAAATGCTGGGCATCTGCGGGCCGACGGGCGCCGGCAAAAGCACCATTCTGGCGCTGCTGCAGCGCCATTTTGACGTCACTCACGGCGAGATCCGCTTTCACGATCTGCCGCTGCCGATTCTGCAGCTCGACAGCTGGCGCGCCCGGTTGGCGGTGGTCAATCAGACGCCATTTTTATTCTCCGATACCGTCGCCAATAATATCGCGCTGGGAAAACCGGACGCGACGCAGGCGCAGATTGAGCGGGTTGCACAACTGGCCAGCGTGCATGACGACATTCTGCGTCTGCCTCAGGGCTACGAGACCGAAGTGGGCGAGCGCGGCGTGATGCTCTCCGGCGGTCAGAAACAGCGCATCTCTATTGCTCGCGCCCTGCTGCTGGAGGCCGAAATTTTGATCCTCGACGATGCCTTATCGGCGGTGGATGGCCGCACCGAGCACCAGATCCTGCATAACCTGCGCCAGTGGGGGGAGGGGCGGACGGTCATTATCAGCGCCCACCGCCTGTCGGCGCTCACCGAGGCCAGTGAAATTTTGGTACTGCAGCATGGGCATATTGCCCAGCGAGGCCGCCACGAGGCGCTGGCCGTGCAGCCCGGCTGGTACCGCGACATGTATCGATATCAGCAGCTGGAGGCCGCGCTCGACGAGGTTCCGCAGACGCAAGAGGAGGCCCTGGATGCGTAGCTTTACCGAACTCTGGCCGACGCTTAAACGCCTGCTGGCCTATGGTTCACCGTGGCGCAAGCCGTTGGCCATCGCGGTGGCGATGATGTGGATTGCGGCGGCGGCGGAAGTGAGCGGCCCGCTGCTTATCAGCTATTTCATCGACAACATGGTGGCGAAACATACGCTGCCGCTGAAGCTGGTGGCCGGCCTGGCGGTAGCCTATATCGGCCTGCAGCTGCTGGCGGCGCTCCTGCACTATAACCAGTCGCTGCTGTTTAACCGCGCCGCGGTCGGCGTCGTCCAGCAGTTGCGCAGCGACGTGATGGATGCCGCCCTGCATCAGCCGCTCAGCGAGTTTGATACCCAGCCGGTTGGGCAGCTTATCTCACGGGTAACCAACGATACGGAAGTCATTCGCGATCTGTACGTGACGGTGGTGGCTACGGTACTGCGCAGCGCCGCGCTGATCGGCGCGATGCTGGTGGCGATGTTTAGCCTCGACTGGCGGATGGCGCTGGTGGCGATCGCGATTTTCCCGGCGGTGCTGATCGTGATGATTATCTATCAGCGCTATAGCACGCCGATCGTGCGGCGGGTGCGCGCCTGGCTTGCCGACATCAACGATGGCTTCAACGAAGTGATCAACGGCATGGGCGTCATCCAGCAGTTCCGCCAGCAGGCGCGCTTTGGCGAACGGATGCGCGAGGCCAGCTATGCCCACTATCTGGCGCGGATGCAGACGCTGCGCCTGGACGGTTTTCTGCTGCGCCCGCTGCTGAGCCTTTTTTCCTCGCTGGTGCTGTGCGGGCTGCTGATGCTGTTCGGCTTTAGCGCGGTGGGCACGATCGAGGTTGGGGTCCTGTACGCGTTTATCAGCTATCTTGGACGCCTTAACGAGCCGCTTATCGAGCTGACCACCCAGCAGTCGATGCTGCAGCAGGCGGTGGTCGCCGGCGAGCGCGTTTTCGAGCTGATGGATCGCCCGCGCCAGGCGTGGGGTACGGATGACGCGCCGCTGAGCAGCGGTCGGGTGGAAATTGACCATCTCTCCTTTGCTTACCGGGGGGACCGTCTGGTTCTCCAGGATATCACGCTGGATATTCCCTCCCGCAGCTTCGTGGCGCTGGTCGGACATACCGGCAGCGGAAAAAGTACCCTCGCCAGTCTGATGATGGGCTATTACCCGTTAACCCACGGCGAGATCCGCATCGATGGTCGACCGCTCGCATCCCTCAGCCACAGCGCGTTGCGTCGGGGCATCGCGATGGTGCAACAGGATCCCGTAGTGCTGGCGGATACCTTCTACGCCAACGTCGCGCTGGGCCGGGACATCAGTGAGGCGCAGGTTTGGGAAGCGCTGGAGGCGGTGCAGCTGGCGGCGGTGGCGCGCAGCATGAGCGATGGGCTGTACACCCAACTGGGCGAGCAGGGCAATAATCTCTCCGTCGGGCAGAAGCAGCTGCTGGCGCTGGCGCGCGTGCTGGTGGATACCCCGCAGGTACTGATTTTGGATGAGGCGACGGCAAACATCGACTCCGGTACCGAGCAGGCGATCCAGCAGGCGCTGGCGAAGGTCCGCCAGCATACCACCCTCGTGGTTATTGCCCATCGGCTGTCGACCATTGTGGAGGCCGATACCATCCTGGTTCTGCATCGAGGTCAGGCTGTCGAGCGGGGCACCCATCAGCAGCTGCTGGCGGCGAAAGGCCGCTACTGGCAGATGTATCAGCTGCAGCTGGCCGGCGAAGAGCTGGCGGCCAGCGCCAGAGAGGAGTCGCTCAGCGCCTGATGCACCACCAGCAGGCAGGGAACGCTGGGCGGCCTGCGATGGTGCAAAAACGTTACATCAAATGCACCGTTGTGGTGCATTTTTGCGCGCCAGGCGCCGTTGCGCAGGATATTGCCTGACCTGTCCCCTGTTTTTTGCCATCAAAGGGCCGCTTTGCGGCCTTTTTTCATTTCTGGCATAGCCCTTGCTTTATATCCATCGTGTTAGCTGCGGCCATTACCGAATACTGACTGGAGGGGACTTATGAAGCTGGTTACCGTGGTAATCAAACCATTCAAATTGGAAGACGTGCGTGAAGCTTTGTCTTCCATCGGCATTCAGGGCCTGACGGTCACTGAAGTCAAAGGATTTGGCCGTCAGAAAGGTCACGCGGAGCTCTACCGCGGCGCCGAGTATAGCGTCAACTTTCTGCCAAAAGTGAAGATTGATGTGGCGATTGCCGACGATCAGCTGGATGAAGTCATCGATGTCATCAGCAAAGCGGCTTACACCGGAAAAATTGGCGACGGCAAAATTTTCGTCGCTGAATTGCAGCGCGTCATTCGCATCCGTACCGGCGAAGCTGACGAAGCGGCACTGTAATTTCCAGACCACACAGTGATGGGGAACGAAACAATGAAAATGGCAACAATGAAATCGGGTCTGGGGGCATTAGCCCTTCTGCCGGGGCTGGCGATGGCCGCGCCTGCGGTGGCGGACAAAGCCGATAACGCGTTTATGATGATTTGCACCGCGCTGGTTCTGTTTATGACTATCCCGGGGATTGCGCTGTTTTACGGCGGCCTGATCCGCGGTAAGAACGTTCTGTCCATGCTGACTCAGGTGATTGTCACCTTTGGCCTGGTCTGCGTATTGTGGGTGATTTATGGCTATACCCTGGCCTTCGGCACCGGCGGCAGCTTCTTCGGCAGCTTTGACTGGGTGATGCTGAAAAATATTGAGCTGAAAGCGCTGATGGGCACCTTCTATCAGTATATCCACGTGGCATTCCAGGGCTCGTTCGCCTGCATCACCGTCGGGCTGATTGTCGGGGCGCTGGCGGAACGTATTCGTTTCTCCGCGGTACTGATCTTCGTGGTGGTATGGATGACACTCTCCTACGTGCCGATTGCGCATATGGTTTGGGGCGGCGGTCTGCTGGCGACCCATGGCGCGCTGGACTTCGCCGGCGGCACCGTTGTGCACATCAACGCCGCGGTCGCCGGGCTGGTGGGCGCCTATATGATGGGCAAACGCGTGGGCTTCGGCAAAGAAGCGTTCAAACCGCATAACCTGCCGATGGTGTTCACTGGCACCGCTATCCTCTACGTGGGCTGGTTCGGCTTCAACGCCGGCTCTGCCAGCGCAGCGAATGAAATTGCGGCCCTGGCGTTCGTTAACACCGTCGTGGCGACCGCTGCGGCTATCCTGGCGTGGACCTTTGGCGAATGGGCTCTGCGCGGCAAACCTTCACTGCTGGGCGCCTGCTCCGGGGCAATTGCCGGTCTGGTTGGCGTTACGCCGGCGTGTGGTTATATCGGTGTCGGCGGGGCGCTGATCGTCGGTATCGCCTCTGGCCTGGCGGGTATCTGGGGCGTGACTGCGCTGAAACGCTGGCTGCGTGTGGATGATCCTTGCGACGTCTTCGGCGTTCACGGCGTCTGCGGCATCGTCGGCTGTATCCTGACTGGTATCTTCGCGGCGACTTCTCTGGGCGGCGTCGGTTATGCGGAAGGCGTCACCATGGGCCATCAGCTGCTGGTGCAACTGGAAAGTATCGCCATCACCGTGGTCTGGTCCGGCGTTGTGGCGTTCATCGGCTACAAAGTGGCGGATATGACCGTCGGGCTGCGCGTGCCGGAAGAGCAGGAGCGCGAAGGGCTGGACGTCAACAGCCATGGCGAAAACGCCTATAACGCCTGATAAAAAAGCCATTCTCTCCTGATAGCGAAAAGCCTCCCGTCCGGGAGGCTTTTTTTATGCGTTGCGGTTGCGCATCACCCCTTCCTGAACCGTTGAGGCAACCAGCGTGCCATCCTGGGTGTAGAATTCGCCGCGAACGAAGCCGCGGGCGCTGGAGGCCGAGGTGCTTTCGACGCTATACAGCAGCCATTCATTAATATTAAACGGCCGGTGGAACCACATAGAGTGGTCGATGGTGGCGACCTGCATGCCGGGCTCAAGGAAACCAACGCCGTGCGGCTGCAGCGCCACCGGCAGGAAGTTAAAGTCTGAAGCATAGCCCAGCAGATACTGATGAATACGCAGATCGTCAGGGACGGCGCCGTTGGCGCGCAGCCAGACCTGGCGCACCGGTTCGGCGATATGGCCTTTCATTGGGTTATGAAACTCCACCGGACGGATCTCCAGCGGTTTATCGCAGAGGAATTTGTCTTTCACCTGCGGCGGCAGGAGATGCGCCAGCTTGCGAGCGATATCGGTTTCCGAAGGCAGGCCGTCAGGGGAGGGGGCGGCCGGCATTGCTTTCTGATGCTCATAGCCATTCTCTGGCGCCTGGAAGGAGGCGGTCATATAGAAAATCGGCTTCCCGTTCTGGATGGCGGCGACCCGACGGGCGCTGAAGCTGTTGCCGTCGCGCAGCACCTCCACATCGTAAACGATCGGCTTCTGGCTATCGCCGGGGCGAAGAAAGTAGCTGTGAAACGAATGAACCAGACGCTCAACGGGCACGGTCTCTTTTGCCGCATACAGCGCCTGACCCACTACCTGGCCGCCAAAAACCTGACGTAACCCCAGGTCTTCGCTCTGCCCGCGAAACAACCCTTCCTCAATTTTTTCCAGATCTAATAATGCCAGCAGGTTAGAGAGTGCCTGACTCATACTTATCCTCAATTAACAATAGCGGCGCAGCGCGCGTAATGTGGCCAAGTATAACCTGGAATCGCAAGTGGTCCGATGGGTGTAATAATCTGAATAACGACCAGTTAACAGGAACAAATCTGAGATCTGTGCCACACTTATTGACGACACGAAAGTTCCTGCCGGCGAAGCGGCGGAACATCCTCCTGGGTATTAAGGGATGATAAGGAGAACATCATGAAATTTGCCTATATGTTTAGTGCCTTAGCCGTCGCCGCGACGCTGACCGCCTGTGCTAATCACCACTCGAACAATTCTTCGACGCAGGCGGCCGCGCCCGACCCTTACGGTATCGCGACGCTGAGCGTGGCGCAGCAGCAGCCGAGCGTCACGGGGACGATTAATATCCGCCAGAGAATCGCTTTACCGCCGGATGCGGTACTGACGGTGACCCTGTCGGATGCTTCTCTGGCAGATGCGCCAGCCCGCGTATTGTCGCAAAAAGCGGTGCGTACCGAAGGCAAACAGGCGCCATTTAACTTTGCGCTGCCTTACAACCCGGCAGATATTCAACCGAACGCTCGCATTCTGCTAAGCGCGGCGATCACGGTTAACGGCCAGTTGATGTTTATTACCGATACCGTGCAGACGGTAATAAACCAGGGCGGCACTCATGCCGACCTGACGCTGGTTCCGGTCCAGCAGACCGCCGTTCCTGTCGCCCAGTAAGCTCGCTACGCCCCCGGATGGGGGCTTTTTTTTGCCTTCAATAAACCCAGCGATAATGCTGGAGATCGATATGGCCGCTGCCGGAGACCTGCACACCCTCGGCCAGCAGCGCCTGACGCTGCCGCTGTAGATCGGGGCCGGTGAGGGAGATATCGCCATGGCGATTGACCACCCGATGCCATGGCAGGGTGGACCCTTCCGGCAGGCGCTTCAATACGCCGCCCACCTGGCGCGCCGCGCGCGGTGAACCTGCCAGCCGGGCGACCTCGCCGTAGGTCGTGACATACCCTTCCGGTATCGACGCCACGATGTGCCAGACGCGTTGGGGAAATGTGTCGTGCGGAGCCATTTTCTGTCCTGTTACCGGCAAAACGTCAGCATAAGCGCTAAGCCAGGAGCTGTACAGCCGGCCTGGGTCAGGCGGCCTGTTCGACGGTGAACGTCAGAGCGAGGCCGAGGATCTGCATGCCATGGACATTGTCGGAGGCTGAGCTGGCGATGAGACTCTCAAGAAATTTCAACCGCTGCGAAGTGGCGTTGATGATCAGCCTCGCGCGCAGGCCCGGCATGGTTAACGACGAGATAGGGTACACCACCCGACCGCTGATATAGACCGGCAGCTTGCGCAGCTCCACCTGGCGCAGCACGCCGACGGTGGAATAGAGCAGCGCCAGCGGCGTAACCGCCCGCACCGGCGCGGGACTGATGGTCGCGAAGTCGAGCATTTTTTCAGGACGCAGGTAGTTTACGCCCTGAAAGGCGATGGTCATCCCTTCAATAGCAGGTAAAGGCAGAGTGATGGTCTGTGGTGATGAGTCAGTCATTCGATTACCGTCGAGACAATGTACTGGTGATAAAAGAGGACGAAGAGGATAAGTATGGTGGATAACCCGGATGTGTGCTGAGCGCGGGCTCGCAATCTCACAGGCTGACCGTGAGTGGCTGGTTTTATTCGCGTTATTGCGCAATAAACCAGCAGGCGGACGGTGTGAGCTTGCAATTCACCAGGTCAGCAGGGATAATGCGCCAGCGCGTTAGGCAACTAACGCTCTCAATGGGGGCTCTGTTGGTTCTCCCGCAACGCTACTCTGTTTACCAGGTCAGGTCCGGAAGGAAGCAGCCAGAGCAGACGACGTGTGTGCCGGGATGTAGCTGGCAGGGCCCCCACCCATTTCTCCCGCCTGGTGTTTCCCTTATATTTGTCCGGTTTTTACTCCTGCAATAATTAATTTCTGATAAAGATCGCATATTAGTTTTTGTTGTTAAAACCCTCTGCTTTTATTCCATAATATTTACTTGTCATAAATCTGAAATACTACTGAAATATTAATGTCATTTGCATGTCATAAATAAAGCGCATCTTACTGATGGGAATTTGTTGCCAGGCTCATGCTGTAAAATATATCTCTGGATCAGCATGTTAACTTCGTGTATTAATTATGATGATTTTATTGCACGGGAAGCGTAGCTATGACCACAGTGGTTTTGAATGTAAAAATTGACGCAGAGCTAAAAGAAAAGTTGCGTCATTATGCGGAAGTTAATAACGAGAACCTGGGAACGGCAACGGAAAAGCTGCTGCAGCTGGCTTTTCAGCTGGAGGAGTCAGCAGGTGAGGCGGGGGTGACGGAAGAGGACATTGACAGCCAGCATACCGAAGAGGAAGCAACGCCACTTACCCCTAAAGAAATCAAAGCATTAAGAAAACTTCTGAAGAAGAAAAAATGAAACAACAATTCTCTACAGCCAGCAACTATAGCGAAGCTTGCGATATGTTGCGCTCAGGATACGTAAAACACGTCCGCCTGAACTGGAATATCGGTAGTGATGAGTTCTTTCGCATTGCTTCCGACTGGTGTGACACCGGCGCTAAAATCAAAAAAGATGAAGATGGCTTTATTATTTCCCTGAAAGGGTTTCCTATTCCGCGCCAGCATTAATGAAATTGCCTTCTTTCTGTCATTGGGTTGCCATAACCAGAGGGCAGGATAGCCAGGCAATTTTATAAAAACATCTCATATACCTCATGGATGAAGGTCATTTGACGGGCTGAAGTCAGCCCGTCGCTATTTTCTTATATTATTTTTCGCAAACGTGTATTTTCCTTCTGTTCAGCAAGGCTTTGCCACAGCGGTTGTAGCGTGGAGAAGGCCCGGCGCAATGCTTCATCCGGCAGCGTAAACGGCAGACGTAAATAGCGATCGAACGCCCCTTCCAGCCCAAACCGCGTACCGGTGCCGATATGGATCCCCTGGCTTTCCGCACGCGCAGAGAACAGGGTGGCCAGCATGTCAGGAAGTTCCACCCAAAAAGAGAGCCCACCTTCCGGTGGCGAAAACCGCCAGCGGGGAAAATATTCCGCCATCAGCGTTTCGCACATGTCCCGGCGCGCCTTGAGCATATTCCGCCGCGGCGGCAGCAGTGTGGCGGCATTTTCCAGTAGCCAGCTGCAGGCCAGTTGCTCCAGCAGCGGCGTACCCAAATCCAGCGAATCGCGGGCCTGAATAAGCGAGGCGATGGTCCGCGCGCTGGCGCGGATCCAGCCGATACGTAGTCCCCCCCAGAAGCTTTTCCCGGCCGAACCAATGGTGAGCACCGCGGCATCGGGATTGAAGCTGGCCAGCGGCGGGGGCGGCGGCGCGTTATACCAAAGGTCGGCCATGGTCTCGTCGATTACCAGCGTTGTTCGCGTCCTGGCGGCGATGTCCGCAACCCGCTGGCGGGTGGGGGCATCCATACAGCGTCCGGTGGGGTTGTGAAAATCCGGCATCAGCCACGCCAGCCGCGGCGCAGTCTGCGCAATAGTCGCCGCCAGTCCATCGCAGTCCCATCCCTGCTGCGGAAGCGCAACCCCGACGGGGCGGCAGGAGGCGCCCTGAATGGCGCTGATGGCCATCGGATAGGTGGGGGCGTCAATAACCACCCGATCGCCCGGCCCGGTGAACAGGCGCAGGATCAGCGCGAAGGCGCTGAGGGCGCCGTTGACCACCATCACCTCATCGGGCCGCGTCGGCAGACCGCGTTCGCTGTAGCGCCGGGCAATCGCCTCCCGCAGCACCGGCAGCCCCTGCTGGTCATAGCCAGTCTGTGCGAGATAGGGCGGCAGCAGGGTCATAGCGTGCTGGAAGGCCTGATGGACCTCCGGCCCGGCGCTGAGGGCGGCAGTAGAGAGATTAAGCGTAGATGAGATGCCGGCAGGCAGAGGAAGATCGGCGGGGCGTTCCGGCAAAACAATGCGTGACCCGCTCCCCTGGCGGCTGTAGAGAAAGCCCTCCTCCCGCAACTGGCCGAGGGCGCTGGCGATGGTGGTCCGGCTGACGTTCAGGGCCGCCGCCAGCTCGCGCTCGCCGGGCAGGCGCGTTTGCAGCGTCAGGCGACCATCAAGGATCAGCAGGCGGAGCGCTTCCGCCAGCTGGCGCCATAGCGGCGTGCGTGAGCTGGTCTCCTGCCAGTTGCCGAGCAGGCGTACCAGCGATTGGGTTCCAAAGCGTCGGGCTGACATAGCGATCCACTTTTCCAAAACTGGCCATTAATTATCAGTCCATTTTTGCTGATGATGAGGGCATTCGCAATGATGTTGAGGAAAAAATATGCTTCGTCGCCTGCTGCAGTTATATATTGGTCTGGTGCTTTACGGCGTGTCCACGGCGCTCTTCGTGCATGCCAATCTCGGCGCCGATCCGTGGGATGTTTTCCATCTCGGGGTGGCTAAACAGCTGGGGATCAGTTTCGGTACGGTGATTATCCTGACCGGCGCGGCGGTACTGCTGCTGTGGATCCCGATCCGGCAAATGCCGGGGCTCGGCACGGTGAGCAATGTCATCGTGCTGGGACTGGCGGCGGACGCCACGCTGGCCGTCCTGCCGCCGCTGGAGTCGATGGTGGCGCGCAGTGCGCTGCTGGTAGGAGCGATTGTGCTGAACGCTATCGCTACCGGAATGTATATTGGCGCGGGCTTTGGCCCCGGGCCGCGCGATGGCCTGATGACCGGTCTGCATGCTCGCACTGGTTGGTCACTGCGCGGTATCCGGACGGCGATCGAGCTTTCCGTACTGCTGATTGGCTGGCTGCTGGGGGGTAAATTTGGCGTCGGAACCGTCATCTACGCGCTGTCGATTGGGCCGCTGATCCAGCTGTGCCTGCCGTGGTTCAGCCAGCCCGTCAGCCGCAACGCGGTCAGCCCTCCCCGGGAAATAGTCTCCTGAATTAACCCATCGCCCTCTTCATCATGGAGAGGGCCTTTCATCGCTTACAGGCCGCTCAGGCCATGAAGCATCATGTAGATCCCCACCACAATAATCAGTAAGCCTGAGAACCAGGGCGCCTTGCGCGAGAGGTCGTTAAGCCACGGCCAGCGGCGGGTGGCATGTTTAAGGCTCAGGGCGGCGATGGCCCCGGAAGCCACCAGCGTTAGCGCCAGACCAACGCTAAAGCCCAGCACCAGCGTGGCGCCCAGGGAGAATTTCTTCAGCTGTAAACAGATAAGCAGCACGGTAATGGACGCCGGGCAGGGGATCAGCCCGCCGGTCAGGCCAAACAGCACGATCTGCCCGGTCGTCACCTGGCGGCCATCAAAGCGCCGGTTGATCTCCTGGGCATGGGCCCGCTGATGCGCGTCCTGCCACTCCTCCGCCACCAGCGGCGCGGCGGATGAGGACGCATGGTGATGGTCATGGCGGTGATCATGGTCATGGCGGTGATCATGTTCGTGGTGATGATCATGTTCGTGGTGGTGCTCATGTTCATGGTGGTGCTCATGTTCATGGTGGTGATCATGGTGCGTGTGGGGCTGCGATTCGCGCCAGGTGCGCCAGAGCATCCAGCAGGCAATCAGCACAATGACAATCCCTGAGACCAGCTGAAACCAGGGTTCAGAGGTTTGGGCGTTCCAGCCGCGGCCAAACCACAGACCGGCCATGGCGATCAGCCAGACCACCGCCGTATGCGAAACCGTGGCCGCCAGCCCCAGCAGTACCGCCTGTTTTAACGTTCCCCGTACCGCCACGATAAAGGCGGCCATCATCGTTTTTGAATGGCCCGGTTCAAGGCCGTGCAGGGCACCGAGCAGTATCGCGCTGGGAATAAACAGCCAGGCATTGCCCTGCTGCAGAAGGGAAGTGAAATCGTTCATATCGGGATCCTTGCCAAAAGTGCGTTTATCCTACTCCCCCCCAGTAGTAAAATACTACCCCCCAGTAGAAAAAGCGGCTGACAAAAGGGATCATGGTATGCTGGCAGGCGTTGCTGACCACGCAGGTCGGTAATCCCGGACAGAATGAAACGGTGGATCGTGCAATGTCACATACAGTTCGACACAAAAAGATGTTACTGACCCGGCTGAAGAAAATTCAGGGGCAGAGTACCGCGTTAGAGAAAATGCTTAATCGCGAGCATGAGTGCGCTGAAATATTACAGCAGCTGGCGGCGATCCGCGGCGCGGTCAACGGCATGATGCTGCAGGTTATTCAGGGGCATCTTACCGACCATGTGGTGAAAGAGCCTGACGAGACGCAGCGCGAAGCGGATCTGGAGACGGTGATGCAGGTGATTAAATCCTATCTGAAGTAGCGCCCCCTGACGTTCCGCTCAAGCCACCCGCCGCTTAATGCGCATGGAGGTTATGCTCTGCCCACAGAATGAACTGCTCTTTTGGCAGCGCTTTGCTGTAAAGCCACCCCTGGGCGTACTGAACGCCATGCTGGCGCAGCCAGTCGCGCTGGCTTTCGGTTTCCACCCCTTCGGCGACGGTGGCCAGATTGAGCGCTTTGGCCATTTCAATAATGTGCGGCGTCAGCGGCCGGTACTCGAGGGTATCGACAAAAGATTTATCGATTTTCAGCGTGTCGACGTCCAGTTTCTGCAGATAGCTCAGGCTGGAGTAGCCGGTGCCAAAGTCATCAATCGAGATCCGATGCCCGGCCTGACGGTAGTGAGCGATCACCGGCATGGTGGTCTCCGGGTCGACAAACCCGCGCTCGGTGATTTCAAGGATGATCTGTTCGGCAGCGATCCCCCAGTGCTGCAGCTGATCGTGTAACAACGTCGGTAGGGTGGGCGAGCGTAAATCATCTACCGACAGGTTGATGGATATGTGCACTTCCGGCCGCTGCCGCAGCCAGGGACCGAGATCGGTAAAAATTTTCCTGACGATATCTTCCGTCAGCTGCGTGATGAGCCCGGTCTGCTCGGCCAGGGGAATAAAGATATCCGGCGATAAAAAAGTGCCATCGGGCTGCTGCCAGCGGGCCAGGGCCTCGGCCCCGGCAATTTTCCCGTCCTGCAACGAAATAATCGGCTGATAGTAAACCTGAATCGCTTCGGAATTGAGGGCGTCCAGCATGCTGTTGCGCGGTGAGCGCAGGTGCCTTAGCAGACGCAGCAGCAGCCAGGTGGCGAGCAGGCTGGTGAAAATGCCGGCAGGGAGCCAGAAGAACAGCTGCTGTCGAATGCGCTGCTGCAGCGGCAAGGTTGAAGACCAGGTTACGATGCCAGAGCCCAGCTCGGGAATGCGCTGGATCCGGTAGACTGTGTTATCCAGAGTAAGCATATCCACATACGGATCTTTAATGCGTTGCCAGACTTTCGCCGGCAGCGGCTGACTGCTGATCACCATTTTCTGGTGGTCCAGGCCAAACAGCATGGTATGGATCTTCTCTTCGCTGGCGGGAACGACATCAATAAAGGATACGGGGTCGATCATCACCATGTGCTGCCGGCTGCCCATGGCCGTCATCTGATGATCGAGGCCAAGATCGTTAATTGAGGTCAGCCAGGTGCGATAGCCGTCGGGGGCAATATGGTCCGGCGGGGGAAAGGTGACAGCGACGCTATGGTCTTCCAGGGAGGAGCATTGCGGCACGGAATCACGCAGCCAGAGCACTTCCTGAATGTAGCGATGGGTATAGGCGATGCGGCGGAGCGTAAGCAGATGTTCAGGGCTACAGGAGGCGGCGGTGTGTGCGTCAGCCTCTCGTAACGCTTCCCGGGCCTGGTCGGCAACCTGCAGCGTCCGAACGACGATACGGTTGGAATAGTCATCCAGTTCACGATAGAACTGCATTTTGGCCTGCCGCGCCGCCTGCCAGATGCTGAGTGAAATGGGCAGGATGATGGCCAGTATCAGCACTCCTGTAAACAGCGCCATCAGATGCCGGGTCCTCATGCCTGTGTCCTTATCGTTCGCCGGGTGTCATCAGTATATGCGAAAGATAAGCCCGGCGCAGCGGGAGAAAGAATGCCGCTCAGGGAAAAAAGCCGGCATCACAAGTGCCTGCGATGCCGGGAGAGAAGGATGATTCCGATGTAGCAGAATAAAAATGAGGGTGTGAATGCCGGGCAGGGTGTATTCCGGCATTCAGTCACAGCATACGCTGCGCAGATGACAGCAATATGTTAGCTAGTGAGCATCCGGAGCCGTGATGTCGGCGCTGATGCGCAGATCGTTCTCATCAAACACCATGCAGAAGCGGTCGTCGAAGGCCAGATTAATCTTCTGCCACGGGCGGAAATGGACGTCGCCGGGCAGCAAAACCTTGACGTTATCGTGGCCGTAGCACTGGCCGAACAGATAGGTATTGTTGCCCAGACGCTCCACCACTTCACATTGAAACTCCACTACGGTACCGGTGGCGACTTCCGGGGTGAGGTGCTCCGGCCGGATCCCCAGCGTCACCGCAGCGCCGGGCTTCAGCGGCTGGGTGGTGATATTCAGGGCCAGCTGATGGTCCTGCGCGAGGGTGACCGTTAAGCGTTCCGGCTGCCAGTCGCTGACGATAGCCGGCAGAAAGTTCATCTTCGGCGAGCCGATAAAGCCGGCGACGAATTTGTTGACCGGATTGTAGTAAAGCGCCATCGGCGAACCCATTTGTTCGACTTTCCCGTAGTTCATGACCACTATTTTATCGGCCAGCGTCATCGCCTCCACCTGATCGTGCGTGACATACACCATAGTGGTCTTCAGCTCCTGGTGCAGACGGGCAATATGCAGGCGCATATCGACGCGCAGCTCCGCATCAAGGTTAGAGAGCGGCTCATCGAACATAAACACCCGGGGATTACGCACGATCGCCCGGCCAATGGCCACGCGCTGCCGCTGGCCGCCAGAGAGCTGCTTCGGTTTACGATCCAGCAGGTGCGAGAGCTGCAGCGTTTTAGCCACCATTTCCACCTGGCGACGGATCTCCGTTTTCGGCACTTTATTCACCTTCAGCCCGTAGCCCATGTTCTCTGCCACCGTCATGTGCGGATAGAGCGCATAGGACTGGAAGACCATCGCCACGCCGCGGCGGGCGGGCACGACATCATTCATCACCTCATCGCCGATCAGTACTTCTCCTTCGCTGACCTCTTCCAACCCGGCAATCATGCGCAGTAGCGTCGATTTTCCACAACCGGAAGGGCCGACGAAGACGGCAAACTCGCCATCTTCAATATCGAGATTGACCTGGTGCAGCGTCACCGTGCTGCCGAACCTTTTGGTGACATTCCTCAGTCGTATATTGGACATCCACATTCCCCGGAGTGAGTAGCTGTTATTTGCCGTTGGCTTATCGCTATGTTGAGTGTGATTTGTATTACGTGTAACAAATCAGTGTGACGATGTTCAACAGCAGTAAAATCATGCCCTGACTATAACTTCCGCGGATTTTGCGCCATACAGGGACGTTTCATTTCTGCAAGGATGATCACACAACTGGCAGCTTATGGTAGTTTTATCAACGATCAAAGCGTAGCGTATAACAAAAGCGCATCAGAACATGTTTTCCACGTAATGCGGCAGTTTGAAAAGATTTATTTTTCTAACTGGCAGACGGAATTCAAATAAAAACCATTAAATTGTTATACCTTCACATGAGGTTGATAATGAAAAAGAACACGCTTGCTGCACTGATCCTTACCACCCTGGCGGCGGGGCAACTCGCCAGCCTGCAGGCGCATGCCGCCGGGCAGCTCAACGTCTGGGAGGACATTAAAAAATCCGCTGGCATCAAAACCGCGGTTAGCGATTTTGAAAAGCAGTACAACGTGAAGGTCAATCTCCAGGAGATGCCCTACGCCCAGCAACTGGAAAAACTGCGCCTCGACGGCCCGGCGGGCATTGGGCCGGACGTGCTGGTGATCCCGAATGACCAGCTCGGCGGCGCCGTGGTTCAGGGACTACTCTCGCCGCTCAGCGTCGATCAGGCGAAACAGGATGCCTTTACGCCAGCCTCCATCAATGCCTTCCGCATGGACAACGCGCTGTATGGGATCCCGAAGGCGGTGGAAACCCTGGTGCTTATCTACAACAAGGACCTGATCGACAAGCCGCTGGACAGCCTGCAGGCCTGGCTGGACTACTCGAAAACCCAGCGCGAGCAGAACAAATACGGCCTGCTCGCCAAGTTTGACCAGATCTATTACAGCTGGGGGGCGATTGGCCCGATGGGCGGCTATATCTTTGCTAAAAACGACAGCGGCGGCTTTAACCCGCAGCAGGTGGGTCTCAATACCCCCGGCGCCGTGGAAGCCGTCACCTTCCTGAAAAAATTCTATGCCGAGAAGGTCTTTCCGGCGGGGATCCTCGGCGATAACGGGCTGAATGCCATCGATTCCCTGTTTACCGAGAAAAAAGCGGCGGCGGTGATCAACGGCCCCTGGGCCTTCCAGCCGTATGAAGCCGCTGGCATTAACTATGGCGTGGCGCCCCTGCCGACCCTGCCGGACGGCAAGCCGATGAGCTCCTTCCTCGGCGTCAAAGGCTATGTAGTATCGACCTGGAGTAAAGACAAAGCGCTGGCGCAACAGTTTATCGAGTTCATCAACCAGCCGCAGTATGTGAAAGCCCGCTATGTCGCCACTGGCGAAATTCCGCCGCTGAAGGCGATGATTGACGATCCGGTGATTAAAAACGACCAAAAGGCCAGCGCCGTCGCCATCCAGTCGGCGCGAGCGGTAGCGATGCCGGGCATTCCCGAGATGGGGGAAGTGTGGGGGCCGGCCAACGCCGCGCTTGAACTGAGCCTCACCGGTAAGCAGGCGCCGCAGGCCGCGCTTGATAACGCGGTGAAACAGATCACGATGCAGATCGAAGCGATGCAGGCCAGCAATCAGTAATTCACCGTCACGTGAAGTCACCGAGCGGGAGGGGGACCTCCCGTTTGTAGAAGGAGTCGAGTGTGAGCATCCATTCCAGCGAAAATTTTAGCGACGCACGCGGGCCCGGGCGCCATGCATGGTGCGGCCTGCTGCTGGCAATCGTGCCGGGTTTCGGTCAGTTTTATCATCGCCAGTGGCTGAAAGGGCTGGTCTTCCTGGTGCTGCTGAGCAGCTTTCTGGGGATTTTTTATGATTTCCTGCGTGAGGGGTTGTGGGGGTTATATACCCTGGGTGAAGAGGTACCGCGGGATAACTCTATCTTCCTGTTAGCCGAGGGGATTATCAGCGTGCTGATCGTCGCTTTCGGCGTGCTGATCTATTTTCTCTCGCTGCGGGATGCGTGGCTCAACGGCAAAAAACGCGATGAGGGGATCGCCCTCAACAGCGTGCGTAAGCAGTACCAGATGCTGCTGAGCGACGGCTTTCCGTACCTGATGATCACCCCGGGCTTTATTCTGCTGGTGTTTGTGGTGATCTTTCCGATTCTGTTCGGTTTCGCCATCGCCTTCACCAACTACAACCTGTACCACACCCCGCCGGCGAAGCTGGTGGACTGGGTGGGGCTGAAAAACTTTATTAATATTTTCACCCTCTCCATCTGGCGCTCCACTTTCCTGGATGTGCTGCAGTGGACCGTGGTGTGGACGCTGCTGGCGACCACCCTGCAGTGTACGGTGGGCGTACTGCTGGCGATTCTGGTGAACCAAAAAGATCTGCGCTTTAAGCCGCTGATCCGCACCATCTTTATTTTGCCGTGGGCGGTGCCGGGGTTTGTCACCATTCTCGTTTTTGCCGGCATGTTCAACGACTCCTTCGGGGTCATCAACAACGCGATCCTGTCCTTTTTTGGCATCAGTCCGAAGGCATGGCTCACCGATCCGTTCTGGACTAAAACGGCGCTGATCATGATGCAGACCTGGCTTGGCTTCCCGTTTGTCTTTGCCATGACCACCGGCGTGTTGCAGGCGATCCCGGACGATCTGTATGAAGCGGCGACGATGGACGGCGCCAGCGCCTTTACCCGTCTGCGCACCATCACCCTGCCGCTGGTGCTGTATGCGATCGCGCCGATCATCATCACCCAGTACACCTTCAACTTTAATAACTTCAATATCATTTACCTGTTCAACAACGGCGGCCCTGCGGTGGCAGGCTCTAACGCCGGCGGGACGGATATTCTGGTGTCGTGGATCTATAAGCTGACGATGTCTTCGTCGCAGTACGCCATCGCGGCGACCATCACGATCCTGCTGTCGATCTTTGTCGTCGGCCTGGCGCTGTGGCAGTTCCGCGCCACCAAATCCTTCAAAAATGACGACATGGCGTAAGGGAAGCAACATGGCTCAATCACCCAGTATTAAACGCGAAAAGTGGATCCGGCTCTCTCTCACCTGGCTGGTGGTTATTCTGGTCTCGGTGGTGATTATCTATCCGCTGGTCTGGACGGTCGGGGCGTCGCTGAACGCCGGCAATAGCCTGCTCAGTACCTCAATCATTCCGGAAAATGTGTCGTTCCAGCACTATGCCGATCTGTTCAATGGCAATGTGAATTACCTCACCTGGTACTGGAACTCGATGAAAATCAGCTTCCTGACCATGGTGCTGACCCTGATTAGCGTCAGCTTTACCGCTTACGCCTTCTCCCGCTTCCGCTTTAAAGGGCGGCAGAACGGGCTGATGCTGTTCCTGCTGCTGCAGATGATCCCGCAGTTTTCCGCGCTGATTGCCATCTTTGTGCTGTCGCAACTGCTTGGCCTGATTAACAGCCATCTGGCGCTGGTGCTGATCTACGTCGGGGGGATGATCCCGATGAATACCTGGCTGATGAAAGGGTATCTCGACGCGATCCCTAAAGACCTGGATGAGTCCGCTCGCATGGACGGCGCCAGCAGCTTTCGCATCTTTATCGAGATCATCATGCCGTTGTCGAGGCCCATCCTCGCGGTGGTGGCGCTGTTCTCGTTCACTGGGCCGCTGGGGGATTTCATCCTCTCCAGCACCATCCTGCGTACCCCGGATAAATACACGCTGCCTATCGGTCTGTATAACCTGGTGGCGCAAAAAATGGGTGCCAGCTACACCACCTACGCGGCGGGGGCGGTGCTGATCGCCGTACCGGTGGCGATCCTCTACCTGGCGCTACAAAAATACTTCGTCTCCGGCCTGACCTCGGGCAGTACTAAAGGATAAGCACATGAAAAGATTCACACCCGCATGGCTTGCGGTTTGTCTGGCATGCAGTTTCTCCACCTCTTCTCTGGCCGCGGACGCGCTTGCAACCCGCGCGTTTCAGGGCATGCCGGCGGACTTTATCAAAGGCGCGGATATCTCCACGCTGCTGGACGCCGAAAAGCACGGGGCGACGTTCTACGATCAGAATAATCAGCGCAAGGATCCGATCGCCATTCTGAAAGAGAACGGCGTCAACTATGTCCGCCTCCGTCTGTGGGTGGATCCGCAATCGGCGAGCGGCGAGGACTATGGCGGTGGGAACAATGATCTGGCCACCACCCTGGCGCTGGCGAAACGGGCGAAAGCCCAGGGGATGAAGCTGCTGCTTGATTTTCACTACAGCGATTTCTGGACCGATCCCGGCAAGCAGTTCAAGCCGAAAGCCTGGGAAAAGCTGGATTACCCGCAGCTGAAAACGGCGATTCATGACTATACCCGCGATACCATCGCCCGCTTTAAGCAGGCGGGCGTGCTGCCGGATATGGTGCAGATCGGCAACGAAATCAACGGCGGCATCCTGTGGCCGGAAGGGAAAAGCTGGGGGCAGGGCGGCGGAGAGTTCGACCGGCTGGCTGGCCTGCTGAACGCGGCTATCGCTGGCCTGAAGGAGAACCTGCGCCAGGGCGAGCAGGTGAAAATCATGCTGCATCTGGCCGAAGGGACCAAGAACGATACCTTCCGCTGGTGGTTTGATGAGATCGACAAGCGGCATGTACCGTATGACGTGATTGGTCTGTCGATGTACACCTACTGGAATGGCCCGATCAGCGCCCTGAAGGCCAATATGGATGACATCAGCAAACGCTATAACAAAGACGTCATCGTCGTCGAGGCGGCCTATGCCTATACCCTGGCCAACTGCGATAACGCGGAAAATAGTTTCCAGGCAAAAGAGGAAAAGGATGGAGGATATCCCGCCAGCGTACAGGGGCAATATAACTATATTCACGATTTAATGCAGGCGGTGGTTGATGTGCCAGACCAGCGTGGCAAAGGTATTTTCTATTGGGAGCCTACATGGATTGCCGTGCCGGGAAATACCTGGGCCACCCCGGCGGGGATGAAATATATCCACGACGAGTGGAAAGAGGGTAATGCACGTGAAAATCAGGCGCTATTTGATTGCCAGGGAAAAGTATTGCCGTCGGTAAAAGTTTTTAATTAATTTTTTTGTCGTCTTTTTCAGGAAGTTTATTATGAATAAATTTGCACCTTTACATCCGAAGGTTAGTACGCTGCTGCATGGCGCGGATTATAATCCGGAGCAATGGGAGAATGACCCCGATATTATTGATAAAGACATTGCCATGATGCAGCAGGCAAAATGCAATGTGATGTCGGTGGGAATATTTAGCTGGGCGAAACTGGAGCCACGCGAAGGGGTATTTAATTTCGCCTGGCTGGATATTATCCTCGATAAACTGTATGCCGCCGGCATTCATGTCTTTCTGGCCACGCCGAGCGGCGCGCGTCCGGCGTGGATGTCGCAGCGCTATCCGCAGGTTCTGCGGGTGGGGCGCGATCGGGTGCCGGCCCTGCACGGCGGCCGTCACAACCACTGTATGTCGTCACCGGTCTATCGCGAGAAAACCCTGCAAATCAATACCCTGCTGGCAGAACGTTATTCCTCACACCCGGCGGTGCTGGGCTGGCATATTTCCAACGAATATGGCGGTGAATGCCATTGCGATCTCTGCCAGAACCGTTTTCGCGACTGGCTGAAGGCGCGTTACCAGACCCTGGAGAACCTCAACCAGGCCTGGTGGAGCACCTTCTGGAGTCATACCTATACTGACTGGTCGCAGATTGAATCGCCTGCGCCGCAGGGCGAGATGTCGATCCACGGTCTTAATCTTGACTGGCATCGCTTTAACACCGCTCAGGTGAACGATTTCTGCCGCCATGAAATTGCTCCGCTGAAGGCGGCGAATGCCTCCCTGCCGGTGACTACCAACTTTATGGAGTATTTCTACGATTACGACTACTGGCAGCTGGCGGAGGCGCTGGATTTCATCTCCTGGGACAGCTATCCGATGTGGCACCGCGATAAAGACGAAACCGCGCTGGCCTGTTACACCGCGATGTATCATGACATGATGCGCAGCCTGAAGGGCGGCAAACCGTTTGTGCTGATGGAGTCCACCCCGGGCGCCACCAACTGGCAGCCGACCAGCAAACTGAAGAAGCCGGGAATGCATATTCTTTCCTCGCTGCAGGCGGTGGCGCATGGCGCCGACTCGGTGCAGTATTTCCAGTGGCGGAAAAGCCGCGGTTCGGTTGAGAAATTTCACGGCGCAGTGGTCGACCACGTCGGACATATTGATACCCGCATTGGCCGCGAAGTCTGCCAGCTCGGCGAGATCCTCAGCAAGCTGCCGGAGGTGAGAGGCTGTCGCACCGAGGCGAAAGTAGCGATTATCTTCGACCAGCAGAACCGCTGGGCGCTGGATGACGCCCAGGGGCCGCGTAATCTTGGGATGGAATATGAGAAGACGGTCAACGAGCACTACCGCCCGTTCTGGGAGCAGGGCATCGCCGTCGATGTGATTGACGCCGATGTCGATTTAACGCCGTATCAGTTAGTGATTGCCCCGATGTTATATATGGTGCGCGACGGCTTTGCCGGTCGGGCGGAGGCGTTTGTCGCCAACGGCGGCCACCTGGTGACCACCTACTGGACCGGTATCGTCAATGAGTCCGATCTCTGCTATCTCGGCGGCTTCCCGGGCCCGCTGCGCAATCTGCTGGGGATCTGGGCGGAAGAGATCGACTGCCTGAATGACGGCGAGTTTAATCTGGTGCAGGGGCTTGCCGGGAATCAGTGCGGTCTGCAGGGCCCTTATCAGGTGCGCCATCTCTGCGAACTGATCCATATCGAGAGCGCCCAGGCGCTGGCCACCTACCGGGATGATTTTTATGCCGGACGGCCGGCTGTGACGGTGAACGCGTTCGGGAAAGGCAAAGCCTGGCATGTGGCCTCCCGCAACGATTTAGCCTTCCAGCGCGATTTCTTTACCGCCCTGAGCAAGGAGCTGGCCCTGCCGCGGGCGATAGCGACGGAGTTACCACCCGGCGTGGTGGCGACTGCGCGCACCGACGGTGACAACGCATTTATCTTCCTGCAGAACTACAGCGCGCAAAACCATACCCTAACCCTGCCGCAAGGGTATTGGGATTGCCTGACCGACGCGGCGGTATCGGCTCCACTGACCCTGACGGCATGGGATTGCCGTATTCTCCGTCGTCACGCGTAATTTCTTCTTCTCCACGCCTGCTCTGACGAGCAGGCTTTTTTTTATCTTAAACCTGGAGTTTATTATGGTGAGTTTAAAATCCTTCCTGCACTATTTCTCCCCAGCGCGTCCGGCACAGCCATTAAGCGAGGCGGAAAAACAGCAAATCGAGGCGCTGATTCAGGCCTTTGGTGGCGAAGCGAATATTACGCAAGTGGACGCCTGTATTACCCGTCTGCGGGTTAGCGTTCGCCATCTTGCGGCCGTGGACTCCGAAGCATTACAGCAGCAGGGCGCGCTGGGGGTTATTATTCTTGGTCAGCAGGTGCATGCTATTTTCGGTAAACAGTCCGATGCGCTGCGTCAGCTTCTGGATGAACATTTTGCCGCCCGGAAATAAATAAAACGGGATAACCTGAAAGCAGGTTATCCCGAAAATAAGACAAAGACAGCAGTGGCAATAAAGTTTACCGGAAGATAATTAACAGTCTTACAGCAGGAGATAAAAATAACGTATGAGTCTTAGCCGTGCGCAATTACCACCAGGCCTCAACCTGCACGCCGAAATTCCAGGTATTATTCGCCGTCTGGTCTTCAAACGGTTTACCATCTTCGGAATCATTCAAATATGAAGCAAAAATGCGTAATTCCGGACGTGACATAAAGTCTGGCCCGTCCGCCAGGCCCAACGCAATGGTGTATTTCTCACCGGCCTGTTTGTAGCTGGTGCCATTGTTGTAGCTGTCTTTCTGATAGAAACCGCCGACTTCGCCAATCAGGCGCACGTAGTCGGTGAACTGGTACTGCCCGCGGGCGACCAGCGACAGCATCCGCGTTTTGTCGGTATAGTCGGTAATGTCATCCGCCGAGCCCCAGGTCAGAACGTGGTTGATAGAAAACTTCTCAGTAATCGGGATCAGGCCGGTGTTAATCACGCGATAACCGGTGGCGTCGTTCACGTAGTTCCACATATCGTACCAGCCGCCGCCCTGGGAGACCATGTTCTGCGCCAGGCCTTTGTTGGCGTACTGCAGCACGGTTTTGTTATAGCCGCCCAGCATATCCTGACTGATTTCACCGGTCAGCATGACGCCGTTGTCAGCATCGTACAGTCCGCCGTAGCTATCCTGTTTTTTGGTGGTGTTTGGCATCGCGTAGTCGATACCGAATTCGGTCCACGAGCCCGCCCATGGCTTCCAGCCCGCGTAGCGTAAATCGATATAGTTGATATTGACGTTGCTGTCGCCATCGACGCGATAGTCAACATCGTTGGCATCGCCGCGGATCCAGGCCAGCGAGACGGCGCCCGGGCCGAGGGTGTAGTTTTCCACCCCGGCTCCGGAGCCGGAAATGTTCCAGTATTTGGTATCGATGATATGCAGATCATGGCGCTGGTAGTAACGTTTACCGCCCCAGATCACCGCATTCGGATCGCCAGGGATCAGCCCCTTTATCTGCAGGTTCAACTGACGTAAGCCGAACTGTGCATCATCGTTCAGCGTGGTTTCATTATCGTTAGAGCCGTCGGAGACCATGCTGACCATACTGTCGAGATAGAAGCTGACGTCATCTTTCTTATAGACCTCAGAGCCCAGCTCCAGCTCGCCGTAGGTATCCGACTCGTTCCCCAAACGGCCCAGCTTATTTTTTTGCCATTCCGCTTCGCTACCGTCGCCGGAGACCCCAACCCCGGCGCGCATATAGCCATGGAAATCGATCGTTGGGATCGCGGCGGTGGCCGCAAACGCGGAAGGAGCGATTAGCGCAGCGGCTAACGCGACTGAAAGGGCGCGCAGTGTAGTGTTCATCTCTATCCTCTTATTGTTTTGTATTACGTTCACATAACTGGTGTCATAAAATGCCTAAATGTAACTTCAGGCAAATGAGATATGATTATTGTGTGACTAACTGCAAATAATCACGGTGGTTTTTGTTGCGATGGGTGAGATGATTCACAATTCGTTGTATTGTGAACGTAATACTTTTATCGCTATTGTTTTGCAGTGAGAGGTGGCGGTGAGCGTTTTTTCAAATGGCCCCTGTTACAATCATGGGATAACAACATAAGGAACCGGACCATGAAGTCTAAAAGCGCTACTCTGGAAGACGTCGCACGCCATGCGGGCGTCTCTTACCAGACCGTGTCCAGGGTACTCAACAAATCAGCTAATGTATCCGAGGCGACGCGTCGCAAGGTGGAGAAATCGATAGAGGCCTTACGCTATGTGCCAAACCGGCTGGCGCAGCAGCTGGTGGGGAAGGAGAGCCAGACGGTCGGGCTGGTGACTATTTCTCTGGCCTGGCATGCGCCTTCCCAGGTGGCGGCGGCGGTAAAACGCTATGCCAACCTGGAAGGTTACCAGGTTCTGATTTCGATGATCGATGAGAGCGTCAACCAAAGCATCCAGGATTCCATCAATGAGCTGAAATCTCAGCGGGTGGATAAAGTCATTATCAACGTGCCGCTGGAGACCGAACAGGCGCAGAAAATCGCTGCTGACAACGATGATATCGTCTGCCTGTTTCTCGACGTTGATCCCTACAGCTCCGTGTTTAACGTTTCGTTTAACCCGGCGGACGGCACCCGGGCCAGCGTCAAATATCTCTATGAGATGGGGCATCGGGAGATCGCCCTGCTGGCGGGGCCGGACAGCTCAGTCTCGGCCAAACTCCGGTTAAAAAGCTGGCTGGAGACCCTGGATGGTTACGGTCTGAAGCCGGTGACCGTCCTGCACGGCAACTGGGATGCGCAGAGCGGCTACGCCGGCGCGCTGCAGATGCTGCGCGAAACGCCTAATTTCAGCGCTGTGCTGGTGGGTAATGATCAGATGGCGCTGGGGGTGCTCAGCGCCTTCCATCAGCATCAGGTGGCGGTGCCGGGTGAGAAGTCGGTTATTGGCTATGACGATACCTACGAAAGCTCCTTTTTCTATCCGGCGCTGAGTACCGTGTCGCTCGACCTCGACCTGCAGGGGAAAGAGGCGGTGCGGCGGATCCTCGCCAGCACCAGCGGGGCGCCTCATGCCTCATCCATTCTGCCGGCGCGCCTGGTGATACGCCATTCCAGCGGCGCCCGAATTGAGCAGGGAAAAGATCTGCAGGCCATTGCGGAACAGCTCCGCGCCATCGCCCACCGTCTGGCACCCTGACGCCAAAGGCGGGGAAACTCGCCTTATCACCTTACCCTTAAATTGAGCAGGGTTGATCTTTGTCACAGCACGGCGTACCCTTAATGTTATGTTATAACGTAATGAAGAGGTCAGCATGAAAGCCCATATCCATCCTCCCTATCGTACGGTGGTGTTTCACGACACCAGCGCGAATGAGTATTTTAAAGTCGGCTCAACTATCCGCACCGATCGCGTGATTGAACTCGATGGCGAAACTTTTCCGTATGTGACGATCGACGTCTCCTCGAAATCGCATCCGTACTACACGGGCAAACAAAAAACCTTCGCCAATGAAGGCAGTGCAGCCCGATTCCGCCAGCGCTTCGGCGGCTTTATTGATGCGAAAAGGAAAGCATGATGCAGGTCGTCAACTCATTACGTAGCGCTAAACAGCGCCACCCGGATTGCCAGCTGGTTAAACGCAAAGGGCGGCTGTACGTTATCTGTAAGAGCAACCCCCGCTTCAAAGCGGTGCAGGGGCGCAAAAAACGCCGTTAACGGAAACTCTCCAGCGAGCGGCGCTGTTGGCCGTCGGCGGTAAAATTGTCGGCGGCCAGCCATTGGCGCATGGCGTTATCCAGCTCCGGCCATTCGCCGTCTATCACCGAAAACCAGTCCGTGTCCCGGTTGTGTCCTTTACTCACCAGCGCCTGGCGAAAACGTCCTTCGTACTGAAACCCCAGCCGCCTTGCCGCCCGGGCTGATGGGATATTAAGACTGTTGCATTTCCATTCATAGCGACGGTAGCCGAGCGTATCAAAGACATACTGCATCAACAGCCAGTGCGCTTCGGTGGCCATGGCCGTTCGGCTCAGTAACGGTGAAAAATGCACATGCCCCACCTCTACCACACCGTGAGCGATATCGATACGCATTAACGCCAGCGAGCCGACCGCTTTCCCTCGCTGCTGGTCAACGACGGCAAAATGAATCGGGTCTGCCAGCGTGGCGACCTGCTCCACCCAGGCACTGAATTCTGCAAGGTTGCTCTCAGGTTCACGCAGCAGCCACGTCCAGCTGCGGGCGTCTGGCGCCAGCTGGTGAGCGGCGAACAGATCGCTGGCATGAGCAAGAGTCAGCGGTTCGAGTCGACAACGGCTGCCCTGTAATACCTGTCGTGTCGGCCAGGGGCGCGGCTGCCAGTCAGGCAGCGCGACGCCGAGCGCCTGGCCAAACTGATTATATTCGCACATTGCGGTTTCCTTATTGGGGATTTACAGGCAGCGTACGCGCTCGCTGGTTCCATAAAAAGTGCCATTAGAGTATGTTTTTATGGGGCCACGAGGAGGCAATATGAATATACCGGACGAGGGGTTTTTACGCTGTTGACGCAGGGGATGCGGAACCGCACGGTCGAAACCTTACAGCGCGCCCTTTACCACACCTTACGTGACGCTATCCTGCAGGGAACCCTGACGGCCCGCTGCCGTTTACCCGGATCGCGGGTGATGGCCGAACGGCTACACCTGTCGCGGAATACGGTCAATGCGGCACTGGAACAGCTGGCGCTGGAGGGGTACCTGACACGGAGCCGTCAGGGAACGCAGGTGGCACCACTCGCCTCCTGCCGCCAGGAGGCGGGTCAGATGCCGCCCGTCGTGCTGCCTGAGCGGCTGCAAAGGCTGCCAGCCGCGATGCGCCGCGACTCACCGACGCTGGCATTTACTCCAGGCATGCCGGCGGTAAACTATTTCCCGCTGCCGCTGTGGCGGCGACTGATGGATAACGTGCTACGCGAAGATGGTAGCGCGCTGCTGGGTTATGGCGAAGCCGCGGGCGATCCTTTGCTGCGAGAGGCTATCGCTCGTCATCTGGCGCTCTCCCGGGGCATCCGGTGCGATATCCGGCAGATCGTCATCACCGAAGGCGCGCTGGAAGGAGTCAACTTATGCGCCTCGCTACTGACCAACCCGGGCGACAGCGTGTGGCTGGAAGAACCGGGGTACCTGGGGGCGAGGAGTGGCTTTCAGCGGGCGGGACTGCGGGTCAGAGGAATGGCTGTCGACGATGAAGGGATGTGTATTGCCAACGGCGCCGCGGAGCCGCCCCGGCTCATTTTCACCTCTCCTTCACACCAGTATCCCTGTGGGAGCATCATGAGCGCCGGGCGCCGTCTGGCGCTCGTGGAATATGCCCGCCGGCACGGGGCGTGGATTGTGGAGGATGACTACGACAGCGAGTTTCGCCATAGCGGAGAACCGATCCCGGCGATGCTGGGAATGGTGCCTGATGCCCCGGTGGTCTATCTCGGCACCTTCAGCAAAACGCTGTTTCCGGCGTTGCGTATCGGTTTTATGGTTATGCCGCCCGCGCTGGCGGATGCTGCTCAGGACGCCATTGGCGCGCTGCTGCGCGGGGGACACCGTGCTGAACAGCGGGCGCTGGCCAGCTTTATCGAGAAGGGACACTATGCGCGCCATCTGGCAGCGATGCGCCGCCTGTACCGTAAACGTCAGCAACAGCTGCGCGAGGCGCTGGCGCAAGAGATAACCGTGCCGTGCGACGTTCTCGGCGGGGGAGGGGGGATGCACCTGACGGTGGCGATGGAGGGCGTTAATGACCGGACGCTTGCGCAGCAGGCGCGCCAGTTTCAGCTGGCGCCCGCCGCGTTAAGTCATTTCTATCTCGACCCGCAGCGAGCGCGGAGCGGACTGGTGCTTGGGTATGGCAATACCTCTGCTTCTCGCTATCTCCCGGCGCTGCGGACCCTAAATCGCCTTATTGCGCAGCACCGGCGCGCGTGAGGGTAAAGACATCGTAGAAGGAGAGCTCGCCTTTGGTGGCGACCATCTTTTTGAGCTGCGCCTTCTGCTCGCTATCGACGTCTGGCGACTGCAGGATACGGTCGATCAGCTGCCGGGGGACAAAGCGGGTGTTGTACCATTCCCCGTTGTAGCACACGCGAAAGTCGAGGACATCGATATCCTCGTAGCGATAGCGTGGATAGACGTCAAAGAAGAAAAAGGCGTTGAACAGAATGAACAGCACCACCAGCAACCAGACCGAGTCTACCAGCGTTTCAGAGCGCAGCATGACCACCAGCGTCGCCAGAAACGCGGCATACATGGCAACAAACAGTCCCGGATGGTTGCGGATAAAACTGATGCTAAAACGCGGGCGATTATCGCGTTTTTCCTGGACGTTGAGTTCGTCAATGGTGTGAATCAGCAGGCGTTGTATTTCTGTCATCTTGGTCCTCGAATTCTGCAATGAGCCTGCCGCGCCCGGCGGACCAGGCGCGGCAGGCTCAGCCTGAAGGCTATTTTATGTTGCAATATTCTGCGGAGAAAGTAACAGATCAGTTACAGAAAAGCATAACAGTTACGGATTTGTCGGCGGAAGGCGCTTAATGATCTGCGCCGGGTTACCGCCGACGACGGTACAGGCAGGTACGTCTTTGGTGACTACCGCGCCGGACGCAATGACCGCATTATCGCCAATGGTCACGCCGGGATTGATCACTGCCCGACCCCCAATCCACACATTGTGGCCAATAGTTACCGGCTTGCCGTATTCCTGGCCGCTATTACGCGCATCGGCGTCCAGCGGATGAGTGGCGGTATAAATATGGACGCCTGGCGCCAGCATACAGTTATCGCCAATATGGATAGGGCAGACGTCGAGCATCACGCAGTCAAAATTGGCGTAAAAACCGGCGCCGAGAAAAATATTATAACCATAGTCGCAGCGAAAGCTTGGCTCGATATACGCATCGCCGGCGCGAGCGAACAGTTCGGCCAGAATATGCTGACGTTGTTCCTGGTCATCCGGGGCGGAATGATTATAACGGTGCAACAACTGTCTGGCGCGCAGGCGATCGGCGCGAAGCGTTGGGTCGCCAGATAAATAGAGCTCACCGGCGATCATTTTGCGTTTTTCTTCACTCATGGGTCTTCCTTATACCTGACTGTTGATGGCCGTAGCAGTATAAAAAAGAAACCGGTTACAGGGTTGCTGTTGGCTGAATGATGTGATGTCTATCACAAAGATACCCTATGGCGGCTGACCCGTACCGTCCGGCCAGCAGACCACGTAATACGCGTAAATTAGCGGATAAATTTCCAGACAGAAGTCGGGATTTTATCGTATAGCTTATTCATGGTCAGTTCCGCCAGACGATGGTCGGCAGCTGAGTAAAATACCGCCAGCTCATTATCAGACAGTTCATATTTATTTTTTTCAATGACGCGCTCCAGCGTGTCAATTGTCTGGCAACGACGTAAGCGCATCAAATAGTCTGTTTTAGTTAATGGCTTATCAGACATAATTCCACCTTTTGATTGTAATAATTCTAACACGATAGACTGGCCGGGTTTTCCCGGCTGGCGTTGACAAAGCAACGAAATAGTCGGTTACCGGATTTTTTCCACTTTTGCAAATCCGTAGAGTTAATGCCGTAGTTACTGAACAACGTAAAAGTGTCGTCCAGATATTCGTCAACCTGAGCGATCAGCTTATTATCCCCTGCATACTTAATTTTATAATTAAGAGCGAATGTGGCAATGTGCTCGATCAATTCATTTAACTGGAGATTGACAGCCGACGTCGGGTCGTTGACCCAGCCATGGTTGCTCTCTTCCAGGTTTGCAAGGCAGTCATGATACAGCGTTTCGCAGAGAAAGCGTAGCTGTGCAATATCATGTCTTTTTGGCGAGTATTCGTCCATAACGCATCCCCTTTTGAGTGGTTTAAACGACGACTAGCAAACACCGTTGTGGGATGAACACGACTAACTGACCTGACACTAACTGAGTAATCCTGCTGATTTAACTATAATCCACTCTCCAACAGATTTCATCGTGCTATTACGAAAAATTACAATTATCAGCGAGAAATTATCTTAAAAATAGACGAATTAATTTCGCAGGCGCTGGCCCACAGCCGGAGAAATAGAGAAATCTTATGAATCATTGGTTTAAGGCAGGCAGCTGTCGCGTTCAGAAACCGCCGACCCGTGGATAATGATAGTAGGATTATTCCTGGTAAATGAGTGTTTGCCGATCCCGAGTTGTTGAACAAGCTGCTAAAAATAGCCTGCGCCATATCAATATATATTAAATGCAGAACGAAAAATAAACAATGGCAATATGTGCCTTGCCAGCCAGTGATAAAAAAGGGCCGCGGTAGCGGCCCTTTGTTCAGGAGTGAAGATTAATGATGCTCAACCTGATGGCTGTGCTCTATATCTTCCGATTTTTTGCTAAAGCGGCGACGAACCACCACAAAGAACACCGGCACGAAGAAGATCGCCAGGATCGTCGCGGTCACCATCCCGCCCATTACGCCTGTACCGACGGCGTTCTGCGCACCGGAGCCGGCGCCGGAGCTGATAACTAGCGGCATTACCCCGAGGATGAACGCCAGAGATGTCATCAGGATTGGACGTAGACGCATACGTACTGCTTCAAGCGTCGCCTCAATCAGCCCTTTGCCCTCTTTCTCCATCAGGTCTTTGGCGAATTCAACGATCAATATTGCGTTCTTCGCCGACAGGCCGATGGTGGTCAGCAGACCCACCTGGAAGTAAACGTCGTTGGTTAGCCCGCGGAAGGTGGCGGCTAACAGCGCACCGACCACACCCAAGGGGACGACCAGCATAACCGAGAACGGAATCGACCAGCTCTCATACAGCGCCGCCAGACACAGGAAGACGACAATCAGCGAGATGGCATACAGGGCAGGGGCCTGGTTGCCGGACAGTCGCTCCTGATAAGACATCCCGGTCCAGTCGTAGCCGATACCGGAGGGCAGTTTACCCGCCAGCTCTTCCATCAGCGCCATCGCCTCACCGGTACTCTTGCCTGGCGCGGCCTGACCGAGGATTTCCAGTGACGGCAGACCGTTGTAGCGTTCCAGACGCGGCGAACCGTATTCCCAACGCGAGGTCGAGAAAGCAGAGAACGGCACCATCTGACCATCGCTGCCGCGAACATACCACTTGCCGATATCTTCCGGCAGCATACGGTATTTCGCTTCGGACATGATGTACACTTTCTTCACGCGGCCGCGGTCGATAAAGTCGTTGACATAGCTTCCGCCCCAGGCTGCGCCCAGCGTGGTGTTAATGTCGCTGATGGAGACGCCCAGCGCCTGAGCTTTCTCCTGATCGATATCGATTTTAAACTGCGGTGTATCTTCCAGACCGTTAGGGCGCACGCCGGTCAGCACGTCAGGATGCTGCGCCACCATGCCAAACAGTTGGTTACGCGCCTGGGTCAGTTTTTCGTGGCCCAGACCGCCCTGGTCAATCAGCTCGAAGTCAAAGCCGGTCGCGGTACCCAGTTCAACGATAGCCGGCAGGTTAAAGGCGAAGACCATCGCATCTTTAATCTGCGAGAAGTAGCCCATTGCTCTCGCGGTGATCGCTTCAACTTTGTTTTCCTCACCCGGACGCTGGCTCCAGTCTTTCAGCGAAACGAACGCGATACCGGTGTTCTGGCCGCGGCCGGCGAAACCGAAGCCGTTAACCGCAAACACGGATTCCACGTTGTCCTTCTCTTTGGTGAGATAGTAATTCGTCATCTCATCCAGCACTTTCTGCGTACGCTCCTGGGTGGCGCCGGCAGGCAGCTGCGCCATACTCAGGAATACACCCTGGTCCTCGTCCGGCAGGAACGAGCTCGGCAGACGGACGAACAGCCATGCCATACCCACCACGATGATCAGATACAGCACCAGATAACGACCGGTGCTGCGCAGAATGTTGCCTACGCTGTCGGTGTAATGGTGCGTGCTCTTATCAAACATGCGGTTAAACCAGCCGAAGAAGCCGGTGGTCGCGCCATGGCTGCCTTTCTGAATGGGTTTCAGCATCGTGGCGCACAGCGCCGGCGTCAGGATTAACGCCACCAGTACCGACAGCGCCATCGCGGAAACGATAGTGATGGAGAACTGGCGATAGATGGCCCCGGTTGAGCCGCCGAAGAACGCCATCGGGATAAATACCGCCGACAGCACCATAGCGATACCAACCAGCGCGCCCTGAATCTGTCCCATCGATTTACGCGTCGCTTCTTTCGGCGGCAGACCCTCTTCCGCCATCACGCGCTCGACGTTCTCTACCACCACGATGGCGTCATCCACCAACAGGCCGATGGCGAGCACCATCCCGAACATCGTCAGGGTGTTTATCGAGAAGCCAAACGCCGCCAGCACCGCGAAGGTGCCTAACAGGACCACCGGTACCGCGATGGTGGGGATCAGGGTGGCGCGGAAGTTCTGCAGGAACAGATACATGACCAGGAACACCAGGATGATCGCTTCCACCAGCGTTTTAACCACTTCGTGAATAGAAATTTTCACGAACGGGGTGGTGTCATACGGGTAAACGATCTTCATCCCCGACGGGAAAAACGGCTCCATCTTCGCCAGTTCAGCGCGAATAGCGTTGGCGGTATCCAGCGCGTTCGCGCCGGTAGCCAGTTTAATACCCAGACCGGATGCCGGCTGGCCGTTAAACTTCGCCACTACGTCATAGCTTTCGCCGCCCAGCTCAATTTTGGCGACATCACGCAGACGAACCTGGGAACCGTCCTGGTTCACCTTCAGCAGGATGTTGCCAAACTCTTCCGTATTGGTCAGACGCGTCTGCGCGATGATCGAGGCGTTAAGCTGCTGGCCTTTCACCGGCGGCGTACCGCCTAACTGGCCCGCGGCCACCTGGGCGTTCTGCGCTTTCAGGGCGCTGATCACATCCACCGGCGTAAGCTGGAAGTTGTTCAGTTTGTTTGGATCCATCCAGATACGCATCGCATACTGGGAACCGAATAGCTGAACGTCGCCGACGCCGCTGGTACGGCTAATCGGATCCTTCATGTTGGCCGCCACGTAGTCCGAAATATCGTCCTGGTTCATGGTGCCGTTGGTGTTAATGACGCCGACAACCATCAGGAAGCTGCTGGACGCTTTCTCAACGCTAATCCCTTGCTGCTGTACTTCTTGCGGCAGCAGAGGCGTCGCCAGCGCCAGCTTGTTCTGAACCTGAACCTGGGCGATATCCGGATCGGTACCGGATTCGAAGGTCAGCGTAATGGTTGCCGTACCGGTGGAGTCGCCATTTGAGGACATGTACATCAGGTGATCGATACCGTTCATATTCTGTTCGATAACCTGAGTTACGGTGTTCTGCACCGTTTCGGCGTCAGCACCGGGGTACATGGCGGTAATGGAAATTGCTGGCGGCGCAATCGTCGGATATTGCGCCACCGGCAATTTGAGGATCGATAATCCCCCAGCCAGCATGATGATAATGGCGATCACCCATGCAAATATGGGGCGATCGATAAAGAAATTAGGCATGTCTTAACGGCTCCTGTTTAAGTTAAGACTTGGTTTGTTCTGATGGCGCGTTGCCTGCGGCTTGCTGTTTATCATCAGAAGCTACTTCCTGCGCTTTTACCTGCACACCTGGTTTGATTTTTTGCAGGCCGGTGACGATAACGCGATCGCCGGATTTCAGACCGTCAGTGACCAGCCATTTATCGCCGATCGCCTGAGAAGCAGTGACCTGGCGGACTTCGACTTTATCGCCTTCCCCCACTACCATGACGCTGGCGTCGCCGCGCGGCGTACGGGTAACACCCTGTTGCGGTACCAGCAGGGCGTCAGGGTTAATCCCTTCTTCCAGACGGGCACGGACGAACATCCCCGGTAGCAGGGTGTGATCCGGGTTCGGGAAAATAGCGCGTAGCGTGATTGAGCCGGTGGTCTGATCGACGGTGACATCCGAGAATTCCAGCGTGCCGGACTGTGGATACTTAAGACCGTCATTAGTCACCAGCTCCACTTTCGCTTTGCCGTTTTCCTGTTTCAGGCGGCCGTCAGCTAGCTCCTGCTTCAGGCGCAGGAAATCATTGCTCGACTGGGTGACGTCAACATAGATCGGATCCAGCTGCTGAACGGTTGCCAGGGCGGTCGTTTGACCATTCTGTACCAGCGCCCCTTCGGTCACGGCGGATTTACCGATCCGGCCGCTGATCGGCGAGGTGACTTTGGTGTAGGCCAGATTGATGCGCGCGGTTTCAACGGCCGCTTTCGCCGCGACCACGGCCGCATTGCTCTGCTGCGCCGTCGCAACGGCGGTATCGTAGTCTTGTTGACTAATATATTTGGTGCCCAACAGTTTCTGATAACGCTTGACCGTCAGTTGATCCATGTTTGCCGCCGCCTGGGCTTTTGCCAGGTCGCCTTTGGCGCTGTCATAGCTGGCCTGATAGGTGGCTGGATCGATCTGATACAGGGAGACGCCGGCCTGGATATCGCTACCTTCCACGAAGTTACGTTTTAAAATAATGCCACTGACCTGAGGACGGACTTCCGCAATGCGATAGGCGCTGGTGCGGCCTGGCAGTTCGGTGGTTATTTGTAGAGGTGCGGATTTGAGCGTCACAATACCGACTTCCGGCATGTGCTGGGCTCCCTGTTGAGCCGGTTTATCGTCACATCCTGTTAGCGCTAAGCTGCCTGAGAGCATCAGAACGACCGCCAGAGGCGTTAACCCTCTGTTTTTGTTCATATGTAAACCTCGAGTGTCCAATTTCAAAATGTTCAGTGGCTCAAACAACCACAAACCCACTACAGTCTTTCTATTATGGTCATGCTATGGTACATACATTCACAAATGTATGTAAACGTAACCTCTGTAAAGTCATTAACCTATGGCACGAAAAACCAAACAACAGGCACGTGAAACCCGGCAACTGATTCTGGATGTTGCTCTGCGTCTGTTTTCGCAGCAAGGCGTATCATCTACCTCGTTGGCAACAATTGCAAAAGCTGCGGGTGTAACGAGGGGGGCTATCTACTGGCATTTCAAGAATAAATCAGATTTATTCAACGAAATTTGGGAGCTGTCAGACGCCAGTATTAGCGATCTCGAAATTGAGTATCGGGCAAAATTCCCCAACGATCCACTCTCAGTTATCAGGGAGATTCTAGTCTATGTTCTTGAAGCGACAGTGACAGAAGAACGTCGACGATTAATGATGGAGATTATCTATCATAAGTGTGAGTTCGTCGGTGAAATGACCGTGGTGCAGCAGGCCCAGCGGCAGCTCTCCCTGGCGAGTTATGAGCGTATCGAGCAGACCTTGAAAGAGTGCATCGCGGCGAAGCTGCTGCCCGCCAATTTACTCACCCGGCGGGCGGCCGTGTTAATGCGCAGCTACCTTTCCGGGCTGATGGAAAACTGGCTGTTTGCCCCCGATTCGTTCGACCTGCATGCGGAAGCGCGGGACTACGTCGCTATTCTGCTGGAGATGTATCAATTCTGCCCGACGCTACGCGGCCCGGAGAGCTTGTCAGCTTAAAGGTAGCGCGCGGATGGGCGTGAATTTTTAGCGCCGTCCGCCGCTATTCGCCAGCGCTGAGAAGTGCTATTCTGCGCGCTTGCGACGACCCCCGGTATTCTCCGGCATTTGCATTCATTCATATTAACTATGCTGCACACGATCTCCAGGCAACGCGCCACGTTCATCTTTATTATCACGCTGCTCTGTTTTATTGGCCTTTTCAGCCCAGTCCAGGGCCGCGCCGCGGATCTCCCCGATCGGGCAGAGGTGCAGAGCCAGCTCAATACGTTAAACAAGCAAAAAGAACTGACTCCGCAGGACAAACTGGTCCAGCAGGATCTGACTCAGACGCTGGAAACGCTGGATAAAATCGAGCGTATCAAAAGCGAGACGGCACAGCTGCGACAGCAGGTCGAGCAGGCGCCGGCGAAGCTGCGCCAGGCGGTGGAGAGCCTCAATAACCTGAGCGATGTCCCGAACGACGACGCGACGCGCAAAACGCTAAGTACGCTCTCCCTGCGTCAGCTGGAGTCGCGCGTCACCCAGACGCTGGACGATCTGCAGAATGCGCAAAACGATCTGGCGACCTATAACAGCCAGCTGGTTTCCCTGCAAACGCAGCCGGAACGCGTGCAAAATGCGATGTTCAACGCCTCCCAGCAGCTGCAGCAGATCCGCAATCGTCTGAATGGCACCTCGGTGGGCGACGAGACCCTACGCCCGACCCAGCAGGTGCTGTTGCAGGCTCAACAGGCATTGCTCAACGCGCAGATCGAGCAACAGCGCAAGAGCCTCGAAGGCAACACTATCCTGCAGGATACCCTGCAGAAGCAGCGTGACTACGTCACCGCCTGGAGCAACCGGCTGGAGCATCAGCTACAGCTGCTGCAGGAGGCCGTGAACAGCAAACGGCTGACCCTGACCGAGAAAACCGCCCAGGAGGCGGTTACCCCCGACGAAACGGCGCGTATTCAGGCCAACCCGCTGGTCAAGCAGGAGCTGGATATTAACCATCAGCTCAGCGAGAAGCTGATCCAGGCAACAGAGAACGGTAACCAGCTGGTGCAGCGCAATATCCAGGTCAAGAACTGGCTCGACCGCGCGCTGCAGTCTGAACGGGATATTAAAGAGCAAATTTCAGTTCTGCGGGGGAGCCTGCTGCTGTCGCGTATTCTTTACCAACAACAACAGACATTACCGTCGGCGGATGAGCTGCAGGATATGACCAACCGCATCGCCGACCTGCGGCTTGAACAGTTTGAGGTGAACCAGCAGCGCGACGCGCTGTTCCAGAGCGATGCCTTTGTCGCCAAACTGGAGGAGGGGCACAGCAGCGAAGTGAACGATGAAGTCCACGCCGCGCTACTGGAAGTGATCGACATGCGTCGCGAACTGCTTGATCAGTTCAACAAACAGTTGGGTAACCAGCTGATGATGGCCATCAACCTGCAGATCAACCAGCAGCAGCTGATGAGCGTCTCGAGCAGTCTGAAGGAAATTCTGACCCAGCAAATTTTCTGGGTGAACAGCAATAAACCGATGGACTGGGAGTGGATTAAGGCCTTCCCGGAGGCGCTGAAAGGTCAGTTTAAGGCGATGAAAATCACCGTGAACTGGGAAAAAGCGTGGCCTGCGGTGTTTGTCGCTTTCCTGGCCGGTTTACCGCTGCTGTTGATTGCCGGCCTCATCCGCTGGCGTCTGCAGTGGCTCAAGGATTATCAGGCAAAGCTTGCTTCCCAGGTGGGACAGCTGCGCAACGATACCCAGCTGCATACGCCGAAGGCGATCCTGATCGATCTGATCCGCGCCTTACCGGTGGTGCTGTTGATTCTGGCTATCGGTCTGATCTTACTCACCATGCAGTTAAATATTAGCGGACTGCTGTGGGCGTACAGTAAAAAGCTGGCTATGTTCTGGCTGGTGTTTGGCCTGTGCTGGAAAGTGCTGGAAAAGAACGGCGTCGCGGTCAACCACTTTAATATGCCGGCGCAGTTGACCAGCCACTGGCGGCGGCAGATTGTTCGCGTCAGCCTGGCGCTGCTGCCGCTGAATTTCTGGTCGGTGATTTCCGAACTGTCGCCGCTGAACCTGATGGACGACGTGCTGGGGCAGTTGGTGATTTTCTTCAACTTACTGCTGATCGCGGTGCTGGTTTGGCCGATGTGCCGGGAAAGCTGGCGCGATAAAGAGTCGCACAGCCTGCGCCTGCTGACGATCACGGTGTTGTCTATCGTTCCGGTGGCCCTGATGGTGCTGACGGCAACCGGCTACTTCTACACGACGCTGCGTCTGGCGGGACGCTGGATCGAGACCGTGTATCTGGTGATGATCTGGAACCTGCTGTACCAGACCGTGCTGCGCGGCCTGAGCGTGGCGGCGCGGCGTATCGCCTGGCGCCGCGCGCTGGCGCGCCGTCAACATCTGGTGAAGGAAGGGGCGGAAGGCGCCGAGCCGCAGGAAGAGCCAACTATCGCTCTCGAGCAGGTCAACCAGCAGACGCTGCGCATCACCATGTTGGTGATGGTCGCGCTGTTCGCGGTGATGTTCTGGGCGATTTGGTCTGATTTGATCACCGTTTTCGCCTACCTCGACAGCATTACCCTCTGGCACTACAACGGCACCGAGGCGGGGGCCAGCGTGGTGCGCAGCGTGACGATGGGCAGTTTGTTGTTCGCCATTGTGGCGTCAATGGTCGCCTGGGCGCTGATCCGCAACCTGCCGGGTTTGCTGGAGGTGCTGGTGCTGTCGCGGCTCAACATGCGTCAGGGGACCTCCTACGCCATCACCACCATTCTCAACTATGCGATTATCGCTATCGGGGCGATGACGGTATTCGGGGCGCTGGGCGTCTCCTGGGATAAACTGCAATGGCTGGCGGCCGCGCTGTCGGTTGGTTTAGGTTTTGGTCTGCAGGAGATCTTCGGTAACTTTGTCTCCGGCCTTATCATTCTGTTCGAACGTCCGGTGCGCATTGGGGATACGGTCACTATCGGAACCTTCTCGGGGACGGTAAGCAAAATCCGTATTCGCGCCACCACCATCACCGACTTCGATCGCAAAGAGGTGATTATCCCGAACAAGGCGTTCGTTACCGAGCGCTTGATCAACTGGTCGCTCTCGGACACCGTGACCCGGGTGGTGATCCGCCTCGGCGTCGCCTATGGCTCAGACCTGGATAAGGTGAAAGAGGTGCTGCTGAAGGCCGCGCACGATCATCCGAAAGTGATGCAGGAGCCGGCGCCAGCGGTTTTCTTCACCACCTTCGGGGCCAGTACCCTGGATCATGAACTGCGTCTGTATGTTCGAGAACTGCGCGATCGCAGCTACACGGTGGATGAGCTCAACCGCGCCATCGACCGCCTGTGCCGGGAGAATGACATCAACATTGCCTTTAACCAGCTGGAAGTTCATCTGCGCAATGAAAAAGGCGATGAAGTCACCGAAGTGAAACGGGACGGGAAAGGCGACGATCTGACGCCCACCACCGCGTCCTGATCGAAGAGGGGCGGCGCAAAGCCGCCCCTGCTGTATCAGGGCGCCAGCGCGGCGAGTTCTTCATCGCTCAGCCCGGTGAGCTCCTGCACGGTTTGACGTTCGAGGCCGCGCGCCAGCATTCTGGCGGCGATGCTGCGGGTAGCTTCCTGCTCACCCTCTTGCTGTCCCTGTTTACGGCCTTTCTCTTCCAGCCATTCGGCAATGGTCATCATCAGCTCCTTATGCCTGGGCGACTGCGCCGCCAGCGTGCGGATCAGCGCCCCCGGATGTTCCGTAGTTCCCGCCTGCAACATATAGCGCAGCAGCGTATTCAGCTGCGCTTCTGTCAGATAGCCTTGCGTCATCAGCGCAATCAGCGGCACCTGCAGCTCGGCCAGATCGCGATGGCGGATATGCTTTTGCAGCAGCTCCAGCATGGCCATCCGCCGATGACGGGCGATCTGATTATCTGGCATTACGGTGAGGTCCACCAGTGGAAAATCATTGCTATAGAGCGCCTTCGCCAGCGCCGGATCGGCGAATAGCTGTTGCCAGTTGCGGGCCCAGGGCCAGGGGCTCACTTTGCCGTGATAAAACAGAATCGGCACCACCAGCGGCAGAGTGTCGTGGCCGGCGTCCAGATGACGCTGCATGGCGGCCAGCGCATAGCGCAGCAGGCGAAACGCCATCAGCTTGTCCGGGGTACTCTGGTGCTCAATCAGCGCGTACACATAGCCCGGTCCATGATGCGTGCGCAGTGAGTAAAGGATATCGGAATAGCTGGCGCGCAGGTCCTCTTCAACAAAGCTACCGGAGACCAGCTGCAGCGAATCCAGTTCGCAGATCGCCAGAAACGGCGCGGGGAGGTACAACTGCAAAAAATCCTTCGCGACCGCCTGATGCATGAGCATCTGGCGAAACACCGCGTCGTGTGGGGTTTGACTGACTTTTTCCATCAATATTGTCTCCAGTGGCGTCATGCGCAGAGGACCAGACTGCCAGCACACTGCCGGAGACAACATCCTACTTCTCTGGGTTTTGCGACCCGCTTTCCGCGTTTTTTAACTTGTTTGCATAATCCCGCCGGACAATTTCCAGCGCGCTCAGCACGGTTTGCGCCGGGATCTGATGCGATTCCAGCAACATGATTAAATCGACGGCCAGTTTGACCTCATCGGATGCATTTTCCAGCGACATCGGGCTCTCCTGTTAGCGCGTCAGCCGCGCCAGTACGTTTTCAATCTTGTCCAGCGCCTGTCGGCAGCGCGCCAACCGGCCGCTGTAGGCTTCAACTTCTTTCCCCAGCCGCTGCTGCTCGTCAAGGCTGGTCGCCTGCGCCAGCTGACGCTGGCGTTGGTCGCGCGTCGCCAGCAGGCGGCGCTCATACTCCTGATGCTGCAGGCGACGGCGCTGCCAGCGGCTCAACGTTGGCGACGCGTGGTCCCAACTGCGCAAGGACCAGGTGGCGGTTTCACGGCGCAGCGCGGCGATTTGTGCCGCCAGACGCTCGGCAATCCAGACCACCTGCGGCAGCTGCTGGCGCTCGACGGCCTGGCGGAGCTGGTTAAAGTTGTGTTGGGCTTCCGCCAGATAGGCCTGCATCAGCGTGCTGCGGGTGTGGAAGAGCTGGCGGTCAAAGCGCGGGCTGAGGGTCGCATGCTCCGCCAGCGGCGCCACCAGCGCGGCCAGCTCACTCAGCTGGTCGTTCAGCGTTTGTAAAAGTTGAGCAGTTTTCACCAACCCCCTCCATTTTCCGTCAGCCAACTGTGCTACAGTAGCCTCATCTGTTTGATAACGATTCGCATTATGCCACCTGTTATTTTAACCATTATCGGCTGGCTGGCGGTAGCGCTGGGTACGCTGGGCGTCTTCTTACCGTTGCTGCCGACGACGCCGTTTATTCTGCTCGCCGCCTGGTGCTTTGCCCGCTCATCGCCGCGCTTTCACCAGTGGCTGCTGTATCGCTCCTGGTTTGGCGGCTATCTTCGCCACTGGCAACAGTACCGCGCCATGCCTCGCGGCGCTAAACCGCGCGCCATTGCGATGATCGTGGTGACTTTTGCTATTTCGCTATGGCTGGTTAAGCTTACGTGGGTGCGCATCATGCTGTTGGTCATTCTGGCCTGTCTGCTGATCTTTATGTGGCGCATTCCGGTGGTTGACGCAAAGCAACAAAAGCACTGATGCGCAATAATGCCTGTTGCAATTGTTGCCGACAGCCAGTAAATTCTGGCGTTTTCGAGCGCGGGCAAGCCTGGTCAAAGGTTAAACAAATGTTTCTTTGGCCCCTTTTGCACGCCCGTGGGTAATACCGTTTCAATCAGGCATACACTTATGACCGCAACTGCACAGCAGCTTGAATATCTGAAGAACAGCATCCAGAGTATCGAGGATTATCCAAAACCTGGCATTCTTTTCCGCGATGTCACCAGCTTACTGGAAGACCCGAAGGCCTACGCGCTTAGCATTGAACTGCTGACCGAGCGCTACAAAGACGCGGGTATTACCAAAGTGGTAGGGACTGAGGCGCGTGGCTTCCTGTTCGGCGCACCGGTTGCGCTGGCGCTGGGCGTGGGCTTTGTTCCGGTACGCAAGCCGCGTAAGTTGCCGCGTGAAACCATTGCCGAGACCTATGAGCTGGAGTATGGCACCGATCAGCTGGAGATCCACGTTGACGCCATTAAACCGGGCGATAAAGTGCTGGTGGTTGACGATCTGCTGGCGACCGGCGGCACTATCGACGCCACGGTCAAACTGATCCGCCGCCTCGGTGGCGAAGTGCACGATGCCGCTTTCATTATCAATCTCTTCGATCTGGGCGGCGAACAGCGCCTGGAGAAGCTGGGGATCCACTGCTACTGTCTGGTGCCGTTCCCGGGCCACTAAGCAAATCCCTCCACATAGCCTCGCCGATCGGGCGGGGCTGTGATAGCATGACCCCTTCGTGATTTCACCTTCCAGCGTTTCAGAGCCAGCCCATGAGTTATCAGGTCTTAGCCCGTAAATGGCGCCCACAAACCTTTGCTGACGTCGTCGGCCAGGAACATGTGCTGACCGCACTGGCGAACGGCTTGTCGTTAGGGCGCATTCATCACGCTTATCTTTTTTCCGGTACCCGCGGGGTCGGGAAGACCTCCATCGCCCGTCTGCTGGCGAAAGGGTTAAACTGTGAAACCGGCATCACCGCCACCCCCTGCGGCGTGTGCGATAACTGCCGGGAAATTGAACAGGGGCGCTTTGTCGATCTGATTGAGATTGACGCCGCCTCGCGAACCAAAGTCGAAGATACCCGCGATCTGCTGGACAACGTCCAGTACGCGCCGGCCCGCGGCCGCTTTAAGGTCTATCTCATCGACGAAGTCCATATGCTGTCGCGTCACAGCTTCAACGCGTTGTTAAAAACGCTGGAGGAGCCGCCGGCGCACGTCAAATTCCTGCTGGCGACAACGGATCCGCAGAAGCTGCCGGTAACGATCTTATCCCGCTGCCTGCAGTTCCACCTGAAGGCGCTGGACGTTGAACAGATCCGCCATCAGCTGGAGCATATTCTTGGCGAAGAGCAGATTGCCTTTGAGCCCCGCGCGCTGCAGCTGTTGTCGCGGGCGGCCGATGGCAGCCTGCGCGATGCCTTAAGCCTGACCGATCAGGCGATTGCCAGTGGGGAAGGGCAGCTGACGGCCGCATCGGTGAGCACCATGCTCGGCACCCTTGATGACGATCAGGCGCTGTCGCTGATTGAAGCGCTGGTTGCTGCCGACGGCGAGCGGGTCATGGCGGGCGTCAATGACGCCGCCGCACGCGGCGTCGAGTGGGAGGCGCTGCTGGTCGAGATGCAGAGCCTGCTGCACCGCATCGCCATGGTTCAGCTGTCGCCTTCGGCGCTGGGCGCCGACATGGCCGCGGTCGAAGTGCGGATGCGCGAACTGGCGCGAACCGTACCGCCCGGCGACGTTCAGCTCTACTACCAAACGCTGCTGATTGGCCGCAAAGAGCTGCCTTACGCCCCGGACCGGCGGATGGGCGTCGAAATGACGCTGCTGCGTGCCCTGGCGTTTCATCCGCGTAAGCCGCTGCCGGAGCCGGAGGTGCAGCCGGCACAGGCCGCCGCGCCCGCGCCGCGTCAGCCGGTTGCCCCCGCCGCGCCGCCGCCACAGTCGCCGCAGAGTTTGCCGCCGACCACCAGCCAGGTGCTGGCGGCCCGCAGCCACCTGCAGCGCAGTCAGGGAGCAACCACCCCAAAAAAGAGTGAACCGGCAGCCGCTTCCCGCGCGCGGCCGGTGAATAACGCTGCGCTGGAGCGACTGAGTTCGATTACCGAGCGCGTCCAGGCTCGTCCGGCCGCGGCCGCGCTGGAGCAGGCCCCGGCGAAGAAAGAGGCCTATCGCTGGAAGGCGACGACGGTGGTGGAAGAGAGCAAAGTCGAAGTCGCCACGCCCAAAGCGCTGAAAAAGGCGCTGGAGCATGAGAAGACGCCGGAGCTGGCGGCCAAGCTCGCCGAAGAAGCGGTCGAGCGCGACAGCTGGGCGGCGGAAGTGAGCCAGCTGGCGGTACCGAAGCTGGTCGAGCAGGTGGCGCTCAACGCGTGGAAAGAGCAGGAGGGCAGCCGCGTCTGTCTGCATCTGCGTCCCAGCCAGCGCCACCTCAATTCCGCCAGCGCGCAGCAAAAGCTGGCTGAAGCGCTGGGGGTGTTGTACGGTACGCCGGTTGAATTGACCATCGTGGAAGACGATAATCCCGCGATGCGTACGCCGCTGGAGTGGCGGCAGGCTATTTATGAAGAGAAGCTCGCGCAGGCGCGCGAAGCCATTATCGCGGATAATAACATTCAGACCCTGCGTCGTTTCTTCGACGCCGATCTGGATGAAGAGAGTATTCGCCCCATTTGAATGCCAGTCTGACTGGCATTCAGTACCTTTAACGATGACTGACTGAGAGAGAAGCCTATGTTTGGTGGAAAAGGCGGCCTGGGTAACCTGATGAAGCAGGCCCAGCAGATGCAAGAGAAAATGCAGAAGATGCAGGAAGAGATCGCTCAGCTGGAAGTAACCGGCGAATCCGGCGCGGGTCTGGTGAAAGTGACCATTAACGGCGCGCACAACTGCCGCCGTGTGGAGATCGACCCAAGCCTGCTGGAAGACGACAAAGAGATGCTCGAAGATCTGGTGGCTGCCGCGTTCAACGACGCCGCGCGCCGTATCGAAGAGACCCAGAAAGAGAAGATGGCTTCCGTTTCTGCCGGTATGCAACTGCCGCCAGGCTTCAAGATGCCGTTCTGATGCAAACCAGCCCGCTGTTAACTCAGCTTATGGAAGCGCTGCGCTGTCTGCCGGGCGTCGGCCCGAAGTCAGCGCAGCGCATGGCGTTTACCCTGCTGCAGCGCGATCGCAGCGGCGGGATGCGCCTGGCGCAGGCGCTGACGCGTGCGATGTCGGAGATCGGCCACTGCGCCGATTGCCGCACCTTCACCGAGCAGGAGGTGTGCAATATCTGCAGCAACCCGCGTCGCCAGGAAAATGGCCAGATCTGTGTGGTAGAGAGTCCGGCGGACATCTATGCCATTGAGCAGACCGGGCAGTATTCCGGCCGCTACTTCGTGCTGATGGGGCACCTGTCGCCGCTCGACGGCATCGGGCCTGATGACATCGGGCTCGATCGCCTGGAGCAACGGCTGGAGGCGGAGTCGATCACCGAGGTGATCCTCGCCACCAACCCGACCGTTGAGGGCGAGGCGACGGCCAACTACATCGCAGAGCTGTGCGCGCAGTATGGCGTCGACGCCAGCCGAATCGCCCACGGCGTGCCGGTGGGCGGCGAGCTGGAGATGGTCGACGGCACCACGCTGTCCCACTCCCTGGCCGGTCGCCACAAGATTACTTTCTGAACAAATGGAGGCGGCCTTCGCCGCCTCCGCTTGAAAAATTTCCCCGCTGTCCCCATCTCCCACTCAACGGTTTTTTACCCATTTAAAATGGCATTGTTGAGGTTGAATCAGATGAAAGGACAAGAAACTCGTGGTTTTCAGTCAGAAGTAAAGCAGCTTCTGCACCTGATGATCCATTCCCTCTATTCCAACAAAGAAATCTTTCTGCGTGAGCTGATTTCCAACGCCTCTGATGCGGCCGATAAGCTGCGTTTCCGCGCGCTGTCGCAGCCGGATTTGTATGAGGGAGACGGCGAGCTGCGCGTGCGGGTTTCGTTTGATAAAGACAACCGCACCCTGACCATCGCCGATAACGGTATCGGTATGAACCGGGAAGAGGTTATCGACCATCTCGGCACCATCGCCAAATCCGGCACCAAAGCGTTCCTCGAATCGATGGGTTCTGACCAGGCGAAGGATAGCCAGCTGATCGGTCAGTTCGGCGTCGGCTTCTATTCGGCCTTCATCGTGGCGGACAAAGTGACCGTGCGTACCCGTGCGGCGGGCGACAAGCCGGAAAACGGCGTGTTCTGGGAATCCGCCGGCGAAGGCGAATATACCGTAGCTGATATCACCAAAGCCGATCGCGGCACCGAAATCACCCTGCATCTGCGCGAAGGCGAAGATGATTTCCTCAACGACTGGCGCGTGCGCTCTATCATCAGCAAGTATTCCGACCATATCGCGCTGCCGGTTGAGATTGAAAAACGGGAAGAGAAAGACGGCGAAACCGTGATTTCGTGGGAAAAAATCAACAAGGCGCAGGCCCTGTGGACCCGCAGCAAATCCGAAGTTAACGACGACGAATACAAAGAGTTTTATAAGCATATCGCTCACGACTACAGCGACCCGCTGACCTGGAGCCACAACCGCGTGGAAGGTAAGCAGGAGTACACCAGCCTGCTGTATATCCCGTCGCAGGCGCCGTGGGATATGTGGAACCGCGATCATAAACACGGCCTGAAGCTGTACGTCCAGCGTGTGTTCATCATGGACGACGCCGAGCAGTTTATGCCGAACTACCTGCGCTTCGTGCGCGGCCTGATCGATTCCAACGATCTGCCGCTGAACGTCTCCCGTGAAATCCTGCAGGACAGCAGCGTGACCCGCAACCTGCGCACCGCGCTGACCAAACGCGCGCTGCAGATGCTGGATAAGCTGGCGAAAGACGACGCTGAAAAATACCAAACCTTCTGGAAACAGTTCGGCCTGGTGCTGAAAGAGGGCCCGGCGGAAGATCCGAGCAACCAGGAAGCGATCGCCAAACTGCTGCGTTTCGCAACCACCCATACCGACTCCTCCGCGCAGACCGTGTCGCTGGAAGAGTATGTCTCGCGGATGAAAGAAGGCCAGGAGAAGATCTACTACATCACTGCCGACAGCTATGCGGCGGCGAAGAGCAGCCCGCACCTCGAACTGCTGCGTAAGAAAGGGATTGAAGTTCTGCTGCTCTCCGATCGCATCGACGAGTGGATGATGAGCTACCTGACCGAGTTCGACGGCAAAGCGTTCCAGTCTGTCGCTAAAGCCGACGAGTCGCTGGACAAGCTGGCGGATGAAGTGGACGAGTCCACCAAAGAAGCTGAAAAAGCGCTGGAGCCGTTCGTTGAGCGGGTGAAAAACCTGCTTGGCGACCGGGTGAAAGAGGTGCGTCTGACCCATCGTCTGACCGACACCCCGGCGATCGTCACCACCGACGCCGACGAGATGAGCACTCAGATGGCGAAGCTGTTCGCGGCAGCGGGCCAGGCGGCGCCGGAAGTGAAATACATCTTCGAACTGAACCCGGCGCATCAGCTGGTGAAACGCGCGGCCGATACCCAGGACGACGCGCAGTTCGGCGAATGGGTGGAACTGCTGCTGGATCAGGCGCTGCTGGCCGAGCGCGGCACGCTGGAAGATCCGAACCAGTTTATCCGCCGTATGAACCAGCTGCTGGCTTCCTGACGCGAACCTGAACGAGTAGCCCGGCCGAGCGACGCGACGCCGGGAACGGGATAAATGCCCCGTCTGAGCGATGTGCTCAGGCGGGGCATTTCACATTAGATTGCATAAAATATCTCACCATTAACCGTTTCAGCCGCACCGCCTTCCTTGAGCCATCGCCGTTCTGGTGGTATGGTTTAGCGTTTTTGAAAAATTGAATCGACTTTTGAGGGGATTTTCGTAATGCGTATTATTCTGCTTGGCGCTCCGGGCGCGGGTAAAGGAACTCAGGCTCAGTTCATCATGGAGAAATACGGTATTCCGCAAATCTCCACCGGCGATATGCTGCGCGCGGCGGTAAAATCCGGCTCTGAGCTCGGTAAGCAAGCGAAAGACATTATGGACGCTGGCAAGCTGGTGACCGATGAGCTGGTCATCGCGCTGGTGAAAGAGCGTATCGCCCAGGAAGATTGCCGTAACGGCTTCCTGCTGGACGGCTTCCCGCGGACCATTCCGCAGGCTGACGCCATGAAAGAGGCGGGCATTACCGTTGATTACGTGCTGGAATTCGACGTGCCGGACGAACTGATCGTCGACCGCATCGTTGGCCGTCGCGTCCACGCGGCATCCGGTCGCGTATACCACATCAAATTCAATCCGCCGAAGGTGGAAGGCAAAGACGACGTGACCGGCGAAGAGCTGACCACCCGTAAAGACGATCAGGAAGAGACCGTGCGTAAGCGTCTGGTAGAATACCATCAAATGACAGCGCCGCTGATCGGCTACTACACCAAAGAAGCGCAGGCGGGCAACACCAAATACGCCAAAGTCGACGGCACCAAAGCGGTAGCTGACGTGCGCGCCGAACTGGAAAAAATCCTCGGCTGATAAAGCCTTTTCTCATCCTGCTGCGGCAGGATGAGAACTCCTCTCATTTCTACCTTTTGCTATGATTGGTTCCGTTTAGCGCCATTTCAGCTACAATTGGCTGCGATTCAAATGGTTAAGAGGCGGTAATGCATCAGACGAAAACAGGTATCTTGCTGGCCAATTTAGGCACTCCCGATGCGCCCACCCCCGGGGCGGTGAAGCGCTATCTGCGACAATTCCTCAGCGACAAACGGGTGGTGGATACGTCTCGTCTGCTATGGTGGCCGCTGCTGCGCGGCGTCATACTGCCGATTCGCTCCCCGCGCGTGGCGAAGCTCTATCAGTCCGTGTGGATGGAAGAGGGATCGCCGCTGATGGTGTATAGTCGTCGCCAGCAGCAGGCGCTGGCTGCCAGGCTGCCGGATACCCCGGTGGCGCTGGGCATGAGTTATGGTTCACCGTCACTGGCCAGCGCGGTGGATGACTTACTGGCGCAGGGGGTGGAGCACATCGTGGTGCTGCCGCTGTATCCGCAATATTCCTGCTCGACGGTGGCCGCCGTCTGGGACGAACTGGCGCGGATTCTGGCGAAAAAGCGCGCCATTCCGGGTATCTCGTTTATTCGCGACTATGCCGAACATCCGGACTATATCCATGCGCTGGCGGCCAGCGTGCGCGCTTCCTTCGCGGTGCATGGGGAACCGGATCTGCTGCTGCTCTCCTATCATGGGATCCCGCAGCGCTATGCCAACCAGGGCGATGATTATCCTCAGCGCTGTCGCGATACGACGCGGGAACTGGTTTCCGCGCTGGGGCTGCCGCCGGAGCGGGTGATGATGACTTTCCAGTCGCGCTTTGGCCGGGAACCCTGGCTGACGCCGTACACCGATGAAACGCTAAAGATGCTCGGCGAGAAAGGGACGAAGCATATTCAGGTGCTGTGCCCGGGGTTTGCCGCCGACTGTCTCGAAACGCTGGAAGAAATCGCCGTCCAGAACCGGGAAATATTCCTCGAAGCGGGCGGCAAGCAATATGAATATATTCCGGCGCTTAATGCGGACGCAGCGCATATTGAGATGATGGTCAATCTGACGGCGCCTTATCGCTGATCGCGCGCAGGGCGGGGAATATGCTACTATTTCCCGCTTGTTCCCTGTTATTTAAGCGCCACTATGAAATTTCCCGGTAAACGCAAATCTAAACACTATTTTCCCGTTAACGCCCGCGATCCGCTGCTGCAGCAAATTCAGCCGGAGAATGAATCCAGCGTCTCCTGGGTGGTCGGTATCGACCAGACGCTGGTGGATATCGAAGCGAAAGTGGATGAGGCGTTTATCGTGCGCTACGGCCTGAGCGCGGGCCATTCGCTGGTGATTGAAGATGACGTCGCCGAGGCGCTGTACCAGGAGCTGGTGCGCAACAATCTCATTACCCATCAGTTTGCCGGCGGCACCATCGGCAATACCATGCACAACTACTCGGTGCTGGCGGACGATCGCTCGGTGCTGCTTGGCGTGATGTGCAGCAATATCGAAATCGGCGGCTACGCCTATCGTTACCTGTGCAATACCTCCAGCCGCACCGATCTGAACTATCTGCAGGGCGTCGACGGCGCCATTGGCCGCTGCTTTACCCTGATCGGTGACAGCGGCGAGCGCACCTTCGCCATCAGCCCGGGCCACATGAACAAGCTGCGTCCGGAAAGCATTCCGGAAGCGGTGATCGCCGGCGCCTCGGCGCTGGTGCTGACCTCTTACCTGGTCCGCTGCAAGCCGGGCGAGCCGATGCCGGACGCCACGATGAAGGCTATTGAGTATGCCAAAAAGCACGATGTGCCGGTGGTGTTAACCCTCGGAACCAAATACGTGATTGCCGATAACCCGGCGTGGTGGCAGGAGTTCCTGCAGGAGCATGTCTCTATTCTGGCAATGAACGAAGAGGAAGGGGAAGCGCTGACCGGCTTTGCCGATCCGCTGTCAGCGGCGAATAAGGCGCTGGACTGGGTCGACCTGGTGCTGTGCACCGCCGGCCCGGCGGGCCTGTATATGGCGGGCTTCACCGAAGAAGAGGCGAAGCGGAAAACCCAGCATCCGCTGCTGCCGGGGGCGATCCCGGAGTTTAACCAGTTTGAATTCAGCCGCGCGATGCGTCACCAGGATTGCGTTAATCCGCTGCGCATATATTCCCATATCGCTCCCTATATGGGCGGCCCCGAGAAGATCATGAACACCAACGGCGCAGGCGACGGCGCGCTGGCGGCGCTGCTGCATGACATCACCGCCAATAACTACCACCGCAATAACGTACCCAACTCCAGCAAGCACAAATGCAAATGGCTGACCTACTCCTCGCTGGCGCAGGTGTGTAAATATGCCAACCGCGTGAGCTATCAGGTGCTGAACCAGCACTCGCCGCGTTTAACCCGCGGCCTGCCGGAGCGTGAGGACAGCCTGGAAGAGGCGTACTGGGATCGGTAAGCGCGTCCCTCTCCCGGCGGGGAGAGGGCAGTACATCAGCCGGTGACCACTTCGCCGGCCGGTGGCGTTTCCAGAAGCCGCAGCATGGCGCGGGCAATTTCCCGTTCGCCCATCACCACCTGATTGGCTCCGCGATCGATAATGTAGTCCACTTCGTCATCATAATGGGCGCGGGCGATAATCTCGATATTCGGACATTTTTCCCGTGCGGAAGCGACAATCTCTCCGGCCTCGTAGCCGTTAGGGATTGTCAGCAGCAGCCAGCGGGCGCAATCGAGATGCGCCAGCTCCATGATCTCTTCATTGGCGGCATTGCCGAGCACCGCGCTGATCCCGCGCTCGCGTAGCTCATCCACGCGGGTGCGCGAGGTTTCAACCACCACCAGCGGGATCCCCTGGGCCATCAGCTTCTCGCCCAGCAGGCTGCCGACGCGGCCGAAGCCGACCAACAGCGCGTGGTTGCAGATATCGACCGGCACCTGCTTCTCGTCTTCCAGGACCTCTTCCAGCGTCTGCTCGTCGAGGGTTTCGGTTTTATCGAGATATTTTTCCAGCAGGGTAAACAGCACCGGGTTGAGCATAATTGAGATGATCGCCCCGGCCAGCACCAGATTTTGTCCGGCCTGCGGCAGCAGGTTAAGCGCCATTCCCAGGCCGGCGAGAATAAAGGCAAACTCGCCAATCTGCGCCAGGCTGGCGGCGATGGTCAGCGCGGTGCGCGGCGAGTGACCAAACATCCGCACAAGGAAAAAGGCGGCTGCGGATTTACCAAAGATAATAATCGCCAGCGTCGCCAGCACCGCCAGCGGCTGTTGGACCAGCACCATCGGGTCAAACAGCATGCCGACGGAGACGAAGAACAGCACCGCGAAGGCGTCGCGCAGCGGCAGGGTGTCATGGGCGGCGCGGTGGCTGAGCTCGGATTCGTTAAGCACCATGCCGGCAAAGAAGGCGCCGAGGGCAAAAGAGACATCAAACAGCTCCACGGCGCCGAAGGCGATGCCCAGCGCCAGGGCCAGCACCGACAGAGTGAACAGCTCGCGTGAGCCGGTGGCGGCGCTGCGCGACATGATCCACGGCACCAGCCGGCGGCCGACCAGCATCATAATGGCGATAAAGGCCACCACTTTGCCAATGGTGATCCCGAGGTCGAGGGCCAGGGACGCGAAGCCGACGTTGCCTTTCTCCGCCATACCGGCAATCGCCGGCAGCAGGACCAGCGTCAGGACCATCACCAGGTCTTCCACAATCAGCCAGCCGATGGCGATTTGCCCGCGCTGGCTGTCTATCAGTTGTCGTTCCTCCAGCGCGCGCAGCAGCACTACGGTACTGGCGGTGGAGAGGCACAGGCCAAAGACAATGCCGGTCATCAGCGACCAGCCGAGGGCGGCGGAGAGCGCCATACCCAGCAGCGTCGCCACGGCTATCTGGGCGATAGCCCCGGGGATGGCGATCGATTTTACCGCCATCAGGTCTTTAAGTGAGAAATGCAGCCCGACGCCGAACATCAGCAGAATGACGCCAAGTTCCGCCAGTTCCGGAGCCAGTTTGGTGTCAGCAACAAAGCCAGGGGTGAAAGGTCCGGCCAGCACGCCCGCTAAGAGATATCCCACCAGAGGAGAAATACGTAGCTTATTGGCAATCATGCCGAGAATAAAGGCGAGCACGAGGCCGCCGACAATGGTGGTGATAAGCGGTGTTGCGTGGTGCATTCCGTCTCCTTTCCAGTGGTGTATCGGTCCATTTTGCTACCCTGTCCGGGTAATAGTTTATGACAAAAACGTTCACTTTGTTTATGAATAATTCTTGAGTTGTGCAAAAAAATGCAATTAGCCGATGAAAAGGCACAGAAGGGAAAATGGCGGGGGGAAATCGTGGAACAGGCTGATGACACAAGGGTTAACGGCGGCCAGGGTTGCACTTTGGCCGCCGAATAATCAGGCTTTTTGCCGGTTATCAGGAAGGAATATCGTCAGGAATCCCAGCAGCGGCAGGAAGGCGCAGATTTTATAAACCAGATCAATGCTGGTATGGTCCGCCAGCAGGCCTAACACCGCGGCGCCAAGGCCGCCCATGCCAAAGGCGAAGCCGAAAAACAGGCCAGAAACCATGCCGATGCGTCCCGGCAGCAGTTCCTGCGCATAGACCAGAATAGCGGAAAAGGCCGAGGCGAGGATAAAACCAATGATCACCGTTAAAATCCCCGTCCATTCAAGGCTGGCGTAGGGTAAAACAAGGGTGAAAGGCGCTACGCCGAGGATAGAGCCCCAAATCACATATTTACGCCCAATTTTATCGCCAACAGGCCCGCCAATTACCGTCCCGGCAGCCACTGCGAACAGGAAGGCAAACAGATGAAGCTGAGCGTTTTGCACCGTTAAGCCGAATTTATGCATCAGATAAAAGGTGTAATAGCTACTAATGCTCGCCATATAGAAATATTTCGAGAAAATCAGCATCAGCAGAATGCCTACCGCCAGAATAACCTTCTTGCGCGGCAGCGGATTAACGATGGCCGGTTTCGGTTTGCCCTTATTCATTCGATGCTGCGCGGCATACCAGCGGCTGATTTGCGACAGCACGACAATAGCCAGCAGAGCGGCCAGCACAAACCAGGCGACGTTGCCTTTGCCGTACGGGGCGATGATCACCGCCGCCAGCAATGGGCCAAGCGAGCTGCCGAAATTGCCGCCCACCTGGAACAGCGACTGGGCCAGGCCGTGACGGCCGCCGGAGGCCATCCGCGCCACGCGGGATGATTCCGGATGGAAAACCGAGGAGCCGGTACCTACCAGCGCGGCGGCCAGCAGCACCATGCCGAAGCTACCGGCCAGCGCGAGGAGAATCAAACCGCAGAGGGTGAAGCACATGCCCACCGGCAGCGACCACGGCATCGAGCGTTTATCGGTGATGTAGCCAATCACCGGCTGGAATAGCGATGAGGTGAGCTGGAAGGTCAGGGTGATCATGCCGATCTGCACGAAGGTAAGGGAGAACTCCGCCTGCAGCAGCGGGTAGATAGCGAGAATAAGCGACTGGATCATATCGTTAAGCAAATGGGACAGGCTGATCGCGCCTAAGATGCCAAACGAGGTGCGTGCTTTTTGCGGCGGCGCAGCGGGGCCGGACAAGGGTTGAGCGGATTGGTTGGTTGTCATAGGTTCACTTCAGCGAGTTCTATTTGTTGTAGAGAATGCAGGTTGATACCCTAAATAATTCGAGTTGCAGGAAGGCGGCGACGCAGCGAATCCCCAGGAGCTTACTCAAGTAAGTGACTGGGATGAGCGAGGAAAGCCAACGCACATGCAACTTGAAGTATGACGGGTAGAATTATTATCCGACTAACATACCTGTTGATAAGGTTTGAAGGAAGTCGCAATTCTGAAAACATATTTGTCAACGCGACTAACTCGCTATACTTTCGGCACTTGGGATTAAGTCAGGGAGTGAAGCATGCATTATTTCAAACACAGCGTAGCGCTGGCGCTATTCGCCGCTTTATCGCTGGGCAGCTTGTCGGCACAGGCCTATGAGCAGGATAAAACCTATAAAATCACCATCCTGCACACCAACGATCACCACGGCCATTTCTGGCGCAATGACTACGGCGAATATGGCCTGGCGGCGCAGAAAACGCTGGTCGATGGCATCCGGAAAGAGGTGGCGGCGGAAGGGGGAAGCGTCCTGCTGTTATCCGGCGGCGATATTAATACCGGCGTACCGGAGTCTGATTTACAGGATGCAGAGCCCGATTTTCGCGGCATGAACCTGATCGGCTACGACGCGATGGCGGTGGGAAACCATGAATTCGATAATCCGCTGAGCGTACTGCGCCAGCAGGAAAAGTGGGCTAAGTTCCCGTTCCTGTCGGCCAATATTTATCAGAAAAGCACCGGCGAACGGCTGTTCAAACCCTGGGCGTTGTTTAAGCGCGGTGGGCTGAAAATCGCGGTGATTGGCTTAACCACCGACGATACGGCCAAGATTGGCAATCCGGAATATTTCACCGATATTGAATTCCGCAAACCGGCGGAAGAGGCGAAGCTGGTTATCCAGGAGCTGCAGCAGAATGAAAAGCCGGACGTGATCCTGGCCACCACCCATATGGGCCATTACGACAATGGCAACCACGGCTCTAACGCGCCGGGCGATGTTGAAATGGCGCGGAGTTTACCTGCGGGATCGCTGGCGATGATCGTCGGCGGTCACTCGCAGGATCCGGTATGCATGGCGGCGGAAAATAAAAAGCAGGTCGATTATGTGCCAGGCACCCCGTGCGCTCCGGATCGTCAGAACGGCATCTGGATCGTCCAGGCGCATGAGTGGGGCAAATACGTCGGCCGCGCCGATTTTGAGTTCCGCAACGGCGAGATGAAGCTGGTGCACTATCAGCTGATCCCGGTCAACCTGAAGAAAAAAGTGACTTACGATAACGGCCAAAGCGAGCGGGTGCTGTATACGCCGCAGATCGCCGAGAACCCGCAGATGATGTCGCTGCTGACGCCGTTCCAGAACAAAGGCAAGGCGCAGCTGCAGGTCAAAATCGGCAGCGTGAATGGTCATCTGGAGGGCGACCGCAGTAAAGTGCGCTTTGTGCAGACCAATATGGGCCACCTGCTGCTGGCGGCGCAAATGGCGCGCAGCAACGCGGATTTCGCGGTGATGAGCGGCGGCGGGATCCGCGACTCCATTGAGGCGGGGGATATCACCTACAAAGATGTGATGAAGGTCCAGCCGTTCGGCAATGTGCTGACCTATGTCGATATGAACGGCAAGGAGGTAGTGGATTACCTGACCGCCGTCGCGCAGATGAAGCCGGATTCCGGCGCTTATCCGCAGTTTGCCAACGTCAGTTTCGTGGCCAAAGACGGTAAGCTGAACGATCTGAAAATCAAAGGCGAACCGGTGGATCCGGCGAAGACCTATCGGATGGCGACGCTGAGCTTTAACGCCACCGGCGGCGATGGCTATCCGAACATCGCCGATAAACCCGGGTATGTGAATACCGGCTTTATCGATGCCGAAGTGCTGAAAGAGTATATCGAGAAGAACTCGCCGCTGGATGCCGCCGCCTATGAGCCGAAAGGCGAGGTGAGCTGGCAGTAAGCCTGGGCTTCAGGTTGGCTATTTCCCCGGTGGCGCTACGCTTACCGGGGCTACAAGTTGGGTATCCCGGATAAGGCGCGTGCGCCGCTATCCGGGATCGTTTTATCAATCGCGGCGGGCGATATCGGCGAACTTCGCATCGAGAAGCTGCGCCAGATCGCTGGCCGCCAGCTCAATATCCAGCCCGCGTTTGCCGCCGGAAATATAGATGGTGGCAAATTCCTGCGCCGGGGCGTCAATCACCGTCGGCAGGCGCTTCTTCTGCCCCAGCGGACTGATGCCGCCCACCAGATAGCCGGTGATACGCTGCGCCACCATCGGGTCGGCCATGTCGACTTTCTTAGCGCCCAGCGCTTTCGCCACTTTCTTCAAATCCAGCTGCCCGGCGACCGGAGTGACGGCCACCGCCAGATGCTTCATATCGCCGTTCACGGCGACCAGCAAGGTCTTGTAAACCTGGTCGGCATTGAGGCCGAGCTTGCGCACCACTTCATCTCCGAAGTTGGTCTCATTGGGATCGTGATCGTAACTGTGGATCTGAAAGGAAATTTTGTTTTTTTCGAGTAATTTAACGGCGGGAGTCATAGCTATCCTTCTTACCAACCGGTTTTGCGTGACGTCAGAATACGCCCGCAGGTTGTCTAAAAAATAGTACCATCTTGCGCAATAGTGTTGGCAGTGATGGTCACTTTGAGCGACAATCAGACGATCCGGGATGCAAATCCCGGGATAATAATAATGATGAAATTCCTCTTTGACGGGCCAATAGCAATATTGGCCATTTTTTTTATGTCAGCATATCCGGCAGATTCCCTTCGCCATACAGGTGCAGCGCGCCGACGGCAACCACGTAGCGCCCCGGCGGCAAGGCCAGCAGCGTCTCGCGCCAGGCGAGGTTGCGCTGGTGCATCAGCACATCATATAAAGACTGGCTAAAGGTCGTCGGCAGCGATACCGCGCCGCGCGACGGCGGTTGCTCCAGCCACCAGCCGATCATGACCTGCAGTAAACGGGCGTTGGTGCGCCAGTGGGTCAGCGTATCCTCCAGCAGCGCCATCCCCCCGTCGGGCAGATCGCGCAGCAGCGCGATTTGGCTGTCGGCGCCTTCCAGCTCCATCACCGCTATGTTGCTCTCGCGGGCGGCCATCAGCAACTGATAATCGATGCCGTAATCCGGTCGCAGCCCCAGCTTCTGCGCCTGGGTGGCCTGCAGGACCATCGCCACCTGCCACAGCGGCTGGCTGTCGAACAGCCCGACCGACAGGCCCAGCTCGCCGGCTCGCGCCTCTAGCTCGCTCAGCTGCGCATCGCTCAGGCGTTCCGCCAGCGGTGGGTAAGTGGGGAGATTGCTAAACGGGGTTTCATTGCCGCTGATATCGGCCTCGACGATTAACGCATCGGCCTGGCGTATTTTTTTCAGAAGCTTCGCCGGCGGCGGCGCCATGTCGCGGGTGCCCATATGGATACTGCCGACGAGGTGCAAATAGCGTTCGCCGGGCAGGACGATATCCATCGCAGGCCAGGAATAAGACGAGCCGACGGCGGCTCGCCACAGCATTTTTATCCGGTTTAACAGGCCCATACGCGCTCCGAAGTGTGAGGACTTCATGCTAGCGCATATGGTGATACACGTCACCCTTCCGGCGGGCTTTTCTTGTCCCGGCAAAAAAACGGGCGCCGAACAACGTCGGCGCCCGTTTCATCTGACGGCGTTTACTCTTTTGGTTTAAAGCGCAGCAAGCGGTTGGCGTTACTCACCACGGTGATCGACGACAGCGCCATCGCCGCGCCGGCGACCACCGGGTTGAGCAGGGTGCCGGTCAGCGGCCAGAGGATCCCGGCGGCAATCGGGATACCCAGCGAGTTGTAGACAAACGCGCCCAGCAGGTTCTGCTTCATATTGCGTAACGTTGCTTTCGAAATCGCCAGCGCATCGGCCACGCCGTGAAGACTATGGCGCATCAGGGTGATCGCCGCGGTTTCAATAGCGACATCGCTGCCGCCGCCCATGGCGATCCCGACATCCGCCTGGGCCAGCGCCGGGGCGTCGTTAATCCCATCGCCAACCATCGCCACTTTGTGCCCCTGGCTCTGCAGACGCTTAATGGCATCGGCTTTACCGTCCGGCAGCACGCCGGCGATCACTTCATCAATGCCGGCTTCTTTGGCGATAGCCTTCGCGGTGGTGGGGTTATCCCCGGTAAGCATCACCAGCCGGTAGCCCTGCCGATGCAAACGCGCCAGGGCGTCGACGCTGTCTTCGCGCAGCGGGTCGCGGATGGCGAACAGCGCGGCGGCCTGACCATCCACCGCCAGCAGCACCGGTGTGGCGCCGCGTGAGGCCTGGGCTGTCATCTCGCTTTCCACCTCGGCGGTATTGATATGCTGCTCGTTGAGCAGCGCCTGGTTACCGAGCAGCAGACGATGACCTTCCGCCTCGCCGCTGACGCCAAGGCCGCGCAGGGTGCGGAAGCCGCTGACTTCCGGCAATGGGCCGTCGGCAGCTTTATCAAGGATCGCTCGCGCCAGCGGATGGCTTGAGCCCTGCTCCAGCGCGGCGGCAAGACGCAGCGCGGTATGCTCATCAACGCCAGCGAAAGTTTTCACCGCCACCACCTGCGGCTTGCCTTCGGTCAGGGTGCCGGTTTTATCGAACACCAGGGTGTCGAGTTCACTGGCGCGCTGCAGCGCATCGGCATCGCGCACCAGCACGCCGTACTCCGCCGCCCGGCCAACGCCGGAGATAATCGACATCGGCGTCGCCAGGCCTAAGGCGCACGGACAGGCGATAATCAGTACCGTGGTGGCAATGACCAGGGTATAGACGATCTGCGGCGCCGGGCCGAAGAAGTACCAGATCGCAGCGCTAATCAGCGCAATGACGACCACCGCCGGAACAAATACGGCGGAGATTTTATCCGCCAGCTGGCCGATCTCCGGTTTGCTGCTCTGCGCCTGGCGCACCATGCGGATAATTCTTGCCAGCGTGGTCTGGCTGCCGACGGCGCTGGCGGTAAACAGCACGCTGCCATCCTGCACCACGGTCCCGGCGTGAATGGCGTCGCCATCGCCTTTTTGCTGCGGCACCGGTTCGCCGGTGAGCATCGCTTCATCAAACCAGGCTTCGCCCTGGCTTATCATGCCGTCGACCGGGACGCGGTCGCCGGTAGTCAGGCGCAGCGTCATGCCCGCCTGAACTTCCGCGAGCGGCAGATCTTTCTCGCCCTCGGGCGTGACGACCCGCGCCGAAGGCGGCGTCAGGTCGAGCAGTTTTTCCAGCGCTTTCGAGGAGCGCTGACGCGCGCGGGCCTCCAGCATATGGCCGAGGTTAATCAGGCCGATAATCATCGCGCTGGCTTCGTAATAGAGATGGCGGGCTTCCATCGGGAACCACTGCGGCCACAGGTTGACGCTCATCGAGTACAGCCAGGCGACGCCGGTGCCGAGCGCCACCAGCGTGTCCATGGTGGCGGTGCCGTTTTTCAGGCTTTTCCACGCGCTGCGGTAGAAGTGGCCGCCGGCGAAGACCATGACGGCGAGGGTGACAAGGCCGATAACCAGCCACAGCGAACGGTTTTCGTCGCTGACCATCATGTTATCGCCGATCATGCCCCAGACCATCACCGGCACGCCGACCAGCAGGGCGACAATCGCCTGCCAGCGAAAACGCTTCATCGTCGCGAGGGCGGTTTCCTGCTGGCGTTCGCGGCGTTGCAGATCGTCTTCGATCGCCTCCGCGCCATAGCCGGCTTTCTCCACCGCCTGCACTAATTCTGCGGCGGACGCACTGCCCATCACTAGCGCCGTGCGTTCCGCCAGGTTAACCCGCGCCTGTGAGACGCCCGGCACCGCGGCAAGCGCGTTTTGTACCCGGGAGACGCAGCTGGCGCAGCTCATGCCGTTGATCAGCAGCTGTTGACTGTCATCTTCGTCATGGGCTGCCGGAAGCTCAGGAGTGGCCGCTGTCAGTGCTTCCGACGGGATTGATGATTCTGCCAGCGGTTTAGCCTTTGGGTGGCTGAGCTCCGCGCCGTATCCGGCTTGTTTCACGGTATCAATCAGCGCTTGCGCGCTGGCGCTGCCCGTCACATGGGCTTCAGTGAGGGTGACTTCCGCTTGCTCAACGTCAGGACGCTGCTCCAGACTCTCTTTCACGCGTTTGACGCAGTGGCCGCAGGAGAGGCCATCCAGCGTCAGGTCGATAGTGTTAGACATAAATAACTCCTGAATAATTTTCCGGTCAACGATTGACCAGACCCACTCTTTCATCGAGTATTAAGAAGGTTAAACCTTCCAGCAAGGGGAAGGTCAAGGAGAAAAAATGAATATCAGCGATGTGGCGAAAAAAACCGGCTTAACCAGCAAAGCGATTCGTTTTTATGAAGAGAAGGGGCTGGTGACGCCGCCGTTGCGGAGCGAAAACGGCTACCGCACCTATAGTCAGCAGCATCTCGATGAGCTGACGCTGCTGCGCCAGGCGCGGCAGGTGGGGTTTAACCTGGAAGAGTGCCGCGAGCTGGTGGCCCTGTTCAACGACCCGTCGCGGCACAGCGCCGATGTGAAAAAACGCACGCTGGAGAAAGTGGCGGATATCGAGAACCATATCCGCGAGCTGCAAAATATGCGCGCGCACCTGCTGGCGCTGGCCGAATCCTGCCCCGGCGACGACAGCGCGGAGTGCCCGATTATCGATAATCTTTCCGGCTGCTGCCATCGCAAGGCGCAGGCTTAACGGACGGCGGGTCTGATTCGTAGCGTAATCCCTTCTACGGCAATCACTTCAACCTTGCTGCCCGCCGCGAAGTCTTCATCGGCAATCACCGGCCAGGAGCTGTCGCCCACGCGGACGTGGCCGCGGCCGTTCACCAGCGGGGCATCCAGCGTCAGGCGGCGGCCCACCAGTTGCTGCCCGCGCTGGTTGAGCTGGGCATCGGCCGGGCGCTGCGTTTTGACGCGCTTGCGCAGCCATTTCGACCACAGCCACGCCGCCAGCAGGGTGAGAACGGCAAACAGCGTGCCTTGCCATTCCCAGCTCAGCGGCAGGAGCCAGGTCAGGGCGCCGGTCACCACGCCGGCGACGCCGCTCCACAGCAGGTATCCGCTGCCGCCCAGCATCTCGGCCGCCAGCAGCAGCCCGCCGAGGCTTAGCCAGAACAGATGGGGGTGTGCGAGGATCATGCCGATCATGATTTTTTCCGATCGCCAGCGCCTTCTTTGATCAGCTCGCTGATCCCGGCGATCGATCCCATCAGGCTGCTGGCATCCAGCGGCATCAATACCACTTTGCTGTTGTTAGCGGCGCCAATCTGCTGCAGCGCATCGGTGTATTTCTGCGCCACGAAGTAGTTGATCGCCTGAATATCGCCCGAGGCGATCGCCGAGGAGACCATTTGGGTGGCGCGGGCTTCCGCTTCGGCGGACCGTTCGCGAGCCTCCGCCTGCAGGAACGCGGACTGCCGTTCGCCCTCGGCCTTGAGGATCTGCGACTGCTTTTCCCCTTCCGCTTTCAGAATTTCCGCCTGTCGCACCCCTTCGGCCTCAAGGATGTACGCGCGTTTGGTACGTTCGGCTTTCATCTGGGCGTTCATCGAGGCGATAAGCTCCGCCGGCGGGCGAACGTCGCGAATTTCGACGCGGGTAATTTTCACCCCCCACGGGTTGGTGGCGTCGTCAACGATATGCAGCAGGCGGGTGTTAATGCTGTCGCGCTGGGAGAGCATTTCGTCCAGCTCCATTGAGCCGAGCACGGTACGGATGTTGGTCATCGTCAGGTTGACGATCGCCTGCTCAAGATTGCTGACCTCGTAGGCGGCCTTTGGCGCGTCGATCACCTGAATAAAGCAGACCGCGTCGATGGTGACGTTGGCGTTATCCCGGGAGATAACCTCCTGCGAGGGGATATCGAGCACCTGCTCCATCATGTTCACTTTGCGGCCGATACGGTCCATAAACGGCACGACTAAGCTTAATCCCGGCTGCAGCGTCTGGGTAAAACGCCCGAAGCGCTCCACCGTCCACTGGTAGCCCTGCGGGACAATTTTCACCGCCGCGGCCACAATAACCAGCGCGACGAAAATAAGGATAGGAATAAAAATCAGCATCAAAAACCTCCTGTCTTGTTGCCTGGCGGGGCGCTACAAGGAAATAGCGCATGTTTAAACTGAGTATATCTTTCTCCTCATCCTGGAGAAAGGAAAGTGCGGTAAACTAGCGGTGTTTCAGAAAATAATCAGGAAGACTCATGAAGGAAAATAACGCGCTTTTGCGTCTCGACGGTGTGGGGTTTAAGACCGACGACGCCGTTATTTTACACAATATCAATTTTCAGCTTCGCGCCGGAGAATTCAAGTTGATTACCGGCCCTTCCGGCTGCGGGAAAAGTACCTTGCTGAAGATTATCGCCTCGCTGCTCAGCCCAACCTCCGGGCGCCTATTCTTCGACGATGCGGATGTCGCGACGCTGTCGCCGGAAAGATATCGCCAACAGGTCTCTTACTGCGCGCAGACGCCGGCCCTGTTCGGTGATTCGGTTTACGATAATCTGATTTTTCCGTGGCAGATCCGCAATAAACAACCGGATCCGCAGGCGCTGCTGGCCGACCTGCAGCGCTTTGGCCTTGACGAAAATATGCTGGAAAAATCCATTAATGAACTCTCCGGCGGGGAAAAGCAGCGCGTATCGCTGATCCGCAATCTACAATTTCTGCCGCGCGTGCTGCTGCTGGACGAAATTACCAGCGCGCTGGATGAAAGTAATAAACAGAATGTGAATGAAATTATTCATGGCTACGCAACGGAAAAACAGGTCGCTGTTCTGTGGGTCACCCACGATCGCAATGAAATTTCGCATGCCGATGAAGTGATTACGCTGCAACCTGCCGGCGGAAATATGCAGGAGGTACAGCATGAACGGGCATAACATTACGAACGAATCGCTGGCGCTGTCGATGGTGCTGGTGCTGATCGCTATTCTGGTCAGCTATCGGGAAAAGCTGGCGCTGGAAAAAGATATTATCTGGAGTATTTGCCGGGCGATCGTGCAGCTGATAATCGTCGGCTATGTGCTGAAATATATCTTTAACGTCAATCATGCGGTTCTGACGCTGTTGATGGTGCTGTTTATCTGCTTTAACGCGGCGTGGAATGCGAAGAAGCGCAGTAAATATATCGACAAAGCTTTTATCTCGTCGTTTATCGCCATCACTACTGGCGCTGGACTAACGCTGGCGGTACTGGTGTTTTCTGGCTCGATCGCCTTCGTGCCGATGCAGGTGATCCCGATTGCCGGGATGGTGGCCGGGAACGCCATGGTGGCGGTAGGGCTGTGCTACAACAATATGGGCCAGCGCTTCAGCAGCGAGCAGCAGCAGATTCAGGAGAAGCTGAGCCTCGGCGCGACGCCGAAGATGGCCTCAGCGCGGCTGATTCGCGAGAGCATTCGCGCGTCATTGATTCCCACCGTCGATTCGGCGAAAACGGTCGGTCTGGTGAGCTTGCCTGGGATGATGTCGGGGCTGATTTTTGCCGGTATTGACCCGGTGAAGGCGATTAAGTACCAGATCATGGTGACCTTTATGCTGCTGTCGACCGCCAGCCTGTCGACGATTATCGCCGGCTATCTGACCTACCGGAAGTTCTTCAACGCCCGCCATCAGCTGGTGGTGACGCAGCTGAAAAAGCGCCCGTGAACGATCCCGGGTTGCGGCGTTCACGCCTTACCCGGGCTACTTAGGCTACGTTCCGCATAGTTCGCGTAGCCCGGATAAGCGCAGCGCTATCCGGGGAAGGCAACGGATTAGTACAGCAGCGAATAGAGCTGACGACGATATTTGGCGGCCAGCGCATCGCCGGTACCGAGGGCGGCGAGGATCTCCTGCAGCATCTTGCGCGCCTGGCCATCGCCGGCGCCTAAATCTTTCTGCAGATGGCTGAACAGCAGGGCCAGCGCTTCTTCATTACGCCCGACCTGATGCAGCTGCAGTGCCAGCTGGGAGGCCAACTGCGCATCCTCCGGATTCTGTTCCACCTGCTGCTGCAACTGCTGGATTTGCGGGGTGTCGGCGGCCTGTTTGAGCAGCTCAATCTGCGCCACCAGACCCTGATAGTGGGTATCCTGATCCTGCAGAGGAATGGTTTTCAGCACGCTTTCCGCTTCATCGGAACGGTGCAGAGCAATCAGCGTTTCCGCCAGCAGCAGGCCAATCTGGCTTTCCTGATTCGACAGCTGCCAGGCTTCCTTCAGCAGCGGCAGGGCATCGGCGTATTTTTCTTCCTGCATCAGGGCCAGCGCCTGCTGAGCTTTCAGCTCCTCTTCACGGGGCAGGACTTTATCCAGCAGGGCGCGGATCGCTTCTTCCGGCTGCGGGCCTTCAAAACCATCCACCGGCTGGCCGTTCTGGAACAGATAAACCGTTGGGATGGCGCGCAGACCAAACTGTGAAGCGAGCATCTGCTCGGCGTCGCAATCGACCTTCGCCAGCGTGAACTGGCCGTTGTATTGGGCTGCCAGGCGCTCGAGCACCGGGGTCAGCTGTTCGCAGTGCTGGCTGCGGGCAGACCAGAAATAAAACAGCACCGGAACGTTCATGGACTGCTGTAGCGTCTGCTGCAGGTTCGCTTCGCTAATGTTGACAATATTCTGTTCGGACATGGGCATTTCTCGTTAGTCGATTTCTATTTTACATGGGGGCGGCATTCCGCGCTTCAACTCAGCCGTGGATAATTTTGTCCATCGCGCGGGCAGGCAGCAGGCGCTTAAGCAGCGCCACCGCGTGGGTGACCAGGGTGACCGGATAGCGCAGCTTTGGTTTATCGCTGGTAAAAGCATGGCGCACTTTTTCCACCACCGCCTCCGGCCCGAGGGTAAAGCGGGCGGCGATACCCGGGTTTTCTACGGGCTTATCGCTTTGCGTCTGGTTGACGTTATCGGTAAAGCGGGTGCGGATCGGGCCCGGTTCAATCAGGCTGACCTGAATACCGCTGTGGCGCAGCTCCATGCGCAGCGCGTCGGACCACGCCTCGAGGGCATATTTACTGGCGGCATAGGCTCCGCGGCCGGGACTGGCGATAAGCCCCATCACCGAGGAGGTCATCACGATGCGCCCTTCGCCGTGCGGCGTCATCGCCGGCAGCAGCAGCATGGTGAGCTGATGCGCGCCGAAAAAGTTAGCGGAAAATTGCTGTTCCATCTGCTGGCGGCTGATGGTGTTCAGCGGGCCATAGACGCCATACCCGGCGTTATTGAACAGGCCGTAGAGACGATTATCGGTCAGCGCAATCACCTCCGCTGCCGCGCGCTCCACGCTCTGCGGGTCATCCAGATCGAGCAAAATACCGGTTAGCCCCAGCTCCTGCATCCGCGCGACATCCTCTGCTTTGCGGCAGGCCGCCAGCACGCGAAAGCCCTGGCGGGTTAAATCCAGCGCGCTTTCCAGACCAATTCCGCTGGAACAGCCTGTCACTAAAACCGTTTTTTGCATAACTTTACCTGTCAGCGACCCCTGGCGTTCAGGAGTCATGATTAACTAAGGGAGCCAGCCGCTTCGCCATCCAGTCGGCGATAAACGGCTGCGCGTCGCGATTTGGGTGAATGCCGTCGTCCTGCATCCATTGCGGCTTGAGATAGACCTCCTCCATAAAAAAGGGCAGGAGAGGAATAGCGAACTCTTTGGCCAGGGCCGGGTAAATCGCGCCGAAGGCTTCATTATAGCGGCGGCCATAGTTCGCCGGCAGGTGAATTTGCATCAGCAGCGGCTCGGCGTTGGCCGCTTTGATATCTTTAATAATGGTGCGCAGCGTCTGCTCGGTCTGCTGCGGCGGAAAACCGCGCAGTCCGTCATTGCCGCCGAGCTCAACCAGCACCCAGCGCGGCTGGTGCTGCTTAAGCAGCGCTGGCAGGCGAGCCAACCCCTGCTGCGAGGTATCGCCGCTGATGCTGGCGTTCACCACCGGCGTTTTCGCCTGCCACTGCTCATTGAGCAGCGCAGGCCAGGCGGAGTTGGCCGCCATCCGATAGCCAGCGCTCAGGCTGTCGCCGAGGATCAGCAGCGTGTCCGCCGCCATCGCGCGGCAGGTAAACAGGAACAACAACAGGAAAGGCACATGCCAGCGGAAAACATACTTGAAGTTCATCATCTTAAGAAGTCCGTCGGTCAGGGGGAGCATCAGCTCTCCATCCTTACCGGAGTTGAGCTGGTTGTCAAACCGCGGCAGACCATCGCCCTGATCGGCGAGTCGGGTTCCGGTAAATCGACCCTGCTGGCGATCCTCGCCGGCCTCGACGATGGCAGCAGCGGGGAAGTATCGATGCTGGGCAAACCGCTGCACCGGATGGATGAAGAGGCGCGGGCGGCGCTGCGGGCGCAGCACGTTGGTTTTGTTTTTCAGTCGTTTATGCTGATCCCGACGCTCAACGCCCTGGAGAACGTCGAGCTGCCGGCGCTGTTGCGCGGCACCAGCGATAGCCAGAGTCGGGGCGATGCCCGCGCGCTGCTTGAGCAGCTGGGACTTGGCAAACGTCTGCACCACCTGCCGGCGCAGCTCTCCGGCGGCGAACAGCAGCGGGTGGCGCTGGCCCGGGCCTTTAACGGGCGCCCGGCCATTCTGTTCGCCGATGAGCCCACCGGCAACCTCGATCGCCAGACCGGGGACAAAATTGCCGATCTGCTGTTCTCGCTTAATCGCGAACACGGCACCACCCTGATCCTCGTCACTCACGATCCGCTGCTGGCGGCGCGCTGCGATCGCCGTCTGCGCCTGGTGGATGGCCAGCTGCGGGAGGAAGCATGATCGCCCGCTGGTTCTGGCGCGAATGGCGCTCGCCGTCGCTGCTGATCGTCTGGCTGGCGTTAAGCCTCGCCGTGGCCTGCGTGTTGGCCCTGGGGTCGATAAGCGATCGGATGGAGAAAGGCCTTAGCCAGCAAAGCCGTGAATTTATGGCCGGCGACCGTACGCTGCGCAGTTCGCGCGAGGTACCCGCCGAGTGGATCGCACAGGCGCGGAAGTCAGGGCTGACCGTCGGCGAGCAGCTGAACTTTGCCACCATGACGTTCGCCGGGGATACGCCGCAGCTGGCGGACGTTAAGGCGGTGGACGACCGCTATCCGCTGTATGGCACCCTCGAGACGCAACCGCCGGGGCTGAAACCGCAGGCGGGGAGCGTGCTGCTGGCGCCAAGGCTGATGGCGCTCCTGAACCTGAAAACCGGCGATACGATTGACGTTGGCGATGCCACGCTGCGCATTGCCGGGGAGGTGATTCAGGAGCCGGATGCAGGGTTTAACCCCTTCCAGATGGCGCCGCGGCTGATGATGAATATGGCTGACGTGGCAAAAACCGGGGCCGTGCAGCCCGGCAGTCGCGTCGCATGGCGCTATAAGTTCGCCGGCGACGCTGAACAGCTGGCCAATTATGAGCAGTGGCTGCTGCCGAAGCTCGGCCCGGAGCATCGCTGGATTGGCCTTGACCAGGACGACAGCGCGCTGGGCAAATCCCTCGAACGCTCGCAGCAATTCCTGTTGTTATCCGCGCTGTTGACGCTGCTGCTGGCCGTCGCCGCAGTGGCGGTAGCGATGAGCCACTACTGCCGCAGCCGCTATGATCTGGTCGCCATACTCAAGACGCTGGGCGCCGGAAGGTCGCAGCTGCGCAAGCTTATCGTCGGCCAATGGCTGCTGCTGTTGACGCTGTCGGTGATAACCGGCGGGGTGGCGGGCCTGGCGCTGGAGCGTCTGCTGCTGCTGGTGCTCAAACCGGTGCTGCCCGCCGCGTTACCCGCTGCCAGCGGTTGGCCGTGGCTGTGGGCTATCGGGGCGACAGGCGTCATTTCCCTGCTGGTGGGCCTGCGACCCTATCGACTGCTGCTGGCGACCCTGCCGCTGCGAGTGCTGCGTCAGGATGTGGTGGCTAACGTCTGGCCGTTGAAAATCTGGATCCCGGCGGTTAGCGTCGTGGTGGTGGGCCTGTTGGCCTGGCTGCTGGGCGGCAGCCCGCTGCTGTGGTCGGTGCTGGCCGGGGCGGTGGTGCTGGCGCTGCTGTGCGGCCTGGTGGGCTGGGGATTGCTGTGGCTGCTCAAACGCCTGACGCTCAAAGCCTTGCCGCTGCGTCTGGCGGTGAACCGCCTGCTGCGCCAGCCGTGGTCGACCCTCAGCCAGCTGGCGGCGTTTTCCCTGTCGTTTATGCTGCTGGCGCTCCTGTTGGTGCTGCGCGGCGATCTGCTTGACCGCTGGCAGCAGCAGTTGCCCCCGCAGAGCCCGAACTACTTTCTGATCAATATCGCCCCTGAGCAGATAGTGCCGGTGAAGACCTTCCTCGCCGAACACCAGACGCGGGCGGCGGAATTCTATCCGATCGTCCGGGCCCGTCTGACGCAGATCAACGGTCAATCCACGGACGGGAACAAAGACGAAGCGCTGAATCGCGAGCTTAATCTCACCTGGAGCGAACAGCGTCCGGATCATAATCCGCTGGTGGCCGGCAGCTGGCCGCCGAAGTCGGGCGAGGTATCGATTGAGGAGGGGCTGGCGCAGCGGCTGGGGATAAAGATCGGCGATACAGTGACCTTTACCGGCGATACCCAGGAGTTCAGCGCGAAGGTCAGCAGCGTGCGCAAAGTAGACTGGGAGAGCCTGCGGCCAAACTTCTTCTTTATTTTCCCCGCCGGGGCGCTGGACGGGCAGCCGCAGAGCTGGCTCACCAGCTTCCGCTGGGATAACGGTCCCGCGATGTTGACCCAGCTGAACCGCGAGTTTCCCACCGTCAGTCTGCTGGATATCGGCGGCATCCTGCGTCAGGTCGGCCAGGTGCTCTCCCAGGTCAGCCGGGCGCTGGAGGTGATGGTGGGCCTGGTGACGGCCTGCGGCGTGCTGCTGTTGCTTGCGCAGGTGCAGGTCGGTATGCGTCAACGCCATCAGGAGCTGGTGGTCTGGCGCACGCTGGGGGCAGGAAAATCGCTGCTGCGCGCTACGCTGTGGGCGGAGTTTGCCCTGCTGGGGCTGGTTTCCGGCCTGGTGGCGGCGATAGGCGCGGAAGTGGCGCTGGCGATGCTGCAGACGAAAGTCTTTGATTTTCCCTGGGCGCCGGACTGGCGCCTGTGGGTGTTGCTGCCGCTGACGGGAGCGGTGTTGTTATCCCTGTGCGGCGGCGGGCTGGGGCTGCGTCTGTTAAAAGGAAAAGCGCTATTCCGCCAGTTTAGCCAGTAAGAATATTGCATTTTGATGATGCGCCGCCTTTTTTGGCGGCGCTTTTATTTTAAACGCACAAATTGATAAATCATTGATTTTTAAGAGCACAAAACATTAAAAACCCAACAACACGCTATGCTGATTCGCGGTTAATATTCAACTGGAAAATATAAGGTGGCTTATTAATCAAGGAAAAACTATGGCACACACAATAAAAGCGCTGGCGATCTCGATCGGCGCAGCATTAGCGTTAACGTCATTGCCTTCCCACGCGGAGATTACGCTGCTGAAACAAGATCCGCAGGCGGGCGATCCGTTAAGCCGGCTTAACTTTACCGTCGGCGGCAGTATCCGGCCGCAGTTCAACATGATGACCGGCGATGGCGACAAAGGCTCCTATAAGCGTAACGGTTTTGACGGCGGCACCCGCTTCCGCTTCGCGGCGGATTACTACCTGTTCGATGATATTAGCTGGATCAGCTACTATGAGCTGGGCGTGAACATTCCGGCGCTGTTTGACTGGGATAACCACTACGCGGAAGGCGCGAACAATACCACCCGCCGCATGCTGTATACCGGCCTGAAAAGCGATACCAGGGGTACGTTAACCTACGGGCAGCAGAACAGCATTTACTATGATGTGGTGGGGGTGAAAACCGATATCTGGGACTACGATATGATCGGTCAGGCCCCGGGGAACGGTATTAATGGCGATTACGATGGCTCCTATCGTTCACGTAATATGCTGAAATATAAGAAAACTGTAGGTGATGTCGATCTTTACGGATCTTATCTGTTCGAAGACAGCGAATACCTGCCGGGTAACGGCCTGCGCTACAAGCGTAAAGGCGGTGGTTCTGTTGGCGCGGACTACCACATCATGAAGGATCTGACCTGGGGTACCGCGTGGAACTACACCCGCGCCGAAATGCGCGACCCGTCAAGCGCCGACAGCAAAACCTATGACCAGAATATCGTCGGTACCGCGCTGAGCTGGACCCCGGATAACTGGACCTTCTCCTTCGGCGGCGGCTGGTATCAGAACTTCCTCACCACCAAGAAAACCGATGTGCATAATTACTTTGCCGGTGACGCCTGGGGGATTGAATATTTTGCGGGCTATAAATTCCCGATCAATCAATACGCTGTTAAATCTATTCAGCCGTACTTTATGGGCGACCGTCTGGAATATGTGAACGGCCGCAACTATCAGCGTATCGATAACGGTCTGGGGATTAGCTTCCAGCTGGATTACGGTTTCCGCGTTGACTACGAACACGTGTTTACCTCCAGCACCGACAACCTTGGCGATATGAACCTGGTCCGTCTGCGCTACGACTTCTAAGCGGTCACAACTCCCCGGTCGCACGCGCTTACCGTGGCTACAAATCGCGCCGACCGGTAGCCCGGCTAAGGCGTTTACGCCGCAAGCCGGGACAATAGAGCATGCGATTACTTCGCCAGCCAGGCTGCGACCTCCTGCCAGCTGCCGCGAAAGAGAATTTTCCCGGCTTTTTTCCCCAACTGATAGCGATACATCGGGTCGTAGTATTCTTCCAGCAGCGGTACCAGCCAGGCAAAGTGCGCCTCGGTGCTGGCGGTGCGCTGCTGCTGCACCAGCGCCTCATCGAGCCGTTCAGTGAGCTGAGCAAAACGCTGCAGCCCCAGGCGACGGCGGATGGCAAACAGGCCGTGATGCAGATACTCGCCATATGCCTGCCAGCCTTTCTCTTCGCCATAGGCGGCGATAAAGTCGCGATACATGCGATCGAAATACTCTTCGCGCAGCCGTTCGAGGCGAACGTCAAACGGATCTTCCACCACCGCCAGCGGCGACTGCGCCATGCGGAGGCGCAGGCTCTCCGGTAGATGATTGGCGCCGATCATATGGCCTTCATCTTCCAGCACCCAGCGGGTCTGCTGTTCGGCTTTTTTAAGCAGGCTGACCGCCAGATGGTTTTCAAAGGTGGCCTGCGGATGCTGATCCTGCAGGGTTCGACCGAATGAAGAACCGCGGTGATGAGCAAGCCCTTCCAGATCGATACCGTCCGGGCGCGAGCAAACCAGCTGAGTTTTGCCGTTGCCGGTGCAGCCGCCAATCAGCACGATCGGGCGCTGCACCAGTTCGTCGGTGGCCTGGATCGCCGCCTGGCGTAGCGCTTTATAGCCGCCGACGATCAGGGGGTAATCCACGCCAGCTTCTTTCAGCCACTGCTGGACGATATGCGAGCGCTGGCCGCCGCGGGCGCAGCACAGGTAACCGTGTGGGTAACGGGCGCACGCTTCCAGCCACGCCTGAGTACGGCTGGCGCGCAGGTCACCCTGGACCAGTTTATGGCCGAGCGCCAGCGCCGCTTCCGGCCCCTGACGCTTGTAGCAGGTGCCGACCGCGGCGCGTTCTTCATCATTCATCAGCGGCAGGTTGATCGCCGCCGGCATCGCGCTTTGGCTAAACTCCACCGGGGCGCGTACGTCAATCAGTGGCGTATCGCTGGCGAGAATGGCGCGATAATCCGTCCCATTGGTCATGGGGTATCCTCTGAAGTCAAAACAGAAATGAGCTTTACAGCAAGGGGGGGATTGTACGCGCCTCAAGGTGTGCCGGGGAAGGGGATAGATCAAATCCCCGGCACGAAGGGCTTAGCTGAGCTGCGATTGCGCCCAGAACAGGCCGCTGGTGTACTCCGGCGGCAGCAGCGGCTTGATCGCTTCCAGCGTCGCGCTCAGGCGATCGGTATCGCTGTCGGTGAGGTTCAGGTGGCCGACTTTACGACCCGGGCGCACCTCTTTGTCATACCAGTGCAGGTGCACCAGCGGCAGCTTCAGCCAGTCGTAGTTAAGATCGGTGCCGATCAGGTTGATCATCACCGACGGGCTGTTGACCACCGGCGGCGGCAGCGGCAGGCCGGTAATCGCCCGCAGATGCAGCTCGAACTGGCTGATAGACGCGCCGTTCTGCGTCCAGTGGCCGCTGTTGTGCACCCGCGGCGCCAGCTCGTTAATCAGCAGCCCCTCGGCGGTAACGAAGCACTCCATCGCCATCACGCCGACGTAGTTCAGCTCGTTCATGATCGCCGTCAGCATGCTTTCCGCTTGTTCCTGCTGGCGGGCATTGGCCTGCGGGAAGGCGACGCTGGCGCGCAGAATACCGTCCTGATGCAGGTTACGGGTCAGCGGGTAGAAGACGGTGCTACCGTCATGGGCGCGGGCGCCCACCAGCGATACCTCGCCGGAGAAGTTAATCCCCTGCTCGACGATGCACTCGCCGTAGTTATCGGCCGGTAGCTGATCGATTTCGTTTTCCCGCAGACGCCACTGGCCGCGGCCGTCGTAACCGCCAACGCGACGCTTAACGATCGCCAGTTCGCCAAGGCGGGCAAACACCGCCGGCCACTCGCTTTTATCCGCCAGCAGTTGCCACGGGGCGGTGGCGAGGCCAAGCTTGTCAAACAGCTGCTTTTGCGTCAGGCGGTCGGCGATAATCGGGAAGACATCGCGGTTGACGAACGCCGGGTGGCGGGCCAGCTCGCGGGTGAGGGCGGTTTCCGGCCAGCGTTCAATTTCTGCCGTGATGACGCTCTGCTGGAACGGCACCGCTTCCGGGTCGGCTTCCAGGCCGACCGGCCAAACGGCGATGCCCAGCGGCTCGCCGGCCTGGCGCAGCATACGGCCTAACTGGCCGTTACCGAGCACGCATACCTGTTTCATGCCGCACCCCGCGGATCCGGATTATCCAGCACTTCATCGGTTTGCGCCTGACGCCAGGCGCTCAGGCGATGGTGCAGTTCTGCATCATGCTGGGCAAGGATCTGCGCGGCGAGCAGGCCGGCGTTCGCAGCGCCAGCTTTGCCGATGGCCAGGGTACCGACCGGAATGCCGCGCGGCATCTGCACAATGGAGTAGAGGCTGTCGACACCGCTTAAGGCTGCGCTCTGAACCGGTACGCCGAGCACCGGCACCAGGGTTTTCGCCGCAATCATGCCCGGCAGATGCGCCGCGCCGCCTGCTCCTGCAATAATCACCTGATAACCGTGGCTTTCGGCGCTTTCAGCAAAGCTGAACAGCTTATCGGGCGTGCGGTGGGCGGAGACCACTTCGACATGGTACGGAACGTTCAGGGCATCAAGGATTTCTGCGGTAAATTGCATGGTAGCCCAGTCGCTTTTGGACCCCATCACGATGGCGATACGCGCCGAATTATTGCGGGAAGACATGCGTCTTAAAACTCCTGTGGGTGTGTTTCACACTGCTTTAGAGGCCACAGAGAATAGCATGAACTGCCAGCAAGGAAAACGGTTGCGTGCGCATGGTTAGCCGTCTTTTGTCTCGCCTGGAGGTGATGGCGTGGGTGCCTGATTGACCTTTATCTCCCTCATGATACAGGTGATAAGCAGCACTAACCCCCACGGGAGCATCAGAGTGCCCATAAGCAGTAAATAGATTTGTACCAGCCGGCTATCGTGAGGGCGGGTGCAGAGCAAATAAATGGCATAAAAATAGATAGCCCACGCCAGCATCGCACACCAGACAAACGTCAGCGTGTTGCCGATAACGACGCCGATTAAGGCGATATAACTTACCCCTAACGGATTGAGGATCGCGATGATCATTCCCCACGTCAGCGGCTGACTCCACTTTTTCCTGCTCATGCTCGTTCCTTGAGAGTGACGTTGTGGAAGACTAGCATGCAGGGCGGGGGGAAGCGCGCACCTTCGCCCGGGCAAAAGGCGCTTTCGGAATTGTGCTCGCGCAGGAATTAGAACGGAAAGTGGATTAGTTCGACGTCGTCCGGCGTCACCTTGACCATCGAACCTTCGCTGTGCCAGGCGCCAAGTACCACGCGCCATGCGGGTTGGCCGTTGGCCTGCAGTTCATGGACCGCCGGGCGATGAGTATGGCCGTGGATCAGCCACTGCACGTGATGCCGCTCCATCGCGTCAACTACCGCCTGTGGATTTACATCCATAATTTCCATTGATTTACTGCTGTTGGCGGCTTTGCTGTCGGCGCGCATGCGGGCGGCGATGCGACGGCGGATAAACAGCGGCAGGGCCAGGAACAAACGCTGGATCCACGGGGTGTGGACTTTGGCGCGAAACGCCAGATAGCCTTGGTCATCGGTGCACAGCGTGTCGCCATGCATGATCAAGACTTCACGGCCATAGAGGTCCAGTCGCTCTTCTTCGGCGAGCAGGATCATCCCGCTCTGACGGGCAAAGCGCTGGCCGACGAGAAAATCGCGGTTGCCATGGGTGAAGTAGCACGGCACGCCGGCGTCGACGACGGCTTTGATTGCCGAGGCAATTTGTTGGTGCAGCGGGTTAGGATCGTCATCGCCGATCCATGCCTCAAACAGATCGCCAAGGATATACAGAGCGTCCGCCTGGCGGGCTTCGCCCTGTAAAAAACGCAGAAAACCGGCGGTGATCGCCGGTTCTTCTGTTTGCAGGTGCAAATCTGCAATGAAAAGTGTCGCCACGAATTACTCGCTGACGGTGACGCTTTTGATGATCACATCATCTTTCGGCACATCCTGGTGCATGCCGCTGCGGCCGGTGGCAACCGCTTTGATTTTGTCAACCACGTCCATGCCTTCAACCACTTCCGCGAAGACGCAGTAGCCCCAACCCTGCAGGCTTTCGCCGGAGAAGTTCAGGAAGTCGTTGTCAACCACGTTGATGAAGAACTGCGCGGTGGCGGAGTGCGGCGCCTGAGTACGGGCCATCGCCAGCGTGCCGCGGGTGTTTTTCAGACCGTTGTTCGCTTCGTTCTGAATCGGAGATTTGGTCGCTTTTTGTTTCATGCCAGGTTCAAAACCGCCGCCCTGAATCATGAAGCCGTTGATAACACGGTGGAAAATGGTGTTGTCGTAGAAACCTTCGCGGCAGTAGTCCAGGAAGTTTTTAACTGTTTCCGGCGCTTTGTCGTCAAACGTTTTGATTACGATATCGCCATGATTGGTGTGGAAAGTAACCATTTTTGCATCCTGTTCCGATGAGTGTGGTGCCAGCACCCGGTGTCGGGTGAGATATAGGGGGGTGTTATAGCATAACCGCGGGGGTCGATGCACCTTGCAATGTGTGCTGCGTCCGGTCTGAATTATGGGTATTATAGAGACTTCATTACCCACACACGTCTACACGGAATCTTCGATGTTAAAAATTTTTAATACACTGACGCGCCAGAAAGAGGAATTTAAACCTATCCATGCCGGGGAAGTCGGCATGTACGTGTGTGGTATTACCGTTTACGATCTCTGTCATATCGGCCATGGACGTACCTTCGTCTCCTTTGACGTCGTGGCGCGCTATCTGCGTTTTCTCGGCTATAAGCTGAAGTACGTGCGCAATATCACCGATATCGACGACAAAATCATTAAGCGCGCTAATGAAAACGGCGAAAGCTTTGTCGCGCTGGTCGATCGCATGATTGCCGAAATGCACAAAGATTTTGACGCGCTGAATATTCTGCGTCCCGACAGCGAGCCGCGCGCAACGCACCATATTGCGGAGATCATTGAGATCACCGAGCAGCTGATCGCCAAAGGCCATGCTTACGTAGCAGATAACGGCGACGTGATGTTCGACGTGCCGACGGACCCGAACTACGGTTTGCTGTCACGCCAGGATCTCGATCAACTGCAGGCGGGGGCGCGCGTCGACGTGGTTGACGTCAAGCGTAACCCGATGGACTTCGTCCTGTGGAAAATGTCGAAAGAGGGCGAGCCGAGCTGGCCGTCGCCGTGGGGCGCGGGCCGTCCGGGCTGGCATATCGAGTGCTCGGCGATGAACTGCAAGCAGCTTGGCAACCACTTCGATATTCACGGCGGCGGTTCGGATCTGATGTTCCCTCACCATGAAAACGAAATCGCCCAGTCCACCTGCGCCCACGACGGCGAATACGTCAACTACTGGATGCACTCCGGCATGGTGATGGTTGACCGCGAGAAGATGTCGAAATCGCTGGGTAATTTCTTTACCGTCCGCGACGTGCTGAAGTATTACGATGCGGAGACGATTCGCTACTTCCTGATGTCCGGCCACTATCGCAGCCAGCTGAACTACAGCGAAGAGAACCTCAAGCAGGCGCGTTCGGCGCTGGAGCGTCTGTACACCGCGCTGCGCGGGACGGACAAATCCGTCGACGCGGCGGGGGGCGAAGCCTTCGAAGCACGCTTTATCGAGGCGATGGACGACGACTTCAACACCCCGGAAGCCTATTCGGTGCTGTTCGATATGGCGCGTGAAGTAAACCGCCTGAAAACCGAGGACGCAGCCGCGGCGAACGCCATGGCGGCCCACCTGCGTAAGCTCGCTGCGGTGCTGGGTCTGCTGGAGCAGGAGCCGGAGGCGTTCCTGCAGAGCGGCGCGCAGGTTGACGACGCGGAAGTGGCGGAGATCGAATCGCTCATCCAGCAGCGTCTGGACGCACGCAAAGCGAAAGACTGGGCGGCGGCGGATGCGGCGCGCGACCGTCTCAACGAGATGGGCATTGTGCTGGAAGATGGCCCGCAGGGCACCACCTGGCGCCGGAAGTAAGCCATAAAAAAACGCCCGCAAAAGCGGGCGTTTTTCTTTTCGTTGTCAGGCCGTGACGGTCACGCTCTGGCCTTCAAAGCTCACCGTCTGACCGGCGACGATTTTGCAGCGTTTGCGGGTTTCCACCGCGCCGTCGACTTTTACCAGCCCGTCGGCGATGGCGATCTTCGCCTGGGCGCCGCTTTCGCTCCAGCCTTCCAGCTTCAGCAGATCGCACAGCTCAACGTGCGGGTGTTTACCTAAGGAAAATGTCGCCATCTCAGGCCTCCTCAACGTCGTGATACTCTTCGCACGCCTGCAGCGTGTTCTGAATCAGGGTAGCGACGGTCATCGGGCCAACGCCGCCGGGAACCGGGGTGATGTAGGACGCGCGTTCGGCGGCATCTTCATACACCACGTCGCCGACCACTTTGCCGCTTTCCAGACGGTTGATGCCGACATCGACCACAATCGCCCCTTCTTTAATCCACTCGCCAGGAATAAAGCCCGGTTTGCCCACCGCGACGATCAGCAGGTCGGCGTTTTCGACATGATGGCGCAGGTTTTTTGTAAAGCGGTGGGTGACGGTGGTGGTGCAGCCGGCCAGCAGCAGCTCCATGCTCATCGGGCGACCGACGATATTGGAGGCGCCAATGACCACCGCATTGAGGCCGTAGGTGTCGATATTGTAGCGTTCCAGCAAGGTCACGATACCGCGCGGAGTGCACGGACGCAGGCGCGGCGCGCGCTGGCACAGGCGGCCAACGTTGTAAGGATGGAAGCCGTCGACGTCTTTATCCGGCGCGATGCGCTCGAGAACTTTGACGTTATCGATCCCTGCCGGCAGGGGCAGCTGAACCAGAATACCGTCGATGGTCTTATCGGCATTCAGAGTGTCGATAAGCTCCAGCAGCTCGGCTTCGCTGGTGGTTTCCGGGAGATCGTAAGAGCGGGAGACGAAGCCCACTTCTTCACATGCTTTGCGCTTGCTGCCGACATAAATCTGCGAGGCCGGGTTGCTGCCGACCAGCACGACGGCCAGCCCAGGGGCGCGTTTTCCGGCCGCAACGCGAGCCTTCACTTTTTCCGCAACCTCAGAGCGTACCTGCTGCGCAATCGTTTTACCGTCAATAATTTTTGCTGCCATCAGAGAGAGGATTCCATCTGTATCTTTACGAAAGGGGGATGAGGATATTTTGTCAGAAGCGGGCCTCGCTGTCAGTCCTCGTTTGCTGTTTTATCCTGTCTGAGGCTAATTTAGCCTGTTATGACCATGGTTATTACATGGTTATTGGTGCGTTGCGCCTGGCCACTGAGTCGATTTACGCGCGCATTAGGCCCGGCGGTATGCTTCTTGTACAGTTGGTGGAGGATATTTCGCCAGCGTCGTATAAGCCCCGCAGTTTCCTGGCAAAATGGATTGACTCAACCGACGTGGACCGTATAATTCCACGCGTTTCACTCCGCGAAGCACTCGCTTCTCAGGGCGCCCTTAGCTCAGCTGGATAGAGCAACGGCCTTCTAAGCCGTAGGTCACAGGTTCGAATCCTGTAGGGCGTGCCATTTAATAATCAATCACTTATCAACTTCCTCCAGTCGCTGATTTTTCCTTGTGGGACATATTTGGGACATCTTCTGCAAAAATTTGCAAAAATTGAGTCAATTTGACGTGCGTGCTCAGTTAAATGGTTAGGTGCCAGGTGAGCATATCGACGGACCATTTCGATGATTCTAATGTCTTGTAGTATCTGTCGGACGATGGCCAGTCAGAGTACAGCATTACTGCTCTGTAATATCGAACAGAATGGTTAATGCTGGTTATAGCTGAGTGCAGAATAAGCGCTCTGCAGGAATGTGAAAATATGTTGCCGGTAACAGGCTAATAGTCATTATAGCTTTAGGTTCTGTCTGACTGGGTTAAATATCGCATTTTAAGCTGGCGTGAAGTACAGTTGTTATAGATCAATATTGAACACTATTTGAAAGCATACCCTCGATGTTCATCCACTGCCTGGAAAGATCCGAATGAACATCAAATTCGTCGCCATCTCCGTATTCGCTGTTGTGTGCGTCTTTGCATCAGATATTTCCATCGCCAAATCGAATTCCTTAAGCGATGATCAGGTCAGTCAAAGGATTATTGATGACTCTGTCGCATCCTACCCCGGTACTTGTGCCTGTCCCTTCAATACCGCCCGGAACGGCAGCTCGTGCGGTGGCCGCAGTGCCTGGAGCAAAGCTGGTGGGTACTCACCTATTTGCTACAAGAAAGAGGTAACAAAGGAGATGGTTAAGGCGTGGCGACAAGAGAATCAATGATAACGATCAATATCTGAACCAGGTGATTACTTACACTGGAATAGTAGTTTAAATAATATTAAATGATTATTTCGAATACTGCAGCCTATTTGCAGTAAGCACTGTTCTGGTAGAGGCGGCAGAGGCCACGGCGTATATCTTTTTACCTTGTGATATTTGAACCCAGCAAATCTATTTCCCCTGCCTGATAGACTTAGTGTCACCGTATCCTGTTACTAAGAGCACGGGGCTACCTACTCATAAGACACTTCCTCTTCTTACGAGGAAACCGGTTCAGCGTGTTGTGTGTGGAGACAGTACCCATCAACTCAAACTGATAACAAAAAGTTTAATTTTTTTCCCCGCCGCGCTGACTATAGTTAGGGCACTTTCACTTGCCCAATAAGGTTACGATTATGAAATTAGTTATCGCCTCCGTAATTTCTCTACTCAGCTTCAGCGCGCTGGCGGCGCCAGAGGGGACGCTCAGCGTACACATTCTTAATCAGCAAACCGGGCTCCCTTCACCGGGGGTGCAGATTGAGCTGGATAAACAGCAGGGGGAGAGCTGGCAGCATATCGCCACCGGTAAAACGGATGCCGATGGGCGGATTAAATCGCTCTATCCGCAGGCGGAGAATATGGAGCCGGGGGTGTATAAAGTGACGTTTAAAACTGGTGACTATTTTAAAAGCCAAAATATGAATACGTTCTTCCCGGTGATTCCGGTTATTTTCAATGTTACAAAGCAAAATCAAAAACTGCATATCCCGCTGCTGCTCAGTCAGTACGGATACTCTACCTACCGCGGCAGCTGATGACCCAAGCCGCTATCCAGCCAACGCCTGCGCGGCTTCCGCAGGCGTCACGCTTTTCTCGCACCACGATGTCCACGCCTAACGCTCGGTCTCTTTCTCTTTAAAGTGTTTAACGGCTTCGTCGTACATCGCCAGCAGGCCGGAAATTTCGCCTTCATATTGCGGCACGCGCTGGGCGCGAACGAGCTCAATCAGCAGCGCATAGGCTGCTTCTTCCGGGGCCGCATGTGGATTAATAAGTCCAGACATATCACCTCCTTAACAGTGGGCCTTTAGCCTACCCCTCGGCGGGAAAACGCAACAGCCTGATATGCAACCAGTACTTCTTATATGGCTCTTATTAAACCTCAGAGGCGAAGACCACGGCGGAAATCAATTGAAGGAGGGGTTATCCAGACCACTGGCGTGGCGGTTAGCGGTGCATCTACACCGGCAGGAGGCTCATCATCAGCCAGGCGATGGCGATGCAGATAAGGGTCATCGACAGCACAAAATTCATGGTAGCTCCTCTTCATCCTTTCTTTTTCAACGTAAATTTTGACAGCGATGATCGCCTTTATCCTTGGCGATTTGTGCCGCTATCCGGCGGTGGGCTGGGGAAAGACGGCCTGTTTCCCCGTGAAGGCCAGCAAAATATCCTCTTTGCCAGGGTTATAGTGATGACATCAATGAATAAGCTGCATCACATTGGTTATGTTGGTCTTTCCGCCTGAAGAATGACTTCGGGTCGCTGATAAGCTTGCTGGGGGACTAACAGGATGAGCACTACACCGTTAACGCTTTCTTTTGCCGGACAACAACCGCCCATCGCCCTGCCGCAGGTGCCGGGAACGCGGGGGCCGGTGGGAGTCGACATGCGCGGGCTAAATCAGTCCGGATTCTGCAGCTATGACCCCGGCTTCGCCAATACCGCCGGATGCCAGTCGGCGATCTCGTGGATCGATACGGAAAACAGCGTGCTGCTGCACCGCGGCTATCCGGTAGATCAGCTGGCTCGCCAGTGCGATTTTCTCGAAGTGGCCTACATCATGCTGAACGGTGACGCGCCGGATGAGGCCAGCTATCAAACCTTTCGCGAGACCATCACCCGCCATACTCTGGTCCACGAGCAGATAGCCCGCATGTGCAGCGGCTTTCGTCGCGATTCGCACCCGATGGCGCTGATGTGCGCCCTGGTGGGGGCGCTGGCGGCGTTCTATCATGATGTACTGGATGTGGAAAATCCGCAGCACCGGGCGCTGGCCGCCACCCGGCTGCTGTCGAAAATGCCCACTATCGCCGCCATGAGCTACAAGTACACCATTGAACAACCCGCCGCGTATCCGCGCAACGATCTCTCCTATGCCGGTAATTTCCTGCAGATGTTGTTTGCTATCCCGGCGGAAAAATACGTTCTCAATCCGGTTATCGAGCAGGCGATGAACCAGATCCTGGTGCTGCATGCCGATCACGGGCAGTGCGCCTCGACCACTACGGTGCGCGCGGCGGGCTCCTCCGGGGCGAACTTATTCGCCTGCGTCGCCGCCGGGCTGGCGTCGCTGTGGGGGCCGATGCATGGCGGAGCAAATGAATCGAGCATGCGAATGCTGGAGGAGATTGAAAGCGTCGATCAGGTTCCGGCGTTTCTGCGCCAGGCGAAGCGCGATCCGCAGGCATTTCGCCGGCTGGGTTTTGGCAACTCGCGTTACCGTCACCGTGACCCGCGCGCCGATATCCTGCGTGAAACCAGCCATCGGGTGCTGGCGGAGGTAGGCATGTCCGACCGTTTGCTGCAGGTGGCGATGGCCCTTGAGGACGTGGCGCTGACCGACCCCTATTTTGTGGACAATGGCCTGTCGCCAAGCGTGGATTTCTATACCGCGGTGATCCTTAAAGCGATGAATCTGCCTTCGTCGATGTTTGCGGTGGTCACCGCGGTCGGTCGGACGGTCGGTTGGGTGGCGCACTGGAACGAGATGCACCAGGCGCCGCTGACCATCTACCGGCCACGGCAGATTTACGTTGGCGAGGGCTATCGGGATTACGTCTCCCGACGCGGCGAGCGGTCTGCTGAGCTAAGGTAATGCCTTACAGGCAGGAGGCGCGCGGCGTCTTCCTGCCCAGGCGGGTTACTACTCAGAGATGCCGGGAGAGCAGATAGTGCTCGACGGCGGTATATTCGGTTAACCGGGTATACAGCGCCAACAGGGCGCTGAGAAAAGCGCCTACCTCACAGGCCTGCGGCCTGGGCGTGGCGAGTAATGGCTGTAGCGTAGCTCTCAGTTGATCAAGGTCGGGCTTCAGCACATACGGTATATGCAGGGTGCTGAGGATGGTTTCAGTCTGCTGGAAATCATGACGAGATGGCAACGCCTCGTCTGCGCTTAGCCAGCTCAGGATAATCAACATGAGGCGATTTTTAGCGTAGAGATACGATTTCATGGCCTGTCTCCTGTCGGTAGTGGCGCAACACCATCCCCTGAACTTTGTTCATCAGTTCCACGTTATTTTTCACCGCCAGCTTGCTAAGGACGCGTGAACGGTAGTAGTAGACCCGTTTGATCGTGAGCTGCATGGTGCTGGCCACGTGACACAACGGCATTCCCCCCATCAGCAGGCTGATTAAAAAAGTTTCCTTACGGGTCAGGTTATAGCTGTCAGGTATGGCGATATAGAGCTTGTCGGCGGGGGGCGATGTCAAGCGCGGACCGCGGGCAAGGGCAGCGCTGAGCCCGGCAAAACTGGTGATGAACTCTGCGCCGAGCACAATGGCGAGGCTGCGTTCGAGCTCGCTCAACGGGTAGCCTGATTTGGCAAAAATAAAGATCCGGATCAGGGGATTAAACGATTTTAAACTGAGCGCGACCTGCAGTACTTCGATGCTGACGCTGCTGTAATCAATAAGGATGGTGCTTAGCCGGGCTCCGGCATCGGTCGCAAAAAAAGTATAGAACATCTCACTCTGTCCACTAAACGGGTAACAGAGTATTTCTTTAATATCCAGAGGCTTGCTGTTTGGTTCATTAATATACGCTTTCAGGGCAATATTAAAATATTCTGAATCCGCAATGCAGATCAACATAATGACCTCCTGGCATAAATACGCTGTGCATGCTGTCCTGCCTGATTCGACAATTTACTGTAGAGAATACCCGCCATAAATAACATACTCCCTGCGCTTTCAATCCAGGGGGGGAGAACGTGGGAGGAGGTGGTTAATAATGAGGGTGAGATAGTTAGATCGCATTTCTCGAATGTTTTTTAGAAAATAAAAAATAAAAATTACCTTTTATTTACAGTGGGTTGTGTTTTTATTGTGTGTCAGTTTTATTTCTTTTTCAAAGTGGTGTTAAGACTTTTCTATAAAAAGTAGAAATGGTCCTGGTGGCGAATTTGAATAATAAATAATGAAGTGAGTAGGATGTCAGTGCAGGGAAGGGGTTAAAAGATAACAGGTTAATCCAATGGACTGAGCATTAATAAATTGTACGTATAAAGTACGCCAGGGTATTTCCTGAACGATTCTCCATAAGCGTGGTGATGAGGAGTGAAGATGAAAAAATACAGCAGAGGAATGGCATCTTTCGTGGTGATGATGATGCTTTCTCCGGTAGCGGCACAGGCTGCTGATGGCAAAGTCACCTTTAATGGTGAAGTCATCGAAAATACTTGTACGGTAGTGAATAAAGACAAGACGGTAACCCTACCGACGGTCCAGCGTTCAGCGCTCAGCAGCGCGGGTGAGACGGCGGGCGTGGTTCCCTTCACCATCGATCTGACGAGCTGCACCCCAGGGGCTGATGTCTCGGTGTACTTCGAGAAAGATCAATACGTTTCCACGGAGGGTCGACTAAAAAACACTCTGTCTGACGGCACGGAAGCAGAAAACGTGGATGTGGAGCTGCTGAACACCCGGTTTACGCCGATTAACCTCGCGGAGACCCCGGCGGTCGCTGCAGACGGCAAAGTTGCTCGCCTGGAAGCGATCCCGGTGGCGGTGGCTGAGCAGGATGGTTCCGCCTCGCTGCCTTTCTATGCCCGCTACTATGCGACTGATGCCGCCAAGGCTGGAAAAGTCGCAGCCTACGTCAACTTTACGGTGGTCTATCCGTAACCCCTGTCCACGGCCCCGCTCAGGGGCCGTTTATCCCCCCGACAAGGAGGAGGTGAATATGCGGCGTATGGTTCTGGCACTGCTGCTGTCCAGCTATTTACCCTCGGCGGACGCCAGCATGGTTATTGACGGCACACGGATTATTTTTCCCGGCGACAAAAAAGAGATCGCCGTCCGGGCCACCAATATGGGGGAGACCCCCTCTCTGACGCAGGTCTGGGTCGACGATGGCCGCGTGCAAAATCAACCGGAAAAGGATGCGGCGCCGTTTATTGTGCTGCCGCCGATTGTGCGCATCGAACCGGGAAAAGGCCAGAGCTGGCGCCTGGTGTTTAACGGCAGCCGCCTGCCGCAGGATCGGGAATCGCTGTTCTGGTTCAATCTTCTGGATATCCCACCTGAGCCGAAAAATGGCAAGACTGACAATTACCTGCAGCTCGCGATACGGTCGCGTATCAAGCTGTTTTACCGTCCGGCAGGCGTGGCGGCGGAAAAAATAGCCGCGGAAAAAGCCCTGAGCTGGGCGCTGGCTCCTACGGGCAACGGGTTGCGGGTGAGCAATGCCTCAGCGCGCTATATCACCATCGACAGCATCACCCTTAACGGACAAAAACACGCTGCCGGCATGGTCGCCCCGTTTTCCTCGCTGGAGATCGCGCCTAAAGGGGTCGCGCTGCGCACGCTGCCAGCCAAATTCAGCTTCACCACCATCAATGATTACGGCGCGGTAGTGAATCATAATTATCCTCAGTAAGGACATTATTATGAAATTCAGGGAGATCAAGGTTGGGTTGATGCTGCTCCTTCCCTGGCAGGAGGCATGGGCGGCAGAGGCGTTTAGTTTTAACCGCGCCCATTTGCACGGCGCCGCGCAGGTTGATCTCCAGAAATATCAATACGGTAATCCACTGCACGCCGGACAGTACCGCAGCACGCTCTCGGTGAATGGCCGGGACCTGGGGGAAGAAACGTTTGTTATCCAGGAACACGATGGCCAGCTTGAGCCCTGCATCTCACCCTCGCTGTTCGACGCTCTGCAGCTGAAGGATGCCCAGTGGCCAACCGCGGCCACCTGCCTGCGTTTTTCGCAGATCGATAAGGCGATCGGCTGGGAGTATGACAGCGGGGAAAACGTCCTGCGGGTAAATATGCCCCAGGCGCTGCTGCAACCCCATTATCGGGGGGCGGTGAACCTGAAAAAGGTGGATAGCGGCGTGCCCGCCGCGGTGCTGCGCTACCAGGCCAATAGCTATCAGAGCATCGTCGACGGGGACACCAGCAGCCATCATTATCTCGGGCTGGATGCCAGCCTGCGCGCCTTTGGCTGGCGGTTACATCACCAGTCCAGCTACCAGGCGCAGGAAGGGAATACGCACTGGGATAGCATTGCCACCTGGGCTGAGAGAAGTGTAGTGAACTGGGCGTCCACGTTACGGCTGGGTCAGGGATGGACCGACGGAACCTTCTTTGACAGCGTCAGTTTTATCGGCGGCAGGCTGGCTACCGATGTGCGCATGCTGCCGGGCTCTCGCCGCGGTTTTGCGCCGTCGGTCAGCGGCGTGGCGCGCACCAACGCCCGCGTAACGGTCACCCAGAACGGCGCTCTGTTGTACGAGGCAACGGTTCCGCCGGGCAAATTCACCTTCGACGATCTCTATCCCACCAACGCCGGCGGCGATTTACAGGTGACGATCCACGAGGCGGATGGCAGTCAGGACACCTTTACCGTGCCGTACGCCACGCTGCCTGGCCTGGTGCGGGCAGGCGCGGTCTATTATGATCTGTCGCTGGGCTATCTGGATGAGGACGGGATCGCCGGGCGGCCGGGATTTGGCGAAGCCACGCTGCAGTACGGCTTCAATGACTATATCAGCGGCTATACCGGCGCTAACGCGACGACAGATTATTACTCGACGCTGTTCGGCAGCGCCTTCAATACCTACTGGGGCGCGCTGGCGGTCGATCTTTCCCGTTCTGCGGCGAAGGGCAGGGAGCACGGCTGGCAGGAGGGCTACCGCTGGCGGGTGTCCGCATCAAAATCGTTTACATCCGATACGCGAATGCTGCTCTCGATGAGCCACAGCAACGAGGGCAATTATCGCTCCATTCGCGATGCCGCCTGGGAGCACGACCGGCACCCCAACGACTGGCGGGAGATGACCCGCTACAGCGCGACGTTGTCTCAGCAGGCCGGCAGCGGCAGTCTGTCATTTAACGGAATCTGGAGTGAGGATGTCCGCCACCACCGCTGGCGCTCATATCAGCTGGGCTATGCCAACCGCTATGGTCAGCTCAATTATTATCTGTATGCCCAGCAGAGCCAGGATATCCATCACCGCAATAATCAGGTGGTGGGCGTCTCCTTTTCGCTGCCGTTCGGGCAGGCGGGCAGCCTGACCACCCGCTTTAACCACGATAAAAACTACGGCAGCCAGCTGCAGTCCAGCTATACCGGCAGCGCAGGCGAGAAAAACGCCTTCAGCTACGGTTTGACCGCCAGCTACGACATGCCGCGGGAGAACCCAAATGAAGCCAGCGTTGCGGCCAACGGTAGCCTGCGGACGGATTATGCGTACCTGAACGCCAGCGCCAGCGCCGGTCGCCATCAGCAGCAGTACTCGCTGGGGGCATCGGGCGCCCTGGTAGCGCATCAAGGCGGCATGACCGCCACCCCCGAACTGGGGGAAACCTTCGCCATTGTGGAAGCGCCCGGCGCGGTGGGGGCCCGGGTGGCTAACCGCCTTGGACAGCCGATTAACCGCCAGGGTTTTACGATCATCCCTTACCTCGATCCCTTTACCGCTAACTGGCTGGATCTCGATCCGCAGGGTCTGAACGACCATGTGGAGATTGTCTCCAGCAGCACGACGGTGGTGCCCGATTCGGGCGCGGCGGTGAAGGTCAAATTTGTCACGCGTACCGGCTATCCCTGGTTTGCCCATGTCACGCTGCCGGATGGCGCGGCGCCCCCGCTGGGCGCGGAGGTGTTCGACGACAACGGTCGGGCGGTTGGCGCCGTCGGTCAGGGCGGGCTGCTGTATGCCCGAGTGCCGCAAGACCACGGCAGCGTCTCGGTAGTATGGGGCGAACGCAGCGGGCAACGCTGCCGGTTGGCCTATGCCATCCGCGACGACGCGGTGCAGCAGGTTAGCAGCGGCACGCCGCATCAGGTCTGCCGGCCGGGAATAAAGGAGAAGTAATATGAAAAAAATCATCGCATCAGGGGTACCTCTTCTGCTGGCCGGCGGGTACTGCGCTTCGCTGTCGGCAGCGTGCCAGATGGTCAGTGGCAAAACTATCGAGTTTTCAGTGAACGTCAGCCAGGCCAGTATCAACCTTGACGTCAGCGATCTCCCCATCGGCTCCCTGCTATACAGCTACGGAGGGATGATTATCACTAATAACGAACGCTGGGAGATCGCCTGCAGCGGCAGCGAGCCCGGCGGGTTTCAGAGCATTGGCGGTTCCCGGGTCGGCCCGGCGGGAGACAGCAAGCCGGGGGATATCTACAGCATCGACCGCCTGCCGGGCATCGGCTACAGCTTTCAGATGGGGGAACAGGATGGCATTAATTTCGATCCCCTGTTCACGGCCTGGCCTTCCGCGCCGGTATTTTCCGGCCAGCGCGCATTTCAGGCGGAAAATAAAAAACCGACCATCTATTTCTGGCGGATTGCCGATAACGGCGGTCTACCGCCGCCGGGCGAATATTGCCTTAATGATTACCTTGGCGATATTTATCTTGGCGGAGTACAGGCGATGCGCTTCAGCGTCAGCGGGCTCTGTATTCAGGTCAAATCACCCACCTGCAAGATTACTGACGACAGTAAAAACATTAACGTCTTCCTCGGACGGCATAACAAAACCGCATTTACCGGGCTCAACAGCACCACCGCCCCGGTTCCTTTTAACATCAACCTGACGAACTGTGAAAATGTCGGCAGCGTGTTTATGCAGTTTAACGCGACGGTGGACAGCGCTGTCGCCGCCAACGAAGTGATTAAAATCGATGACCAACCCGAAGGGGCATCCGGACTTGGCGTGCAGATCCTCAGTGCCGGCGGCTCGCTGGTGCCGCTAAACCAGGTGAGCCAGGTCTGGTCCGGGAAAAAAGGCAGTCAGACGAACTATCGTTTATCCTATCAGGCCCGCTATATCCAGACGCAGCCCGCAGTGACTGCGGGCGAAGCGAACGCCAGCGCGACCTTCGTGGTGACTTATAACTGATCTGCCTGGCGGCACTGCGCCGTCAGGCATGCGCCAGTAAAGGAAACATCAACTTCCTGTCTTTAAACAGGTTTTCCTTCTGGTCATAGACGAAGAGGATATCTTCTCCCTCTATCTTCTCATACTCGCCGAGCCGGTCTTCACTGGGGGTAAAACCGAGGATGGCCTGGTAAACGTGGTCATCGGCCAGTTCGTTGACCAGCGTCGACAGGCTCTTGCCCACGTCGCAGAACAGATCAAAGCAGATCAGCACCGGACCGTTTTGCATGGCGATGACCACCGCCTCATTTTTTGCCGAGTAATAGACAAAATGCTTCATAAAGGCTGAGCAGTAAAACATCAGCAGGCCAAAGTTATGCTCCACCCGCAGCGGTGAGAACGGGTTGGATTTTTCATAGTAATGGCGGAGCAGGGCGACATCGTCAGCGCTGTCCATATCCAGTTTACGAAAATCACCGGCTCGCGGGGAGACCGGCATAATATATTGATACTCTTCGCTGCGGGTGAAGCCAAATTTGGGGTAAAAATCCACCGTGGTGGGATTGGCGAATAAAAAGAAGGCGTCCGCCTCCTGCTGCCAGTCCTGCAGGATGTGATGGATAAGCTGGCCGGCTAATCCCTTATTACGGTGGTCCGGCTCGGTCATCACGGTGCCAATCTGAATATAACGCCGGGGCTCGCCCTGCCAGCGCAGGTCGATGATGTTGGCCGAAGCGTTAGCGATAACTTTATTGCGTTCGACAAAAGCATAGGGGATATAGGCGTCGGTCCAGTAACCTTGCTGATACCACTCTTCAAAAGACAGGTCAAAAGTCTTAACGGCAAGGTCAATGAAGCTTTTTCTTAATGGGTTATTTTCTCTGACTTGCTTCACTAATTGATAATTCATTGTCATAGTTCCTTCTCACTATGGCTTCTGAAAGCGGCGACGTCGGCAAAGGCACTTGCGTCGAATGAGCGCTGTAAACGTAGCATATCTGGGAAAAGGATCCGCAATGTCGATGCTTAACCTTTGCCCCAGTCACAAATAACCGCATGCTGGCCGTGTCAAACCGGGCGAAACGGACTGTTTGCGTTCGCTACCGCCATAATAAAGCGTGAGTAAAAGAGGTATTGGTCGAGAGGCTGAGGCAAATGTACTGGCTATTTTATCGACAATCGGCCGGGCCGTAGAGGTTAGGTTTATTTATTTATGCATTAAACAGGAAATTTTACGCGTTGCGTCTAATAATAGAGTAGTCCCCAGCGTAAGGGCTGAATTTATCCTGGAATCGGCTTATAATAACGCGCTTTGTGATTGAGTATTACCGCACGAATTGGAAAAATACTACGTGCAGGATCCGCTACTTTATTTCGCGGTTTTTGCTCAGCTATTATTGAGTGAATTAACAGGATTACTATGTCAAATTTACCCAAATTTTCCCGCGCGCTGTTGCACCCGCGTTACTGGCTGTTGTGGCTGGGAATTGGCTTTTTGTGGCTGCTGGTGCAATTACCGTATCCGGTGATCTACCGTCTGGGAACGGCGCTTGGGCGGCTGGCAATGCGGGTGATGAAAAGCCGCGCGCGGATTGCCAGACGTAATCTCGAACTCTGCTTTCCCGAGATGAGCGCCGCCGACCGCGAGGCGCTGCTGGTGAAAAACTTTGAATCGCTGGGCATGGGGCTGATGGAGACCGGCATGGCCTGGTTCTGGCCGACGCACCGGGTAGCGCGCTGGACCGAGACCAGCGGCGTTAACGAGGTGGTGGAGCTTCTGGAAGAAAAGCAGGGCATTTTACTGATCGGTATCCATTTTCTGACCCTCGAAATGGGTGCGCGAATGTACGGCATGTTTACCCCAGGCATTGGCGTCTACCGGCCCAACGATAACCCGCTGATTGACTGGCTGCAAACCTGGGGACGCTTGCGCTCTAACAAGACCATGCTGGATCGAAAAAATCTGAAAGGGATGGTCAGGGCGCTAAAAGAGGGGGAAATTCTCTGGTACGCGCCGGATCATGACTACGGTCCGGCCAGCAGCGTCTTCGCCCCGCTGTTTGCCGTCGAACAGGCGGCGACCACCACCGGTACCTGGATGCTGGCGAAAATGTCCGGGGCGACGATTGTGCCGTTTGTTCCGCGGCGCAAGCCCAACGGCATGGGGTATGAATTGATCTCCCTGACGCCGGAGCGCACGCCGCCGCTGGCGAGCGCCGAGGTTACGGCGGCCTGGATGAATCAGATTATCGAACAGTGCATCCTGATGGCGCCCGAGCAATACATGTGGCTGCACCGGCGCTTTAAGACCCGCCCGGAAGGAGTACCGCCGCGTTACTGAACGCCTCGGCCAAAAAATAAGCGCATCGGTAGCACGCTTAGTAAATCGCCGTCTATACTGAAAGGGCCTGACTGAAGGCTAATTCCAAGGAGATTGCAGGATGAAAAAAGTGATAGTCGCGTTAGCCCTTTCCGCCGTTGCATTTGGCGCCTCCGCCGCGCAGTTGATTACCAAAGAAGAAGTGAAACACTTCAAACTGACCAAAGTCGGGCCGATCTCGGTGGGGCCGTCCGGTGGCGAATTCTCTTCGCCTTCCGATCTGCACGATCAGCTCTCCAAGCTGGCCGATGAGAAAGGCGGAAAGTACTACGTGATCACCGCTGCGCGTGAGCATGGCCCTAACTTTGAAGCCACAGCGGAAGTGTATAAATAACCTTTTTTTAAAGCGTGCCGTATCGGCGCGCAACGCATTGAGCCTGGAGCGCGTTAAGCCTCCGGGCTTATTTTTTTCTGCTATCGGAATTGCCTTAGGCAATAGCGGCAGCGGAAATGCGTTTTTATCGCTATATATAGATTTCATGATCACGATGTTAATGAATTATTGCTTTTTATTGTTAATAAAGAGCCAATTCCGGCCTAATGCCTGAGGGAGTGACCCCTGGCAAAAATAGGTAGGACAAATGTGTTATCATCGCGCCTTTCCCTTTTTGTCTGGGGCTTTCTTGTATGCTACAACCTGTTGTTCGCGTCGGTGAATGGCTGGTAACCCCCTCTGTAAACCAAATCAGCAGGAAGGGGCGCCAGCTTACCCTTGAACCGCGTTTAATCGATCTTCTGGTCTTTTTTGCCCGCCATCCGGGGGAAGTGCTTAGCCGGGACGAGCTTATCGAAAACGTCTGGACCCGGAACGTTGTGACCAGCCACGTCGTCACGCAGAGTATTTCTGAACTGCGCAAGTCGCTCAAAGACGGCGACGACGTTAGCCTTGAGTACATCGCGACGGTACCCAAACGGGGGTATAAGCTCACGGTGCCGGTGATCTGGTGCACCGAAGAGGGGGAGGAGCTAGCCCCGTCGATGGAGGCGCTGACGCCTTCGCCGTCGACCGCCGTTCCTGCGCCGCCGGCCGCCGGTGCGCCATCCGACGTCTCTGTCCCTCTCCCTGATGCCGCCGCGCCGCCACCGGCTCCTACCGTGGCCAGCGCGCCGTCAGGCCGCAAGCGCCTCACTACCGCCCTGGTGTGGGGGCTGTTCCTGTTGGCGCTGGGCACCTGCGTGGCGCTGGTGGCGCTGTCGAGCATGGAATCGCGGCCGCCGGTCAACAAGGCGCGTCTGCTGCTCAATCCGCGCGATATCGATATCCACCTGGTGAATGGCAACTCCTGCGCTAACTGGTCGTCGCAGCACTCCTACGCCGTTGGACTGGCCAGCCTGATCACCACCTCGCTGAACACCTTCTCGACCTTTATGGTGCATGACAAAACGGACTACAACATCAATGAACCAAGCAGTTCCGGCAAAACGCTGACCATTGAGTTCGTTAATCAGCGCCATTATCGGGCGCAGCAGTGCTTTATGTCGGTCCAGCTGGTGGACAACGCCGACAGCTCGACGATGCTGGATAAGCGCTACTTTGTGACCAACGATAACCAGCTGACCATCCAGAACGATCTGATGAACAGCCTGTCGGATGCCCTGGCGCAGCCGTGGCCGGCGCGAATGCAGGCGATGCTCAGGCAATATCAGCCCTCGCAAAGCGTGGCGTTAACCTATTTCTACCAGTCGCATCAGCTGTTAATGAAGGGCGATGTCGATTCATTAAGTAAGGCCAGTAGCCTGCTGGATGATGTGATTAAGCGGGCGCCGGATTTTATTTACGCCTATGCCGAAAAAACGCTGGTGGATGTATTGCGCCATTCACAACAGCCGCTGGACGATAAACAGCTGGCCGCCCTCTACAGTGAAGTCGAGCGGGTAGGGGCGATGCCGGGTATAAAAGACATGGCGATTTATTATCAAATAAAAGCGGTGGATTCATTGGGGAAGGGCAAAGTCGACGAAGCAAATACCGCAATTAATAGTGCGATTGATTTAGAGATGTCATGGCTAAATTATGTGCTGTTAGGGAAAGTCTATGAGATGAAAGGTGAGAACCGTCTGGCTGCCGATTCTTACATCACGGCGTTTAATTTACGTCCTGGCGAAGATACCCTGTACTGGATTGAAAATGGGGTTTTCCAGACGTCGGTTAACCGAGTAGTTCCATATCTCGACAACTTTCTCTCTTCAGAATAAGTAAACCCTCATCATGTGCAAGGTTTTGGGCATGGTGAGGTTAAATTTATGTTTCTCATGAAGCCTCTTGTTGTTATTTTTATTTAGCATTCAGGAGGCTTTAAATAACAGTCAGGTAACACGCTCTGCTTCTTATAACTTGCTGTAATACAACGATGTTTATCTTTTTCTGACACCCTGTTGTCATGTTTATATGTTAAGCGAAAAAGGTCAAAATATCATTTGTCTGATGTTTGTTTTTATATCACTTTATCTTTAGGACTAATCTCGTACAAATCAGTAATCTTGTTGGCAGTTGGTCGGGTCAATTAATGGTTCTGTATCATGATCTGTACCTCCCAAATAAACTTAGGAGAAAAACAACCATGAGTTCTGCCAAGAAGATCGGGCTATTTGCCTGTACCGGCGTAGTCGCCGGTAATATGATGGGGAGCGGGATTGCATTATTACCTGCGAACCTGGCCAGCATCGGTGGTATTGCCATTTGGGGCTGGGTGATTTCAATTATTGGTGCGATGTCTCTGGCTTATGTTTATGCCCGACTGGCCACTAAAAACCCGCAGCAGGGCGGTCCTATTGCCTACGCTGGCGAAATATCTCCGGCGTTCGGTTTCCAGACCGGTGTCCTTTATTATCATGCAAACTGGATTGGTAACCTGGCCATCGGGATTACCGCAGTTTCTTATCTCTCTACGTTCTTCCCAATTTTAAATAACCCGGTGCCAGCAGGTATTGCCTGTATTGCCATCGTGTGGATCTTTACTTTCGTTAATATGCTCGGCGGGACCTGGGTCAGCCGTCTGACCACTATTGGTCTGGTACTGGTGCTTATTCCGGTAGTCATGACCGCGGTCGTCGGCTGGCACTGGTTTGATGTCGCTACCTATCAGGCGAACTGGAATACCTCCAGCACCACTGATAGCCACGCGGTTATTAAAAGTATCCTGCTCTGCCTGTGGGCCTTCGTTGGCGTAGAATCCGCCGCCGTGAGTACCGGGATGGTGAAAAACCCGAAACGTACCGTACCGCTGGCAACCATGCTGGGTACTGCGATGGCCGGTATCGTCTACATCGCCGCGACTCAGGTTATCGCCGGTATGTATCCTGCTTCTCAGATGGCCGCGTCCGGTGCGCCGTTCGCAATTAGCGCCTCTACCATCCTCGGCGGCTGGGCTGCACCGATGGTATCCGCTTTCACCGCCTTTGCCTGCCTGACTTCTCTGGGCTCGTGGATGATGCTGGTTGGCCAGGCCGGTGTACGTGCCGCCAACGACGGTAACTTCCCGAAAGTGTATGGCGAAGTTGATAACAACGGTATTCCGAAAAAAGGCCTGCTGCTGGCCGCAGTGAAAATGACCGCGCTGATGGTGCTGATTACCCTGATGAACTCCGCCGGTGGTAAAGCCTCTGACCTGTTCGGCGAACTGACCGGTATCGCGGTACTGCTGACCATGCTGCCTTACTTCTACTCCTGTGTTGACCTGATTCGTTTCGAAGGCATCAACATCCGTAACTTCGTTAGCCTGATTTGTTCGGTACTGGGTTGCGTGTTCTGCTTCATCGCGCTGATGGGCGCAAGCTCCTTCGAACTGGCCGGCACTTTCATCGTTAGCCTGATTATCCTGATGTTCTACGGTCGCAAAATGCACCAGCGCCAGAACAACGCATCGGATAACAACACCACCGCTAACGCGCACTAATCAGCAACCCGTTTTCCTGAGGCTCCTTCCATCACCTGTCATCACGCGACGGGAGGGGCTTTCTACATCTGGAGATTTGACTATGAACGTTATTGCAATCATGAATCACATGGGGGTTTACTTCAAAGAAGAACCCATCCGTGAACTGCATCGTGCTCTCGAACGCCTGGACTTCCGTATTGTCTACCCGAACGACCGTGACGACTTATTAAAACTTATTGAAAACAACTCTCGTCTGTGCGGCGTGATCTTCGACTGGGATAAATACAATCTCGAACTGTGCGAAGAAATCAGCAAAATGAACGAGTACATGCCGCTGTATGCGTTCGCTAACACCTACTCCACTCTGGACGTTAGCCTGAACGATCTGCGCATGCAGGTTCGCTTCTTCGAATATGCGCTGGGCGCTGCGGAAGATATCGCGAACAAAATCAAACAGAACACTGACGAATACATCGACACCATTCTGCCGCCGCTGACCAAAGCGCTGTTCAAATATGTCCGTGAAGGTAAATACACCTTCTGTACCCCAGGCCACATGGGCGGTACCGCGTTCCAGAAAAGCCCGGTAGGCAGCATCTTCTACGATTTCTTTGGCTCCAACACCATGAAATCCGATATCTCCATTTCGGTTTCTGAACTGGGTTCCCTGCTGGACCACAGCGGCCCGCACAAAGAAGCGGAAGAGTATATCGCTCGCGTGTTTAACGCAGAACGCAGCTACATGGTGACCAACGGTACTTCTACTGCTAACAAAATCGTCGGCATGTACTCCGCGCCGGCCGGCAGCACCGTGCTGATTGACCGTAACTGCCACAAATCGCTGACTCACCTGATGATGATGAGCGACATTACGCCGATCTACTTCCGTCCGACCCGTAACGCCTACGGTATCCTCGGCGGTATTCCGCAGAGCGAATTCCAGCACGCGACTATCGCCAAGCGTGTGAAAGAGACGCCGAATGCGACCTGGCCGGTACACGCGGTTATCACCAACTCAACCTATGATGGTCTGCTGTACAACACCGACTTCATCAAGAAAACCCTGGATGTGAAATCCATCCACTTTGACTCCGCGTGGGTGCCTTACACCAACTTCTCGCCGATCTATGAAGGCAAATGCGGGATGAGCGGCGGCCGCGTCGAAGGGAAAGTGATTTATGAAACCCAGTCCACGCACAAACTGCTGGCGGCGTTCTCCCAGGCGTCGATGATCCACGTGAAAGGCGACGTAAACGAAGAGACCTTCAACGAAGCCTACATGATGCACACCACCACCTCTCCACACTACGGGATCGTGGCCTCCACCGAAACCGCGGCGGCGATGATGAAGGGGAACGCTGGTAAGCGTCTGATCGACGGCTCTATTGAACGTTCCATTAAGTTCCGTAAAGAGATCAAACGTCTGAAAGGCGAGTCTGACGGCTGGTTCTTCGACGTCTGGCAGCCGGAGCATATCGATGGTCCTGAATGCTGGCCGCTGCGTTCCGACAGCGCATGGCACGGTTTCAAAAACATCGATAACGAACACATGTACCTCGACCCGATCAAAGTCACGCTGCTGACTCCGGGGATGAAGAAAGACGGCACCATGGATGACTTCGGTATTCCGGCAAGCATCGTGGCGAAATACCTCGACGAACACGGCATCGTGGTTGAGAAAACCGGTCCGTACAACCTGCTGTTCCTGTTCAGTATCGGTATCGATAAGACTAAAGCGCTGAGCCTGCTGCGTGCGCTGACCGACTTCAAACGCGCGTTCGACCTGAACCTGCGGGTGAAAAACATGCTGCCGTCGCTGTACCGTGAAGATCCTGAATTCTATGAAAACATGCGTATTCAGGACCTCGCGCAGAACATTCACAAACTGATTGAGCATCACAACCTGCCGGATCTGATGTTCCGCGCGTTTGAAGTGCTGCCATCGATGGTGATGACCCCGTATGCCGCGTTCCAGAAAGAGCTGCACGGTCAGACGGAAGAAGTGTATCTCGAAGAGATGGTCGGCCGCGTCAACGCCAACATGATCCTGCCGTATCCTCCGGGAGTGCCGCTGGTGATGCCGGGTGAGATGATCACCGAAGAGAGCCGTCCGGTGCTGGAGTTCCTGCAGATGCTGTGCGAAATCGGCGCCCACTATCCAGGCTTCGAAACCGATATCCACGGCGCCTATCGTCAGGCGGATGGTCGTTACACCGTTAAAGTGCTGAAAGAAGAGAATAACAAGTAATAGACGCACACCAGGGAAGTGGCTTGCCACTTCCCTTTTTCACGCTGCAAGGAGAACACATGAAAACACCCTCACAGCCGCGCGCGATTTACTACATCGTTGCGATCCAGATCTGGGAGTACTTCAGCTTTTACGGCATGCGCGCCTTACTCATCCTTTACCTTACCCACCAGCTTGGCTTCGACGACAGCCACGCCATCAGCCTGTTCAGCGCTTACGCATCTCTGGTTTACGTTACCCCTATTCTCGGCGGCTGGCTTGCCGACCGCCTGCTCGGCAACCGCACGGCGGTAATTGCCGGGGCGCTGTTGATGACCCTCGGCCATGTGGTGCTGGGCGTTGAGTCGACCTCCGCATGGAGTTTGTACGTCGCGCTGGCGATCATCATCTGCGGCTACGGCCTGTTTAAATCCAATATCAGCTGCCTGCTTGGCGAACTGTACGCTCACGACGACCCGCGTCGCGACGGCGGTTTCTCGCTGCTGTACGCCGCCGGCAACGTCGGCTCGATTGCCGCGCCCATCGCCTGCGGACTGGCGGCGCAGTGGTACGGCTGGCATATCGGCTTCGCCCTTGCGGGGATCGGTATGTTTATCGGCCTGATGATTTTCTTAAGCGGCAGCCGCCACTTCCGGCATACCCGCGGCGTCGATAAACCGGCGCTGCGGGCGGTGAAGTTCGTGCTGCCGACCTGGGGCTGGCTGCTGGTGATGCTCTGCCTGGCGCCGGTATTTTTCACGCTGCTGCTGCAAAACAACTGGTCCGGCTATCTGCTGGCGATCGTCTGCCTGTTCGCCGCCCAGATGGTGGCGCGGATCATGATCAAAGCCCCGGAGCATCGTCGCGCGCTGTGGCAGATCGTCCTGCTGATGCTCGCCGGAACGTTGTTCTGGGTGCTGGCGCAGCAGGGCGGGAGCTCGATTAGCCTGTTTATCGACCACTTCGTCAATCGTCGTCTGCTGAACTGGGACGTGCCGACCGCGCTGTTCCAGTCGGTTAACGCGATAGCGGTGATGGCGGCCGGCGTGGTGCTGGCGTGGCTGATGCGCCCGGAAGGCAGCGTGCGTTCGGTGCTGCGCGTCTGGCTGAAATTTTCTTTCGGCCTGCTGCTGATGGGCGGCGGCTTTATGCTGCTGGCGCTCAATGCCCGCCATGGCGCGGCTGACGGTCAGGCCTCGATGGGCATGATGGTCGCCGGGCTGGCGATGATGGGCTTTGCCGAACTGTTTATCGACCCGGTGGCGATGGCGCAAATCACCCGTCTGAACATGCCCGGCGTCACCGGGGTGTTGACCGGGATCTATATGCTGGCCACCGGCGCGGTGGCCAACTGGCTGGCGGGCGTGGTCGCCCAGCAAACCACCGAATCGCAAATCAGCGATACGGCGATTGCCGCCTATCAGCATTTCTTCGCGCAGATGGGCGAATGGACCCTCGGCTGCGTGGCGGTGATGGTCATTATCGCCTTTGCCGCGGCCTGTAGCGTCGGCAAACGTCGTGCGGCTGCCGGTGAAATTACCGGCGGCGGCGCCTGACGCTCGTCCCGGCTCGTGGCGTAAACACTTTGTCCGGGCCGCGATTCGTAGCCCCGGTAAGCGCAGCGCGACCGGGGGCATTACCTCAACAGCGGAGCGCGAAGTCGCTCCTTGCACAGCTTAGTGAACAGGAGGAGGATATTCTGGCATGCGCGGAGGCCAACGATAAAAAATACCGTTACTGAAGCCATAGCTGAGTGAGATCAGCTTGGAGTGAATCCAGGATCGTTAAGATTGTGCTCTGGTGTCTTCCCAGAGACAGGCCGCGCGGAAGGGTGACCTGGTTCAATTTATCGAAGCTAGTTTGAAAGCAAGGTTATGAGGAATCCATATGTCTGAACAACAAGCACAAGGTGCCGATGAGGCCATTGACCTTAATAATGAACTGAAAGCTCGTCGCGAAAAACTGGCTGCGCTGCGTGAGCAGGGCGTAGCTTTCCCCAACGATTTCCGTCGCGATCATACCTCTGACCAATTGCATGCTGAATTCGATGCGAAGGACAACGATGAACTCGCTTCCCTGAACGTTGAAGTTGCGGTGGCTGGTCGGATGATGACCCGTCGCGTGATGGGCAAAGCCTCCTTCGTCACCCTCCAGGACGTCGGCGGCCGCATTCAGCTGTACGTGGCGCGCGATGACCTGCCGGAAGGCGTCTACAACGAACAGTTTAAGAAATGGGACCTCGGCGATATCATCGCCGCCCGCGGCAAGCTGTTCAAAACGCAAACCGGCGAACTCTCGATCCACTGCACCGAGCTGCGCCTGCTGACCAAAGCCCTGCGCCCGCTGCCGGATAAATTTCACGGCCTGCAGGATCAGGAAGTTCGCTATCGCCAGCGCTATCTGGATCTGATCGCCAACGAAGAGTCGCGTCATACGTTCCGTATCCGTTCGCAGATCCTCGCCACCATGCGCCAGTTCATGGTGGCCCGCGGCTTTATGGAAGTCGAAACGCCGATGATGCAGGTGATCCCTGGCGGTGCGTCAGCCCGTCCGTTCATCACCCATCACAACGCCCTGGATCTCGATATGTACCTGCGCATCGCGCCGGAACTGTATCTGAAACGTCTGGTGGTTGGCGGTTTTGAACGCGTGTTTGAAATCAACCGTAACTTCCGCAACGAAGGGATCTCGGTACGCCATAACCCAGAGTTCACCATGATGGAACTGTATATGGCGTATGCGGACTACAAAGACCTGATCGAACTGACCGAGTCGCTGTTCCGCACCCTGGCGCAGACGGTGCTGGGCAAAACCGAAGTGCCGTATGGCGACCAGGTGTTTGATTTCGGCAAGCCGTTTGAAAAACTGACCATGCGGGAAGCGATCAAGAAACACCGTCCGGAAACCAACATGGCGGATCTGGATAACTTCGACGCGGCGAAAGCGCTGGCGGAATCTATCGGTATTCAGGTAGAGAAAAGCTGGGGGCTGGGACGCATAGTTACCGAAATCTTTGACGAAGTGGCGGAAGCGCATCTGATTCAGCCGACCTTCATCACCGAATACCCGGCGGAAGTTTCTCCGCTGGCGCGCCGTAACGACGTCAACCCGGAAATCACTGACCGCTTTGAATTCTTCATCGGCGGCCGCGAAATCGGTAACGGTTTCAGCGAGCTGAACGATGCCGAAGACCAGGCGCAGCGCTTCCAGGATCAGGTGAACGCCAAAGCGGCGGGCGATGACGAAGCGATGTTCTACGACGAAGACTACGTGACCGCCCTCGAGTACGGCCTACCGCCGACCGCCGGTCTGGGTATCGGTATCGACCGCATGGTGATGCTGTTTACCAACAGCCATACCATCCGCGACGTGATCCTCTTCCCGGCCATGCGTCCGCAGAAGTAATCCGTTGCACTCCCTCCCGGCCTGCGCCGGGAGGTTCTGTCTGCATTATCCCCGGCCTGTCGGCAGAGCGATGTTATTACAGGACTTTTTGCAACGTGCCGCGCTGGCTGCCGTTTGCCCATACGCCGTTAAAGGCGTCGTTCAGCGTAAAGGCTGAGCTTTTCACCCGGAAGGTCAGTTTACCCTGGCTGGCTTTCCCCTCCTCGACCAGATGGCCGCGGGTTTTCACCGTTTTAGCGGTGACGGTAATCTCATCAATTTTATCGCCATACTCCGTATAAACATACCAGGTGCCCACCCAGGGGCCGAAGCCGCTGTCGGCCTGCTGCGCGGCGGCGGCATTCTCGGCTTTGGTTTTATGAATATCGCAGGTGATCCCGTCGGTCATCTGCGTGCAGCCGGAACGTTCAAGCTGTTCCCGGTATTTCGCGCTAATGGCGTGGGCCGGCGCGGCGGCGACCAGCGCCAGGGTGAGGGTGGTGAAAAGCCAGGTCTTATTCATCTTATTGTTTCTCATCGCGATAGCGGCGTGCCGGGCCAGAGAGAGGGATACACGTTGGTGTATTCTCCCGTTGGCGTCAGAATAAAATAACCCAACCAGTCCTGATAAGTAATTAGCAAGAGGCTCTGGGGTTATTTATTAGTAAAGCATCAAAGTTTCATGCTTATTTCGCAAGCCAACCTTCCCACAGCTTGTCATATTATTGCAGAGAGAATGTTAATTATTTGATGTTTTAAAAGCGGCTATGTGTCATTCAGGCAAATAATAGCAGGCCTGTCCTTGGCGCACGGCAAAAGCCCGCGCTGGTGCGGTGTTGAGTTTTTTTTCATATTGCTATCATCATATTTCGAATAAAAGGGATAACCTCTGAAGCGGGTTATTAAGCCAGTAATTTTTATCCGCAAAATAAGCCGGCGGCAAGCATTATTTCCATTTATTTTTCAGGGTTACCTGAAATAGCGAATATACCGCCAACGCAATGATGGATTTCCATCATTTCTCCGTTTTCATCGTCGGTCGTCACCTGCTTATAGTGACGCCAGACAAGACCACAGGGTGGAAAGGAGAACAAGATGGCGACAGAGCAACTGCGGTGGGGCGTGAGCCCCCTGTGCTGGACCAACGATGTACTCGAGGATTTAGGCGGTGAAATTCCCCTGGAAACCTGCCTGCGCGAGGCGCGGGAGGCGGGCTATCAGGGCATTGAGTTAGGACGGAAATTTCCCCGCCAGGCATCAACCCTGGGCCCGCTGCTGGCGGCGGCTGACCTGCGCCTGGCGTCCGGCTGGTACAGCGGCCTGCTGGCCGACCGCAGCGTGGAAGCGGAGCTGGAGGCGGTGCGGGAGCACGCCCAGCTCCTCCGGCAGCTCGGCGCGAAGGTGATGGTTTACGGCGAGTGCGGGCAACTGCCAGGTGAAACCCCGCTTGATGAGCCTATTTCGCTCTCGCCGCCGTTAAGCCGCGTCAGCCTGGCGGCGTATTGCCACAAGCTGAATACCTTTGCCGACCTGCTGCTGCGCGACTATGACCTCCAGCTGGCCTATCACCATCATCTGATGATGCTGGTGGAGCACGATGACGAGCTGGAGCGGTTTCTGTCTCACACCCATGACAACGTCGGGCTGGCGTTTGATACCGGGCACGCCTTTGTCGCCGGGGTCGAGATCCCGCGCGTACTGCACAAATATGGCCACCGTATCCGCCATCTGCATCTGAAAGACGTGCGTCCGCAGGTGCTGGGGCGTCTGTATCGGGAAAACCTGAGCTTTAACGAGGCGGTGCGCGCCGGGCTGTTTACCATCCCAGGCGACGGCTGCATCGACTATGCGCCGATCCTCGACTTTGTCCGGGACAGCGACTACCGCGGCTGGCTGATTATCGAAGCCGAGCAGGACCCGGCGATGGCGCCGCCGCTGGCCACCGCCAGCCGCGCCTATGCCTGGCTGGCGCACCATTTATCTTCCCCTTCATCGTCAGAGGAGTACGCATCATGAGCGCGCGGTTAAATATCGGCCTTATCGGCTCAGGTTTTATGGGGCAGGCACACGCTGACGCTTACCGTCGCGCGGCAATGTTCTATCCCGATCTGCCCAAGCGCCCGCATCTCTACGCGCTGGCGGATCAGGATCAGGCGATGGCCGAACGCCACGCGGCGAAACTGGGGGCGGAAAAGGCCTACGGCGACTGGCGCGAGCTGGTAAACGATCCGCAGGTTGATGTGGTGGATATCACCTCGCCGAACCATCTGCACTACACAATGGCGATGGCGGCGATCGCGGCGGGTAAACATGTCTATTGCGAGAAGCCGCTGGCGGTCAATGAGCAGCAGGCGCAGGAGATGGCGCAGGCGGCACGGCGCGCGGGGGTGAAGACCATGGTGGCTTTTAACAACATCAAAACGCCGGCGGCGTTGCTGGCAAAGCAGATTATCGCCCGGGGCGATATTGGCGAACCGGTGCGCTTTCGCGGCACCTTTGATCAGGGGTTTTATAACGACCCGAACCTGCCCTGGTCCTGGCGCTGCTCGAAAACTCTCGGCGGCAGCGGGGCGCTTGGCGACCTCGGCGCCCATACCCTGTCCGTCGCCCAGTTTTTGCTGGGCGGGATCCGTGAAGTGACCGCCAGCGCGCAAACCTGCCTGCGCCAGCGTCCGGTGCCGCAAACCGATGCCGGGTATGCCAGCCGGGTCGCGGCCGATGCCGAGTGGCGGGAAGTGGAAAATGACGATCAGGTTCAGTGCCTGGTCAATTTCGACAGCGGCGCCGCGGGGGTGATTGAGGCCTCGCGCATCGCCGCCGGGCGGATCTTCGGCGTGTTCTGGGAGGTCTCCGGCACCGAAGGCACGCTGTATATGGACGGGGAGCGCTTTAACGAGCTGCAGGTCTATCGCTTCAACGATGATAAACATGACCGCGGCTTTAAGACGCTGTATGCCGGGAGCCAGATCCCGGCCTATGCCGGCTTCTTCGGCTTCGATTTTGGCGGCGGCGGGCTGGGCTATTTTGACGTCAAGGTGATCGAAGTGCATGACCTGGTGCAGGGGATTTGCGGGGAGGGCGACTGCTATCCCAACTTTGAATTTGGTTTGCAGAATCAGCGCGTGCTGTCGGCGATTGAAGCCTCGATGGCCAGCCGTCGCTGGGTGAACGTGGTTAAAGACTAAGGAGCCGCTATGTTTCCGTCACACTTACCAACCCCGCGCCGCCCGGCGGCGCAGAGCATTCCCATCCTGCGCTGGGGCATTATCGGTCCTGGCTGGATCGCCGAGCGCTTTGTGCACTCATTGAAAACCTACAGCCGGCAGCAGGTGGTGGCGGTGGCTTCCCGCAGCCAGGCGAAGGCCGACCGGGTGGCCGCGGAATGGGGGATCCCCCAGGCTTACGGCCAGGTGGAGGAGATGCTGGCGCGTCCGGATATTGATGCGGTGTATATTGCGACGCCGCACAACCATCACTTTCCCGACGGCATGCAGGCGCTGAAGGCGGGCAAACACGTGCTGATAGAGAAACCCTTCGCCCTCAACCTCGGCGAAGGGCGTGAGCTGCAGGCCGAAGCCGCCCGCCAGGAGAAGCTGGCGCTGGAGGCAATGTGGTGCGATTACGCGCCGAAATATGATGTGATCCGCCAGCTGCTGGAGGATGGGGCGCTCGGCGACCTGCATACCCTGCTGGCCGATCACGGCGAGTATTTCACCCGCGACCACCGCATCTTCAATGCCGATCTTGCCGGCGGGCCGATGATGGACCTCGGCAGCTATGTGACCTCGTTTGCGCTGATGGTGGGCGGCATGCCGCAGGAGATTGTCGCCCGCGGCAGCGCCACGGCGGAGGGGCTTAACGGTCAGACGTCGATGCTGTTTAGCTGGCAGAACGGGATGCAGGGGTTGTTAAACACCACTTTGTTCAGCAACACGCCGGGCGGGGCGGTGGTGGCCGGACGCCAGGCGACCCTGACGATCGACGGCCAGTTTTACGCCCCCGGCGGCTTCACGCTCGCCGCCAGCCAGGGCGGGCAGGTGCTGCGCTGGGAAGAGCCGCGCAATCGCTACGACCAGCTGTTCTGGCAGGCGGAGCATTTTGCCTGGTGCATCGGGCAGGGGTTGCAGGACTCGCCGCTGCGGCCGCTCAGTCGGGTGCTGCAGAATCTGCAGGTGATGGATGAGGTGCGGCGCCAGGTGGGCGCGGTGTTTAACGAAGAACGCTAAGGAGCCGGCCGGGCATTGGTTTGCAGATAGCGCGAGCGTATCTGCCATTGCCCGGCAAAAGGACGCGTACGATGCCTGATGTCTGTTGCCCGGCGGCGCTGCGCTTGCACGGGCCTGTGATATCTATGCAACCGATTGATATTACGGTGTATTAATGCCTGTCTTCTGTAGGCCGGGCAAGGCATCGCCGCCGCCCGGCATAAAACGGCTCCGCGTCGGCTGTTCTTGCCCGGCGGCGCTGCGCTTGCACGGGCCTACGATTTCACTGCAACCGTTTGATATTAAAGCAGATTAATGCCTGTGTTATGTAGGCCGGGCAAGGCGGCGCCGCCGCCCGGCATAAAACGGCTCCGCGCCCGCTGTTCTTGCCCGGCGGCGCTGCGCTTGCACGGGCCTACGATTTTACTGCAACCGTTTGATATTAAATCAGATTAATGCCTGTGTTATGTAGGCCGGGCAAGGCATCGCCGCCGCCCGGCATAAAAGCGGCTCTGCGCCCGCTGTTCTTGCCCGGCGTCGCTGCGCTTGCGCGGGCCTGGGATATCAATGCAACCGTTTGATATTACAGTGTATTGATGCCTGTGTTATGTAGGCCGGGCAAGGCGACGCCGCCGCCCGGCATAACAGCGGCTCCGCACCCGCTGTTCTTGCCCGGCGGCGCTGCGCTTGCGCGGGCCTGGGATATATATGCAACCGATTGATATTACGGTGTATTAATGTCTGTCTTCTGTAGGCCGGGCAAGGCATCGCCGCCGCCCGGCATAAAGGCAGGTGCAGCGCCTGATAGCGGTTGCCTCGCACCCGCTCAGCGACAGTCGTCGACGGCGACAAACTGGCCATGCTGCAGGGACTGAACCGCCGCTTCGGCAATGGCCTGCGCCTGCAGGCCGTCCAGCAGGCCGGGCAGGTCGGCGACGGTTTCACCATTCAGGGAGCGAATAAAGGCGTCAAGATGCTGGTAATAAGATCCCTGTACCCGGCTGAACCAGTCCGGCCACAGGCCCGGCTCAATGCGCTGATTGCCGCGCCACAGGGTAGGGCCCGCCGGCGACTGGCTACCGGACTCCAGCGCGCCTTCGGCGCCCAGCAGGGTGATCCGTTCATCGTACCCGTGGCCGGTGCGGCGGGTATTGTCCAGCTGCGCCAGCGCGCCGCCGCGCATCTGCATCATCAGGATGGAGGTGTCGACATCGCCAAATTCGGCAATGTCCGGCAGGGCCAGCGCCGCGCCCATCGCTGCTACGGTGCGCACTTCATCGCCAGTGAGAAAGCGCAGGAGATCGAAGAAGTGGATCGCCTGATCGCGCATCTGGCCGCCGGAGCTGCGCAGATAGTCGAGCGGCGGCATGCTGGAGGCGCGGCAGACCATCTGCACCAGCTCGACCCGGCCGATAAGCCCTTGCTCCAGCTGGCGGCGGAGCTGCTGATGGCTGCTATCGAAGCGCCGGTTAAAGCCGACAGTGACCGGCACGTTCAGGGGGAGCACCCGCTCCACCACCTCACGGGCGCGCGCCAGGGAGAGGTCGATCGGTTTTTCGCAATAGACCGCCTTGCCCGCCCTGGCGGCGGCTTCCAGCAGTTCGGCATGCGACGGGGTTGAACTGGCGATCAGCACCGCGTCGATGGCGTCGCTATGGATCGCCTCGCTCACGGTCACCGCCCGGGCGCCATAGCGGGCGGCCAGCGCTTGGGCGCGCTCCGGGGCGGCATCGGCCACCATCGTCAGCGCACTTCCTTCATGACGGGCAAGACTGGCGGCATGAACCTGACCGATAAAACCACTGCCTACCAGGGCAAAACGTTTGCAGATCATTTTTTTCTCCAGAATGGCGAGGGGACGCTGCCACCATAATCGGTTTGCTAAACTCACTGACACTGCCGTTTTGATGGATTTCCATCATGAAGAGAGGGGCGATGAAAAACATTTCACTGGCGATGCTGGCCAGACAGATTGGCGTCGGCGTGGCCACCGTTGACCGGGTGCTGAACGAGCGCGGCGGCGTATCGCCGCAGACCACGCGCAAAGTGCTGCAGGCGGCGCGCGAGGCGGGGCTGAAGCGGATCCTGCCGGAGGAGCACCGCTTTCCCTGGCAGATTGAGGTCTTTCTCAGCAGCAATGACTCGTTCTTCTTTCCGCAGCTGGCGCAGGATTTTGCCGCCGTGGCGGATAGCCTCGGCTATCGCCGTCTGACCTTGCACCGCACCTTTGTCCCGGAGTCGCAGCCGACGACGCTGGCCCGGCGCATTGCGCGCAGTTGCCAGCAACGTCAGGGGATCATCGTCTTCGGCAATGACCATCCCGCGGTGCATGACGCGCTGCGCCGCTGCCGGGAGGCTGGCGTCCCGGCGATCACCCTGGCGACGGACCTGCCCGGCGCCGACCGACTCTGCCACGTGGGGATCAATCAGCTGCAGGCTGGCCGCACGGCGGGGTTAATGCTGGGGAGAATGACGCCGCGGCCCGGCGAGGTGCTGATGGTCAGCGGCCGGCAAGATTACAGCGCGCATCGCCTGCGCATTCAGGGGTTCCGCGAGGTGCTGAGCCAGCGCTTTCCCCACCTGCAGCTCAGCGACGTGCTGGCGGGCGAGGAGCGGCGGGAGCAGATCACCCGCCTGGTGGAGCAAGCCCTGTGCCGCAGCCGGAATATTGTTGGGATCTATAACACCGGACTTGGCAATACCCAGATTGCCGAGGCGCTGGCCCGCCACCGCCGCGAAGGCGACGTCTGCTGGATCACCCATGAGCGTTACAACACCACCCGGCAGCAGCTGGCGAAGGGCAGCCTGGCGTTAACGCTCGATCAGAACACCCGCCAGCACGCCCAGCTGGCGATCGACCTGATGCTGCGCCATCTGGAGTCCGGCTACCAGCCGCAAACCTATGCCGACGGTAAAGTCGACTTTATCCTCTACAGCGCCGAGAACGTGGACTAAGGCGTGCGGCACCTCCCTTCCTGACAACACGGATTTCCCCGGCGGGTAAATGCCCACCCCGCCGGGAGGGATCGCTTCAAAGCGTTGTCTGCTTCTCATTTTTCGCTCATTTATGCGGCAATGTTAGATGTCTGTCAAAATTCTGTTACTGCATAGTTTTAAAATTTTCATTTCAGTTATTTACTTATAAAAGTTTCAAATGTCTTGTTAATGAAATAAATGGTCTGAAATCCAGGTTGCGGCGTAAATGGACTGATGTTTCAAAATAGTGATGATAAAACAGCCGTTATTTGTGATTTAGATCACGATGGAGTGCGAGAGGTGCCGCAGCGTCGTCGATATACCAGCAGACATTTGCCGCAACGTAACTGAAATTAATTTTTCATTTTGTTTCATTCACCGGCGTACCTACAAAATCAAGGATCAACTATGAATATTAAGAAAACGATTGTTGCCTCTTTGTTAGCCTGCATGCTGCCTGCGGTGGTTATGGCAAAAGATGTCTCCATTGGCGTCTCGATGGCGCTGTTTGACGATAACTTCCTGACGATCCTGCGTACCTCGATGCAAAAAGAGATGAAAAAAGATGGCGTTAAATCGCAGATCGAGGACGCGAAAGGGGATGTCTCCCAGCAGCTGCAGCAGGTGCAGAACTTTATCGGCCAGGGGGTGGACGCCATTATCGTCAACCCGGTGGATACCAACGCGGTGAAACCGATCATGGATCAGGCCACCAAAGCCGGGATCCCGCTGGTGTTTGTGAACCGCCGTCCGCAGGCGGAGCTGACCGACAAGATGGCCTATGTGGGGTCGGATTCCATTCTTGCCGGCCGTCTGCAGATGGAAGCGCTGGCGAAAGCGATGAACGGTAAGGGCAATGTGGCGATCCTGCTCGGCGACCTGGCGAATGAATCCACTCGCGACCGCACCAAAGGGGTGGAAGAGGTGGTAGCGAAATACCCGAACATCAAAATCGTCCAGAAGCAGACCGCGAAATTTACCCGCAATGACGCAGTGGATGTGGTCAGCAACTGGATGACCAGCGGTGAGGATATCCAGGCCATCGCCTCCAACAACGATGAAATGGCGATCGGCGCCCTGCAGGCGCTGGGCAAAAACCCGAACCATATTCTCATCGCCGGCGTGGATGGCACCCCGGATGCCCTGCAGATGCTGAAGAGCGGCAAGATGATCGCCACCATCTTCCAGGATGCGAAAGGCCAGGGTGAAGGCGCAGTCGACGCGGCCATCAAGCTGGCGAACGGCGAGAAAGTGGAAAAAATCATCGATGTGCCGTATCAGCTGATCACCAAAGAGAACATGGCTGAATTTACCAACCGTAATCAGAAATAGTCCTGGCCAACCTGTGGTACGGAGGTGGATGTATGAACGCTTTTGCCCTTGAAGCCGAAGGTATCAGTAAGTTCTTCCCCGGCGTGAAGGCGCTCGATAATGTCTCATTGCGCGTGCGTCCGGGAACGGTGCATGCCCTGATGGGCGAGAACGGCGCCGGTAAATCCACGCTGATGAAATGCCTGATCGGTATCTATCGCCCCGATAAAGGGTCGATTCGCGTCAAAGGGGAGCCGGTGGAGTTTACCGACACCATGGATGCGCTGCGCTCGGGGATCTCGATGATCCACCAGGAGCTCAATCTGGTGCCGCATATGACGGTGGCGGAGAATATCTGGCTGGGGCGCGAGCCGATGAAGTACGGCTTTGTCGACCACGGCCAGCTGACCCGCCAGACCCAGGCGCTGCTGGATAAGCTCAATATCCGCTTAACCGCTGACCGGCTGGTGGGCGACCTGAGCATCGCCGCCCAGCAGATGGTGGAGATTGCCAAAGCGGTCTCATGGAACGCGGATATTGTGATCATGGATGAGCCCACCTCGGCGCTGACCGAAGGCGAGGTGGCTCACCTGTTCACCATCATCCGCGACCTGCGCGCCCAGGGTAAAGCGATCATCTATATCAGCCACAAAATGGATGAGATCTTTGCCATCACCGATGAGATCAGCGTCTTTCGCGACGGCACCTGGGTGGGGAGCAAAAACACCACCGAATTTACCCGGCAGTCGCTGATCACCCAGATGGTGGGCCGCGAATTAACCCAGCTGTTTCCGAAATTTAATAACACCATCGGCGAAGAGGTGCTGACGGTGCGCAACCTGACGCGTCAGGGCGTGTTCCATGACGTCAGCTTTAGCGTACGCCGTGGCGAAATCCTGGGCGTGGCCGGGCTGGTGGGCGCCGGGCGCAGCGAGGTGATGGAAAGCCTGTTCGGTATGGAGCGCTTCGACAGCGGCGAAGTGCTGATCGACGGGGCGCCGGTGACCATCGATTCCCCCTCCGTGGCGATTGAAAAGGGGATGGCATTATTAACCGAAGACCGGAAAAAGTCGGGCCTGTTTCTGGTGCTGTCGGTGCTGGAAAATATGAGTATCGTCAAAATGCCGGAATATATCGGCAAGAGCGGTTTTGTCCAGCACGTGAAGATGGCCGAAGACTGCATGGAGCAAATACGCCGGCTCAATATTAAAACGCCGACGATGGATCAAATTATTAATAACCTCAGCGGGGGGAATCAGCAAAAAGTCCTGATTGCGCGCTGGCTGTTAGCGCAACCGAAAATCTTAATTCTCGATGAGCCGACCCGCGGTATCGACGTCGGGGCGAAGGCGGAGATTTATCATCTTATCAGTGAACTGGCGAATCGGGGGGTGGCGGTGATTATGGTCTCCTCTGAACTGCCGGAAATCCTTGGCATGAGCGATCGGGTCATGGTGATGCATGAAGGTCGTATCACCGGCATCCTGGAAAAAGACGAAGCCGACCAGGAAACCATTTTGTCGTTGGCATCCCATTGAGGCACAGAGAATGAGTAATATGAAATTAACGGCGGCTCCGGCCAGCGAGGGTTCCTCCTTCTTCGCTAATTTGCGGCATAAAATGCCGAAAGATACCGGCATCTTTGTGGTGATGCTGGTGATTGCCCTGACCTTTGAAATCGCCGGCTGGTATGTTCGCGACCAGTCGTTCCTGCTCAATACCAACCGGCTGGTGCTGATTGTGCTGCAGGTGGCGATTATCGGCATCATCGCCGTGGGCGTCACCCAGGTGATCATCACCACCGGGATTGACCTCTCCTCCGGCTCGGTTATTGCCCTTGCGGCGGTGGTGGCGGCCAGCCTGGCGCAAACCTCCGATAGCCTGTCGCCAATGTTCCCAGCGCTGGTCAACCTGCCGGCGGTGATCCCCATTTGCGCGGGGATCGGCGTCGGCCTGCTGTGCGGCCTGACCAACGGTTTCCTGGTGACGCGGACCGGTATCCCGCCGTTTATCGCCACCCTCGGGATGATGGTTTCGGCGCGCGGTCTGGCGCAGTATTACACTCAGGGCAACCCGATCAGCTTCCTCTCCGACAGCTTTACGGCGATAGGCCAGGGTGCGATGCCGGTGATTATCTTCTTCGTGATCGCCGCCGTGTTTCACATTGCGCTGAAGCATACCCGGTATGGCAAATATGTGTATGCCATCGGTGGCAACATGACCTCGGCCAAAGTGTCCGGCATCAATGTGAATAAATATCTGGTGATCGTCTACACCATCGCCGGGGCGCTCTCCGGGCTGGCGGGGGTGGTGCTGGCGGCGCGCGTCAGCAGCGGCCAGTCGAGCATGGGGATGTCCTACGAGCTGGACGCGATTGCCGCCGCGGTGATCGGCGGCAGCAGCTTAATGGGCGGAGTGGGGCGCATTACCGGCACCCTGATTGGCGCGATGATCCTTGGCCTGATCAAAAGCGGTTTTACCTTTGTCGGCGTCGATGCCTATGTGCAGGATATTATTAAAGGCATCATTATCGTTGCGGCGGTAACCATCGATATGCGTCGCAACCGGAAAAAACACTAATCTTATCAACGGGCGGCAACGGCGAAGGATGCCGTTGCCGCCCGTCCTGTCCAGAAATAAACAAAATACTCCCCGCCAGGCTCCGCCTGTCTGTTTTGCCCGCGCTGCGCATCCTGTACAGTTTCGCCACTTCCGTTGTCCATTCGTCAGGGGCCACGCGTGGCCTGCGGTTTCTGGAGTCGTATGAATACACCATCCTTTGGCAAATTCTCGCCGCGCTGGCTAGCGGGAAAAAGGGGCCTTATCGTCACGCTGCTCGCGGGGCTGGCGATCCTGGCGCTCGGTCGGGGCATGAATTTGCCGGCCAGAGAGGTTTTCCGTGAGAGGCAGATCCGCCAGCTGGAGGAGGATGCGCAGTGGGTGGCGGAACGCCTTGAGCGGCGGATGAACATTCCGGCGCCGCAGCGGGAAGCGACCTGGCCGCTGGCGGCGATGCGCGCCGCTCTCCAGACCCTCGCCCAGGAGCGGCATTATCAGCTGCTGCTGGTGAATGGCGACGGGCATCTGCTGGCGGCATCGCACGCGCTGCCGGCCAGCGTGCTGGCCCAGGTGCAGGCGCAGTTCCCGCGAGAGATGCAGCCCCCGCTGTTCGGCAGCCACTACCAGACCATTCAGCCATTCGCCCCGCATCAAAGGATGTTAAGCCGGGCGCTGAACGGCAACGCGGGGCTGGCGGGCTGGAATCTGGTGATGCTGGCGCCGGATGGTGGATTGCCCTCGTTGCTGGTGGCTTACCGCTGGCCGGTAACGATCGGCCTTGGCGGGTGCTCGCCAGCGCGCTGCTGGCGCTGAGGCAGGCGGCGCGCGCCAGGCGAAAACGCTAATTGCCAACCGCGCCGTCAGGGATGGCGAATCTGCAGGGTGGCGGGCAGGTAGCGCTGAAGCGGCTCCGGGGCCTGACCGTCGATCAGCTGGCTGAGCAGATCGTAGCAGTGCCAGGCCAGCTGGCGATTATCCTGCTGCACGGTATCAATGCGCAGGGAAAGCGAATCATACAGATAGTGATCGTCGAAGCTGGCGAGATGAATATTGGAATCCAGCAGATGATGCTGGCTCATATAGCGCAGCACCCCTTCGAGCAGCCCGCAGGCCGCGGTGAAGAGCGCCTTCGGCGGACGCCCCAGCCGCGCGCAGAGCGCCGCGAACATCTCATAGCCGGAGCTGGGGTGGTAGTTGCCGTTGATCACCCACTCGGGACGCAGCGTGATCCCCGCCTGGGCCAGGCCCTGGGTGAACCCCGCCAGCCGGTCGCGCGACGGCGACAGCCGCGGCTGGCCGCCGAGAAACCAGAACTCGTCCGCATGCTGAGGCGCGATACGGGAGATCAGCTCGGCCGTTGGGGTGACCGAGTCGGTCATCACCAGCGGCAGGGCGCTGTCGCTGGGGGAGCGGTCAAACAGCACCACCGGCAGCTGTTCGCTAAGTTTCTGATAGTCGGCATCGCTGTGCATACAAGAGGCGACTATCAGGCCGTCGACCTGGCGGGCGATCATGTTATTGACCACCACGCTCTCCTGGCCTGGGTTTTCGTCGGTGCAGGAGATAAGCAGCTGCACGCCGGCTTCCCGGCAGAGCGTCTCAAGCTCGTGGGAGAAAACGGCAAACCCGTAGTTGGTGATCTCCGGCACCACCAGACCAATGGTATGGCTGCGGTTATCGCGCAGCGAGCGCGCGTGAATGCTCGGCTGATAGTGCTGTTCGCGAGCGATCGCCAGTACGCGCTCGCGCGTCTCCTGCGCCACGCGCAGCTCTTTACCACGACCGTTGAGTACCAGGCTGGCGGTCGCTTTGGAGACGCCCGCCAGTTCGGCGATATCTTTGATAGTTACGCGTTTGGTTTTCATCAGCACCCGGGAGCCTGAAAGCAAAACGCTTATTCTACCATGCATGGCCGCAGCAGCCAGCGGCAGAATGCCACCGGCGTCGCACCGCTGAAGATGAGCTGCCCCGGATAGCCCGGGAAGAAGCGGCTGCTCATCACCCCCTCGCCATCGTTGATGAAAATCTCCACGCTGGAGCGGTCGATAAAGATCCGCAGGCGTCGCGCCTCGCCGCGCCAGTAGCGGTGATGCATCTCCGCCGTCTGCAGGCCGCGACGCGACAGACGCAGGCCGTCGCGATTGACGGTGAGCTGCAGGGCGCCGGCAAAGTCCAGCCCCAGCGTGCTGTTGGGGGCGATGTCAAAGGCCAGCTCCATCGGGGCGAGGGGCAGGGTCTGCCCGCGCCAGCCCTGGGCTTCCTCGCGCAGAGCGGCCAGCTCGCGCAGCGGACGCTGATACAGAGTGCCAGCCTGCCACTCCAGCTCACGCACGCAGGTCATCTGATGGATCCAGCCCTGCGCGCGGGTGGGCTGATGCATCTCGTCCCCGTCGGGGACGCCCATCCAGCCGACCAGCAGGCGGCGGCCATCATCGGCCTGCATGGTCTGCGGCGCGTAGAACTCAAATCCGCTGTCCAGCTCGTGCAGCGGGCCGTGGTCGAAGATCCCGCGTTTGGCGTCGAAGCTGCCTGCCATCCACACCGCCGGATAGGTATTGAGAAAGCGCTGCGCTTCGCGGGCCAGCCCCTGCGGGCAGCAGATCAGCAGGTGGGTGTCCGCCAGCGGAAAAAGATCCGGGCACTCCCACATGTAGCCGGCGTTCGCCAGGCCGTTCACGTCGTGCCCGGCGATCTCGCCCACCAGGCGCCACTCCCGCAGGTCGCTGGCGGTAAACAGCAGCACTTTGCCGCGCTGTTGCACATCCTGCGCCCCAAGAACCATGTACCAGCGCCCGTCCTGCCGCCACACTTTAGGGTCGCGCACATGGCCGGTATAGCCTTCTGGCAGCGGCAGCACCGGCCCCAGCTTGCGGAAGGTGCCATCAGCATTCTCGGTCGCCAGACATTGCCAGGCGGTGCGCCCGCCGTCGGGGAATTTCACGTTGCCGGTGTAGCACAGAGTCAGGGCGCCCTCGAACTCGACCGCGCTGCCAGAGTAGCAGCCGTTGCGGTCATACTCTTCATCCGGCATCAGGGCGATAGGTTCGTGCCGCCAGTGCAGCAGATCGGCAGAGCTCCAGTGTCCCCAGCACTTATAGGTATGGTCGCAGGCGAGCGGGTTCCACTGATAAAACAGGTGGTAACGCCCGGCGACCTGGCAAAAGCCGTTAGGATCGTTCAGCAGTCCGTTGACCGGCGCCAGATGCCATTGCGGATAATGGCTGTCGGCCAGCGCCTGCGGCTGGCCCTGCATAACGGCCTGCAGGATCGCAGGCAGGCGTGACGGTAATGACATTATTCAGCGTCCGTTTTGTATTTCAGCGTCAGAGAGAGCGCGAAGGCCACGGCGAAGGCGATCGCCATTCCGATAATGTAGTTCAGCAGCGAGCTGGCCTGCACGATAGCCATTCCCGGGATCGCCGTCAGGCCCACCGCGGTCATGTAGACGTGCATCGACACCACCCAGGCGCCGCCGGCGGCACCGCCCACCAGCGCGGCGATAAACGGTTTCACAAAGCGCAGGTTAATCCCGAAGATTGCCGCCTCGGTGATCCCCAGCATCGCCGAAAACGCCGACGGCAGGGTGATGGCTTTTATTTTGGCATCTTTGGTTTTAAACCACACCGCAAAGCAGGCGCCGCCCTGGGCGACGTTGGCCATCGCCCAGATCGGCAGCAGGAAGTTGACGCCAATCGATGGGTTGCCCAGCAGTCCGGCCTCGATGGCATGGAAGCTGTGATGGATACCGGTAATGACGATCACCGAATAGAGGCCGCCGAACAGCAGGCCCGCCAGCCAGCCGGCATGGCTGATAAGCGTGCTGAGGATAAACGAAATGCCGTCGCCGAGCGCGCGACCGGCCGGGCCGATCAGCAGCAGGGCGATAAAGCCGGAGATAATCACCGTCAGGAACGGAGTGAGGATCAGGTCCAGCGCGTCAGGGATCACGCGGCGCAGCCGCTTCTCGACCATGCTCATAAACCACACCGCCAGCAGCACCGGGAAGACGGTGCCCTGGTAGCCGATCATCGCCACTTCGATGCCGAAGAAATTCATGGTGTGGAAGCCGGCGGCGACGCCCCAGGCGTTGGTCAGCGCCGGGTGGGTGAGGATCCCGCCGAGGGTCGCGCCCAGATAGGGGTTACCGCCAAATTCGCGGGCGGCGGTAAAGCCGATCAGGATCGGCAGAATGATAAACGCCGCCGAACTGCACATATCCAGCATGATATAGAGAGCGTTGCTCGGGTCGACCCAACCGTAGGTTTTCACCATCCCCAGCAGGCCCATCAGCAGGCCGGAGGCGACGATGGCCGGAATAATCGGCACGAAGATGTTGGACAGCAGGCGGGCGATGCGCTGGAACGGGTTCAGCTTTTTCGCCGCCAGGTCGGCGGCTTCGGATTTGCTCGATTCGCTGATGCCTGCGGCCTGGATAAAGGCGGCATAGACTTTATTGACCACCCCGGTGCCGAAGATGATCTGCATCTGTCCGGCATTGCGAAAGCAGCCTTTCACCCCGTCGATTTTGCCAATCGCCTGCTGATCGGCGAGCGCGTCGTCGACCAGCACCAGCCGCAGGCGGGTGGCGCAGTGCGCGGCGCTGGCGATATTTTCCTTGCCGCCCAGCAGGGGAAGCAGTGAGCGGGAAATCTGTTCAAAATCCATAGTACCCTCTAAATGCATGATGATATGGCGTGGGCGGCGCCAGCCGTGGCAGGCGCCGCGAACCTTATATTTATGTGTTATTTACCCTGTCGCCCCGGTTGCCGTCAGAACCAGGTCTCCATTTGCATACCGAACGACCATTCGCCGCCCGATTTGAATCCGTTGCTGCCTAACGCGTCATCGTTGGCGTAGTTGTCCAGTTTTTTGCTCCAGTCCATCCACGATGTATAGAAGCGGATCTCCGGCCGCGAGAAGAAGTCGCCGATGCTGCCCACCTTGAAGGTCGGGGCGAAGGTCAGCTTGTAGAAGCTGCCATTGACCGCATGGCGATCGTTGTAGCCTTCAGGCTGCAGATCCATGTACTGATAGCTGCCCTCCCAGGCGAGGGCGAAGTTCTGCGTCACTTCCTGAATCAGACGCAGGTTGAGGGTGGCCCACTGATAGCTGTCGCCATCGACATAACGATCTTTACTGCTCTGCGCCAGCACGGCCGGGGCAATAAACCAGCGATCGCTCAGCGGCGTAGTGCCATAGCTGGCGAAGCGCCAGGTATTGGCCCCCGGGCGCAGCGCGCCGTCGGAGCCGATGCCTTTAACCTCGGCGCCCAGCCCGTGGCCGTACAGCAGGGCCGTTTTGCTGGTCCCGTCGCGCAGGCCATAGAAGCTCTCATTGTGCAGGCCCAGCAGGGCATGAACCCCGGTGTTAGCGGCATCGCCTTTCACCAGATTGCCGTTCGCGTCCTGGCGGTCGTCATTATCTTTCGCCCGCATCCCGCTGACCATCATCTGCACCGGGCCGGCAAAGTTATTCATGCTGACGATATAGTTCTGCACGCTGTTGCTGCTGTCGGCGATATCGCCAAAGTTGCGGCCGTATAACGAGAAGTTGCTGCGCAGGCTGTCGTTCCATTTCACGTCGTAGATCCCGCCGCCGGTCCCGGCGAGGAACACCACATCCGAGTCAATCCAGTGGATGTCGAAGTTGTCGCGGTCAAAGCGTTTCCCGGCCCACAGGGTCGAGCCTTTGAACGGGCCTTCGAAGGTCGGCAGGTTGCCCAGCTCGACGAACGCCTGGCGCACGTTCAGATCGCTGCTGCTTGCCGTCCAGTCGTTATAGGTGGTCTGTCCGTCGGCCACCATCACTTTGAAACGGGTGGTCGCCCCGTTGTCCAGGGTCTGTTTATGTTCGAGGTTCATTTCCACATAGGTGTCGGCCTGGTTGCCCAGGCGACCAATGGCGCCGCCGGTCTCCCCGGCGGGGGTCATATAAGCGCCGGATTTGGTACTGGCGGCCGAGTCGTTCATGATCACCCCGGAACGCGCATAGCCGTGGAACTCAAAGCCGCCGGGCCGTTCGGCTTTTTCTTCCAGTTGAGTGGTGCGCCAGGCCACCTGCTGGGTGGTGGCCTGGGTTTGCTGCTGCTGCTGGGTTAACTGCTGAACTTTCTGCTCCGCTGAGGCGGCGCGGCTTTCGGCAGTGCTGGCGCGGGTCTCGGCGTCCTGCAGGCGTTTTTCCAGGGCGGCGAGACGCGCTTCAATGCTGTTCAGGTCTGTCTGCCCATGGGCGGCGGCGGTGCCGGTTAGCAAAGCAATAAGAATGGCTAACTTCCGTTTTTTATACATGTTGGTGACATCCAAAGGTAAATCAGTGAGTGTGCTAATGTTTGCTAAACCGGTTTAGTTGATATGGTAAACATGTCGGTAACGCGGTGAAAATAAAAATTGCTAAACCGGTTTAAGAATTGTGATGTCGCCAGCAAAGTGGGCCGTTAACCGGCCCAAGGGGATCACAGCGAGCGCTGAAGATCGTCCCTGTAGGGCAGGGCGGTCATGGCGCCTTTGGCGGTGGTGGCCAGGGCGCCGCAGGTTTGCGCCAGCGCGAGGTCGGGAGCCAGGGCTGCGAGGTTGTCCGGGATACCGTGGGCGGCGAGGCCGGCGAGTAGCCCGGCGACAAAGGCATCGCCGGCGCCGGTGGTATCGACGGCCACCACCGGGCGGGCAGGGAAGTGGCTAACCTGCCCGCGCAGGGCGGCCTGGACCCCCGCTTTACCCTGGGTCACCAGCAGTAGCGTCGGCTGGAAGCGGGCGTTCAGCCGGGCGATGCCGCTGACGATGTCGTCGCTGCCGCTGATAAACGCCAGCTCCTCTTCCGAAAGTTTTATGGCGTCGGCGAGGGCCAGCGCCCGGTCGAGACAGTCGCGAAGGTCCTGCGGATCCTGCCACAGGTCGCTGCGGATATTGGGGTCGAAGCTGACATAGCCCCCGGCGCGCTTTATCGCCTCCATCGCCGCGAATGTCGTGCTGCGGCTCGGCTCCGCGCTGAGAGCGATGGAGCAGACGTGCAGCCACTGACCGGCGGCAAACGGCGGGAGATCCTCGGGCTGAAGGAACAGGTCGGCGCTCGGACGGACCATAAAGGTAAAGGTGCGCTCCCCGTGGCTATCGAGATCGACCACCACCGTGGAGGTGCGCTGCGCCGCATCGAGGCGCATATAGTTCACATCCACTTGCTCCTGCGCCAGGGTGTGACGCATAAAACGGCCGAAGGGATCGTCGCCGACGCGGCCGATAAACCCGCTGTCACCGCCGAGCCGCGCCACACCGACCGCCACGTTGGCCGGCGCGCCGCCGGGGCATTGCAGCAGGCGGCCCTCTCCATCGGGCAGGAGATCGACGACCGCATCGCCGAGTACCCAGATTTTTCCATTCATACGACAAGCTCCTCTAAGCTAAACTTTATTAAACCGGTTTAGCTCATTAAAGCACAGCCCACCGGTAAGCGGAACGATTGGGTCACGAAACAGGGAGGCGAGGGTAAAAAATGTGAGCCAGGCGGAATATTTCGCCACTCCAGATCTGGACTTTTCCTTCCCCACCCGCTTAGGTATAGTTCACCAGGTCGCGGTTAGCCCCGCCGCGGTGGCCAAAGGTAAAGGAGTGCGTAGCGCGATGAACCCCAGTTTTGGCGATATTTACGATCGGTACCAGAAGCTGACGCTGACTACGCATCTGCCGGCGGTGATCGCCTGCAGTGAAACGCTGAGTTTGGGCAAAGACCAGGGCTTTATTCCGCAGCCGGGCTATCTCTACTTTCTGCTGCAGGGGCAAATGACATTGGCCTTTGGCGATGAGCAGAACCTGGTCGGGATTGTTATCGCGCATATGCCGTTAGGATTACTGGAACATTATTGTCCGTCGGTCGCGCTCTATTATCAGTGTCTGGGCGAGTGCCAGCTGGCGAAAATAACCGCCAGCGATTTTGAGCGAATATTCTTTCATTCGTCGCCGGGCTATATGCAAGAGCTGACCACGATCCTGGCCTATATGGGCATATTTGCCCTTGATGCCCACTATGAACGCGGCAGCCAGACCAGCTTTCAGACCATTAAATCGATGCTGTCGCGCTATTTATATCGCGGCGAAATTGATGGGGGTCAGCATGAGAGCCTGTCGGCATTTATTATTAAACGAACCAATCTCTCGCGCAGCTATGTGTACCAGGTGCTGGCCGCGCTGCGCGAGGGGGGATATATCACTGTGAAAAAAGGCAAGCTGATCTCCATCGACCGTCATATTCCTGAGAAATTCTAAATCCGATTCGGCAGATTCACGCCATCACGTTGCTATTACCGCCAGGGAAAGCGCTAAGCGCGCTTTTTCCCCCGGCCCCGTTACGCCTGAATCTGGCTGTTTTATTTATTTAACCTTGCACTCTGGAGTTATTTTATGACCCTGGACTATGTGGCGCTGGCCATTCTGATCGCCGTGGCCTTAATACTTTTTTATGGCGTGATTGTTATTCACGATATTCCTTATGAAATCGCCAAAGAGCGGCGTCATCCTCATCAGGATGCGATTCATTATGCCGGTTGGGTCAGCTTATTTACCCTCCACGCGCTGTGGCCCTTGTTATGGATCTGGGCGACGCTGTGGCGCGAAGACCGCGGATGGGGGATGCGCCACATTGCCGACGAGCAGCAGGCGCTGCATCAGCGTCTGGAAACGGTGGTCCAGCAGCTGGAACAGGTCCAGCGCGAGGTGGACGTTCTGAAAGCGAAGGAGGCAAAATAATGGAAACGTTAATGTTGCTGACCTACGCCGCGCTATGCATCGTGGTGTTTAAAGTTTTTCGCATCCCGCTCAATAAGTGGACCGTGCCGACGGCGGTGCTCGGCGGTATCGCCCTGATTGGCGCGGTGATCTTCGGGATGAACTACAACTTCCCTTATACCGACGTCGGTAACCAGGTGTTTCGCACCGTGCCGATTGTGTCGCAGGTACGCGGCCGGGTGCAGAGCGTACCGGTGAAGCCTAACCAGATGCTGCATAAGGGCGATGTGCTGTTTACCCTCGACCCGACGCCGTTCCAGGCGAAAGTGGACGATCTGCAGGCGCAGATAAAAGCAGCCAGTCAGGATGCGCTCTCCTTAAACGCGGCGTTAAGCCAGGCGCAGGCCGAGCTGAGCCGTGCGGTGGCCCAGCGCGACCAGTCGCGGCGGGAGTATGCCCGCTATCGGGAGGGCCATGCTCAGGGCGCCTTCTCCGATCAAATGGTTGATACCCGTCTGCAGACGTGGAAAGCCGATGAAGCCAGCGTCAGCGCGGCTCAGGCAAAGGTGGTTCAGGCGCGTAATGCGCTGGACTCGGTGGTGAAGGGCAAAAATACCACCGTGGCCTCCCTGCTGGCGCAGCTGCAAAAGGCGCAGTTTCAGCTGGAGAACACCGTCGTCCGCGCCCCGGAGGATGGCTATGTCAGTACCGTCGGCTTACGGCCGGGCACCATGTCCACTGCGCTGGGGATGATCCCGCTGATGACCTTTGTGCCGGTGGAGGGCGCCGCCTCGCGGGAGTACGTCGCGGCATTTCGCCAGAACGCCCTGCAGCGTCTGCACAAAGGCGAGCCCGCGGAGCTGATGTTTCCGGCTATCCCGGGCACCGTCTTTCGCGGAGAAGTGGCCGACGTGCTGCCGGCGATTGGCGAGAGCCAGTTCCAGGGGCAGGGCAAACTGCTGACCACAGACGCGCTCAATACCCATGGCCGGGCGCTGGTGGTGCTGAAGGTGACCGATCCGCGATTTGCCGAATACGCTCTGCCTCAGGGGGCCACCCTCGAGGCGGCGGTCTACTCGGATCATCTGAAAGAGCTGTCGCTGATCAGGAAGATCCTGATCCGTATGAAAAGCTGGGAAAACTATATCTATCTCGATCACTAAGCCGGCGGGCGCGGGGCGGACGTGCCGCCCCGCGCCGCGGTCAGGCCTCGCTGTCCACCAGGCCGTCAATAATCACCTGCCGCACCCCCTGCGAACAGGGTTCAATACGCCCGCGCACCCCATAGACGGCCGCCAGAGTCTCGGGGGTGATGACTGCGGCCGGGGTGCCGTCGCCGAGCAGCTGGCCCGCCTTGAGCATCAGCACGTGGTCGGCGTGACGCAGGGCAATATTGATGTCGTGCACCACCACCAGGGTCACGATGTTGCGCCGCCGGGTCTCCCGGCGCACCAGATCCATCACGTGAAACTGGTAGTTGAGGTCAAGGGCGCTGAGCGGTTCGTCGAGCAGCAGCAGGCGCGGCTGGCGGATCAGCGACTGGGCGAGACCCACCAGCTGCTTTTGCCCGCCGGAGAGCTGATCGAGGTAGCTCATCGCCAGATGGGCAATCCCCAGCTGTCGCAGCAGCGCCATCACCTCCTCCTGGCGCTGCGGACTGTGGCGTCCTCCGGCGGCGCGCTGGGCAACGATAATCGACTCCAGCACATGCAGATGCACGCCGGCGGGCAGCGTCTGCGGAAGATAGACCACCTGCTCTGCGCGACGTGAGAACGGCTGCGTCAGCAGATTTTCCCCCTCCAGCAGCAGCTCGCCGCGGCAGGGGCCCAGACCCGCCATCGCCCGCATTAACGTTGATTTACCGCTGCCGTTTGGCCCCAGCAGCGCGGTGATTTTCCCTCGCGGCAGATGGGGAACCGTCAGGTTCTCGATCACCTTGCGTCTGGGGTAGCCGGCGCTGAAGTGAGACAGCGACAGCCCGGATAATGTCTGGTCGCTCATACCTGCCCCCGATGACGTAAAATGATGCTCAAAAAGAACGGGACCCCGACCAGGGAAGTGACGATCCCCACCGGAATAATGGCCCCGGGGATCAGGTTTTTCGAGGCGATGGAGGCCAGGGAGAGCACCAGGGCGCCGATCAGCGCGCTGGCGGGCAGGTAAAAGCGATGGTCTTCGCCGAAGAGCATCCGCGCAATATGCGGCGCCACCAGGCCGATAAAGCCGATTGGCCCGACAAAGGCCACCGAAAGCGCTGACAGGATGCTGATCCGCAGCAGCGTGGTCAGGCGCAGACGGCGAACGTTAATGCCAAAGCTGATGGCCCGGTCCTCGCCCAACCGCAGGGCGGTCAGCTTCCACGCGCTGCGCAGCGACAGGGGCATCACCAGCGCCAGGGCGACCAGCAGGATGGCGACTTTGCTCCAGGAGGCGCGATCGATGCTGCCCATGGTCCAGAACACCAGCCCCTGCAGCGTGTCTTCGTTGGCGATGAACTGCAGCATCGAGACCAGAGCGTTAAAGGTAAAGACCAGCGCGATGCCGAACAGAATGACGCCGGAGGTGGCCACCTGGGTCCAGCGGGTGATGCCGTCCAGCAGCAGGGCCGCCAGCAGGGCGAAGATAAAGGCGTTGGCCGAGATAAACCACTGGCCGGGAATACCGGGCAGACCAATACCCAGCACAATCGCCAGCGCGGCGCCAAACGCCGCAGCCGAGGAGACGCCGAGGGTAAACGGGCTGGCCAGCGGGTTATTGAGGATGGTCTGCATTTCGGCGCCGGCCAGTCCCAGCGCCAGACCGACGATAATCGCCATCACCGCATAGGGCAGGCGGATATCCCAGACGATGGCGCGCGTGCCCGGATCGGCGCTGGCCGGATCGGTTAACGTCTGCCACAGGTTCTGCAGCGGCAGACCGGAGGGGCCGAGCATAAAATCGAGCAGCAGTGACGCGACAATCAACAGCGCCAGCAGGAGGATCAGCAGCAGACGGCGACGCACGATACGGCGATAGTCATCCATCACGCCAGAGGTCCCGGCGGGCAGCCCGTCGAGCACGGAGTCGGAGGTTAAACGCATGCTGTATTTACTCGCTCTGCTGCCAGGAGAAGACGAACGGCTGGTCCGGCAGGTCGGTGAAATGGCGCACGATATAATGGTACGTCTCATCCGGGTTGAGATCGCCGAAGGCCTGCGGGTAGATATCTTTCGCCAGGTATTCCATGCCGACAATATTCCACGGGTGGTTATAGAAGTGGTGATAAACGCCATAGGCCCGCTTTTCCTGTACCGCCGGGATCTGGCTGACCCCAGGTCGCGCCAGCAGCGTCTGCGCCTGGGCCTTCACCGCCTCTGGCTTAACCGCATAACCCAGGGGCAACACCTGGCTGTTGCCGCGCTTCGAGCCGGTCATGATCCAGGCGTCGGGCTTCATGCTGATGATTTTCTCCAGCGAAACGAACCCGGAGGCGCCCGGCAGCAGCTGCGAACCGATATTGTTCGCCCCGACCGCCTCCACCAGCCCGCCCCAGCCGCTGTGGCCGTGGGTAAAGCAGCAGGCGTCGCTGTTGCCGGCCAGCGCTTCCACGAAGACGTTGGCCTTCGGCGTGATGGTCGCGGTCTTCTGGCGAATCGACTGCAGCTGCTGACGATAGTAATCGGTAAAGGCTTTGGCCTGGCTCTCGCGGTTAAGGACTTTGCCCAGCAGGTCGATGCTGGGGGCGGTATCTTTCGCCGGGGCGATCTCATAGTCGACAAACAGCACCGGAACGTGCAGGGCGCTGAGCTTGTCGATGACGCCGCTCTCCATCAGCGCTGGCCTGGCGCGCAGCTGGGCGATCATCAGATCCGGCTGACGGGCGATGACGCTTTCAAGATCGACGTTCCCTTTATCGCTGAAGCCCATGTCAAGGATCGTGGCCGACTGGGGCCACGTCGTTTTCAGCATCTGCCAGGTGGCAACATCCTGCTTTTTCGCCAGATTATTCCATGCCACCAGCCGTTTAAACGGATTGTCCCGGTCCAGCAGGGCGAGGGTCATAATGTCGCGACCATCCTGCAAAATAATACGCTGCGGCTCTTTGGCGAGGGTGACCTGCCGGCCGTCAAGGTCCGTGACCGTCAGGGGATATTGGGTTGCATAGCTGAGGAGGGGCGTCGCGAGCAGCGCAGTAAGTAACAGCGATCTTACTGATTTTCTTGCCATAAAATGAGTTCCGTTTGCCAATTTATAAATATAATGATTCTGAGAATTATTCTCGAGTAAACGTCAACGGCAAGTATATCAAGGGCAAATTTCATAAAATGTAACAAACATGTTGGAAATTATGCCAACGCCGACAGGGCGCGCGCGGCGGCAGCATTTTCTGCCATGGCTGGAGGTCGAAGACGTTTTTCAGGCTAATTCCTAATGTCATCCCCGGTTCGTTGTGCCATCCTGAATGCGACTCATAACACGACACGTGAGAGAGGATATTATGAAAAAAGCAATGATTGCGTTATCGGCTATTCTGGTTGCGGCTCCGGTTTTTGCTGCGACAACACATGCAACAGATGATACCGTCGCGGCGGCGAATGCCAACGCCAACACCGCTAAAGAGAAGCTGCATCAGGCCCAGCACGAGGGCGAAGAGCAGCAGCTGAAGGCGAAACACGCCGCCGAAGGCAAGCAGGACAGCGTCGGCAGCCAGGTGAGCGAAGGCGCGCAGAAAACCTGGAACAAGACCAAAGAAGGCACCGAGAAGGGGTGGGATAAGACCAAAGAGGTCAGTGAAAAAGGCTGGAACGCCACCAAATCCGGTGCGGAAAAGGGCTGGGATAAAACCAAAACCGGCGCCGAAGAATTAAAAAATAAAGTGACTGAATAAGTCCTTTAACCTGTCTGAATAAAGGTCGCGAAAGCGGCCTTTTTTATTGCCCCGCCATCAGCACAACCTCTTCCCGACTGCCGATGCCAGGAATCGTCCTGGTTAACCAGTTACTCACTCTTTCTTCACATTTGCCCGGTACAAAGGAGCTGAATCAGGAGGTGTACCATGAAAAAGATGATTTCTCTGGCAGTAATTTTATCCTGTGTGCTGAGCGTCCCGGCCTTTGCCGATGGCCCGAACGACGGCCATCGTCCGGGGCAACCCACGGTGTGGCAGAACGGTCCGGACCATGACGGGCATGCACCGCAGGGCGGACCTGACGCGCATCATCAGGGCGACCATGACCAGCGTGGCCCGGATCGCGACGGCCATGACAAACGCGATCTGGCACGTCATGAGCAGGACCATTTCGCCTGGCGCGGGAACGATTTCCGCAAAGGCCACCCGGCTCCGGCGCCGTTCCGTGGCGATGAATATCGCGTCCGCGACTGGAGCGACCGCGGCCTGCCGCCCCCGCCGGAAGGCCATCACTGGTCCTATATCGACGGTAACTATGTGCTGATCGCCGCGGCGACCGGGATCATCACCTCGATTCTGGTGAGCGGCGCCCTCGGCCACTAAATGCGCTGCTCCGCGACGCCGGGTCAGGAAAAGCCTGATCCGGCGATGGCGCACTCGCGGAAAGCTACGGATCCAGCGCAGCATCCGGCCAGTATTTATAACCATTGATCGTTGCCTGGGTGGACAGTTCTTTTTCGGTCAGATGATAAACGTTGACCTTCGAGGACAACGAGGCGGTATCTGACGCCACGCCGCTGGTGGAGGCGGCGATCGGCGCGCTGCAGCCCGCCAGCGCAACGATTGCGAGAAGGAAAAGCCTCTGTAATTGCCTGCCCGTTTATTTTATATAACGCTGGATGTGGCCGTGCAGGGTAGGGTAAATAACGGGAAATCCTCAAAAAAATAAACTTTTATTTTTTAATTGCACTATTTTGATTATTCATTGCGCTGTGATGAGTGAATTATTAAATAAGATGCGTCCATTCCAGGTATTAGAAATGCTGCTTGCATAAACTTTTCATCGCGATACCGTGATAAGTCCTTAATTTATTTCCCGGAGAGCGGCATGAGTGATTATGTAATTCCAGAAGTTAAAGCGACGGAAGCGGAAATGATTTCTATCCGTCATTATTTACATGCCAATCCGGAATTAAGTCTTGAAGAGTTTAATACCAGCGAACTGGTCGCCAGCAAGCTGACGGAATGGGGCTATCAGGTGACGCGCGGTCTCGGCAAGACCGGCGTGGTCGGCAGCCTGAGCAAAGGCGATTCTCCGCGCACCATCGGTTTACGCGCCGATATGGATGCCCTGCCGATCGAGGAAACCACCGGTTTACCCTGGGCCAGCACGGCGCCAGGAAAAATGCACGCCTGCGGCCATGACGGTCACACCACCATTCTGCTGGCGGCGGCGAAATATATCGCCTCGCCGGCCTGTCAGTTCAACGGCACGGTGCATCTGATTTTTCAGCCGGCGGAAGAGGCTATCGGCGGCGCGGATTTAATGATTAAAGACGGCCTGTTCGAGCAGTTCCCCTGCGAACGCATCTTTGGCTTGCACAACATGCCAGGCCTGCCTGTAGGCAAGCTGGGCTTCTACGCCGGCAACTTCATGGCCTCGGCGGACACCGTCAAAATCACGATTACCGGCTACGGCGGCCACGGCGCCCACCCCGAGCGCACCGTCGACCCGATCGTCGCCGGTGCGGCGCTGGTGATGGCCCTGCAGAGCATTGTGGCGCGCAACGTGCCGCCGGGGGAAACGGCAGTGGTCAGCGTCGGCACCTTCCAGGCCGGTATCGCCTCCAACGTCATTCCGGAGAGCGCGGTGATGGAGCTGAGCGTGCGGGCGATGAAGCCGGAAATCCGCGACCTGCTGATCAAGCGTATTCACGAGCTCGCTGACTTTACCGCCAAAAGCTATGGCGCCAGCAGCGTAGTGGAGGTTTACGACTCCTATCCGGTATTAACCAACAGTCCTGAAGAGACCGATTTCGCCCGGGCGCTGGCGCTGGAGGTGTTTGGCCGCGAAGGGGTCCTGGAGTCGGTCTCGCCGATGAACGCCAGCGAGGATTTCGCTTTTATGCTGCGCGAACGCCCGGGCAGCTACTTCCTGCTCGGCAATGGCGAGAAAGGGGAGAAGGGCGGTTGCATGGTGCACAACCCCGGCTACGACTTTAACGATGACATTATCACCATCGGCGCGACGCTGTTCGCCCGTCTGGTGGAAAAACACTGTCGCTAATCTCTGGAGAAGAACGCGAATGAAAAAATCACTGTTGCTATGGCTGGCATTAATGGCGTCGACGTCGGCGCTGGCCGAAGGGGGAAAGGAGATCCGCTTCGGCGTCGACCCGACTTTCGCGCCGTTTGAATGGAAAGATCCGCAGGGCAAGCTGGCGGGGTTTGATATCGATTTAGGCAACGCCATTTGTCAGCAGCTGCAGGCGAAATGCGTGTGGGTGGAAAGCAATTTCGACGGCATTATCCCGGCGCTGAAGGCGCGTAAATTCGACGCGATCCTTTCCGGGATGTATATGACCGAGAAGCGCAAAGCGCAGATTGCCTTTAGCGACAAGTTGTATAACGGGCCGGTGTTCCTCGTGGCGCGTAAAAATACCCTGCAAGGCAATACGCCGGAACAGCTGAAGGGCAAAACCATCGGCGTGGAGCAGGGCTCGGCGCAGGAGACGTATGTTAACCAGCACTGGCGGCCGCAGGGGATAAACATTGTGGCCTACCAGGGGGCCGATAGCGTGGTGCGTGACCTGGAGTCGGGGCGCATCGACGGCGCGGTGCTCTCCGGGATGATGGCCGACTACAGCTTCCTGCAGCAGCCGCAGGGTAAAGAATTCGCCTTTGTCGGCGGCCATCTGCAGGACGATACGCTGTTTGGCGCCGGGGCGGCGATAGGTTTGCGTAAAGACGATGAGGCGCTGCGTCAGGAAATTAACGGCGCGATTGCGAAGATTCTTGCCGACGGCACCTATAAAAAATTAGCTGGCAAATATTTTAGCTTTGATGTTTATTCCGGGACATAATGTCAGAGTGTACCTGCGGGCGTGGAGCGCCCGCCGTAAGATTCCTTTTCTGATTATCCAATCGACCTCCTCTCCTGACCCCTGTGGTTACCTGAGGGAAGCAGAATATAAGCTAAGGAGTACTCGGCATGATGACACGTCCTTTGGGCAAAACCGGATTTTCCATCGCCCCATTAGTCTTTGGCGGCAACGTCTTTGGCTGGACCATCGATGAAAAAACCAGTTTTGCTCTTCTTGATGCTTTCGTTGACCACGGTTTTGACGCTATCGATACGGCGGATGTTTATTCCCGCTGGGCGGAGGGCAACCAGGGCGGCGAATCTGAAACCATAATCGGCCGCTGGCTACAGGCGCGCCCCGGCATGCGTGATAAAGTCAAAATTTTCACCAAAGTCGGCTCCGATCTCGGCCTCCCCGGCCATAAAGGGCTGAGCAAAGCCTGGATCCAACAGGCGGTTGACGACTCTCTGCGTCGCCTGAATACCGATTATATCGACCTCTACTTCTCCCACTGGCCGGATCCGCAAACCCCGGTGGCGGAAACGCTGGAGGCCTTCCACAGCCTGCAGCAGGCCGGAAAAATCCGCGCGATGGGGGCCTCTAACCTCGATGCGATGCAGCTGGCGGGGGCGCTGGAGGTGGCGCGTAAGGGCGGCTTGCCTGCGTGGCAGGTGCTGCAGCCGGAATATAACCTCTACCACCGCTCTGCGTTTGAAGGCGCGCTGTGCGATCTCTGCGTCAGCCGCGATATCGGGGTGGTGACCTACTACAGCCTGGCCTCGGGGTTCTTAACCGGTAAGTACCGCCAGCCGTCGGATCTGACACAGAGTCAGCGCGGAAGCGGGATTGGTAAGTACCTGAATCCGCGCGGGATGCGGATTATCGATACCCTGGCGGCGGTCGCGGACGAGCAGGGCGTGAAGCCGGCTGAGGTGGCCCTGGCGTGGCTGATCGGCCGCGAAGGGGTGACCGCGCCGATCGCCAGCGCCACCAGCGTGGCTCAGGTGGAGAGTTTTGCCCGCGCGGCGGCGCTGAGCCTGAGCGCGGAGCAAGTGGCGCGGCTGGACGGCGCCAGCGCCTGAGGCAATCCCTCTTCCCGGCGGGGAGAGGGGGGAAGGCTAAACATGACGCGGACCGTAGGCCGGGTAAGGCGCCAGCCGCCACCCGGCATAAAAGCGGCTCAGTGCCTGATGGCATCGCCCGGTGGCGCTGCGCTTACCGGGCCTACGAGGTGTGATCGTGTGAGAGGCCCCGGCCTTCCGGGAATATCTCAGCGATGTTGAGGCCGCAACACCGGCAGTTTCAGTCGCACAAGTGGGTAAGTTAACGGCTGGCTGATACGGACCGTAGGCCGGGTAAGGCGCCAGCCGCCACCCGGCAAAATAACGGCGCAACCGGAAATGTCCCTGCCCGCGCTGCGCTTAGCAGGGCTACAGCTTCTATGTTACTTCCGGGCCGATTGCGCTCCCGGTTAATTGTCTGCGTTATGGCAGTCAAGGTGCAGGGAGCGCACAGGGGGCGGCCAGTCGCCGCCGCCCCCTGTACCCCCGGGCTCCGGCCAGCAACATCGCCGCTGCGCGGTGCCTTCGACTTATCCCTGCAGGCTTCGGGTCGGGCCGAGGCAGCGTCCCTGCAAAACACGGCCCTCAGCCCGCATCCATGCGGGCTGCCCCGGCCTTCCGGGAACGTCTCAGCGATGTTGAGGCCGCAACACCGGCAGTTTCAGCAAGACTGGTGAAAAAATTAACGACAGGTTGCGCGAATCGTAGGCCGGGTAAGGCGCCAGCCGCCACCCGGCATAAAAGCGGCTCCGTGCTTGATGGCATCGCCCGGTGGCGCTGCGCTTACCGGGCCTACGGGGTGTGAGCCTGTGAGGGCCCCGGCAATAAAGCGGCTCTGTGCCTGATAGCATCGCCCGGTGGCGCTGCGCTTACCGGGCCTGCGAGGTGTGAGCCTGTGAGAGGCCCCGGTAGGCCGGGTAAGGCGCAGCCGCCACCCGGCGAAATGACGGGTGCGGTGCCTGAAAGCGTGCCCGGCGGCGCCCTACTATTCCTGATGGCGGGTGACGTTGAGGATCTTCGCGCTGGCGCCGACCGGGAAATTGCTGAGGGCGCCGAAATCGCTGCCCTGATAGCCCATGATCTTGCCGTCAGTGCGCATCTGCTGCAGATCGATGAGGATCACCCCCAGCGTGGGAATGATTTTCTCCCGCCAGACGAACAAATAGAGATCCTCCGCCACCTGCACATAGTGGCAGCGATCGACATCCGCCAGCCCCTTTTCCACGCCGTCCAGACACTGCCAGGCGTAAAAATTATCGTTGAGATAGATGTGCTCATAGCGCTCGGTCGGGCTATAGGTGTACTGATTGCGCATGCCGACCAGCGCGGTGGTAAAGTCCGGCAGCGGCCCCGGCTGGGCATCCAGGCGGGCGAAGACGAAACGGGCCTCAACCGCGGTCAGCGGCAACCCTTGTTCTACCCGGCTGAAGGCGTCCAGCCGCGCGGCGGCTTCGTCCGGCAGCTGGCCGTATACCAGCGTGGCATTGCGCTGCGTCAGGTTGCATACCGCGCTAATGCTGGCGTTATCCCGCTCCGGGTCAAGGAAGTCGATAAACAGAATGTCCGGGCGCAGGGCGGTCGCCCGCCAGGGGGCGCGCTTGCCGTTCCAGCTTAGCGTCTGCTCATCTTCGATAACCAGCTGTTGCGGCTCGCTCCCGGCGACATAAAAGGTAAAGTTTTCGCCTGCGGGCAGGCTGGCGGTAGCCAGCAGGTTACCGTGCGGCGCAAAACCATCGGCCAGCGCGCCGACCTGGATAAATACGGCTTCTGAAGTCATAGGGGCTCCTGAACAGAGTAGGGCGTTAGGCAAACGCCAGAGTGGGAACATCGACGATACTGGCCCCGCCGTCGGCGACCAGCGTAGCGCCGCTGATGATGGCGGCCTGCGGAGAGCAGAGAAACTGACAGGCCTGGGCTATCTCCTCGGGGCTGGCGGGGCGGCGCAGCGGAACGTCGCGGCACACCCGTTGATAGGCTTCGGTAAGCGACAGCCCGTGTTCCTGCATCAGTGGGATCATCTCTTCATCCGCCATCGGAGTGGTGACCCAGCCGGGACAAATCGCATTGGCGCGGACGCCCTGTGGGCCGTAATCGCGGGCGATGGAGCGCATCAGGCCAATTAACGCGTGTTTGGCGGTGACATAGCCACAGGCCTGCGGCCCGGCGGCCAGAGAGGCGATGGAGGCGACAAACAGCACATTGCCGCGGCAGGCAATCAGTGAAGGCAGGCAGGCGCGCACGCTGACGAAAGCGCTGTTTAAATTCGCGTCCAGCGCCTCGCGCCATTGGCGATCGCTGGTATCGGCGGCGGGGCTGTTGCCCATCCCGCCGGCGCTGCAGATGAGGACATCAATCCCGCCGGTCTGGTCGAGGATCGTCGGTAGCAGCCGCTGGCGCCACACCTCGCCGTCGGCGGCATCGCCCACCAGCGCCGTGGCGCCGGTCTCATCGGCGACAGCCTGCAGCGGCGCTTCGCGCCGGCCGGTAATAAACACCCGGTCGCCCGCGGCGCGCATCAGCCGCGCGCAGGCGGCGCCAATTCCGGTTCCACCGCCGGTTATCACCACGACTCTCGCCATCCGCACTCTCCTGTAATGGGGTTTCCGATTACCTTAAAAAGCGCGTCAGGTCCCGGCTATCGCCCGGAAGAACGATAGCCGTGGTGGTTAATGGATCTCGCTCACAGGGATCGCCTGCGGCGCAGGCACCGGCTTCATGGTGGCGGGGTCGACCGCCAGATAGCGCCCGGTTTTGCTATCGATACCGACGTAGTCGATCATTTTGCCCTGCGCTTTGGTAACCATGGTGCGCTTAGCAAATGCCTCGTAGGCCTCGCTCATGGCTTTGACCCGATCGGGATGTTCGGCCGCGACATCATGCGTCTCCAGCGGGTCGTCGTGCAGATTAAACAGCTGCCACGGCGCGTCGCCGGCGGTGAGGCCGCGCGGCACCAGCCGTCGCAGCTTCCATTCGCCATCGACCCATGCCGCCTGATGATGCAGTTCAACCCCGTAGTTGCCGCGCGGCGGCTCCTGTACTTCGCCGGTGAGATAGCGCTTAAAGCTGACGCCGATCATCGGCAACACCGGCTTCTTCGCCAGCGACTTGTTCGGATCGATGCCGGCGAACTCATATAGCGTCGGCGCCACGTCATACACCGCCATCGTCGAGGCGTCGATTTTACCGTGGCGGGTGATCCCGGGACCGGAGATCATAAAGTCGGTATTGATGCCGCCCTGGGCGCTGGTGGTTTTGTGATAATTGGCGTAGGGGGCGTTGCTGACGTTGGCCCAGTGGGGGCCGTAGGAGACAAATGATCCTTTGCGGCCGACGTTGTCATAGCTGTTATCGAACTGCTTCCAGAATTCCGGGGTAGATTCGTAGTAGAAACCCTGCGCCGGGTTGGCGCCGTTATCGGTTAAAAAGACCAGCAGGGTATTTTTATCGCGCCCGGTTTGTTTCAGCGTCTCCATCAGGGTGCCGATTTGCGCGTCCATATTGGCGATCATCGCCGCATACACCTGCATCACTTTCGCCGTATATTTCTGCTGCTCTGGCGTTAGCGCTTCCCACTCTTTATCCAGCTCCAGATGCGGCAGCGGGGTATCGTCATGGATAATTCCCAGCGCTTTCAGGCGGGCGATGCGCTGGCGATAGACCTCGGCGTAACCCTGCTCATACTGGCCTTTGAAGCGCTTAATCCACTCGTCCGGCGCCTGCAGGGGATCATGAGGGGCGGTGAAGGCCAGCCAGGCGAAGACCGGCTGTTCCTTCGGCGTCGCTTTAATCCAGCTGTTCATCTGGCGGGCGTAGGCTTCGCTGGAGTAAAAATCATCCGGTAGGGAGACGCGCTCGCCGTCGCGGGTGTAGTAGGTGTGGAAGGCTTCAACGGTCCCCAGCGGTATCGCGTCGTTAAAGTGGCTGGTGCCGCCGCCCATAAAGGCGAAGGCGTGATTAAAGCCGCGATCTTTCGGCGTGGCGCCGGGAACAAAACCGAGGTGCCATTTACCGGCCATCAGGGTGTTATACCCCGCGTCTTTAAAGCGCTCGGCCATGGTGGTGACGCGGTCGGTCAGCCGCAGCTCGTAGCCCTCCTTGCCAATGGTGCTGTCGTACCACCACATGCCGCCCATCCCAGCCTGCTGGTTACTGTTGCCGGTGAGCAGCATTGAGCGCGCCGGGGCCGACATCGGCGAGGTGTAATACTGGCTCATGCGCATTCCCTGCTCGGCCATCGCCTGCAGGTTGGGGGTGGGGATCTCGCCGCCAAAGGGGCTGATGTCCGAGTAGCCCATATCATCGGCGATAATCACGATGACGTTTGGACGCTCCTGCTGCGCGGCGTGCGCGCCACCGGCGAGGATCATGCTGACCGCCGCGGCCATGGCTTTTTTGTTCACGACTGACTCTCCTGTTCAGAGGGGGATATCATCAGGGTAAGGCGCTACGCAGTATGCGCAGTCCCAACAAACGCGGCCCGCCAGGCCTTCAGGCCATTAAGGTCGCGGGAAAAGGGGCGTAATGGTGCGAGGATGTCGCTAAAGAAGCGGTAGTAGCCTCCGCAGAGGCGGTTGTTGCCTGCGGCGTTGAGATGCGCCGGGCAGCCGCCCTGGCAGACCATTTTTACCGAGCAAGTCTGGCATTCGCGGCGCAGACTTTTCTGCTGACCGAAAGGCAGTTGCACCGAGGCGTCGACCGCGGCGGCAAGCGTCTGCTCGTCAAGGCGGCCCAGCCGATGTTCGGCGTTGATCAGGTGGTCGCAGGCGTAGAGCTGTCCGTCGAGCTCCATCACCAGGTTGCTGCCGCAGCGGGCGCTGTGCACGCAGCTGCCGCTGGTATGAGTGAAATACTGCGCCCACGCCTGTTCGATATTGATAACGAACACCCGCCCTCTATCGCAGCGCTTCCGCCACTGTCGCCAGATGCCGACCATAAAACGTCCCCAGTTATCGGCGCTGAGCTGGTATCCTTCGCGCAGGGCCGCGCCTTCGCTCATCAGCGGCTGAAACTGCAGATAGCGCGCGCCGAGGCTGACCAGCCGGTCATAAATCGCCGCCGCGTGGGCCGCCATCTCGTTATGCACCACCACCAGCAGATTAAAGTCCACCTGATGCTGATGGAGCAGGTCAATGCCGCGCAGCGCCGCCGACCAGGTCGACCGGCCGCGTTTATCCGGACGATGGTAGTCCTGCAGCGCTTCGTTGCCTTCGAGGCTCAACCCGATAATAAAGCCATGTTCGCGGAACAGTCGGCACCATGCGTCGTTGATCAGCGTCCCGTTGGTCTGCAGGCTGTTGCTGATAGTCACGCCGTCGGGGGCATAGCGCGCCTGCAGGGCGAGCGCTTTTTTGTAGAAGCTCAGGCCGGCCAGCAGCGGCTCGCCCCCCTGCCAGACAAAGTTGATTTCCCGCGCGCCGGCGGGCTGGGCGGCAATATAGCGGCGGATAAACTGCTCCAGCCGCGCGTCATCCATCTTGTTGACCGACGTTTCGTCCTGCGGGTAATAGCAATAGCGGCAGGCGAGATTGCAGGCGGGGCCAATCGGCTTCATCAGAATATGAAACGGCACCGGCGAGCGCGGCTCAGCGGCCAGCGGAATTTGCTGCTGGCGCAGGGCGGCGATATTCAGCATCGGCTTATCCTCGGTTAGTGACCGGTACTGTTGATATTATTTTGGCAACAGCGGGTCAGGCGTAATCACATGATTAAGCCGCGGCGAAAATTAATTGCATCCTGTTAAGGGTATAAGTGAAAAAAAACAAAAATCCATCGTTCTTTAGGATGAGAATCACGCGTCGGGAATAGGTTTTTTTTATCACCAGGGGCAGGTACGCCGGGTGTTAATCTTATTTGTTTATGTTTTAACGTCGCTATCGTAAAGCATGGCCGGGGTGTTTTTTAAATGCTTTATATAACAATGTATTGCTGAAAATTTTGTAACGGCTATCACATTGTTAATATGTTAATGATTGTGTTACTTAAATGTGAAATGTATGCTTCAATTATCAGTAGTCATCCATGTGTCATGTACCATCATCTCGACGGGGAGGCCCTATCATGTCTGCTTTGTTAAAAGCCAGCCGTAATGATGCGATAATAGCCCGTTGTTTACAGACTATTTCCCAGTTAATTCCACTAACTTCAGCGGTGTTTTATCGAGTAAATAATCGTTTAAAACCCGAAAACTATATATTGCATAATATTTCCGATAATACGCACCAACAATATCTGGAAAACTTTCAGCCGCTGGATCCGCTTCTGCCGTCGCACTTTAGCCACCAGAACACCACCGTGGCGGCGATGACGCCGCGGCTCTGCGACCGCAACCGGCATTACTATCATGAATTTATGTTGCCGAATAACGTGCGCGACATGACCGAGATCTTTATCCGCCGCGAGCGGCGGATCGTCGCCGGTATCTCGCTGATGCGCGACGTGCCTTTCTCCAGCGAAGAGCGCCAGCGGGCCCAGGCGGTGCTGCCGCTGGTAGAGCTGGCCATTCGCGACTGCCTGCAGGAAGAAGATGATTTGCCCGCCATCCTGACGGCGAAAGAGCGGGAAATCGTCGGCATGGTGCGCGAAGGCGCCAGCAATAAGCTGATTGCCCGCCAGCTGGATATCTCGCTCTCGACGGTAAAAACGCACCTGCGCAATATTTTCGCCAAGACCGAAGTGGTCAATCGTACCGAACTGGTTTCCCGAACCTGGATGCCGGCCGCTCAGCGTACGCTGCATCTGTAATCTGACTTTCGCATCCCGCGCGCGCCGTGGCAGCACGGCGTTTTCCTGATGCCTGTGGGTATCACTCCCTGGAGGATCCTCCGGGGGGAGGCTTTTTTGACCGGAGCACGCCCTACGATGTCGAGTACACCTCTCACTGATAATGCGCTTTCCCGGCCCGCCGGGCTGGTGGTGTCCCTGCGTTTGCTGGCGGCGATCGTGATTTTTGCCGCTATTGCGCCGGGTATTCTGATGACCGCGCCGGCGGTGGCGGCGCAGCTGGCCAGCGAATGGCAGCTAAAACCCGGGCAGATCGGCTGGCTGTTCTCAGCGGAGCTGGGGGCAATGAGCCTGGCGACGCTCCCGGCGTGGTGGTGGATGAGCCGCCTCGACTGGCGGCGGGTTGCCCTGACGGCCGGGGTGGTGTTTCTGGCCGCCAACCTCGTCTCGGCGGTGGTCACCCAGTATGAGACGCTGCTGGCGGCGCGCTTTATCGCCTCGCTGGCGGGCGGCACGTTGATGATTTTGTGCATCAGCTGCGCGGCCGGAACGCCGAACCCGTCGCGGGTCTACGCCTTCTGGGTGCTCGGGCAACTGCTGTTAGGGATGCTTGGCCTGCTGGCGCTGCCCGGCCTGTTCGCGACCTTTGGCCTGAAGGTGGTGTATCTGATCCTCGCCGCCATCATGCTCTGCTGTTTGCCGCTGGTATCCGCTTTCCCTCCGCGCTTTCAACCGCTTTCAGTCTCCCGCCAGCAGCCGTCGACGGCGCTGTGGCGTCAGGCGCTGGCGGTGCTGGCGGTGCTCACTTTCTATATCAGCCTTAGCGCCGTGTGGACCTTTATCGGCACCATCGGCAGCGCGGCGGGGCTGAGCCCGACGCAGGTCGGTCTGGTGCTGGCGGCGGCGACGGTTTGCGGCATTATCGGCGCCGGCGGCGCGGCCCTGCGCGGCACCCGGCGGGCCGATCGTTTACCGGTGTGGCTGGGCTACGGCCTGTTGATCGTCAGCGTTGGGCTGCTGATCGGCCAGCCGCTGCTGGTGCGTTACGCCATCGCGGCGCTGCTGTTTAAGTTCACCTGGACCTTCGTGCTGCCCTTTATTCTCGCCCGCGTGGCCGGGCTCGATAACAGCGGTCGGCTGATGAACAGCATCAATCTGGTGATCGGCGGCGGCATGGCGGCTGGCCCGGCGCTTGCGGGGGCCTTACTGCAACACTTCGCCAGCGCCGACCCGCTGCTGGCGGCGGCAGGCGTCTGCGCGCTGCTGTCACTGATTTTAATTGTGGCGGCGTCCGCCGCCGGGAAGGCTTAGCCCACGGGAGGATAGAGTGAAAAGAAAAACCGGTTTCTTTTTTGATGAACGTTGTTTCTGGCACAGTACCGGTCTGCACGCGGTGACGCTGCCGGTGGGCGGGTGGGTACAGCCGCCCGCCGGCGGCGGTCATGCTGAATCGCCAGAGACCAAACGGCGGATGAAAAACCTGATGGATGTCTCCGGGCTGACGCCGCAGCTGGCGCTGCGCAGCGCGGCGCCGGCGAGCCTTGAGGACCTGCGGCGGATCCACCCCGACAGCTATCTGGAGCGCTTCAAGGCGATAAGCGATAACGGCGGCGGCATGCTCGGCAAAGAGGCGCCGCTGGGGCCGGGCAGTTATGAAATCGCCTGTCTTTCCGCCGGGCTGGCCTGTGCGGCGGTGGAAGCGGTGCTGAAGGGGGAGCTGGATAACGCCTATTCGCTGTCGCGCCCGCCCGGACACCACTGCCTGCCGGACCAGTCGATGGGATTTTGTTTCCTCGCCAATATTCCCATTGCCGTCGAGCGAGCGAAAGCGCAGCTGGGGCTGGGCAAGGTGGCGATCATTGACTGGGATGTTCACCACGGTAACGGCACCCAGCATATCTACCTGCAGCGCGACGACGTACTGACTATCTCCTTGCATCAGGACGGCTGCTTCCCGCCGGGCTACGCCGGCGAGGACGATCGCGGCGTGGGCGCGGGCGAAGGTTACAACATCAATATTCCGCTGTTGGCCGGGGCGGGGGATGACAGCTGGCGCTATGCGCTGGAAACTATCGTTATTCCGGCGCTGGCGCGTTTTGAGCCGGAGCTGATCATCATCGCCTGCGGCTATGACGCCAACGCCATGGATCCATTAGCGCGGATGCAGCTGCACAGCGATAGCTTCCGGGCGATGACCGAACAGGTCCAGCAGGCGGCGGATCGCCTGTGCGGCGGGAAACTGGTGATGGTGCACGAGGGCGGCTACGCCGAATCCTACGTGCCGTTCTGCGGCCTGGCGGTGATGGAAGCCCTGAGCGGCATCCGCACCGAGGTCCAGGATCCGCTGCTGGAATTTATTCAGCAGCAGCAGCCGCGCGCCGCATTCGCGCAGTTCCAGCGCCAGGCCATCGATCGGCTGGCGCAGCAGTTTGGCCTGCAATAGTCGCTCACGCTCACGTTGATCCCTAAAGTCCCAATATGGGACTTTTACTTTACTTAGTCCCGAAATGGGACTAGTCTCTGCCCATGAAGATAATCTCAGTGAAAACCTTAAGGGACTTCTGGGCGGAGAATCCCGACGCTGAACAACCGCTAAAGGCCTGGGTAGACGAAGCGACAAAAGCAGACTGGAAAACCCCGGCGGAGATAAAGGACCAATACCGCAGCGCAAGTATTCTGAAAAATAAGCGGGTGGTATTCAACATTAAAGGAAATGATTACCGGTTAATCGTAGCCGTTGCTTATCTGCGGGGGTGGGTGTTCGTTAAGTTTATCGGTTCGCATAAGGAATATGACGAGATAAACGCTGAGACGATAGAGAGGAAGTAAATGATTAATGTGAAGCCTATCCGCACTGAACAAGATTACGAGGCCGCGTTACGCGCGGTTGAACCTTTTTTTGATAATGAACCTGCGCCGGACACGCCGGAAGGGGATTTTTTTGAGGTGATGTGCCTGCTGATTGCTGAATATGAAAAAAAGCACTATCCCATCGAGCCGCCGACGCCGATAGAGGCGATCAAGTTTCGCATGGAGCAGCAGGGGCTGACCGTCAAAGATCTGGAGCCGGCGATTGGTAAATCGAATCGCGTGTATGAAATTCTCAATGGTACGCGCAACCTGACGCTCCCGATGATTCGCCGGCTTCACGCACAGTTCGGCATTCCTCTGGAGAGTCTGATCGGCGCGTGATGGCGCGGGCATCCGGCTCACTCATGCATCCACTGACTTACCGCCTGATTAACCATCGCCAGCACGCTGAGCAGCAGCATCCGCTGCTGCGCTTCCAGCCGCAGATAACGGCGCAGCGGCGGCATTTTACAGACCACTTCGCTGGCGGCCCAGGGTTCAATGCTGCAGCGCCAGCCGCTACTATCAAAGGTCAGCGAAAAGCGGCGGTAATCCAGCTCGCTTAAGGTCTGCTGGAGGTTAGGAAAACCGTTGAGATAGCCGGCGAGTTCCGCGCTCTCTTTACTGCCGATAAAGCGGATTGGCAGGCGTTTTAGCCAGCCGGATTGGTGGGCGCGGATCTTGCCGCGAGCGGGCCGGGTCACCGGCCCCTCGACGACAAACTCGCAGCTGTGAATGCTGGCCATAAACAGCCGCTTCTGACGCACGCTGAAGGTGACGGCGGTGGCGTCGTTCAAGCGCAGCAGCGCGCTGCGTTCGCTCAGCTTTTCACTGGGCCAGCCCGCCAGATCGCGCTGCACCGCGTTCATTAACGGCGTTTCAAACCAGGGGACGGAGGACATCTGGCGTCATCTCCCCGCGGGTCTGTTTTTCATAATTGTTGATGGCGCGCTCCACCACCTCTTCCACTACCAGCGGCTTGAACGGATTGACGCGCTGCACGCACACCGTCCAGAACAGGGCGTAAGCGGCGGTCAGGCCGAGCATTATGCCGAACGGCACCAGCACCTGGCGGCTGTCCATCCCGGGCGGCGTGATATTGACGATAGCGATGATGATCCCGACGCTGGAGATAATCTGCGGCAGCGGGAACCACGGCGAGCGGTAGGCGCGCGGCAGGTCCGGGCGGCGAATGCGCAGCATCACCACCGACAGAGTAACCAGCAGATAGGCGACGCCCCAGGCGCAGACCGCGGCGAGGATCAGCGGCACGATGCGGTCCAGATCGCCGTTCAGATACCAGGCGTGCAGGCAGGGGATCGCCACCCCGATGGCAATGGCGATCACCGGCGTCTTAAAGCGCGGATGCAGCCAGGTCAGGAAACGGGGCAGCGCGCCGTCCAGCGCCATGCCGTAGATAATACGCGGCACGGCGGCCATCAGCGTATTGATGGTGGCGCAGCCGGCCAACAGTAGCCCGACCCCCAGCCAGTACTGGCCGGCGTGGCCCATCACCCGTTCGGCGAAGGCCGGGATCGCCATCGGTGTATCCAGCAGATGGACGTTGTTGGCCGCGTCGAGCACGGTATTCTCCACCTGGCGGTTGATCGCCGCGCCGTAGATAAACATGCAGCTGGCGACCCCCAGCAGGCCCAGCGCCATCGCCCGCGGTATGGTGCGGTGGGCCTGTTTGATCTCCGGCGCCATCGGCGTCACCAGTTCGCAACCGACGAACATAAACATCGCCATGCCGATATAGCCGAACAGGCCGTTGATATCGCTAACGTTCAGCGGCGTGCCGAACCAGCCGGAAAGATGAGTCACCGGCGCCATAAAAATGCCGCACAGGCCGAAAATGGTCAGCGTGGTCCACATGCCGAAGGTCAGCATCACTTCGACCTTGCCGAAGATTTCCACGCCGATGGCGTTGAGCAAGCCGAAAATCACCACCATGCCGACGCCCACCATCCAGGTATTCTGGTGAGCGGCCATCTGGGCGTTAATCGACTCGAAGTTCACCAGCGCCATAATGCCCGCCAGGATCGTCTCCGCCGTCCCGGCGAAGATATGGACGATCAAGTAGGCGCACAGCGCGCCGGTGATAGCGAAGAAGCGGCCCATGCCGCAGGAGATATAGTCGTACACCGAACCGGTGGTGGGAATGAGCGTCGCCGCCTCGGCAAAGGTGGTGACCTGCGCCTGCATCATAATAAAGGCCAGCAGCACCGCCAGCGCGAAGGTATCGCCGCCCATGCCGAAGCCGCTGGTGACCGTCAGGATCACCGGGCTGGCCATGATCAGCCCGACGGAGCTGGCGAGGGTGGTCGGGAAGCCGACGACGCCGCGCTCAAGATGGCTGGCGAGTCTGTTACTAAACATAGTCAACCTCTGCACAATAATGGGGTAGGGCAGGGAATAGCCAGCGCCACTCCCGGATAGTCATAATTTAGGCGGGCATCCTGCTCAACGAATATCGTCCGGAAGGTGGAGGGCGGCGCATGATTCTGTGACGCAGTCGATGAATGTCGCGGCGGATAAATAATATGACCCCGAAAACCGGGGCCATCCGTCTTGCCACGTTGCGCCTGTTTCTGCCGGATGGCGGCTGCGCCTTATCCGGCCTACGGTCCGTGCGGCCTGCCTTTAATTTGGCCTCAAACCCCCCGGTGGCGCTGCCGCTTACCGGGGCTACAGCGCTGTGCGATTTGGTAGCCCGGAGAAGGCGTAATGCGCCGCCTCCGAGTCCCCCTGTGCGCTCCCTGCGCCGCCGGGCATTATCAGTTTGTTAGCGGGTCTCGACGTTCGCCAGGTAGTGCTTCACAAAGCGCGGCGTCAGAATTTTCCACTCCACTTCGGTGCCCTGTTTAACAAACCAGCTGTCACCCGGCGCAAAGCGCTGCGGCTCGCCGCCGGCGACGGTCAGCTCCACTTCGCCCTCCAGCACGGTGGCGTGCTCGGTAAACGGATAGGTCATGGTAAAGCTCCCCTCAGTGGACGAAAACAGTCCGCAGGTAAAGGCGTCCTGCGGCTCGCCGTAGATCATCGCGCCCGCTACCTGCGGGTCGCCGGCGGTCGGCGTCGCGCCGAGCAGGCTGACGCTGCCGATCGGCTGCAGATCAGGTACCGGGTGTTTAAGTTTAAAAGCGTGCATAGCGTTCTCCTGGTTAACTCCGGCCTTTCCAGAAACCGGCGGTTTGATGCATCAGTTTTCCGGCCGTGACTAATAGCAAGCGCAGACTGTCACGACCGTGGATGGTCGCGTGGGGGATGCTGCTCAGCAGGCGATAGCGGTCGGAACCGCCGTTGATCCCTTCGGCGAGGATTTTGCACACGATGTGCGACGGGGTGACGCCGAAGCCGGAGTACCCCTGGACGTAAAAGACGTTGTTGTGATCGCGTAGGGTGCCGATCTGCGGGAACAGATTGGCGCTACAGGCCATCGGCCCGCCCCACGCAAAATCGATCTTCACATCCCTGAGATAGGGGAAGACCTCCGCCAGCAAGGTGCGGTTCCAGGCGGCGAAATCGTTCGGCGTATACTCCACAAAGCGGGTGGCGCTGCCGAACAGCAGGCGGTTTTCCCGGGTGACGCGGTAGTAGTTAATTACCGGGCGAATATCGCTGAAGGCGCCGCGCAGTGGGCTGATGCGTTCGATCAGTTCATCGGAGAGCGGCTCGGTCGACACCTGGTAGGAGTAAGTGACCAGCGTCTTGTTGTAGATCTCCGGCTCCATATTGTTGAGGAAGCTGTCGCAGGCCCACAGCAGTTTGGCGGCTTTGACGCTGCCCATCGCGGTGCGTACCCGCACCTGTTTGCCGTAATTCACTTCCACCACCGGCGAGGATTCGAAAATCTTCACCCCCAGCGAATGGGCGGCCTGCGCCGAACCGAGCAGCATATTGAGTGAATGGATCTGGCCGCCGCCCATATGTTTCAGCGCGCCGCAGTAGACCTCGGAGCCCACCACCTGCTGCACCTCTTTTCCGGTATACAGTTCGATCTCTTCATCCGGGGTAGCGGCTTTAAACTCCTTCTCCCACTGGCGCAGCGTTTTAAGCTGTCGCTGGTTATAGGCGAGATAGCCGTAGCCGGGCACGAAATCGGCGTCGATGTTATATTTGCGGATGCGTTCGCGAATGATGCCCGCGCCGAGGTTGGCGATTTTAAACAGCGTCTCCAGCCCCTCTTTGCCGACGTGCTTTTTTACCGCTTCGATATCGTGGCCGATACCGGCCATCACCTGGCCGCCGTTGCGCCCGGTGCCGCCGTAGCCGAGATGGCGCGCCTCCAGCACCACCACGTTGGTGATCCCCTGTTCCGCCAGCTCAAGGGCGGTGTTAATGCCAGAGAAGCCGCCGCCGATAATTACCACATCGGCTTCAATATCTTCCCGTAGCGCCGGGAAATGGAGGTGATATTTCTTCGTCGCGCCGTAGTAGTTCAGCGCATCGATCTTGATGTTCATCGCGTTACCCTGTGGTCTTGCCTGGCTCAAGACCCTCATCACAGCACGCCGCGCGGGCGTTGAATATCGTCCGGAAGAATGACGTTCTTTAGAACGATAGGCTGCGGCGGGAAGCCGTGCTGTGATGGGTTAACTTTGCTGAAAAACGGGTGCTGACGATGAGCGAGATAACCTTACTGGCGGAAGTGACCGCCTTCTTACGCCAGCCGCACGGGCAGTTTATTGCCGGTCAACGTGAGGCGGGCCGCGGCGCGCCGTTCGCGGTGATCAACCCGGCGACCGGGCGGGCGATTGCCGAGGTCACCGCGGCGGATAGTGACCAGGCGGATCGCGCTATGGAGAGCGCCCGCCAGGCGTTTAGTCAGTGGCGCGAGATGCCGACGCTGGCGCGCGGCGCGCTGCTGCTGAAGCTGGCGGACACGCTGGCAGAGCATCGCGAAGCGCTGGCGCAGCTGGAAAGTCTCTGTTCCGGCAAAACTATCACGCTGGCGCGGATGCTCGAGCTGGACCAGTCGGTGGCGTTCCTGCGCTACTTCGCCGGCTGGGCGGGGAAAGTCACCGGTGAAACGCTGGATGTCTCGCTGCCATCGATGGCCGGGGAGAAATATACCGCCTTTACCCGCCGCCAGCCGCTTGGGGTGGTGGTTGGCATCGTGCCGTGGAACTTCTCCATCATGATTGCCATCTGGAAGCTGGCGGCGGCCCTGGTCTGCGGCTGCACCATCGTCCTCAAGCCGAGCGAATATACGCCGCTGACGCTGCTGCGCGTGGCGGAGCTGGCAAAAGCGGTGGGTATCCCGGATGGGGTGATTAACGTGGTCAACGGCCCCGGCGGCGAGATTGCCCAGCGGCTGATTACGCATCCGGCCTGCGCCAAGGTGAGCTTTACCGGCTCGGTGGCCACCGGTGAAAAAGTCCAGCAGTCGGCCAGTGCGTCAGGTAAACGGGTGACCCTTGAGCTGGGGGGGAAAAACGCCGCGCTGTTCCTCGATGACCTGACGCCGGAGGCGATGGTCAACGGCATTATTGAAGCTGGCTACCTGAACCAGGGGCAGATTTGCGCCGCTGCGGAACGTTTTTATCTGCCGCAGGGAAAACTGGATGCGGTATTGGCGCTGCTGAAAGACAAGCTCAGCGCTTTTGCGCCGGGGTCGCCGCTGGATGAACGGACGCTGATGGGGCCGCTGGCCAACCGCCAGCAGTATGACAAAGTTTTGCGGCTCATTCAGACCGCCCGCGACGAGGGCGATACCATCGTCTGCGGCGGCGAAGCGCTGCCGGGGGAGGGCTATTTCCTGCAGCCGACCGCGGTCAAAGTGCGCAGCGAAGAGAGCACCCTGATGCGCGAGGAGACCTTCGGTCCGGTGTGCAGTTTTATCGGCTATCGCAGTGAAGAAGAGGCGCTGGCGCGGATGAATGCCTCACCGTATGGCCTGGCGGCCAGCGTCTGGTCGGATAATATTCGTCAGGCGCTACGCTACTCGGAGGCGATTGAGGCCGGCATCGTATGGGTCAATATGCATACCTTCCTCGACCCGGCGGTACCGTTCGGCGGCATGAAGGGCTCGGGCATCGGGCGCGAATTCGGCAGCGCGTTTATCGATGATTATACGGAGCTGAAGTCGGTGATGGTGCGCTATTAATCGCCGTTCAGCGACATAGCGCTGTCATGTGTCGCTTTGCGCCAGATAGGCAACACATTGTGTGCCTTCTGGCCTGCAACCCGGGCGGTGCACGGCATCGCTTCCGGGACGCTTTTCCCGTCACGGATCCTTTCTTCCCCTCCTAATCCGCCATTGCCGTAAAAAAAATCAGCAGATTATCTTTTTTGCCCGCCAGGACTTGTTTGATATTAGATAATGAGTATAGTTCTCATTCTCTTTTTCATTCGTAATTTTGGCAAGGTTCGAGCTGCGCCAGTGAGTCGTTCACTAAGAGTCGCGAAGGCGTAGGGTGACGTAAAGACAGCAGGCTGGAAACACACAATATCGGCCGCTGCGCGTCCATCGGGTCATTGATTTTTTATAGGGTTGATCCAATGAAATACACACTTCCGGCGTTGACGCTGGCCATCAGCGCGGCGTTAAGCGGCTGCGCGACGCCTCATTCCTCTGCCGTTTCCCAACCGGTTGTCGACTCGCCAGTCCCTAACGTGGCGCAACCGCTGCAGCGCCAGCTAGCGGAAGGGCTGTACGAGATGGCGTTAAGCCCGCAGGGTGATGCGCTGTACGTCGCCAGCGCTGAAGGCTTTAAAAATGTACAGGGCGGGGCGGTTTACACACTGGATCCGTACACCCTCAATACCATCGGCCTGACGCATACCGATCTGAAAAACTTCGCTTTACAGCTCTCTGCGGAGGGTAAAACGCTGTATGTCAGCAATTCGCTGGACGGCGGCATCAGCGCTATCGACACCGCCACCGGCAAGGTAAAAAACCGCCTGCTGTTCAGCGAGCGCAATGAAAAAGGTCGCCCTTATGGGGCCCGTCAGCTGCTGTTGCTGAATAATACTCTCTACGTTGGCGCGGTCGCCGACCCGGCGCAAATCTGGGTGGTTGACGCCACTACCCTGAAGCTGAAAACGCGGATTAAAAATACCGGTAAGTGGATGACCGGCCTGCACTACTCAGCGCAAACCGGTCGCGTGTACGCCGCTAACGGCAGCGGTGAAATTCTGGTGATCAACCCGCGTAACCAACGCATTGAACAGCGCTGGAAGCCGCTGGGCGACAAGCCGGCGCTGCTGCTTAATATGGCCGAAGATAGCGACACCGGCCGTCTGTTCGTGACCGACAACTCGAAAGCGAAAACCACTCTGGTGCTGGATATCCACAGCGGCAAGCTGCTTAAACAGCTCGACGTCGGCGATTCGCTGGCGGTGCAGTTCAATAAGAAACGCCACGAAATTTATATTTCACAGCGTGAATCCGGCAAGGTCATCAGCCTTGACGCCAGCCGCTACACGCTGAAGAAAAGCTGGGCGCTGCCGGCCAATCCCAACAGCCTGCTGCTTTCCGCCGATGGTCAGACGCTGTTTGTCACCGTCAAACAGCCCTTCAATAAAGACCACTCCACTAAAGGCCCGGACAGCGTCGTACGTATCGACCTGAACGCGCAATAAAAATAACGGCTCCGGCGACGGGCCCTTTGATTCATTTATCCTCATCCATGGGGCAAATTATGCACACCACGCACTATTCATCCTTCCCGCTGCGTAAAACGCTGCTGGCCTTAGCCATCGGCGCCGCCAGTCAAACGGCGATGGCCGCGGACGCTGCCGCCGCGAAGCAGCCTGGCGAAGAGACCCTCATCGTCGAGGCTAACGAAACCAGCGATTTTAAATCCGGCGGCGACCTGGTGGTTCCGGCATTCCTCGATGGCCAGATCGCCCACGGCGGCCGTCTGGGGATGCTTGGCGAACAAAAAGCGATGGACGTCCCGTTTAACGTCATCGGCTATACCTCGAAGCTGATTCAGGATCAGCAGGCGAAAACTATCGCCGATGTCGTCAGTAACGACGCTGGCGTGCAGGCCGTACAGGGCTACGGCAACTTCGCCGAGACCTATCGAATCCGCGGGTTTAAGCTCGATGGCGATGACATGACGATGGGCGGCCTGGCGGGCGTGGTGCCGCGTCAGGTGATGGACACCCAGATGCTGGAGCGCGTTGAAATTTTCAAAGGGGCTAACAGCCTGCTTAACGGCGCGGCCAGCAGCGGCGTCGGCGGGATGATTAACCTCGAGCCGAAGCGGGCGGAAGATCTGCCGACCGCACGCGTTGGCGTCGACTATACCTCTGATTCTCAGGTGGGCGGCACCCTCGACCTGGGGCGCCGTTTCGGCGACAACAACCAGTTCGGCGCCCGGGTCAACCTGGTGCACCGCGAGGGTGAAGGCGCTATCGATAATGATAAACGCCGTACCACGCTGGCTTCGCTGGGGCTTGATTACCGCGGCGACCGTTTCCGCTCCTCGCTCGATTTCGGCTATCAGAAGAAAACGTTCCACGGCGGTACGATGGGCGTCAATATCAGCGGCGTGGATTTCGTTCCGGCGCTGCCGGACAACAGCAAAAACTACAGCCAGAAGTGGGGCTATAGCGATATTGAAAGCGAGTTCGGCATGGCGAAGGCAGAATATGACCTGACCGATAGCTGGACGGTATACAGCGCCCTCGGCGGCCAGCATTCGCATGAAATTGGTACCTACAGCGCGCCGAAGCTTCTGAATAAAAACGGCGATGCGACGGTGGGCCGCCTGGATACTAACCGCATTATCGACGCGATCAGCGGCATGGGCGGGGTACGCGGCGATTTCAATACCGGCGCGATTTCGCATAAGGTGAACCTCGGCTATGCGGCGCAGGTGCATACCGATGCGACCGCCTGGCGGATGTCGGCCAGGAACCCGACCACTAATATCTATGACAACCATGATGTGGCGATGCCGGATAACGCCTATTTTGGCGGCAACTACCACGATCCGCTGGTCACCTCGCGCAGCCGTACGCAGGGCTGGCTGCTGAGTGATACCCTCGGCTTCTTTAACGATAAAGTGCTGTTTACCGCCGCTGCTCGTCATCAGAAAGTGGTTGTGCGCAACTACAGCAACGCCACCGGGCTGGAAGATACCTCTTCGCGTTATACCCAAAGCCGCTGGATGCCGACGTTTGGCCTGGTGTACAAGCCGTGGGAGCAGCTGTCGCTGTATGCTAACCATACCGAAGCACTGCAGCCGGGCTCTGTGGCGCCGACGACGGCGGCCAATGCCGGGCAGAGTACCGGGATCGCGCACTCGAAGCAGGACGAAGTGGGCGTCAAGATCGACTACGGTACGATCGGAGGATCGCTGGCGCTGTTTGAAATCAAAAAACCGAACGCCATTTCCGATACCGCTGGCAATTACGGCCTCGACGGCGAGCAGCGTAACCGCGGCGTAGAGATGAACGTCTTTGGCGAGCCGATGCTGGGACTGCGTCTTAACGCCAGTACCGTCTGGCTGGATGCCAAACAGACTAAAACCGCTGAAGGCGCAACCGACGGTAAAGATGCCATCGGGGTGGCTAACTTCTACGCGGTACTCGGCGCCGAATATGACATCAAGCCGGTGGAAGGCCTGACCGCCACCGCGCGCGTCAATCATAGCGGCTCGCAGTATGCCGATGCGGCCAATACCAAGAAGCTGGATAGCTACACCACCCTGGATTTAGGCCTGCGCTATCGTATGCGTCTGAACGCCGACCAGAACGAAATGATCTGGCGCGTCGGGGTGACCAACGTGACCAACGAGAAGTACTGGTCTGGCATTGACGATACCGGTACTTACCTGTTCGAAGGCGATCCGCGTACCGTCCGCGTCTCAATGAGCTACGACTTCTGACGCTAAAAAAAGCGGGGCGGGCGGCTGACGCTCGCCCCACGCAACTTGCGACAATCCCCCCTAAGTGATAAAAGGTGCCCCTTCACAAAAACACACAGGGGAACGACGTGAAAGACGCGTCAACGTCGTCGGAGACCGTCACGGAAAGTGGCCCGACGCTTCATCGCGGTTTACAGAACCGACACATTCAACTTATCGCCCTTGGCGGCGCGATTGGCACCGGCCTGTTTCTCGGCATTGGTCCCGCTATCCAGATGGCCGGTCCGGCGGTCTTACTGGGCTACGCCGTGGCCGGGATTGTCGCTTTTCTGATCATGCGTCAGCTGGGCGAAATGGTGGTGGAAGAGCCAGTATCCGGTTCCTTTGCCCACTTTGCCTATAAATACTGGGGGCCGTTCGCCGGCTTTCTCTCCGGCTGGAACTACTGGGTGATGTTCGTGCTGGTAGGGATGGCGGAGCTGACCGCCGCCGGGATCTATATGCAGTACTGGCTTCCCGACGTGCCCACCTGGGTTTGGGCGGCGGCTTTCTTCATCATTATTAACGCCGTCAACCTGGTCAACGTACGCTTGTATGGCGAAGCGGAGTTCTGGTTCGCGCTGATCAAGGTGCTGGCGATTATCGGCATGATTGCCTTCGGCCTGTGGATGCTGTTCGGCGGCCACGGCGGCAGCAAAGCCGGGTTCGACAATCTGTGGAAACACGGCGGCTTCCTAGCCACCGGCTGGCACGGACTTATTCTGTCGCTGGCGGTGATCATGTTCTCCTTCGGCGGGCTGGAGCTTATCGGCATCACCGCCGCCGAAGCGCAAAACCCGGAAAAGAGCATTCCCAAAGCGGTCAATCAGGTGGTCTATCGTATCCTGCTGTTCTATATCGGTTCGCTGGTGGTGCTGCTGGCGCTCTACCCGTGGGTGGAGATCAAATCCGACAGCAGCCCGTTTGTGATGATTTTCCATAATCTGGACAGCAACCTGGTGGCCTCCGCGCTGAACTTCGTCATTCTGGTGGCCTCGCTGTCGGTGTATAACAGCGGCGTGTACTCCAACAGCCGGATGCTGTTCGGCCTGTCGGTGCAGGGTAATGCGCCGAAATTTCTCGCCCGCGTCAGCAAGCGCGGCGTGCCGGTGAATTCCCTGCTGCTCTCCGGGATTATCACTTCGCTGGTGGTGGTGCTGAACTACCTGCTGCCGCATGAAGCGCTGGGGCTGCTGATGGCCCTGGTGGTGGCGACGTTGCTGCTGAACTGGATCATGATCTGTATGGCGCACCTGAAGTTCCGCGCCGCCCAGCGCCGCAAAGGGCGCGAATCGAAGTTCAAAGCGCTGCTGGCGCCCGCCAGCAACTACTTCTGTATTGCTTTCCTTGGGCTGATCCTGGCGCTGATGTGCACTATCGACGGCATGCGTCTGTCGGCGATCCTGCTGCCGGTGTGGATCCTGTTCCTGTTTATCGCCTTCAAACTGTTGCGCCGCCCGGCGTAAGCGAGATGCCCCGCCGTCCGGCGGGGCTGCCTGCCTTTTTATTGTGATCCTCTTCGCAGGCGGCGCATTTGCCTGGCGATCTTCTTTTTGTAATCGATTACTTTTGTTTTGAGCGGTTTTGTAATCGATTACTTTTCTGAGGGCGAGCAACATGGTCACAACAACAGAAGGTCGGGAAAGTGTCCGCGTGAGCCAGCGTTTTCTGGTGCCGCGGCTGTCGTTAATGATGTTTATGCAGTTTTTTATCTGGGGCAGCTGGTCGGTGACCCTGGGGCTGGTGATGACCCGCTATGAGATGTCATTGCTGATCGGCGATGCGTTCTCCGCCGGGCCGATCGCCTCCATCTTGTCTCCCTTTGTGCTGGGGATGCTGGTGGATCGCTTTTTCGCCTCGCAGAAGGTGATGGCGGTGATGCACCTGGCCGGGGCGGCGATCCTGTGGTTTGTCCCGCAGGCGCTGGTGGCGCAGAACGGCGCCCTGCTGATTGGCCTGCTGTTCGGCTATACGCTGTGCTATATGCCGACCCTGGCGCTGACCAACAATATCGCCTTCCACAGCCTGGCCAATGTCGATAAAACCTTCCCGGTGGTCCGCGTGTTCGGCACCATCGGCTGGATTATCGCCGGGATCTGCATCGGGGTGACCGGTATCTCTGATACCACCGGCATCTTCACGCTGGCGGCGCTCTGTTCGGTCGCGCTGGCGCTCTACAGCCTGACGCTGCCGCACACCCCGGCGCCGGCCAAAGGCATGCCGGTTCAGTTTCGCGACCTGCTGTGCGCGGACGCCTTCGCGCTGCTGAAAACCCGCCATTTCCTGATTTTCTCCCTCTGCGCCACCTTAATTTCCGTGCCGTTAGGCACCTATTACGCCTATACCGCGTCGTATCTGGCGGATGCCGGCGTCAAAGATGTCAGCACCGCGATGTCGTTCGGTCAGATGTCAGAGATCGTCTTTATGCTGGTGATCCCGTTGCTGTTCCGTCGCCTCGGGGTGAAATACATGCTGCTCATCGGCATGGCGGCGTGGTTCGTCCGCTACGCCTTTTTCGCTCTCGGAGTCAGCGAGGAGGGGCGCTTCCTGCTCTATCTGGGCATTTTGCTGCACGGCGTGTGCTATGACTTTTTCTTTGTCGTTGGCTTTATCTACACCGACCGCGTGGCGGGCGAGAAGGTAAAAGGCCAGGCGCAGAGCATGATTGTGATGTTCACCTACGGGATCGGCATGCTGCTGGGCTCGCAGATCTCCGGCGCGCTGTATAACCATCTGGTGGCCGGCCAGAGCGTGCCTCAGGCCTGGGTGACCTTCTGGTGGATCCCGGCGGTGGCCGCCGCGGTTATCGCGCTGATTTTCCTTTTCTCTTTCCAGTACAACGAGAAAGAGCCGCACTAATTTTTCAGGAGGGGGTATGAAAACGATTAAGGGACCGGGCATTTTTCTGGCGCAGTTTATCGGGCCGCAGGCGCCGTTCAACACCCTGGCGGGGATAGCGCAGTGGGCCGCCGGCCTGGGGTACAAGGCATTGCAGATCCCCTGCAACCACCCGGCGATTTTTGATGTAGAGCGGGCGGCGGCGAGCCAGACCTACTGCGACGAGGTCAGCGGCATCCTGGCGGAGCATGGGCTGGTGATCAGCGAGCTGTCCACTCACCTTGAAGGACAGCTGGTGGCGGTGCATCCAACGTATGACGCGGCGTTCGACGCCTTTGCCCCGGCGGCGCTGCATGGCGATCCGCAGGCGCGCCAGCGCTGGGCGGTGGAGAAAGTGCGCCAGGCGGCGGTAGCCTCCGGCCGCCTGGGGCTGCAGGCGCACGCGACCTTTTCCGGGGCGCTGGCATGGCCCTTTTTTTATCCGTGGCCGCCGCATAATCAGCCGCTTCTGGATGAGGCCTTTGCCGAGCTGGCCCGGCGCTGGCGGCCGCTGCTGGACCTCTTCGACGAGCAGGGGGTCGATGTCTGCTATGAGATCCACCCCGGCGAAGACCTGCACGATGGCGTGACCTTTGAGCGTTTTCTTACGCTGGTGGATAACCATCCGCGCTGCAATATGCTCTATGACCCGAGCCACCTGCATCTGCAGCAGATGGACTACCTGACCTATATCGATATCTATCATGCGCGTATTAAAGCGTTTCACGTCAAGGACGCCGAATTTCGCCGCAACGGGCGCAATGGCGTCTACGGTGGATACCAGCCCTGGCAGCAGCGGGCCGGGCGTTTCCGCTCTCCCGGCGACGGGCAGATCGACTTCAAAGGGGTGTTCAGTAAGCTGACCGAATATGATTTTGCCGGCTGGGCGGTGCTGGAGTGGGAGTGCTGCCTGAAGGATAGTGAGACCGGCGCGCGCGAGGGCAGCGAGTTTATCCGCCGCCATATCATTCCCGTTGCCGGACGGGCCTTCGATGACTTTGCCGCCGGCGGGAGGGAGTAACATGATTCAGGTTGCGATTATCGGGGCAGGGTTTATTGGCCCGGCGCATCTGGAGGCGCTGCGGCGGCTGGGAGATGTCGAGGTGGTGGCGCTGTGCGACAGCCGCCTTGAGGCGGCGCAGCGCAAGGCGCGAGCGCTGAACATTGCCCATGCCTACGACAGCGTGGAGGCGCTGCTGGCCCATCCGGGGCTGCAGGTGGTGCATAACTGTACGCCCAACCATCTACATGCCCAGATTAACCGGCAGATCCTCGCCGCCGGGCTGCACGTCTTCTCGGAAAAGCCGCTGTGTATGACGGCGGAGGAGGCGCGGGAGCTGGTGGCGCTTGCCGCCCGGGCCGGCGTGGTGCATGGCGTCAGCTTCGTCTATCGCCAGTTCGCTATGGTCCAGCAGGCGGCGGCGATGATCCGCCATGGCGAGGTCGGCAGAATCTTCGCGGCCCACGGCAGCTATCTGCAGGACTGGATGCTGCTGGAGACCGACTACAACTGGCGGGTCGATTCGGCGCAGGGCGGCGCGTCGCGGACGGTGGCCGACATCGGCTCCCACTGGTGCGATACCGTGCAGTTTATGACCGGTCGGCGGATTGTCGAGGTGATGGCGGATCTGTCTATCGTCTGGCCAACGCGTAAAGCGCCGGTCAATGGCAAAGCGACCTTCAGCGCCGTTCACGAGGCGCAGGCATATGAAACGCGGCCTGTCGATACCGAGGACTTTGGCTCGGTGCTGTTGCGTTTTGACGATGGCAGCAAGGGCAGCTTTATGGTTTCCCAGGTGAGCGCCGGGCGGAAAAACCGTCTGGCGGTGGAGATTAACGGCAGCCTCTGTTCTCTGGCCTGGGATCAGGAAGTGCCCCAGCGGCTGTGGATCGGCCACCGCGAGCAGCCGGATCGCCTGCTCAGCGATGACCCGAGCCTGCTGCGGCCGGAAATCGCTGACAGCGCCCATTACCCCGGCGGCCATATTGAGGGCTGGCCGGACGCCTTTAAGAATATGATGGGGCATTTTTATCAGGCGGTGCGCGCCGGGAAGATGCCGGCGGCCGGGGCCCGGCGCTTCGCCGCTTTCGACGACGGCGCCGATGTGATGTACATCATCGAGGCGATCGTCAAAAGCCATCAGCAGCAGCGCTGGGTCAGCGTCGAACGCTGAGCGCAGGCGGGGCGCAGGATTATTTCACCCCAAGATAGCCGTCGAGATAGGCACCGGAGAGCTCGTTGCCGAACAGGACGGCATCTTTATTTTCCATCGCATTATCCCATTTGTCGCTGGCATTGCCGGTGAAGGCGTGCTCGGTGCGGGTGCCCTGCGCCGCCTGCTGTTTGATGGCTTCCGCGGTGCGGCGGGCATCACTTTCGCTCATGCCAGCGGCTTTATCCTGCTGTCCGCGGGCATACATCGCCGTAAAGGTCGGCAGGTTTAAACGGTAATTTTCCTGGCGGTTGACGGTGAAGTTGCCGCCGACAAAATCGGACCGGTGGGCGACGAAGGCGTAGGCATGGCGTTCCGGTGACGATTTTGACGAGGTGCAGCCGGTGATCGTTGCCAGGGCACAGCTGAGGGCGAGAACCGCGGTGGAGAGCCTCATGGGGATATCATCCTTAATCATAAAAGAAAAAATGGGGCGCAGGCGGTCTGTTGCGCCTCCTGCGCTAATGAGAATATGAAACGGCAAAAGGATGCGCGTTAACGGGGCGGGAGAGAAGCCCTGATTATTAATAGTTTTCTCGCGCGTTCCCGCGCTTTCGCGCCAGGCTGGCAGGCCAATCAGAGGTCATTTATGATAGCCTGCAGGATCCACCTCTATGGCTGCGCTCTTCCACACCGGATAAGCTGGCAACCCTTAGACGTGTTTATCGGGCTACGGCGGGGATCCTTATCCCTATAAGCAACGTTCATGCTGAATTCACAATGTTTCAGGCATTCCTCGCACAGTTCGCTACGGCAGAAACAAATTTTATTTACTCTTCACATCCTCCATCGCTCCGACAGCAGGCCCAGACTGATTTAGCCGCTGGTTTGCATATCACGTTTATCTTTACTGACAGGCATCAAAATAATAAATATGATATTTATTAGCTGTAATGCATAAGCATGGCAGCTAAACATAGGAACAGTATGAGGTTAAATTTCAGTTTTTTTTTAAACTTTTGATTGCTTGTGTTGATATTTATCTGCTTGTGCAAGGGTATTATACATTAATCTTTATTTTATTATTTTATAGTAAATAAAATACACCTTGGGTTTATTGTTTACAGAGTGTTTGATATTGCTTATGTATCTTTACTAAATTTTTTAATGGCTTGCGAGGTGATTATAATGAGAGGGTGTAACTGTGAGATTAAATGTATCGCCTGTGGATTAAACTGCCGGATTGAAGCGAAAAATAAAATAGAGCGCACTCTCTGTGGAGAGAAGAAATTTTCTGTGTGGCCAGACAGGAACTATTTTTTTAAACGGGCAGTAAATGATCTGGTTTTCCGTGAACTCACCTGTTTTGTACCTGAAGGTATAGTGGTGGTGGATTTTTCATTGGGAAATATATTGTACTTTCTGAATGAGTGCTGGACCAGGAAATTGCGGGATAGTGGTCTGAAAATCATTCTGATAGCAGATAAAAACATGCTGCCAATGGCTAATTTTTGGAGGCTGCGTTCCGGGTTTTCCTGGGCAGTAGTGGAAGTGAATAGTGACTTAAGCAACTTAATTAATAAAATAAAACGCGTTATGCTGGGGCGGAACCTTCTGTGCAGGCGCACACCGTCGCTGACGGAGCATGAAATGAAGACGCTGTGCCTGCTTGCAGAGGGGCATTCCAGCCAGGATATCGCCCGTATCATGGCGTGCGATACCCGCAGCGTCTACCGCTTTCAATACTCTTTATGCAAGAAGTTCGGCGGGCTCAATCGCCTGCGCAATCTGCGCTTCAGGCATACCATCCCCGCGCTGGATTAGCCGTGATTAACCCGGCGCATCCATGAAACAGCCATCACCTAATTTATGATAACGGCCTAATGCGACGATATATTTCCTGTTGCCATTCTTCGCCTCAGGGCCTGTCCAGCTATCCCCTGGCAGCATATAAAACTGTGTAGAGCTTTCATCATCACCATTACAACCTTTCTGGAGAATGACTCTGAAATAGGTATTGCCGGTATTTTTAATGGTGCCCGTGGCTTCGTTGATCTCATACTGGAAACGCGTTTTTCGAGGGCGAACAATGAGAATGGTGCTCATCGATACCGAAGGGACAATATTCAGTTTTTTCTGCTCCATGCGCCAGGGAAAAACCGTGACGGGCGTTTCTTTAAAGATCACCCGATAATATCGCTCAATGTCATCTCCAGGCCCACGGTAATAGAGTTTAAAATACTCCTGGCCATTGGCCTGTACGGTGAACTGCAGCGGCGACCAGACCAGGTCTTTGTCCTGACCGGGCACCGGCCGTTCATTACCGTTGCCCGGCCTGGCGATTTTGTAAGCCGAGATGGTATATAAGTTATTGCTGCTTGTATCATTGACTAACGGCCGGGAGATAAAATCTTTACTGGCATCCATATCATAAATGATGGAATCAAAGTACACCGCGGAAGCGGGCTGAATACACAGCCCGCACAATCCGATGAAAAGCATTTTCTTCATCATACCCCCCGATCGACGCCAACCCAGGTGGCGGTCACTTTTACATCCCCGGTGGCGCTGACGGTTCCCATCCAGTCATGACCATCAGTAGTGAACTGTGAATGCGAGTCATCCATCGGAAACAGCAGTTTCAGCGTGGTGGTAAAAAAGAAACCATCGTTGACGTTGGCGTTCCAGGCCGTCTGAACCCAGGCGGCGTTGGTCATATCAACGGGGTTTTCACCGCAGCTGTTGCGCACTCTTACCGCGTTACCGGCAGCGGAAGTCCATTCGAGGAAGGCCGGGACCGGCACTTTTAGCGTCTCGTCTGCTGAGGTAAACAGACAGTATGGCTGACCATATATGTTGATGGCGTCGCCAGTCACCTGGGCGGTGATGCTGTCCGCCTGACGCGACGCGGAGGTAGTAACTTTATACTCAAAGGTGATGGGCGTTTCGCTACCGATCTTGCCAGATGCTTTTGGATGAGCACTCCCGTCGCTGGCGATAATGCTGATGCCGTATTCACGCGGGATGATGTTAATTAGTGTTGATGGCGTAAACTGATAATAACCTGATTGAGGAGTCACGGAGTTATCAAAATAAAAGGTGAACAGCTCATCTTTGTTGGTTAAATCTGTGCCCGCCTTGAGAGCTTTTTTGAAAAAAGCGTTGGACAGAAAGACATAGATGTACTCCCCTGACGGTTTGAAGACCTTGTTATAGGTGCTAGTCGAGCCGAAATTGGTCCAGCTGGCGCCATCACCGCTGTACTTGACGTCAGACGAAGAAGGGGAAAATCCCAGCAGCGTCGTATCGATAACCATCCGGAAATCAAGCGAAGTGGTGAGGGTTTTGGTTTCCTGAAAGCTGTAAGACATCATTTTACAAATGATCCCCGAAGCGCTCCCTACCACCCCCATCTGGCACAATTCAGAGCCGAGGTTGACGCTTGGCGTACCGTCGCTGGCAATCCACACTTCCGCCATCGCGCCGGTACTGTTTAAGGTCAGATGCGAGACCTTTTCGAGGTTCATCGTGTAGTAAACCCACTTTCCTCCGCTGGGGAGATCTTTACAGCGAACGCCGGAAGCAAAGTCATAATCAGCTTTGGAGTCCATATAGCAAAGATTCAACTGCAAACTATCGATGGTTCCCACCGGCCGATTACGAAAATACTCATATGCCGACTGACTCAGCACCCCGGCGCCGTAGTAACCATTGGCCACGCTGTTGCCGGACATCGCGTGATAGAAGCCGTCTTTGTCGAGTACATCGGCGGGGATATAGCCCGAAGCCGGGCAGTTTGCGCCCGTTGACATGCAGCGGAGCCCGAGAAACGGTTGGTTAATCGGGGAGTTGTCTATCCAGAGGTCAAAATAGCGGTTGCTGTAACTCCAGCCTGAGTTGCCCATGTATCCCAGACTACGCTGGTTCGTTTTATATTTCGTCCAGATATTGGCTCCAGTGAAGCGCGGGGACAGGGAGCTGGTGGTGATGAAATATTCATCATCGACATCGTTGTCGATAAACATATAGGTGTTGCTGCCGCTCCCGTCGTTAGTAGCGGTAAGTGCCATAGCCGGCGCGGCTAGCAGCCAGCCGGCCAGCAGCATGATGGCCTGGGGTTTAATAGACATTCTTAATATCTCCAGTCACTGATGCCGTTTGTTGTTGGATCTCACAAGGGATCTCACCGACCCATACGGCACCTTTCGCTTCTCGCAGATCCAAATCCACTTCGCAAATACCGCCGAATTTATCGACCAGGGTAATCACCGGATAGCGCTTATCAACGTCCATGGCGAACTCGCCGAGTTCGTCGGTGCGTGTTTTACCAATGTGGTTATGTATATCGGCGTTGGCGTAGTAACCACCGCGGCGATCTTTCACCCGGCCAAATACGGTGACGAGCTGTTTGACTTCCGGGTTAATCACGCTGACGTTGCCGGGATAGAGCACGACTTTGTTCCGCCGGCCGTTAACGATGTCGACGCTGTCTTCCGAATTTTTGTCGTTCATCAGCTCCACCTTGTATTCGGCGTAGGGCGGAAGACTGATGAAGTTGCTTTTGCCGGTCAGCGGGTAGTTCTGGCCGTTGATCTGCGCCATCATCCTCCCCTTGCCGCTGAAATTGGTATTCACCACCAGGCCTGCGGTTTGAGTGCCTTTGCCGACATAAACATTTTTTTCCGTCCAGGCCAGGCTGCCCTGCGAGCTCAGGCTGTAGTTTGAACTGTGCTGCGATGAGCGGCTAACGGAGACGGTGCCAGCGTTATATTTGGTGTCATAGCTGACGTAACCATTGGCGGCGTAATCGTCGGAACGATAGCGGCTATCGTCATTTTTATTCTGTTTAATCTGCTTCGAAACCGATGCTCCCACCTGGGTAATAGCGCTGTCGTCAAAGCTTTTGCGCAGCGTGGCGTTCGCCAGCATGTTTCCATTCTGGCTGGACACGCCGGTGCTGAGCCAGGTAGAGAAGGGGATAGAGACATCAATATTGACGTACTTATCACGCAGATTTTCATGGTTGTTGTATTGATAGTTCTGAATACCGGCGCGCAGCGACACGGTCGCATAGCGATTGGCTAACAGCGATTGGTCGTAATCGACGTTGGTATAGGTGCTGCCGGTATATTTGTTATTGGTTCGGCTGACGCTCAGCGTACCGAGGAACGGCGCGATTTTGCGCAGATTGGCATTGGCGCCGATGGTCACGTAGTCATTCTGCTGCATCGGGAGCGCGTTACCGATGGAACTGTACTGGCGCGCCCCCCACAGGTTGCCGTAACCGTCGGGTAAACTCATATTAAAGGTGGAGGTACTCTGCCAGCTGCCGTCGGTAGCGAGCAGCCCCTGCTGGTTAAAGCTGAACGCGTCGTTGAAAATAACGTTCGCTTCCGTTTCATTGACGCCGTTAGTGTCAAAACCGTAGAGCGTGGTTTTCAGATTGACGCCGGAAAGCCAGGGTTGGCTGGTTGCCGCGGCGATCCCGGCTATCCATGTATTCTTTGTGCCATAATTGATGTTGTATTTGTGGCGATAGTCCATCTTGTTGTATTCGAGGCTGCCGCCGAAGGTTTGCCACGAGAGATCGCCGGTCACGCTCGATTTACGGGCGAACGTTTTATTGATGTTCGCCGTCCGGCTGCTGACCACGCGCCCGTTAACTACCACCTGGATATCAACGTTGTAGATGCCAAATGGCAGACGCGACGTATCGAGCTCGTAGCTACCCATCGAGAAGTTTTGAATGCTGAGCAGTTTGCCGTCACGATAGACGTGTACTTCACCAGCGGCCGGGAGAAACACCGTGACGGGCACCAGAGCAAGCGTATTGTCCTGCGTTTGTGAACTGCTTTTATTGCCATAGCTGACGCCGTAAATACGGCTGGAATTCAGGGCGCTCATGCTGGCAATCGATTGCAGATTCCATGTATCCACCATACCCATTGCCAGGCGGCGTCCCTGATAGTCACGTTCGTACATCGAGCGATACAGTTTACTCTCCTGGTTGCCGGTACCTATCCCGTAAAGAGAACCGTTAAAGTTCAGATGGTGTTCCCGCAGCGACCAGGTATTATCCAGCGTCAGATAGCTGCTGGCGTTATCGGTATTCTCATATTTGTTGTAATAGCTCCCCATCGAGTAATTCAGCACGCTCGAGAGATTCTGGGCGGTAGATTCTCCAAGCATATTGGTACGCGGCAAAATAGCGGCCTGCATGGCTGCCCGGTTAACCGTCAGCTCGAGATAAAAGGAACGCGTATCAAGTGAAAGTGAGGCGTCTTTGTTGATATAAACGCGCTGACCGTCGCCGATGCTTTTATCCTGCATCTCGTTGAGCAATGATTTAATCTGAGGTGATAGTTCGGTTCGCTCCGGCAGATCGCTGAGCGCGATCTGATTCAGGCGAAACTCATTATCCTTGATGGTCAGGATGGCATCAGCGATTTTTTGCTGACTGCGTTGGGTACTATTATCGCCTTCATAACGAATAAAAACAGGGACCGACATGCCCTGATATAACGCGTTAGCAAATACCGAAGGAATAATATAGTTACTGACTTTGACTGGCGCTGTAGCATTAGCTGCCCAACCCTGGTTTACTGTAATCAATAACCCAGCGAACAACGTCCCTTTGACATAACCAAGATTATCCATGATGTTACTCAGTTTACATTTATATATTGCTCACCGTGCCATATTCCAATTCGCGTTTTTTTGTTGGTGAGATCGGTATGCTTTATTTTTACGCTGACACCAGGCATGACATAATATCGCTCACGGCAGCCTTGTCCCTCATCCTTCGCTTTATCACGACAGGGACCGTAGGAGATCACACGGAATGAAGCGTTACCAGTATTGGTTACCGTGTCATTATCGCGACGATAGTCAAATCTTTCTTCTCGCGGCGCGACCACCAGAATGGTACCAATAATGGCTGAAGTCGTTGCCTCGCCCTGTTTTTTCTTTTTACTGGCTTCAAACTCGGTTACCGGCTCATCGGTCCAGGATATTCGGTAGTAACGTTCCTGGTTATCCTGAGGTCCTTTGTAAAAAAAACGAAAGTTCTCTTTAGCATTGCCGGGTAATATCAGGCTGGCGGGTGTTGATAATAATTCCGATCTGTTCGCCATCGGGATAACCGTGCCACCGGCCATAGGCGATGAGATACGCTCCACGCTGACGCTAACGTAACGCGCCGTATCGGTGGTATTAATGATTTCTTTTGCCAGAGTCGAGGCATCCGGCCCCATTATTGAGGTGACGTCTCCGACATTAATCGCATGGGAGGAGGGCGTCACGGTGAATAAAAAGAGAGAGAGGAATAATGGATTCAGTTTCATGGCGCATCCTTATAAGGAGGCCGAGGCCTCCTTGTCTTACCGGACAGGTGTTGGCTACACCTGATTAGATAGTCCAGACCGCATTAAACTGAACGCGAACGTCGCCGCTCCAGTAACCGTCGGTTAAATCTTTGAACTCAGCGGCAGTGCTGCCGTCAGAAGTCGCGGAGTCGATAGTGAAATCGAAGTTACCCTGAGTGCTGACGCGATCGGCGCCTGCGAAGGCGGTCGCGACAGCCAGCGCATCCAGACCCGCGGAAATGTTGTTGGAAGTATCAATCATCGTTACCGGGGTGGATTTGTTCAGCGCGTTGCCGTTCCAGTTCACACCGACGGCCAGAGTAGAGGCGTCAGTGGTACGGCTCAGGGTGTTGCTCACGATCTGAGAGGTCAGCGTAAAGTCAGTCGCGCCAGACTGGCCCTGGATGGTGATGTCAAAAGCGCCTTTCTGAGAGTTAAACGCTTTAATCCCTTCCGCGTACTGGAAATTCAGGGATTTCAGCGGAGTGACAACTAGCGCGCTGGTGGTGTCTTTCGTTGCGCTTGCATCCCAGCTTGCAGTGGCGGAAGCAGTTACGTCAGCCATTGCGTTGGAAGAGATAAGAGCCGCAGCAGCAACACCCGCTAATACGATTTTTTTCATTTTCAATTTCCTGAGAATAATTAAGTTAGTTCCATTTATGGAGTTATTGCTATAAATACTGATAATGACTTTATCCAGATAAAATAATGTTTAACTTCCCTCTGCCTCCCATCTTATTCTGCAAGCTGAGCTTGATTGCGTAGATTCTTTTTTCTGCCATCTGCAATTCTTGTGCTATCTCTTTAACTGACTTCTCTGCAAGTAAAAGATCGAGTACCAATACCTCTTGAGCGCTTAGTTTCTGACGATAGCCGCGTCCATCTTTTTGGCCGAGAAAGGAAAGATGTATTTTCCTTTCAATCTCATTTCGGGTATCGCTGGTATAGATAATTGAAAGTATTTGCTGACAACGGTGTTTCCAGTACAACGCCAGTGGTTGCGCTAATCTGTCGGCAATCAAAACTATCCGCAATCCTGTTTTGATCAGATATTCAATCCATTTATCATTGGTGAATAATCTGATGTTGTAGCGAGAAAAATCAACAAAAACATATCCAGAATTAGAGAAGTTGTAATGCTTGTTAATTAAAAAACAATGCACGCCATTTTTTAAGTAGATGTTTTTATCAGGCCACACGCAATAGTGAGTTTCAATACATCTAATCGATTTTATCGTAGGTCGTGGATAGATTTCGCACTGATACTGGCAGCTAATACAGTATGCCTTCTCATATTTCTGTGGAACCATGTGTCGATTTATTTCCCTATATTGTCTTACCTTATCGTTCAATGATGTGGCTATATTATGGCTAGTTAATAAATGTGACAACTTTAATTTCAAGGTGGTTATTTTGCTGAAAAATGTGTAAATTCTTAAAGTCAAAAAATACTGCGAATCATACTAACCTGCTCTTATTAATAAGAAAAATCTTAATGGGCAGAATTTTATAGCGAACGCAGCTTAAGAATTATCCATTGCGACCAGGAATTTTCTCGCTGAATAAGCAGTAATTGGTTAAAAAAAAACAGCACAATAAGTCAAAAAAAGCGCAGCCACACACTATTTTGTTAACATTTTGTTTTAAATTTGTTTTTTAATTTGTGTTTTTTCAGGCGGATATTCCCTTTTTTGTAAGGTGAAGTTGCGCTGTTTGATGCTCAGAGTGAAAGAAGGCGCGGGCAAAATATGATCTGGCGTACAAAACAGCAGAGGCCCATGCATAAAGACGCGTTAATGTTTAAGGAGAACTCGTCAGCAGTCTGTGCGGAATAGTGATGGTACAAAGCGGACAAACAGGTCACGGAGAGAGTTAGGGGGCCGCATGGATTGGCTCTGCCTACAGGTAGCCGTAAATACTTCAAGACGAGGATGGTGTGGATTTTTACTTGCAGATAAATGAGCCAAAACTTTCGATGCGTTTGGGGTGGTTACACCCCTTTCAGCAGAGGGAGCAGGTGGTTTTCGGTAAGGGGAGCAAGCTTAATATGCCGATCCTGACCCGGCGTAAACCAGATCACTTCTTCTATTTCCATCGTCGGTGTAAAGCTTACCCTGTTCGTGGCTATCAGAAAGACATCCGCAGAGACAAGATGACCTGGCTCGTTTGCCGCCGCATCAGTGAAACGGCCTACCTGGACCAGTTCTTCTGGTGAGACGCTGAAGTTGAGTTCCTCCTCCAGCTCGCGGATCAGCGCCGCGTGCGGGGTCTCGCCGATTTCAGGCTTGCCGCCGGGTTGCATAAAATATTCAGTTCCCCGCTTACGCACTAAAAGACAGCGTCCCTGACTGTCGGTGATAATTGCCGCTGCGATAATAATCATTTTCATTGCGCTCAAAATACCCCATTTCTATACCAATGCCGTAGCATACTCGAGTGAGTTTTGCATTTTGCGAAATTACATCAGCGCCACCATGATAGCCCGCTAAGCGTGCTAATCAATCCCGTCATGTTTTGCAAAAGCGGTTAACGTCCTGGCATCGCAAAAGCGTAAGGCTCCCAGTTCGCACGCAGCCCGGCTAGCGGCGCGGGCTGCGCTCATTTATGATAGCCTGCAGGATCCACCTCTATCGCAGGAAGTGCAGGGTTTATGTCTATTCAGAAAATTGCTCGTCTGGCCGGCGTCTCGGTGGCCACGGTGTCGCGGGTGCTGAACAACAGCGATACGGTAAAAGCCAAAAACCGTGAGCGCGTACTGCAGGCGATCAAAGAGAGCAACTATCAGCCGAACCTGCTGGCGCGTCAGCTGCGAACCGCCCGCAGCAATATGATCCTGGTGATGGTCTCCAATATCGCTAACCCCTTTTGCGCCGAGGTGGTGAAGGGGATAGAAGAAGAGGCGGAGAAGAATGGCTATCGCATTCTGCTGTGTAACTCCGGGTCGGATCTGGCCCGCTCGACCTCGGGCCTGCAGCTGCTCTCCGGCAAAATGGTCGACGGCATTATTACCATGAACGCGCTCTCCAGCCTGCCGGAACTGACCACCATGATTGGCGACGCGCCCTGGGTGCAGTGCGCGGAGTATGCCGACACCGGCAGCATCTCCTGCGTCGGGATTAACGACGTTGAGGCGGCTCAGGGGGCGGTATCCCGGTTGGCCGATAGCGGCCGCCGCCGCATCGCGCTCATTAATCACGACCTCAGCTATCGCTATGCCCGTCTGCGCGAGCGCGGCTATAAAAGCGTGCTGCACGTGCACGGTCTGGCGTATCAGCAGGTGACCTACGCGCAGGATCTTAGCGCGGCGGCCGGTAAACGGGCGATGGAGCAACTGCTGTCGCAAGACGAGAAGCCCGATGCGGTGTTTGCCGTTTCGGACTCCCTCGCCGCCGGGGCGCTGCGGGCTATCGCCCAGGCCGGACTGCGGGTGCCGGGGGATATCGCGGTGATCGGCTTCGATGGCACCGAGCTGGCGGAAGTGGTCTCCCCGCAGCTGACCACCGTCGAACAGCCCTCCCGGGCGATCGGCCGTACGGCGGTGTCTCTACTGATGAAACGCATCGACGATCCCGACGCTGCCGTCGAGCGGGTGATGATGGACTGGCGCGTGATAGACCGCGCCAGCGTCTGAGGATCAGCGGGAGAAGGCGCCGGTCAGCGCGCGAATATCGTTGCCGGTGGGCGTTTGATGAATGCGTAAGCCAAACTCATCCACCACAGCGAAGACATGGTCGAAAATATCCGCCTGGATCCCCTCATATTCCGCCCATACCACGGTGTTGGTGAAGCAGTAGATCTCGATCGGCAAGCCGTTGGCATCCGGCGCCAGCTGGCGCACCATCAGGGTCATATCCTGGCGGATGCGCGGATGATGGCGTAAATACTCCTGCAGATAGGCGCGGAAGGTGCCGACGTTGGTCATTCGCCGCTCGTTGAGGATCGATTGCTCCCCGGCGTACTGCTGGTTCCAGGCGCTAATCTCCTCGTGGCGTGAATCCATATAGGGTTTGAGTAATTTCGCCCGGATCAGGCGCTGCTGCTCCTGTTCATCAAGAAAATGAATGCTGGTGGTGTCGATGTTAAGGCTGCGTTTGATGCGGCGGCCGCCGGAGGCCGACATGCCGCTCCAGTTTTTAAACGAGTCAGAGACCAGCGACCAGGTCGGAATGGTGGTGATGGTATTGTCCCAGTTGCGCACCTTGACCGTGGTGAGGCCGATATCGATCACCGCGCCGTCGGCGCCGTACTTCGGCATCTCCAGCCAGTCGCCAAGCTTGAGCATATCGTTGGCAGAGAGCTGGATACCGGCCACCAGACCGAGGATCGGATCTTTAAACACCAGCATCAGCACCGCGGCCATCGCGCCGAGCCCGCTAATCAGGATCGCTGGCGACTGGCCTATCAGTAGCGAAATAATCAGAATGCCGATAATAATCGCCGTCACCAGCTTAATTCCCTGGAATATGCCCTTCAGCGGCAGCTGTGAGGCGGCGGGAAATTTCTGCGCCAGCTTTAAGATCACATCCAGCAGCGAGAAGAAGGACAGCATGGCATATATCATCACCCATAGCTGAGCCACGGTGATTAATATTTCCGCGGCCTCGCTGCCTTTTTGCAGCCACAGCACCGCCTGCACATTGACGATGATCCCCTGCAGGGTAAAGGCCAGTCGGTGAAAGAGTTTATTCTGCGTGATGATTTGCAGCCACAGATGGCTGCTGGCCAGCGCCCGTTTTTCAAATGCGCGCAGGACCACTTTGTGCAATATCAGATGCACGACCACGGCGGTGAACAAGATAATGCCGAAGATAATCATCAGCGAGCGGGTGGGGGTTATTTCGATTCCTAAGGCGGCAATTTGCGATATTAATTCCTGCATAACGTCTCCTGAATATCCAGCGGGTATGATGACCGCTGGATAGCTATTATGCAAATTACCGCCGCCGGTATTACGAGGCCACCGTCGCCGGCTGTCGGTTGAGGTGATGGCGCAGCCACAGCGCTATCGCCCCCAGCAACAGCATCATGGCCACCTCGACCAGCAGAAAATCAATCAGCGCCTGCGGATAGTTGCCGCCGCCGCGACGGGCCAGCGCCAGGAACAGCGAACCAAGGATAGCCGGTCCGAGACCGAGGGTCGCCTGCTGCAGGGTGCTGAGGATTGCGCTCCCGGCCCCGGCGTCGCTGGCGCTGATATCGCGCATACCAATCCGATAAAAGCTGTTGACGATGAGCGCCTGGCCATAGCCGATCAGCGCCGTGGCGGGGACCAGCGTCAGGGCGCTGGTGGCGACGCCGAAGCGGGAGAAGGTGGCGCACAGCAGCAAGAGTCCGGCGATCTGTACCGCCAGACCGGTCAGCAGGATCCGCCCCATGCTGTAGCGGGCGATAAGCCGCGGGGCATACAGCGCCGAAATAAAATAGGCCACGCCGAGGGCGATAAAGCTATTGCCGGACTGCCACGGCGCCATCCCCAGGCCCTCCTGCATGGTCAGCGCCATGCAGAACATAAAGCCGGACCAGGCGCTGAAAAACAACAGGGCGATGGCCATCCCGAAGCGGATGCTGGTCAACTGCAGCAGACGCGGCGGCAGCAGAGGATGGTCGCCACGCTGCTGCTGGCGCAGGGCGCTCTGACGCATGGCGAACAGCAGCGGCAGGACCGCCACCAGCATCAGCTGCAGCCACAGCGGCCAGTGCAGCTCCGGACCGAGGGCCATCGGGAACAGCAGGCAGCAGAGGATCAGCGCGAGGTACAGCGTACCCTGCCAGTCAATCCGCGACGGCGTCTCGCGACGGGTTTCCGGCACATAGCGGCGGCTCAGAGCCAGCACCAGCAGGCAGATCGGCACATTGATAAAAAAGGCGTTGCGCCAGCCCAGCCCGGCGATGTCCGCCGACACCAGCCAGCCGCCGCCCATCTGACCGACGATAAAGGCGATCCCGCCGATCCCGCCATACAGGCTGATGGCCCGGGCGTGGGCGGGGCCTTTGAGGGTGACGTGCAGGGTCGCGAGGATCTGCGGCACAATCAGCGCCGCCCCGGCGCCCTGCAGGGTGCGGGCCGCCAGCAGGGCGCCGATGCTGTTCGCCATCCCGCACAGCAGGGAAGCGATGCCAAAGAGGGCGACGCCCCACATAAACAGGCGCCGGCGGCCATAGTTATCGCCAAGCTTACTGCCCATCGCCAGGCAGACGGCAAAGGCGACGCCGTACAGCGCGACGATAAGCTCCAGCTGCGTGGCGCTGGCCGCCAGGGTGTGGGTGATGGCGTCCAGCGCCACATTGGTGATCGAGGTATCAATAAGCGGCAGCATCTGGCCGCTCAGCAGCAGCAACAGACCGGCGCGGCCGGGTGAAACAGCAGACGTATTCATGGGATTCTCCATTGCGTCATTCAGCAGACCGACGTAGCATTACCGATAAATTAAACGGGTACCAGTTCCTGTCTATACTGGTATTGGCACTACTATGCTGGAGGGGTGATGACCACGATGCCGCAACGGGAGTCGACGATCGCCGTGCCGGACGATCGACGCAAACAGCTGGGGGCCTTTCTGCGCGCCCGCCGTGAAAGCCTCGATCCGCAGCGCCTGGGGTTGCCCCGGGTGGGCCGCCGGCGCACGCCGGGTCTGCGCCGGGAAGAGGTGGCGATGCTCGCCGACGTCGGCGTTACCTGGTACACCTGGCTGGAGCAGGGGCGGGAGGTGAATCCGTCGGAGGCGGTGCTGGTGGGGGTGGCGAATGCCCTGCAGTGCAGTCCGCTGGAGACCCGGCATCTGTTCGTGCTCGCCGGGCTGACCCCGCCGGAAGCCACCCAGGTGACGGTGTGCGAAGGCATCAGCCCTGGCACCCGCCGGATGCTGGACAGCCTGATGCCGCAGCCGGCCAGCATTCAGAAACCGAACTTTGATATTGTGGCGTGGAACGACAGCTTCTGCCGCCTGATGGGCATCGATTTCGCCACCCTCCCGGAAGAAGATCGCAACTGCATTTATCTCTATCTGACCCATGAGACCTGGCGCAGCCGGATCGAAAATCGCGATGTGCTGCCGACCTTCGTCTCCTATTTCCGCGCCGCGATGGCCGAGCACCGCGGCGATCCGGCGTGGGAAAACAAACTGGCGCGCTTTTTCGCCGCCTCGTCGGAGTTTGAAGCGCTGTGGCATCAGCGCTACGAGGTGCGCGGCGTGGAAAACCAGATTAAACATTTTAACCACCCGCAGCTCGGGCGATTCAGCCTGCAGCAGATGTACTGGTATTCGGCGCCGCGCAACGGCTCGCGCCTGCTGGTCTACCTGCCGATGGACGAGGCGGGCGAGCAGGCGCTGGCGTGGCTGGACCAACATTAATCACAAGGAATCAGATGGCTGGCAATATGCCATCTTCGGGTATTGCCCGGCCGGCGCTGCTGGACGGTTCCCTTTCCCTCCGGGAGTAGGGGAGGGAAAGCACTGTCGGGAAGTCCTGTATGTGATCTACGACTTCAGCACACATTGCGCTCCCGATACGCCTTCTGCGTTATGTCACTCATGGCGCAGGGAGCGCACAGGGGGCGCCAGTCGCCGCCGCCCCCTGTACCCCCGGGCTCCGGCCAGCAACATCGCCGCTGCGCGGTGCCTTCGACTTATCCCTGCAGGCTTCGGGTCGGGCCGAGGCAGCGTCCATGCAAAACACGGCCCTCAGCCCGCATCCATGCGGGCTGCCCCGGCCTGCCGGGAACGTCTCAGCGATGTTGAGGCCGCAACACCGGCAGTTTCAGTCGCACAAGTGGGTAAGTTAACGGCTGGCTGCTACGGACCGTAGGCCGGGTAAGGCGCCAGCCGCCACCCGGCAATAAAGCGGCTCCGTGCCTGATATCATGCTCGGCGGCGCTGCGCTTATGCGGGCTTACGGTAAGGAGTAACAATCTGATATATAAATGGTTAAGTAGGCCGGGGAGGGCGACAGCCGCTGCCCGGCAGAAAGGCGAGCATATTAGCGAAAACAGGTTTGTCATCAGTCTCAAGGAATGCCTATGAACGTAACCCGAAAAGAGCAGCGCATTATTCAGCGCGCGCTGAATGCCTGGCAGGCCAGCGGGGAGTTAACCCCCTCGGACAGCCAGCGGCTGGCGCAAACGATGCGCGTCTCCCCCTTCGACTGGCGGCGCCTGAGCCGCTATGCCTTCTGGACCGCGCTGGCCTGTGTGCTGATTTCCCTGGGCAGTCTGTTCGCCGACAGCGAGCTGGTGGCGTGGCTGCTGAGCCTGTTCAGCCACTCGGCGCTGATGCGGATCCTGCTGCCTGCGCTGCTGGCAGTCGTCTGCTACGGCTGGGGTTTTCGTCGCCAGCGGCGGGAGACGCAGTGGCACTACAGCACCGAGGCGATTTTGTTTCTGGGCGTCGTCTTTACCGCCGTGGCGCTATGGCAGCTTGGCGAACGGCTGGATAACGGCAGCGGCCATATCGCACCGCTGTTTCTGGCCGGATGCGTGATTTACGGCGCCATCGGCTATATTGCCCGCTCCGGGCTGGTGTGGCTCTTTTTTCTGCTGGCGCTGGGCAACTGGTTCGGCGCGGAAACTGGCTACGTCTCGGGGTGGGGCGCCTACTGGCTGGGCATGAACTACCCGATTCGCTTCGTCCTGTTCGGCGGCGCGCTGCTGGCGCTCTGCTACGGCGCGCAATCCCTGCTTCGCCAGCGGCAGCTGTTTACCGTCAGCAAGGCGATGGGCCTCACATACCTGTTTATTGCGCTGTGGATCCTGTCGATTTTCGGCAATTACGACGCAGACAGCTGGTACCAGGTGAGCCAGGCGCGACTCCTGCCGTGGGGGCTGCTGTTTGCCGTAGCGGCCGGCGTCTGCATTTTTATCAGCCTGAAAACCGATGACGGAATGCTGCGCGGCTTCGGACTAACCTTCCTGGCGATCAATCTCTATACCCGTTTCTTTGAGTTTTTCTGGAACGGGATGCACAAGGTGCTGTTTTTCCTGATCCTTGCCGTCTCGCTGGCGGTGATTGGCCGCTATGCCGAGCGCATCTGGCATGCGGGGAACGTTAAGCCATGAAAAATTAAGCGTTTTTAAAGAAGTGTGGCTGGCGGCAGCGACGTCCTGCGCGAATTGTCGTATAAGCGAATTTTACGCTTTTGACAGGGGAGCGAGATGAATAAGGAGTCGATTTTTCGCCAACTAGAACAACGGATCGCCGGGCGAGCGCTGACGGCGGAAGCGCTGGGCGAGTTTAACGCTATGGCCATCGCCGATAGCTTGAAGCAAAAACGCAGCATCATCAGCCATCATCTGAATAATCTCCATCGCGAGCAGCGGGTGGTCAAAGTGAACGGTCGCCCGGTGCTGTTTTTACCCGTTACCGTTCTGCGCGATCATCACCGCCTGGCGGTTCGGCACGGCGAATACGCCTCCATTCAGGCGCTGTGCGCGGATCGTCAGGATAGTCTGGCGCAGCTGATTGGCGCGCAGGGCAGCCTGCAGGAAGCATTGCGCCAGTGCAAGGCTGCCATCAGCTACCCTGGCGCAGGTCTGCCGCTGCTGCTGCGGGGCCCTACTGGCACCGGGAAAAGTTTTCTAGCTCGCCAGCTCTGGCACTACGCAATAGATGAAGGTATTTTACCTGCCGATGCGCCTTTTACCGTATTTAACTGCGCCGAGTACGCGAATAATCCAGAACTACTGACCTCGAAGTTATTTGGTCATGCGAAGGGGGCCTTTACCGGCGCCGATAAGGCCGTTCCTGGTCTTATCGAGACCAGCAACGGCGGGGTGTTGTTTATCGATGAGGTTCATCGGCTGCCGCCCGAAGGCCAGGAAAAGTTGTTTCATTTTATGGATAACGGTAGCTGGCGCCGGCTGGGGGAGAGCGCCGACGAGCGCAGCGCCACGGTGCGGCTAATTTTTGCTTCAACCGAGGATCTGGAAAAACACTTCCTGGCGACCTTTATTCGCCGTATTCCGGTGATTGTAAAAATTCTGCCGATCGCTGAACGCGGCCAATTCGAGCGGCTGGCGTTTATCCACCACTTTTTCCGCCGTGAAGCCCAGCGTTTGAACCACGATCTGGAGCTGGATGGCGAAATCGTCAGCCAGCTAATGCGTGAAACGCTTGAAGGAAATGTCGGTGGGCTGGAAAATTTGATTCGCAATATTTGCGCCAGCGCCTGGACATTTGGCGAACGTGATAGCGGTCTTTTACATATAAAAGCGGGTTTGCTGCCCGACCGATTACTGGCGGATGCGCCTTTTACCCTTCAGCAAAATAGCGAGCGGGTTATGATTTACCGCGATGGCGACGCGCAGCCTCTTTTTTCTGGTCGTCACCATGAATACCAACGGCTAACGGAAAATATTTGTAGCCTGTGCGAGGAGTTGGCTCAGGATAATATTAGCGTGCGGACCTTTGAAAAGCTTATTTATCAGAACGTGACGCTCTATCTTGATGCGCTGATGAATCAGGAGAGTACGGTCTCTCTGCAGGACAAACGGCTGCGCTTTATTGAAGATGTGGGCAAAGCAATCGCTGTCAATTATGACCTTCAGCTAAATGTCGAATTCGCTTATCTTACCGGCCGCTACCTCACCAGCCTCCCTCTGGCGCCGCGCAGCGTTGCTGAGCCCGTGCGTCTGGTGATGCAGCGCTGGCTGGACTCCTCGGCGGGGCTGGCGCAACGCATCGCGGAGAAACTACTGGATGTCGTCAATAATAAATACGATCTGCTCATCGATACGCTTGACCGTCTGGCGATTACCGCCATTGTCAGTAATGCTATCGATGCGACCAGCGGCGGAAAAGTGAAAGCGCTGATAATCGCCCACGGTTATTCGACCGCCAGCAGCATTGCCGGCGTTGCCAACCGCCTGATTGGCGAGAAGATCTACCAGGCCATGGATATGCCGATGGAGGTGGCGTTTAACGATGTCAGTCGCGCCGTGGTTGATTATCTCCAGCATACGGACACGCGTGCGGGTGTGATGGTGCTTATTGATATGGGCTACACCAAGGAGATTGCCGATGCGCTTTTGTCGGTGATTAACGGCCCGCTGGTGGTGGTGGATAACGTCACGACCCGCATGGCGCTGAACGTTGCCAGCGAGATCGCGTTGGGAAAAAACATCGAACAAATCGCCGAAGAGATCGTGCCGCTTAATCAGTCGCGTTGGGATGTGTTCTGGCCCGCAGAAAAAAAAGAGCGTGTGCTACTGGTGACCTGTATTACAGGTATCGGTACCGCATTTAAATTTAAAAATCTGATGGAGAAGAGCCTGCTCAACGATTTTGATATTAACATCATCGCCTGCGAGTATACGCGCTTAAAAAACAGTCGTACGGCGGTATCGTTGCTCCACCAGTATGAAGTTATTGCGGTCGTGGGTACCCACGACCCGCAGCTGGCCGGAGTGCCCTGGGTTGGCATTGAGGAACTACTTGGCGAGCAGGGGCATCGACATCTGAGTCAGCTCTTAAGCGGCTATCTTAATGAAAAGCAAATTGCGCTGATTAATAAAAATATGGTTCGTGAGTTTTCACTGCATAACGTTGTCAACTCTCTGACGATACTGAATGCTGGAAAAACCATGGGCCATATCGAAACCATTATCGCTGAGTGGCAAAATACGCTTGGTTTTCATTTTAATAATAACTTAATTATCAGTTTATATGTGCATCTCAGCTGTATGATTGAGCGTCTGGTAATGCGTAATGAAATTAGCCATTATAAAGATATTGAGCAATTTACCCGCCAGCATGGCGAATTTATTGCCATGGTGAATCACTCGTTCCAGCGCCTGAAAATACTCTATAACGTGGCGCTACCGGTAGCGGAAATTGGCTATATTCACGATATTTTTGAATTACGTATTGAAGATTTTAGCTGGTAATCCTCAACGCAGCCCCGGAGAATTACGCCGGGGCTGGCAGGCGGTTAGCGAATCAATATTCGACTTTCCACATATAGCGGCGGGTGGTCAGCGGGTGGTTGCGAGCGGTGGCCAGCGCCAGGTTGTAAACATCCAGTACGCAGTTGTGCAGCAGGCCGCAGAAATATTCGCGCACGCTGGCGTGCAGTGCGTCGATTCCCACCTTTTCCACGTCAATAATCTGCAGTTTTCCCTGGTAACGTTCGATAAAGCGGATCGCGCGATCATCCAGCGGGCGGGTGCGGCCGCTGCTTTTTAATAAAATAAACGGCGTTCCCGTTTCGGTAATCTCAAAGGGGCCGTGGAAATACTCGCCGCTGTGGATGCTGGCGGAGTTAATCCACTGCATCTCCAACAGAATACAGATGGATTCCTGATGCGCGGCGCCGAATGAGGGGCCGCTGCCCATCATGTAGATGACCTTTTCGGTCTTCCAGGCTTCGGCAAAATGGCGCGCATCCGCCTGAACCTGCTGCTGAGCGCCGCGTACCACGGATTCAAAACTGGCAAAGGCGCTGACCATCTCATCGTAATGGGCGTATCCCTCAGTTTGCGCAAGTACTTCCAGCGCCAGCCACAGGCTATATGCCGCTTTTTGCTGCGTCGGATCGACGGTTTCGGGATAGCGCGCCCAGCAGTATTCAATAGTGTAATCGCTGTGTTCGCACAGCGGCGTGCCGGGGGTATATACCAGTCCAATAGTGGCGGCGCCTTTCTGACGTGCGATGCGGGCGGCTTCCACCGTTTCAGCGGTGTTGCCCTGCTGCGAGGCGAGGATCACTACGCTGTTTTTACCTAACGCGTTCGGCGTCGCATGGACAAATTCATTACTGGTAACATAGCCGACGGCCAGCTTTTTAGCTTCACAATCGAGAAAATATTTCCCCGGCCAGAAACCGGTTAATGAACCACCGCAGCCAACAAACCATACGCGCTCAATGTGCTGCTTAGATAAAATATCGCGAATAATAGTATGTGCGTTTTGATGAGCTATAGACATATTGGTCTCCTTGGGATGTAACGGGTCCTCCGCTGAATAGCGGATAACTTTTACTATGCGTCAATTAATTGAGTTGTTTACTTTTCATTTTCTGGTGGAACTGCGGATCCTTCGGTATTGCGGGATCGATGCCCTTCACTGGCGGCAGTCGGGCACAAACCATTTGTAACGGAATAATATATTCAAAGACCGCAAAGTCGGGATCGTTAATAAATGCGAAGGGCATATTTTTGCCGTTATTTTCGACTTGTGGACCAATGCGATAAATATGCTGAGTCCAGCCGCCAAGTATTTCCGCCAGGCGATCCTGACGCTCATCGGGAAACGGATCGAGCATGATCAGGGTAGAGCGCTCGTCGAAGGCGTTATAGATCCCGTGGATGAACTCCTCAAATTCGTAACCGGCAACCGGACAGCGTAGCGTTTCAAGCATCTTTAGCGCACCTTCCTGAACGGTGCCAAACAGCCTTGCCGGACCGGTCAGGCGAATGTCCGCGCTGTCGATAAGCGGTCGGGCATGATTGAGAACCCACGCCTGCGAGGCCTCAATGAGCGTCGGCAAATGATTAAACGTGGTATCCATGCGGATGAGTAGCGCCTTGCGCTCCTCATCGCTCAGGCGCCGCTGGCGACTGGCGACAGCAAGCCCCAGCAGCATCAGATTAAGTATGGTGCAGTGATACCCTTTGGTTTTGGCGCCAGCCCGCTCTTCTCCACAGGGTACTGTTAAGACCAAATCTGCCGCCCGGTCGATAACGGCTGGCGCTTCCCCGGCCATGGAAGCGGTAAGATGCCCGGCTGCCCGGGCGCGTTCCATTGCGGCGAGGGTAGAGAGGCTGCCGCCTCCCTGAGAAATACCGATGACCAGCGCTTTGTCGCTGAGGGTCAGCGCCGAATCATCCAGCAGAAAAGGCCAGTAGACATCAACGGGTAGCCCGCACCACTGCTGCATAAACGAGCGGGCGGTCAGCGCGCCGTGATAAGAGGTACCGGAGCCGGTCAGGATAATACGCGTGACGCCGCGCTCCGTTAGCGCTTTTGCCGCCTGCCAGAGATCTTCCCGCGTCTGCGTCAGCATAGCGAGCAGACAGGCGGGTGTTTCATTCATATAGTCTTCTACGTGCATGGGTGATATTCCTCTTCTTAAAGCAGGCCTAGCGCGCTGGCCGCCATGCCAAACGCGACGGTTCCTAGCAGGATCCAGTTAATATTGACTCCCTTGCGGATCAACTTGTACATCCCAAGGGTGAAAAGCAGCGGCAGCAGCGAAGGAAGTATTTTGTCAATAAACTCCTGCGCCTTCATGGTGGTCTGCCCGGCGGTAAAGCTGAGCGGGGTGGTGATATCTATCATGCTGGCGGTCATCGCGCCGACGACCATGAGGCCAACAATTGATGCGATATAGGTCACCCGGTCCATAAGGCCGCTTTGGTAAATTCTCATCAGCCAGGTCGTACCCGCCCGGTAGCCGAGCTTCAGGCCATACCAGCGGCACAAAAGATGCGGCAGGTTATAAACTAACAGCGCCAGTATCGGCCCCAGCAGGCTGCCCTGCTGGGCGAAATAGATACCCATCCCGGCGGCGATAACCTTTAATGATCCCCAGAATATGGAGTCGCCGATGCCCGCCAGCGGCCCCATCAGGCTGGTTTTAATCGCGTTTATCGACTCCTCATTAAATTCGGGGTTACGCTGGTTCTCTTCTTCCATGGCAATCGACAGGCCGAAGATAAAGGTCGAGAGATGGGGCGTGGTGTTAAACAGCACCAGATGACGCTGCAGGGCGCGCCCCAGCTCCGTTGGGTCCTGATAGATGCGCTTCAGGGCTGGCGACATTGCGAAGGCATAGCCCATATGCTGCTGGCGCTCGTAGTTCCAGGAGCCCTGTAGCGTAAAGGAGCGCCAGAACACGCTGCGTAAATCGCGGGCGGTGATGCGGCTTGCATCATCGCTTTGCGGCTGGGTAGCGCCAGTCACAGTTTGCGTCATTTCGCTCATGATTAGCTCTCCTGCTGCTTAAGATTAAGGAACTGGCTGATGATAAATGCCAACACCACAGCGAACAGCGCGATGGCGATGATATCCAGTTTGGTATATGCCGCTATCAGAAATCCCAGACCGAGGTACGGCATCAGTTTGCTGCTGAGCATCATGCTGATCAGCAGGGCGAAGCCGAGCGCTGGCAGGATCTTACTGGCGACGATCAATCCATTGGTTATCACCGGCGGAATGGCCTCCAGGAACCAGCTTACCGCCGAAGAACCAAGCAGAATGGCAAAAAATACCGGTAGAAATCCGTTTAAAAAATAGAGTAGCGTCGGACCGGCGAGGTGCATCAGGCCGACCATTCGGGTATTACCCTGTGCCGCATAGCGGTCCGCCAGATGACCAAAGCGGGCGTTCACCACGCGCACCAGGATTCCCAGCGTCTGCGCCAGCATTGAGACAGGGATGGCGATGGTGAGCGCAGCCTCTGGACCACGACCGGACATGATCGAAAACGCGGTGGCCAATACGGAGCCGGTCACGATATCTGGCGGGTGCGCGGCGCCGATGGCGACGTTGCCGAGGAAAATAAGCTCCAGCGTAGCGCCAATCAGAATCCCCTCATGTAAATTACCGCAGACCAGACCGGTGAGGGCGCACATCACCAGCGGTCGATCGATCATTGATACCCCAAGCAGGCGGCCATCAAGTATCCCCAGGGCAGCGATCAGTCCGAGTAACGTTGCGGTGAGCAACATAGTGACCTCCGAAGTTAAAGTTGGTCGTTAAGGAGTTCAGCCGAGTGGGCGGGTACCTGACGCATCTCCAGCCGAATACCTTTTTCTTTTAGCGCTCTGCTATGGGCGATTTCCTCTTCGGTCAGATAGATGGCCTTGCCGAATTGTCTTGCCCCTTCCTTCTGTGGCAGACCGCCGTAATTAATTGCGCTAATTCCCGGGACTTTTTCCACTAGCGCGAGGGTTTCCGCAGTATTGCCCAGGACCACCATGACTTTTTTATGATCCAACTTGCCGCTGTTAAGCTTTTCCGCCGCCTGTTCAACGGTGGCGATGTCCAGCGTGACGCCCGCTGGCTTTGCCAGGTTAAGCGACATCGTAATGAAGGCATCCGCCGCGGCTTTGGCGTTGGCGACGATGATATGGTCGATATCCAGCGCTCGGGTCCAGGCAAAAACCACCTGGCCGTGCAGCAGCCGATAATCAATGCGCACGAGTTTAATCATGAGATTCTCCCTGTGGGTCAGAGGATGGTTGTGTTATTAGAGGATTGATGAAAACAATGGATTCACGCGCCGCGCTGGTGGCGTAGATAATCGCGGCCTCGGTAGTGGCTTCTTCGCACAGCAGAAACTCCAGCAGCAGAGTCAGATTGATGCCGGCGACCACGAAAACGTTGCGATGTCGCATCAAGACGCTCACGGCGCTATTGTTGATACTGCCGCCAAGCAGGTCGGTGAAGATCACCACTTCATCACCATTCGCCTGGACGATGAGATGCTCCAGGGTTTGCTCCAGCTGTTCGGTGGTCACGATATCTTCGTCATAGGCGCAGACCGGGATAACGCCGTGTTCGTCGCCAATCAGCAGCGACAAACTGTTCACCAGTCCGCGAGCAAAATGGCCGTGGCTGGCCACATAGATATGTTTCACCCGGTTTCTCCTTCATCCAGATAGCGGTATCTGTTAAGAGCAAAGCGCGTGCCAGAAATGAAAAGTATTATTTATCAATTAATTAAATCGTCTGGTTCACACTAAAGTCGTTATTCCTGGCACAAGCGGGATTATGAGCGCCAGAAACTTGGCACAAACGGCAGAAAAGAGGGGGAAAGAGTGGGTGAAGAAAGTCCCGGGCGAGACGCTGCTGCGCCATGGCCCGGGCGTTCCCGGCAGAAGGGAATTAAATCTCGGTAATGGTCGTCGACTGCGGCAGACGCGACTTCGGCAGGGTAGCGTTGAAATCTTCTACGCTATGGTGGCCGACCGGGACTACCACCAGGCTGGTGTAGCCTTGGGCTTTCAGGTCAAATTCCTCATCGAGGATCGCAAAATCGACCCCTTCAATCGGCACGGCGTCGAGACCCATCGCCGCTACGCCCAGCAGGAAATTGCCGACGTTGAGATACACCTGTTTCGCCATCCACTGATCGTCATCTTTCAGCTCTTTGCGGTGCATATCGGCAAAGAAGGTGCGACCCTTGTGGTTAGCGGCTTTTGCGTCCGGGGTGGCGAAACGGCCATCGGCCTCTTCCTGATCCACCACGCGCTGCAGCCAGGCGTCGTCCATCGCGGTTTTCGCGCAGAACACCACCACGTGCGAGGCGTCGAGAATTTTACGTTCGTTGAACACGTAGGTGCCGCTGGCGGCTTTCGCCACGCGAGCTTTCCCTTCATCGGTGCTGGCGACAATAAAGTGCCACGGCTGGGAGTTGGTGCTAGACGGGCTGTACTGCAGCAGCGTTTTCAGCTGTTCCGCTTCCCCGGCAGTCAGCTTTTTCGTGGCGTCAAAGGCCTTGGTGGAATAGCGCTTCAAAGCGACCGATACGATATCCATAACTCTTCCTCACAGTTTACAGCACCTTACCGGTGCGTTCAGGAGAGGAAGAGTACAGCGAAGATCGCAAAATGATAAGGGTGAAAAATGCGATAACACTTATCGCATTTGGCTGAAAATCAGCGCGGACGCAGGCGCTGCTGGGCCTTTTTACTCAGCTTGTTCACCACCTGATGCCACGAATCGTCAATCAGCTCGGCCAGCAGATCCTCGCTGATATCCTCTCCTGGCACCACCGTGATCCAGTGTTTCTTGTTCATATGGTAGCCGGGTTCGATACTGCGATAAATTTGCTGATTCAGCAGCGACTTCTGCGGCTCGGCCTTGAGATTGACCAGCGCCCGCCCGCGAATAGTCATGGTGATCATAAAGATGCGGCCGTCGACCTTAAACACGTCGTACTCTGGCCCAAAGGGCCAGCAGTGTTCGGTAAACGGGTAGGTCAGGGCGATACGGTGAGCGCAGGGATGCAGTGTTTCCGGCGTCATTATGCGTCCGCCTCATGCAGGGCGTGCCACATGGCTTCAAAGCCGAGGGCGATAATCTCCCGGGCGCGCTGCGGATCGTGGCTGGCGAATTCGATGGTGGTTTCCGCCAGCGACAGAAACAGGGCGTCGCCAAAGGCGCGGTACGCCTCGCTGAGGAATATCTCTTTCACCGACAGCTGGCACATTTCGTTGAGCTCCGGAAAGCTCTCTTTTACCTGGCGGCGGGTTTCGTCGGTGATGCGCTCGCTGAGCGCCATCCGGCGGATCGCTTTGTGCTCCATCGGGTTGCGCACGCCCCAGTCGATATAGCTGTTCCAGATATTGCGCGCGTTCTCTTTCGGGCGCTTCTCGTCCGGATCCAGCCCGGCGATCATTGTGCGCACCAGGCGCAGCTTAATCGCGAGGTACAGCTCGTTGAGCAACTCATCCTTGGTGGCGAAATAGCGAAACAGCGTTCCCTCGGCCACACCGGCGCTGCGGGCGATGGCCGACGTCGAGGCGGCTATGCCGGACTGGGCGAAAGCCGCGGTGGCAGCTTCCAGTAACGCTTGCTTTTTATCTTCACTCTTTGGACGAGCCACTACTTTTTTCCTCACGCAGGTTTAAACAAACCGCCGATCTTGGCACGTCTGACCAGGTCGCTGCAACGGCGGAACGCAAAAATTGAAAATCGTCTTGACGACTTTCATCGCTTTCCTAATAATGAGTGCGTACTCACTCATAATCAAGTTATATCATAAAGCCTCCGGGATGGGGGCTTTTGTCTGGTCAGGATATGAACCGTGTCACTTTCAGCGTGGTCGCCATCATGTTACTCGCAGCAGCAACGACATTGCCGTTTGTTCTTAATGCCGGTTTTGGTAAGGCGCCGCAGGGGGCACAGCTTAGCCAGGTGGAAGCGTCTCCCCACTACCGGGACGGCCAGTTCCATAACCAGTTGCCCACGCCAGGGTTCACCGGGCAGAAAAATATGCTGGCGGCGTGGTGGGATTTCCTGATGACCAAACGGGAAAACGCCCGTCCCGCGCAACCGCTGCCGCTGGTGAAGACCGATCTGGCGACGCTGCCCCTCGGGCAGGACGTGATGGTCTGGCTCGGCCACTCCTCCTGGTACCTGCAGCTGGCGGGAAAACGCATCCTGATCGACCCGGTGTTCAGCGATTACGCGGCGCCGTTCTCTTTTATCAATAAAGCCTTCCCCGGCGACTATCCGTGGCGGGCGGAAGGGATGCCGGAGATCGATCTGCTGATCATCTCCCACGATCACTACGACCATCTGGATTACGCCACCATTCGCGCCTTACTGCCGAAAATTAAGCGGGTCATTACGCCGCTGGGGGTCGGATCGCATCTGCGCTACTGGGGAATGGACGGGGCACTGATTACCGAAGCGGACTGGCAGCAGGCGGTACCGGCCAGCGACGAGCTCACCGTCCACGTGCTGCCGGCGCGGCACTTTTCCGGCCGTGGGCTGAAGCGTAACCAGACGCTGTGGGCCAGTTTTCTGTTCGTTACCCCGCAGCAAAAGATTTATTACAGCGGCGACAGCGGGTATGGGCCGCACTTTAAAGCGATAGGCGATGAGTTCGGTCCGGTCGATCTGGCGATCATGGAGAACGGGCAGTATGACCAGGACTGGAAATATATCCACATGATGCCGGATGAAACGGCTCAGGCTGCCGACGATCTGCGCGCTCGCGCGGTGCTGCCTGGGCATGCAGGACGATTCGTTTTGGCGAAACACAGCTGGGATGAACCGTATCAACGGCTGGCGGCTGCCAGCGAAGGAAGGGCCTGGCGTCTGCTGACGCCTGTGCAGGGCGAGCCGGTGTGGGTCGCCGATAAGACGCAATCATTTAACGCCTGGTGGCGCTAAGCGCCAGTGCAGTATCAGAGGAGAGAGCATATGACGATTTCCGCTCAGGTGATTGATACTATCGTCGAGTGGATTGATGATAACCTGCATCAACCGCTGCGTATTGATGATATCGCTCGCCATGCCGGGTATTCGAAATGGCATCTGCAACGGCTGTTTTTACAGTACAAAGGGGAGAGCCTGGGGCGCTATATTCGCGAAAGGAAGCTGCTGCTGGCCGCCCGCGATCTGCGCGACACCGATCAGCGGGTCTACGATATCTGCCTCAAGTATGGCTTTGATTCGCAACAGACTTTTACCCGCGTCTTTACCCGGACCTTCAATCAGCCGCCGGGCGCCTACCGCAAAGAGAACCACAGTCGCGCCCACTGAGGCGCGCCTCTCCTGGTTTACCGCTCGAGGGAAAACCAGCGACGCCACACCCAGCGCAGCACCAGATACTCAATGGCGCCCAGCGCTAAGAACCACAGACAAAACAGCACCGTATAGAGCTGGTTGAGATCCATCATATGGAATGTCTCAACCAGCTTTTGCGCCAGCGTCAGGCCCAGCGAAGGTGCGGGCAACAGCAGACAGGAGAGCAGGGCCAGCAGTAAGATCCCGGCGGCGGAGAGCAGCGTTTCCAGTGGATGTTTCATGTCATGTTAATCATCAGTTAAAAAAACATATTGTCCGGTAAAATAATGCTTAACGCAATATGCTTTGTTTTTTTACTCGCTATAACACGACTATTTTAAATATTATCGCCTGCCTTTCGCTCTCATGTTAATTAATCTGAAATAATTTGTAATTAAGTTAATTGCAGCCTGGTGTAAATTAACGTAATTATTATGCCAGCGCTTTTACAAAACTGTAAGTGCTATATCCCACCAGCGTAGCAATGATGATAGCTAACGCGATGTACAGCGCCAGACGGCGCCCGCGGTAGATTCCAAACATATTTTACCTCGTTTAGTTTTGGTTTATTAATATTCTGTAATAGTTGGTTTGTGGAATTAACTTATCACAAAATTTTTATTTTGCGAAAAATTTAGACTTGTATTAGTTCACATTTTTATCGGCATTTTTGCCCTCTTTTACTTCATTGGCCAGGAATGATTTCAGGCTTTCCGACTCACGGAATTTATAAGGAAAATGTAAATTGACCAAGATGAATAACCCAAAGTTTACGACGCCCTCGGGCGACACCGCGCCACGGCAGGTCTGGCAGCAGACCGTTGACGCAGTGCTGGCGCAGACCAAAAGCCAGGCCGCTGGGTTAAGTTCCGCAGACGCCGCCGAGCGCCTGAATACCTGTGGGCCGAACGCGCTGCCGGAAAAGAAAGGCAAACCGGGTTGGCTGCGCTTTCTCGCCCACTTTAACGACGTACTGATTTACGTGCTGCTGGCCGCCGCGGCGCTGACCGCCATCATGGGGCACTGGGTCGATACCCTGGTGATCCTCGGCGTGACGGTGATTAACGCCCTGATCGGTCATATCCAGGAGAGCAACGCCGAAAAATCGCTGCAGGGGATCCGCAACATGCTCTCCAGCGATGCCCGCGTCCAGCGTAACGGCAAGCATGAGACTATCCCGACGCGCGACCTGGTTCCGGGGGATATCGTTATCCTGCGCGCCGGCGACCGCGTGCCGGCGGATATGCGCCTGATTGAAACCCACAACCTGCGGGTGGAAGAGGCGATCCTCACCGGCGAGTCGACGGTGGTGGATAAAATCACCGACGCGCTGGAGGGCGATCTGCCGCTGGGCGACCGGGTGAACATGGTCTTTTCCGGGACCACCGTCAGCGCCGGCGGCGGCGTCGGCGTGGTGACCGCCACCGGCGCGCAGACCGAACTCGGCCATATCAACCAGATGATGGCGGGTATTGAGAAGCACCGTACCCCGCTGCTGGTGCAGATGGATAAGCTCGGCAAAGCGATTTTCGCCATTATTCTCGCCATGATGGTGGCGCTGTTTATCTTCAGCCTCGCGCTGCGGGATATCCCGATGGGCGAGCTGCTGCTGTCGCTGATTAGCCTGGCGGTAGCCGCGGTACCGGAAGGACTGCCGGCGATCATCTCGATTATTCTGTCGCTCGGCGTGCAGACGATGGCGCGCAAGCGGGCGATTATTCGTAAGCTGCCGACCGTGGAAACCCTCGGCGCCATGACCGTGGTCTGCTCGGATAAAACCGGCACCCTGACGATGAACGAAATGACCGTCAAAGCGATCATCACCGCCGACTGCTGCTATCGGGTGGAAGGCGACAGCTACGAGCCGCAGGGGCGGATCTTCCTCGAGGGGAGCGATGAGCCCGTGCAGGTTCAGCCCGGCACCGTGCTGGAGACCTGGCTGCGCACCATCGACCTGTGTAACGACAGCCAGCTTACCCAGGATGAGCGCGGTCTGTGGGGGATCACCGGCGGGCCGACCGAAGGGGCGCTTAAAGTGCTGGCGGCGAAAGCGCAGCTCCCGGCGGTGGAGGCCCGTCTGGTGGCCAAGATCCCCTTTGACTCGCAGTACAAATATATGTCGACCCTGCAGCACATCGATGGCAATGCCCGGGTGCTGATCACCGGTGCGCCGGACGTTATCTTCGCCATGTGCCGCGAGCAGATGAGCCGCCACGGCGCGGTGCCGTTCGAGGCGCAGTACTGGGAAGAGGAGATGGCGCGCTTCGCCCGTCAGGGACTGCGGATGGTGGCGGCGGCCTGTAAGCCGGCCAGCCTTGATGCCACCACCCTCAACCATGAGGACCTGCAGGAGGGACTGATTTTCCTCGGCATCGCCGGGATGATGGATCCCCCGCGTCCGGAAGCCATTGACGCCATCCACGCCTGCCAGACCGCCGGCATCCGCGTGAAAATGATCACCGGCGACCACCCGCAGACGGCGATGAGCATCGGCCAGATGCTGGGGATCACCAACAGCAGCCAGGCCATGACCGGCTACCAGCTGGAGCACATGGACGATGCGGCGCTGGCGAAGGCGGCGGTGGAGTACGACATCTTTGCCCGTACCAGCCCGGAGCATAAGCTGCGCCTGGTTAAAGCCCTGCAGGATAACGGCGAAGTGGTCGGCATGACCGGCGACGGCGTTAACGACGCGCCGGCGCTGCGCCAGGCCGACGTGGGTATCGCCATGGGTATCAAAGGCACCGAAGTCACCAAAGAGGCGGCCGACATGGTGTTAACCGATGATAACTTCGCCACCATCGCCAGCTCGGTAAGAGAGGGCCGTCGGGTCTATGACAACCTGAAGAAGACCATCCTCTTCATCATGCCGACCAACCTGGCGCAGGGGCTGCTGATCATCATCGCCCTGCTGGCGGGGAACATTATTCCGCTGACCCCGGTGCTGATCCTGTGGATGAACATGGCGACGTCGGCGACGCTCTCCTTCGGCCTGGCCTTTGAGGCCGCAGAGCGCAACGTGATGAACCGTCCGCCGCGTAAAACCGGCCAGCATGTGATGGATGGTTTCGCCGTGTGGCGAGTGGCTTTCGTCGGGTCGATGATCGCGATTGCCGCCTTTATCCTTGAGGCCTGGCTGGCGCCGCGCGGCCACAGTCCGGAGTTTATCCGCACCGTGCTGCTGCAGATGCTGGTGACGGCGCAGTGGGTCTACATGATCAACTGCCGCAGCAGCGACAGCTTCTCCCTGAGCATGGGTCTGCTGCGCAACAAAGGCATCTGGCTGGTGACCGGCGTCCTGCTGCTGATGCAGCTGGTCATTATCTATGTCCCGCTGATGCAGAGCATGTTTGGTACGGAAGCGCTGCCGCTGCGCTACTGGTTTGTCACTCTGGTCATCGGCGTCGCCATGTTCCTGGTGGTGGAAATCGAGAAGCGTCTGACGCGCCGGTTCCGCAAAACGGCCTGAACAATCTCGCGCGCCTCGCTGCAGGCGCGCGTTACTGTCGCAAGGATCCTCTATGATTAAAACCTTCCGCTTTGCTCTGCTGGCCTGCGGTCTGGTCGTCGGCGCCCTGACGGCGACCGCCGCGCCGGCGGTGCCGGTCCGCGTCGCCACGGTTGAACTGGCTCCTCATGCTGAAGAACGCGCTATCCCCGGGCGGGTCGAGGCGATCCGCGCCGTCGACATTCGCGCGCGCACCGAAGGGGTGATTGTTCAGCGCCACTTCCAGGACGGCCAGTATGTTACCGAAGGCGACCTGCTGTTTACCCTCGACGACGCGCAGCCCCGCGCGGCGCTGGCTCTGGCGCAGGCCGAGCTGAAAAGCGCCGAAGCCTCATTACGTCAGTCGCAGCAGTTGCTCACTCGCTACGAGCGGCTTATCAACAACCACTCCATCAGCCGCAACGACGTCGATACGGCCCGGATGCAGCGCGACGTCGCCGCCGCTGCCGTACAGCAGGCCAAAGCCCGCGTCGAGGCCCAGCAGATTGTGCTCAGCTACACTCAGATTGCGGCGCCGGTGACCGGTCGCGTGGGACATAGCGCCTTTCACGTCGGGACGCTGGTCAATTCGTCCAGCGGCGTGCTGGTGGACATTGTGCAGTTGGATCCGGTGCGGGTCTCGTTCGCCCTCGACGAAGCCGCGTTTTTCAGCAAAACCGGCCAGCACGCCGATATCCACGCTCTGAAGCAGGCGTGGCTGGCGCAGATTGAGGTTGATGGTAAACGGCGCGACGGGGTGTTGACCTCTATCGATAACCGGATCGACGCCCGCACCGGCAGCGTAGCGGTGCGGGCCGAGTTTGCCAATCCGCAGCACCGTCTGCTGCCGGGCGGCAGCGTGACGATCCTGTTCCGTCCGCAGGAACTGCCGTCGCGAGTGATGGTCCCGGCCGCCGCCGTGCAGCAGGATCCGCAGGGCTTTTTCAGCTGGGTGCTGAAGCCGGACCACACCGCCGGGCAGCGTCGTCTGACCCTCGCGGGGCAGCAGGGGCAGCAGGGGCAGCAGTTTGCGGTCGAGAAAGGGCTGCAGGCGGGCGAGCAGGTGATCACCGACGGCGCGCAGCGGTTGCGCGAAGGCGCCGCGGTGCAGGTGCTGAACTAGCTAAGGAGAAGGGATGCTGACCTTTTTTATCCGTCGTCCGCGATTTGCCATGGTGATCGCGCTGCTGCTGACCTTTGTCGGCGCGGTGTCGCTGAAGCTGATCCCGGTGGAGCAGTACCCGGCGATCACCCCCCCGGTGGTGAACGTCAGCGCCAGCTGGCCGGGCGCCAGCGCGTCAGACGTGGCGGAAGCCATCGCCGCCCCGCTGGAGACCCAGCTCAACGGCGTCGATCATATGCTGTATATGGAGTCCACCAGCTCGGATGAGGGGACGTACCGCCTGAGCATAACCTTCGCGGCGGGCACCGATGCCGACCTGGCGGCGATCGACGTGCAAAACCGGGTGGCGCAGGCGCTGGCGCAGCTCCCGGCGGAGGTGCAGCAGAATGGCGTCCAGGTGCGCAAGCGCGCCAGCAATCTGCTTATGGGGGTAAGCCTCTACTCGCCGCTGGGCACACTGACGCCGCTGTTTGTCAGCAACTACGCCAGCACCCAGGTGCGCGAGGCGCTGGCCCGCCTGCCCGGCGTCGGCGAGGTGCAGATGTTTGGCGCCCGGGATTACAGCATGCGTATCTGGCTGCGCCCGGACCGCATGAACGCGCTCAACATCACCACGGATGATGTCGCCCAGGCGCTGCGCGAGCAAAATGTGCAGGGCGCGGCGGGGCAGGTGGGCACCCCGCCGGTATTTAACGGCCAGCAGCAGACGCTGACCATCAACGGGCTGGGGCGTCTGAACGAGGCGGCCAGCTTTGGCGAGATTATCCTCCGCCGCGGCGCGCAGGGGCAGCTGGTGCGCCTCGCCGACGTGGCGACCATTGAGCTGGGCGCCCGCAGCTACAGCTCCGGCGCCCAGCTGAACGGTAAAGCGTCGGCCTATCTGGGGATCTATCCGACGCCCACCGCCAACGCCCTGCAGGTCGCCAGCGCAGTGCGTGCGGAGCTTAACCGCCTGCACACTCGCTTTCCGGCGGATCTCACCTGGGAGGTGAAGTTCGATACCACCCGCTTTGTGGCGGCGACGATCAAAGAGATCGGCGTCTCGCTGGCGCTGACCCTGCTGGCGGTGGTCGTGGTGGTGTCGCTGTTTTTGCAGAGCTGGCGGGCGACGCTGATCGTAGTGCTGGCGATCCCGGTGTCACTGATCGGCACCTTTGCGGTGCTCTATCTGCTGGGCTACAGCGCCAACACCCTCAGCCTGTTCGCGATCATTCTCGCCCTGACGATGGTGGTGGATGACGCCATTGTGGTGGTGGAGAATGTGGAAACCAAAATGGCGGAAGGGCTGGATCGCCTGCAGGCCACCGCCCAGGCGCTGCGGCAGATCGCCGGGCCGGTGATCGCCACGACCCTGGTGCTGCTGGCGGTGTTTGTGCCGGTGGCGCTGCTCCCGGGGATCGTCGGCGAGCTGTACCGGCAGTTTGCCGTGACGCTCTCCACCGCGGTGGCCCTGTCGAGCCTGGTGGCGTTAACCCTGACCCCGGCCCTCTGCGCGCTGCTGCTGCGCCCGCGTCCCGCCCGGCCGGCGGCGGTGTGGCGGGCGTTTAACCGTCTTCTCGACGGCACCCGCGACGGCTATGGCCGGCTGGTCGGCTGGATGAACCGCCGCCCCTGGCTGGCGCTGGCGGCGACGGTGGCGGCAGGCGCGCTGGTGGCGTTCAGCTTCACCTCGATGCCGAAAGGCTTCCTGCCGCAGGAAGATCAGGGTTACCTGTTTGCCAGCGTGCAGCTGCCGGAGGCGGCGTCGCTGGAGCGTACCGAAGCGGTGATGGCCCAGGCGCGTAAACTGCTGATGGCTAACCCGGCGGTGGAGGATGTGATTCAGGTGTCCGGGTTCAACATTCTCAACGGCACCAGCGCCTCTAACGGCGGGTTTATCTCGGTAATGCTCAAGGACTGGCATCAGCGGCCGCCGCTGGATGCGGTGATGGCGGATATTCAGCGCCAGCTGCTGTCGCTACCCGAGGCGACGATCATGACCTTCGCGCCGCCGACCCTGCCGGGCCTGGGCAATGCCTCGGGGTTTGATCTGCGCATCATGGCGCAGGCTGGTCAGTCGTCGGCGGAGCTGGAGCAGGTGACGCGGGAGATCCTCCAGCTGGCGAACCAGCATCCGCAGCTGAGCCGGGTGTTTACCACCTGGAGCAGCAACGTGCCGCAGCTGACCCTGACGGTCGACCGCGACCGGGCGGCGCTGCTGGATGTGCCGGTGGCGCAGATCTTCAGCAGCCTGCAGACGGCGTTCGGCGGCACGCGCGCCGGCGATTTCAGCCGTAACAATCGTGTCTATCATGTGGTGATGCAAAATGAGATGCAGTGGCGTGAGCGGGCTGAGCAGATTAGCGAGCTGTACGTCCGCAGCCGCGACGGCGAGCGGGTGCGGCTGAGCAATCTGGTCACCATTACGCCGACGGTGGGGGCGCCGTTTATTCAGCAGTACAATCAGTTCCCGTCCGTGTCGGTGAGCGGTTCAGCGGCCGAGGGGGTCAGCAGCCGCACGGCGATGGCGGCCATGGAGCAGATTTTGCAGGCCCATCTGCCGCCGGGATATGACTATGCCTGGAGCGGGATCTCCTGGCAGGAGCAGCAGACCGGCAATCAGGCGGTGTGGATCGTGCTGGCGGCGGTGGCGATGGCGTGGCTGTTCCTGGTGGCGCAGTATGAGAGCTGGACGCTGCCGGCGAGCGTCATGCTCTCGGTGCTGTTCGCCATCGGCGGAGCGCTGCTCTGGCTGTGGACCGCGGGCTATGCCAACGATGTGTATGTTCAGATAGGGCTGGTGCTGCTGATCGCCCTGGCGGCGAAGAATGCGATTCTGATCGTTGAGTTCGCCCGCAGCCGGCGCGAGGAGGGGCTGTCGATAGTCGACGCTGCGCGCGAGGGGGCTACCCGCCGCTTCCGCGCGGTAATGATGACCGCGGTGTCGTTTATTATCGGCATCATGCCGATGATGCTCGCCACCGGCGCCGGGGCGCAGAGCCGGCGGATCATCGGCACCACGGTGTTCAGTGGGATGCTGGTGGCGACGATGGTTGGCATCCTGTTTATCCCGTCGCTGTATGTACTGTTTCAGCGTATGCGCGAGTGGGCGCATCGGCGGGGGTAAGCGCGGCGCTACCGGTCGGTAACGGGGATACTCCAGGCTGCAACGACTACCGGGCGGTCCCCTCTCCCTTTGGGAGAGGGGTAGGGTGAGGGTGGGTTTTGCTTCACGTTGCGTTTGGGCGTGAGCCCCGCCTTATCTGCCGACCTCCGGTTCGCCGATTTCAGCGGGAATCGGCCCTGCTGCACGCCCGTAGATTTCAGGGGCCATACCATAGCGAACAGACTCTGTAGACCCGGTAAGCGCAGCGCCACCGGGCAAGGACATCGGGCACGGCGGCAATACCTTGCCCGGCCTGTCGTTAATTTATTCACTCTCCTGGCTGGAATGGCCGTCCCCAAACGCGCCCGCTATTTTCTCTCCACCGTTATCATGGTCACGAACGGATGATACTGCCACGGCACGCTGCCGCCTTTGCGGTACATCTTCGACAGGGTGCCGTCGAGATAAAGCATCTGCCGCACGCCAAGCTTTGACTGCGCATAGCAGGCAAAATCGTAAAAGTTGGTCTCGCGATCGCTGAGCATAAACACCACCCGGCCCTGCTTATCGATACCAACCCCGTTGCGCAGCTTGCGCGAACTGGCGGAGGGCTTCAGTCGCCAGTTGATGACGCCATTTTCAATCAGCATCGGGCCGGACTGCACCGCATAGCGGATGGCGGGAGAGGGTTTGTACGCCGGCAGCGGCACGATTTTCGCCCGGCCGTTTTCCACCAGGAATACGCCGCCGGGGCGGATAAAGAAGTTCCCGCCGCCGGCGGAGCGGTTGACCGGCGTCAGCCGTTTGCCGTCTTCGATATACAGCCCCAGCGGCGCGTAGGCCTTATCGTAAATGCCGCCGTTCATCGCCATCTGCACCCGGCCGTCGCCATCGATACCCGCCAGCAGCGAACGCAGGGAACCCCAGGCTTTGCCGTGCCGATCCTGCCAGTACATCGCAATGCGCTCTTTCTGCGCATCCACCCGATAGCTCTGCAGGGTCAGCGTCGGGTCGGTGAGGGTACAGGCGGCGCTGGCGACGGCGGCCAGGGGCAGCAGCGCCAGAGGGAGCAGGCAACGTAATAACATGGGCAGTCCTTTCTATAGTCTGCGCCGAGTATACCCGCCTCGCTGCCTTATGCCGCCCAAATCTCACAGTGTTTTTGCACCAGCCCGGAAAGCGAACCGCCGTTGGCGATAAAGTCGCGCATCTGCTGCGCCTCGCTGTGCGGCGATTTCGCCTGGCGAACCACCGCCTCCAGCGCTGCCGTCGCCTTCAGCTGATGGGCGAAAGGGGCCAGCCGGTCGGCGAGCTGCAGGATCTCCTGGCGGATGCTGCGCTGCTCCCCGCTGCGCACGTCGGTGAGGGTCCCGTCCAGCCCGTAGCGGCAGGCCTGATAGCGGTTAAAGGGGTACAGCAGATAATCATCAGGCTGGTGCTTAAAAGGGCGCTCCGTCAACAGCCAGCAGGCCAGGGTCTGAATAAAGCCGGCGATGTGGATCGCCTGGGCAAGGGTCAAGGGGGTGTCCATCACCCGCACCTCGACGGTACCAAACTGCGGGCTGGGGCGAATATCCCAGTGCAGATCCTTCATGCTGTCGATCATGCTGGTGTAGCTCAGCTGGCGGAACAGGCGACGAAACCCCTGCCAGTCGGCCACCCACGGCATCGGACCGTTGTCGGGATAGGAGGAGAAGCGGTTCAGGCGCGAACAGGCGAAGCGGCTGTCGGTACTGTCAAACCACGGTGAGGCGGCGTTAAGGGCGATGAAGTGCGGTACAAAGCGCGACAGGCCATGCAGCAGATAGATGGCGTCGTCACCGCTCTGGCAGCCGACGTGCACATGCTGGCCAAAGACCGTCGCCTGCTGTGCCAGATAGCCAAAATGCTCGACGGTTTTGACATAGCGCGGGTTATCGCTGATTTGCTGGCGCTGCCAGGCATGAAAGGGGTGGGAACCGCCGCCGCAGATCTGCAGATGATGGCGCAGCGCCGCGCGCTGGACCGCCTGCTGGATGGCGCTGAGCTGGATTTGCGCATGGCTGATGTCGCGGCACACCCCGGTGGCGATCTCCAGCATGCTCTCGGTGATGTCGTGTTTGGCTTCTCCCACGGTCAGCTCATGCTGGACGTCGGCAATCAGCGTCGAGGCATCCTGGCTGAGATCGTAACCCGGCGGGTTCACCACCTGCAGCTCCAGTTCGATACCGAGGGTAAAAGGATCGGAGCGGTGAAAATCGGCTAAAGGCATAGTCTCTCCCGGTCGATGTGTTCCCTGAAGTATATACCCGTCACACATTTACGTTGGCTTTGCTACGCAGCTTATCCATTCGCCTCGCGCCGCATCCCGCGATATTAGGCGACGCGTCAGGTCAATTGTTGCCCCCGTTCTCTTCGCCAACCCGCTGGCGGCCAAATTTGCGCGAGCCCACCACGCACAGCACCACGCCCAGCGTGACCGCCAGCATCAAGGGGCTGACGGTTTCGTGCAACAGCGCCGCCGACAGGCCAAGCCCGAAGAACGGCTGCAATAGCTGGAGCTGGCCGACGGCGGCGATCCCGCCCGCGGCCAGCCCTTTGTACCAGAAGATGAAGCCGATCAGCATGCTGAACAGCGACACATAGCCGAGCGCGACCCAGGAGGAGGCCGAGATGGCATGCCAGGAGGCGGGCTGAACCAGCAGCGAGGCGGGGAGCATCAACGGCAGGGCAATCACCAGCGCCCAGCAGATCACCTGCCAGCCGCCGAGCTCCCGCGTCAGCTTCGCCCCTTCCGCATAGCCGAGGCCGCAGACGATAACCGCCGCCAGCATCAGCAGATCGCCGCTGAGTGAGGCCGCCGCATTTTGCGTCAGGGCGAATCCCACCACCAGCAGGCTGCCCAGCAGCGAAAAGATCCAGAAAGCCCGCCGCGGGCGTTCGCCGCCGCGCAGTACGCCGAAGAGGGCGGTCATCAGCGGCAGCAGGCCAATAAACACAATCGAATGCGCCGAGGTGATGCGCTGCAGGGCCAGCGCCGTGAGTAGCGGAAAGCCGAGCACCACCCCGGATGAGACGATGATCAGGGACACAAGCTGCGCCAGGCGCGGGCGTTTCTGGCGAAAGCCCACCAGCAGCGCGATGGCAAGCAGCCCGGCGATAGAGGCGCGCAGAAAGGTCAATAACAACGGATCCATATCCTGCACCGCCAGCCGCGTCGCGGGCAGCGAACCGCTGAAAATGATCACCCCCAGTAAACCATGAAGCCATCCGGACCAGGGGCCGGGCGCCGATTTATCCAGTGTTGAATCTACCACGTTAACCTCGCGTTATCTGATTGGGCTGCGCCCGCTTGAGCATCGTCAGCGGCGATGGTAATGTGCCCAATCTAATACAATCAAATTATTGTCATAGATACATTTCGCGATGAAAGCCCGATATAAAGCCGTTGTCGATCGATATGCGCAGGCGATCCGCAGCGGGCAGCTGCCCGCAGGCAGCCGTCTGCCGACGCACCGTACCCTTGCCGCCGGGGAGCGCATCTCGCTGGCCACCGCCACGCGCGTCTACCGTGAACTGGAAGAGATGGGGCTGGTCAGCGGCGAAACCGGCCGCGGCACCTTCGTGCGCGACCTCTCGCTGCCGCCGGGGCATGGGGTCGATCAGCAGGTGGTCGCCGCCGATGTTGTGGATCTCAATTTCAACTACCCTTCGCTGCCGGAGCAGGGCGATGCGCTGCGCGAGGCGCTCAGGCAGCTGGCGATGGCGGGCGATATTGACTCGCATCTGCGCTATCAGCCTCATGCAGGGCGGCTCGCCGAGCGGGACATTATCGCCCGCCATTTGACCTGCCAGCACTTTGCGCCGGACGCGGAAAATGTCCTGATCGTCAACGGCGCACAGCACGGGCTGGCGGTGACCGTCATGGGGCTGTTACGTCCGGGGGATGTGGTGGCGGTGGATGCCCTGACCTATTCGGGCTTCAAAGTTCTGGCGGCGCTGTATCATCTGGAGCTGGCGGCGATCCCCTGTCGGCCGGAGGGACCGGACCTGCGGGCGCTTCATACGCTGTGCCAGCAGCGGCGGGTGCGGGCGGTGTATACCATGCCGACGCTGCACAATCCGCTGGGCTGGGTGCTCAACACCGGGCAGCGACAGGCGCTGGCCGATCTCGCGCGCCAGCACGATCTGCTGATTATTGAAGATGCCGCCTATGCCCGGCTGGTGAGCCATCCGCCGCGGCCGGTGGTCAGCTATGCGCCGGAAAGAACGGTGTATGTCACCGGATTTTCAAAAAATATCGCCACCGGACTGCGCGTGGGGGTGGTGATTTCTCCGCCGCGCTATCGGCCGGAGATTGAGCGCGCCATCCGGGCCACGACGTGGAATACGCCGACGCTGATAAGTTCGCTGATCTGCGCCTGGATTGAAGATGGCACGGTGGCGCGCTTTGAAACGCAGAAACGCCAGGATGCGCGACAGCGGCAGCAGGTGGCCCGCGAGGTGCTTTGTGGGCTTCCCGTCGTCAGTCATCCCGATTCGTACTTCGTCTGGCTGCCGCTGGGTGAAGAGAGCCGGGCCGATCGGCTGGCGAATGCGCTGATGGAACGCCGCATTTCGGTATCGACCGCCGAGCCGTTCTGCGTCTCCGCCACGATCCCGCAGGCGCTGCGCATTGCGCTCGGATCGGTGCCTTTCGACAGCCTGCGCCCGGCGCTGCTCAGCGTGCGCGACGCCGTTGAGTATGAACAATACCGCTAACCCATCTGCTCCAGCTGGCCGCGCAGGACCTCCACCCCCTGGGCGATGGCGTCAGGGTTAATGGCGTGGAATCCCATGCGAAAATAGTTATCCGGCGGCGCGGCGCTGAGAAAATGGCGCGCCCCGGGCTCAATCAGCACGCCGGCGTGGGCGGCGCGCCAGGTGAGCTGCTGGGTGTTGATCTGCGCCGGGGTCTGCAGCCAGAAGGCGTTAGCATGTTCGCTCCCTGCCAGCGCGCGACACGACGGCAGATAGCGCTGCAGGGCGGCGTGCAGACGCTCCCAGCGCTGGGCGGAGTCATAGTGGTAGCGCCGCAGATGGGTTTCATAATGGCCCTGTGCAAGGAAGTGGGCCATCTGGTACTGAATGTTGGTCGGCGGATGGCGATAGACCAGCCGGCGTAGGGCGCGCGCCTCGTCGATCAGGTCCGGGTCGGCGACCATAAACCCCAACCGCAGCCCCGGTGACAGCGCTTTTGACAGGCTGCTGACATACACCACCCGGCCGCTGCGATCGCTGGCCTTCAGCGCCGGCAGCGGGTTGAGGGTAAAGTTACTCTCCGAGTCATAATCATCTTCAATAATGACCGCGTCATGGCGGGCGGCATGCTCCAGCAACTGGCGACGCCGCGCACTGCTCATGGTCACCCCGGTGGGCACCTGATGGCCTGGAGTGACATAGTAGTAATCGCAGGGACGCTCATTAAGCACGATCCCCTCTTCATCCACCGGGTGCGGCACCACCTCGGCGTCGGCGAGCAGAAAGGTGTTGATGGCTTCGCGGAAGCAGGGGTTTTCGACGCCAATGCGGGTGGTGGAAGAGAGCAGCAGTCGGGTCAGCAGGTAGAGGGCATTTTGCGAGCCAAGGGTGATGAGAATTTCATCCGGCGCGGCGACAATGCCGCGCTTGGGCAGCACCCGGGTGCGGATCTGCTCGATCAGCATCGGCACATCCTGGTCAATATGGTCGATGACCCACGCCGGGTCGCGCACCCCGCCGTGCAGCCAGTTCGCCGCCGAGCGCCAGGTGGCCAGCGGGAATTGCCGGGTATCGGGCTGGCCGTAGATAAACGGGTAGCGGTAGTGCATCCAGCCCGCCGGTTTGAGGATCGACTCCTGCTGGCTGGGGGTCATCTGCAGCCGGTCGCCCCAGCGTGGTGCAGCCGCTTCGCGCTGCGGTGCACTCTCGACGGCGGCAGGCGAAGCTTCATGATAGTCGGGATGCAGGTAGTAACCGCTGCGTGGGCGGCTAATCAGGTAGCCCTCGTTGACCAGACTTTCAAACACCAGCGCGGTGGTGTTGCGCGAGACGCGAAGCTGGCTGGCCAACTGGCGACAGGAGGGCAGCGGGGTGTCGGCGGCGAAGATCCCGCTGAGAATGGCATTCACCAGCGTCTCTCGCACCTGTTCCTGCAAACCGCGGCCAGGCTGAAAATCAACGTGTAACAGGTGACGGATCATACGGGGCTCCTCTGGCAATAACGCATTGCGACCACCCGTTACACTCAGCAAATTCCATACCACCCTGCCGCCATCTGACACAGCGATGCGGCCCATCTGGCTCTATACGGAATTGAAAAACGCTCCCACATTAAAAACGTATTCAGCCGCCGTGGACTGGAACGTCCCCGGCCACTATTTTGCAGAAACCTTTTCGCGTTCTGGAATGAACCCGTCTGGCCAATCCATCAGGGGTGAAATAATGAAAAAATCATTGGCATCAATGTGTCTGAGCGCTGTATTAACGGTCGCTTTTTCTTATCACGCCGTCGCGGCCGATCTTCCGGAAATAGAAAAATCCGGCACCCTGAAAGTGGCGACGGAAGATGATTATGCGCCGTTTAACTTTATGAATAATGGCCAGGCCGATGGCTTTAACAAAGATATGCTTGAGGAATTACGTAAGTACGCCAAATTCCATGTCGACCAGAGCATATTACCGTGGACCGGATTATTAGCGGCTGTCTCCACCGGGCAATACGATATGGCCTTAACCGGGGCGGTTATTACCGATGAGCGGCTGAAGGTCTTTGATTTCACCCCACCGTGGGCCTCCGCGCAGCACTATTTCGTCAAACGCGCTGGCGATACCTCGCTAAATACCATTGCCGATCTCAGCGGCAAAAAAGTGGGGTTACAGGCCGGGAGCGCGCTGCTGGCGCGTTTGCCGGAGCTGAAGGCGATGCTGGAGAAGACCGGCGGCAAGCTGGGACCGGTGGTGGAGTATCCCTCCTATCCGGAAGCCTACGCCGACCTGGCGAATAAGCGACTGGATTACGTGATTAACGTGGTGATCTCGGTAAACGACCTGGCGAAAGCCAAACCGAAGGTCTTCGCCAAAGGGCTGGCCGTCTCCGGACCGGGCTATATGGCGTGGCCGATCCCGAAAAACTCGCCGCAGCTGCTGGCCTATATGACCAAGTTTATGAACCACATGAAGGAGACCGGCAAGCTCGCCGAGCTGCAGAAAAAATGGTTTGGCGAAACCTATGACAACCTGCCGACCGAGGCGATCACCAGCCCGGAACAGTTTCACAAACTCGCCGGACTGTAATATTCCGCGGCGGGCGACCGCCGCCTGTTGTTGAGAAGGAGGGCCTCATGGATGCAATTTCCTGGCAGTTATTAATCGAAGGCGCATGGACGACCCTCTGGATTTCGGCCATCGCTATCGCCTTCGGGGTGGTGGCTGGCCTGCTGATCGCCCTGGTACGGATGCTGCGCCTGCCGGTGATCGACCAGCTGCTGGTGGTCTATATCAGTCTGGCCCGCGCGACGCCGCTGGTGACGCTGGTGCTATTTCTGTTCCTTTCCCTGCCCACGATGGGCATTAACCTCGACAAGAACGTGGCCGCCATTGTGGCGCTGACGCTTAACACGTCGGCGTTTAACGCTGAAATCTGGCGCAATGCCTTCCGCACCTTTCCGCGCGAACAGCGGGAGGCGGCGGAGTCGGTGGGAATGCGCCGCTGGACTTACTTCCGCTACATCATGCTGCCACAGATGTGGATCGAGAGCCTGCCGGCGCTGGTCAATGAGATGTCCTTTTTGATCAAAGGTAGCCCGGCCATCGCCGTGATTGGCGTGGTGGATCTCACCCGGGTCACCAACCGTATCTCCTCGGTCACCTACGAGCCGCTGTCGCCGATCCTCGCCGCCGGCCTGCTGTATGTGGTGATCATCGGCTGTTTGTTGAAGCTGCAGGGTATCGCGGAACGTAAAGCCAGGCGTCTGGCGCGCTAGGAACGGGAGGCATTATGAATCAGTGGGGCGTTATCTGGTCGGTTCGCGATAGCTTTATTGCCGGGTTATTCGCGACCCTCGAACTGTTTATTACCGCCGCCCTGGCGGCGCTGATTATCGGTATTGCGCTGTGTTATTTTAGCGAATATCAAAAGAAAGTGATTAACCGGATTATTATTGGTTTCGTCAGCCTGATGCGCGCGATCCCTTTTTTGATCCTCGCTTATCTTCTGTATTACGGGCTGCCGCAGCTCGGTATTAGCATGGAGCCGTGGACCGCCGGTTTACTGGCCCTGATTATTTATCATGGCGCCTATTTCTTTGAAATATTGCGCAGCCAGCGGCGGGTATTTTCCGGCGGATATATTGAAGCGGCAATTGCTCAGGGCTTTTCTCGCTATGCCATTTTTCGGCGGATTATTTTACCCAATATCGTCTCTTCCGCCTTACCGCTGATCGGCAATCAGCTGATTATTTGCCTGAAGGACACCGCTTTCCTGAGCATTATTACCGTTCAGGAGATCACCGCCGCCGCCAACAGCGTCCAGGCGACCTATTTTATTCCGTTTAACGCCTTTATCGTCGCCATTGGGCTTTACTGGGCGATCAGCATTCTACTGGAGCTGCTGATTAAGCGCCTGACCGCCTGGGGAGCCAAAAGAGGAATGAGCCATGCCTGAGTCTATTGCCGTAAGCGTCAAAAACGTCTCCAAACAGTTCGATAATGTGGAAGTCCTGCGGGATATTAACCTGACGGTGGAGAAGGGGACCGTGGTGAGTATTCTCGGCTCGTCCGGGTCGGGAAAATCCACCCTGCTGCGCTGTATGAACTGGCTGGAACAGCCGGACCGCGGTGAAATTCATATCGGCGGTCAACGGCTGGGGATTGATGAACAGCGCGGCCGGGCGATGTCGCACCGCCAGCTGGCCAAAATCCGCGAGCGGGTGGGGATGGTCTTTCAAAGTTTTAACCTGTGGCCGCACCTGACCGTGCAGCAGAACGTCAGCGAGGCGCTGCTGCGCGTTAAGGGCATGAAACGAGACGAGGCGAAGGCCATGGCCATGCAGCAGCTGGAGAAAGTCGGCATGGCGCACAAAGCCGATGTCTACCCGATCACTCTCTCCGGCGGACAGAAGCAGCGGGTGGCGATCGCCCGTTCGCTGGCGATGTCGCCGGAAGTTATTCTCTTCGATGAACCGACGTCGGCGCTGGATCCGGAACTGGTTAATGAGGTGTTGGGGGTAATGAAAGCCCTTGCCGCCGAGGGCTACACCATGGTGGTGGTGACCCACGAGATGGATTTTGCCCGCCAGGTGTCCAACGAGGTGGTGTTTCTGGAGAAGGGACTGCTGATTGAGAAGGCGCCGCCGGAGAAGTTCTTCACTCAGCCTGACTCCGAACGCGTCAGGCAGTTTCTGCAAAGCAGCCGTTAGTCCGGCCTGCATCCCCTGCCGGTATCGCCGACAGGGGATGCGTCGGGTTTCGCTTAATCCCGGTCGATAGCGAACGGCTGCCACGCCTGACGCACCGGCATCACCTCCACCCGGTTAATGTTCATATGCGCCGGCAGCGTGGCGATATAAAACATCTGCTCGGCGATATCGCGCGCGCTCAGCGGCGTGGTGCCGCGATAGAGCTTATCCGATGCCGCCTGGTCGCCTTTGGTTCGCACCAGGGTAAATTCGGTCTCGGCAATCCCCGGCGCCAGATCGGTGACCCGCACGCCGGTGCCAAGCAGATCGCAGCGCAGGTTATAGCTGAACTGCTTCACAAACGCCTTGCTGGCGCCATACACATGGCTGCCGGGATAGGGCCACTGCCCGGCGATCGAGCCGATATTGATAATGCTCGCCCCGGCGCCATGGCGGATCAGCGTCGGCAGCAGGGCGTGGGTCATCGTCACCAGACCAGTGACGTTGGTGTCGATCATCGTTTTCCAGTCCTCCAGCGCCACCTCCTGCGCCGGCAGCGGCGACAGCGCCAGCCCGGCGTTGTTGATCAGGGTGGTGATATCGGCGAAATCGGCGGGCAGCGACGCCACGGCGGCAGCCACCGCCTCGCTGTCACGAACGTCAAGCTCAATAATATGCACCGGCACCCTGGCGGCGAGTCTGTCCTGCAAGGCCTTCAGTCGCGGATAGCGGCGCCCGCTCAGCACCAGCGACCAGCCCGCGTCGGCAAACACCTGCGCTGCCGCTTCGCCAAAACCCGAGGTCGCCCCGGTGATAAACACTACGTTGCTCGTTGCCATCTCATTCTCCTGTGCGGTTGTCCCTTCACTATAAAAACGCCGGACGACAAGGCACAGGGCCAGACGACGGGCGGGGATGTGACACCGTGTCACATCGTTATGCGCGCACTGGCTCTATCCGATTTGCGCGGCCAAGGCCAATGATGAAGCCAACCACTACGACATGAGAGAGGGCAGGGTATGAAGCTGGCAATTCACAACGAGGTCGCGGTAAGCAATGACGAAGTTCGGCAATTAGATCGCGCCTATGTGTTTCATTCATGGTCGATGCAGGGCAATCTCAACCCGCTGGTCATCGCCGGGGCGCAAGGCTGCGATCTATGGGATTATGAGGGGAACACCTGGCTCGATTTCAGCAGCCAGCTGGTGAACGTCAACATTGGCTATCAGCACCCCCGGGTACTGGCGGCCATGAAGGCGCAGCTGGAAAACCTGGTCACCATCGCGCCCGCCACCGCCAACCTTGCCCGCGGCGAAGCAGCGAAGCGCATCGTCGACCTGGCGCCGGCGGGCTTCAGTAAGGTGTTCTTCACTAACGCCGGGGCGGATGCCAATGAGAACGCGATTCGCATGGCGCGGCTCTATACCGGGCGCGACAAGGTGCTGTCGGCCTATCGTTCCTATCATGGCAACACCGGCAGCGCGATCGCCGCTACCGGCGACTGGCGCCGGGTGCCGAATGAGTTCTCCCGCGGCCACGTTCACTTCTTCAACCCCTACCTTTACCGCAGCGAGTTCAACGCCGCGACTGAGGAAGAGGAGTGCCAGCGCGCGCTGGCGCATCTGCGGCGGATCATTGAATGCGAGGGGCCGACGGCCATCGCGGCGATCCTGCTGGAGTCCATCCCCGGCACCGCCGGGATCCTCGTGCCGCCGGCAGGCTATATGCAGGGCGTGCGCGCCCTGGCCGACGAGTTTGGCATCGTGCTGATCCTCGATGAGGTGATGGCCGGCTTTGGCCGCACCGGCAGCTGGTTCGCCTTCGAGCAGGATGGCGTGGTGCCGGATCTGGTGACCTTTGCCAAGGGGGTTAACGCCGGCTACGTGCCGGCGGGCGGGGTGCTGATTAGCGAGCCGATTGCCCGCTACTTTGACGACCACTTCTTTGCCGGGGGGCTGACCTACTCCGGCCATCCGCTGGCGATGGCGGCGATTGTCGCCACCATCGACGCGATGAAAGAGGAGAAGGTGGTTGAGAACGCGGCCTCTATCGGCAACGAGGTGCTGCGCCCCGGTCTCGAGGCGCTGGCGGAGAAGCACGCCATTATCGGCGAGGTGCGCGGTCGCGGCCTGTTCCAGGCGCTGGAGCTGGTGAGCAGCCGTGAACAAAAAACGCCGCTGACCGCCGCCGACATGGCTGCGATCAAAGGGGCCCTGACCGAAGCTGGGCTGCTGGCCTTTGTGGTGGAGAACCGCATTCACGTGGTCCCGCCGTGCACCATTACTGCTGAGCAGGTGGCGCAGGGGCTGGCGATTTTTGATGCGGTCTTTGCTCGCTTTGCCAGCCTGGCGAAGTAGGGGAGGGGGCCGGATACTGTTGCCCGACGGCGCGCTTGCACGGGCCTACGGGGTGTGAGCCTGTGAGTGGATCCTGTAGGCCGGGTAAGGCGCAGCCGCCACCCGGCGAAATAACGTCACAACTGAATATTTCCCTGTTCGCGCTGCGTCTGGCAGGGCTACAGCTTCTGTGTTAATTCCGGGCAGCTTGCGCTCCCAATATTTCTTCTGCGTTATGTCATTCATGGCGCAGGGAGCGCACAGGGGGCGGCCAGTCGCCGCCGCCCCCTGTACCCCCGGGCTCCGGCCAGCAACATCGCCGCTGCGCGGTGCCTTCGACTTATCCCTGCAGGCTTCGGGTCGGGCCGAGGCAGCGTCCCTGCAAAACACGGCCCTCAGCCCGCATCCATGCGGGCTGCCCCGGCCTTCCGGGAACGTCTCAGCGATGTTGAGGCCGCAACACCGGCAGTTTCAGCAAGACTGGTGAATAAATTAACGACAGGTTGCGCGAATCCCAGGTCGGGTAAGCGAAGCGCCACCCGACAAAACAACCGCGCATACGCTGGCCTCACCTCATCCGGTGCTCTCCGTTGACCAACGCTTCGCGATCGAAAAAGCGCTGGATCACGCCCTCCGCCATAAACGCCGCCCGATCGGACATATGGGCGATGACGTCGGCATCATGGCTGACCAGCAGATAGGTCATGCCGTACTCCTGTTTCAGACGATTAAGTAGATTAAGGATTTCCGCCTGCACCGACATATCCAGCGCCGAGGTCGGCTCATCCAGCAGCAGGATCTGCGGGTGCAGCAGCAGGGCGCGGGCAATGGCCACGCGCTGCCGTTGGCCGCCGGAGAGCTGATGCGGATAGCGGCGCACGGCATCGGCGGCCAGACCCACCTGCTCAAGGGCGGTGGTCACTCGCGGGGTAACGTCGCGGATGCCGTGGATCTGCAGCGGCTCCGCCAGGGTGCGCCACAGAGTATGGTTGGGATGCAGCGAGGCGTACGGATCCTGAAACACCATCTGCACGTTGCGCCGCAGATCGCCCTGAAAGCGGAAGCCCGGCGTAATGGTCTGGCCGAGCAGATCCACGCTGCCGCGCCATTCACGCTGCAATCCGGCCAGCACGCGCAAAATCGTCGATTTGCCGCAGCCCGAGGCGCCGATCAGGCTGAAGGTTTCCCCGGCGTCGACACGGAAACTGGCGGCGGAGACCGCCGTCTTCGCGCCGAATGTAACCTGTAAATCCTGAAGATTAACGATCGCCATGGGCTGTCTCCGTAAAGTCCTGGGTTCTGTCGAGGGTCGGCAGCATCTGGCCGTAGGTGTGGGCATTTGGCCGGCAGGTCCACAGGGTGCGGGTGTAAGGGTGCGTCGCGCTCGGCAGCGCCCGCGCCGGCATCTCGTCGACCTGTCTCCCCTGGTACATCACCAGCACGCGATCACAATGCGCGGCCACCAGCGGTAGATCGTGGCTGATGAGTAACATGGCCATCTGCCGCTGCGCGCACTGCTCCACCAGCAGCTCGAGGATCTGGTTGCGCAGGCGGGCGTCGAGGGCCGAGGTCGGCTCGTCGGCTATCAGCACCTTCGGGTTATTGAGCAGCGCGAGGGCGATCATCACCCGCTGTCCCATCCCGCCGGAGAGTTCGCCGGGATAGCGGCTGAGGACCGGCAGATCCAGACCGACGGCGGCGATGGCGTCTTTGACCGCCTCGGCGCGCGCGCGGCGGCTCAGACGCTGATGGAGGGTTAACGCCTCCTCCAACTGCGTCTGAATGGACTGCACCGGATTCAGCGCATAGCGCGGGTCCTGCAGCACCATGGCGATATCGTTGCCGCGCAGCGCGCGCCAGCCGCGGGCGCTGAGGGTCAGCACATCGCGCCCCAGCACCTCCAGTCGTTCAGCGCTCACCACCCCGGGCTTGCGCACCAGGCCCATCAGCGCCCGGGCGGTCATCGATTTGCCGGAGCCGGATTCGCCCACCAGCGCCAGCCGCTCGTTGCCGAGGGTGAAGCTGACGTTGTCCACCACCCGGGCGGTGGGATAGTCGACGGCGAGTCCCTGGACGGTCAGTCGGATGTCAGTCATGTTGCGGCTCCAGAATATCGCGCAGGCCATCGCCCAGCAGGTTAAACGCCAGGCTGGCAAGCAGGATCGCCGCGCCGGGGATGGCGGCGATCCACCATTGGTCGAAAATCACCTGCATCCCGTCGGCAATCATCGCTCCCCACTCCGCCATCGGCGGGCGGGCGCCCAGACCGAGAAAGCCGAGCCCGGCGGCGGCAAGGATAATACCCGCCAGATCGAGCGCCAGCCGAACAATCGCCGACGGCAGACACAGCGGCAGAATATGGCCGATCAGCAGCCGCCCGCCGCGGATGCCCAGCATCTCCGCCGCGGCGAGGTAGTCGCTATGGCGCAGGCGCTGAATTTCGCTGCGCGCCTGACGGGCGTAGGCCGGCCAGGTGGTCAGGGCTAACGCCAGCGCGCCGTTGACCAGCCCCGGGCCGAGCATCGCCACGAACGCGAAGGCGAGGATCAGGCGCGGCATCGACATCACCACGTCGGTAAAGCGCATCAGTATCCGCTCCAGCCACCCGCCATAGTAGCCGGAGAGGATACCTACCAGCAGCCCGACGGGCAGGGTAATGGCGGTCACCAGCGCCACCAGACCCAGCGCCGGGCGGGCGCCGTAGAGCAAGCGCGACAGCAGGTCGCGGCCGTAGCTGTCGGTGCCGAGCCAGTGTCCCGCCCCGGGCCCCTGCAGACGAGCGGCGGCATCCTGCCAGTTGGGATCGTGCGGCGCCAGCCACGGGGCGAACAGCGCGGTCAGCACCAGCAGGATCACCAGGGTCAGGCCGCTGAAGGCGGCGGGTGAGCGGCGCAGACGGCGTAAAAACAGATAAGTCGGCATCAGCGCACCCTCGGATCGGTTAACCGTACCAGCAGGTCGGTCAGGTTATTGATCAGCACAAAACTCACGCCGATCAGCAGCGTGCCGCCCATGATCGCCGTGGTATCCCCAGCGAACAGCGCCGTGGTGAGGTAGCGGCCGATCCCCGGCCACGAGAAGACGGTTTCGGTGAGCACCGCCCCTTCGAGCATGGAGGTCCAGGCGAGGGCGGTCACCGTCAGCAGAGTGCCGCGGATATTGGGCAGGACGTGGCGCAGCAGAATCGTCATCTCTCCGGCCCCTTTGGCCCGCGCCAGCAGAATGTACTCTTTGTTCATCTCGCTCAGGCAGGCGGAGCGGGTCAGGCGGGTGATGCTCGCCAGCGAGTAATAGGCCAGCACCAGCACCGGCAGCGTCAGATGGCCGATCGCATTTTTAAACGCCGCGGTATCGCCGGAGAGCCAGGTGTCGATCAGCGCAAAACCGCTGCGTGGCTCGACGGTGTACTGATAAATATCGTCGAGGCGACCCGGGCCTGGCGCCCACTGCAGCCGGGCGTAGAACAGGGCCAGCATCAGCAGGCCGAGCCAGAAAATGGGCACCGAGTTGCCCAACAGGGTAAAGGTGCGAACCGCCAGATCCCACGGCGAACCGGCGTAACGGGCGCACAGCACCCCGGCGACGATGCCCAGTACCGCGCCGACGATCAGCGCCAGGGTCGCCAGCTCAAGGGTCGCCGGAAAGACCGCCAGCAGGTCGTGGAGCACCGGCTGGCCGGTAGCGCTGGCGATGCCAAGATCGCCATGGGCCAGGTTGACCAGGTAGTGCCAGAACTGCACCGGCAGCGGCTGGTCGAGACCCAGCTGATGGCGAACCTGGTCATAGGTCGACTGGCTGGCATGGTCGCCGACGATCTGCAGTACGCGGTCGACGGGCGACAGCGCGGAGAGCGAGAAGGTGACCAGCAACAGCCCGAACAGCGTGAGCAGCAGCGTAAACAGCCCCTGCAGCAGGCGGGTAAGGTGAGTGGAAAACGATGGCATGGAAAATGGAAATTCCTGGTATATCAGCATTGTACCCGGCGGCGCGATGCCGACCGGGCCCGGGTGAGGAGTCGGTCATCCGGGCAGACAAGGCCGCCGTACCCGGTGACAAAACCCGCTTACTTGGTCACGTTATCGTACCAGACCATGTCGGCGTTCAGTCCCTGCTGATAGCCCTTCACGTTGTCACGCACCACGATCTGGGTTTTCCCCTGGTCAATAAAGACGTACGGCGAATGCTGGAGCAGGGTTTCCTGCATCGTTTTGTACAGGCCGAGGCGTTTCGCCGGGTCCGGCTCCGCCACCGCGGCGAGGGTGGCTTTATTCAGCTCAGGGATCTGCCAACCGTTGAGCCCGGCCACGGTGCTGGATTTACCATCGTTCCAGGCAAAGGCGCTGGCATTGGAGTGGGCATCAAAGTAGTCCGGGATCCACAGGCGGATCGCCGCCTGATGCTGCTTCGCGCGCACCCGGGCATAGACCTGGCTGCCGGCGGCGGGTAGCAGATCCACCTTCACCCCGCCCTGGGCAAAGCTGGCCTGCAGCGATTGGGCGATGGTGATAAACGGCGGTTTGTTCTCCACATCGAGGGTGAAGTGGGCATCCTTAATGCCCGCTTTATCGAGGATAGCCTTAGCTTTTTGCGGGTCAAAGGTGAACGGATTAGTCTCCAGCGCCCCCGGCAGGCCGGCCGGCAGGAAGCTTTGGTGAATAAAGTACTGGCCTTTCAGCAGATTTTTGGTGATGCCCTCATAATCGACCAGCCAGCGCGCCGCCTCCCAGAAGACCGGATTATTGAGCAGCGGGTTGGCGCTGTTGGCGGTATTAAACACCAGGTAGTTCTGCTCGGCGGACGGGATGCTCAGCACCTTCACGCCGGGTTTATCCTGCAGGGCGGCGATCTGGTCAGCGCCGAGATCGCGCGCCACGTCGGCATCCCCCTGCTGGATCAGCAGGCGGCGGGAAGCCGGGTCGGGGACGTTTTTAATAATGATGCTCTTGATCTTCGGCGCACCGGTTGGGGAGCTGGCGTTGGCCTCCAGCACGATGGCCTGATGCGGCTGGTAGACGCGCATTTTATAGGCCCCGCTGCCCGCCGAGTGCATTTTCAGCCAGTCGTTGCCGAAGTCGTTATTTTTCGCGTTCGGCGCCACCTGTTTTTCATCCACGATAGAGGCGATGGGGGTGGAGAGAATATTCAGCGCCACCGTCGGGCTGACGTCGGCGGTCCAGTGCAGCGTCAGGGTATGGTCATCAACCTTTTTCAGCTGGCTGGCGATGTTGTCCGGCTGCCAGCCGAGCACGTTGAGAATAAACGCCGGCGATTTATTCAGCGTCACCGCGCGGGTGTAAGAGAAAATCACATCTTCCGGGCGCAGCGGATTACCGGAGGCGAATTTGGCATCCGGCTTCAGTTTAATGGTCAGGGTTTTCGCCGCCGGATCGGCCTGCCAGCTTTCGGCGAGGATCGGTACGATTTTTTCAGGGTTGTTGCGGTCGGGCTGCACCAGACGCTGATAGAGGCTGGGGACCGTCTGAATGCTGGAGAGTTCGTTCGCTTCCGCCGGGTCGAGGCTGACGATATCGTCGAGACCCTGGGCGACCACCAGCGTGTTGGGCGGCGTGGCGGCATGCGCGGCGGCGGAGAGCGCCGACAATAGCAGTAAAGGCAACAGTTTTTTGGTCATGTGCAATCCCTGAAGAATGGTTATTTTATTGTTTTATGCCTCGCTACGTTAGGCCGCTTGCCATAAGGCGTAAAGTCAAAATAAGGATATCCTTATGCTAAAAATGCATATTCAAGAACGACAGGTTATTGCCGGTCGCGCAGAAGCGCCTTTCTCCGCTGCGGGGTTCTTGCTATAACGCATTGTCTATTGCGAGGAGGTGGGTGTGCCGGAAATCAATGAGTATGGCCAGCAGGTGAACGACCTGGTCCCTGGCTGGCAGGGGGCGCAAGTCCTGCGGCGGACGGCGTTAAATGGCCGTTTTTGCCGCCTGGAGCCGCTGGACGTTGACCGTCATGCGGCGGATCTGTTTGCCGCCTATGCGCTCGGCGACAACAGCGACTGGACGTGGCTGGCGTCTACGCGGCCGGAGAGCGTGGCGGCGACCGCCCACTGGATCGCGGGCAAGGTGAATGATGATGCCCTGGTGCCGTATGCGGTGGTTGACCTGCGTAGCGAGCAGGCGGTGGGCATCGTTAGCTATATGGCGATCGAGCGGGAAATGGGCACGGTTGAGATCGGCCATGTCACCTGGTCGCGACGGATGAAAAACACCCCGCTGGGTACCGAAGCGGTCTGGCTGCTGCTCAAAAACGGCTTTGTCCATGGCTATCGTCGGCTGGAGTGGAAATGCGATTCGATGAATGTCGCCTCGCGCCGCGCCGCCGAGCGGCTGGGCTTTAGCTGGGAAGGACGTCTGCGGCAGAGGCTGGTGCGTAAAGGGCGGACGCGCGACAGCGATATGCTGTCCATCATCGACGGCGAGTGGCCTGCGCGCGATGCGGCGCTGCGGGCGTGGCTGGCGGCGGAGAACTTTACTGCCGACGGTCAGCAGATTAAGCGCCTGGAGGCGTTTCGCTAACATCAACCTATGGGGGCAAAACCCGGAACGGCACCCCGGTCGCGCTGCGCTTACCGGGGCTACGTTACATCGCCTCAGGGTAGGCCGGGCAAGGCGCAGTCGCCGCCCGGCATTGACCTGTTAGCGGCGAACCGGCGCGTCGCCAGCGACATAATACGTCGCGGTGCTGCGCGGCAGCGGCTGGCGGCCGCGAATGGCGTCGGCCATCTTCTCGCCGATCATAATGGTGGTGGCGTTGAGATTGCCGGTGATGATCTGCGGCATGATCGAGGCGTCGACCACCCGCAATCCTTCCAGACCGTGGACGCGGCCCTCGCCATCGACCACCGCCATCTCGTCGTAACCCATCTTACAGGTCCCGCACGGGTGGAACGCGGTCTCGGCGTGGTTGCGCACAAACTCATCCAGTTCGGCATCGCTCTGGCATTCTATTCCCGGACTGATTTCGCGGCCGCGATACTTATCCAGCGCCGGCTGGTTCATGATCTCCCGGGTAATGCGGATGGCGTCGCGGAACTCCTGCCAGTCCTGCTCATGGGACATATAGTTAAACAGGATCGCCGGATGGGCGTGCGGGTCGCGCGACTTCAGGCGCACGTGGCCGCGGCTGGGCGAACGCATCGAGCCGACGTGGCACTGGAAGCCGTGCTCTTTCACCGCGTTGGAGCCATTGTAGTTAATCGCCACCGGCAGGAAGTGGTACTGAATGTTCGGCCAGGCGAACTCTGCGCGGCTGCGGATAAAACCGCCCGCTTCGAACTGGTTGCTGGCGCCGATGCCGGTGCCGCCGAACAGCCACTCGGCGCCGATCTTCGGCTGGTTCCACCACTGTAGCGCCGGGTAGAGCGATACCGGCTCTTTGCACTCGTACTGCAGATACATCTCCAGATGGTCCTGCAGGTTCTCACCCACGCCGGGGAGATCGTGCACCACCGGGATATCGAACTGCCTGAGCAGCTCCGGGTTACCCACGCCGGAGCGCTGCAGGATCTGCGGCGAGGCAATCGCCCCGGCGCACAGCAGCACCTCTTTGTTGGCCGTCGCTTTTGACGGGATCGTGCTCTCTCCCTCCAGCCACTCGACGCCCACCGCGCGCTTGCCGGCAAAAATAATGTGATCGGTCAGCGCATGTGTGCGGATGGTCAGGTTCGGGCGACCGCGCGCCTGGTCGAGATAGCCGCGGGCGGTGCTGGCGCGACGGCCCTGCGGCGTCACGGTGCGGTCCATCGGGCCAAAGCCTTCCTGCTGGTAGCCGTTGAGATCGTCGGTACGCGGATAGCCCGCCTGCACCCCGGCTTCAACCATCGCCTCGAAGAGCGGATTATTGCCCGGCTTCGGCGTCGTCACACTCACCGGGCCATCGCCGCCGTGGTAGTCGTTAGGCCCGATATCGCGGGTTTCCGCTTTCCGGTAGTAGGGCAGGCAGTCGAGATAGCTCCAGTGTTCCAGACCCGGCTCTTTGGCCCAGTTATCCAGATCCATCGCGTTACCGCGAATGTAGCACATGCCGTTGATCAGCGAGGATCCGCCGAGCCCTTTGCCGCGTCCGCACTCCATGCGGCGATTGTTCATGTACGGCTCAGGTTCGGTCTCGTAGGCCCAGTTGTAGCGCTTGCCCTGCAGCGGATAAGCCAGCGCGGCGGGCATCTGGGTGCGGAAATCGAACCGGTAGTCAGGGCCGCCGGCTTCCAGCAGCAGGACGGTGGTGTTTGGATCTTCAGTCAGTCGTGTTGCCAGAACGTTGCCGGCGGAGCCGGCACCAATAATGATGTAGTCAAATTGCAAAAAAACCTCCCGGTTAAAATATGGACTGGAATTTACCCATCTCAACCTGGATGGACTTCACCTGGGTGTAACTCTGCAGCGTCATCACGCCGTTCTCGCGGCCAATGCCGGAGTGTTTGTAGCCGCCAACCGGCATTTCCGCCGGGGATTCCCCCCAGCTGTTGATCCAGCAGATGCCGGCTTCCAGCTGGTGGATAATTCGGTGAGCGCGGTTGAGGTTGGGCGTCACCACGCCGGCGGCGAGGCCGTATTCGGTGGCGTTGGCGCGGCGAATGACCTCCGCTTCGTCGGCATAGCTGAGGATCGACATCACCGGGCCGAAGATCTCTTCGCGCACGATGGTCATCTCGTCGCTGCAATCGGTAAACACCGTCGGGGCGACCCACGCGCCGTTATCGAAACCGTCGCCTTTCAGCGCCTCGCCGCCGCACAGCAGGCGCGCGCCTTCGCGTTTGCCGCTCTCGATATAGCGCAGAACGTTGTCGCGATGGGGGAAGCTGACCAGCGGGCCGAAGTTGGTGTCATCGGCAAACAGATCGCCGGCGCGGATGCGGGCCACCCGCTCGAGGATCTTGTGCTCGAATTCCGCCTTCCGTTTCGCCGGGACAAACACCCGGGTGCCGTTGGTGCACACCTGGCCGGAGCTGTAAAAGTTGGCCATCATGGCAATATCGGCGGCGAGGTCGAGGTCGGCATCGTCGGCGATAATCAGCGGCGATTTGCCGCCCAGCTCCATGGTGACCTCTTTCAGTGATGAAGCGGCCGAGTTGGCCATCACTTTTTTGCCGCTGGCGACGCCGCCGGTGAAGGATATTTTGGCGATGTCCGGATGCTCGGTCAGATACTGGCCGGTTTCCGCGCCGATCCCTGGCAGGACGTTAAACACCCCGTCCGGCAGGCCCGCTTCGCTGTAAATTTCCGCCAGCTTGAGGGCGGTCAGCGGGGTGACTTCGCTCGGTTTGAAAATCATCGCATTGCCAGCGGCCAGCGCTGGCGCCGATTTCCACAGGGCGATCTGGATCGGGTAGTTCCACGCGCCGATCCCGGCTACCACCCCCAGCGGTTCGCGACGGGTGTAGACGAAGGAACTGTCGCGCAGCGGGATCTGGCTGCCTTCCAGCGCCGGGATCAATCCGGCGTAATACTCCAGCACGTCGGCGCCGGTGACGATATCGACGGCGGCGGTTTCACTGAGGGGTTTCCCGGTATCCAGCGTCTCCAGTCGCGCCAGCTCATCGTTGCGCTGGCGCAGAAGGTCGACGGCGCGACGCAGGATACGCGAGCGTTCCATGGCGGTCATCGCCGCCCAGATTTTTTGCCCACGCTGCGCGCTCTCGACGGCGCGGTCGACATCCTCGCGTCCGGCAGCCTGAACGGTCGCCAGCACCTCGCCAGTGGCAGGGTTGATGGTCTCGAAGGTGCGACCGCTGGTGGCCGATGTATAACCACCATTAATATAAAGCTGCTGTTCTGCCATTCGGGACATAACGCCTCCTCGGTTATGGGTTCGGTAAATGCTGACGAATAAAGTGGCTGGTCAGCGACTGCGCCAGCGTTTTATCCAGCGGTTTGCCGCTGAGCGCCGCCCGCAGCCACAGGCCGTCTATCAGCGCCGCCAGCCCGTAGCCGGCCTCCTGCGCCTGCTCGCGCGGCAGCTCGCGGCGGAATTCGTACACCAGGTTCGACAGCAGGCGACGGCTGCTGACCTGCTGTAACCGATAAAGCATCGGCTGGTGCATGCTGCTGGCCCAAAAGGCCAGCCAGGCCTTCATCGCCGCGCTGCTGATCTGCGTCTCATCAAAGTTGCCGCCGACAATCGCCTGCAGGCGCTGGCTGGCGCTGCCGTCCGGCAGAGCGTGCAGACGGTTGAGCACCGCGTCGCGCAGCTGGCTGGTGATGTCGCGCATGGTCGCCTCCAGCAGACCATTTTTGTCTTTGAAATAGTGACTGATGATCCCCGTCGATACGCCCGCCCGCCGGGCAATTTGCGCGATGGTCGCGTCGTGCATTCCGACTTCATTTATTGCGTCCAGCGTGGCGTCGATCAGCTGCCTGCGCCGGATCGGCTGCATCCCCAGTTTGGGCATTTTTGCCACTCCATTCATCAGCGTTGGTTAACTATTAAAGCGGTTTTTGATTGGACGTTCAATATAAAATGTGTCTTAATTGTTGCGGATTTGGATTTTAATAGTTACAAAAACAGTGGGGATACTGGATGACAGATCTTTCGCAAAGCAGAGAAAAGGACAAAATCAATCCGGTGGTTTTTTATACCTCGGCCGGACTGATTTTGTTGTTTTCCCTGATGACGATCTTTTTTCGCGATTTTTCTGCCGAGTGGATTGGGCGCACCCTGGACTGGGTGTCGAAAACCTTCGGCTGGTACTATCTGCTGGCGGCGACGCTGTATATCGTCTTCGTCGTCTGCATTGCCTGCTCGCGCTTCGGCTCGGTGAAGCTCGGGCCGGAGCAGTCAAAGCCCGAGTTCAGCCTGCTGAGCTGGGCGGCGATGCTGTTCGCCGCCGGCATCGGCATCGACCTGATGTTCTTCTCGGTCGCCGAGCCGGTGACGCAATATATGCAGCCGCCGGAAGGGGCGGGGCAGACCATCGAGGCGGCGCGCCAGGCGATGGTCTGGACCCTGTTTCACTATGGCTTAACCGGTTGGTCAATGTATGCCCTGATGGGCATGGCGCTGGGATACTTTAGCTATCGTTATAATTTGCCGCTCACCATCCGCTCGGCGCTGTACCCGATTTTTGGTAAACGGATCAATGGGCCCATCGGCCACAGCGTCGATATTGCGGCGGTGATCGGCACCATCTTCGGCATCGCCACCACCCTCGGTATCGGCGTAGTGCAGCTCAACTACGGTCTGAGCGTGCTGTTCGATATTCCGGACTCGCTGGCGGCGAAAGCGGCCCTGATTGCGCTGTCGGTGATCATCGCCACCATCTCGGTCACCTCCGGGGTGGACAAGGGCATCCGCGTGCTCTCCGAACTGAACGTCGCCCTCGCGCTGGGGCTGATCCTGTTCGTGCTGTTCATGGGCGATACCTCCTTCCTGCTCAATGCGTTAGTGCTCAACGTCGGCGACTACGTCAATCGCTTTATGGGCATGACGCTGAACAGCTTCGCCTTCGACCGGCCGGTAGAATGGATGAACAACTGGACGCTCTTTTTCTGGGCGTGGTGGGTGGCCTGGTCGCCGTTTGTGGGCCTGTTCCTGGCGCGCATTTCGCGCGGGCGCACCATCCGCCAGTTTGTGATGGGCACCCTGATTATTCCCTTCACCTTTACCCTGCTGTGGCTGTCGGTGTTCGGCAACAGCGCGCTGTATGAGATCATCCACGGCGACGCGGCCTTTGCCCAGGAGGCGATGGCCCACCCGGAGCGCGGTTTCTATAGCCTGCTGGCGCAGTATCCGGCGTTTACCTTTAGCGCGTCGGTGGCGACCATCACCGGTCTGCTGTTTTACGTTACCTCCGCCGACTCCGGCGCGCTGGTGCTGGGGAATTTCACCTCGAAGCTGAAGGACATCAACAGCGACGCCCCGAACTGGCTGCGCATCTTCTGGTCGGTAGCCATCGGTCTGTTGACCCTCGGGATGCTGATGACCAACGGCATCTCGGCGCTGCAGAACACCACGGTGATCATGGGGCTGCCGTTCAGCTTTGTGATTTTCTTCGTGATGGCCGGACTGTATAAATCTCTGAAAGTGGAAGATTACCGCCGGGTCAGCGCGAGCCGCGACACCGCCCCGCGCCCGATGGGCCTCCAGGATCGTCTGAGCTGGAAGAAGCGCCTGTCGCGGCTGATGAATTACCCGGGCACGCGCTATACCAAACTGATGATGGAGACGGTGTGCTACCCGGCGATGGAGGAGGTGGCCCAGGAGCTGCGGCTGCGCGGCGCGGCGGTGGAATTGAAGAGCCTGCCGCCGGAAGAGGGTGAGAACCTTGGCCACCTCGATCTGCTGGTGCACATGGGCGACGAGCAGAACTTTATCTACAAGATCTGGCCGCAGCAGTACTCGGTGCCGGGCTTTACCTATCGGGCGCGCAGCGGGAAATCCACCTATTACCGGCTGGAGACCTTCCTGCTGGAGGGCAGTCAGGGTAACGACCTGATGGACTACAGCAAAGAGCAGGTGATCACCGATATTCTCGACCAGTACGAGCGGCACCTGAACTTTATCCATCTGCATCGGGAAGCGCCGGGGAACAGCGTGATGTTCCCGGATGGCTAATCAGGGAAGCCCCCGTCGGGGAAAGGCTGACGGGGGCGATGGTCGTTACTGGTAGTTAAAGGCGTCCGGGTGGTTGTCGAGGCTGCCGCTGAGGGCGGCAAACAGCACGGTTTTGCCATCGATGGACAGGGCATCGCTGACGTTAAGCCAGGTCAGCTTCTCCTGGTCGGTTTTTTCATCGACCACCGAGTAAACGCCGGACATCTGTTTGCTTTTTTCCGACCAGATCACCGCGATACGTTCATGGCCGCAGTCGTGGGGTTTGCAGGCGCTTAACACCTGCCAGGATTCGCTACCCAGTTTCACCGTCTGCGCGGGCGAACCGGTGCCGCCGGAGGTCACCCAGGCGGGCAGCTGATGGCCTTTGACCATCTGGTTAAACGACGCCCGGGTGGCGGCATCGTGAGCCAGACTGTTCAGCGTGACATCGCCTTGCGCCATAACGCTGGCGGAGGCGGCTAAGGCGACGATAGCGGTAAGAGCTTTAAACATGTTTCCTCCTGGACTTATTCCGTCCTCATAACAAGCCTCTTTATAGTGAGCGTAGAGAATGATTAATGCAAACTCTGACATATTTTCTGTGAATGATTAGAAGCGGTGCGCGCATGGACGTTACGCTAAGCGATATGCCATGATGCGGATTGATTTATTTTCCAAATATATGCCCTTGGGATAAAGCAGTTAGCGAAGTGGCATAGTTATTCAGGCGATAAAGCATGGCGTATGTGAATCATCTACTGACGTTTATTGAGAGTAATCCGGCGCTGGCGGTGGGGTTTAATCTTATTCTGCTGCTGCTCTCCGGCATATTTGCCCATCTTTTATGCAAGTTCTTGCTGATTAAAGTGGTGCGTAAGGTCTTCTTTAGTAGCCACAAACAGGATGTGCCGCTGGAGAAGGATCGACGCATCGCCGAAAAGCTGTCCAATTTCATTCCGGTTATTATCGTCTATTACGTTCTGCAGTTTATGCCGGCGATGCCGGCATCGCTGGTGACGGCGATTAATACTATCTGCGGGATCTTGTTTTTTATTTTTATGTCGGTGTTTTTCAACGAGATGCTGGATATTGTCAACAGCTCCTATCTGCGAAAGACCAAACGTAAAAATCATTCCATTAAGGGCTATATCCAGATAGGCAAAATCTTAGTCCACATCCTGGCGGCGATCATGATCCTCGCCGTGATGTCGAACAAATCGCCGATCATTATTATCTCCAGTCTGGGGGCCGTGGCGGCGGTACTGATGATCGTGTTCCAGCATACTCTGCTGTCGCTGGTGGCGAACGTTCAGCTGTCGTCCAACGACGTGCTCCAGCTGGGGGACTGGATTGAAATGCCTGACAAGAACCTCAGCGGTGAGGTGACGGATATCGCGCTGCACACCATTACCATCCGCAACTGGGACAATACCATCTCCCGTATCCCGACCAAGAATTTCCTCACCGAGACCTATACCAACTGGCAGGCGATGTTCTCCTCCGGGGCGCGGCGGATCATGCGCAGTATCGCCATCGATCAGCACTCGGTGCGTTTTCTCGACCAGGAGATGCTCTCCTCGATGCTGACCATCCGCGGGGTGAGTGAGCCTCTGGCGACGCTGCTTGACGGCCGGGATCCCGGCGGCGTGGCCGACCGCTGGTTTATCGATAACGGGCTGACCAACCTGACCCTGTTTCGCCACTATCTGATGCACTATCTCGCCGAGCGGCCGGATATTATTAAGGAGATGTACATTGTGGCGAGAACGCTGAAACCGTCGCCCTCGGGCATCCCGCTGGAGATTTACTGCTTCACCACCTCAACGCTATGGAAAGACTACGAAAACACCCAGTCGGCGATATTTGAGTACATTACCGCGGTGGCCGGACAGTTTTCCCTGCGCCTCTATCAGTATCCCGCCGGGCACGATTTCTGGCGTCTCTCCCAGGAGCACGCCGCCCGGACGGGCCTGCCGCCGTCGGCCGAAGGCTAAGCGCTGATCTGCTGGCGCCAGAGGGCGATCTCCTCCTCCAGCCAGGCGATGAACCGGGCGACTTCCGGCCGGTTCTCCGCCTGCGGGGAGACGGTTAGCCAGTAGTGCCAGGGGTAGGGGACTGTGACGGCGGTGAGCTGCACCAGCTCGCCGCGGGCTATCGCCCCCGCCACCAGGGAGCGCCGCTCCAGCGCCACGCCGGCCCCCAGGCGGACCGCCTCCAGCACCAGATTGGAGTCGTTCAGGCGCAGGCCCGCGGGGACGATCGGCTTTTCCAGCCCCGCCTGGCTGCACCAGGCGTTCCAGGACTCCATGGAAAAAATAATATCGCTGGCGGCGATCGCCTGCGGGGTGGTCGGCAGGTTACCGCCGCGATAGCCGGGGGCGGCGACCACCAGCTGTTCATCGGCAAACAGATGCCGGCTTTCCATTCCCTCCCAATCGCCTTGCCCCATGCGAATGGCCAGATCGATACCCTCCTGTTGCAGGTTAACCACCGCCAGGCTGGTCAGCAGGCGCACCGCGATCTGCGGATGCCGCGCCTGAAAGCGCGCCAGCCGCGGCAGCAGCCAGTGGCAGCCAAAGGAGGGGAGCGTCGCCAGGGTCACTTCCAGGGTGCGGGGTTTGATCTGCACCATGCGCGTGGCGTCGGCGATGTGCTGTAACGCCTCGCGGATTTGCAGGGCATAGAGCCGTCCTTCTTCCGTGATGCGCACTCCGCGGCCGTGGCGGATAAAGAGCGTGACGCCGACCAGGGCTTCCAGCTGTTTGATGTGCTGGCTGACCGCCGAATGGGTCACGCTCATCTCGTGGGCGGCCTGCGTTACGCTGCCGAGGCGCGCCACCGCCTCAAAGCTGCGCAGGCTGGCGACAGGGGGAAAATCTGCCATGGTGATCTCTCAGTCAGTGAGTCGATACGTTAACGTTACTATCGGGTTAGCGGGTTTTATAGCCGCCGCGAACAGGCTGAAAAAGGGGCTAAATGCCGCCTCAGTCGGTATAGCACAAGGGGGACTGGAGGGCTACAGCGAGTCGCCAATCTGTTAGTTTTACTAACCGTTGCGGTAAGTATCTGGTGATATTCGCGGCATCGGTTTTCCAGTAAGGTAAAGCCGCAACCTCTTTATCGCAGGCAGGAGTGACGATGAAACTCATTGGTATGATGGATTCACCTTATGTAAGACGCGTGGCGGTTTCTCTGGCGCTCTATGGCGTGGAATTCGAGAGCCTGCCGCTATCGGTCTTTAGCGGCTTTGACGAATTTTCCCGCATTAATCCGGTGGTCAAGGCGCCGACGGTGGTGCTCGATAACGGGACGCAGCTGATGGACTCCACGCTGATCCTCCACTATTTCGAAACGACCAATCCGGCCGGGCGCCGGCTGCTTCCCGCGCATCCCGAGGCGCTGGCCCGCGATCTGCACCTGCTGGGGGTGATCCTCGCCGCCTGTGAAAAAGCGGTCCAGCATGTTTATGAGCACCGTCTGCGGCCGGAAGAGAAGCAGTATCAGCCGTGGGTAGCCCGGGTGACCGGCCAGCTGCTGGCCGCCTGTCGGGAGTGGGACGCCCGGCTGGCAGACCGCGCCGCCGCCGCGCAGCCGGATCAGGTGATGGTCACCAGCACGGTGGTCTGGTCCTTTATCCAGTTGATGATCCCGGCGGTGGTGTCGGCCGCGGCGTTTCCGCATATTCGCGCGCTGGCGGAGAAGGGAGAGGCGCTGCCGGCGTTTCAACAGTATCCGCTGGGTTAACGGCAGGGGTGGAGAGGGGCGCCGCAGCGTGGCGCCCTGAAGCAGGAGAGGATCACCAGCAGACAAACCCGCCGTCGACCACCAGGTCTACGCCGGTGCAGAACGAGGCGGCGTCGCTGGCGAGGAACAGCGCCGGGCCGGCTATCTCTTCCACCTTCGCCATTCGCTGCATCGGCGTCTGGCTTTCAAACTCGCGGGTCTGGTGCACCATCTCCGGACGGGTATTCATCGGCGTGGCGGTATATCCCGGGCTAATGGAATTGACGCGGATCCCTTTGCCCACCCACTCCATCGCCAGGCTTTTCGACAGATGGATCACGCCGGCTTTGGAGCAGTTGTAATGCGCCTGGTCGAGGCCGCGGTTAACAATAATCCCCGACATCGAGGCGATATTGATAATCGACCCGCCGCCGGACTCCAGCATCAGTTCCGCTTCCGCTTTGCAGGAGTTCCATATGCCGGTGAGATTGATGTCGATAACCCGTTGCCACTGCTCGCTCTCCATCTCCAGGGCCGGATTGGCGTTGGCGATCCCGGCGGCGTTAACGGCGATATCGAGGCGGCCATAGCGGCTTTTGGCGAGCGCAACGGCGGCGCGCAGGTCGGCAATCTGGCGGACATCGCCGGTAAAAGAACAAGCCTGACCGCCGATGGATTCAATATGGCTGACCGTTTCCGCCAGCCCGCCGTCGTCGCGAAGATCAAAACAGACTACCCGTGCACCCGCGCTGGCGAGGCTGCAGGCGATGGTCTGGCCGATGCCGCTGCCGGCGCCGGTGACGAAAGCGACGCGATCCCGCAGGTTAAACAGCTGCTGTGCAAAGTCTTTACCGATCATAATGTTTACTCTCTTCAATATAGTGTCGAACGTCGGGAGCCCTGTTTCCCGAATGGCGGCGCGCCGCGCCTTATCCGGGCAACCTTTCGGCGGTGTTACGTAGCCCCGGTAAGCGAAGCGCCACCGGGGGGACGTCCCGGCGTGGTGGCGCCAATGCGGGACGCCTTATTCGGGCTATGGGGCCCGCTAACCCGCGGGGGATTACGACATAATCAAACCGCCATCGATATTGATGGTCTGCCCGGTGAGATAGCGCGCGTCGTCGGAGGCGAGGAAGGCCACCAGCCCGGCCACGTCTTCCGGCTTACCGGCGCGTTTCATTGGGATCCCTTCGACCCACTCGGCCATCAGTTCGCCCTTGCCGTAGCGCTTCTGCTCGGTGCTGAGAATTTCGCCCCACACGCGGTCGTTGTAATCCCACATCTCGCTCTCAATGATGCCGGGGCAGAAGGCGTTGACGGTGATGTTCCACGGTGCCAGCTCGTGCGCCAGGCTTTGGGTAATGCCGATCACGCCCATTTTGCTGGCGGCGTAGTGCGGCGTGTAGATAAAACCCTGTCGCCCCTGGCCGGAAGAGGTGTTGATCAGGCTGCCGTGATTCTGTTTCACCATATATTTGGCCGCCTCGCGGCAGCACAGCCACACGCCGGTGGTGTTGACCGCCAGCACTTTTTCGAAATCGGCTTTTGGCATCCGGTCGTAGTAATCGATGGTGATCACCCCGGCGTTCTGAATGGAGACGTCGATGGTGCCGAAGCGGGCGGCGGCCTGCTCATACAGCGACTGCACCTGCGCTTCGTCGGTCACATCGACCCGCAGCGATAAAATATCCGCCTGATAGCGCTGACGCAGCGTTTCGGCGGTCTCGTGAACGCGCTCGGCGTTGGAGACCATCACCAGGTTTGCGCCGTCGCGGGCAAAGCGCTCGGCAATGCCTGCGCCGATGCCGCGGCAGGCGCCGGTGATCACCACCGTTTTGTTCTGGAAATCTCGTTGCATATTTTTTCCCTTTCGCTGAGCCGGGCACCAGGCCCGGCGGAAGATGTGAATCGTTGCCGGTTAGCTGGAGGTGGCGCCGTTGGGGGGGATGGCGGCCAGTTTTTCCTCGTGGCGGCGCATCAGGATGACCTTGCTCTGCAGCTTCTGCTGGAACTGGTCGACGACCACAGCGGTGACAATCACCACGCCTTTAATCACCATCTGCCAGAAGTCGCTGACGCCCATCATCACCATGCCGTCGGCAAGGAAGACGATGACGAAGGCGCCGATAATTGACCCGGTCACCCGGCCGCGGCCGCCGGCCAGCGCGGTACCGCCGAGCACGGTGGCGCCGATGGCGTCCATCTCAAACATGTTGCCGGTCATCGGGTGCGCGGTTTGCAGCTGTGATGCGACGATCAGGCCGACAAACGCCGCGCACAGGCCGGAGAAGGCATAGACGAATATTTTCGCTTTCACGATCGGCACGCCGGCGAGGCGGGCGGCAGACTCATTGCCGCCGATGGCGTAGATGTAGCGGCCAAGCGGCGTTTTAGTGGTCAGCCAGTAGCCCAGCACGAGGAAGCCGATCATCAGCCAGATCGGCAGATAGACGCCGAGCAGGGTGCCGGATCCGAGGGTGGCGAAACCGGTGTTGCCCAGCGCTTCCATGCCGTTGAGATTCGGGTAGGTGCTCCCGTCGTTAAACAGCAGCGCGGAGCCGCGGGCGACATACATCATGCCTAAGGTGCAGATAAACGGCGCCACGCCGAAGCGGGTGATCACCGCGCCGTTGACCAGACCGACCAGCACACCGAAGATCGCCACGCAGAGGATCACCTCCGGGACATTAAAGAAGAGGATATCGCCGTTCCACAGCGGCAGGCCGTTGGTCAGCAGCGCGCCCGCGACCATGCCGCAGATCCCCGCTACCGCGCCGACGGACAAATCAATGCCGCCGGTGAGAATGACCAGCGTCATGCCGATGGCCAGCAGGCCGGTGATCGCCACGTGCTGGGTCATGATCAGCAGGTTAGAGGCGGTCAGGAAGTTGGGTACCATCACGCTGAAGAACGCGATCACCAGCAGGAGGGCGATAAAGGTGCGGGCCTTCAGCAGGTACATATAAATCATATATTTCTGGTTCATGATGGATTCCAGCCTGATTAATCTTGAGGTGTTGAAGCCGCGATTAACTGTTCGCGGGTCACCGCATGGCGCGGTAAATCGGCGGTAATGCGGCCATCGGCCATCACCAGGATGCGGTCGGCCAGGGCCATCACCTCATCCAGTTCCGAAGATGAGAACATCACCGCCAGCCCCTGCTGAGCCATTTTGCCGATCAGGTGATAGACGTCGGTTTTCGCGCCGACGTCGATGCCGCGCGTCGGTTCGTCGAGGAACACCACCTGCGGCTGGGTCATCAGCGCTTTACCCAGCACCACTTTTTGTTGATTGCCGCCGCTCAGCGAGGTGATGGGCAATGTGGCGTCGCTGACCTTGATCGCCAGCTGCTGGATCATCTCTTTCACGCAGGTCTCTTCTTTTTGCGGGTTCAACCAGCGCCAGGCGCGGCGGAACCCCTGCAGGCTGAAATCAGAGAGCGTCATGTTGGCCTGAATCGACATCATCTGCACCACGCCTTCGCCCTGACGGTCCTCCGGCACCAGCGCCAGCCCCTTTTTCAGGCGCTGTTGAAAGCGAGATTTGCCGATGCTTTCGCCGTTAAGATGCACCTCGCCGCGCTGGCAGGGCATCAAGCCGACCAGGCCTTTAAACAGCTCGGTGCGCCCGGCGCCCAGCAGGCCGTAAATACCGATCACTTCGCCTTTGCTGAGGGTGAAGGTGACGTCATTGAGCTTGTAACCGCCGCTGGGATGCAGCGCGGTCAGCCCTTTGACGTCAAGCACTGCGTCGCCTTTTGGCGCCGGTTGATAATCAAAGTGTTTTTTCTTATCACCGACCATCTGCTCGATGATCCACGGTACGCTGGCGTCGCTGACGTGACGCTCGCTGATAAAGCGACCGTCGCGGAAAATGGTGATGTTGTCGCCAATCTCCATCAGCTCTTCGAGGCGATGCGAGATATAGATGATGGTCACGCCGCGCCGCTTAAGCTGCGCGATCACCTTGAACAGCACTTTGACCTCAGACTGGCTCAGCGCCGAGGTGGGCTCGTCCATGATCAGCACGCGGGTGTCTTTCGACAGGGCGCGGGCAATCTCGACTAACTGCTGGTGGCCGATACCGAGTTCACCCAGCGGAGCGTAAGGATCGACATCCAGCTCCAGCCGTTCCAGCAGCGATTTGGCCAGCGCGTACTGGTATTTTTCGTTAATGCGTCCTTTCTGAAAGAATTCATTCGCCATGAAGATGTTGTCCATCACATTCATATTGGGAAATAAATTCAGTTCCTGAAAAATAATACTGATGCCCAGTTTTTCTGCCTGATGCGTCGACTGTAATGAAACTGCTTCACCATCGAGGATAATTTGCCCGGAGGAGGGCGTTTCCACACCGGCAAGCATTTTCATCATGGTGGATTTACCCGCACCATTTTCTCCGATTAGCACGTTGACCTTATTTCGATAGACCCGGTAATTGACATTATCCAGGGCGGTTACGCCGGGATAGACGCGCGACAGGCCGCGGGTTTCGATAATCACTTCGGACTCAACGGGCTGGGGAGCGACGAGATCGTGCGGCGCCATATTATTGTCCCCCTGCATGAATGATTTTCGCCGGGGTAATTTCCGGGAGAGTTTGTGGAATATCCCAGGCCGAGAAGACGCCGTACACCTCCACGCTGTCGCCGGTTTTGACGTTGGCTGTCTGAATCATTTTGACCGCCTGACTGTTGATATTCTTGCTGTACTCGCCGAACAGCACCTGGTCATTAAAGTCCTGATAGCTGGCGCCGCTGTAGCCGTCGCGCAGCTGGGTGCCGCGCAGGGTAGGGCCAATCTGCACCGTCACCTTCCCGACGCTGGCGTCGGTCAAGGTCATTTTGCCGCTGCGCGAGGCGGTATCGAGTTTGCTGACGGTACCTGAAACCTTGACGTAGAAGATGCAGGGGTTTTCATCCTGCGCACGGTAGCCGAGGGTTTTACAGGCGCTATCAATGTCTTTTGCCGCCTTGAGCGCGCTCATCAGTTCCGCCGCCGGACGCGCTTTCGTCACCACCTGCGGTACGATGCTCTGCTGCCAGGTTTTATCCATATTCGCCATATGCGGGTTGGGCGGGGATTTCAGGTCTGCCAGCTCCTGCTGCGAGACGATGCGACAGCCCCCTAGCGCCAGTACGGCCAGCGTCAGACAGGTTTTCTTAAACATAATGCTCTCCTCTGCGCCCCCGCAGGGGCGCAACCACCCGAACTCAGGACTTAATGTTGAAATCCTGGACTTTATCGGCGTTATCCTGAGTAATCAGAATGCCGCGGAACATCACGCGCTGCTTCGCCGGCTTCTCGCCTTTTTGCAGGTAGTTATCCAGATCGGTGACGCCCTGAGCGGCGATGGCCTGCGCCTGCAGCATCACGGTTGCCTGCAGGGTGCCGGCTTTCACGGCGTCGCGCTCATCGTTGCTGCCGTCGATGCCGACGACGATCACATCGCTACGGTTGGCCGCTTTCAGCGCCGCAATCGCGCCAAGGGCTACCGGCCCGTTGCCACAGATGACGCCTTTCACGTCGGGGTGCGCCTGCAGGATGCTGTCCATGATGCGTTTGCCGTCGATCAGGGTGCCTTTGGCATCCTGTTTCGCCACGCTGACCATATCCGGATATTGGTCAATGATCTGATGGAAAGATTTAGAACGGGTGACGCAGTTATTATCGGCGAGGTTGCAGGTCAGCTCGGCGTATTTGCCTTTCTCCGCCATTTTCTCGACGAAGACGTTGGCGACCTCAGAGCCGGCCTGGAAGTTATTGTGGGTAATTTGTTCCAGTGCCACATCATCAACCGGAATTTCGCGGTTAATTAAGACCACCGGAATGCCCGCTTTTTTGGCTTTTTCAACGGCGGCGACGCTGGCGGTGGAGTCAGCGTTATCGAGAATAATGCCCTGCACTTTTTTACCAATCGCGGTGTCGATAAGCTCATTCTGCTTTTTGACATCTTCGCCATGGGACAGCACGGTGGTTTTGTAGCCGAGAGCTTGCGCTTTTTCGCTGGCGCCTTTGGCTTCCGAGGCGTAATACGGGTTATCCAGCGAGTTGACCATGATCATAATGGTGCCTTTCTCCGCGGCGTGCGCGGCAAAGGAGAAGGCGGTCAGGGTCGCAGCGGTTAAAAGGGTTATACGTAATTTCATGACTCTGTTCCTGTATTTTTATATTCGAACAAATGAGCCCCTGAGCGGGCAGGCTTTTACGGTCTGAAATTTCCCCTAATGTATTCGGGGATAGCGATATCGTTATGGGCCGGGTTTCTCCTGTGATAAGTGAATGCGTGTCGTCGCGCAGTCTGGCGGTCAGGCTGGCGAGTCCGGTTTCCATAATGTTCGGTCGACCGCATGGCGCCACTCCTGCCAGCGCGTTTGTAAGCGCTGGTGGCGGGCCATGTCGGGCTGAAAGGTGCTATGTTCGGTTAAGAAGGCCTGCAGATCGGCGGTCGATCCCGGATGGAGCGCTTTGCGTGCCAGCAACGCCGCGCCGATGGCGGACAGCTCCGGCACGTCGCTGCGCATCACCGGGCAGCCGAGCAGATCGGCCTGGTATTGCATCAGCCAGTCATTGTTGGTCGGCCCGCCGTCCACCATCAACGCCGTCAGGGTGAACTCCTCATGCTGACGCATCGCCACCACCACGTCGGCTATCTGATAGGTGATGGACTCCAGCGCCGCACGGATCAGATGCGCGCGTTTCACCCCGCGACTCAGGCCGCAAATCACGCCGCGGGCGCTGTCATCCCACCAGGGCGCGCCAAGACCGGTCAGCGCCGGCACGAAGTAGACCCCGAGGGTTGAGTCGACGGAGGCGGGGAGGGTATTCAGCTCATGGGCCAGCTCGGCGGCAGAGAGTTCGCTCAGTCCGGTGCTGTCCGCCATCCAGGCGACAGCATCGCCGGTGTGGGGAATATTCCCTTCCAGGCCCCACACCAGCTGGTCGCCATCGTGCCAGGCGACGGTGGTCGCCAGCGCGTCGATATCGCACTGCGCCGATTTGACCGGGGCCATGACCGAAGAGCCGGTGCCGTAGGTGGCTTTGACGCAGCCTGCCTCGCCGAGCGCGTGGCCGAACAGCGCGGCGTGGGAGTCGCCGATCATCGACATGATCGGAATACCGTCCGGAATGGCGGCCAGTCCTTTGGTATGGCCGAAGAGGCCGCTCGACGGTTTAATTTCCGGCAACGCCGCGCGCGGAATGCCGAACAGCGCCAGCATCTCGTCGTCCCACTCGCCGCGGTGCAGGTTCAGCAGCTGGGTGCGGGAGGCATTGCAGTAGTCGCAGCAGAAGGCTTCTCCAGCAGTCAGATTCCACAGCAGCCAGCTGTCGATGGTGCCGAGGCAAATCTCACCGCGTTCGGCGCGCAGGTGGCCATCGACAGTCGCATCCAGCAGCCAGCGCATTTTGGAGGCCGAGAACAGCGGGGCGATTGGCAGGCCGGTGGCACGCTTAATGTGCTGTTCCTGACGATCGTGACGCAGCGTGTCGCAGAACGCGGCGCTGCGGGTGCATTGCCAGGTAATGGCCGCGTTAATCGGTTCGCCGCTGTCGCGATACCAGCCGATGGCGGTTTCCCGCTGGTTGCTGATAGCCAGCGCGGCGACGTTTTCCGCGCCAACGTGGGCCACCGCGCTGGCGATCACCGTCAGTGAGGCGGTAACCAGCGCTTCGCCCGATTGCTCCACCCAGCCGTCGCGCGGCGTTTGGATCGCCAGCGGCTGCGAGAATTTGACGATAACTTTGCCCCGGCTATCCAGCACCACCGCTTTGGCGTTGGTGGTGCCTTCATCCAGGGCAATGATGAACTCTTTTGCTGTCGCCTGCATCGTGCTCTCCTCGGTCACTCGGTGTCCTGGAACCGCGAAGACGAGGAATATCTCCCACCGTCTCCTGCGTCTGTGCAGGCCATGTTGTGACATTTCATTATCATCTTTTTAATTACTGAATATATATTCGATAGTGATTATTTATTTGATACCTTAAGCCACAAACCCGGTGACGGGCTACCGGAAAAATCATCAATTGTGCTGGCAATCACATTTCGCCGATCGGCGAAAGCGGCGATAGGCGGCTGGAGTGGTTGATTAACTGATTGAATTTAAATGTATTAACAGAGCCAGCCCTGAAGCTAAAAAAGCACGTCAGGGCGGCAGAGAGGAAAAGCAGCGCGGCAGGTTAGTCGCTAACCAGCATGCGAGCGGTAGGGTAATCGGTGATTAAAACATCAATGTAGCCGCCGGTGAGGGCGCCTTTGATGGCCGCGACTTTGTCGGTACCGCCGGCCAGCGCGACCACGTTCGGGCATTTTTTGACCTTCTCCAGCGCCATACCGATCACCGGATCTTCATCATCGCGTAACACCGGATGGCCGTTTTTGTCGTAGTAGTGCAGGCAGATATCACCCACCGCGCCGCGCGCCGCCAGCACCTGCAGCATATCTTCGTGATAGTAGTTACCGGAGGTTTTCAGCAGTTGAGAGGGTTCGAGAATGCCGATGCCGACGATGGCGATATCCACTTCATCAAAGCGCGACACCACGTCAGCGACGTCTTTGCTGGCCAGCAGCCGGTTGCGCTCCTCCATGGATCCTTCGATGCTCTGTGACGGCAGCAGCCAGGCGTCGCAATTCAGGCGCTGGGCGAGGGTCTGGGTAAGAATCGTCGCCTGCACGTTACCGTTTGGCCCGACGCCGCCGAGCAGTTGGATCACGCCGCTGGCTTTCAGGTTTTGCGCATGAACTTCATCGACCATCGCGCGAATGGTTGAGCTCCACGAGGAGACGCCAATCAGATCTTTTGGCCGCAGCCGGGTTTCCAGATAGTGGGCGGCGGCGGAGCCAATCGCCCGCTTGATGGTATGATCGCTGGCCTCTTCCTCGGTATCCACCACCACCGCCTGCTTAAGGCCGTAGCGATCCTCAAGCCCTTTTTCGAGCTTCAGAAAGATGTTGGACGGCTGAACGACGCTGATCTTGACGACGCCTTCTTTCTGGCAGCGGGTAATGGCGCGGGAGACAAATGACTGAGACAGCGAGAGAAGTTGGGCGATATCAGACTGCTTTCGTCCTTCCAGATAGTAAAGCGTGGCAATCTTAACCAATAGCCGTTGTTCATCCTGCTTAGCCATATTAATCCTCGAAAATCATTTATCGCCTTTCTTCAGGCGGTTAGCTGCAGCCATTATCGTAGTGACTTTTATCATACGCGAAAAAAAATCAGACTTAAGTGTGACAGGCGTCTAACTTTTGCCAATCCTCAAAATCGACTATGGACAAAAACAAAACAGCCAGGCCATAATCGAATAAAGAATCATTATTGAATATATATTCAAGGCGATTTCGAGTCAATGTGTTTATCCGGGCTTCGCCTGGAGCGGGAGGCAGAATGTTCCTGAGTAGGGCGCTGTGGCAGAAGGCTTACCACCCGGCATAGGGATATCTGGTTTTTTTAGTCCTTGCTGGAATAAATATTCCATGCTGAAAATAAATTCAGAGGTGTGAAATGAATCCCTACAGATATGATATTCAGACGCTGGAGCGTAAAGCCCGCGCGGTGCGGCGCCATATTGTGCGCTTAAACGCCAATAGTCCGGCCGGCGGCCACACCGGGGCTGACCTTTCGCAGGTCGAACTGTTAACCGCGCTCTATTTCCGCGTCCTTAACGTCGCGCCGGACCGGCTCGACGACCCGCAGCGCGATATCTACATCCAGTCGAAAGGCCACGCCGTGGGCTGCTACTACTGCGTCCTGGCGGAAGCCGGCTTCTTCCCGGTCGAGTGGCTGGAGACCTACCAGCATGCCAATTCCCATCTCCCCGGCCACCCGGTGCGGCAAAAAACGCCGGGCATCGAGCTCAACACCGGCGCGCTGGGCCACGGTTTGCCTGTTGCGGTGGGGCTGGCGCTGGCCGCGAAGAAAAGCAACAGCACCCGCCGCATTTTTTTGATCACCGGCGACGGCGAACTGGCGGAAGGCAGTAACTGGGAAGCCGCCCTGGCGGCTGCACATTACGGCCTGGATAATCTGGTCATTATTAATGATAAGAACAACCTCCAGCTGGCCGGGCCGACGCGCGAGATCATGAATACCGATCCGCTGGCCGATAAATGGCGCGCCTTCGGTATGGAAGTCAGCGAATGCCAGGGTAACGACATGGCCTCGGTGGTCTCGGTCATCGAGGGGTTGAAGCAGGAAGGTAAACCCAACGTTATTATTGCCAACACCACGAAAGGTGCCGGTATTTCCTTTATCCAGGGGCGCCCGGAGTGGCACCACCGGGTGCCGAAAGGCGAAGAAATTGCACTGGCACTGGAGGAACTGAAAGATGAGTAATGCAGAACACCTGGCTAACGTCATGGTCGAAGCCTTTATCGCCGCCGTGGAGCGCGGCGTCGATCTGGTGCCGGTGGTAGCCGACTCCACGTCAACGGCCAAAATCGCGCCGTTTATTAAACAGTTCCCCGGCCGGCTGGTGAACGTCGGCATCGCCGAGCAGAGCATGGTCGGCACCGCCGCCGGTCTGGCGCTGGGCGGAAAAGTGGCTGTGACCTGTAACGCCGCGCCGTTTCTTATCTCGCGGGCCAATGAGCAAATCAAAGTGGATGTCTGTTACAACAACACCAACGTCAAGCTGTTTGGCCTTAACGCCGGAGCCAGCTACGGCCCGCTGGCCAGCACCCACCATGCCATTGACGATCTGGCGGTGATGCGCGGCTTTGGCAATATCCAGATCTTCGCCCCCTCCACGCCGCGCGAATGTCGGCAGATCATCGACTATGCTCTTGCTTATCAGGGCCCGGTCTATATTCGTCTCGATGGCAAGGCGCTGCCGGAGCTGCTTGACGAGTCGTATCGCTTTGTTCCCGGCGCCGTGTTGACCCTGCGCGAAGGCGAGGACGTCGCGCTGGTGGCCACCGGTTCGACGGTGCATGAGGTGGTGGAGGCGGCGCAGCAGCTTGCCGACCTCGGTATCCAGGCGAAAGTGATCAGCGTGCCGTCGATCCGACCCTGCGATACCGCGGCGCTGCTGGCGGCGCTCCGGCCGTGCGGCTCGGTGATCACCGTCGAAGAGCATAACGTCAACGGCGGGCTGGGCAGCCTGGTGGCGGAGGTGCTGGCGGAAGCGGGGGTAGGCATTGCCCTGCAGCGGTTGGGGATTCCGGACGGGGAGTACGCCGCCGCCGCCGATCGCGGCTGGATGCGCCAGTACCACAGGTTTGATGCCGCCGCCATCGTTGCCCTGGTGCAAAAAAGGGGCTGATGGCCTGAACGCCCGTCGCGTGAAGCGTGCGGGCGTTTACTGCTGCAATGCGCAAAGCGTAATGATCTGATCCTCCGACGCTATCCAGTGCAAGAGATAGCGCTGCTCCGCAAACATAAGCGCTAAGGTGCTTGCCGTTATTTCCACGATCTGAAAATCGGCGAACCCCAGCGCGCGCTGATTTGCCGCAGGCGTCGCCTTAAACCCACTCTCTTTTGCCGAAAACGCCAGCGTCAGCGCCAGCGGGAAGGGCAGGCCGCTGCGCAGCAGCGCCGTTTTTTCCGCCGGGCTGATAATGCTGCTCTCCAGCTCGGCGGCCAGCTGTGGGGTAAACCGGCGCTCGATATCGACGCCCACCGGCCGATCGGCGATCACCGCCAGCGCGCGCTGGCCGCAATGACTTATGCTGCCGAACCAGGGCGTGGGCCACAGCGGCTGGCGCTGGTCGCCGATGGCGGGAAGCCGTTTCTCCCCCACCTCGCGCAGGGCGTATGCCGCGGCGATGCGTCCGGCCAGGTGCTCCGCCTGCCGCTTGCCGCCCCACCCGGTCAGGCTGGCGTGATAGGGCAGCCAGAACAGATCTTCAGGCTGGAAAGTCGCCGGGTCGAAGTCGATCTGCTGGATGGTATAGCCGGCCAGAGGCAAAACGGTGCGATGGTGGCGCATAGGATAAGGTTACCGCGGTTGCCCCCGCCCTTTGTCCAGCAAGGGCGGGGGAGGGAGAACCCGCTATCAGAAGTGGGTGTTGACGCTCAGGTACCAGGTGCGGCCCGATTCATTGTAGGTCTCGGCGCCGGCGCCGTACATCGTGCCGGTGGCGCCCCCGGTGGTCTGGGCGTTGCCCGCGCGCCAGTGGCGCTTATCGAAGACGTTATCCACGCCGCCGGTCAGACTGACGTATTTGGTGACGTCCCAGGTCGCGCTCAGGCCGAGGATGCTGTAGGGGCTAACCTCGTTCTTCTCGCTGCCGGTGACCGGTTGACCCTTGTAGTTGTACTTCTTCGGCTCCTGCTTGCCGTACCAGGTGAAGGTCGACTGCAGCGAAACGTCATCGCGAACCTGCCAGCTCAGCGTAGAGTTCAGCGTGTATTCCGGGATAATCGACAGACGATCGCCGGTCTTTTTGTTCTTACTCTGCAGCATATAGGTGATGTTGTTGGTCCAGTTGACGGTCTCGCTCACCGGAACGTTCAACGTCCCCTCCAGACCTTCCACCACCGCTTTCGGCACGTTTTCCCACTGGTAGAGATCGGTACCTTTATTGTTTTGATAGACCGGGGCATAGCCCGCTTCAATCTTGTTGCGGTAGTCGTTGCGGAACCAGGTGACGCCCGCCAGCCAGCCGTCGCGTTTAAACTCGAGGCCAATCTCTTTGTTGATGCTGGTCTCGGCTTTTAAGTCGTCATTACCCTGCAGATAGCAGCCGTCTTTACTGGCGTAGCAGCCCTGGCCTTTACTGTAGAGAATGTAGTTCGGGTTGGTCTGATACAGGCTCGGCGCTTTATAGGCGCGGGCGATGCCCATCTTCAGCGTGAAGTCATCCCACAGGCCCTGCGACAGGTTGAGGGACGGGCTCCAGTTATTGCCGACAATGCTGTGATGATCGAAACGCAGCGCCGGAGTCAGCATGGTGGTGTCGGTCAGCTCCATGTTGTTCTCGGCGAACAGCGAGAAGATTTCCGCCTGCGAGTACGGGCTGCGGCCGGTGCTGTCGTAACCCGGAATTTCGCCTCCCGACAGCGCCTGGGTGTTGGACGCGTTATCCTTCATCCGCTGTTGATTCCACTCGCTGCCCAGCGTCAGGTTCTGATTAACCAGGTAGTCGAACGGGATACTGACTTCACTGTGCAGCATCACATCTGACAGATCGATATCCGAGAACTGATTACTGTTAAAGATCCCCTCGGTGCCCCCGGCCAGGCCTTCGCCTTTGCGCGAGTTGCGGGTGCGCTCGTACTGCGCCCAGTTGCTGGTGGTCACCCCGTTGTCCCAGGCGCCGTTCCAGGTGACCGAGTAGGTGTTGCGGTACAGCCGGTTGGTCTCTTTACCGTAGTTCTCTTTTACCAGGTCGTTGGTGTTGGTGTTCTGGGTGTCGCCAGCGTAGAGGTTGCCCTGGCGGCTGTAGCCGGCTTCAAACTCCAGCGACTGCATCGGAGCGAATTCCCAGCGCACCAGACCATCGATGTTTTTGTTTTTCACCCCTTCGCGCCCGGCCGGCAGAGTATCGGCATAGATCCCGGTACGCTCGGACTGATGGCCCTGGTTGATATCCCAGGCGTCAGCCTGCGTTTTGTCGAGGTTACCGAACAGGCGGAAGCTAAAATCGCCGCCCAGCGGGCCGCTGAGGCTGAAGTTAGTGCGTTTGGTGGAGCCTTCATCCTTGTGCTCCGGGGCGTTCATATAGGTGTTCCATGAGCCGTGCCACTCATCGCCGGTTTTTTTGGTGATGATATTCACCACGCCGCCGGCGGCGCCGTTGCCGTAGCGGGCGGCGGCCGGGCCGCGAATCACTTCGATACGTTCGATCATCTCCGGCGGCACCCAGCTGGTATCGCCGCGGGTGTCGCGCTCGCCGCGCCAGCCAAGGCGCACGGAGTTGCGGCTGGTGACCGGCTTGCCGTCGATCAGGATCAGGGTATTTTCCGGACCCATGCCGCGGATATCAATCTGGCGGTTGTTGCCGCGCTGGCCGCTGGTGGAGTTGCCGGTCAGGTTGACCCCCGGCATGGTGCGAATGATCTCCGAGACGTCGCGCGCCGGGGGGCGTTTGCGGATCTCATCGGCGGTGATGGTGGAGACGCCCGGCGCCTGCAGGTTCTGCTCGGCGGCGGTGACCACCATGGTCTCTTCAGCGGCGCTGTTTTTATCGTCGGTGGCGGTTTCCGCTGCGCTTAACGGAAAAGCAACCCCGTAAATTCCCAGATTGACCAGCAAGGCCAGGGATTTGATCCTGTTATTCATTGTTATTCCTGCTTTTTGTCGCCACGTTCCCCAAACGCCCCTTCCCACCGGGAGGGGAGGCGGCATAAATGTTGCCAAAAGCGGGCAAAGGCACTCCGTCGCTGGCTGAATAAGCCCGATTTGACATGTTCTGATGAAAGACGCGCTTCCCACGGCGCGCTAATACGCTATTGCAAATGCAAATAGTTATCAATAATATTATCAATAAATAATGACAATTAATTAAAAAAGTCACGCTATACATAGGGTTAATGACAGAATGTTAAGGACAGGAAGCGAGGAGTGGTGGCAAACCCTGCGGGGGCCGCAGTGCCGCGCAGTGGATGACGCCATCGAGGTAACGTTCTGGTGGCGGGACCCGGCGGGGGATGAAACCCGCTCTCCCCATCGTCGGGTATGGCTCTATATCACCGGCGTGACCGACCACCATCAGAATGCGCGACCGCAATCGCTGCAACGTCTCCCCGGGACCGACGCCTGGTTCTGGCGCACTACACTGTCGCCGACCTGGCGCGGCAGCTACTGTTTTATTCCCTCCGACCGTGACGATGATTTTTCCCCTGAGGTGTTCAGCGCTGACGCGCCCGACCGCGCGCTGCTACGCGAAGGCTGGCGCAAACTGCTGCCGCGGGCGATAGCCGATCCGCTGAACCCGCACAGCTGGCTGGGCGGACGCGGCCATGGCGTGTCCGCCCTGGAGATGCCGCAGGCCCCCGCGCAGCCCGGCTGGGACCCGCTTAATGAGGCGCATCCTGCCGCCCGTTGCCTTGAGTGGCGCAGCGCGCGTCTGGGCAACCATCGCCGGGTCTGGATCTACACCACCGGCGAGGTCGTCGACCCGCAAACGCGGCCGCTGGCGATCCTGCTCGACGGCCAGTTCTGGGCCGAAAGCATGCCGGTGTGGTCGCCGCTGGCCGCCCTGACCCGCGAGGGAAGACTGCCACCGGCGGTCTACCTGCTGATCGACGCGATCGACAACCAGCGCCGCGGGGTTGAGCTGCCCTGTCACCGCGATTTCTGGCTGGCGGTGCAGGAGGAGCTCCTGCCGCTGGTCCACGGCTATGCCCCGTTCAGCGACCGCCCGGATCGGACGGTGGTGGCCGGGCAAAGCTTCGGCGGTCTGGCGGCGATGTTCGCCGCTCTCAACTGGCCGCAGCGCTTTGGCTGCGTGCTCAGCCAGTCAGGCTCCTACTGGTGGCCGCACCGTGATGGCCGCGGGACGGGCTTTATCGGCGAACAGCTTCGCCAGGGTGAGGTGTCCGCGGCCGGGCTGCGCGTCTGGCTGGAAGCGGGCCAACGCGAACCGATCATTTTTCGCGCGAACCAGGCGCTACTGGCGCAACTCACCACAACACAGCAGACGATTTTCTGGCGTCAGGTTGACGGCGGGCATGATGCGCTTTGCTGGCGCGGCGGGCTGACGGCAGGGCTTATCCAGCTCTGGCAGCCTCTGCTGTCGCACCCTTAGCATCGCGTTTTACGACAGGAGTTTGATATGCAATTCAGTAACCCCTTCGACAATCCGCAAGGGCAGTTTTACATTCTGCGCAATGATCAGCAGCAGTACAGCCTGTGGCCGGCGCACTGCGACCTGCCTGCCGGCTGGGCGGTGGTGTGCCCCCCGCAGTCGGCCGAGGCCTGCAACGCCTGGCTGGCGGCCAACTGGTCGACACTGACCCCCGCCCATCATGCGTCATAAGGAGCTGACAATGACCACTCGTTTACCGCTGGTTGCCGCGCAGCCGGGGATCTGGATGGCCGAGCGCCTCTCCACTCTGCCAGGCGCCTGGAGCGTGGCCCACTATGTTGAACTACGCGGCGCCCTCGACCCGACGCTGCTGGGAAAAGCGATTGTCGCCGGTCTGCAGCAGGCGGACACCCTCAGCCTGCGCTTTGAGGAAGAGGAGGGGGAAGTCTGGCAGTGGCTGGCGGCCGACCGCACCTTTGGCGAACCGTCGATCATTGACCTGCGGACGGCGCCGGATCCGCATCGCGCCGCCACGGAGCGGATGCAGGCGGATCTGGCGCAGGATCTGCGCGTCGACGGCGCCAACCCGCTGGTGTGCCATCAACTGCTGCGCGTCGGCGACGACCGCTGGTACTGGTATCAGCGTTATCACCACTTGCTGGTGGATGGCTTCAGCTTCCCGGCGATAACCCGGCAGATCGCCGCCATTTATCGCGCCTGGCAGCGGGGGGAAGCCACTCCTGAGTCGCCTTTCACCCCCTTCGCCGAGGTGGTGGACGAGTACCAGCGCTACGCCGGCAGCGAGGCCTGGCAGCGGGATAAAGCTTTCTGGCAGGCCCAGCGCCAGGCGTTACCGGCGCCTGCCTCACTCTCTGCCGCGCCGCTGGGCGGGCGCGCCGCCGGGAGCGATATCTGGCGGATGAAGCTGGAGATGAACGCCGACGCCTTCCGCCGCCTGGCCAGCCATGCGCCGCAGTGTCAGCCCGCTGACCTGGCGCTGGCGCTCACCACGCTGTGGCTGGGCCGCCTGTGCAACCGGATGGACTACGCGGCGGGCTTTATCTTTATGCGCCGGATGGGTTCAGCCGCGCTGACCTCGACGGGGCCGGTGCTCAATGTCCTGCCTCTGGCGGTGCATATTGACGCCCGGGAGACGCTGGCGGACCTGGCGATGCGCCTCGCCGCTCAGCTGAAAAAGATGCGCCGCCATCAGCGCTATGACGCCGAGCAGATCGTCCGCGACAGCGGCAAAGCGGCAGGGGACGAACCGCTGTTCGGCCCGGTGCTGAACGTCAAAGTCTTTGATTACCAGCTGGATATCGATGGTGTGCAGGCAGTGACCCACACCCTCGCCACCGGCCCGGTCAACGATCTCGAGCTGGCGCTGTTCCCGGATGAGACCGGCGGGCTGTCGCTGGAGATCCTCGCCAACAAGGCCCGGTACGACGAAGCCGAGCTCCGTCGCCACATGGCGCGACTGACCGCGCTGCTGGCGCAGTTCGCCGCCGATCCGGCGCTGCGCTGCGGCGAAGCAGAGATGCTCTCCGCCGACGAGCTGGCCCGGCTGGCGGCGGTCAACGATACCGCTGTGCCGCTGCCTGCCACCACCCTCAGCGCGCTGGTGGCCGACCAGGCGCGGAAGACCCCGGATGCGCCGGCGCTGGCGGACGCCCGCTGGCAGTTCAGCTATCGCGAGATGCGTCAGCAGGTGGTGGCGCTCGCGCAGCTGCTGCGTCAGCGCGGCGTGAAGCCGGGCGACAGCGTGGCGGTGGCCCTGCCGCGCTCGGTGTTCCTGACCCTGGCGCTGCACGGCATTGTCGAAGCGGGGGCCGCCTGGCTGCCGCTGGACACCGGCTACCCGGACGACCGCCTGCGGATGATGCTGGAAGACGCCCGGCCGTCGCTGCTGATCGCCACGGAGGATCAACTGGCCCGCTTCAGCGATATCCCCGGGCTGGAAAGCCTCTGCTACCAGCAGCCGCTGGCCGCCGGGGATGAGGCGCCGCTGGCGCTGTCAAAACCAGACCATACCGCCTACATCATCTTTACCTCCGGCTCCACCGGGCGGCCGAAAGGGGTGATGGTCGGCCAGACCGCCATCGTCAACCGCCTGCTGTGGATGCAGGATCGCTATCCGTTATCTGCGGACGACGTGGTGGCGCAGAAAACGCCGTGCAGTTTCGACGTGTCGGTGTGGGAATTCTGGTGGCCGTTTATCGCCGGCGCGCAGCTGGTGATGGCCGAGCCGGAGGCGCACCGCGACCCGCAGGCGATGCAGCAGTTCTTCGCCCGCTACGGCGTGACCACCACCCACTTTGTGCCGTCGATGCTGGCGGCGTTTGTCGCCTCGCTGGATGCCGACAGCGTCGCTGCCTGCCGCACGCTGCGGCGGGTATTCTGCAGCGGCGAAGCGCTGCCGACGGAATTGTGCCGCGAGTGGGAGCGCTTGACCGGCGCGCCGCTGCATAACCTGTACGGCCCGACGGAGGCGGCGGTGGACGTCAGCTGGTATCCGGCCTGCGGCCCTGAGCTGGCGGCGGTGACCGGCAGCAGCGTGCCGATTGGCTGGCCGGTGTGGAACACCGGGCTGCGCATTCTCGATGCCGCGATGCGCCCGGTACCGCCGGGGGTGGCGGGGGATCTTTATCTCACCGGCATCCAGCTGGCGCAGGGCTATCTGGGGCGCCCGGATCTCACCGCCAGCCGCTTTATCGCCGACCCGTTTGCCCCCGGCGAGCGGATGTATCGCACCGGCGACGTGGCGCGCTGGCTGGCGAACGGCGCGGTGGAGTACCTTGGCCGCAGCGACGATCAGCTGAAGATCCGCGGGCAGCGCATCGAGCTTGGCGAGATTGATCGGGTGATGTCGGCCCTGCCGGACGTGGGGCAGGCGGTGAGTCACGCCTGCGTCTTCAACCAGGCGGCGGCGACCGGCGGTGATGCCCGACAGCTGGTGGGCTATCTGGTCTCTGACTCCGGCCTGCCGCTGGATACCGCGGCGCTGAAAGCGCGGCTGGCGGAACAGCTGCCGCCGCATATGGTGCCGGTGGTGCTGATGCAGCTCGCTGAGCTGCCGCTGAGCGCCAACGGCAAACTGGACCGCAAAGCGCTGCCGCTGCCGACCCTCGGCGGCGAGCGCAGCGGCCGGCCGCCGGAGCCCGGCATGGAAACTCTTGTCGCCGCCGCCTTCAGCCAGCTGCTGGGCTGCGAGGTGAACGATATCGACGCCGATTTCTTCGCCCTTGGCGGCCATTCGCTGCTGGCGATGCGCCTGGCGGCACAGCTCAGCCGCCAGCTGGCGCGGCAGGTGACCCCGGGGCAGGTGATGGTGGCCTCGACGGTGGGCAAACTGAGCGCGCTGCTGGCCGCCGATCTCAGCGATGAGCAGGCCCAGCGCCTGGGGCTGGATACGCTTCTGCCGCTGCGCGAGAGCGACGGCCCGACGCTGTTCTGCTTCCATCCCGCCTCCGGCTTCGCCTGGCAGTTCAGCGTCCTGGCGCGCTATCTCAGCCCGCGCTGGTCGATTACCGGTATTCAGTCGCCGCGCCCGCAGGGGCCGATGGCCAGCGCCGCCAGCCTCGACGAGGTGTGCGAGCATCATCTGCGCACGCTGCTGGCGCAGCAGCCGCACGGCCCTTATTACCTGTTCGGGTATTCGCTGGGCGGCACCTTAGCCCAGGGGATTGCCGCCCGCTTGCGCCAGCGCGGCGAAGCGGTGGCCTTCCTCGGCCTGCTGGATACCTGGCCGCCGGAGACGCAAAACTGGGCGGAGAAAGAGGCCAACGGGCTGGATCCCGAGGTACTGGCGGAGATCGACCGCGAGCGCGAAGCGTTCCTCGCCGCCCAGCAGGGGCAAGCCTCCGGCGAGCTGTTCAGCGCTATCGAAGGCAACTATGCCGATGCGGTGCGGCTGTTAACTACTGCCCACAGCGCGAAGTTTGACGGCAAGGCGACGCTGTTCGTGGCGGAGAAGACGCGGCAGGAGGGGATGGATCCGCAGGTCGTATGGGGCCCGTGGGTGGGGGAACTGGAGGTGTTCAGCCAGAACTGCGCCCACGTCGATATCATCTCCCCGCAGGCCTTTGAGGCCATCGGTCCGGTGGTCAGGGAGATTCTGGGGTAACGGTTGAGTTCGGGCTACAGCAGGTAGCCCGGCTCAGCGTAGCGCAAGCCGGGGAAAGAGGAGATTACCGGCGGCCCAGCGGGACCACCAGCGGCGTATGCGCCACCGGATCTTCAATGATCGTGCAGCGCAGACCGTAAATCCGTTCAATCAGATCGGCGGTGACGATCTCCTTCGGCGCCCCCTCGGCGACGATCCTGCCGTCGCGCAGGGCGATCAGGTGGGTGGCGTAGCGGCAGGCCTGGTTAAGATCGTGCAGCACCGCCGCCAGGGTATAGCCCTTCTCGCGATTCAGCTCGCTCAACAGTTCCAGCAGGTCGATCTGATGGCTGATGTCCAGCCAGGTGGTCGGCTCATCCAGCAGCATAATCGCCGTTTCCTGGGCCAGCACCATCGCAATCCACGCCCGCTGCCGCTGGCCGCCGGAAAGCGTGTCGACGCTCTGCAGCGCCAGATCGCTGATCCCGGTCGCTCGCATCGCCTTGTTCACCGCCTCTTCATCTTCTTTGCGCCAGCGGGTAAACAGCGGCTGGTGCGGATAGCGCCCGCGGGCCACCAGCTCCTGCACCGTGATATCGCCAGGGGTGGTGGCATTCTGCGCCAGCAGCCCGATGCGGCGGGCAACCTCTTTACTGGCGTACTGCTGGATCTGCGCGCCGTCGAGCCAGACGTGGCCGCTGGCGGGCGTCATCAGGCGACTGAGGGTGCGCAATAGCGTCGACTTGCCGCAGCCGTTGGGGCCGATAATGGCGGTGAAGTGACCGTCAGGGATGGTCACGTTCAGCGACTCGGCGATGGTCTTGTTCCCGTAGGCCAGGGTTAACTGCTCGCCGCGCAAACGGGAGGGGACAGCACTCATTTTTTGCGGGACTCCTGAATCAACAATGCAATAAGGTAAATACCGCCGAGGCTGACGGTTAACACGCCAACCGGCAGCTGCCACGGCATAAACAGCCGTTGGGCGCCGTAATCGGCCAGCGCCAGCAGCAGCGCGCCGCACAGGGCCGACTGGGTCAGTCCCCAGCGGGCCGTGCCGCTCAGGCGGCGGGCGATATGCGGCGCCACCAGCGCGATAAATGAGATCGGCCCGGCCAGCGCCGTCGAGGCGGCGGTGAGCACCACCGCCACCAGCATCAGCAGCAGGCGCGAACGCTCGACCTGCACCCCCAGCGCGCAGGCGGTATCGTCGCCCATCTCCAGCAGCCGCATCCGGCGAACCAGCAGGGCGCTGCCCACCAGCATCAACAGGATCAGCGGCGCCGACGGCCAGGTTTTACCCCAGGTCAGGCCGTTAAGCGATCCGGCGTTCCACAGGCCCGCAGAAAGGGCGGTCTCCAGCGAGGCGCGCAGCAGCAGCCAGGTGTTGAATGCCACCAGCATGGCGCGCACGCCGATGCCGATAATGATCAGGCGGAAGGTTTCGATCCCGTTGCGCCAGGCCAGCAGCCAGACCACCAGCGAGGTCAGCACCCCGCCGGCCATCGCCGCCAGGGCGAACGCCGTCAGGTTCTGGCCGAAGAGGACCATTGCCACCAGCACGCCGCTCCAGGCGCCGGTGTTAAAGCCCATCACGTCCGGGCTGCCGAGCGGGTTACGGGTCAGCGACTGGAAAATGGCGCCGCTGACGCCGAGCGCGGCGCCGATGAGCAGCGCCATTAACACCCGCGGCAGCCGCCATTCGTTCACCACCATCGCGACGTTGCGCGGCGCATCGCCGAACAGCGCCGAGAACACCTGGTCAATCGTCAGGGGCACCGGGCCTTGCGCCAGCCCGAGCAGGGAAATCAGCAGGCTGGCGGCCATTAGCAGCAGACAGCTGGCTATCAGGCGGCGGGACGGGGCAATCACAGGCCACCTCCCCGCGGCTGGCGGCGCACCAGCCAGATCAGCACCGGCGCGCCGAGAAAGGCGCTCACCACCGATACCCGCAGTTCGCCGGGCACCAGCAGGCGGCCAATCACGTCGGCAAACAGCAGCAGGGCCGGGGTGGCGAGCAGGGTGACCGGCAGCGACCAGCGATGATCGGCCCCCACCAGCCAGCGCGCCATATGCGGCATCATCAGGCCGATAAAGGCGATGGGGCCGACGACGGCGGTGGCGCTGCCGCACAGGACGGTGATGACGATCAGGCCGATCAGCTGGGTGCGGGCGACGCGGCTGCCGAGGGCGGTGGCGGTATCGTTGCCCAGGCTCAGGCTGTTCAGCGCCCGGCTCAGCAGCAGAGCGGCGATCCCCGCCACGACTACCGGCAGCAGGACAATTTTCAGCGTTTGCAGGGTGCGGATATCCAGCGAACCGGCCTGCCAGAAGCGTAGCTGATCGTAGACGTCCGGGTTGAGCAGGGCGATGCCGTTGGACAGCCCCTCGAGTACCGCCGCAAGGGCGACCCCGGCGAGAGTGAGGCGCACCGGGCTCAGCTGACCGCCGCCCTGGCTGCCGGTAAAGGCTACCAGCAGCGAGGCGCAGAGCGCGCCGCAGAACGCCAGCAGCAGCTGCTCCTGCGGGGAAGTGATCCCGAACAGCGCCGCGCCGAGGACGATGGCGAAGCTGGCGCCGGAGTTGACCCCCAGCAGGCCGGGGTCGGCCAGCGGGTTGCGGGTGAGCGTCTGCATCAGCGCGCCGGCGAGGCCGAGGGCGACGCCGGCCAGCAGACCGGCCAGAGTGCGCGGCAGGCGCGCGTCCAGCACGATAGTGCAATCAGCGCTTTGACAGGTTCCGCTGAAGGCGGTGAATACCGTGCCGATCGGCAACGATTTGGCGCCGATGGTCAGGCTAAGCGCGGCGGCTAAGGCGAGTAATAGCAACAATCCGGGCACGGCGACAGAGCGTACCGCGGTCGTAGAAAACGACATAACTGACATCCCTGATATGATAATGATAGTAATTATCGTTATCGATTTTATTCAGCTATGGTAGCATGACCCACAGTAAAAAGGGTATTAAAAATAACGACAAGGCGCTGTAATGAACCGACAATCCTGGCTGCTCAATCTCAGCCTGCTGAAAACTCACCCGGCGTTTCGCGCCGTTTTTATCGCTCGCTTTATCTCTATTCTGTCGCTTGGCCTGCTGGGCGTGGCCATCCCGGTGCAGATCCAGATGATGACCCATTCGACCTGGCAGGTCGGGCTGTCGGTGACGCTGACCGGGGCGTCGATGTTTGTTGGTCTGATGGTGGGGGGCGTGCTGGCTGACCGCTATGAACGTAAACGCCTGATCCTGTTGGCGCGCGGCACCTGCGGCGTGGGCTTTGTCGGCCTGTGTCTGAACGCCCTGTTGCCGGAGCCGTCGCTGGCGGCGATCTACCTGCTGGGGATCTGGGATGGGTTCTTCGCCTCGCTGGGGGTGACAGCGCTGCTGGCGGCGACCCCGGCGCTGGTGGGACGGGAAAACCTGATGCAGGCCGGGGCCATCACTATGTTGACGGTGCGCCTGGGCTCGGTGATTTCGCCGATGATCGGCGGCCTGCTGCTGGCCACCGGCGGCGTGGCCTGGAACTTTGGCCTGGCGGCGGCGGGGACCTTTATCACCACCTTAACCCTGCTGCGTCTGCCGCAGCTGCCGCCGCCTCCGCAGCCGCGCGAGCATCCGCTGCGCTCTCTGCTGGCGGGGCTGACCTTCCTCTGCCGGAGCCCGCTTATCGGCGGGATTGCGCTGCTTGGCGGTCTGCTGACCATGGCCAGCGCGGTGCGGGTGCTCTATCCGGCGCTGGCCGGTAGCTGGCAGATGTCGGCCGGACAGATTGGCCTGTTGTACGCCGCTATTCCGCTCGGTGCGGCGCTGGGGGCGTTGACCAGCGGCCAGCTGGCCCAGACGGTGCGGCCGGGCGCGCTGATGCTGGCGACCACGGTGGGATCGTTTGTCGCCATTGCGCTGTTCAGCCTGATGCCGCACTGGGCGTTGGGCGCGCTGTGCCTGGCGCTGTTTGGCTGGCTGAGCGCTATTAGCTCGCTGCTGCAGTACACCCTGATCCAGACCCAGACGCCGGAACATATGCTCGGGCGGATTAACGGTCTGTGGACCGCGCAAAACGTCACCGGCGACGCCATCGGCGCGGCGCTGCTCGGCGGCTTAGGGGCGGTGATGACGCCGGCGGCATCCGCCAGCGCCAGCGGCTGGGCGCTGGCGCTTGTCGGTGTGCTGCTGGTTGGGCTGCTACGCGAGCTGCGCCGTTTCCAGCGCCCGGAAATTGTCAACGAAAGTTAAGTAGGGTGCGCTTGCCCGGTGGCGGCTGCGCCTTACCGGGCCTGGGGTACGGCAGGCCGGTGCAAGCTCAGTAGGCCGGGCAAGCGCAGCGCCGCCCGGCAAAGCGTTCAGGCCGCGTTCCCGGCCTGATGCCCGGTGGCGGCTACGCCTTACCGGGCCTACGGTACTGGGGGACGCTGGCATTGTAGGCCGGGCAAGCGCCGCGCCGCCCGGCAAGGTGTTCAGGCCGCGTTCCCGTCCTGATGGCGCAGCCCGCGTTAGCCGAACAGGCTGGAGAGACGCTGGAGCACCAGCAGAGCGCTGTAGTAGTCAAGGCGGAAGGTCTCGGTGCCCAGCGGGTAGACGCGTTTGCCTGCGACCGCCGGGAGATGCGCCAGCAGCGGGTTGGCGTAGATGGCATCCGCATCTTTCTGGTCGCCGGCGAACAGGAACAGGCTCTGGCCGTTCAGACCGGCCGCGAGGTTCTCCCCGCCCAGTTGCACGATATCGTGGCGTTTACCCTGGCTATGGCTGGCGGGCAGGCCGCCCGGCAGCGTCGCCAGGCTAAAGCCCAGCTGTTCGAGCATCTGCCCCTGAGCCGATTCCGGCGTCCAGATATTGGCGCTGTGCGCGGCGGCGGTATAGACCAGGGCGGTCACCGGCTGCGGCGGCAGTTTCATTTTTTCTTTTAACGAAACGAGCTGTTTATTGAAGTCGGCAATGCGCGCGCTGGCCTGTTGTTCATGACCGGTGATCTGCCCCAGCTGGGTGAGCAGGGTTTGCCAGCTTTTATCGTCATAGTTGATGACCAGCGTCGGGGCGATGGTTTTAAGCTGATCGTACAGCGGCAGGGCGGAGTCGCCGCCGGTCGCGCTCACCAGGATCAGATCCGGCATCTGGGCGGCCACCGCTTCGGCGCTTGGTTCGCCGATGTACAGCCGCGCCAGCTTGCGGGCTTTGGCAACCTCGCTCCACTGGCGCAGAAAGCCCTGGCTATCGGCGACGCGGTTGTTCGGCGTGGTCGCGCCGCTGGCGACCACCGGAGCGTCAATCGCCAGCAGCGAACCGGTAAGCGTCACGCTGGTGGAGACAATGCGCAGCGGCTGACTCGGCAGGGTATGCGTCCCGTAGCTGTCGGTGACCTGGCGCGGCCAGTCCGCCGCCTGGGCTGAGGTAATTCCTAAAAGCAACAGCATGCCGGTCAGCGCACCGCGGCGGCAGAAAGAAAAGAAGTTCACGTCATCGCATCCTGATTTGAAAGGTGATAAATGCGTCTCATTTTCAACTTTGTGTCAGCAGGATGCAAGCCAAAGTGGCGGCGCCATGACGTAACGCGGTTGACATGGCGGGCAATACCTTTTAGGTTAGCCAACCAAAATATAAATGATAATTATTCTTAATATCTTTATCGTTTTTGGAGGATGATATGGAAACGTCACTGGCTGAGGATGTAAAGAAACCGACCCGGACCCTGTCGCCGGACAGCTTCTTCTTTATGTCGCCGTACCGCAGTTTTACCACTTCAGGCTGCTTCCGTCGCTTCTCACAGCCCGCCGTTGGCGGCGATGCGCTGAACGGCGAGTTCCAGCAGCAGATGGCGGCCGCCTTTGCCGAGGCCCGGGCGGCGGGGATCCGCAAGCCGGTGATGGTCGGGGCTATCCCGTTCGACACCTGTCAGCCTTCCGAGCTCTATATCCCCGAGCGCTGGGAAGCGTTCTCTCGCCCGGAAAAGCAGCGTTCCGCCCGCTATGCCGCGCCGCTGGAGGCGATGGAGGTGGTGGAGCGTCGGGAGATCCCGGAGCAGGACGCGTTTTTAGCCATGGTGGAACGCGCCGCCGCGCTGACCGCCACCCCGGAAGTCGACAAAGTGGTGCTATCAAGGCTTATCGATATTACCACCCGCGACCGCGTCGACAGCGGCGCGCTGATGGAGCGACTGATCGCCCAGAACCCCGCCAGCTTTAACTTCCACGTGCCGCTCTCCGACGGCGGCGTGCTGCTGGGCGCCAGCCCGGAGCTGCTGCTGCGTAAAGAAGGACAGCACTTCAGCTCTCTGCCGCTGGCCGGCTCCGCCCGTCGCCAGCCGGACGATGTGCTGGACCGGGAAGCAGGCAACAGGCTGTTGGCCTCCGGCAAAGATCGCCACGAGCACGAGCTGGTGACCCAGGCGATGAAGAGCGTGCTGGGCCCGCGCAGCAGTCAGCTGTCGCTACCGGAGTCGCCGCAGCTGATTACCACCCCGACGCTCTGGCATCTGGCGACGCCGATCGCAGGCACCGCGCTGGCGGAAGAAAACGCCATGTCGCTGGCCTGTCTGCTGCACCCGACGCCGGCGCTGAGCGGTTTCCCGCATCAGGCGGCGAAGCGCCTGATTGCTGAACTGGAACCCTTCGATCGCCAGCTGTTCGGCGGCATCGTCGGCTGGTGCGATGACGAAGGCAACGGCGAGTGGGTGGTGACTATCCGCTGCGCGCGTCTGCAGCAGCGTACGCTGCGCCTGTTTGCCGGCGCGGGCATTGTTCCGGCCTCCTCGCCGCTGGGCGAATGGCGCGAAACCGGCGTCAAACTGACCACCATGCTTAACGTATTTGGCTTGAACTAAGAGGCAAGGATGATTGCATTTACCCGTTGGCCGGAAGAGTTTGCGGCCCGCTATCGTCAAAAAGGCTACTGGCAGGATCTGCCGTTAACCAATCTGATCACCCGTCACGCGGAAAACGACGCCGTGGCGATTATCGATGGCGAGCGGCAGATTAGCTACCGCCAGTTTAACCAGCTGGTGGACAACCTCGCCTGCTCGCTGCAGCGCCAGGGACTGAAGCGCGGGGAGACCGCGCTGGTGCAGTTGGGCAATGTCGCCGAGTTTTACATGACCTTCTTTGCGCTGCTGCGCATCGGCGTCGCGCCAGTGAACGCTTTGTTCAGCCACCAGCGCAGCGAACTTAACGCCTACGCTGCGCAGATTAAACCGGCGCTGCTGATTGCCGATCGCGAGCACGCGCTGTTTGCTGACGATAGCTTTCTCCACGCGTTTATCGCGGAACATCCTTCCCTGCGCGTCGCACTGTTGCGTAACGACGGCGGCGAGCGCGATCTGGCGACGGAGATTAACCGCCCGGCGGATAACTTTATCGCCAATCCAACCCCTGCCGACGAAGTGGCCTTTTTCCAGCTCTCCGGCGGCAGCACCGGGACGCCGAAGCTTATCCCACGCACCCATAACGATTACGACTACAGTATCCGCCGCAGCAACGAGATCTGTGGGATTAACGCTGAAACGCGCTACCTCAACGCGCTGCCGGCGGCGCATAACTATGCGATGAGTTCCCCGGGTTCGCTCGGCGTCTTCCTCGCCGGCGGGCGGGTGATCCTCGCCGCCGACCCGAGCGCCACGCTCTGTTTCCCGCTGATTGAACAACATCAGATCAACGTTGCCTCGCTGGTGCCGCCGGCGGTCAGCCTGTGGCTGCAGGCGATTCACGAATGGGGCAGCAACGCCCAGTTGCAATCGCTGCAGCTGTTGCAGGTCGGCGGCGCGCGCCTGTCAGCGACCCTCGCCGCGCGCATTCCGGCGGAAATCGGCTGCCAGCTGCAGCAGGTGTTCGGCATGGCGGAGGGGCTGGTGAATTACACCCGCCTTAACGATAGCCCGGAGCGGATCATCAATACCCAGGGCTGTCCGATGTGCCCGGACGATGAAGTGTGGGTAGCGGATGCCGACGGCAACCCGCTGCCGCGCGGCGAAGTGGGCCGCCTGATGACCCGCGGGCCGTACACTTTCCGCGGCTACTACAACAGCCCGCAGCATAACGCGGAAGCCTTTGACGCCGAGGGGTTTTATTGCTCCGGCGATCTGATTTCGATCGACGAAGATGGGTATATCACCGTCCAGGGCCGGGAAAAAGATCAGATCAACCGCGGCGGCGAGAAGATCGCCGCTGAAGAGATCGAAAACCTGCTGCTGCGCCATGAGGCGGTTATCCACGCCGCGCTGGTCAGCATCGAAGACAATCTGCTGGGCGAGAAAAGCTGCGCTTATCTGGTGGTGACCTCGCCGCTGCGCGCCGTCGCCGTGCGCCGCTTCCTGCGCGAGCAGGGGGTGGCGGAATTTAAACTGCCGGACCGCGTGGAGTGCGTTGCCGCGCTGCCGCTGACGCCGGTGGGCAAAGTCGATAAAAAACAATTACGTCAGTGGCTGGCCGAAGGCAAGCTGGGCTGAAGGAGAACAGATAATGGCAATCCCTAAATTACAGGCATATGCGCTGCCGGAAGCCAGCGATATCCCGGCGAACAAGGTCAACTGGGCCTTTGAGCCGTCGCGCGCCGCGCTGCTGATCCACGATATGCAGGAGTATTTCCTCAACTTCTGGGGCGAAAACAGCGCGATGATGGAGAAAGTGGTGGCTAATATCGCCGCCCTGCGCGACTTCTGCAAACAGAACGGCATTCCGGTGTACTACACCGCCCAGCCGAAAGAGCAGAGCGATGAAGACCGCGCCCTGCTGAATGATATGTGGGGGCCGGGTCTGACCCGCTCGCCGGAGCAGCAGCAGGTGATTGCCGCGCTGGCGCCGGATGAAGACGATACCGTGCTGGTGAAATGGCGCTACAGCGCGTTTCATCGCTCGCCGCTGGAGGAGATGCTGAAAGAGACCGGTCGCGACCAGCTGATCATCACCGGCGTTTACGCCCATATCGGCTGCATGACCACCGCCACCGATGCTTTCATGCGCGATATCAAACCGTTCTTTGTCGCCGACGCGCTGGCAGATTTCAGCCGTGAAGAGCACCTGATGGCGCTGAAATACGTCGCTGGCCGCTCCGGCCGCGTGGTGATGACCGAAGAGCTGCTACCGCTCCCAGCCTCCAAAGCGGCGCTGCGCGCGCTGATCCTGCCGCTGCTCGACGAATCCGATGAACCGCTGGATGATGAAAACCTGATCGATTACGGTCTGGATTCGGTGCGGATGATGGCCCTGGCCGCCCGCTGGCGCAAAGTGCACGGCGATATCGACTTCGTGATGCTGGCGAAAAACCCGACCATCGACGCCTGGTGGGCGCTGCTCACCCGCGAGGTGCACTAATGGCGGCGCTGGATTTTCGCGGTCAGACCGTGTGGGTGACCGGCGCAGGTAAAGGGATTGGCTATGCCACCGCGCTGGCTTTCGTCGAGGCCGGGGCCAACGTCACCGGGCTCGACCTCGCCTTTGACGGCGAAAGCTACCCGTTTGCCACCGAAACGCTGGACGTCGCCGATGCCGACCAGGTACGCGAGGCATGCAGCCGGCTGTTGGCGAACACCGAGCGTTTAGATGTGCTGGTGAACGCCGCCGGGATCCTGCGCATGGGCGCTACCGACCAGCTGAGCGCGGAAGACTGGCAGCAGACCTTCGCGGTCAACGTCGGCGGGGCGTTCAACCTGTTTCAGCAGACGATGGCCCAGTTCCGCCGTCAGCGGGGCGGGGCGATCGTCACCGTCGCCTCCGATGCCGCGCACACGCCGCGCATCGGCATGAGCGCCTATGGCGCCTCGAAGGCGGCGCTGAAAAGCCTGGCGCTGACCGTCGGGCTTGAGCTGGCGGGCTGCGGGGTGCGCTGTAATCTGGTGTCGCCGGGCTCCACCGATACCGATATGCAGCGCACCCTGTGGGTCAGCGACGATGCAGAGCAGCAGCGGATCCGCGGCTTCGGCGAGCAGTTTAAGCTCGGCATCCCGCTGGGTAAAATCGCCCGCCCGCAGGAGATCGCCAATACCATTCTGTTCCTCGCCTCTTCTCACGCCAGCCATATCACCCTGCAGGATATCGTGGTTGATGGCGGCTCGACGCTGGGGGCGTAAATGGCCTGGAAGCGAGAGCTTACGCTGGCGGCGCTGAACGCCAGCAGCGAAAATACCATGGTGGCGCATCTTGGCATCATCTACACCCGACTGGAAGAGGGGCTGCTGGAGGCGGAGATGCCGGTGGATGCGCGCACGCATCAGCCGTTTGGCCTGCTGCACGGCGGCGCTTCCGCGGCGCTGGCGGAGACGCTGGGCTCGATGGCCGGTTGGCTGATGACCGAAGAAGGGCAGTGCGTCGTCGGGACTGAGCTTAACGCCAGCCATCACCGGGCCGTCTCCAGCGGGAAAGTGCGCGGCGAGTGCCGTCCGCTGCATCTTGGCCGCCAGAGCCAGAGCTGGGAGATTGTGGTGTATGACGAGAAGGGGCGGCGCTGTTGCACCTGTCGTCTGGGCACCGCGGTGCTGGGCTAAGAAGCCGCTGTTTCCCCGGCTTGCGCTACGCTTAGCCGGGCTACGTATCGGCGCAATGGGGTAGCCCGGATAAGGCGCAGCGCGCCGCCATCCGGGAGTTTCCCTGCTCGCATTGCGCTTAGCAGGACTACGGATCTGTAGGTCGGGTAAGGCGTTAGCCGCCACCCGACAAAAAAACGGCACCGTTCACGGTAACCCTTTCATTCATTTTCCTGCCTTAAGTGATCTCGCTAGCAATGTGAGACAAATCTCTGTGGGTGTACGGCATCTGCGATGTTTCGGTGTTGTTAAATTCTGCGTTGTGATCTAGAAACAAAATGTAACATCCTGATTACCCTACCGGTGGACCACAACAATGAATAATTCAGGGAAATACCTTATCTGGGCGCTGCTCTCCGTCATCGGAGCCTTCGCCCTCGGCTATATCGCTTTAAACCGGGGTGAGCAGATAAACGCGCTGTGGATTGTCGTCGCCGCGGTCTGCGTTTATTTGATCGCGTATCGTTTCTACGGCCTGTATATCGCTAAAACCGTGCTCGGCGTTGACCCGACGCGGATGACGCCCGCGGTGCGGCATAACGATGGCCTCGACTACGTTCCAACCGACAAAAAAGTGCTGTTCGGTCACCATTTTGCCGCCATTGCCGGCGCGGGGCCGCTGGTGGGCCCGGTGCTCGCCGCGCAGATGGGCTACCTGCCGGGGATGATCTGGATCCTCGCCGGCGTGGTGCTGGCTGGGGCGGTACAGGACTTTATGGTGCTGTTTGTTTCGACCCGCCGCGATGGCCGTTCGCTTGGCGAACTGGTTAAAGAGGAGATGGGACCGACCGCTGGCGTCCTGGCGCTGGTGGCCTGCTTCATGATCATGGTGATCATCCTCGCGGTCCTGGCGATGATTGTGGTGAAAGCGCTGACCCACAGTCCGTGGGGGACATACACCGTCGCCTTTACCATTCCGCTGGCGATCTTTATGGGCATCTACATCCGCTATCTGCGTCCGGGACGCATCGGCGAGGTGTCGGTGATAGGCCTGGTGATGCTGGTGTTCGCCATCATCTCCGGCGGCTGGGTGGCTGAAAGCCCGACCTGGGCGCCGTGGTTTGATTACACCGGCGTACAGCTGACCTGGATCCTGGTGGGCTACGGATTTGTGGCTGCGGTACTGCCGGTCTGGCTGCTGCTGGCCCCGCGCGACTACCTCTCCACCTTCCTGAAAATCGGCACCATCGTGGGGCTGGCGATTGGCATTCTGATTATGCGCCCGACCCTGACGATGCCGGCGCTGACCAAGTTCGTCGATGGTACCGGCCCGGTATGGACCGGCAACCTGTTCCCGTTCCTGTTTATCACCATCGCCTGCGGCGCGGTCTCCGGCTTCCATGCGCTGATCTCCTCCGGCACCACGCCGAAAATGTTGGCCAACGAAAGCCAGGCCTGCTTTATCGGCTACGGCGGCATGTTGATGGAATCCTTCGTCGCTATTATGGCGCTGGTGGCGGCCTGTATTATCGATCCGGGCGTCTACTTCGCGATGAACAGCCCGATGGCGGTGCTGGCGCCGGCGGGTACCACCGATGTCGTCGCCTCGGCAGCGCAGGTGGTGAGCGGCTGGGGCTTTAGCATTACGCCTGATACGCTGCATCAAATCGCCAGCGAGGTCGGCGAACAGTCGATTATCTCCCGCGCCGGCGGCGCGCCAACGCTGGCGGTGGGGATGGCCTACATCCTGCACGGCTCGCTGGGCGGACTGATGGATGTCTCGTTCTGGTACCACTTCGCCATTCTGTTTGAGGCGCTGTTTATCCTGACGGCGGTTGACGCCGGCACCCGCGCGGCGCGCTTTATGCTGCAGGATCTGCTGGGCGTGATTAGCCCGGGGCTGAAAAAAACCAGCTCGCTACCGGCCAACCTGCTGGCGACCGCGCTGTGCGTCCTGGCTTGGGGCTACTTCCTGCATCAGGGGGTGGTCGATCCGCTGGGCGGGATTAACACCCTATGGCCGCTGTTCGGTATTGCCAACCAGATGCTGGCGGGGATGGCGCTGATGCTCTGCGCGGTGGTCTTGTTCAAGATGAAACGCCAGCGCTATGCGTGGGTGGCGCTGCTGCCGACCAGCTGGCTGCTGATCTGTACGTTGACCGCCGGCTGGCAGAAGTCGTTTAGCCCGGACACCAAAGTCGGTTTCCTGGCCATCGCCAATAAATTCCAGGCGATGATCGACAGCGGCAACATTCCGCCGCAATATACCGAATCACAGCTGGCGCAGCTGGTGTTTAACAACCGTCTCGATGCCGGGCTGACCATCTTCTTTATGATTGTGGTGGTGGTGCTGGCGCTATTCTCGATTAAAACCGCGCTGGCGGCGCTGAAAGAGGATAAACCGACGGCGAAAGAGACGCCGTATGAGCCAATGCCTGAAAACCTGGACGCGATTGAGACCCAGGCGAAAGGGGCGCATTAACCGGTGTGCCGGGTGGCGGCTTCGCCTTACCCGGCCTACATTTCCGATCCTCCCTCTCCCTTTGGGAGAGGCTCGGGGTGAGGGATACAAAAGAGAAATGACTTATGTTTGACACCCTTTCCAAAGCAGGTAAGTACCTGGGCCAGGCGGCGAAGATGATGATCGGCGTGCCGGATTACGATAACTACGTCGAGCACATGCGAATAACCCACCCGGATCAGACGCCGATGACCTATGAAGAGTTCTTTCGCGAACGCCAGGACGCGCGCTACGGCGGCAAGGGCGGGGCGAAGTGCTGTTAACCCTCTTTCGGCAGATAGAGGCTGATCTGCTCCTGAGTACAGCCGTAAATCGCCGCCAGCTTCTCGCGGGTGCGCTTTTGCGGACGGGAGTCCAGCGCTTCCAGTTGTGACACCGCGGACTGGCTGATGCCAAGCTTTTCGGCTACCTCCTGCTGGGACATCCCGCGCAGGATGCGCCACGCGGCCTGCAGGCTGACGTTTTCTTTATGCATCACGTCGCATACTTCGCCCGGCAGCATGACGTCATCATAGATATCTGATTCATAAGGAATATCTTCCCAGTCGCTTTCATCCTCGTCGTCGTACTCCAGCAGAGCCAGGCGCATACGAAAGTAATCGCTGTAAGGAATGACGACATACTGGTCTTTTCCTTCTTCATCCTTGATGTACTGAATAGTCATATTCGGTATGTTCCTCATGAAGGTAGGTGGTGGTGGTTCGGCGTTTAACCGCCACGACGTAGCAGGTATCGCCCGGCGGATCCCCAAAGGTGTAGATGACTCTGTAATCACCTAATCGCAGCCGGTAGTGGTTTTCGGGAGAGGACAATTTTTTGATATCCGAGATAGGTGAAGCTTTATCATCCATCTTCTCCAGCCTGGATTTAATGCGGCTCTTATACCGAGTATCGATTTTAGAAAATTGCTTATCTGCCGTTTTTGACCAGACAATTTTCATCCGTACCTCCACTGTACGCCCACACAAAATATAAGGAAATAATAAGACTATTAGATAAATTCCGAATTTCTTATGGGGTACTGTAGAGCGGAGAAAAAACGCAGGTAAGAGGCAAAACGCAACCCGTCGAGGCGGCGCGGAAAGGCCTCTGCCGGGCGACAGAGGCTTGCAGAAAATGTGCGATCAGGCGTTCAATCCGCCATCCACGTCCAGCCCCGTACCGGAGATCTGCCCGGCGGCCGGGCTGGCGAGGAAGGTGACCGCCGCGGCGATGTCTTCCGGCTGGCCGTAGTGGCCGACCGCAATCATCTGGCGCTGGGCTTCCGCCTGTTCTCCGTCTTCCGGGTTCATATCGCTGTTGGTCGGCCCTGGATGGACAAGGTTAACGGTGATCCCGCGAGGGCCTAAATCACGCGCCAGGCCACGGGTCAGGGCGTTGAGGGCGGACTTGGTCATGGCGTAAACCGCGATGCCCGGCATGGCCACGCGGTTAGCCAGACAGCTGCCGATGTTGATGATTCGTCCGCCATCGGCCATATGCACCAACGCTTCCTGGGTGGCGATGACCACCCCACGGATATTGACGTTGATAAGCGCGTCAATGTCCGCCAGCGTCATGGATTCCAGTGGACCGCCGCGGGCTATTCCGGCGTTGTTGACCAGAATGTCCAGCCCGCCGAGGGACCGGGCCGCATGGGTGACCGCCTCCTGAATCGCCTGCGCGCTGGCGCTGTCGGCCTGTACCGCTTCGCCGTACCGACCCAGCGCCTTTATTTCATCGGCGACCGCCTGGGCTTTATCGACCGATTTTTCATACGTAATAACCACATCGGCGCCGGCGCGCGCCAGCGACAGCGCGATGGCGCGACCCAACCCACGGCTGGCGCCGGTAACCAGCGCCTTCTTACCTGTTAAATCGATCTGCATGATGACCTCGTTGCGAGAGTGGTGAGCATCATCATTAGGTATAGACGGTCGGGGTGATTAACGGCTGAAGTATTCCACCTTCTCAAACGCCGCGCGCAGAACCTCAGGGGTTAACGTCACCGGTAAATAGTGAATCGACTCGCCCGGGCGCAGGGTATGGGCAATGACCCGGTCCAGCTCTGCGCGGTTATTGATATCGACTTCCAGCGCCGCCAGGGTGGTCGGCAGGTTAAAGCGCTGATACGCCTGCACTAACTGCGCCAGCACATCGTCCTGACCAAGCAGGGCGCTCTGTACCAGAATGCCGTAGGCCACTTTGGTACCGTGGAGGAATTTATCCGTCTGCGGCAGCACCGTCAGTCCGTTGTGCACCGCATGGGCGGCGGCGACCCGGGTGTAACGTTCCCCCAGCCCGCCAACCATCCCGCCGCCGGCGATAATCGCCTCCACCACATCGCGAAACGCCTGGGTCAGATCGCCGCGGCGCTGGTCCGCCAGCGCCGTTTCGCTGCTGGCCAGCAGCACGTCGCGGATCGCCAGCGCGCCGTTAATCCCCAGCCGCACGGTGAGCGGCAGCGCCTTCGGCTGCGGCGCCAGCACCACGGCCTCATACCATTTGGCTAAGGTGTCGCCAATGCCCGCCAGCAGGTACTCCGCCGGGGCGTTGAGAATGATGCGCGGTTCGACCAGCACCAGGAAGTTGGCGTCATCGAAGATCTCAAAATTCAGGGCCTGTCCGGCGTCGTTATACCACACCGACAGCGGCGTCCACGCCGCGCAGGTGGCGGCGATAGTCGGGATGGCCACCAGCGGTACCCCCAGGCGGCGGGCCAGCACTTTCGCGCTGTCGAGCAGCGCGCCGCCGCCGACGCCAATCACTACCGCCCGATCGTCACCGGAGGCCTGCACCAGCCCCGCCACGTCGCGTTCGCTGCAGTGGCCGGTAAAGCGGATCTTTTTCGCCTCCGGCAGGTGGAAGGCCGCCGGCAGAAAAGGTTCGGCGCCGGCCAGGGCGCGCTCGCCATAGACCCACACCGCTCGCGAGAGCTGGTCGGCGTTAAAAAAATCGCTCAGTCGCTCAAGGCTGCCGGAGTGGGAGAAATAATTGGCCGGGCCGGGCACGACGCGGATATCACTGTTGCTCATGGAAGCTGTCCTTATAGGTGTTGGGCTAACCTGATGTTATGTCTGGACATCCAGATGGCTAATATTATTTCGTTGTATCTTATGCTTTTTACGCAGTTGTCAGCCAGCGGCGGCTATGAAAAATTCGTTAAATCAGAAGATTAATTGCCGCACGGGAGCAGTGATGAGCGCGAATCGCCTTGAGATGCATAACATTAGCCTGGCCTTCTCCGGCTTTCAGGCGCTGAACAAGGTGGACTTTACCCTCCATGGCGGGTCGGTGCATGCCCTGACCGGGGCCAACGGCGCGGGTAAGTCGACGCTGATGGCCGTGCTGTGCGGCACCCACGCCCACTATGAGGGCGAAGTGACGATCAACAACCAGCCGGTCACCATTCGTTCGCCGCGGGATGCTAAACAGCTGGGGATCCACCTGGTGCAGCAGGAGGTGGACGTGGCGCTGGTGCCGGGCCTGAGCATTGCGGAAAACATTATGCTGGACAGGCTGGCGGAGCCGGGCATGACCTTCCGCTGGTCGCGGGTTCGGCAGCTGGCGCGCGAGGCGCTGGCGCAGCTGGATGTGGCGCTGGACGTCCGGCGCTCCATTGACAGCTGCACGCTCGCCGAAAAACAGCAAATCCTGTTGGCCCGCGCCCTGTCGCACCATTGCCGCTTTTTGATCCTCGATGAACCCACTGCGCCGTTGGATCAGCATGAAAGTGAGCGTCTGTTTGCGGTAGTACGCCGTCTGCAGCATCAGGGGATCGGGGTGGTGTTTATTTCGCATCGTATCCATGAGCTGAAGGCGATCTGCGACACCCTGACGGTGCTGCGCGACGGACGGCTGATTGAGAGTGGCCCGATGGCGCCGCTGAGCGGGGAACAGATCGTCGAAAAGATGCTGGGCCACGAGCTGAGCGATATCTTCCCGCCGCCGCGCCCGCCGCACGGCGAAGAGGTGCTGTTGCAGGTTGACGGTCTGCATGATGAGGCGTTGCTGCAGGATATTTCGCTGCGCCTGCGGAAGGGGGAAATCCTCGGAATCGCCGGGCTGGCCGGCGCGGGCAAAACCGAGCTGTGCAAAGCGCTGTTCGGCGCCAGCAAAAGCCGGGTGCAGCGGGGCGAGCTGAACGGTCAGCCGTGGCGGCCGCGCGATCCGGCCGACTCGGTAGGGCGCGGCCTGGCGCTGGTCCCGGAGGAGCGACGCAAAGAGGGCATTTTCATTGAAGAGCCGATCGCGATGAACCTGGCGGTCAGCGCCGATAACAGCTTTTCGCGCTGGAGCCTGTTTGGCCATCGGCAGGCCTGGCGCTGGGCGGAGGAGGTGATTGCCCGCCTCGGCGTGCGCGCTACCGGTCCCGGTCAGACGCTGCGCCGTCTTTCTGGCGGCAACCAGCAGAAGGTGGCCATTGGCAAATGGCTGCGCGGTGATGCCAACGTTTTGATTTTTGACGAACCGACCAAAGGGGTCGATGTGAAAGCGAAAACCGATCTGTTCATGCTGATCGATGGTCTGGCGCGGGAAGGCAAAGGGGTGATTTATGCCTCGGGTGAATTCGCCGAGCTGGTCGGTTTATGCGACCGCATCTGCGTACTGTGGGACGGACGGATCGTAGCGGAGATCCCCGGCGCGGAAGCCCGGGAAGAGACACTGCTTTATTATTCAACCGGAGGAGCGGCAGCGTGAGCAAGGCCCTGGCAGTAAACGCGACGGTATCGGGCCGTCAGCGATTTTTTGATTTTCTCTATAAGTGGGGCATGTTGCTGACCGTGGTGCTGCTGGTGGCGGTCTTTGGCCTCGCCTCGGACAACTTCCTTGACCCGTTCAACATCATCAACATTCTGCGCTCGATTGCCATCGTGACGGTGATTGCCATTGGGGTGTCGATTTCCCTCACCATCGGCGGCTTCGATCTGTCCGTCGGATCGACGGCATCGCTGGCTAACGCGCTGGTGATTTCCCTGTTTGTCTGGCATGGCCTGGGGACCACCGAAGCGATTCTGATCACCCTCGCGCTCTGCACCCTGGTGGGGCTGTTTAACGCCTTTCTGATCGTGGTGCTGCGCATTCCTGACATGCTCGCCACCCTGGCCAGCCTGTTTGTGATTCAGGGCGTGGCAATGACATACAGCTATGGTGGGTCGATTACCGAAAACATGGTGCTGCCGAGCGGCGAGATGGCGGAGGGTACTATCCCGGCGGCCTTTGGCGCGCTGGGGCAGGTGCCGACCATCGTCATTATCATGCTGGTGGTGACGCTGGTCGCCCAGCTGGCGCTGTCGTTCACTACCCACGGACGGCGGATGTACGCCATCGGCGGCAACCCGGAGGCGGCGCGGCTCTCCGGCCTGCGGATCACGCGTTACAAAGTCGCAGCATACGTGATTGCCTCGCTGCTGGCCGGGCTCGGCGGCATTCTGCTGGCCTCGCGCATCGGCTCTTCGCAGGTCAACGCCGGCGGCGGCTATCTGATGGACGCGGTGGCCGCGGCCTGGATCGGCTTTTCGCTGGCGGGCTCCGGCAAACCAAACGCCCTGGGAACGCTGGTGGGGGCGGTGATCCTCGGCGTGCTCTCCAACGGGCTGGTGATGCTCTCGGTGCCGTATTACGCGATGGACATTATTAAAGGGTTGGTGCTGGCTGGCGCGCTGGCACTGACCTATTTTCAGCGCCGTACTTAACATTTTACAGGGTAAACCGCATGAAAAAGATCGCACTCTCTCTGATGACGCTGGGTCTGCTGCAGTCGACGGCGGCGCTGGCCACCGCCCCGACGCCGGTGCCGGCGGCGATTGCCGAACACAACGGCCCGATCCGCATTGCCGTGATCCGCAACCTCGGGTCTGACGATAACACCACCCAGTTTGTCGCCGGGGCGTTGCAGGAAGGCAAAAAGCTCGGTTTCAAAATCAGCACCTTCCTGAGCAACGGCGATGACGCCAAATTCCAGGACTTCGTCAACCAGGCCATCAGCCAGAAATACGATGGCATTATTCTCTCCCAGGGGCGTGACCCGTATTCCACCGCCCTGGTGAAGAAGGCGGTGGACGCCGGGATCAAAGTGGCGGTGTTCGATACCGCGGTAAGCGGTGAGATCCCCGGGGTGACGGTCAGCCAGCAGGATGACGCCTCACTGACCGAGCTCTCCTTTGGCCAGCTGGTGAAAGACTTCAACGGTAAGGCCAACATCGTCAAGCTGTGGGTGGCGGGCTTCCCGCCGATGGAGCGCCGTCAGGCGGCTTACCAGACGCTGCTGAAGCAAAACCCGGGGATTAAAGAGCTGGAGTCGATCGGCGCCGTGTCATCCGACGTGCAGGGCGACACCGCCAACAAGGTGGGGGCGATCCTTGCCAAGTATCCGAAAGGGAAAATTGACGCGATCTGGGGCACCTGGGATGCCTTTAGCCAGGGGGCTTATAAGGCGCTGAAAGAGAACGGCCGCACCGAGATCAAACTCTACAGCATTGATATTTCCAACCAGGATCTGCAGCTGATGCGCGAGGCCGGCAGCCCGTGGAAGGTGAGCGTGGCGGTGGATCCGAAGCTTATCGGCGCGACCAACGTGCGGCTGATCGCCAACAAGATCGCCGGCGAGCCGACGCCAGCCACCTACGACTTCAAGGCGGCAGCGATTCCGCAGGCGCTGCTGGCGGCCCAGCCGGGAGCGGTGAACGTGGCGTCGCTGGGGAAAATTATCCCTGGCTGGGGCCAGACCGAAGACTTTATCGCGCCGTGGTTCGCGACGCTGGAAGCGAAAAACAAATAAAATCAAGCCGGGTGGCGGTGGGCGGCGGCCTGGTGCCCTCACCCCGGCCCTCTCCGCAGGGAGAGGGGAAAACCATGCCACCGGGCGAAAGAGATCCCCTATGTCAGCATTACCTTCCCCCGAATACAGCCGCAATATGCGGCTGATTGGCCATAGCGATCAGGGCGGTCGTCCGGACGGCGTGCAGCTGATGGTGCATCGCGGATTCGCCTATATCGGCCATATGGTGTCGCAGGGTTTTTCCGTGGTCGATGTTCGCGATCCGACCCGGCCCACCACCGTCAACTATATTGCCGCGCCGCCGGGCACCTGGAACGTGCACCTCCAGGCGCATGACGATCTGCTGCTGGTGATCAACGCCCGGGATCTGTTTGCTGACGCCCGTTTTGCTGATGAGAAGGTGTACTACACCCGCTCGGTGGGTGACACGGTCAGCGATGTGCAGGACAAGGGCTGGAGCGCCGGGCTGCGCATCTTTGATATTTCCACTCCCGCGCAGCCGCGGGAAATCAGTTTCCTGTCGCTTAACGGCATCGGTATTCACCGCATCTGGTACGTCGGCGGGCGCTGGGCGTATGTGTCCGCGCTGATCGACGGTTTTACCGACTACATCTTCCTGACCATCGATCTGGCCGATCCGCGTAAGCCCGAAGTGGCCGGGCGCTGGTGGCTGCCGGGGATGCACCAGGCGGGCGGTGAAACACCGGACTGGCCGCAGGGTAAACGCTATGCGCTGCATCACGCCATTATTGCCGGGGATACCGCCTACGGCAGCTGGCGCGACGGCGGCCTGACGCTGCTGGATGTCAAAGACCGTACCCAGCCGAGGCTGATTAGTCATCGCAACTGGAGCCCGCCGTTCGGCGGCGGAACGCATACCGCGCTGCCGCTGCCGGATCGTGACCTGCTGGTGGTGCTGGATGAAGCGGTGCTCGACAACCAGGAGGACGGCGAGAAGCTGATCTGGTTGTTTGATATCCGCGAGCCAACCAACCCGGTGAGCATCGCCACCTTCCCGCCGCCGGACGAAGCGGATTATGTGGCGAAAGGGGCGCATTTCGGTCCGCACAACCTGCATGAGAACCGGCCGGGGAGCTTTGTCAGCTCAACGCTGATTTTTGCCACGTATCAGAATGCCGGCGTGCGGGCTTACGATATTTCCAACCCGTATCGCCCGCTGGAGACCGGGGCGCTGGTGCCGGCTGCGCCTGAGAGAATGATGGATACCCGTCCCGGCCGCCCGCGGGTGATCCAGTCCTGTGACGTGTTTGTCGATGCGCAAGGCATTATCTACAGCACCGATTACAACGGCGGGCTATCGGTGATTGAGTATCTGGGGTGAGGGTAAGGTAAACGCAAAATTGTACTCGCATGTCTGCCGGGTGGCGGCTTTCGCCTTACCCGGCCTACGAAAGACTGCAAGATCAAAGCGTTATGCGGCTATTTGTAGGCCCGGCAAGCGCAGCGCCGCCGGGCAATCCCCGAAAATGGCACTTTTTTAGGGGTTGCTCCCTCTCCCTGTGGGAGAGGGTTGGGGTGAGGGAAACAGGCGCACTCAGCTGTACTGGCGTACCCGCGCCAGCAGCTCGTCGACGCTGTCGATACGCTCGGCCAGCACGATCAGCGCTCTGCCCAGGGTAATGGCGTGGCGCAGGCACTCATGACGCATGGCGTCGTCCTGGATAGTGTCGATATCCGCGACGTGCGACAGTCCGACGCTGCGGCGGATCAGTTCGCTGCCGCAGAAGCCGACCGCGTCCGCCCACACCTTTTTCAGAAAGGCGGAGGCGTAGCCGGGGTAAGCCAGCGCCGCGTCGCGGGTTTTCTCCGCCGCCAGCGCCTGGAAGCGCTCGGCAAAGGTGGTCCACAGCTGGTGGATGTCGTTCAGCCGCTGCTCGCGCGCGGCGGCGGCATCGCGAATGCCGAGCTGGCCCGGCAGGCCGCAGTAGTTCAGCAGCAGGTTGCCGATGGCGGTACCGATATCGAAGCCGATGGGGCCGAAGTAGCCGAACTCGGCGTCGATGGCCTTCAGGCTGCCTTCGGCAACGAAGATCGACCCGCTGTGGATATCGCCGTGCAGCAGCGCTTCCGCATGGGCAAAGAAACGGTGCTTCAGCGCCGCCACCGCCAGCTTAAGCTGAGCGTCGTCGCGCAGGGCGGCGACATCGGCCTCCAGCTCCGCCGGGTAGCTATTGCGCTCGTGGATCTGATACGGGTCGTTAAAGAACAGATCCTCGGTGATCTCGCACATCGCCGGGTTAATAAACTGCGCCACCTGCGCCTTTTTCTCGTGGGGATGGAGGTAGAAATCGCTGGTGTGAAACAGCACCTGCGCCAGATAGTCGCCAAGCTGGCGGGCCGCCTGGGGATAGTAGACGTTAGCGATAAGCTCTCCGCGCCAGATGCGGTGGTCGGAAAGATCTTCCATCACCATCACCGCCAGCTCGGGATCAAAGTGATGGATTTTTACCGTGTGCTGCGGGCTGTGCTGATAGTGGGCGATAAGAGTTTGCGCCTCCAGACGGGCGCGGTCGAGGGTCAGCGGCCAGGATTCGCCGACGCAGCGCACGTAGGGCAGAGCCTGTTTGACGATCGCCCGGCTGACGCCCTGGCGATCGAACACTTTAAACACCAGATTGAGGTTGCCATCGCCCACTTCCTGCGCGCTGACCAGCTCAGATGGGTTGTCGATGCCGGCGAACTGCTGCGCGTAAGCCACGGCATCGTGGGCGGTGAAGGTATGGTATTGCGACATTGCCTCGATCCTCGAATTCTGATTAAGCCGTTCAGACGTCTATACTTCTGGATTCCATCCTGACACAATGTGATACAACAACGCAACAGGGATTTAACGACATGCAGACATTACAGACCACCAGCCTGCGGGTGAGTGAAAATCAGCTTTTTATTCTCGACCAGCAGGCCTTGCCGCAGGAAAAACGCTGGCTGGCGGCGGATAACGTTGCGCTGCTGGTGGACCATATTCATACCCTGCGGGTGCGCGGCGCGCCGCTGATTGGCCTGTCCGCCAGCCTGCTGCTGGCTCTGCTGGCCCAGCGCGGCCTGAACCGGGATGCACTCCAGCAGGCGCTGGAGACGCTGCGCGCGGCGCGGCCGACGGCGGTCAACCTGATGAATAATCTGGATCGCATGAAGCAGGCGCTGGCCCGGGAGGATTACCCGCAGGCGCTGGAAGCGGAAGCCTTGCGTCTGGTCGAAGAAGATAAACAGCTGTGCGACCGCATCGCTGAGGCGGGCAGTGCGCTGGTGAAGCCCGGCAGTCGACTGCTGACCCACTGCAACACCGGTGGCCTGGCGACCGCCGGGGTAGGGACCGCCCTGGGCGTTATCGCGCTGGCGCACCGGCAGGGAAAAGTGACCAACGTATGGGTTGATGAAACCCGGCCGCTGCTGCAGGGCGGTCGTTTAACCGCCTGGGAGCTGGGCGAGCTGGGCGTGCCCTATCAGCTGATCGCCGATTCAATGGCCGCCAGCCTGATGGCGCAGGGGCAGGTGGATGCGGTGTGGGTCGGCGCCGACCGTATCGCCGCCAACGGCGACGTGGCGAATAAAATCGGCACCTATTCTCTGGCGGTTTTGGCCCATTATCACCAGATCCCGTTTTACGTCGCTGCCCCGCAGACCACCCTCGACCGCCATTGCCCGAACGGGGCGGCGATCCCCATTGAGCAGCGCGCGGCGGCGGAAGTGACCGGAGTGGCGGGCAGCTTCGGCGCGGTACAGTGGGCGCCGACGGGGGCCGCCGTTTACAATCCGGCGTTCGACGTCACGCCTGCTGGGCTGATAAGCGGCTGGGTGCTGGACAGCGGGGTGGTCACCCCGGCGCAGGTCGCCGCCGGGGTGTTTGCGCCGGACAACGGATAACGGACGTCGTGCCGGGCCTGGAAAAAAGGTTTTCCCGGGCCCGGACAAACACCGCGCCGCTACGGCAGGACCATGGCTACCGCCGGGGCGGATGACCGGTCGATACGCTGACCCAGCGCGGTGATGGCCGCCTGGAAGGGACACAGCGTACCAACGTCGGTCTGACGGCAGCCCGGCTGACGCCACTCCTGACGCAGCATCGGGTGCTGCGCGTCCGGCGTCTGCAGACGACGCAGGTCGTCGAGGCCTTGCGCCTGGAAATAGACCCGCAGATAGCGTTCTCCGCTCTTCGCGTTGCGCCAGCGCTCCAGCACCAGGCTGCTGCCCGGCGGGATATTTCCCCGGCTGTAGCCCGGCAGCTGCCAGCTAAAGTTCATCAGCGTGCGTACCATGGCGATGTTGGTGTCATGGGCCACCAGCAGCAGCCAGCGTACGTTCGGATTCGCCTCCGGTTTGACGCCGTCGAGCATAGCGTTGAGCAGCACCGACCCGCGTTTTTGCGCGGTATACAACACATCGTTACTCAGATCGTAGTTTTCCGTTAACAGCGGCAGCAGGGCGGTGATCTGCCTGGCCTGGGTGATCTTGCCCCACGCCAGCTGGCTGAGAGGCAGGTTTTCACTCCAGCCGAGACGCAGCGTCTCCACCATATTGGCCATCACGCTCAGTCCGCTAATGGTGGTCTTCCCACTTTTGCTCTGCTCGACCTGCCACGGGGTATCGAAGATCGGGCAGGGCTTATCGGCCTGACAAACCGCCTGTTTCAATAGCTGGATGGTCGGCGCCAGCGCCTGCCGACGCTGCGCCAGATCCCCGGCCTTCTCTTTCACCGCCGCCAGCTGGCGGGCGGGGTCGGTTTGCGTGGCGGCGAACTTGTCGGTCTGAAACAGGGGATCGGCATCCCCGCTGACATAATGGATAGCGACGCCGCAGCCGGGGAAGGCGCCATCCACCAGCGCCTGGGCGGTCGCTCGCGTCCGCTGCAGCGGGCTGGCGCGCACGTATATCGACTCCGCCGTCGGGCATCCGGCCTGCAGCAGGCCGAGCTGGCGGTAATGCTGGCCTTCCGCACGCCCTTTGTTGACCACGGCGGCATAGCCATGGCCGGTGAGCTCCCCGTCATGGGTGGTCCACTCGGTCCACGGTCGTCCGGTGGCGGCCTCGATGGCTTCCCGGTTGCCGGCCGTCGGCGGACGAATACCGTGGCGGCTGAGCTCGACCACTTTCTCCAGCTGCCAGTCCGCGGCGGCGGCAGATTGCAGCGCCAGCAGCGGCAGCGCGCAGGCGATAAACAGGCGTAACAGTCCCTGATGTCTTGCAGGCATCATATCTTCTTCCTTATTCGTTAATCGGTTATGAGGAGAACGAGGTCTGCCGTTCGACGGCATGGCGCCGGGCGACGATGGCGGCAGTGGTAAAACAGAGTAGCGCGGAACCCAGACCGGTACCCACCCAGAACAGCGCCAACGTGCTGAAATCATACAGCGTTTTGCCGTTTTCAAGGATAGCCGTTTTATCAATAATGATCCCGGTGAGAAACTCGCCCAGGCCGGCGCCGGCGTAGCTGGCGATGCCGATGGTGCCGAGCGCGGCCCCGGCGGCCTTGCGCGAAGAGATATCGACGGCGATCAGCCCGCCAAGGAAGCAGGTCAGAGCGCCAATAGTGGCCCCGAAGATAATCATCGCCAGAATATCAGTGTAGTAATTGTGCGGCGACCAGAGCATCAGGGCGAAGCCGGCGGTGTTCAGCAGGCTGATAAACCCGGCCATCACGCTGCGGTTGCGCGGGAAAAAGCGGTCGGAGAGCATGCCGGCGATGATGGTCCCGGCGATGCCGGCGATAGCGTTGACGCCGATAATCCCGGACGCCTCCAGGGTGGAATAAGCTTTATCCTGCTCGAGAAAGAAGATCCCCCAGGAGTTGACGGCGTAGCGGTCGATGTACATAAAGGCGGAGGCGAGGGCGAGGGTCCACAGCGCCGGGTTGCGCAGCGCCAGCAGCTGGTTTTTAAACACCGAGCCGCGGGCTTCGACCTCTTCCTGCGGTTCATCGCGGATGACGTTGATGGACGGGAAGCCGCTGCTCTGCGGCGAATCGTGCATGAACAGCACCAGCAGCACCACGCCGGCGGCGCCGAGCGCGGCGGTGGACAGGTAGCCCATCTGCCAGCCAAACCCGGCGATCACCGCGGCGATCACCATATAGGTCACCGCCTCGCCGATATTATGCGCCGTCGACCAGATGCCATAGAAGGTGCCGCGCTCCTTAACGCCGTACCAGCGCGCCAGCGAGACCGCGCAGGGGCCGACGCCCATCGACTGCGCCCAGCCGTTGATCCCCCAGAAGATGGCCAGCAGCAGGGCGTTGGTGGTCATCCCCATCATCAGGTTCATCCCGGCGCTGAGCAATAAACCGAGGCTCATATAGCGCACCACGTTGGCGTGATCGGCGATAAAACCATTGACCAGTTTGCCGATGGCGTAGCTGAAGAACAGGGTAGAGCCGATCATGCCGAGCTCCGTCGGGGTGATCCCCAGCTCCACCAGCGCGCTTTTGGCGACGGTGAAGGATAACCGGCAGACGTAAAAGGTGACGTAGGCCAGGGTCATGGCGATAAAGGTTTGCCAGCGCACCCGGCGAAAACGGTGTTCATCAAACGCGGCGCCCGCTTTCGGCGGCGACGCCCGGAAAAAAGCGATAATTCCAGACATAGGTGGTTCTCCGCAGGTCGGAGGCCTGACTGATTGATGTGGTTCGTCCGTGAATGAAGTTATCGTTACTGTGTAGAGTACATAATCAGAGATAGCCTGACCCGTAAGGGTTAATGTAATGGTTGTGGGATCATCTTTTTCAGCTGCGGGTAGAGCGTTGGGCTGGCCAGCAGCAGCGGATTGCCGCGCTGGATCCCCTCCTGCGCCAGAAAATCGTTGCTGGCGCCGCCCGCTTCGCGCATCAGCACCAGCCCCGGCAGGGCGTCCCACGGGTTCATGTGCGGCTCGTAGTAGCCAATCAACCGGCCCGCCGCCGCCCAGGCGCTCATCAACGCCCCGGAGCCGTTGCGGATAAACATGCCGCCGTCGCTGAGCAGCGCCTGCAGAAACGGCAGAAAGTCCGCCGGGGTGACGCGATGCGAGGTGCCGACGCCCATCACGCCCTCTTTGACCGTCGTCGCGGGGTGCGGACGGATCGGAGCGTCGTTGAGCCAGGCGCCATGGCCCCGCAGGGCGTGAAACAGCTCGCGATGGTTGGGGTCGTAGACCACGCCGATGACCGGTTCGCCGTCGGCGACGATCGCCAGCGACAGGCACCAGGTGTGCAGGCCGTTGAGGAAACAGCTGGTGCCATCGATGGGGTCGACCACCCACAGCACTCGCGCGTCGGGCAGGCGAGCGCCGCTCTCTTCGCCGAGAAAACCATCCTCCGGAAACGCGCTCTGAATGCGCTGTTTGACAAAGGCCTCCACCCGCTTATCGGCCACGCTGACCACATCCTGCAGGTCGTCGCCCTTATGGTCGACGGTCAACGCCTCGCGCTGTTGATAGTATTCAAACGCCAGCTCAGCCCCCGCTTTCGCCAGCTCGCAGGCCAGACGGTAGCGGGCCTGTAGCGCTTCTGATTCCTGAGATTGCATAGTGACTCCCTATTTTGCACACGTGTGCATTTTGCGTGAAAAAAACAGCCCCGAAGGGCCGAATGAGTGTGGCCGGGTTTCGCAGAAGATTCTGTGATCGCTCCAGCATAAAATGATTTTTTCATTTCGCACTATGACGAATAATTAGTTTCACCGGCACTTCGCGATGGCGCGAGGGCAGGCTGAAGCGGGCGATCCGCGTCATTAACAAATCCACCGCGTGGTGGGCCAGCAGGGCGGTATTCTGCTGAACGGTGGTGAGCTGATAGGGCTGCCAGTCCGCCTGCGGGATATCGTCAAAGCCGACGATGGCCGGCAGCGGGGCGGCGGCGTCCCGCAGGCCGTCCTGGGCGCCCAGCGCCAGCATATCGGTGGCGCAAAACAGCGCCTGCATCCCGGGGTTTTCAGCAACCAATTCTCTGGCAGCCTGGTAGCCGGCCTGATAGCCGCCGCCGTCGCAGAAGCGGCTGCTCACCGCCATATCCGACGTCCGGGCGATAAAAGCCTCATAGCGCTGGCGGGTGCTGAAGTTCTCGCGATTTTCGCCAATAAAGCCAACCTGCCGCCAGCCTCGGCGGCTGAACAGATCCGCCACCAGCTTCGCTCCCTGGGCGTTATCGCTGCACACCCGGTCGCAGCCGGCGAGGTCCGCATGGCGGTTGATCAGGGTGACGGGGATCTTGCGCGCCAGATACTCCTCCGCCAGCGACAGCGGCGGCGCGCCGGAGGTGATGATCACCCCGGCGACGTGATAGCTCAGCAGTTGTTTAAGCGAGGGGGCGAGCTGCTGCGGATCGTCAGCGTTCATCAGCAGCGGCATAAAGCCATTGAGCGCCAGCTGATGGACCAGCGGCGCCAGCAGTTTGCTGCGAAACGGGTTGTCGAAACCGGCGGTGACGATGCCGATAAAATTACTGCTGCCGGTGATCATCGTCCGGGCGATGATATTCACCTGATAGCCCAGGGCTTCCGCGGCGCTCAGCACCTTCTGCCGGGTCTTCTCCGACACCGAGGCGCCGGGGGTGAAGGTGCGGGAGACCGCCGAGCGCGAGACCCCGGCCAGTCTGGCCACGTCCTCGGCCTTAATCCATTTTTTATCGCTCATCGTCGTTTCGCGCCGTCTGTTTTCCAGGAAGCCGACGCCCGGGCGGGCGTCGGTCACGCACACTGCCTGAAAAGGTATCACAGAAAGGCGTCGTCGCGCAGCGCCTTGCGCCCTATGCCGGGTAGCGGATGTGCTCCACCTCACGCTGCAAAATCACCCTGCCGTGGCGAATGGAGGTCAGCACCCGTGCCTGACGGCGGACGGCCTCGTAGTCGTTTTCCGCATCGAGGATCAGCAGGTTCGCCGGGCGGCCTTCGGCGAGGCCGTAGTTATCGCCCAGACACAGCGCCCGGGCGCTGTTGTCGGTGACGAAGTCGAGGCAGCGCTGCAGATCGTCATAGCCGAGCATATGGCAGATGTGCAGTCCGGCATCCAGAATGCGCAGGATATTGCCGTTCCCCAGCGGGTACCACGGATCCTGAATCGAGTCCTGGGCAAAGCAGACATTGATGCCGGCGCGATCCAGCTCCGCCACCCGGGTGACGCCGCGCCGTTTCGGCCAGCTGTCAAACCGGCCCTGCAGATGAATGCTTTCGGTCGGGCAGGAGATGAAGTTGATGCCCGAGGCTTTCAGCAGGCGAAACAGCTTTGAGCAGTAGGCGTTATCATAAGAGCCCATCGCGCAGGTGTGGCTGGCGGTGACCTGGGCCCCCATGCCGCGCACCCGCGCCTCTTCCGCCAGTACTTCAAGGAAACGCGATTGCGGATCGTCGATTTCATCGCAGTGGACATCCACCAGGCGGCCGTAACGCTGGGCGAGGTCCATCAAAAACATCACCGAGCTGACCCCTTTGTCGCGGGTGTTCTCATAGTGCGGAATGCCGCCCACCACGTCGGCGCCCATCTCGATGGCGCGCGTCATCAGCTCCCGGCCGTTGGGATACGATTCGATTCCCTCCTGCGGAAAGGCGACAATCTGCAGATCGATGAGATCGGCGGCCTCTTGTTTCACCGCCAGCAGCGCCTTCAGGGCCGACAGCGACGGATCGGTGACATCCACATGGGTGCGGACGTGCTGGACCCCGAAATCGCGCAGCATGCCGATGGTTTTCAGCGCTCGCTGACGGGTGTCCTCCGGGGTAATACTCGCTTTGCGCTGGCTCCAGCGGGTGATGCCTTCAAACAGGGTGCCGCTGCGGTTCCACTCCGGCTCGCCCGCGGTGAGGGTGGCATCAAGATGGATATGCGGCTCGACGAAGGGCGGGATCGCCAGCCGGCCCTGGGCGTCGATATCCCCTGCGTCGGCAGTCTGCATCGCGGCCTGGGCGGTGATGCGGTGAATCATCCCGTCCTGCAGGTCAAGGGTAAACAGCGCCTCCTGGCGGCGCAGGCGAGCGTTAATAATTTTCATGGTGGGTCCTGTAAATGGTTTTGCGATAAACGCCAGATCACCAGCGCGACCGAGGCGTTGAGATGAAACTGAGGGTGGCTGACCGGGTAGCCGGTCAGTTTTTCAATGCGCTGGATGCGCTGATGCAACGTGTTGCGATGGAGACCCAGCCGGTCGGCGGCCCGCACCACGTTGCCGTTCTCCTGCAGCAGCGTCTCGAGGGTCTCCAGCAGCAGCCACGGCGCTTTACGGCCCGGCTCGATCAGGCAGCCGAGGGTGTCGTGCATAAAATCGTTGAGCAGCGCCGGGTCGCTGACCGCGGACAGCAGTTTGATAAACCCCAGCTGCTGATAGTCGCTGATGCGCTGGGTTGGCCGCAGGGTATCGCACAGATCCAGCGCCTGGCGCGCCTGCGACAGCGCCCGCGGGTAACCCTGCAGCTGCCTGACCGGCGCGGAGAGGCCGCAGAGCAGCGATAAACTCTCCTCTCCGTCCGCCAGGGTTTGCAGCCACTGCTGCAGCCATTTTTTCTGCTGAAAGCCTTCCCCCTCCTCATCCGGCAGCAGGAAAAGAAACATATTGCTGCGCTCCAGCAGCGGGAAGGGATTGCCCTGCTGGTTGAGCTGCTGCTGCAGCTGCTGACGTACGCTGCGGTGGGCCTGCAGTAGCCAGGCTTCGGCCTGCTCGGGCGGGAACTGGCGAAACAGGCGGGACAGCCCCTCCAGACGCAGCGCCGCCAGCCGCAGCGGACGGGTAAAATCGAGCTGCTGATGGAGGGCGCGCTGATGGAGCATCTGCAGGTCCGGATAGTCGCCGGTGACCAGCTGCATCAGAATGTCGCGCTGCGACTGCAGGACGTTTTCGCTGCGGACCAGCGCGGTGCCGATGCGCTCGGTGACAATCACCATCTTCAGCAGGTAGGGCTGCTCGATCAGCGGCATGCCCAGCTCGTCGGCAAGGGCGATCAGCGTGGCGGGAATGGCGTGGATATAGGCCTCGCCAGTGAGGATCACCATCCCGGCGATGCCGCGCTGTTTGCCCTCCATCAGCAACTGGATCAGGTTGGCTTCATCCCGGGGATGGTTGATGCCGGTGATAAACACCAGCTCGCCGCCCATGATCCACTCGGCGATATGTTCATTTTCCGCCACGTAGTACCAGCGTACGGCCCGCTGCAGCCCTTGCTTTCCCGCTCGCAGACGCAGGGCGGAGAGTCCCTCAAGGGCCAGCAGTTCGCTGACCGTCAGGCTCATGGCTCCTGCTCCGCGACGGCGGCAGGCTGGCGTTTGCTTAGCAGAGTCAGGGCGATATAGACCAGCGCGGAAACGGAGATCCCCACCAGCGGCGCGATCCACGGCGAAAGATAGGCCACCACCGCGCCGGCGGCGTAGGCGCCGAGTCCCAGCCAGTTAAAACGCGGCAGGCGGGCGTTCTGCAGCAGGGGATAGCGCCCGCCGCGGGCGAACCAGTAGTCGGCGAGGATCACCCCGCCGATGGGCGGAATAATACTGCCCAGCAGCACGAGGAAGGGGATCAGCATTTCGTACATCCCGCCAATGGCCAGCACAATGCCCACCCCGGCGGCGGCGAGGGTCAGCGTCCGGCGACGTTCGCTGCGCAGCAGATGGCAGGCGGCGGCGGAGACGTTATAGATGGTGGGGCCCTGGATGGTCAGCAGGTTGAGACAGAGCATGATCACCGCGGCCACCGACAGCCCCTGCAGGATCAGCACTTCAACGATATCGGCCTGTTGATAGACGATAGCGCACCAGGCGCCGGCGACGATCATCAGCCCGTTGCCGATGAGGAAGCTGCCCATGCTGGCGAGAATGGCGGTCCGGCTGGAGTTGGCCAGCCGGGTCCAGTTTGTCGCCTGGGTGGCGCCGCTGGCGAAAGTGCCGAAGACCATGGTGATGGCCGCCGACCAGCTCATGGTGTCGCTCGGCGCAATACGGGTCATCGCCTGCCAGCCGCCGGCGTGGTGCAGCGCCAGATACATGGAGACCATCAGCAGCACAAACATCAATGGCACCGACAGGCGCGACAGCGCGTCCAGTCCCTTGTAGCCCACCAGCGCGGTGACACAGAACAAAATGCCAAACAGCACCATCAACGGCTGGGTCAGCGCCTCGGGCAGAGCGAGGATCTTCACCAACGAGATAGCGACCGTGGCGGTGCCCCAGGCGTACCAGCCCAGCTCGGCAAAGCCAAGAATAAAATCGGCCAGCTTGCTGCCAATCTCCCCGAAGCAGAACCGGCCCATCAGCACCGTATTCAGGCCGCTGCGCGCGGCGATCCAGCCCAGCGACGCGGCATAGAGGGCCAGCAAGGCGTTGCCGATGACGGCTATCCACAGCAGATTGACGATGGAAAAGGAGACGCCGAGTTTACCGCCGGCGAACATCGTGCCGGTGAAAAAGGTAAAGCTGAACAACACCATGGCGATGGAAAATACGCCTTTGCGTCCGGCGGCGGGCGCTTCGACGAGGGGAAAATCATTGCTGTTTGACATCCTGGAACCTCTGGCTGGTAGATGGGCGGTGATAGCCGGAAGTAGCAAGAGATGTGCCAGGAAAAACCGGGCACGGGGAATAGCGCGCGGTGTGCAACATGCACAGTTATTGAAGGATCCCGGACGGGTAATGCCATTCTACTGTGCATCCTGCCAGGTTTTGCACCAGTCCAGGGCAGAGTAGGGCGGTGAGCGCATCCCTGGCGCCGGAGGAGAATTTTAGCCAGGACGATCCGCCTGTTTTTGGCCAGAGAGTAGTGGAGAATAGCGGTGTACTGAAAACGGTTGGTTAAATCACTGTGAATAAAGGTTATTTAATATGCTTTTATGATATAACCATTTGTCTTGTGTGTGTTTCCTGAAATATTGTCCCCTCCGGTTAGCGGTGTTAGTATCGGATAAATAGCCATTTAGACGGCTAAATAAATCATCGCTAACCTAAGGAACTGCTATGTGGCAAGAAAGACTCGCGCAACTGGTCACCACCTGTCATTGGATCGGCGCGAAAGGCTGGGCGCCGGCGACCGGCGGTAATATGTCGGTGCGTCAGGATGATACCTGGTGCTGGCTAAGCGAGTCGGGCCGCGACAAAGGCAGCCTGACAACCGAGGATTTTCTGCAGGTTGAGATCGCCACCAACCAGGCGCCTTCCGGACGGAAGCCGTCGGCCGAGACCGGTCTGCACACCCTGGTGTATCGCCTGTTCCCGGAAGCCAACGTGGTGCTGCATGTGCATACCGTCAACGCCACCGTGCTGTCGCGCATCGAAAAAAGCGACACGCTGGCGCTGCAGGGGTATGAAATGCAGAAAACCCTTAGCGGGCAGCATAGCCATCTCGATACCGTTCCGATCGCCATCTTCGATAATGACCAGGATATTGACGCCCTGGCGGCGCGGATTGCCGATTATGCGCAAACGCGCCCGCTGCGCTACGGCTTTCTGCTGCGCGGCCACGGCCTGACCTGCTGGGGGAAAGATATTCAGGAGGCCCGCCGTCAACTGGAGGGGCTGGAGTTCCTGTTCGAGTGCGAGCTGATGCGCCGCCGCTACGAGCCCTGAGCCGGAGCAGGTATGGATTTTTATCTTGGTATCGATATTGGCACCTCGCGGGTGAAAGCGGTGCTGTTTGATCAGCATTTCACCGCCTGCGCCAGCGCCGCGGAAAATACCTCACCCCGCCTGTCGGCCAATGGCTACGCGGAACAGGATATGACCCAGCTGTGGCATTCGGTGCTGGCTATTCTGCGCCAGATTGCCCGCCATCCGGCGCTGCAGGCGGGGCGGCTGCGGGCTATCGGCCTCGCCGGGCAAGGGGAGGGGGTCTGGCTCAGCGATGAGCAGGGCGAACCGGTGGGCCCGGGGATCCTGTGGAGCGATACCCGCAGCCACGAGCTAATGAGCGACCTGCTGCGCCGACCCGGCTTCGACCGCCGCTATTTCGCCGATACCGGCACCCACCTGCAGCCCTGCAATACCAGTCTGCAGCTGTACTGGCTGAAACAGTATCAGCCGGCGCGGCTGGCGGCCGCGCGCTATCTGTTTTTCGCCAAGGACTGGATCCGCTTTCGCCTGACCGGCGTGGCGGCGCTGGAGCTGACGGACGCCAGCAGCTCGTTACTCAATCAGCAGACCGGCAGCTGGTCCTCGGTGGTGATGAACGAGATGGGGCTGAACGAACTGCTGCCGCTGTTTCCCCCGCTGCTGGCCCCGGATGCCCTGGCCGGCACGCTGAGCGACGCGGTGGCGGCGCTGACCGGGCTGCCCGCCGCGACGCCGGTGGCCGCCGGGGCGCTGGATGTCTGTAGCGCCGCGCTGGGCTGCGGCGCGGTCAACGAAGGGGATATCTACACGATCCTCGGCACCACCTGCTGCACCGGGATCGTCTGCCGCGGCCCGCAGACGGTGAACGAGGCGACGCGCTTTGTCACCCATACCGAAGCCGGACAGGTGATCTCCCTGTTTCCGATGCAGGCCGGTACGCCAAATATTGACTGGCTGCAGCAGCATATTTCGCTGGACGCCGATCTGGGGCGCCTGGAGCAGGCGATCGCGGAGGTGGAGCCAGGCAGCGGCGGCGTCTTCTGGCAGCCGTATCTCAATGGCGAACGTGCGCCGTTTTACAGCCCGGACGCGCGGGCCGGCTTTTTCGGCATTAGCCCGCACACCACCCGCGCCGAACTGCAGCGCGCGGTGTTTGAAGGACTGGCCTTCGCCATTGTCGATGCGCTGCAGGGTTATCCGCAGGGCGGCGAGCTGTATCTGACCGGCGGCGGCGCAGCCTCGGCGACCTGGCTGCAGATTATCGCCGACTGTACCGGACGCACGGTGGTCTCCAGCGCCTTTAACGAACTGAGCGCACGCGGCGCGGCGATCCTGGCGGCCCGTAGCGTCGCGGCGCTGGCCGAGACGCCTCCGCTGGCGCAGACCCGCTATCAGCCGCGCCCTCAGGCGCATGCCCGCTACGCGGCGCTGTATCCCGTTTACCGCCTGCTGCGCGAGCAGATGCTGCCGGTATGGCAGGCCAGACAGGCCGCCCTTCAACCTCTTTCTCAGGACCTACAACCATGAAAATCGTTTTTACCGCCGAGCATGCTGGCGACCTTAGCGCCTTCCACCAGCTGGGTGAGCTGCTGGTGGAGGGGTGGGCGCTGGGCAAACCGAAACTCAGCGCCGGTCAGCTGATTGAGCTGGCCCACGACGCCGAGGTGCTGGTGACCAGCTATGATGAGGTGACGGACGCGGTAATGGCCGCCTGTCCGCGCCTGCAGGTGATCGCCTGCACCCGCGCGAATCCGGTGAATATTGATACCCAGGCCGCCCAGGCGCGCGGCATCCGGGTGCTCTACACCCCGGGGCGCAATGCCGATGCCGCCGCGGAGCTGACGCTTGGCCTGATGCTCAGCCTGGCGCGCCATATTCCGCAATCCCATGCGGCGCTGAAGCGGGGGGAATTCACGCAGGCTGACAATGCCGCCGCCGCCACTCAGCAGGGTCTGCGGCGGGATGTGGTCTGGGACGTGAGCCCGGAAAGCCCCTATGAAGTGTTTAAAGGCAGTGAACTGCGCAATAAAACGCTGGGGCTGGTGGGGTATGGCAACATTGGCCGCCGGGTGGCGCGTATCGCCCGGGCGTTCGGCATGGCGGTGTTGGTGGTGGATCCGTTCGTCGCCGCAGAGGATATCAATGAGCCAGGGTTACAGAAAACGACCCCGGAGGCGCTGTTCCGCGAGGCGGATATCGTCAGCCTGCACCTGAGCAGCGGGCCGCACAGCGACGGGCTGGTGAATGCCGCGCTGTTAAACAGCATGAAGCCCGGCGCGCTGCTGATCAATACCTCTCGCGCGGCGGTGGTCGACGAGGCAGCGCTGATTGATGCCCTGCGCCACGGCCCGCTGGGCGGCGCGGCGCTGGATGTCTATCACCGCGAACCGCTGTGGCGCGATCATCCTTTTGTCATCGAGTTCGATAACGTGATTATCACGCCGCATATCGCCGGAGCCACCCGGGAGAGTATCGCCAAACACACGGCGATGATTGCCGCCGATCTTCAGCGCTATGTCGCCGGGGAGCCGCTGCTGTACCAGTGGCGTTAAGCCGCTTGCGCCGCCGCGTTCTGCAGCGGCGCGGGTCCATCGTCAGGGGCGATGGGCCGCCATAAAAGCCTGGGTCTGTTCCCAGTCCACTACCCCGGCATCCGATCCCATCCCGGTCGCCACCAGCGCGGCCACCGCCGAGGCGACGTCACACGCTGCTTTCACGCTGAGTCCGCGCGCCAGTGCGGCAATAAACCCGCCGCAGTAGCTGTCGCCGCAGCCGGTGGTATCCACCGCCTCGACCGGCCACGGCGCAATATGCTGCGGCCCGCCATCGCGGCCGATAAGCCAGGAGCCGTTCTCGCCGTCTTTCAGAATGCAGGTGCCCACGCCGAGCGCCAGGAAGAAGCGGCCGATGGCCTCCGGCTGCGTCTCTCCGGAGAGAAAGGCGGCTTCCTCCAGCGAAGGCATGAAATAATCCACCGACGGCAACAGGGGCCGCAGTAGTTCGAGGGTCTCTTCATTCGGGGCGATAAGGTCAAAGCTGGTGGTGACTCCGCGCGCTTTGGCCGCCTGCAACAGCCGCGCGCTCTGTCCCTGGTCCATTGCCGCCAGCAGCCCGGTCCCGCCGTGATGCAGGAAACGACAGTCAAGGACGGCGTCAAATTCCGCTTCACTGACAAACAGGGCGTCAGACGCGCCCCGGCAGTGCAGGGCCGGACGTTCGCCGTTGGGGCGAATCGGCAGGATCGTCGCCGAGGTCTCCTTCAGCGCGGTGCGCTGGATAAGCGAGCAGTCGATGCCCAGCCGGGCATAGCTGGCGAGGATAAAGTCGGCCTTTTCATCTTCGCCCAGGCAGGCCACCGCTGCGGTGCGGATCCCGAGCTTCGCGGCGTTGATATTAGCCCCGGCGGCGGTGCCGGCGGGGTTGAGACGAATTTGCTCAATAAAGGCGACGCCGCCGCGCGGCGGGATCGCCACCACCGGGCGCCCGGCGATATCCAGAATAGTCAGGCCGACAAATACGGCGTCAAAGGTTGCCATCGTTCTCCCGTTTAGCGATGCGTTTGGCGCAGGCGCGCCTGCCAGAAGGATAGGGCGAGGGCCACCACCAGAATCACGCCGACCAGCGCGTCCTTCACCAGATAATTGAGCCCCATCAGGTTCAGGCCGTTATCAATAATGGCAAGGAACAGCACGCCGCCGAGGGTGCCGAGGATGCTGACCCGGCCCAGACGGGTAAAGGCAGTGCCGATAAATACTGCCGCAATGGCGTCCATCAGGTAAGACTGCCCGGCCAGCGGGGTAAACTGTCGCAGGTTGGCGGAGAGGATCACCCCGCCGACGGCGCAGAGCGCCGAGGCGGCCACCAGCACGCCGAGCATGGTCAGGCGATCGCGGATCCCGGCGATACGCGCCGCTTCGCTGTTCTGACCGATGGCGCGGACATATTTGCCCCACAGGGTGCGCTCGGTAACCAGCCAGGCCGCCAGCCACAGCGCCAGCACGATCGCTACCGGCGTGGGGATCCCGCCAAGGTTGCCCACCGCCAGGTCGTGATACTCCGGAGCCATCCGCCGATAGGCTATCGCGCCGCCGCCGTCGGTATAGATGCGCTCGGCGCTGCTGGCGATAAACCAGGTGCCGAGCGTGGCGAGGAAGGGGCGGATCCGGCAGATGAGGATCAGAAAGGCATTGAGCAGGCCAATCAGCACGCCGCCGAGCAGAGCGCAGCCCACCGCGGCCTGCCACGGCAGATGCCAGGTTTTCAGGGCGACGAGGGCGAAGGCGGCGCCGAAATCGAGCGCGACGCCCACCGACAGATCAATCGCCCCGGCGCTGACGATCAGGGTCATCGCCATCGCCACAATCAGCAGGATCGCGCTGCCCTGCAGCAGGTTGGCCCAGTTATCCACGGTTAAAAATACCGGATTCGCCCAGCCAAACAGGGCGATGGCCAGCAGGATGATGACGCCAAATCCGGCCCGCGACAGCCAGGCCAGCGGGCTGCTGGCCGTCTGTTCCGCCGACGCAGAGGTTTTCAGAGTGATTTGACTCATGCCTCGCCTCCTTTGTGTCTGACCGCCGAGGCCGCCAGCACCACCAGGATCAGGCCGCCTTTAATGGCGCCCATCCAGAAGATATTGACCCCCAGCAGGCCGAGCCCGTTAGAGAGGGCGTTGACCAGGATTGCCCCCAGCAGCGCGCCCCAGATGGTGACCACCCGACGGCGCGAGAAGGCGGCGCCGATAAAGGTCGCCAGCACGGTCTCCAGCAGCAGCGGCGTGGCCGTCCCGCTGGAGCTGCCGGAGCCCTGGCTGAGCAGCGGCAGAATAGCCAGCCCGGCGGCAATGCCCGCTAACAGCCAGACCAGCAGGGTCAAGCGGCACACGTTCAGGCCGCTCATCTGCGCCATATCGCGGTTGCCGCCCACCGCCTGCACATGCTGGCCGAAGCGGGAGTGGTGGAGCAGGAACTGGAACAGGATAAACACCCCCAGCAGGTAGACCAGCGGCCAGGGCAGGTCCAGCACGCTGTTGTCGCGAAAGGCGACCATCAGCGGATCGCTGACCGCGATGCGCCGCTGGCCGGTCAACAGATCTGTCAGGCCGGTAAACGCCACCGAGGTCGAGAGGGTGGCCAGCAGCGGCGGCAGGCCGGCCGCCAGCACCAGCAAGCCGTTGATCGCCCCGCACAGCAGGCAAACCGCCGCCAGCAGCGCCAGCAGCAGGAGATACGGCGTGTGCCATTCGGCCAGCCCGAGGCTGAGCAGCGCGACGCCGAGCACCGCCGTCGCCGGCAGGGAGAGGTCGATGCCGCCGGAGACCACGTCATCTCCGCCCACGGCGATAACGCAGACCAGGCCGAAACAAAGGATTGCCAGCGGAACGCTCTGGACCAGCATCAGGCTGATATTTTGCCAGCTGAGAAAGTAGGGCGACTGTACGCTCAGCCATACCAGCAGCGCCAGAAACAGGATCAGGGGAAATTTTTCAATCAGCGTCGCCAGGCCCGGACGGCCGCGACGCTGGATAGCAGTACTCATGGTGAAGGCTCCTGTCCGCCGTTGATCGCCACCAGCAGGGCGTCCAGCGTTAGCCCGCGGGTGGGTAGATTGGCCGCCAGCGCGCCGCGCCAGAGGACCAGGATCCGGTCGCATAGTCCGAGCAGTTCGGGGGCGTCGCTGGAGGAGACCAGCACCGCCCGTCCTTGATCGGCCAGCTGGCGCGTACGTTGATAAATATCCCGGCGGGCGCCGATATCGACCCCCAGGGTGGGTTCATCGAGAATAAACAGCCGGGCATCGGTCCCCAGCCAGCGGGCAAGGATCGCTTTTTGCTGATTACCGCCGCTCATGTAGCGTACCGGCAGCCCCGGGCGTCCCGGGCGGATCGCCAGCTGTTCTATCCAGTCGCGCGCTTTCTGCTCGGCGATACCCCGCCGCTCCCAGCCAAAGGTGGCGGTCTCCGGCAGCGAGGCGAGATTAATATTGTCGGCGGTAGTGAAGGGCAGGATCAGCCCCTGATGGCGGCGGTCGCGCGGCACCAGCGCCATGCCGGCGCGGATCGCCTGCTTTGGCGTACGAATGCGCCGCGGCCGGCCCTCGAGGTGGATGGTGCCGCGTTCCGCCGGGCGTAAGCCGTAGAGTAAGTCGACCAGCACATCGCGTCCGGCGCCCAGCAGGCCGGCGACGCCGACGATTTCGCCCGGCTGAATATCAAAAGAAAGCTCCTGCAGCTGCCGCCCGTCGCTCAGCTGGCGCACCGAGAGCAGCGGGATCGCCCCATTGTCTGCCGCCGGGCGCTGGCGCGGAGTATACAGCTGGTCGATTTCCCGGCCGACCATCATGGCGATCAGCGCCTCGGTATTCTGCAGCAGGTCGCGGTCCGGGTAACCGACCACTTCCCCGTTGCGCAGTACGGTGCCGCGGTCGCAGAGGGTGGCTATCTCATTGAGGTAGTGGGAAATATACAGAATGGCAATGCCCTGGTCGCGCAGGCGCAGGATAGCGGAGGAGACCAGACTGGCCTCCTGCGCCTCCAGGGGGGCGGTGGGTTCGTCGAACACCACCAGCCGCGCCGCGCCGTCGATCAGCGCGCGGGCAATCTGCACCAGCTTGCGCTCGGCCAGGCTCAGGTCGCGCACCAGCCGTTCGGGGTCGATCGCCAGCTGCCAGTTTTGCTGGAAAAATTGCGCCGTGGCGGCCTTCATCCGTCGGCGATCCAGCGCCCCCCAGCGGGTGCGATACTCCTGGCCCAGAAACACCGATTCCGCGACGGTAAAGTGCGGGATCAGGTTCAACTCCTGGTGGATAACGCGGATGCCGGCGGCTTCGATGGCTGCCGGATTGCCGAGGGGCAGCGGGTGACCGTCGAGGGTGGCGCTGCCACTGTCGGCCTGATAGACACCGGCGAGGATCTTGATCAGCGTCGATTTACCGGCGCCGTTCTCGCCAATCAGGCCATGAATCTCCCCCGGATTGAGGCGCAGGGTAACCGCATTAAGCGCGGTGACGCTGGCAAAACGTTTACCGATCTGCTCCATGACCAGACCAGCGGCGGGGCGTTCCCCGCCAGGATGTTGATTAATCACTGCAGCTCGCCGTATCCCAACTGTTTATACACCGCTTTCGCTTCCTGCGGACCTTTCACCGGAACCACCGGAATAAAGGTTTGCACCGGTAGTTTCTGGCCGGCAAAGTAGCGGGCCACGTTGTCAGCCGAGGTCTGGCCGATCAGATGCGGCTGCTGCGCGACGTTAGCCACGAACGGGCTGCCGGGCTCCGCCATGATCTCCAGGGTCTCCGGACCGGCGTCGATGGCCGTCACTTTCACGTCTTTATCGCGACCGGTCTCTTCCAGCGCCTGGACGATGCCGATGGCCGGTTGATCCCAGCAGGCGACATGGATGGCGTCCAGTTTGCCTTTCGGATACTGGCTGAGTAATTCGAGGGTTTTCTTGCGCGCGTCTTCCGGCGAGTTGGCGAACTGTTCCGCGAGCTCGGGCTGGATAATATGAATATCCGGATAATCCTTAAGGACATATTTCCACTGATCGTAGCGAATTCCGCAAATACGCAGCGCGCTGGAGAAGGCGTTAAATACGGCGACGTTGCCTTTGCCGCCTAATTCATCCGCCATGTAGCGGCCGATGGTTGAGCCTAAGGTGTAGTTATCGGAAGTAGTATTGTTGACCGAATATTGAGAAACATGATCTACGGTAAATACCGGGATACCGGCATCACGCAATGCTTTAAATTTTGGTTCGACGGCGCTATCGCCGAGAATACTAATTACCGCGTCCACCTTGCGTGACAGTAAAATATCGTGGTTATTGGCATGCACCTGATTATCGCGGCCGCCATCGACGCCAATGACTTTGCCCCCCAGCTTCTCCACCTCCTCTGTCGCGCCTTTAAAGGCCTCGCGATCCCAGAAATGCTGAGTGCCGACCACGGCAACGCCAATGGTTTTTCCCTGTAAGGAGAGGGCGTCTGCGGCAGCGACGCTCAGCGAGGCAAGGGAAAGCAGTCCCAGCGCGGCAGGCAATAATTTTCTTTTCTGCGACATTGTTATTATGATCCTGTGATGAAGGTGGTTGCGGACCGGTAGCATGACAAGAAGCACCTCGCCACCTCAAATACAAAATAAGTCTAAGTTATGCCAGGAATGTTATATCGCAGAAACGTCAGAGAAAAAGTTTATTTTGTCATGAGGAACCTGAAAATATTTCATGATGGCGGATAGACCTTTTTATTTTGTGGTTTTATTTTTGACTTATTCCGTGTTTATTTAGCGGATAAAGACAATTTTCTTAATATTGTGAGTGCATGGGAAATACGGCGTCTACAGAGAAAAAAAGAAGATTGCGCGGGCTAAAGCTTTTTTTAGCAGAGCAATGTCTGGCCGGGTAAGGATTATTACCCTATTTCCCCGCTTTATTGTAATGAACCTTAAGCTGAGAAGAACGCGGGCGCTATGAAGAAACAGCATAATTATACGGTGATGCACTGGGGAACCTGGCAGGTGGAGAGCCGTGAGGGCGAGATCGTGGCGGTTAAGCCGGTGCCCTGGGATAAAAATCCCTCACGCATCGGCCAGTCGCTCCCCGACGCGGTGACCAGCCAAACGCGCATTCGCCGTCCGGCGGTGCGCGCCGGCTATCTCCAGCACGGGCCGGCGTCACGAGAAGGGCGAGGTAAAGAGCCCTTTGTCGAAGTCAGCTGGGAGGTGGCCCTGGACCTGCTGGCGCGCGAGCTGCGCTCGGTCAAGGCGCGCTGCGGCAATGAGGCGATCTACGGCGGCTCCTACGGCTGGGCCAGCGCTGGACGCTTTCACCATGCGCAGAGCCAGCTGCACCGGTTTCTCAAGGGCTTTGGCGGGTACACCGCCAGCACCAATACCTATAGCAGCGCCGCGGGCGAGCGTATTCTGCCGCATATTCTCGGGCCGCTGAGCCCGCTGCACCGGCAGCATACCCATTTTTCCGAGCTGGCCCGGGAGTGTCAGCTGTTTGTCGCCATCGGCGGACTGCCGCTGCGCAATGCCCAGGTCAACGGCGGCGGCGCCAATGACCATATGCTCCAGTACTGGCTGGATAAGATGCAGGCCAACGGCACCCGGTTTATCAATATCAGTCCGGTGCGCAATGACCTCAGCGCGGTGCCCGACGCCGAGTGGCTGGCCATTCAGCCGGGTACCGATACCGCACTGCTGCTGGCCCTGAGCTATGTGCTGATCGCTGAGTCTCTCTACGACCAGGCGTTTGTTGCCAGCCATACCGTCGGGTTTGCCCCTTACTGCGCTTATCTGTTGGGCGAGCACGATGGCGTAGCGAAAACCCCGGCGTGGGCGGCGGCGATTACCGGCCTGGACGCCCAGCGCATCGCCGACCTGGCGCGGGAGATGGCCCGCCACCGGACGATGGTGAATATCTCCTGGTCTATCCAGCGCGCCCGTCAAGGGGAGCAGGCCTACTGGGCGACGGTGGCCCTGACCGCGCTGCTGGGACAGCTCGGCACCCCGGGCGGCGGCCTCGGGTTTGGCTACGCCTGCACCAACCTGGCGGGCGCGGTGCGAAAAGCGTTTTCCGGCCCGCGCTTACCCGCCGGAGAGAATGCGGTGGACAGCGTTATCCCGGTGGCGCGGCTGTCCGATATGCTGCTGCACCCGGGAGAAACCTATGAGTTCGACGGTCAGCAGCGGCGCTATCCCGATATCCGTTTAGTCTACTGGGCGGGAGGCAATGCGTTTCATCATCATCAGGACATCAACCGACTGTGCGAGGCCTGGCGCCGCCCGGAGACGGTGGTGGTGCATGAGCAGTACTGGACCGCGCAGGCCAAATTCTCCGATATCGTTCTGCCGGCCACCACCTCGCTGGAGCGAGAGGATATCGGCAGCGGCGGTCACGACGGGTTTATGATCGCCATGAGCGCGCAGATCCCGCCGGTGGGCGAGGCGCGTGACGATTACGCTATTTTCTGCGATCTGGCCGGGCGGCTGGGCTTCGGAGAAGCGTTCAGCGAAGGGCGGGACGCCGGGCAGTGGCTGCGTCATCTCTATGAGGAGTCAAGACCGCGGGCGCAGGAGGAGGGTATTGCGCTGCCCTCGTTCGATGACTTCTGGCAGCAAGGGGTGCTGGAATACAGCGCGCCGGAGCGGCCGCAAATTTTTCTCGCCGATTTTCGCGCCGATCCGCAGCGCTATCCGCTTTCCACGCCCTCCGGCAAAATTGAACTCTTTTCCGCCACCGTCGCCGGGTTTGGCTATCGCGAATGCCCTGGCCATCCGTGGTGGGATGAACAGGAGGCCGCCCGCCAGCGGCAGGAGGCGGCGCGCTGGCCGCTTCATCTGCTCTCCAGCCAGCCGCGCGCCCGCCTGCACAGTCAGTACGACCACGGCAGCGTCAGCCGGGCGACGAAAGTTCAGGGACGCGAGCCGCTGTGGATGCATCCGAGCGATGCGCAGGGAAGGGATATCCGCGAAGGCAGCGTGGTGAAAGTCTATAACGACCGCGGGGCGATTCTGGCGGGGGTGCACCTGAGCGAGCAGATTTTGCCCGGCGTGGTACAGATGTCCACCGGCGCCTGGTATGACCCGCTGGATCCGAAGGAAGAACGGTCGCTCGATAAGCACGGTAATCCCAACGTATTAACCGAGGATCGCGGCAGTTCGCGCCTGGGACAGGGCTGTAGCGCCCAGAGCTGCTGGGTGGAGATCGCCCCGTGGCGAGAGGAGCTGCCGCCGATCACCGCCTTTGATCCGCCGAAGTTTATTGAAGTTTAGGCGTTGTCGCTCGCCGGCGGCGGGGCGGGTAGCCCGGAGAAGGCGCGGTATGCGCCGCCTCCGGCAAAGCCCGCGCCTGGCGGTTTTAGACTGACGACAGTTTGACGTTACGCCAGCCGCGGGTAGGCGCTGGCGATATCGTCGCCGGTAAACTGAGCGATCCAGCCTTCCGGGTTATCAAAAATGCGGATGGCGGTGAAGTTCGGTTCTGAACCCATATCAAACCAGTGCGGAGTGTGGGCGGGAACCGAAATCAGATCGTTCTTTTCGCACAGCACCTGGAACACCTCGTCGCCAATGTGCAGGCAAAACAGGCCAGCGCCCTCGACAAAAAACCGCACCTCGTCTTCGCCATGGGTGTGCTCGTTCAGGAACTTTTCCCGCAGCGCCTCTTTTTGCGGGTTATCGGCGCGCAGGCTGATGACGTCCCAGCTCTGGTAGCCCTTTTCGGCGACCAGTTTATCAATCGCATGCTGATAGGCGGCAATCACCGTTTCCGGGCTGGGATTTGCGCCGAGGTCGCGGTCGGCCTGCCAGCGCTCGAAACGGACGCCTTTGGCGTTAAGCTGCGCCTGAATCGCTTTGGCGTCGGTGCTGTGCCAGACCGGCGTTTGCGGATCGGTCACGGAAAAAAGAGTTAATGCGCTCATGCTGGGATCTGCTCCGGATGAATGTCGTCAAAACGCTGAACCTGAGGGTGATGGCTCGCCGGGTCGCGGTCGCCGCGAACCAGCTGCACAGTGCGCAAACCCGCGGCCTCGGCGGCATCAAGTTCCTGATGGATATCCGACAGAAACAGGATGGTGCCAGGGGCATGGCCCAGGTGTTCAGCAATGTTACGGTAGGACTGCACCTCACGTTTGGCGCCTACCAGGGTATCGAAATAGCCCGTGAACAGATGAGTAATATCACCTTCATCGCTGTAGCCAAATAACAATTTCTGCGCAGCCACCGAGCCTGAGGAATATACATACAGATCAATACCCTGCGCTTTCCATTGCTCCAGCGCCGGCAGTACGTCCGGGTAGAGATGGCCGGTAAAGTCGCCGTTGAGATAGCCGTCGCGCCAGATGATCCCCTGCAGCGCCTTCAGCGCCGTGGATTTACGGTCTTCATCCATAAAGGCGAAGAGGGTAGTGATAAGGTCGGCGGTGCTGGCGGCGGGGGCGTCTGTTTCGCGGCGCAGGTTGTCGAGAATGGTTTTAACCGGTTCAGCGTGCTGCTGAGCGGTCACAAAGCCGGCCAGTCGTTCGCGGGCGTAGGGGAACAGCACGTTATGCACGAAGCGGATATCGCTGGTGGTGCCTTCTATGTCGGTCACGATGGCGCGGATCATGGTTTCTCCAGAGTGGGCGTAGCGTGGAATAACATTAGCATTTAGACGTCTAAGCGTCTTGATTGCCAAATATTAACATCGTGTTATAGTGGCTTCAACAACAGCATTACAATCGGTATAAAAAGAATGAACAATAACCCCTTGATTCCAGAGAGTAAACTTCCTGCGCTCGGCACCACGATTTTTACCCAGATGAGCGCCCTGGCCCAGCAGCATCAGGCCATAAACCTGTCCCAGGGCTTTCCCGATTTTGACGGCCCGCGCTATCTTCAGGAGCGTCTGGCGTACCACGTGGCGCAGGGGGCGAATCAGTACGCCCCGATGACCGGCGTGCCGGCGCTGCGCGAGGCGATCGCCGGGAAGACGGCGGAGCTGTATGGTTACCAGCCCGACGTTAACAGCGAGATCACGGTCACCGCCGGCGCGACGGAGGCCCTGTATGCGGCGATCACCGCCCTGGTGCGCCGCGGCGACGAGGTGATCTGTTTCGATCCCAGCTATGACAGCTACGCCCCCGCGGTGGCGCTGGCCGGCGGCGAGTTACGTCGTATTGCGCTGCAGCCGCCGCATTTTCGCGTCGACTGGCGGCAATTTGCCGCCGCCCTGAGCGAGAAAACCCGGCTGGTGATCCTCAACACCCCGCACAACCCTTCGGCCACCGTCTGGCAGCGCAAGGATTTTGCCGCCCTGTGGCAGGCGATCGCCGAACGCGAGATCTATGTCCTGAGCGATGAAGTCTATGAGCATATCTGCTTTGCTGAGGGCGGCCACGCCAGCGTACTGGCGCATCCACAGCTGCGCGAGCGGGCGGTGGCGGTCTCTTCGTTTGGCAAAACCTTTCATATGACCGGCTGGAAGGTCGGCTACTGCGTGGCCCCGGCGGCCATCAGCGCCGAACTGCGCAAGGTGCACCAGTATCTGACCTTCTCGGTGAATACCCCGGCGCAGCTGGCGATCGCCGACATGCTGCGCGAAGCGCCGGAGCATTATCGTGAGCTGCCGGCGTTTTATCGGGAACGTCGCGATCTGTTTATTGAAGCGCTGCGCCCAAGCCGGCTGGAAATCCTGCCCTGTGAAGGGACCTATTTCCTGCTGGCGGACTACAGCGCCATCTCCGATCTTGACGATGTCAGCTTCTGCCGCTGGTTGACCACTGAGATCGGCGTGGCGGCGATCCCGCTCTCCGTCTTCTGCGCCGATCCGTTCCCGCACAAGCTGATCCGCTTGTGCTTCGCCAAACAGCCGGCGACTCTGCTGGCTGCGGCGGCGCGTTTGTGCCAGCTGTAGTTACTTAATCGTCCACGCCTGGGAGAACTGGCGGCCGGCGAACATCTCTGTCAGGCCGCTAATTTGCTTCAGACGCAGCACTTCATCGGCATCCATCCCCAGCTCTTTGCCGATTTTCTGCGGCGTCCAGCCGAGCCGGGTCAGCTCGCGGACGATCTCTGACATGGCGTGGATTTGGTGGCGACCGCGCGCCCGGTTATGGCGTATGGTCGCTGCCATCAGCCCGTCACGCGAGGCAGCTTCACTCGTCAGGCAGGTCACCGGCAAATAGCCTTTTAGCGTTTTTTTCAGCGCGGCTTTGCTGCAGGCCAGCTCATGGCGGTGAAAACCATCGACAATCGTATACGCCTGTGGGCGTTGCTGGATGACGACGACCGGCTGGGTAAAGCCGTCGGCCTCCAGCGACGTTTGCAGCAGACGCTTCTCCGGCGGCGCCACGTTATTCGGGTTGTAATCGTTGGGGGCGACCAGCTCCTGTTTGACCCACAGCACGCAGTCGACGGGCTGCGAGCGGAAGGGGCTGTAGTGGTGGAGCACCTGGCGAAACGCGTTGATAGCCTCAATGCGCGCCTCGTCATCCAGCTTTTGCAGGTAAGCTTCCAGCGCCTGCGTCAGTTGTTGTTGCATAATATCCCCCATTGTTGGCGATGTTTTTCCATGCGTTTACGGTAGCGCTGATAGTGGCTGCTTTTGGTTGGGCTAAACGAAAGCTGACGGCACCAGTAATCGTTATTGAGCAGTACTTTGCAGACTCGCCGCCAGGATGGGATATCTTTGGTGCCAATGTCCGCAGGTTGGGTATCCGGAATATCCTCCATACCTTTTTTCTGGTACCAGCGCAGGTAGACGGCGATTTTATTGCGGTAGTGCTCGGCGGTGGTTTCCGGCATGCTGTCGAGCAGGAACAGGGCGTAGCTTTTCCACGTCAGGTGGTCGGGCTTGTCGATTTTCCGATGACCGTAGAACTGATTATCATGCCCGGCATAGACCCCGCCGCTGTGCGCGCCGCTCACTCGCTGGCACATCGCGGCCCAGCGCTCAGGTTCCAGCACGTGATACAGCCACAGCCCCTGGCGCTGCTCGGGACCAAACGGTTCGCAAATGCGCATATAGCGCAGCGGCACCCCGGCCTGATACATCAGATCGTACAACGGGTTATAGGGCTCGCCGCTTTTGGCAAACCAGGTCCAGATATCGGCGGTTTTCCAGTCATAGAGCGGGTAGATGTACCAGGCATGGCCGCCCGGCGCTGAAGTGGTCCATGGTTTATCGTCGGCGAAGCGCTGTTTACGCTGTGAAGAAATCGTCATAAAGCGATTTAGCGATTCGTCGGCGCGAATGCCCACCAGCACGGCGGCGGGACGACGCTGCGAAAACCACTCGGCGAAGTGGCTGACGAAGGCTTCAAAGCTCATTCCGGGTTGATAAAATGAAAAATAGCCCGGGTGGGTAATGGCCCAGGGCGGCGGCTGGCGTACCCACTCGGTTCCGGGCTCCCAGCATTGCCATTGCGGCTTATACTGCGTCAGGGCATTTTGGGTGGTGAGCGGCAGGGCGACCCAGTAAAAGGTTTCGATAACATCCGCATACAGCGCACGCAGTTTTTCACAGTGGGCGATGGTGCAGGAGAACTGCGCTTCCCAGTCAATAAACAACACGCAGATTTTTTTCCCCTGTAACCGCGCCGCCTGGGCGGTTAAATGCAGCATAACGGTGGAGTCTTTTCCCCCGGAAAAAGAGACACAGATGCGCGAAAAATTATCCATGACCCACTGGATCCGCTGCTCAGTTGCCTGCAGCACCGATTCCGGTAAGGGATATTTAATAAACGACATGACCATTAATCCTTTAATAGTAGAAAATTCCCGTTAGCTCAGTATAAACGATGAGGGGTAGGAAATTAATGATCGATTATTGTTTCTGGCAGCGGGGGAACAGAAGGGCGTTATTCGCTGTGATTAAATTTGGGCCGTGATGCCTCTCGATCATTCATTAATATGGTGATTAATTCAGTTAAAAAATGATTTTGCGAAGATGCATGGTGGTAATTAATGTAGATCGTGATATCCGGAAAAAGATTATCTATGTTGATGGCGTGAAGCTGCATAGTGGGTGAGATAAAGTCATATAAATAGGAAGGCAAAAAGCCAATTAAGTCGGTTTTATTAATTATGTTAAGAATGGTCATAAAAGAGTCGCTGCGAAAGGCAATATTGCGCGGATTCAGCCAGGCGATGCTGCTTTGCTGCACGCGCTGAATAACGGGATCGTTGGTAATATAGTGAGTGAAAAACTCCTGCGCCAGTGACTCTACCGAGGTAAGCGTTTCGCGTCGCGGATGGCCCGCCCGGCAAACCGCCAGCGTCTGCACCGTCTGATAGGGCTGACAGATCGTGGTGCGGTTGGTAATGGGCATGCGGGTGAACACCAGGTCCGCCTGGCGATACGCCAGCAGCTCCTCAGCCGATTCGGTGGTGGTCAGGTTATGGTGCTCAATTTGCAAGTTCGCCTGATGACAGAGCTGGTTAATCATAACGTGGCTATTGACTGAACAGAACAGCGGGGGGCCATATATCACAATACGTTTACGCAGTTCTGAGCGATTATTAAGATTGATGGTTTTTTCCAGCTGCTCCAGATTTTGCTGTAGATGATAATGAAGATTGACGCAGGCGGTGGTGGGCGTCATTCCTTTGCCAACACGAACAAATAGCGGATCGTTTAACTGCTGGCGCAGACGCTGCAACGACTGACTCACCGCTGAGGGGGTGATAAATAACATCGCCGCCGCTTTGCTGATGCTCAAATGTTGATAGATACATTCGAAAATAACCAATAAATTCAAATCGAACTTTTTCAGATCGTAAAGATTTGCCATTAATGCAGTCCTGTTTATTACCGGTGCGGATTATAATATTCTTAATGATAATGTTTTGTGGCTTAATATTTGCGGTGTGAATTTAACTATTGGCAAATACAGTTAAGTTCTGCTTAATATATCTTATCGTCGACAGTGGCGCCAGCGGTCGCTTCCGCCAGGCGCCATTGCGGGATGGAATTACTCTTTTTCACCCATCATAATATGCAGTTTCTCTTTATCCGGTAGGCCGACCACCTGCTGCAGCATATTATCTTTATTCATATAATAAATCGCCGGCGTCACGTTGGCTCCCAGATCGTCCATCAGCTGCTGGTTGACGTTGAGCATTTTCATTTTCTCCGGCGGAATAACTTTCGGGATCGTCAGAGCCATTTTCCCATTCGATTGCTCGTAATCATGCCAGGTTTTCGCCGGATCGTTGCTGGCGAGAATCGCCGCGGCGGTGGCCGGGCTCTCCGGCTTGATCACCCCCACCAGCAGAGTGCGGATCTGCACTTTACCGGCCTCTACCCAGGGGCGGGATTGCTGCCAGAACTGTTTGCAGTAGGGACAGAAGGGATCGGCAAAGACATACAGCACGATAGGGGCGTCCTTGCGACCATCCTGCAGCCAGTGGGCGCTGGCCATCTTCTTCCACATCTCTTGTCCCGCCGGGGTATAGAGTTCTTTCTGAAACAGCTGCTCGCTGAGGTTGCTGCCGTTCTCATCATACATATAGCCGGAGATCGCGTGTTTACCATCCGGCGTTAGGTAGATGGCGACCCCCATGTCCTGGTATTTGCCCAGCCAGCCTTTCATTCCCCCCGGCGCCTCAAAGGGTTTTATAATGGTAATGCCCTGTTTTTCAATCGCTTTTACCGGAGCGGGGAGTTCCTCCGCATGGCTGCATAACGGCAAAAGGCTGAGTAACAGCAGACGCTTTAACATAAGTATTCCTTGTAAAATCAGCAGGAAAGGGCAAAACGATTGTCGAACCTATCACAGTCATAGGCAAGATCAGCAGAATGACGGATTGCCCTTTGCTGGCGTGGGTGATGTAATACTGGATGCTGTTACATTAAGGTAATGTAGAGCGCAACACATAGCCAGTCTGACTGGCGCTGAACCTACCCTCGGGTATTTCAGGTAACGGGGCCGCCTGAAAAGGTGGCCTTTTTACTTTTGTCGCGGCAAATGATGCGAAAAACAGCGATTAGCGCTGAACGCGTCGACAGGTTCACAGAGTTGTCTTGTTCCGGTTGTTAGATAACGCTTATTGATTCGATAATGTAAACGCATTGGTCGGGTCAGGAAAAATTCGTTAACTTAGACCTCAACGAAAACACGGAGGAAGTATAGATGTCCTTAATTAACACCAAAATCAAACCGTTCAAAAACCAGGCATTCAAAAATGGTGAATTCATCGAAGTCACCGAGAAAGACACCGAAGGCCGCTGGAGCGTCTTCTTCTTCTATCCGGCTGACTTCACCTTCGTCTGCCCGACCGAACTGGGCGACGTGGCTGACCATTACGAAGAACTGCAGAAGCTGGGCGTAGACGTTTACTCTGTGTCTACCGATACCCACTTCACCCACAAAGCGTGGCACAGCAGCTCTGAAACCATCGCCAAAATCAAATATGCGATGATCGGCGACCCGACTGGCGCCCTGACCCGTAACTTCGACAACATGCGTGAAGATGAAGGTCTGGCTGACCGCGCTACCTTCGTCGTTGACCCGCAGGGTATCATCCAGGCGATCGAAGTTACCGCTGAAGGTATCGGCCGTGATGCGTCTGACCTGCTGCGTAAAATCAAAGCGGCGCAGTACGTTGCGTCTCACCCAGGCGAAGTCTGCCCGGCGAAATGGAAAGAAGGCGAAGCGACGCTGGCTCCTTCTTTAGATCTGGTTGGTAAGATCTAAGTCTGTTTGTGCCCGGCGGCGCTACGCTTGCACGGGCCTACAACATCGTAGGCCGGGTAAACGGCGTGCCACCCGGCAATCAATGGGCGCTTTCGCGCCCATTTTATTCCAACACCATGATGCAAGCGCATTCAGGCAGCCTGACGAGGCCGCTTGCATGATGATGTTTTAAGCCCAGGAGATAACAATGCTCGACACCAACATGAAAACCCAGCTCAAGGCCTACCTTGAGAAGCTGACCAAGCCTGTTGAGCTGATTGCCACGCTGGATGACAGCGCTAAATCGGCAGAAATCAAGGAACTGTTGGCTGAAATCGCTGAACTGTCAGACAAAGTCACCTTTAAAGAAGACAACACGCTCGCGGTACGTAAGCCCTCGTTCCTGATTACTAACCCAGGTTCCGACCAGGGCCCGCGTTTTGCAGGCTCGCCGCTGGGCCACGAGTTTACCTCGCTGGTGCTGGCGCTGCTGTGGACCGGCGGTCATCCGTCGAAAGAGGCCCAGTCGCTGCTGGAGCAGATCCGCGATATTGATGGCGATTTCGAATTCGAAACCTACTATTCGCTCTCCTGTCATAACTGCCCGGACGTGGTCCAGGCCCTGAACCTGATGGCGGTGCTCAACCCGCGCATCAAACACACGGCGATTGACGGCGGGACCTTCCAGAATGAGATCACCGAGCGTAACGTCATGGGCGTGCCAGCGGTGTTCATGAACGGTCAGGAGTTTGGTCAGGGACGGATGACGCTGACTGAAATCGTCGCCAAAGTGGATACCGGTGCGGAAAAACGCGCAGCGGAAGAGCTGAATCAGCGTGACGCTTACGATGTACTGATCGTTGGCTCCGGCCCGTCCGGCGCGGCGGCGGCGGTCTACTCTGCACGTAAAGGGATTCGTACCGGCCTGATGGGCGAACGCTTCGGCGGCCAGGTGCTGGATACCGTGGATATCGAAAACTATATTTCGGTGCCGAAAACCGAAGGCCAGAAGCTGGCAGGCGCGCTGAAAGCGCACGTCAATGACTATAACGTCGACGTGATCGACTCCCAGAGCGCGACCAAACTGACGCCGGCGGCGACAGAGGGCGGCCTGCATCAGATCGAAACCGCCTCCGGCGCGGTGCTCAAGGCGCGTAGCGTCATCATCGCCACCGGGGCGAAATGGCGCAATATGAACGTGCCGGGCGAAGATCAGTATCGCACCAAGGGCGTGACCTACTGCCCTCACTGCGATGGTCCGCTGTTTAAGGGCAAACGCGTAGCGGTAATCGGCGGCGGGAACTCCGGCGTGGAAGCCGCCATTGACCTGGCGGGCGTCGTAGAGCATGTGACCCTGCTGGAGTTTGCCCCAGAGATGAAAGCCGACCAGGTGTTGCAGGATAAAGTCCGCAGCCTGAAGAATGTCGACATCATTCTTAATGCGCAGACCACGGAAGTGAAAGGCGATGGCAGCAAAGTCACCGGCCTGCAGTATCGTGACCGGGTGAGCGGCGATGAGCATCATATCGCGCTGGCGGGGATCTTCGTCCAGATTGGCCTGCTGCCTAACACCACCTGGCTGGAAGGCGCCGTTGAGCGCAACCGCATGGGCGAGATCATCATCGATGCGAAGTGCGAAACCAACGTCAAAGGCGTGTTCGCCGCGGGCGATTGCACCACCGTGCCGTACAAACAGATTATTATCGCGGCAGGGGAAGGGGCAAAAGCGTCGCTGAGCGCTTTCGACTACCTGATCCGCACGAAAACCGCATAACAAGTCAGACAATAGACCTGCATAACAAAGAGGCTACCCAGGGGTAGCCTCTTTTTTTATACTCTTTTCGTCATTCTTACCTGACGACCATTACCGGGATATGGGCATGGCGGATCACGCTTGAGGCATTGGAGCCGAGCAGGTGGGTACTGATGGAGGGATTGCGTGAGCCAATAACTACCACGTCGGCGTTAATTTCGCTGGCCAGCTCGTTGACCATATCGCGCACGCTGCCAAAACGGACATGTAGCTTGATACGAGACGGGTCAATGCTGAAGTGGCTGACCATCGTCTGCAGGCGAGTCTCCGCCTCATGCTGCAGATGTTCCTCAAACCGCCGCAGGTCGGCGGTAAAACGGCTCATGGTAAAGCTCGCGGAACCCGGTAAGACGTGGAGCAGATGGATCACCCCGTCCTGCTGGGCCAGAAACTCCGCGTGCCGGACGGCTTTATCGCTCAGCGCCATCTCAAAGACATCAACCGGCATAATGATAGTCTTATACATATGCAATCCTCCTTGTTCGTTTGCGTCTATATCAACATATTATATGCGGATATTGTGTCATTCAGGTCGCAAAACTGTCAGCCAGGCAGGCGCAAAGCGTAAAAAAGGGTAAGCGGCGGGAAAACAGCAGAAAGAGGATGTGCGGACATCCTCTGAATAAAGCGCGAAACGCCTCAGGCAGCGGGATTAGCGGTGGAATTCGCCAGCGGCTTCCGGCTGGTACAATAGCTCCAGCACTTCCAGGTGCGTCGATGCGCCGCCCGGCAGCTCCCAGTGAATGGTGCTGCCGACTTTCAGGCCCAGCAGCGCGGCGCCCACCGGCGCGAGGACGGAGAGCTGGCTGGCGCTGTCGGTCACCTGTGACGGAAACACCAGCGTCCGCACGCGCTCTTCGCCGCTGGTTAAATCACGGAATTTTACCCTGCTATTCATGGTGACGACATCATGCGGCATCGCTTCCGGGGCCAGCATTTGCGCGCGGTCGAGTTCCTCATTCAGGGCATCGGCAACCGGTGAGTTGGCGAAAGCCGGCTGCTCCAGCAGCCTGTCGATACGTTCGGCATCCAGTTCATTAATGATGATTGCGGGTCTGGTCATTGCATACTCCATGTTATCCAGGAACCTGTCCGTAAAAGAAAACCCTCGCCGAAAGGGGCAAGGGTTAAGGTCCTACCATCATACTGAGAGTTGCCGGCAGTTTGAAGTGATGAAACGCACATTCAGCGTGCAACACCATCCGGCGGACGGTGTTTTCCAATCAGCATCCCGCTTTGCGCTAGTGACCAACCTTATCGAGGATAAACTGTGCGCCGCAGTTACCCGGGTGAGGCTGGGGCAGAAAAGCGGAAGTGGCCAGCGGGGCGTTGATGGTCGCGGCGTTGAGCGAGATTTGCATCTCCGTCAGATAGGCCGGATTACCGTTGCAGGTTAGCTTAAACGCCTTCACGCTCTGCGGACCCCAGGCGCGGGCCACGGCGGCGTCGAAGTCGGCGCGGCTGACCGTTTGGCCATAGTGCTTCGCGAGAAAATCCCCCACCGGGCTGCGCTTAATTTCACCGTTTAGTCGCACCATGGCGCCAAAGTAGCTGTCGGGATCGAAGCCGAAGCAGACGCCATGTTTGGCATATTCGTAGCGTTCCAGACAGGAGGTGCCGCCCGATCCCGGCATCACATTATTAAGTTTATTGGCCATCTCCAGCGACAGTCCGGTCTCCGCCGCCTGGCATTTGCGGTTCGCTTTTACCTCCGGCATGTTGGGCACCGGACGCGTGGCGCAGCCGTAGCGCATCCAGCGACGTTCATCCACTCCGCGCGCGGCAATGGACTTTGGCAGCCCGGGCCACAGGCCATGCACGGTCAGAAAGTCGGCTTTATTCGCGGTGTCCTGCTGCAGGCGACACTCTTCCGGTTCGTTGCGATTGCGGTCATACATGCTCTGACAGAATCCGGTTTGCCAGGAGAGGGCAAGGACGTAGCGGTCAAAATCAGCGTATCGCGTCGCGGTGAGCGGTTCAGCACCGGCCTGAGTGGCGGTAAGCACAAGGGCAATCGCGGCGAAATCCTTCCTGAACATTTTTATTCCTGATTATGGATGGCAAAAGATAACGGGGAGTTATTAAAGCATAAAAAAGGCGCCCGCTGGCGCCTTTTCGCGTGGTTAGACCATTAGTGGAGCGCGCTGCCGGGCACCAGGATTTCAGTAGCAACGATCACCACCAGCAGGCCAACGAGCACCGGCACTGAGGTGCGCTTGACCACTTCGAATGGGGAAATCTTCGCCATCCCGGCAACGGCGACCACCACCCCGGAGACGGGCGATATTGTGCGGCCGAGGTTAGAAGCCTGCAGCATCGGAATCGACAGGTAGGCCGGATTGATGCCGGAGGAGTGCGCCAGCTTGGGGATCATCTCAACGAAGGCGTAGAACGGGGCATTACCGGAACCGGTGGTCATCGCCGCCAGCATGGTCAGGATCACCAGCACCAGCATCAGAATAATACTGGCCGAGCCGAAGGAGGTGGCGATTGAGATCAGACCGTTGATAAAGCCGATAGTGCTTAACCCCTGGGCAAAGACGCCGGCGGCAACCAACAGCATCACTACGCCGGCGAAGGCGTCGGCCATTCCACGGTAGGCGACTTCCAGCCCGCTAAAGACGTTTTTGGTGTTGAAACCGCGCAGGAACTCGAGGATCGCCGCCAGCAGCATGCAGCCAACGAGGATGGTGATAATGTGCAGCTCCGGCCCCCATTTACCGTCAAAGATCAGCACGCCGATGATCGGGGTAAACGGCAGAATGGCATACAGCGCCGGGGCGGTGGTGGTGATGTCGTTGACATCGAGCATCTCGTGAGAAATGTGCTCTTTTTTATCCAGATAGCGCTGCCAGAAAAAGTGGGCGATCGCCATGCAGATAATAGCCGCGATGGAGATCGGCAGCGTGGTTTTAAAAGCAAAGTCGATCAGCGGCATTTCAGCGGCTTTGGCCGCCAGGACGACGTCACCCGAGGTTGGCGAGAGGATAATCGCCGCCGGTGAGGCGCAGATGGCGGCGGCGGCCCCGCGGCTGATACCGACATTCACCATTACCGGGAACAGCGTCGCCATCAGCAGTACGCCAAGGCCGGTCGCGGAGGAGACGGCCAGCGACATCAGGCAGGCGACAAAATAGGCGGCAATCATCAGCAGATAGGGCGAATTAATATAGCGCAACGGCTTCGACGCTAATTTGACCACCATATCATTAGCGCCAATATGGGTCATATAGGTGGCGAAGCCGCACAGCATCATGATCATCATACCCAAATCGCCGCCGCGGCTCATGAGTAGAATCTTAATGTATTCAATAATATCGGTAGCGGAATAGCCGGTGCTCGCGGTATTACCCGGTAACACTTTATGTCCCAGCAGGGCGCTGACGATCAGTAAGATTAAGCCTCCGACGAACAGCACCCCGGTGGCCGAGTAGCCTTTAATGATATAGCGGGCTACGCCCACAATGACCACGATCCCTATCAGGATCTCAATAAACGTCAGCATTTATTACCCCTAAACCCAAAGAATATGTAGCTAAAAAGCACCACACCAAATTTTAATGTGCGAATGTGCCGAAAAAACGGACAAAACTCGCTGATGCAAATCAATAAAGCGATAAGAACTACACGTCCCCCATCACGCCTGGATATAATCACCAGATGGATAGTTAAGCCGTTCTGATGGACAGCGGGCGAAAATCAGGAGTTTGCCTTATTTCGTTCAACCTGCATTGAGATTATCTTTGCTATTTTAGGTGGCTTTTAAATCAAAGTGGTAATAGAAAAGTGTTGATGTTACGTCGTTTTTCATTGTTTTCTCTTGGTTTTTTAGGATGGTTATTGGTGTCCGGAAACGCCAGCGCGTCGTTTTCATCGACCCTTAGCGAAGGTTACCATACCTTAAGTAATAACGTAGCGCAGACCTGGAATGAGCCGGAGCACTATGATTTGTACGTTCCAGCCATCACCTGGCATGCGCGCTTTGCCTATGACAAGGAAAAAACCGATAAGTATAACGAACGTCCGTGGGGGGCAGGTTTCGGCGTCTCGCGCTGGGATGAGAAAGGGAACTGGCATGGCCTGTACCTGATGGCGTTTAAAGACTCTTTTAATAAGTGGGAGCCCATCGGCGGCTACGGGTGGGAGAAAACCTGGCGCCCGCTGACGGACCAGAATTTCCACCTCGGCCTTGGCTATACCCTCGGCGTCACGGCGCGCGATAACTGGAACTACATCCCGATCCCGGTGATCTTGCCATTGGCGTCAATAGGTTACGGTCCGGCAACTTTCCAGATGACCTATATTCCCGGCACCTACAATAACGGTAACGTTTACTTCGCCTGGGCGCGCATCCAGTTTTAATTCGCTAAGTCTTAGCAATAAATGAGATAAGCGGAAGGTCTTGTGCAAAAACAAGGACTAAAGCGTTACCCACTAAAAAAGATAGCGACTTTTATCACTTTTTAGCAAAGTTGCACTGGACAAAAGGTACCACAATTGGTGTACTGATACCCGACACAGCATTAGTGTCGATTTTTCATATAAAGGTAATTTTGATGTCTAAGATTAAAGGTAACGTTAAGTGGTTTAATGAGTCCAAAGGATTCGGTTTCATTACTCCGGAAGATGGCAGCAAAGATGTATTCGTACACTTCTCTGCAATCCAGTCCAACGGTTTCAAAACTCTGGCTGAAGGTCAGCGCGTAGAGTTCGAAATCACTAACGGTGCCAAAGGCCCTTCTGCTGCAAACGTCATCGCTCTGTAAGCAACGCGTCAGTAGAATATAAAAACCCGCTAATAAGCGGGTTTTTTTTTGCCTGTCTCCTTCGCTTTTAGCGGCTGGCCGCCTGCGAGAAAAGCCAGAAGGCGACCGCCGTCATTGCAAACGAACCCAGCAAATTCACCGCGACGTTGAGCAGCGCCCAGCTTACCCGGCCCTGCTGCAGGAGAAACACCACTTCTGCAGAAAAGGTGGAGAACGTGGTCAGGCCGCCGCAGAAACCGGTGGTAATCAGCAGTTTCCACATCGGGTCAATACCGGTCAGACGATTAAACCACGCCAGCCCGGCGCCAATCACAAAGGCGCCTAACAGGTTGGCCGTTAGAGTCCCAATCGGGATAGCATGGTGCACAGGATTGAGCTTCATGCCGAGCCACCAGCGCAATACGCTGCCGGTGCCGCCGCCAATAAAAACGGCGCAAAGAAGTTGAAACACGGTCGTTTCCTGCTATTTGATGTAAGAGAGTGTCAAGTGTAGCGCGCATCGGGCGCGATTGGCTATCCATAACCTGACGGGAGAAGAACATGCGGGTAGCGGCAGGACAATTTGCCGTCACGCCAATATGGCGGACGAATGCGCAAACCTGTGTGGCGATGATGCAGCAGGCGGAGCGAGAAGGGGCGGCGCTGCTGGTGCTGCCGGAGGCGTTGCTGGCGCGGGATGACAACAACCCGGATCTGTCAGTTAAATCGGCCCAGCCGCTGGATGGCGCATTTTTGCAGCCGCTGTTGGCCGAGAGCAGGCGTAACAGCCTGACCACGGTCCTGACGCTCCATGTGCCGTCAGGGGAGGGGAGAGCGACCAACACGTTGGTGGTATTGCGGGAAGGCGCAGTGATTGCCCATTATCATAAACTTCATCTATATGACGCCTTCGCGATGCAGGAGTCCCGGCGGGTGGATCCCGGTCAGCAGATCCCGCCGGTGATTGAGGTGGCGGGATTACGCGTTGGCCTGATGACCTGCTACGATCTTCGCTTTCCGGAACTGGCGCTTTCGTTGGCCCTGAATGGGGCACAGCTGCTGGTGCTGCCCGCTGCATGGGTGAAAGGGCCGCAGAAAGAGCATCACTGGGCGACGCTGCTGGCGGCACGCGCTCTCGATACTACCTGCTATATCGTGGCGGCAGGCGAATGCGGAACGCGCAATATCGGGCTGAGCCGCATCGTCGATCCGCTGGGGACCACTCTGGCGGGGGCCGGGAGCGAGCCGCAGCTGATCTTTGCCGATCTCTCAGCGGATGACCTTGCGCGCGTTCGCGAGCGTTTGCCAGTGCTGCGGAACCGACGATTTGCGCCACCGCAATTATTATGACGTTTTTTTAAACAAGGCTTGATTCACCTTGTTACAGATTGCTATTGTGTCCGCGCGTCAAATACCCGTATTGTTTATCCCAATAATTCGCTGTGCACGTCAGGATGGACATCTCAGCGCTCACTCCCGGAGGGGAGGCTATGGGCCGAAACACGCAGCCCACGCACAGGTGGATTACAATAGGACGGATAAATGCGTGTATGATGGCGTATTCGCAGCTTGTATAGAGAAGAAGGTTAGCTATGGGTGAGATTAGTATTACCAAACTGCTGGTAGTCGCAGCACTGATTATCTTAGTGTTTGGTACCAAGAAATTACGTACGCTGGGCGGCGACCTGGGGTCGGCTATCAAGGGCTTTAAAAAAGCCATGAACGAAGATGACGATAGCGCGAAGAAAACCACCGCAGAAGAAGAAGCGCCGGCGCAGAAGCTCTCTCATAAAGAGTAATTCTCCGGCTGCGTCTCCTGACGGGATGCTGGCGGTACGGCGAAGAGGCCGCGACGTTTATCGTTGCGGCCTTTGTCGTTTTTGTCGACGCCGCGGAGAAAAGATGCAACTAACTGTTACGGACAGGCGAAACGGATGAAGCGGAGAGAGCCGCTGCGCCGAACAGGCGCGCAGCGGCGGAAGCGGTGGGTTATTTAACTTCCATCCCTTTAGCCTGCAGGTCGGCATGATAGGAAGAGCGGACGAAGGGACCGCAGGCGGCGTGGGTGAAGCCCATCGCCATCGCTTCCGCTTTCATCTCTTCAAACTCTTCCGGGCTGACGTAGCGCTGCACCGGCAGGTGGTGACGGCTCGGCTGCAGATACTGGCCTAACGTCAGCATGGTGACGCCATGGCGACGCAGGTCGCGCATCACTTCGATGATCTCGTCGTTGGTTTCGCCCAGACCTACCATCAGGCCGGATTTCGTCGGGATCTCCGGGTGCGCTTCTTTAAAACGCTCCAGCAGCTTCAGCGACCAGTTGTAATCCGCGCCCGGACGTACCTGACGATAAAGACGGGGCACGTTTTCGAGGTTATGGTTGAAGACATCCGGCGGGGTCACCGTCAGAATATCAAGTGCGCGATCCATGCGGCCGCGGAAATCCGGAACCAGCGTTTCGATCTTAATCGACGGGTTTTTCTCGCGAATGGCGCTGATGCAGTCGGCAAAATGCTGTGCGCCGCCATCACGCAGGTCGTCACGGTCTACCGAGGTGACTACGACATAGCGCAGACCCATATCGGCGATAGTTTGCGCCAGCTTTTGTGGCTCGTTTGCATCTGGCGCGACCGGGCGTCCATGCGCGACGTCGCAGAACGGGCAACGGCGGGTACAGATCGCGCCGAGGATCATAAAGGTCGCGGTACCGTGGTTGAAGCATTCTGCAAGGTTCGGGCAGGAGGCCTCTTCGCACACAGAGTGCAGGCCGTTCTTACGCATCGCTGCTTTGATTCCCTGGATACGGGACGAGTCTGCCGGAAGTTTGATTTTCATCCATTCCGGTTTTCTGAGCAGAGCTTCACGCTCAGTTGCCACGTTTTTCACCGGGATAAGGGCCATTTTATCGGCGTCGCGGTACTTAACACCGCGTTCCATCACAATGGGTTTACTCATAGCGTGCGTGTTCCAGTTGCGAGTCACGAAGGAAAGCGAATTAATTCAATGAAATGTTGCAATTATCAACTATTTTTGAATCAAGAGCAGGCAGTATACCATTGAAAAGGGGCAGAAAGCAGCCTGCCTGCCCGGCAAATTGTAAAATAGTTGTTGTTTTATCCTTTTCCCTTCCGTGCGCTACGCCTTAAACGAGCGGATCACCGTCTCGATGATCTCTTTCAGCAATGGCTCTTTCCCGCTCAGCTTATTAAAGTGCAGCGCAACGTCAATCTGCTCTTCACCGAGGGAAGGGAAATCCAGGGTCTGCAGCGGCCAGAGACGGGACACCATGGCGAACAGGCGTTCGGTGGTCAGACCCAGCATATCGCTCCCGGCGATCATCGCCGCCTGGGTCATCAGGTTAAAGGTGCTAAAGCCGCAGCGGCGCTCGCCCATCTCTTCCTGTAGTCGGCGATGGAGGGTGGGGTAGCGCTGGCCTTCCGGCAGCAGCAGCGCAAATTCGTACTCCGCGAGGGTCGTTTCATCCTGCGGACCGTCCAGCGCGGGATGTCCTGCGCGGCAGTACATCTGTACCCGATCCTGATACAGCACATGATGGCTTATCGCCTGGCCGCTGTGCAGGTGGGTATCAATGAGCAGATCCACCTGGCGCTGGTCAAGCTGCCTCGCGGCGTCGACGATGGCGATATTGTGCAACAGGATCTGCGGAAAGGTCGGCTTCAGCGCGCTGGCCAGGCCAGGCATCAGCAGCGCTCCCATCGCTGGCGTAGTGGCGATAGTGATCACCCGCTGCTGGTGCGGGCTACCGGTGATATCCAGCGCGCTGAGGAAAGCTTCCATGCCGCGGCTGATGTATTGATGAAGATGGGTGGCATAGGCGGTGGGGGTGACGCCCTGTCCTTTGCGGATAAATAGCGGATCGGGGAACAGCGCCCGCAGTTTGTTAATTGACTGGCTAATCGCCGAGGGTGTGATATTGAGTATCTTCGCGGCGTTGACGATACCTTTATGTACGTATACCGCTTCAAAGATCGTCAACAGATTGAGGTCAATATTACGCAGGATGCGAAACATTTGACGATCGTAACGTTCATCCTGTCTGTCAGGAGATTCTGACGGAGGCGTATTCTCTGGCACGCGATGAGTCCGGTTGGGAATGATAGGCCAAGTATAGCGGCCCACCGCGTTGCCGTGCGTGACAATTGATTGCAAAAATAACGTGTTACTCGTTTAGCGCCCCGCTGACAGCGGGACGTTGGCCTGCCGCTTAATCCCGGGGAAGATATTCGTGCGGTGGATGATTTAGCAGCGCCAGCAGATTGGCGACCAGCCGCGGAGCGACCGTCTCCGGGGAGGCTGCAGGCTGCCACTGGCGCATTTGCGTCATCTCCATACCGGCATAGCCGCAGGGGTTGATACGCAGAAACGGTGTGAGATCCATGGCGATATTAAGCGCCAGACCGTGGAAAGAACAACCTTTACGGATCCGCAATCCCAGAGAGCAGATTTTGCGTTCGCCGACATAGACGCCAGGGGCGTCGGCGCGGGGGTGCGACTCGATACTATATTCAGCCAGGGTATTGACGACCGTTTGCTCCAGCAGCGTCACCAGCTCCCGCACGCCCAGCTTACGGCGCTTGAGGTCCAACAGGACGTACATCACCTGCTGTCCCGGACCGTGATAGGTGACCTGGCCGCCGCGATCGCTCTGGATCACCGGAATATCGCCGGGCACCAGCACGTGTTCCGCTTTACCGGCCTGACCCTGGGTGAATACGGGGTGATGTTCCACCAGCCAGATCTCGTCGAGGGTATCTTCATCACGGGCGTCGGTAAATTCATGCATCGCCTGCGAGACGGGTTCGTAAGGTTGCAGGCCAAGCTGCCGGATAAGAATTTTATTGTGCTGCAAAACAACATCTCCGCCGGGAAGAGAGAATTCAGGTTGGGGAGTATATCACAGCCGTGCAGAAGGGAATGAGAAGACCCGGCACGGCGGCCGGGTCAGGGAAAAGGTTACAGCACCATCCGAACGATATCGATATTGCCTAACTCTTCGTACAGCGTTTCCACTTGTTCAATGTGGGTGGCGTTGATGGTGATGGAGACCGAGTGGTAGTTACCTTTGCTGCTCGGTTTTACTGACGGCGAGTAATCACCAGGCGCATGGCGCTGTACCACTTCCACCACCTGATCAACCAGCTCCGGCAACGCCTGCCCCATTACTTTGTAAGTAAATGGCGTAGGGAATTCAAGCAGTTCGTTAAGTTTGGTTTTCATGTCAGCTCCGGTGTTACGACAAAATAATAACTCCCACCAAGGGCGGGAGTTATCAGGTTACTTGGATGAATAGTATATGGGGATGGAAATCACACTTTCAAGTGTTCGATTTTTAACCAAACCAGTGGTGGAACATTAATTTAATGTAATCAATAATTTTGCCGAAGAAATTACCTTCCGGAATTTCCTGCAGGACCACCAGCGGACGCTGGTCGATGGTTTTACCATCCAACTGGAAGTTAATGGTGCCGACAACCTGGTTTTTCTGCAGTGGGGCGTGCAGCTCAGTGTTATTCAGCACGTAGCTGGCTTTCAGATCTTTCATTCGGCCGCGCGGAATGGTCAGGTAGACGTCTTTATCCACCCCCAGCGAAGCGCGATCGCTGTCGCCGAACCAGGCCGGTTCAGAGGCAAACTCTTTGCCAGCTTTAATCGGGTTGACGGTTTCGAAGAAGCGGAAGCCCCAGGTAAGCAGTTTTTTGCTTTCCGACTCACGGCCTTTGAACGTCCGGCCGCCCATTACCGCGGAGATCAGGCGCATCTGGCCTTCGGTGGCGGAAGCGACGAGGTTGTAACCCGCTTTGTCGGTATGGCCGGTTTTGATGCCGTCGACGTTCAGGCTGTTATCCCACAGCAGGCCGTTACGATTCAGCTGGCGGATGCCGTTGAAAGTGAACTCTTTCTCACGATAGATGGAGTACTCGTTCGGTACGTCGCGGATCAGCGCCTGGCCAATCAGCGCCATGTCGCGCGCGGAGCTGTACTGTCCGTCAGCATCAAGACCGTGAACGGTCTGGAAATGGGTGTTTTTCAGGCCCAGAGCGTTGACGTAGTTGTTCATCAGGCTGACGAAGGCGTCCTGGCTGCCGGCGACGTAGTCGGCCATCGCCACGCAGGCATCGTTACCGGACTGCAGGTTAATACCACGGATCAGCTGAGAAACCGGCACCTGCATGCCCGGCTTGAGGAACATCAGAGAAGAGCCTTTGAAAACCGGGTTGCCGGTGGCCCAGGCATCGTTGCCGACGGTGACCAGATCGGACTCTTTGAATTTGCCCGCTTTCATCGCCTGACCGATAACATAGCTGGTCATCATTTTGGTCAGACTGGCCGGGTCGCGGCGGGAGTCGGCATTGTTTTCAGCCAGTACCTTGCCAGAGTTGTAATCGATAAGGATCCAGGATTCGGCGTCAATCTGCGGGGCGCCTGGGATCATCGTTTTGATATTCAGGTCATCGGCGCGGGCAGCGGAGGAGAGCGCTGCAACGGAGAGCGCCGTAATGAGTAAACGAGCGGTGAAAGAGGTCTTCATGGTCAGAACAACGGCATCCGTGATGGAGTTAAAAAAGTGCCTTACTATAGCAAATGCTCTGCGGGCCAGCATCCGACATTGCGCATGAGTTTGTTAATGACTTTTACATGCGCGAGGTGAACGGGCGGCCCGCGGCGTTTAGTTGGCGCGAGTAATAAAGGACTGCAGCTGCGCTTCGCTTTGCAGGCGCTGCTGCACGGCGCTGGCCTGTGCTTTATCAGCAAAGGGACCCAGCTGAATACGCCAGACCGCGCCGTTTTGCATGACCCGGCCTGGCACAGAAAACTGCTGGCTCAGGCGCTGCTGATACTGCTGCGCCCGCGTCTGGTCGCTTACTGCGCCCACCTGGACAACAAAATTACCGCTGGCGCTGGAGGTCGCCGAGGACGAGGCCGCCACGGCGCCAGCGGCTGCGGCGGTGGCCGCAGCGGGCGCCACATTACCCTGAATGGAGCCAGGCGCGGTCACTGGCGCTGTTGGCGTGGCGCCGGCGGCAGGAGCCGTCGCGGCGGCTGCCGCTGGTTCGCTACTCTCCAGCACGCCGTTGTTCAGGGGCGTCGGCGCGCCGAGGAAACCGCCGCTGTTCACCGGCGCGCCCACGCTGTCTGCCGGCGTCAGCGTGCTGTTGCTGATCGGGCGAACGTCAGTGGGCGCGGGCTGGCTCATGCCAGCGGCGTCCCCTCCGTCCAGATTCGGACGGGCGGGCAGGGCGTAAGTCTGTTTGGCGACGGTGGTACAGGCCATCCCCGGGCCGGAAAGCGAACCGTCAGGCGCGACGATGATGGGGTCGATGCGCACTTTGGTGTTGTTGGAGGTGTTCAGGCGGTCAGCGGATGCGCGGGAAAGCGAGATGACCCGATCGTTGCCATAGGGACCGCGATCGTTAATCCGCACGACGATCATCCGTCCGTTGGCAAGGTTAGTGATCCGCGCGTAGCTCGGGATCGGCAGCGTCGGGTGCGCTGCGGTCAACTGAGTCGGATCGAAGGCTTCGCCGCTGGCGGTCAGGTTGCTGTTGGGTTCAGCGTCATAGATCGCCGCGAAACCGGCCTGAGTAAAGTTGGCCGGATCCTGAACGATTTTGTAGCTTTTACCGTCGCGCTCATAATCCTGATTCGCCGTGGCGTTCGGCGTTTCATATTGCGGATCGGCGCCGCTGATCTCAACCGTCGGGCCATTACAGACGGCCGGCTGTGGAGTACTGACCGTTTTTTGTTGCACGTCATCACTCGAACATGCCGCCAGCAGCCCCGCTGCTATGCAGATCCCCAGCCATTGCTTACGCATTGCTAACCCCTTTAAACGCTTTTCGACAACATTTTTCTGTGGGTATGGATCGACATTACGATACCAAACCCGGCCATCAGTACGATCAGGGCGGAGCCCCCGTAGCTCACCAGCGGCAACGGTACGCCCACCACCGGTAAAATACCACTCACCATACCAATATTTACGAAGACATAAACGAATAAAATCAACATTAAACCACCGGCCATGACCCGGCCAAAGGTGGTTTGCGCCTGGGCGGCGATCCACAGTCCGCGCATAATCAGCAGAATATAAAGCGCTAGCAGGATCAGTACGCCAATCAGGCCCAACTCTTCGGCGAGGACGGCGAAGATAAAGTCGGTGTGGCGTTCCGGCAGAAACTCCAGCTGCGACTGGGTGCCGTGCAGCCAGCCTTTGCCGCGCAGACCGCCGGAGCCAATGGCAATTTTAGACTGAATAATGTGATAGCCGGCGCCCAGCGGGTCGGTTTCCGGATCGAGGAGCATCATCACGCGCTGACGCTGATAGTCGTGCATCAGGAAGAACCACAGGATCGGAATAAAGGCGGCGACCAGCACCACGGCGATACCAATCAGGCGCCAGCTGAGGCCGGATAGGAACAGCACAAACAGCCCGGATAGGGCGATCAGGATCGAGGTCCCGAGGTCAGGCTGCGCCGCCACCAGCAGCGTCGGCAGGAAGATTAGCACCAGGGCAATGCCGGTGTTCTTCAGCGACGGTGGACAGACATCGCGGTTAATAAACCGCGCCACCATCAGCGGCACGGCTATTTTGGCGATCTCCGACGGCTGAAAGCGCACAATACCGAGATCCAGCCAGCGCTGCGCCCCTTTGGAGATGGCGCCGAAGGCGTCAACGGCTACCAGCAGGATGATACAGAAAATATAGAGGTAGGGCGCCCAGCCTTCATAGACCCGCGGCGGGATCTGCGCCATGACGATCATGATCACCACGCCCATGGCGATCTGGCCGATTTTACGCTCCATCATGCCGACGTCCTGACCGCTGGCGCTCCAGATAACCAGCGCGCTGTAGGTCAGCAGCGCCAACAGGATAAGCAGCATGGTGGGGTCAAGATGGATTTTATCCCATAGCGATTTTTTGTTCGGATTATCCGTCATTATTGATCCTCCCCTGCGGTTACCGCCGGGTTTTCGCTTGGCAGCGTAGTGTTGTTATCGCCCAGCATGATGTGATCGAGGATCTGGCGCATAATGGTACCGACCGCCGGGCCGGCGCCGCCGTTTTCCAGAATCATCGCCACGGCAACCTGCGGGTTGTTATAAGGCGCAAACGCCGTCATCAGTTTATGGTCGCGCAAGCGCTCGGAGATCCGGTGCGCGTTATAGGTTTCGTTGGCCTTCAGGCCGAACACCTGAGCGGTACCTGACTTGGCCGCGATTTTATACGGCGCGCTGGCGAAGTATTTGTGCGCGGTGCCGTTGCCGCGGTTGGCCACGCCGTACATGCCGTCTTTGGCGATTTCCCAATAGCCGGAATGGATATCGCCTACCGGCGGCTCATGGGGCTGGACCCAGGGTACGGGCTTGCCGTCTTCCACGGTGCTCTGCAGCAGATGCGGCACCTTCACCACGCCGTCATTAATCAGGATCATCAGCGCTTTGTTCATCTGGATCGGCGTGGCGGTCCAGTAACCCTGGCCGATGCCCACCGGAATGGTGTCCCCCTGGTACCAGGGTTTCTTAAAGCGCTTGAGCTTCCATTCGCGGGTCGGCATGTTGCCAGAGCGCTCCTCGGAGAGGTCGATACCGGTGTAGTGGCCGTAGCCAAACTTGCTCATCCACTCTGAGAGACGGTCGATGCCCATGTCATAGGCGACCTGGTAGAAATAGGTATCTGCAGACTCCTCGAGCGCTTTGGTGACGTTCAGATGGCCGTGGCCCCACTTTTTCCAGTCACGATAGCGTTTCTCTGAGCCAGGCAACTGCCACCAGCCGGGGTCGAAGAGGCTGGTGTTGCGGGTGATCACCCCGGCGCTCAGCGCCGAGACGGCGACGTACGGTTTGACCGTCGACGCCGGCGGATAGACCCCCTGCGTTGCTCGGTTGACCAGCGGTGTGTTCGGGTCGTTGAGCAGCGCGGAGTAATCTTTGCTGGAGATGCCGTCGACGAACAGGTTCGGGTCATAGCTCGGGGTTGAAACCAGCGCCAGAATAGCGCCGGTACGCGGGTCGGTCACCACCACGGCGGCGCGGCTGCCGGCCAGCAGCGTTTCAATATACTGCTGCAGCTTGAGGTCGAGGGTGAGGTAGATGTCGCGTCCGGCCTGCGGAGGCACCTCTTTCAGCTGACGAATGACGCGGCCGCGGTTGTTCACTTCAACCTCTTCGTAGCCGGTCTGACCGTGCAGAACGTCCTCGTAATAACGCTCTATACCCAGCTTCCCAATGTCGTGCGTCGAGGCGTAGTTGGCCAGCTTGCCCTCTTTATCCAGGCGGTCGACGTCTTTATCGTTAATTTTTGAGACATAGCCAATGACGTGAGTCAGCGCCGAATTATAGGGGTAATAACGACGCTTGTAGCCTTTGACTTCCACGCCGGGAAAGCGGTACTGGTTGACGGCAAAGCGGGCCACCTGCACTTCGCTGAGGTTGACCTTTACCGGAATCGAGGTAAAACGATGGGAGCGGGCGCGCTCCTTTTTGAAACCGGCGATGTCATCGTCGGTTAAATCGACGACGTCGCGTAGCGCATCCAGCGTCTGCTGTACGTTATCGACTTTCTCCGGCATCATCTCCAGCTGGTAAATGGTGCGGTTAAGCGCCAGCGGGGTGCCGTTGCGATCGTAAATAATGCCGCGGCTCGGCGGGATCGGCACCAGCTTGATGCGGTTTTCGTTCGAGCGCGTCTGATAGTCGTCGAAGCGAACGATTTGCACATTGTACAGGTTGGCGATCAGAACGCCGGTAAGCAGCAAAATCCCCAAAAAAGCGACCAGCGCCCGGCGCACGAACAGCGAGGATTCAGCCGTATAGTCGCGGAAAGAATTCTGTAATTTCATTCGCTGCTTAGTCTACCCTGATCATCATTACTCACGGTGGTACGGGTGGTTGGTGGTGATGCTCCACGCCCGGTACAGACTCTCGGCCACCAGTACGCGCACCAGCGGGTGAGGTAAGGTGAGGGTGGAGAGCGACCAACTCTGTTCCGCCGCTGCTTTACAGGCGGGAGAGAGACCTTCCGGGCCGCCTACCAGTAAACTGACGTCGCGCCCGTCCTGTTTCCAGCGTTCCAGTTCGCGCGCCAGCTGCGGTGTATCCCATGGTTTACCCGGAATATCCAGGGTCACGATGCGGTTCTTACCGGCAGCGGCTAACATCATCTCGCCCTCTTTTTCGAGGATGCGTTTGATATCAGCGTTCTTACCGCGCTTACCGGCAGGGATCTCCACCAGCTCGAACGGCATATCTTTGGGAAAACGGCGCAGATACTCGCTAAAGCCGGTCTGTACCCAGTCCGGCATTTTGGTGCCAACGGCCACCAGCTGCAACTTCACGCATTAACTCCAGAGTTTTTCCAGCTCGTACAGACGACGGCTCTCTTCCTGCATGACGTGGACCATCACGTCGCCGAGGTCGACGACGATCCAGTCGGCGGCGGCTTCCCCTTCAACGCCCAGCGGCAGCATGCCGGCGGCGCGGGACTCCTGAACCACGTGGTCGGCGATAGACATCACATGACGCGTGGAGGTGCCGGTGCAGATAATCATGCAATCGGTGATGCTGGATTTGCCATGTACATCAATGGCAACGATGTCCTGACCTTTCAGGTCATCAATTTTGTCGATAACAAAATCCTGGAGTGCTTTACCCTGCAAGTGTTCCCCCTGGGTGCGTGAAGATTGATAATCATAAAGAGCCTGACAGTATACCTGAACTGATGAAAAAGTCGGGTGAAATGTCTGTCGGCAGGCGTTCGTGGCGGGCTATCATCCCATCCCTCGCCGCGGATTGCATCGCCATTTTTGTAAAACAATTTCTGCAAACCGGCTTTGGCGGATGCTGCCTGGCAGCGGAGAATAACAGCCTGCTCTGGCCTGTCAATGGTCTGGCGGGAATTCTTCTTGCGGCTGCCAGACGGCCTGGCTATTTAATACCCGCAGGGTGGTGAAATCGTCGCGGATTTCGAGGAGGCTCCAGGCGCCATGGGCAATGGGAAAGTGCCACATCGCCGCCGGAGGCATCTGCAACAGCAGGGCGGTCAGCAGGCTCAGGACGCCCTGATGGCCGACGATCAGCAGATGGTCAAGTTGGCGGCAGTCGGTCAGCGTTGGGATAAACTCGCTGACGCGGCGGGCAAAATTCTGAAAGCTTTCGCCGTTGGTGGGGGCCGCATGCTGCCAGTCGGCACACCAGGCGGCATAGTTTTCCGCATCTTCTCGCTGGAGGTCGCGATGATGACGCATCTCCCAGTCGCCGAAAAACATCTCATTGAGCGCGGGATGGCGCTCACGCGGGATAGCGCGGTCGCCAAGCAGCAGATCGGCCGTTGTCCCGGTCCGCGCCAGCTCGCTACAGAATACTTTATCGAAAGGCGCCAGGCGCAGCCGTTCGCCGAGCGCGCGCGCCTGAGCGACGCCGCGCGGCGTCAGGGGAGTTGGGGCATGGCCGCTGTATAACCCGGCAACGTTGGCTTCGGTTTCGCCATGGCGAACTAACCACAATTTCATGAACAGGCTCTGACAGGCGATGAAGAGATGGCGTTACGATAGCGCTTTTTTCGCGCCAGGCCCAGCCTGGGGTCAGCAATAGAGTCCCTGCTCGCGGATGTAATCCAGCACGGCGGCAGGCAGCATCTCGGCGCAGGACTCGCCGCGCTCAAGGCGCTGGCGGATGATCGTCGCGGAAATATCGAACCACGGCGTCTCAGCCAGGTAGATCACGCCGGAAGGGCGGTTATGCAGAGACTCCACGTCGTGGGTTAAATGGCGATCCAGCCAGCGCTGATCCGCTTCCTGCGCCATGGTCAGCGGGTAACCCGGGCGGCGGCAAACAATCAGGTGGACATTGTCGAGAATGGTTTCATAGTTGTGCCAGGTGGGAAAGGTCAGTAGCGAATCCTGGCCAATGATAAACGCCAGCGGTTTGCGCGGCCCCTGCTCCTGGCGCCACTCCTGCAGCGTTTGCGCCGTCCAGGAGGGGGTATCGCGCCGTAGTTCGCGTTCATCGAGCGTGAACAGCGGTTTATCGGCAATCGCCAGCTTCAGCATGTGCACGCGCTGGGCGCTGGTGGCTTCCGGCTGCGGCCGGTGCGGCGGGACGTTGTTAGGCATGATGATGACCTTGCTCAGGCCAATCTGATTCGCCAGGATCTCAACCGGCTTGAGGTGACCGTAATGCACCGGATCGAAGGTGCCGCCATAGATTGCCTGTAACTGAGTCATATCAACCATCAATAAAAACGTCCGCCAGGGCTTTGTGGCAGAGCAACAACGAAAGACTTTCCAGTTCGGGCCAGACGTCGTGCCCATAATCCTGTTTAAAGGTGAGCTCCGCGCGGGTCAGAAGGGTCACCGCCTGGCGCAGCTGTTCCCCGCTCAGGCGCGTGAGGGCGTCGCTGAGCAGCTGACGGCGGTTTTGCCAGACCCGGTGTTTATCAAACAGCGAGCGCAGCGGCGTGTGCGTCGCCTGGCGCTTGAGGGTAACCAGCAGCAGCAGCTCCCGCTGCAGAGTACGCAGCAGGATCGCCGGCTCGCAGCCTTCAAGGCGTAACTGCTGCAGGACGTGCAGCACGCGCTTACTTTTGCCTGCCAGTAGGGCATCGACCCAATGGTAAGGCGTAAAGTGCGCGGCATCGTTTACCGCTTGCTCAACGCGGGGCAGGGTTAGCTTACCGTCCGGCCAGAGCAGCGCCAGACGCTCCAGCGCCTGCGCCAGCGCCAGCAGATTGCCTTCGTAACAGTAGCACAGCAGCTGACTGGCCGCGTCATCGAGCTGCAGCTGATGCTGTTTGGCACGGGCGGCCAGCCAGCGCGGCAGCTGCGCGTATTCCGGCGTCTGGCAACTGACCTGGACTGCGCGCTGAGCCAGGGCGGTGAGCCATACGGCATTCTCCTGGGCTTTGGTCAGCTTATTTCCGCGAACTATCAGCAGCAGGTCGTCGTGCAGCAGACCAACCAGCGTGGCGAGCTGTTCATTGATCGCCGCGTTGGGGCCGTTTTCCGGTAGGATCAACAGCAGGGTTTGCCGGCTGGCAAACAGGCTCATCGCCTGGCTTAAGGCGAAAATCGCCTGCCAGTCGGTGCTGTTGTCGATTGAAAAAGTATGGTGCTCGGTAAAGCCCTGCGCGGCAGCAGCTTCGCGAATGGCGTCCTGGCTTTCCTGCAACAGCAGGGGATCGTTGCCAAGCAGCAGATAGGCCGCGCGCAGCCCTTCAGTGAGCTGCGCGCGGAGCTGTTCCGGGTACAACCGAATCATCATTGACCCAGCGTGGTGGAGACGCGGTTACCCGAGGAAGCCGGCGCCGCGCTGCTGGCGACCGGTTTCTCTTCCTGCTGGGTTGCTTCAACATCCGCTACCTGAACGCTTGGCAGCTTACGAATCAGCTGTTCCGCCGCTTTGTCGTACATTTCCTGGATAATCATATCCTGCTCGGCGTCTTTCGCTAATGCCGCCTGCGGGTTATCAAAGAACGACCGATAGACCTTGGTGGTAATCGGATAGATATCGTGACCCGGGATCAGGACGCTGGCATGAACGGTCATGACCATCTGATACTCCGCCGTACGACCATCCTGGAACACCGATGCGGTATCTTTCTGAATCGACGAGCCATCGAGGCGCAGAGAAGGGACATCTTTACGCAGCGTGCTGGCGTCGATCAGTTCCACGCCGTTAAGACGCAGCTGATTACGTACCGCGCGGCTTAACGGGCCGTTCGGATCGCTCGACTGGAAAATCATGGTTTTCATGGTGGCGGGCACCTTGGTAGTGCTACGCAAATGCCAGCCACAGCCGGCGGTGACGAGCACCGCCAGAGATAACAACATTGTTACCAGATATCGCACGCTTCCTCCCGCGCTTAGCCAACGACCAGATTGAGCAGTTTACCCGGAACGTAAATCACTTTACGCACGGTTTTACCGTCGAGATATTTCGCCACCAGATGTTCCTGGCCGGCGCGCTCGCGAACCTGCTCTTCAGTTGCATCTACCGCAACGGTAATTTTACCACGAACTTTGCCATTGACCTGGACGACGACGAGGGTGCTGTCTTCCACCATCGCGCTCTCATCCGCTACCGGCCACGGCGCGTTGTCGATATCGCCTTCGCCGTTCAGCTCACGCCACAGGGTGAAGCTGGCGTGCGGAGTGAACGGGTTGAGCATACGCACCACCGCCAGCAGAGCTTCCTGCATCAGCGCACGATCCTGCTCATCTTCCTGCGGCGCTTTCGCCAGCTTGTTCATCAGCTCCATGATTGCCGCGATGGCGGTGTTGAAGGTCTGACGACGGCCGATGTCATCGGTCACTTTGGCGATGGTTTTGTGGATATCGCGACGCAGCGCTTTCTGATCTTCGCTCAGAGCCGCCACGTTCAGTGCCGCAACCTCTCCTTTGGTGGTGTGCTCGTAGACCAGTTTCCAGACGCGTTTCAGGAAGCGGTTCGCCCCTTCAACGCCAGATTCCTGCCACTCGAGGGTCATATCCGCCGGGGACGCAAACATCATGAACAGACGCACGGTATCCGCGCCGTAGCGCTCAACCATCACCTGCGGGTCGATGCCGTTGTTTTTCGACTTGGACATCTTACTCATGCCGGTGTACACCAGCTCGTGGCCCGCCGCGTCTTTGGCCTTCACGATGCGGCCTTTTTCGTCGCGCTCAACGATGGCGTCAACCGGGGAAACCCAGTTACGTTCGCCGTTTTCGCCCACATAGTAGAACGCGTCAGCCAGCACCATGCCCTGGCACAGCAGCTGTTTCGCCGGCTCATCGGAGTTCACCATGCCCGCGTCGCGCATCAGCTTATGGAAGAAGCGGAAGTAGAGCAGGTGCATGATGGCGTGTTCGATACCGCCGATGTAGATATCTACCGGCAGCCAGTAGTTGGCCGCTTTCGAATCCAGCATTCCTTCCTGATACTGCGGGCAGGTGTAGCGCGCATAGTACCAGGAGGATTCCATAAAGGTGTCAAAGGTGTCGGTTTCGCGCAGCGCCGGCTGGCCGTTGACGGTGGTCTTGGCCCATTCAGGATCGGCTTTGATCGGGCTGGTGATGCCGTCCATGACCACGTCTTCCGGCAGGATCACCGGCAGCTGATCTTCCGGGGTCGGCAGCACGGTGCCATCTTCCAGGGTCACCATCGGGATCGGCGCGCCCCAGTAGCGCTGACGGGATACGCCCCAGTCGCGCAGACGGTAGTTAACTTTACGCTCGCCCACGCCCATGGCAGCCAGTTTGTCGGCAATGGCGTTGAAGCCCGCTTCATAATCAAGACCGCTGAACTCGCCGGAGTTAAACAGGACGCCTTTCTCGGTCAGCGCCTGCTCGGAGAGATCCGGCTCGGAGCCGTCGGCAGCGAGGATAACCGGCTTAATGTTCAGACCGTACTTGCTGGCGAACTCGTAGTCGCGCTGGTCGTGACCCGGAACGGCCATTACCGCGCCGGTGCCGTATTCCATCAGCACAAAGTTTGCCGCCCAGACCGGAATTTCTTCACCGGTCAGCGGATGAATGGCTTTAAAGCCGGTATCGACGCCTTTTTTCTCCATCGTCGCCATGTCGGCTTCGGCCACTTTGGTATTGCGGCACTCGTCGATAAAGGCGGCCAGCGCCGGATTGTTCGCCGCAGCCTGCTGCGCCAGCGGGTGACCCGCCGCGACGGCCAGGTAGGTACAACCCATAAAGGTGTCCGGACGGGTGGTGTAGACGGTCAGCTTATCGGCGTAGTCGTTGACGTCAAAGGAAATTTCTACCCCTTCCGAACGGCCGATCCAGTTGCGCTGCATGGTCTTCACGGTGTCCGGCCAGTGGTCCAGCTTATCCAGATCGTTCAGCAGTTCATCGGCGTAGGCGGTGATTTTAATAAACCACTGCGGGATCTCTTTACGCTCGACCTTGGTATCGCAGCGCCAGCAGCAGCCGTCGATAACCTGTTCGTTGGCCAGCACGGTCTGGTCATTCGGGCACCAGTTCACTGCGGAGGTTTTTTTGTACACCAGGCCTTTTTTGTACAGCTCGGTGAAGAACTTCTGCTCCCAGCGGTAGTATTCCGGGGTGCAGGTCGCCAGCTCGCGGCTCCAGTCATAGCCGAAGCCCAGCATTTTGAGCTGGTTTTTCATGTAGGCGATGTTGTCGTAGGTCCACGGCGCTGGCGCGGTGTTATTTTTCACCGCCGCCCCTTCTGCCGGCAGACCGAACGCATCCCAGCCGATCGGCTGCAGGACGTTTTTGCCCAGCATGCGCTGGTAGCGGGCAATCACGTCCCCGATGGTGTAGTTACGCACGTGACCCATGTGTAGTCGACCAGAAGGATAAGGAAGCATCGACAGGCAGTAATACTTCTCTTTGCTCTCGTCTTCAGTTACTTCAAATGTACGATTTTCGTCCCAGTGAAGCTGGACTTTCGATTCTATCTCTTCCGGGCGGTATTGCTCTTGCATGGCAGCCAGTGGTCCTGTTTTCAATACAGCTACAAAGTGTAGCCAATGGATGTGTTATTTCAGATCGGCATAGCATAGCCCAAACGCCCACGTCAAAACAGCTTTTCGCACATCAACATCGGCAAAAGCTGCGCAGATTATTTCGCGACTCTGTGGCTTGTCAGACACAGCGGGAGAGGAATAAGGTCTATTATCAGAAGACGTTAACCCCACCGGAGGCGAAATGATGAACAAGGTTGCTCAATATTACCGTGAACTGGTCTCCTCGCTCAGCGAACGGCTCCGCCATGGAGAGCGCGATATCGACGCGCTGGTGACGCAGGCGCGGGAAAAAATAGTCCGCGCCGGCGATCTGACGCAGAGCGAGATCGAGTCGGTGATTGCGGCGGTCAAGCGCGACCTCGAGGAGTTTGCCCGCAGCTACGAAGAGAGTCACGAAGACGAGAGCGACAGCGTGTTTATGCGGGTGATCAAAGAGAGCCTGTGGCAGGAGCTGGCTGATATCACCGACAAAACCCAGCTCGAGTGGCGGGAAGTCTTTCAGGATCTGAATCACCACGGCGTGTACCACAGCGGAGAGGTGGTTGGTCTGGGTAATCTGGTCTGCGAGAAGTGCCACTATCACCTGGCGGTATACACCCCGGACGTGCTGCCGCGCTGTCCAAAATGTGGCCACGATCAGTTCCAGCGTCGGCCCTTCGAGCCCTAAGCGTGCGAAAAACGATGCGCGAGGCTTCGCGCATCGTGGTTTGTCTTATTTCACCGTGTTGACTTCGGTGCTCTTGAAATACTGTTTTCCACCCATGTCGCTAACATATTTCTGCGATGAGTTCAGTACCAGCTTGTCAGCAGTTAACGTCCCGACTCCGCATTTCGCCAGGCCCAGGATGCCGCAACTTTTACCACCATTGACCACTTTGGTGGCGGTTAACGTCATGTTGCCGCCCGCGCTGAGGGTTGAATAATTGTAGATCGCGCCTTTATTTTTGGTATTTAAGGTCAGGTCGCCGGTGCTGCTGATCTGCCCTTCGTTGGTGATATCTGAGTAGGTCGTGATTGAAATATTTTTGGCAGTAATATTGCCATAATTATTCACTACGCCGTGATCGGTGGTGATATCGGCGGCATTCATATAACCATTTTGGTTCAGCCAGTAGCTGTGGGCGGTAATGGCGTTGGTTGCCTCAATACGACCACTGCTGCTTTGCGCCAGCGTTCCATTGGTCTGCAGATTGATATTTTCGCCGGTGATATTGCCGAGGTTATAGATCTCGCCCGTATTGGCGCTGCCGTCCTGTGTAAGCGACTGAATGGTGGTTTGGCCAGTAGAGTTAATATTGCCGGTGTTTTTAAAGCTGTCGCCGACAAACGTCAGGCTGGTGTGTTTGGCGCTGATTTTGCCTTCATTGAGGAAATCACCGATTGCCGTGGCGGCAATCTGGTTATTTGACAGCAGGGAGGCTTTTTCTTCGTTGCGGATTTTCCCGCCGCTGGTCAGGCTTAATCCACTGGTGCCGGTCATCGTGCCTGAGTCGCCGTTGGTGATGTTGCCGTTAGCGGTGGCAATCAGCTGGCCGCCGGAGAGAGAACCGGTGTTAACGATATAATCGCCACTGGAGAGCATTAAATAATAGGCGCCGGCGATGCTACCGTCATTGGTGATGCCCGTGACGGTGGAAACCTGGCTCAGCAAACCTTTGCCCGTTATTGACCCTTTGTTCAGCAAATTACCGTTGCTGGTGAGCATCAGCGTGCCGTTGGAGATAATAGAACCCTTATTACGTACGCCAAAGCCGATATTATTGCCAACCATGCTGATGCTGTTGGCCTCAATGCCGCCAAGGCTGCTGACGTCGATGCTGTACTGCGGGTTAACCGTCATCTGGATCAGGGTGGCCTTTTTACCGGCGGAGGTCACCGAGCCAGAGCTGTTATCCATGGTGAAGTTGCCCGCGCTGACCAGGGCGTTGTTGGCCTGCACTTTACCGTTAATCTTAATCGCGTCGGCGAGCAGAACCGCGTAGCCGTTGGCGGCGTTCATGCCATTTTCGCCGATGGTGAGGGTGCCTCCCGTTACGGTATAGCTGCCGATGGCGCCATCGTCGGTCATATTAACCTTGCCGGTGGTCAGGATAGCCTTGTTGGTATTAACAAAGCTACAGCCGGAACAGGTGATGCCGTTCGGGTTGGCGATTACCACATCCGCTTTCTGACCGTTGACTTCGATAAAGCCCTTCAGGCTACTGGCGTTTTTGGAGGTCACCTCGTTCAAAATCACCGAAGCGCTGCCGTCGGTCAGATTATTGTTGCGGGCGATATTGCCAAATGTGCTGTGGCTGACATCATCGCCGCTGTTATTAAGGATGGTGCCATTGGTGCCGACGTTGAAGTCGCGGTACAGGTTATGGGAGACACCGGCGGCGTTCGGCTTTTCAATATCGATAACCGTGGCGCCGGAAGAGTGCGTATAGCTTGTGGGGTCGGCATAAACTACCGACGAGGTTAATACTGCCGCCAGTGCGACATAAGAAGCCTTAAACTTAAACATTTTCTTTATTCCTTTAAATAATGATTAATAAATAATGTAAATATGACGAGTCAATAATGTGCGAATTAATACCTCCACTGTAATGAAAAGCCCATATTCAGGGCGTCGCTATGAAACTTATCCGGTTTACTCAGCGGGGTACTAATAAACAGATCGTACTGCGTTGACCATAGCTGACCGCGCAGCCCGCTGACGGCGCCGGAGAGCACTTTGCCTTTTTGATATAGATCGGCGCCGATAAGACGGCCTATATCCGCGCCCAAATAGAATTGCCGCTCGTGGGTGGCCAGATCCCAGATAAAATCGTTGCGCCAGTACCATCCCTGATTGCCGGACAGGCTGTTTTCACCGTCAAAACCGCGCACGCTCCAGCGGCTGCCAATATTGAATTTATTATCGGAAGCGAGTTTGTCCGGGCTGAACTGGGCGCTGAGGCGGGGAGCCCAGGTAAATTTGTCGCCGGTGGCGTCAAATTTCATCATTGCCTGCAGATTACCATGCACAATCCGCGACAGCGGGCTATACAGCCCGGCCTGCTCTTCCGGCGTTGCTGTCGAGCTGAGCCACGGCAGGCTGCGCTGGATGCCGATGCTGGCATCAACAATCTTTTTGTTAAAGTAGTGCTGGTGGTTGAGGATGAATTCCCATGAGGGGTTCTGCTTGCGCATCACCAGTAGCTCACTGCCGCCGAAGTAATAATGCGAGGTGCTCTTGGCGATCCGCAGGTCAGCGGTGGTTTTTTGCTGCCGGGTGTGGGAGAGCAGACGACTCAGCGTGGCGCTGTAGTAGCGATTTTTACTCTTATAATCCATCGTCGACCAGTTGCCGTTAAACTGCTGACGATACTGGCTGTATGCCCCGTAGGCGCTTAGTGTCCAGTAGCCAAAGGGAATGGAGTAATACAGGCTGCCGTTGTGGTTGCCGTCGTTATGCTGATTGAATTCAATATCGCCCCCGCCGGAAAGGTACAGGATATCGTTGAGGGTGGTCAGGTCATAGAGATAGAGGGCCCCGCCGGCCTGGTAGCGTCCGCTGGCTTTGCTGCCGGCGTCGTCAAGCCAGGCGCCAAGCTGCCATTTTTTCGCCAGGCTGCGGGCGATCTGGATATCGCTTTCTCCCTCGTGCTGGCCCGGCAGCAGTTTCATGTGCGCGGTGGCGCCGGGCAGACGCTGCAGGTTGGCCATCCCTTGCTCAAGGTCGCTTAAGCGCAGGATAGTACCGGAAGAGGTGGGCAGGGAATTCCACAGGCGGGTGGTGTCCGAGCCGTTGGCATAGTCGATAGCGCCCACTTTGCCATAGTGCAGCGTGAACCTGAGTATGCCGTGCTCCAGCGACTGGGAGGGCACATCAATCAGCGAGGTGATGTAGCCTTGCGCGATCAGCTCATTTTGCAAGGTATAGGCCAGCAGGCGAATGCCTTCGCTACCCAGACAGCGTCCCTGCGCCTGCCGCGCGGTTTTCGCCAGTAATTTCCGGGTGAGCGCCTGGTTATCGGAGTCGATATCGACCCGGTTGATCAATTTGCAATGCGTTTCCTCAGGAAAAGGGATCCCCTGCGGCGCCACGCGCTGTTGTGAAGACTGAAAATCCTGTTGCTGCGGCGCCAGCGCCTCCTGGCGGGCTTTATCCTGCTCCGTCTGGTGAGTAGAAGAGGCCAATGGCGCGGCCCCGGCGGCTGAGGTGCCCGCCAGCGTGATAAACAGCAGCCCGGTGAGCGTGCGAGATCGAATTAACATGAAGCAATATCCATTTGTTTCATTGGTTTGGTGGCGCATCCATTATTCTGCGAGCGGCAGAGAATATTGATGGTCTTTATTTCGGCGCAGGCGAGGTCAGGCAAGAATATTATATTCAATTAATAAAATAATCGTGCGACGAACCTGTTACAAGGCGTTATATGCTAGCGGCGGTGGCAATGCCGGTCCACGAATTCATTATTGAATTCTTTATGAATTGATCGATTTAATAAATAAGTTCAGCTTTTATCGCCCAGGTTTATTGGGTACGTAAATGATAGTAGCGATAATCTGCCGCATAAATAACATTGGCGAATAATATGGCGGAAAAGATTAACTGCGCATACCGGGCGGTATGCGCAGAGAAAAACCATTAATGAAGTATTTTGGCGAGGAAATCTTTGGCACGCTCGGATTGCGGATTGGCAAAGAAGGCCTCTTTATCGGCATCCTCGACAATCTTCCCTTCATCCATAAAGATCACCCGGTTCGCCACCTTGCGGGCAAAGCCCATCTCATGGGTCACGACCATCATGGTCATCCCCTCGTTGGCCAGTTCGACCATAACGTCCAGCACCTCGTTAATCATCTCCGGGTCAAGCGCTGAGGTGGGCTCATCAAACAGCATGGCGATTGGGTCCATACACAGGGCACGGGCAATGGCCACGCGCTGCTGCTGGCCGCCGGAGAGTTGCGCCGGGTATTTTTCCGCATGCGCCGCCAGGCCAACGCGCTCCAGCAACTTGAGGCCTTTCTTGCGCGCTGAGGATTTATCGCGGTTAAGCACTTTGACCTGCGCCAGCGTCAGGTTGTCGATAATCGACAGATGCGGGAACAGTTCAAAATGCTGAAACACCATGCCGACGTGCGAGCGCAGTTTAGCCAGGTTGGTCTTTTTATCGTTAACCACGGTGCCATCGACAATAATCTGCCCCTGCTGTACCGGCTCAAGGCCGTTCACAGTCTTAATCAGCGTGGATTTACCGGAGCCTGACGGTCCGCAGACCACCACGACTTCGCCTTTTTTCACTTCCGTGGAGCAATCGGTCAGCACCTGAAAGTGACCATACCATTTTGAAACGTTTTTCAGGGTAATCATTACACAGTCCTTTTCTTCAACCAGCTGACCAACAGCGAGGCGCTGAGGCTAATCACAAAATAGACGCCGCCCGCGAACAGGATCATTTCGACCTGGGTTCCGTCACGCTCGCCAATGGTGGAGGCGGTACGGAAGAAGTCGGCGAGACTCAATACATACACCAGCGAGGTATCCTGGAACAGGACGATCCCCTGGGTTAGCAGCAGCGGCACCATGGCGCGGAAGGCCTGCGGCAGGATCACCAGCCGCATTGACTGCCAGTGGGTCATCCCCAACGCCAGCGCGGCGCTGGACTGGCCGCGGGAGATGCTCTGAATGCCGGCGCGGATAATCTCTGAATAGTAGGCGGCTTCGAACATCGAAAACGCCACCATCGCCGAGATCAGGCGAATATCCGTTTTCGGCGACAGTCCCAGCACGTTCTGCAGGAAGCCCGGGACAATCAGGTAGAACCACAGCAGGACCATCACCAGTGGGATTGAGCGGAATACGTTGACGTAGGATTTAGCAAACCAGGCCAGCGGCAGAAAGCTGGACAGGCGCATAACCGCCAGCAGGGTGCCCCAGACGATGCCGACCACGATGGCGATCACCGTAATCTTCAGGGTGATCACCAGCCCTGCCAGCAGATAGGGCATGGAAGGAACGATCGAACTCCAGTCAAAATCGTACATTATTTGCCTCCCATATTGCCAGGCAGGCGAACCTTACGCTCGACCACATACATAATCAGCATAATCACCGCGTTGATGAAAACATAGGCCAGGGTGATGGCGGTAAAAGACTCCCAGGCATGAGCGGAGTAGTCCAGCAGTTTGCCCGCCTGCGCGGCCATATCGGCCAGACCGATGGTGGAGGCGATGGCCGAGTTTTTCACCAGGTTCATCATCTCCGAGGTCATCGGCGGCACAATAACGCGGTAGGCGTTCGGCAGCAGCACGTAGCGGTAGGTTTGCGGCAGGGTCAGGCCCATCGCCAGGCCGGCGTTCTTCTGCCCGCGCGGCAGCGACTGGATGGCGGCGCGTACCTGCTCGCAGACGCGAGCGGCGGTAAACAGCCCCAGGCACAGCATGGAGGAGACAAAGAATTGAATGTTTGGGTCCAGCTCCGATTTAAACCACATGCCGATATTTTCCGGCAGGAACTCCGGCACCACCAGGTACCAGGTAAAGAACTGCACGATCAGCGGCACGTTGCGAAACAGTTCGACATAGCAGGTGCCAATGCCCGAGAGGAAGCGATTGGGTACCGTGCGTAAAATGCCGAACAGTGAGCCGACGAGAAAAGCGATGATCCAGGCCGAGATGGAGAGGGCGACGGTGATTTGAAAACCGCTCCACAGCCAGCCCAGGTAGGTAGTGTTGCCGAAGGGGGCCTGTTGCAGGAATATCCCCCAGTTCCAGTCTATTGACATACATGACTCCTGGAAAAAAAAGGGTAGCCAGTGCTACCCTCGAAGACGGTTGTCCAGCTTGTTTCGGTATTCGCGGCGGCTGGGGAACGACCAGCCGCCGTATAGTCTGTCCGTGCTGTGACAATCATCGGGAGGGCAGGATATCCCGCCCCTGGTTGTTATAATTAATTCAGTGCTTTGTCGTTAGGTGATTTGAACAGCGCTTTCATGTCGTCCGACAGCTCGAAGTTGAGGTTAAGATTTTTTGGCGGAATAGGGTTTTTGAACCATTTGTCAAACCACTTCTCCGCTTCGCCAGAGGTCTGAGCCTGGGCGACGGTTTCATCAACCAGCGCCTTGAACGTCGGATCGTCCTTCCGCAGCATGCAGCCATAGGCTTCCTTCGACTGCGGGGTGCCGACGATTTCCCAATTATCCGGTTTCTTCGCCTTGGCGCGTTCGCCAGCCAGCAGGGCATCATCCATCATAAAGGCCACGGCGCGTCCGCTCTCCAGGGTGCGGAAAGAGTCGCCATGATCTTTGGCGCTGATAATGCGCATATTCATTTTTTTCTCATCGTTCAGCTTATGCAGCAGGATCTCCGAGGTGGTTCCGGAGGTGACGACGACCGCTTTATCCTTCAGGTCCGAGAAATCTTTGATCGGACCGCCTTTCTTCACCAGCAGACGGGTACCGACCACGAAGATGGTATCGGAGAAGGCCGCCTGTTTCTGGCGCTCAAGGTTGTTGGTGGTTGAGCCGCACTCGAAATCAAAGGTGCCATTCTGCAGCAACGGGATACGGTTCTGCGAGGTGACCGGGATCAGTTTGACCTGCAGATCGGGTTTGTTCAGTTTTTTCTTGATGGCATCGACGATGGCGTTGGAATAATCCTGAGAGTAGCCCACAACCTTCTGCTGGTTATCGTAGTAAGAGAACGGGACCGAAGATTCACGATGGCCGACAACGATAACCCCGTTTTTGGCGATCTTATCCAGGGTGTTCTGGCCAGCCGCCGGGGCAGCATCTTCCGCCTGCGCCAGACCAGCGGTCATTCCCATTACCAGCATTGCCGTGGCCAGTTTACGTAATTGCATATCCAACTCCTTATCCGCAGCGTCAGCGACGCTATTGATACCCATTGTGATTGTGTGTGTTGTTATTGGGGGCACGCGTCCACGTGCCGCATTTGTATGTGTTTGTTAGCATTTAGTTTGGCTTAATGTAAAGATTTTGCTGCTTTATTGTTTATTTTTGCGAAGCGCTCCGCACCAATCGGAGGCAAATATCTTCCATTGCACCAAAATAGCGCGACCACCGATCGTTTCTGGTGCAACCTGGTTGCACTGGGTCGGACGATGCCGCTACCAGGTTAAATAAAGCAATGACTGTGCCAGAGTGGCAGATGATGGGAAGAAAAAGCCGGCGACGGGCGTCGCCGGCGGAGAAACTTATCGGCGACGCTGGCGCAGGCTCATCAGCAGCGCGGCGAAACCAAACAGCGCCGTCAGCGCCCATAGCGGCCAGTTGCCGGTGCGGGCGTAAGGGGTTAAGCCGCTGGCGGGGGTCACGGTGGTGGTCAACACCTCGCGGGTAAACTGCGGGATCATCTTCTGGATCTCGCCGCGCGGGCCGATCACCGCAGTAATGCCGTTGTTGGTGCTGCGCAGCAGCGGGCGGGCCAGCTCCAGGGCGCGCATTCGCGCCATCTGGAAGTGTTGCCACGGGCCGATGGACGTACCGAACCAGGCGTCGTTGGAGATGGTCAGCAGGAAGTCGGTGTCCGGCCGGAAGTTATCCCGCACCTGTTCACCGAGGATTATCTCGTAGCAGATGGCCGCGGTCAGCTTCAGGTTATGCGCCATCAGCTGCGGCTGCACGTAGGGGCCGCGGCTGAAGGAGGACATCGGCAGGTCAAAGAACGGCGCCAGCGGACGCAGAATCGACTCCAGCGGTACAAACTCGCCGAACGGCACCAGATGGTTCTTGTTGTAGCGGTTGGTCGAGTCGTAGCGGTACGGGTTATCTTTGCCGAGAGTAATGATGGTGTTGTAGGTATCGTAACGGTTCTGCTTGTTGAGACGCGCATCGACAATGCCGGTGATCAGCGAGCTGTCTTTTGCGCGCAGCAGATCGTCCATCATGCTGAGGAACTGCTGCTGGTTGATCTCCAGATCCGGGATCGCCGATTCAGGCCAGATAATCAGCTGCGAGTGGCCGATATGCGGCTGGGTCAGCGCCAGGTAGGTTTTCAGGGTATTGACCAGCTGCTTTTCGTCCCATTTCATGGCCTGTGGGATATCGCCTTGCACCAGCGAGACCTGGGTCGCGCGCGCCGGCAGCAGCTGATACCACTGGATATAGCGCAGCGGGAACGGCAGGGCGAACAGCAGCGCGGCAATCGCCAGCGGCTTCCAGTTGCGCTGGACGAGGGCCAGGGCCAGCAGGCCGCTGACTACCATCAGCAAGAAGTTAATCGCCTCGACGCCCATCACCGGCGCGAGGCCTTTCAGAGGGCCGTCAATCTGGCTGTAGCCGAACTGTAGCCACGGAAAGCCGGTCAGCACCCAGCCGCGCAGGAACTCGGTGATTTGCCAGACGACAGGGGCAGCGATAGCCATCCGTATCCAGTTAGTTTTAGGCCACAGACGGGCGAGCAGGCCGGCAAACAGGCCGGTGTAGAGCGAGAGATAGGCCGCCAGCAGAACGACGAGGAAGACGTTAACCGGGCCGGGCATTCCGCCAAACTGAGCGATGCTGACATAGACCCAGTTGATACCCGTGCCGAACAGCCCGAGTCCCCAGAAATAGCCGATCCCGGCGCTTTGCAGCGGGCGTCGGTTGAGGGTTAACGCCTGCAGACCGATCAGCGAAACGATAGCCGCTGGCCAGAAGTCATAAGGTGAAAAAGCCAGCGTTCCGCTGGCTCCAAACAACAGCGCCAGCAACAGACGTACGCGCTGGCGTTCAAGAAGAGAGGCAAATACCATTTAGGTTAATCGTCCCGTTAATTAACGCCTGCTGCTACAGGCTATTCTTTTTGCCAGCCGGACGCGGGGCTCCTACAACCGTGTATGACTCGCGGTCTCCCGGCTGGCCATTTCAGCGCTACCGCTTACTCTTCCAGCTTCGGCTGGGGAGCGTCATCGGGCAGCTTTACATGCACCTGAATGATACGACGACTATCTGCCATTGCTACCTTGAATTGGTAACCATCAATGTCGATAGATTCGCCGCGGGCCGGCAGATGGCCGAAGGCCTGCATCACCAGCCCGCCAATGGTATCCACTTCTTCATCGCTAAAGTGCGTGTCGAAGGCGTCGTTGAAGTCTTCGATGGAGGCCAGGGCGCGCACCGTCCAGGTGTGGCGGCTCAGCTGGCGGAAATCGATATCTTCTTCTTCGTCGTACTCGTCTTCAATTTCCCCGACGATGAGCTCAAGGATATCCTCGATGGTCACCAGGCCAGAGACGCCGCCGAATTCGTCAATAACGATCGCCATATGATAGCGCTGTGAGCGAAACTCTTTCAGCATGCGGTCGACCCGCTTGCTTTCCGGGACGACAACCGCCGGCCGTAACACTTTTTCCATGCTGAAGGCTTCGGCGTCGCTGCGCATAAACGGCAGCAGATCCTTGGCCATCAGAATCCCTTCGATGTGATCTTTATCTTCACTGATGACCGGGAAACGCGAGTGGGCGGATTCGATGATGACATCCAGGCACTCGTCCAGCGTCTGGTTGCGTTTCAGGGTTATCATTTGTGAACGGGGGATCATAATGTCGCGGACCCGCTGGTCGGCGATATCCATTACCCCTTCGAGCATGTCACGCGTATCTTCATCGATAAGGTCGTTTTGCCCGGAATCACGGATCAGCGCCAGCAGTTCATCGCGGTTTTTCGGTTCCCCGTGAAAAAGCTGGCTGAGTAACAGGGAGAAAAATCCCTTTTTGCTGTTTACTGTGTCACTACTGTGTGAATTGTCGTCGCTCATGGCGTCGTTTGGGTTCTCATGTTGATTTAACTGTCGCTCGTCGCGCGTAAACTCAGCGCCGGACGGCATGGGTTGCCTGACTTTCTGGCAGGTAAAACGCAGAAACAGCGGCCGGATGAGGCGCAAGCACCGCCATCCGGCTGGGCGCTATTCCGCAATCTTCTCGGAAATGTACGGGTCCTCATAGCCCAGAGCAAGCATTATCTCTGTTTCAAGGCCTTCCATCTCTTCCGCTTCGTCGTCTTCGATATGATCGTAGCCCAGCAGATGCAGGCTACCGTGCACCACCATATGCGCCCAGTGCGCCTCCAGCGGCTTACCTTGCTCGCTGGCTTCCTGCTCTACCACCTGACGGCAGATGATCAGATCGCCGAGCAGCGGCATTTCAATTCCCGGCGGCGCTTCAAACGGGAAGGAGAGGACGTTGGTCGGCTTATCCTTGCCGCGATAGGTCAGGTTCAGCTCATGGCTTTCTGCAACGTCGACCAGACGAATCGTTAACTCTGACTCCTCCTGAAACGGCGGAATGACGGCGTCGACCCAGCGTTGAAAAAGGGCTTCGTCCGGCAGGCCGCTGGTCTCTTCGCAGGCCAGCTGTAAATCGAGGATCACCTGACTCATTTTTGCTCCTGTTCCTGGGCTTCGCGTTTGCGCTCGGCGGCCAGCTCTGCTTTACGTTTCTGGTCTGCGGCTTCCCATGCCTCATAGGCGTTCACGATGCGGGCGACCACCGGATGGCGCACCACGTCTTCGCTATGGAAGAAGTTAAAGCTGATCTCATCGACTTCCGCCAGTACTTCGATGGCATGGCGCAGACCGGATTTGGTGCTGCGTGGCAGGTCAATCTGCGTGATGTCGCCGGTGATCACCGCCTTGGAGTTAAAGCCGATGCGGGTCAGGAACATCTTCATCTGTTCGATGGTGGTGTTCTGGCTTTCATCAAGAATGATAAAGGCGTCATTCAGCGTCCGTCCGCGCATATAGGCCAGCGGGGCCACTTCGATGACGTTACGCTCAATCAGCTTCTCCACTTTCTCAAAGCCGAGCATCTCAAACAGCGCGTCATACAGCGGGCGCAGATACGGGTCGACCTTCTGGCTCAGATCGCCGGGCAGGAAGCCGAGCTTTTCGCCTGCCTCGACGGCCGGACGGGTCAGCAGAATACGGCGGATCTCCTGGCGCTCCAGCGCATCGACCGCCGCCGCCACCGCCAGATAGGTTTTACCCGTACCCGCCGGACCCACGCCGAAAGTGATGTCGTGATCGAGGATATTGGCGATGTACTGCGCCTGGTTCGGCGTACGCGGTTTGATTACCCCACGCTTGGTCTTGATATTGACGGCTTTACCGTACTCAGGCACGCTTTCGGCGCTCTGCTCCAGTACGCGCGCTTCCTTGATCGCCAGGTGGATCTGCTCTGGTTCAATATCCTGAATCTGACCGCGCATTGGCGCTGTGTCGACATACAGGCTGCGCAGAATATCGGCGGCAGCGTGCACGCACAGGGCGCGACCGGTCAGCTTAAAGTGATTGTCACGGCGGTTGATCTCAATGCCTAACCGACGCTCCAGCTGTTTAATGTTGTCGTCAAACGGGCCGCACAGGGCTAACAGGCGTGCGTTATCCGCTGGCTCCAGGGTAATCTCACGAGTGTCTATGTTCAAACTATTCCTCTTTACGCAGGTGGCCGGACGCGGCGCGTGGCCGGCTAATCAGGAAATTATTTACGTCACAGGAAAATGGCGCAAGCATTGCTGTAGATATAGGGACGGAGAGAGGAATTACAAGGCCTGCCGGAACCGACAGGCCTGAAGGGATCATGGCTGGTAAATTCCCACGCCAAGATCGTTCTCTTTACGGGTGCGGGCAATCACTGATTCGGGTGATTCAGCGATACGCAGACCCATCTCCGCTTCGGTGCGCACGATTTTACCGCGCAGCGAGTTGGTGTATACATCGACGATTTCGACATCGACAAACTTACCGACGAGGTCCGGGGTACCTTCGAAGTTGACCACCCGGTTATTCTCCGTACGTCCGGAAAGCTCCATGATGTTCTTACGCGAGGTGCCTTCCACCAGGATGCGCTGTACCGTGCCGAGCATGCGACGGCTCCAGGCCATCGCCTGCTGGTTAATGCGTTCCTGCAGGATATACAGACGCTGTTTTTTGTCCGCCTCCGGCACGTCGTCGACCATATCGGCCGCCGGGGTGCCCGGGCGAGCGGAGAAGATAAAGCTGTAGCTCATATCGAAATTGACGTCGGCGATGAGCTTCATGGTCTTTTCGAAATCTTCCGTGGTTTCGCCGGGGAAGCCGACGATAAAGTCGGAGCTTATCTGAATATCCGGGCGCGCTTCACGCAGCTTGCGAATAATCGCTTTATACTCCAGCGCGGTATGGGTGCGTCCCATCAGGTTCAGCACACGGTCGGAGCCACTCTGCACCGGCAGGTGCAGGAAGCTCACCAGCTCCGGCGTATCGCGATAAACGTCGATGATATCGTCGGTAAATTCGATCGGGTGGCTGGTGGTGAAGCGAATGCGGTCGATGCCGTCGATGGCGGCGACCAGGCGCAGCAGGTCGGCAAAGCTGCCGGTGGTGCCGTCGTAATTCTCACCGCGCCAGGCGTTAACGTTCTGCCCCAGCAGATTGACCTCACGCACGCCCTGCGCCGCCAGCTGGGCGATTTCAAACAGGATATCGTCGCACGGACGGCTAACTTCTTCTCCGCGGGTATACGGCACCACGCAGTAGGTGCAGTATTTATTGCAACCTTCCATAATCGAGACAAAGGCGGTCGGCCCTTCGGCGCGCGGCTCTGGCAGGCGATCGAATTTTTCAATTTCCGGGAAGCTGATATCAACTACCGGACTGCGGTTGCCGCGCACGGAGTTAATCATCTCCGGCAGGCGGTGCAGGGTTTGCGGCCCGAAAATAATATCGACATAGTGCGCGCGCTGGCGAATATGGTCGCCTTCCTGGGAAGCCACGCAGCCGCCGACGCCAATAATCAGGTCCGGGTTCTTCTCTTTCAGCAGCTTCCAGCGGCCAAGCTGATGGAAAACTTTTTCCTGGGCCTTCTCACGAATTGAGCAGGTATTGAGCAACAGCACATCTGCTTCTTCCGCCACTTCGGTCAGTTGATACCCATGTGTCGCATCCAGCAGATCGGCCATCTTTGATGAATCATACTCGTTCATCTGACAGCCCCAGGTTTTAATATGGAGTTTTTTTGTCATTGACTTGCTCATGCTCAGTAATAGATATCCAAAACGCGGGGATATATACAGGGTGAATTTCGCATTCCAGGGCGCGTATTGTAATGCTTTGGTCGCCCCCTGACCAGTGCGAGCGTTATCGCCGCAAGAGGGCGAAAAATCCGGTAAACTTAACGGATTCTGCTTTAAGGATAATAGCCATGACAATTCACGTAACAGATGTCGCCATCGTGGGCGGCGGCATGGTCGGCGGCGCCCTGGCGTTAGGGCTGGCGCAACAGGGATTTACCGTGACGGTGCTTGAGAAAGCGGCGCCACCGGCGTTCGATCCGGCATCCGCCCCGGATGTGCGGATCTCGGCGATCAGCGCGGCTTCGGTCGGCCTGCTGAAGAGTCTCGGCGTCTGGGATGCCATACGGGCGATGCGCGTCCACGCTTATCGCCGTCTGGAGACCTGGGAGTGGGAGAGCGCGCACGTCGCCTTCGACGCCGCGGAGCTCAAGCTGCCGGAGCTGGGCTATATGGTCGAGAACAAGGTTCTGCAATGGGGCCTGTGGCAAGCGCTGGCGGCGCATGAGGCGGTTACCCTGCGCGTCGGTAGCGAACTGAAAACGATGCAGCGCGGCGAGACGCAGACGGCGTTGCATTTGCGCGAGGGGGAGACGATCCACGCCCGGCTGGTTATCGGCGCCGACGGCGCTAACTCCCAGGTGCGGGAGATGGCCGGCATCGGCGTGCACGCCTGGCAATATCAGCAGTCCTGTATGCTGATCAGCGTCGAATGCGCCGACGATCCCGGCGACAGCACCTGGCAGCAGTTTACTCCCAGCGGCCCACGCGCCTTCCTGCCGCTGTTCGACCACTGGGCCTCGCTGGTCTGGTACGACGCCCCGGCGCGGATCCGTCAGCTGCAGAGCATGACCATGGCGCAGCTCCAGCAGGAGATCGCCAGTCACTTTCCGGCGCGGCTGGGACGGGTGACGCCGCAGGCGGCCGGCGCCTTCCCGCTCACCCGGCGTCATGCGCTGCAGTATGTTCAGCCCGGCCTGGCGCTGGTGGGCGATGCGGCGCACACCATTCATCCACTGGCGGGGCAGGGGGTTAATCTTGGCTATCGTGATGTCGATGCCCTGCTGGAGATCCTGGCGGAAGCGCGCGGCCGCGGCGAAGACTGGGCCAGCCTGCCGGTGCTGAAGCGCTACCAGGCGCGGCGGCGAGCGGATAATTTTATCATGCAGTCGGGGATGGATCTGTTTTATGCCGGTTTCAGCAATGACCTGGCGCCGGTGCGGATGCTGCGTAATATTGGCCTGATGGCGGCTGAACGCGCCGGGGTGCTGAAGCGTCAGGCGCTGAAGTATGCCTTAGGCTTGTAAAACCGGCTTCCCGGGCAGGGGCGTAGCGGAGAGCGCCTGCCCGGCAGTCAGTACGGAGTAAGCATGTCAGGACGCCAATAGCAAAAAAGCCCACCGAAGTGAGCTTTTTTGCATTGAAATGGCTGGGGTACGAGGATTCGAACCTCGGAATGCCGGAATCAGAATCCGGTGCCTTACCGCTTGGCGATACCCCAATTGTCTGTTGCGCTTGACCGTAACTATGCCGGTTGAGGGCAACAGTGCGTTCACTGCTGAACGACTTTTAAATTTGGCTGGGGTACGAGGATTCGAACCTCGGAATGCCGGAATCAGAATCCGGTGCCTTACCGCTTGGCGATACCCCAACAAATTGTTTGCGGATTTATCGATGCGTATCGATACGTCCAGAATTTGGTGGCTACGACGGGATTCGAACCTGTGACCCCATCATTATGAGTGATGTGCTCTAACCAGCTGAGCTACGTAGCCTAATTGTCTTGCTGCTTCTTCGATGGCTGGGGTACCTGGATTCGAACCAGGGAATGCCGGTATCAAAAACCGGTGCCTTACCGCTTGGCGATACCCCAATACCGTCGCGGTGAACCGCAAATATCGAAGAAATATGGCTGGGGTACCTGGATTCGAACCAGGGAATGCCGGTATCAAAAACCGGTGCCTTACCGCTTGGCGATACCCCATCCGTACAACGCTAACTGGTGAATGGTGCGGGAGGCGAGACTTGAACTCGCACACCTTGCGGCGCCAGAACCTAAATCTGGTGCGTCTACCAATTTCGCCACTCCCGCAAAAAAGATGGTGGCTACGACGGGATTCGAACCTGTGACCCCATCATTATGAGTGATGTGCTCTAACCAGCTGAGCTACGTAGCCATCTTTTTTTCGCGTAACCTTATCGGCGTTGCGGGGCGCATTATGCGTATTGGGCCTGCGAGCGTCAACCTCTTTTTCAAGGAAAATCGTTGTAATGTGACTGTTTGGTTAGGTTGCGAACAGCTCGCTGGAATATTCGGCAATTATTGGTTATTTATCGTTTTTCAGCGGTATAAATCCGGCAAAAAGAAAACGGACCCCGGAGGGTCCGTTTTGCGTTTCACCGCCCGTCTGGGCTTATTTGTAGGCCGACTGGTGGACACCGACCGCGCGGCCTGATGGATCGTTCATGGTTTTGAACGCTTCATCCCACTCAATGGCTTTCGCTGAAGAGCAGGCCACCGACGGACCGCCAGGGACGCACTCCGCCGCGCTCGGCAGCGGGAACAGCTCTTCGAAGATCTCGCGGTACAGATAGCCTTCTTTGGAGGTCGGCGTGTTGTACGGGAAGCGGAAGCTTGCGGTTTCCAGTTGCTGGTCGCTGATCTGTTTGGCGGCCACTTCTTTCAGGGTATCGATCCAGCTGTAGCCGACGCCGTCAGAGAACTGCTCCTTCTGGCGCCAGGCGACGCTGGCCGGCAGGTAGGATTCAAAGCATTCGCGCAGAATGTGTTTTTCCATTTTGCCGTTGCCGCACATCTTATCCTGCGGGTTAATGCGCATCGCGACGTCGAGGAACTTCTTGTCGAGGAACGGCACGCGGGCCTCCACGCCCCAGGCGGACATCGCTTTGTTGGCGCGGGCGCAGTCAAACATATGCAGCGCCTGCAGCTTACGCACCGTCTCTTCGTGCAGTTCTTTGGCGTTCGGCGCCTTATGGAAGTAGAGGTAGCCGCCGAACACTTCGTCCGAACCTTCGCCGGAAAGCACCATTTTGATGCCCATGGCTTTAATTTTCCGCGACATCAGGTACATCGGCGTCGAGGCGCGAATAGTGGTCACATCGTAGGTTTCGATGTGATAGATAACGTCGCGGATGGCATCCAGCCCTTCCTGGACGGTAAAGTGAATTTCGTGGTGCACGGTGCCGAGGTGGTTGGCCACCTCCTGCGCCGCTTTCAGGTCAGGAGAGCCTTCCAGACCGACCGCGAAAGAGTGCAGCTGCGGCCACCAGGCTTCGCTACGCTCCTGATCTTCGACGCGACGGGCGGCGAATTTCTTGGTGATAGCCGAGATGACCGATGAATCAAGACCGCCGGAGAGCAGCACGCCGTAAGGCACGTCGGACATCAGGTGGCTTTTCACCGACTCTTCCAGCGCCTGGCGCAGCTCGTTCTTATCGGTAACGTTGTCTTTCACCGCGTCGTAATCAAACCAGTCGCGCTGATAGTACTGGCGAATTTCGCCGTCTTTGCTCCACAGGTAGCTGCCCGCCGGGAACTCTTTAATGGTGCGGCATACCGGCACCAGCGCTTTCATTTCGGAGGCGACATAGAAGTTGCCGTGTTCGTCATGGCCCATATACAGCGGGATAATGCCGATATGGTCGCGGCCGATTAAGTACGCGTCTTTTTCGCTGTCGTACAGGGCGAAGGCGAACATTCCCTGCAGATCGTCGAGGAACTCCGGGCCTTTTTCCTGATACAGCGCGAGGATCACTTCGCAGTCGGAACCGGTCTGGAACTGGTAGCGATCGCCATACTCCGCGCGCAGCGCCTGGTGGTTGTAGATCTCGCCGTTAACGGCCAGCGCATGGGTTTTTTCGGCGTTGTACAGCGGCTGGGCCCCGGCGTTGACGTCGACAATCGACAGGCGCTCGTGCGCCAGAATCGCTTTGTCGCTGGCATATACGCCAGACCAGTCCGGACCGCGGTGGCGCATCAGGCGGGAAAGCTCCAGCGCCTTTTTACGCAGCTCGCCTGCGTCAGTTTTAATATCCAGTACGCCAAAAATAGAACACATAGCCTTCTCCATTACCCTGTCGTGTTTGATGTTGTGCTGGCTTCGTCTCGTGGCGAAGCCTGAGTGCGTGCTTAAGAAAATGCCGTAAAGGGGGAGCAGGCGCAAGGGTTTTGCGGCCGGAAAAAGAAAAAACGCAACCGTGATTGTTGAACAGTGAAAAAAGAGTATCTTTTGAACGGCTTTATTGAGGAATTCGTATTTATAGGCCGTTTTTATTAGATGGAGTAATTCTGATGGGCGCTAGAAATGAAAAACCACGTCCTGCGACGTGGTTGGCATCAGAAAATATCGATTTCCGCGACGGAAGGGTAAATCCACGACGGGCGGAACGGCATGCTGTCGATATCGTCGAGGGTGGAGACGCCGGAGAGCACCAGAATAGTCTCCAGCCCCGCCTGGAAACCGGCCAGTATATCGGTGCGCAGGTTATCGCCGACGATCACCGTCTGCTCGGAGTGAGCTTGCATTTTATTCAGCGCTGAACGGATGATCCACGGGCTGGGTTTGCCGACGTAAAACGGCTTACGGCCGGAGATCTTCTCGATCCCGGCGCACAGCGCGCCGCAGGCAGGGTAGAAGCCGCGACCGTGCGTATCCGGGTTAGTGGCAATGAAGCGGGCGCCGTTGGCGACGAAGAAGGCGGCCTTATGCATCATTTCCCAGTTAAAGGAGCGAGTTTCCCCGACGATGACAAAATCCGGGTTCACATCGGTAATGGTAAAGCCGGCTTTGTACAGCTCGTGGATCAGCGCCCCTTCTCCCACCACGTAGGCTTTTTTGCCTTCCTGGCGACGCAGAAAATCGGCGGTGGCCATCGCTGAGGTGTAAAAGGCGCTATCCGGAACATCAATTCCAGCGGTGGCGAAACGGTTCGCCAGATCCTGGCCGGTTTGCGACGGGTAGTTGGTCAGCATTACCAGCGGCATGCCTTTATCGAGGATGCGCTTGATAAACTCGGCTGCGCCGGGAACGGCGACGTTATCGTGCATCAGTACGCCGTCAATATCACAAATTATGTTTTGAATGGTCATGGTGGGTCCAGAATCATTAACAAAGACGAAACTATACGCGTCATCGATGAGGTTTCACACCTCTGACGGGCGAGGCCCGCCCGTATCAAGGTGACGCGCTATCAGAAAAGGGGCGATTAGCTCTCAAGCAAACGCTGCAGCAGCGTGCCATTAAGCATGGCGCGTTTGACCAGCGCGAAGGCGCCGATTGCAGAGCGGTGATCGAGGGTGGAGCGCACCACCGGCAGGTTCTTACGAAACGCCTTAAGCGCCTGGGCGTTAATGCAGCCTTCGATGGCCGGAAGAAGGACCTTTTCAGCTTCCACTATTTCGCCGGCGACGACGATTTTTTGTGGGTTGAACAGGTTAATGGCGATGGCGATCGTTTTCCCGAGGTGGCGCCCCACGTACTCAATCACCTCGCAGGCCAGGGCATCGCCCTTGTTGGCCGCTTTGCAGATAGTTTTGATCGTGCAGTCATCCGGCGTCAGACGGCTCTGGTAGCCCTGCTCCAGCAGGTGGCGAACCCGCTGTTCAATGGCGGCATTGGCCGCGACGGTCTCCAGACAGCCGAAGTTGCCGCAGTGGCAGCGTTCGCCCAGCGGGTCGACCTGAATATGGCCAATTTCGCCAACGTTGCCGTTGCGGCCGATAAAAATGCGCCCGTTGGAGATAATCCCCGCCCCGGTACCGCGGTGCACGCGCACCAGAATGGAGTCTTCGCAATCCTGGCTTGCGCCAAAATAGTGCTCGGCCAGCGCCAGGCTGCGGATATCGTGGCCAACAAAGCAGGTAACGTTGAAGCGTTTCTCCAGCGCCCCGACCAGGCCCCAGTTTTCCACCGCAATATGCGGCATATAGCGGATCACGCCGCTTTCCGGGTCGACGAGGCCCGGCAGGATCACTGAGATAGCGATCAGCTCGCGAATTTTGCGCTGACAGTTTTCGATAAAGGTGGCGATGATATTCAGCAGGGCGTGTTCCAGCGTTTCCTGGGTGCGCTCGGGCAGCGGGAAGTGCTCCTCTTCCAGGGTCTTGCTGCTTAAATCATACAGGGTCAGAGTGGCGTCATAGCGGCCAAGCCGCACGCCGATGGCGTTGAAGTTGCGAGTTTCTGCGATGATAGAGATAGCGCGGCGGCCACCGGTGGAGGCCTGCTGATCGACTTCTTTGATCAGGCCGCGCTCAATAAGCTGACGCGTGATTTTGGTCACGCTGGCAGGGGCAAGCTGGCTTTGTTCGGCTATCTGAATGCGCGAGATGGGCCCATGCTGGTCAATCAGGCGGTACACGGCCGCGCTGTTCAGTTGTTTTACGAGGTCAACGTTACCAATTTGAGCTTGTCCGCCTGCTGTCATACTTTTACTTACTCAGTGACGACCTCGTTACCATTAACGATGGTCTTGGTGATTTTATAATCGCGTGTAAAGGCGGTCAGGTTAGCGACCATGCCCGGCGCAATGCTGCCGAGCTGCTTGTCCACGCCGATAGCGCGCGCAGGATAGAGCGTCGCCATGCGCAATACTTCGTCCAGTGCCACGCCGCAATGCTCAACCAGATTACGCACCCCTTCAATCATGGTCAGGGAAGATCCGCTGAGGGTGCCGTTTTCATCTACGCACAGCCCATTGCGGTAGTATATTGTTTTCCCGGCAAAAATGAACTGGTCAATATTCGCCCCCGCCGGCGCGGTGGCGTCGGTGACCAGGCACAGCTTGTCGCCTTTCAGGCGCTTGGCGTTGCGCACGTTGGCGTAATCGACGTGCATCCCGTCGACGATGATACCGCAGTAGACATCCGGCTCGTCAAAAATCGCCCCGGCAAGACCCGGTTCGCGGCCGGTAATGTACGGCATCGCATTATACAGGTGGGTGGCAAAGGTAATGCCCGCGCGGAAGCCGACTTTCGCCTCTTTCAGCGTAGCGTTGGAGTGGCCCGCGGAGACAACGATCCCGGCGGCGACCAGTTTGCGGATCACTTCTGGCTCAACGCGCTCAGGGGCGAGGGTCACTTTGGTGATCACATCGGCGTTGTCGCACAGGAAATCGACCAGCGCCGCGTCCGGTTTACGCACGTAGTCCGGATTGTGGGTGCCTTTCTTAACGATATTCAGCCACGGCCCTTCGAGATGCAGGCCCAGCGCCTGGTTCGGATGTTTTTGCAGATATTCGCGCATCACGCGCACGCCTTGCTTCATCAGATCGTCGCTGGAGGTAATCAGCGTCGGCAGGAAGCTGGTGCAGCCTGAGCGTTCGTTGGCCTTCTGCATGATCTCCAGCGTTTCGACAGTGACCGCCTCTGGGCTGTCGTTAAACTGCACGCCGCCGCAGCCGTTGAGCTGGACGTCGATAAAACCGGGGGCGATTATTGCGCCGTTGACTGAGCGCTGCTCGATGTCAGACGGCAAATCTGCCAGCGGACAAAGACGTTCGATAAAGCCATTAGCGATAACAACCGCATGGTCATCGAGAATTTCATGACCGGTATAAACCCGGCCCTGGGTTAATGCATACATTACGACCCCCGGTATATACGCCTCATCAGGTCAGCGTTCGTTCGTTTGCCGCCGGCATGATGGTGCGTACAAAGAAAAAGATGATCCCGCGCCAGGGCGCGGGAAGGACTACATTACAGACCTTTAATATTTTCAGCTTCTAATTCGTTGAAATATTTCAGCGTCTTCACTTTCAGCTCCATGGTGGACGGTTCGTCGCAGACGATCACCGCCTTCGGATGCAGCTGCAGACAGGTAATGGTCCACATGTGGTTGACGTTACCTTCTACCGCCGCCTGCAGCGCCAGCGCTTTCTGATGACCCAGCACCAGAATCATCACTTCTTCTGCGTCCAGCAGGGTGCCCACGCCGACGGTCAGCGCATATTTCGGCACCAGATCCACATCGCCGTCGAAGAAGCGGGAGTTCGCTACGCGGGTTTCATGGGTTAGGGTCTTAATACGGGTGCGGGACGCCAGAGAAGAGGCCGGTTCGTTAAACGCGATATGACCATCGTTGCCCACGCCGCCCATGAACAGGTGGATTTTACCGTAGGAACGAATTTTTTCTTCATAGCGACGGCATTCCGCATCAATGTCCGGCGCGTTACCATTCAGCAGGTTGATATTTTCTGCCGGAATATCAACGTGGTCAAAGAAATTACGGTGCATAAAGCTATGATAGCTTTCCGGATGCTCTTTCGGCAGGCCAACGTATTCATCCATGTTAAAGGTGACGACGTGCTTGAAGCTAACCTGGCCTGCTTTATGCATTTCAACCAGCGCCTTGTAGGCGGTCAGCGGGGTACCACCGGTTGGCAGACCCAGGACGAACGGACGGTCCGCGGTTGGTTTAAATGCATTAATGCGGTTAACGATATGGCGGGCAGCCCATTTACCGACCTGCTCAGCGGTTACCAGGGGAATCAGTCTCATTCTTCACCTCTATAGTCAAAGTAGATTCTGGCGGATTGGCGCCAGCACTCTAAGGAGAGTATTGCAGCAACTGCGCCGACCGGGGTCAATCCGTGTTGATTTTTTGAATGATAAAATAAGTTTTCGTTGTTAGCCAGTGCAAGGGAGGAGGGAATACGATATTTGGTGATAATTATCACAAAAAATACCCGTTTAATTTGCGATACGAATTAATTTTTCACACACTTTGCCGGTAAGTGATAAAACCGACCTTGTTACACAATAAAAAAGTGGCTTTGAAATGAGCCTCATCGGGGTCTCATAGGGGGAATAAGATGAATATTTTAGGTTTCTTTCAGCGACTGGGTAGGGCGTTGCAGCTCCCTATCGCAGTGCTGCCGGTCGCGGCATTGCTGCTGCGTTTCGGGCAACCAGACCTGTTGAATGTACCCTTCATCGCGCAAGCGGGTGGGGCGATCTTCGATAATCTGGCGCTGATCTTCGCAATTGGTGTGGCATCAAGCTGGTCCAAGGATAACGCCGGTTCTGCGGCGCTGGCCGGTGCGGTAGGGTATTTCGTGATGACCAAAGCGATGGTCACCATCAACCCGGAAATCAATATGGGCGTGCTGGCCGGTATCATTACCGGTCTGGTGGCAGGGGCGGTATACAACCGCTGGGCCGGCATCAAGCTGCCGGACTTCCTGAGCTTCTTCGGCGGCAAACGCTTCGTGCCGATCGCCACCGGCTTCTTCTGTCTGATCCTCGCGGCGATCTTCGGCTACGTCTGGCCGCCGGTGCAGCACGCTATCCACTCTGGCGGCGAATGGATCGTCTCCGCAGGGGCGCTCGGTTCCGGTATCTTTGGTTTCATCAACCGTCTGCTGATCCCAACCGGTCTGCATCAGGTGCTGAACACCATCGCCTGGTTCCAGATTGGTGAGTTCACTAACGCCGCTGGCGCTGTGTTCCACGGCGACATCAACCGCTTCTACGCCGGCGACGGCACCGCGGGGATGTTCATGTCCGGCTTCTTCCCAATCATGATGTTTGGTCTGCCGGGTGCGGCGCTGGCGATGTATCTGGCGGCGCCGAAAGCGCGTCGTCCGATGGTAGGCGGTATGCTGCTGTCCGTGGCCATCACCGCGTTCCTGACCGGGGTAACCGAGCCGCTGGAATTCCTGTTCATGTTCCTGGCTCCGCTGCTGTACCTCCTGCATGCGGTGCTGACCGGTATCAGCCTGTTCATCGCAACGGCGCTCGGGATCCATGCGGGCTTCTCCTTCTCCGCAGGTGCAATTGACTACGTGCTGATGTACAGCCTGCCGGCCGCCAGCAAAAACGTCTGGATGCTGCTGGTGATGGGCGTGGTGTTCTTCTTCGTCTACTTCCTGCTGTTCAGCGCGGTGATCCGCATGTTCAACCTGAAAACGCCGGGTCGTGAAGACAAAGCCGCTGACGTGGTAACGGAAGAAGCCAACAGCAACACTGAAGAGGGGCTGACCCAGCTGGCGACCAGCTATATCGCCGCGGTGGGCGGAACGGACAACCTGAAAGCCATTGACGCCTGTATCACCCGTCTGCGTCTGACCGTGGGCGATTCGGCGAAGGTGAACGACGCCGCCTGTAAACGTCTCGGCGCGTCCGGGGTGGTGAAACTGAATAAGCAAACCATCCAGGTTATCGTCGGTGCGAAAGCAGAGTCTATCGGCGATGAGATGAAAAAAGTGGTTACCCGCGGCCCGGTAGCGGCAGCGGCAGCCGCACCGGCTGGCAACGTCGCCACCGCAGCGCCCGCGGCTAAACCGCAGGCGGTAGCGAACGCGAAGACCGTTGAGTCGCTGGTTTCGCCGATTACCGGTGACGTGGTGGCCCTCGAGCAGGTGCCGGACGAAGCCTTCGCCAGCAAAGCCGTTGGCGACGGGATCGCGGTGAAACCGACCAGCAACATCGTGGTGGCCCCGGCCGCCGGTACCGTGGTGAAAATTTTCAACACTAACCACGCGTTCTGCCTCGAAACCAACAACGGTGCGGAAATCGTCGTTCACATGGGTATCGACACCGTGGCGCTGGAGGGCAAGGGCTTCAAACGTCTGGTTGAAGAGGGCACGGACGTGAAGGCGGGTGAGCCGATTCTGGAAATGGATCTGGACTTCCTCAACGCCAACGCGCGCTCAATGATCAGTCCGGTCGTCTGCAGCAACAGCGATGACTACAGCGCGCTGGTGATACTGGCGAGCGGTAAGGTCGTTGCTGGCCAGACGCCGCTGTATGAGATTAAAGGCAAGTAAGGCTCCTGAGTCGAGTTTTTGCCTCAGCGGCGAAGGGAAACCTTCGCCGCTTTTTTTTCCAGCAATCGGCCCCATAATCCTCTTCTGATACCTATTTTACGTAACTAATAGTTGTCACTACGCCCTGCTTGTAAGATCATGTGCCGTTATACGTTGTTTACGCTTTGAGGAACCCGTGATGAGTGAGGCAGAAGCCCGCCCGACTAACTTTATCCGTCAGATTATTGATGAAGATCTGGCTACCGGTAAACATACCACCGTTCACACTCGCTTCCCGCCGGAGCCGAACGGTTATCTGCACATTGGCCATGCAAAATCCATCTGCCTGAACTTCGGCATCGCCCAGGATTATCAGGGCCAATGCAACCTGCGTTTCGATGACACCAACCCGGTGAAAGAAGATATCGAATACGTTGAGTCGATTAAAAACGACGTGCAGTGGTTAGGTTTCCACTGGTCCGGGGACGTATGCTACTCGTCTGATTATTTCGATCAGCTGCATCAGTATGCGGTTGAGCTGATCAACAAAGGTCTGGCCTATGTTGATGAACTCTCTCCTGATGAAATTCGCGAATACCGCGGCACCCTGAAAGCGCCGGGTAAAAACAGCCCGTATCGCGACCGCAGCGTGGAAGAGAACTTGGCGCTGTTTGAAAAAATGCGCAGCGGCGGCTTCGAAGAAGGCAAAGCCTGCCTGCGCGCGAAGATCGATATGGCGTCGCCGTTTATCGTGATGCGCGATCCGGTGCTGTACCGCATTAAGTTCGCTGAGCATCATCAGACTGGCAACAAGTGGTGCATCTACCCGATGTACGACTTCACCCACTGCATCAGCGATGCGCTGGAAGGCATTACCCACTCGCTGTGTACCCTGGAGTTCCAGGACAACCGCCGCCTGTACGATTGGGTGCTGGACAACATCAGCATCCCGGTGCATCCGCGTCAGTACGAATTCTCGCGCCTGAATCTCGAATACACCGTGATGTCCAAGCGTAAGCTGAACCAGCTGGTGACTGAGAAGCACGTGGAAGGCTGGGACGACCCGCGTATGCCGACCATCTCCGGTCTGCGTCGTCGCGGCTACACCGCCGAATCCATCCGTGAGTTCTGCAAGCGCATCGGCGTGACCAAGCAGGACAATACCATCGAGATGGCGTCGCTGGAGTCCTGCATTCGTGAAGATCTGAACGAAAACGCCCCGCGCGCGATGGCGGTGATCGATCCGGTGAAACTGGTTATCGAGAACTATCCGCAGGGCGAAAGCGAAATGGTGGTGATGCCGAACCATCCGAACAAGCCGGAAATGGGCAGTCGTGAAGTGCCGTTCAGCGCCGAAATCTGGATCGATCGCGCGGACTTCCGCGAAGAAGCCAACAAACAGTACAAGCGTCTGGTGCTGGGTAAAGAAGTGCGTCTGCGCAACGCCTACGTCATCAAAGCGGAACGCGTGGAGAAAGATGCCGAAGGCAATATTACCACCATCTTCTGCACCTACGATGCCGACACCCTGAGCAAAGACCCGGCCGACGGCCGCAAGGTCAAAGGCGTGATCCATTGGGTAAGCGCGGCGCATGCGCTGCCGGTAGAGATCCGTCTCTACGATCGTCTGTTCAGCGTGCCAAACCCGGGCGCGGCGGACGATTTCCTCGCGGTAATCAACCCGGAATCGCTGGTGATCAAACAGGGGTACGCGGAGCCGAGCCTGGCGCAGGCCGAAGCCGGCAAAGCTTACCAGTTTGAGCGTGAAGGCTATTTCTGCCTCGACAGCCGCTATGCAACCGCAACCAGTCTGGTGTTCAACCGCACCGTCGGGCTGCGTGATACCTGGGCGAAAGCGGGCGAATAACATTTCTTTTCTGTCAAAGCGTCGCTCCCAGCGGCGCTTTTTTTGTTTCAGAATCAGCTAATTAAACTTTTCATTTTCGCGATGCGAATTAATTCTGTTTCTGCGCGGTAATAAATAGCGCTTCTGATGTTTCCTGTCACATACAAAAAACCAATGTAATCGCTTTCAATGATTGCGTTTTTCCCTGATTTTGCAATGACTTCCATAACAAAATCATCAGAGATAAGACTGTAACAAAACGACATAAAATATGTGCGCTTTGTCATAATCTTAAGCTTTGCCTCACGAAAAACATTGATAATTCGCGTCACGAAAAATAGTCTATCTACAGTGGTTTCGCGGTCTTTTTTACCGCCCCACATTTTGCAGTTTTATTTATTTTTTAGCGATTGACCGCTGGTCTTCGCCTTTTAAAACGTCAAAGAGGATATGCACATGCGTACGTTTAGTGGCAAACGTAGTACGCTGGCGCTGGCTATTGCCGCCGTCACCGCGATGTCGGGCTGGGTTGTGGCTCCACAAGCCAGCGCAGCAGGCTTTATCGATGATTCAACCTTAACCGGCGGTATCTATTACTGGCAGCGTGAGCGTGACCGTAAAGATGTGACCGACGGCGACAAATACAAAACCAACCTTTCCCACTCCACCTGGAACGCCAACCTGGACTTCCAGTCCGGCTATGCCGCCGATATGTTTGGCCTTGATATTGCCGCGTTTACCGCGATTGAAATGGCGGAGAACGGCGATAGCGGCCACCCGAACGAAATTGCCTTCTCGTCACGTAACAAAGCCTATGACGAAGACTATTCCGGCGATAAGAGCGGCATCAGCCTGTATAAAGCCGCAGCGAAATTCAAATATGGTCCGGCGTGGGCACGTGCGGGCTATATCCAGCCAACCGGCCAGACTCTGCTGGCCCCGCACTGGAGTTTTATGCCAGGTACCTATCAGGGGGCGGAGGCCGGGGCTAACTTCGACTATGGCACGGCGGGCGCGTTAAGTTTCTCCTATATGTGGACGAACGAGTATAAAGCGCCATGGCATATCGAGATGGACGATTTCTATCAGAACGATAAGAAGACCAAAGTCGATTATCTCCACTCCGTCGGCGCTAAATATGATTTCAAAAATGACCTGGTGCTGGAGGCGGCATTTGGTCAGGCTCAGGGCTATATCGATCAGTACTTTGCTAAAGCCAGCTACAAGTTTGACGTCGCCGGCGCGCCGCTGAGCACCAGCTACCAGTTCTACGGCACCCGCGATAAGGTCAGCAACGGCGGGGTCAACGACATCTATGATGGCACCGCATGGCTGCAGGCGTTAACCTTTGGTTATAAGGTGGCGGATGTCCTGGATCTGCGTCTCGAGGGAACCTGGGTGAAGGCTGATGGCCAGCAGGGCTACTTCCTGCAGCGTATGACCCCGACCTACGCCTCTTCCAATGGTCGTCTCGATATCTGGTGGGATAACCGCTCCGACTTTAACGCCAATGGCGAAAAAGCGGTCTTCTTTGGCGCGATGTATGACATGAAAAACTGGGATATGCCGGGCTGGGCGTTCGGCGCGTCTTATGTCTACGCCTGGGATGCGAAGCCGGGCCGAATGTCCTCTCCGGATGCGTACTATGACCCTGACTATCGCCTGAAAGAGTCGGCCTATAGCCTGGATGCAATGTATACCGTACAGGAAGGGCGGGCGAAGGGCACCCTGTTCAAACTGCACTTTACCCAATACGACAACCATTCCGATATTCCGAGCTGGAGCGGCGGCTACGGCAACATCTTCCAGGATGAGCGCGACGTGAAGTTCATGGTTATCGCCCCGTTCACTATTTTCTGATGCCTGCGCGGCGGGCGTGAGCCTGCCGCACCTCTGGGAGAACGACAATGAAAAAAATGCTGCTTATTGCCATGATGGCAGCGGGCCTGGTGGCCTGCACCACGTCGCCGGCGCCGAAAGAAGACACCAAACTGAAAGATGCCTATAGCGCCTGTATTAATACGGCGGAAGGGAATCCGGACAAGATTGAAGCCTGCCAGAGCGTACTGAATGTGCTGAAAAAGGATAAACAGCACCAGCAGTTCGCCAACCAGGAGAGCGTTCGCGTCCTGGATTACCAACAGTGTATTCAGGCCACCCGCACCGGCAACGATCAGGCGGTGAAAGCGCGCTGCGATCAGATCTGGAAGGAGATCCGCAGCAATAATACGACCCATTAAATCAGACGGCAGCGGTAAACGGGCGGGGCATACCTCCGCCCGTTTGTTTTTTTAGCGCTGACTCTCCGCCGGCTGATAGCCGCGGCTCAGCCGCACGAACAACAGGACGGTGGCGACGAACCCGCATAGCGCGGCGCACATTAGCCACCAGCCCGGCGTGCTTTTATCGCCGGTGAGCTCGACCAGGGCTGTGGAAATAGCTGGCGTCAGTCCGCCGAAGATCGTGGTGGCAAGGCTGAAGGCCAGCGAAAAGCCCACGGTGCGGACGTATACCGGCATCACTTCGGTAAGCGCCGCGACCATCGCGCCGTTATACATGTCAAAGAAGAACGAGAACCATACCAGGACCAGCGTCATACGGGTGAAATCGGGCGCGACGGTGAGCCAGTGCATCACCGGCCAGGTGGTGAGCAGCGCCAGCACGGTAATGCCCATCAGCACCGGACGACGACCGATCCGGTCAGAGATCGCCCCGCTGGCGAAGTTCCATATCAACTCTCCGGACAAAGCGGGGACGAGGAAAGTCACCCCAGGGGCGTGTGCGGGAAGGGCGCCAGAGGCGCCCATAAAAAAGCCAACCGGCAGGTTGGCTTTTCAGTCTCAGCGAAACGGGGAATTATTTTTCCACCGCGTCGTGGGCGTGTTCGTCCTCGCGGCAATCCCCTTCCGCACAGTGACCGTACAGATACAGACTGTGGTTGGTCAGGCGGATGCCGTGGCGGGAGGCAATTTCACGCTGGCGTAATTCGATCGAGTCGTCGCTGAATTCGATCACTTTGCCGCAGTCGAGGCAGATCAGGTGATCGTGGTGATGCTGCTGGGTCAGTTCGAAAACGGATTTTCCGCCTTCGAAATTATGACGAGTCACGATGCCGGCGTCATCAAACTGGTTGAGGACGCGGTAAACGGTCGCCAGACCGATCTCTTCGCCCATGTCGATCAGGCGTTTATATAAGTCTTCCGCACTGACATGATGGTTATCCGGTTCCTGCAGCACTTCAAGGATTTTTAGTCTAGGAAGTGTGACTTTCAGGCCAGCCTTCTTTAATGCGGTATTGTTGTCAGTCATGCGGAATCTGTCCTGTTGCTAAACGATCTACTTCCTTCAACGGAAGTCATACAGAAATTAACCCGACGTAATGCGTCTCATTATAGAACTGCCACTGGTAAATGAAAACTGCAAGCATCAGGCCTGGTTTGCTGTCAAAAACGAGGCACCAGCTACAAACTGCGTCACGTGCCTCGTAGAATCAGAGGACATTGTACAGATATGTGATTAAAAGTTAAAAACTTGTAGCTATTAGTTTGATTGCTTTTGTCTATTAATGCGGCGCAACTCAATGATTGCGCCGCTTAATCATCAGGCGTTTTTGATTTCTTCGAGGTGCAGCTCTTCGGCAACCTGTTTCACCCATTTCTCAACGCGCTCGTTGGTCAGCTCCGGCTGGCGGTCTTCATCGATGGCGAGGCCGACGAAGTGGTCGTCATCCGCCAGGCCTTTGGAAGCTTCAAAATGATACCCCGCCGTTGGCCAGTGACCGACGATGGTCGCGCCGCGCGGCTCAATGATGTCGCGGATGGTGCCCAGCGCGTCGCAGAAGTATTCTGCGTAATCTTCCTGGTCGCCGCAGCCGAACAGCGCCACCAGTTTGCCATTGAAGTCGATCTCTTCCAGCGTCGGGAAGAAGTCATCCCAGTCACACTGCGCTTCACCGTAGTACCAGGTCGGGATACCGAGCAGCAGGATGTCGTGGGCTTCCAGGTCTTCTTTGCTGCTTTTGGCAATGTCGTGAACATCAGCAACATCTTTACCAAGCTGCTTTTGAATCATTTTTGCAATATTTTCGGTGTTGCCGGTGTCGCTGCCAAAAAAGATGCCGATGATTGCCATGAGTAAAATAACCTCTTGAAACTTAAATGATGTGGTAGGGACGCAATGCCCATAGATAACGGCAATCATAGCAGAACAGGCAAGGGCGCGGAAACAGCAATCACGCCCGACTGCACACTCTGCTACATGAATGCGGGTTTTTCGCGGAAAGTTAGACTTTTCCCTGGCTGCGCAGGGCGGTTAACTGGGTCATCAGCATCTCTTCAATGAGATCGCTGCGGCTCATATTACGCGCTTCCGCCAGCTCGTTGAGCGCATCGACCGCATCGGCGTTGAGTTTTAACTCCACGCGCTTCAGCCCGCGAACCTTATCGCGTTTCAGCTGGTTACGTTTGTTGATGCGCAGTTGTTCATCGCGCGACAGCGGATTGGTTTTCGGTCTTCCCGGGCGACGCTCGTTTGCGAACAAATCTAATGTCGTACGGTCCGTTTGTTCTTTTGCCATGATTCTGAGTGACTTCGGGGAAACAAGCTGCCGGGCTCTAGCCGGCGCAGATAGCGCGCCATCATACATCAGGCGAACGGCTGCGCCAACGACCGCGGGCATTCTGCGGCGCGGTCGGGCATATTTTAGCCAATCAGGCGGCGATGCTCGTCAGATAGCGGCGGATGGCGCGTAACACCGCCTCGGGTTTCTCGGCATGGACCCAGTGTCCGGCGCCGGCGATGACGTGGGCCCGGGCCTGCGGGAACTGGGCCAGCAGCGCGTCGCGGTAGGCGTCGGTCACATAGGGCGAGTTGCCGCCGGGAATAAACTGCGTCGGGTGCGGCCAGGCCGGGATGGTTTCCCAGCCGACGATATGCGGATACTGGTCCCACAGCACCGGCACGTTGAAGCGCCAGTCGCCGTCGACGAATGATTTCAGCAGGAACTGAATCACGCCTTCTTCCTGCAGGTGCTCGCGCATCACCTGCGCCGCCTGCTGGCGGGTGCTGGCGGCGGATTCGCTGACGGCGCGGATAGCGGCGAAAATCTCATCATGGCGGCGAACGTGATAATCCACCGGCGCGATATCGATCGCCACCAGACCGCTGATGCGTTCAGGCGCCAGGGCGGTAAGCGCCATTACCGCTTTCCCGCCCATCGAATGGCCGATAAAGGTGGCGCGCTCGATCTGGTGCGCGTCGAGCGTATCAAGCAGATCCTGCGCCATGGCGGGGTAGGTCATCTCTGGCGACCGCGGCGACAAACCGTGGTTGCGCATATCGACCTGCACAATATCGTGGTCGGCGATCAGGTCGCGGGCGAGGATGCCCAGGTTGTCCAGGCTGCCAAACAGACCGTGGACCAGCACGATCGGGGAGTGGTTGTGCGGATTCTGTGCAGATTGCGCTCGGCTATTTAATTTCATGGCAAAGTTCTTTTTTTCGCTCCGTCGGGTTAGGGTATTATGTTGGACATTCTGCCATCCGGCTGCAAGACCCAGAAGTTTTCTGAGTTTTACCGCCATCCTGGTTTGACGCTATCCGCGGTTGGGATTTGTACTTATAATCCCAACGATTTGTATTCAGAAAAGATATCGCACTGGATTAAGATGAAAACAATTGAAGTTGATGATGAACTCTATCGCTATATTGCCAGCCACACTCTGCATATCGGCGAGAGCGCATCCGACATTTTACGGCGTATGCTGAAATTTTCCGCCGTTTCCCAACCGGCTACACCGGTCAGCAAAGCCGCGCCGACGCTGGCGCCAGCGCCTGTCGCTGAGGTGAAACCCGCTAACCCGGTGAAAGATAAAGTCCGCGCCATGCGCGAGATGCTGTTATCTGATGAATACGCCGAGCAGAAGCGCGCGGTGAACCGTTTTATGCTGGTGTTGACGACCCTCTACTCCCTGGACAGTAAAGCATTTGCCGAGGCCACCGAGTCTCTGCACGGCCGCACGCGCGTTTACTTCGCGGAAGATGCGCGTACGCTGCTGAAAAGCGGTAATCAGACCAAACCGAAACAGGTTCCTGGTACACCGTGGTGGGTGATCACCAATACCAATACCGGCCGTAAATGCAGCATGATTGAGCACATCATGCAGTCGATGCAGTTCCCTGCGGAGCTGATTGAAAAGGTTTGCGGCACGATCTAGCTTTTTAACATTTGCACCAGAAGGATCAGGCAATGGCAATCGATAAACGTGCGGGGCAGCCTGCGCAACAGAGTGATTTGATTAACGTCGCCCAACTGACTGCTCAGTACTACGTGCTGAAGCCTGAAGTCGGTAATGCGGAGCATGCGGTAAAATTCGGCACCTCTGGCCATCGCGGTAGCGCGGCGCGCCACAACTTCAACGAACCGCATATCCTGGCCATCGCCCAGGCCATTGCGGAAGATCGTGCGAAAAACGGGATCACCGGTCCGTGCTATGTCGGCAAAGATACCCACGCCCTCTCCGAGCCGGCGTTTATTTCGGTGCTGGAAGTGTTAACCGCCAACGGCGTCGACGTGATCGTGCAGGAAAACAACGGCTTCACCCCGACGCCGGCGGTCTCCAACGCGATTCTGGTGCATAACAAAAAAGGCGGTCCGCTGGCGGACGGCATTGTGATCACCCCGTCACACAACCCGCCGGAAGATGGTGGTATCAAGTACAATCCGCCAAACGGCGGCCCGGCTGATACCAACGTCACCAAAGTGGTGGAAAACCGCGCCAACGAACTGCTGGCCGCGGGCCTGCAGGGCGTGAAACGCATTTCTCTGGACGCGGCGCTGGCTTCTGGCCACGTTAAAGAACAGGATCTGGTGCAGCCGTTCATTGAGGGGCTGGCGGATATCGTCGATATGGCCGCAATCCAGAAAGCCGGCCTGACGCTGGGCGTCGATCCGCTGGGCGGGTCCGGTATCGAATACTGGAAGCGCATTGGCGAGCACTACAAGCTCAATCTGACCATTGTTAACGATCAGGTGGATCAGACCTTCCGCTTTATGCACCTCGATAAAGACGGCGCCATCCGCATGGATTGCTCCTCAGAGTGTGCGATGGCCGGCCTGCTGGCGCTGCGCGATAAGTTCGATCTGGCGTTTGCTAACGACCCGGATTACGACCGCCACGGGATTGTCACCCCGGCGGGGTTGATGAACCCGAACCACTACCTGGCGGTAGCGATCAACTACCTGTTCCAGCATCGTCCGCAGTGGGGCAAAGAGGTGGCGGTGGGTAAAACGCTGGTCTCCTCCGCGATGATTGACCGCGTGGTGAACGATCTGGGCCGCAAGCTGGTGGAAGTGCCGGTGGGCTTTAAGTGGTTTGTCGACGGCCTGTTCGACGGCAGCTTCGGCTTCGGCGGCGAAGAGAGCGCCGGGGCCTCCTTCCTGCGCTTCGACGGCACGCCGTGGTCCACCGATAAAGACGGCATCATCATGTGCCTGCTGGCGGCGGAAATCACCGCGGTGACCGGGAAAAACCCGCAGGAGCATTACAACGAACTGGCGGAACGCTTCGGCGCGCCGAGCTACAACCGTCTGCAGGCTTCCGCGACCTCCGCGCAGAAAGCGGCGCTGTCCAAGCTCTCTCCGGAAATGGTCAGCGCTGACACCCTGGCGGGGGATCCGATCACTGCCCGTCTGACCGCGGCGCCGGGCAACGGGGCGGCGATTGGCGGCCTCAAGGTGATGACCGACAACGGCTGGTTCGCGGCGCGTCCGTCAGGCACTGAAGACGCCTACAAGATCTACTGCGAAAGCTTCCTCGGCGAAGAGCATCGCAAGCTGATTGAAAAAGAAGCGGTAGAGATTGTCAGCGAAGTGCTGAAGAACGCTTAACGACGCACTACCATCAGGCCCCTTGCGGGCCTGATTTTTTTCGCAAGGATAGCGATGAAAATACAACGGAAGTCTCTTTTTTTGTTCTGGGCGTGGATGGATCTCTTTTTCGTCCTGCAATTCTTATGGTGGAATATTGCCCACCGCCGCCTCCCTTTTTACGACGATCTGCTGGCTTATCTCCAGCTGCTGCACACCTGGGGATCCGCGGCGGTCTGGCTGTACCCGCTGAATGTTCTGCTGATTATCAGCATCCCGCTATCGATGATCTTTTTTTTCCGCCAGAGCCGCTATGCGCTGTGGCTGGCCTGGGGGCAGGCGCCGCTCAGGCTGCTGTTTATGCAGCCTTCGCTATCGCTGGGCCTGTGGCTGATTCAGGCTGCCGGCGTCCGGCATGTAGCGATCCTGGCAGGCTTTCTGCTGCTCTCTGAAGGGCTGAAAATCGCCAGCCTCTGGTACTGCAGAGGCGGGATTCAGGGCATAAAGCGATAGCCAATCCCGGTTTCGGTCAGCAAATGCTGCGGCCGTGCCGGATCGGCCTCCAGCTTTTGTCGCAGATGACCCATATAGATCCGCAGATAGTGGCTGTGCTCCACGGCGTTAGGCCCCCACACCTGATTCAGCAGCTGGCGCTGGGTAAGCACTTTGCCGGGATTATTCAACAGCGCCGCCAGCAGGCGAAACTCGATAGGCGTCAGGTGGATCTCTTCGCTGCCGCGCAGGATGCGGCGGGCGGGGATATTGACCTCCAGGTCAGCGAAGCGCACCACCGGCTCATCGGCCTGCGCCGCGCCGTGGCGACGCAGCGCGACGCGCAGGCGGGCCTGCAGCTCGCCGATGCCAAAGGGTTTACTTAAGTAGTCATCGGCGCCGGCATCCAGGGCGGCAATTTTGTCATGCTCTTCGCTACGCGCTGACAGGACGATAATCGGCATCTGGCTCCACTGACGCAGGTCGCGAATAAAATCAATGCCGTCACCATCCGGCAGGCCGAGATCGAGGATCGCGAGGTCGGGCTTACGGGTGGCGGCTTCAATCAGCCCACGCTGCAGGGTTTCCGCTTCAAATACGCGCATGCCGTCGGCTTCCAGCGCGGTGCGCAGAAAGCGTCGGATAGCGTGTTCGTCTTCGATAATCAGAACGTTAATCACAATTCCTCAGGTAGCTCTTCCAGTTCAGGGGGCGTTTCTCCCGGCAGTGTAACACGGAATGAGGCGCCGCCCTCGGGCCGGTTGCTGGCGGAGATGGTCCCGCCGTGGACGTCGACGATGGCCTGACAGATGGCAAGGCCCAGCCCGACGCCAGGGATCGCCGACTCTTTGTTGCCGCGGGCGAATTTATCAAAGATAGTCTGCTCCTGGCCTGCCGGGATCCCAGGACCGTTATCCCATACTTCCAGCGACAACTGCCGGGCGTCCGCCTCGGCGCGAATGCCGATGCTCGCCCGGGAGCCGGCATACTTATGGGCATTTTCCAGCAGGTTGATCAGCACCCGCTCGAACAGCGGCCCGTCGACATGCACCAGCTGGAGGGGATCGGGTAAATCCAGCTGAATATGCTGGCCGCCGAGGCTTGGCTCGAGCATGCGCAGCGCGCTGCCGACCACTTCCTCCAGCGTCAGCCACTCCTTATGCAGATTAAAGCCGCCGGACTGGATCCGCGCCATATCCAACAGGTTGTTCACCAGCCGGGTGGTGTTGAGCACATGCTGGCGGATTTCGTTGGCCTGCGGGGCATGTTTTGAACCTTCGCTGGCCAGATCGAGGGTCAGAATTTCCGCCTGGCCAAACAGCACGGTTAGCGGAGTACGCAGATCGTGCGACAGGGCGGCGAGCAGCGAGTTACGCAGGCTTTCCCGCTCGCTGGTCAGCCGGGCCTGCTCTTCGCTGGCGGTCAGGGTGAGGCGCTCCAGGGCGCTGGCCACCAGCAGGGTAAAGGTCTCCAGCAGCCGCTGCTGCTCCGGGATCATCAATTGGCGCAGATTCTCCGGTTCCACCACCAGCAGTCCCCAGGTGCGGGCGGCGCTCTTCAGGGGCAAGATCTGATACGGCACGCCGGGCAGGGTATCGGTGCCGGCGCCGGCAGGCTGCCCCTTATCAAAGCTCCAGCGGGCGATGGCATCATCCCACGGGGTCAGCCCTGGCTGGTGGGTTAAGGGCAGCAGTTTTCCCTGGGCGTCCGGGAGCAGCAGCTGGCTGCGGGCCTGAAAGGTGGAGGCGATAAACCGCTCGCTGGTGGTGGCGATATCCTGCTGGCTGCGACCCACCGCCAGCGCTTTAGACATCTCATACAGATGGCGGGTACGGCGTTCGCGGTAGCGCGCCACCCGCGCCTGGTAGCGCACGCCGGCGGTGAGGTTGCCGATAAGCAGGCCCACGGTGAGCATCACGCCGAAGGTGAGCAGATACTGGACATCCGACACCGCCAGCGTTCCGCGCGGGGCGACAAAAAAGAGATCGAAGCTGATGACGTTGATCACCGTCGCCAGCACCGATGGCCAGCGGCCATAGACCAGGGCGATGAGCACCACCCCCAGCAGATAGAGCATCACCAGGTTGGCGGCTTCGAAGGCCATCAACCACTGCATGGCCACCAGGGTAATGATGGCGCATAGCGCCACCGCCACCGCGCAGCCCTGCAGCTGCAGGCGCCATTTCTCCAGCGCCGGACGGCTGTCGCTGGCGCGTGCGGCAAGGGGGAAGGGTTTCTCATCGAGGGCGATCACCACCAGATCGAGGTCCGGCGCATGGCGAGCCAGACGATCGGCGAAGCCGCTGCGATCCCACCAGCGGCGCTTGCTTTGGCGGCCAATGACGATTTTGCCGAGGTTATGTTCGCGGGCGTAATGGAGGACCGCTTTCTCTTCCGACGGGTCGGAGAGGGTGGCGGTTTCGGCCCCCAGCTCCTGGGCCAGACGCAGCGCGGCGAGAATAGCCCGCCGCCGGCCTTCCGGCAGCCGGTGCAGGGAAGGGGTCTCGACATACACCGCATGCCAGACGCTGCCCAGGCGGGCGGCGAGCCGGGCGGCGGCGCGCACCAGCTTTTCGCTGCCGGTGTTGTGCCCAATACAGAGCAGGATCGCATCGCGGGTGTGCCAGACTTTCTCCTGGCCCTGGCGGTCGCGCCAGGCGCGCATCTGCTCATCGACGCGGTCGGCGGTGCGGCGCAGGGCCAGCTCGCGCAGCGCAATCAGATTGCCCTTGCGGAAAAAGTTTTCGATAGCGCGCTCGGCCTGGCCGCCGATGTAGACTTTGCCCTCATTGAGCCGCTGGCGCAGATCGTCAGGGGGGAGGTCCACCAGCACCACGTCGTCCGCGGCGTCAAAGAAGGGATCGGGAACCGTCTCCCGCACCTGCACGCCGGTGATCCCGCTGACGACGTCATTCAGGCTTTCCAGATGCTGGACGTTAACGGTAGTGAAAACATCTATCCCGGCCTCCAGCAGTTCATCCACATCCTGCCAGCGCTTTGGATGGCGGGAGCCTGGCGCATTGCTGTGCGCCAGCTCATCCACCAGAATCAGCGCCGGACGGCGGGCTAGAGCGGCGTCGAGATCGAACTCATAGACGTACCGCCCGCGATGGGCAAGCCGCCGCGGCGGCAGGGTGCTCAGGCCCTGCAGCATCGCGGCGGTCTCTTTACGGCCGTGGGTCTCCGCCACGCCAATCAGAATATCCAGCCCCTGGGCGCGCAGCCGCTGCGCTTCCGCCAGCATCGCCCAGGTTTTCCCCACCCCGGCGCAGGCGCCAAAGAACACTTTAAGTTTGCCGCGATGCGGGGCGGCGGTGTGCTGCAGCAGGCGGTCAGGGTCCGGGCGCAGCGGCTCGTCACTCATTTACTTATCCTTCAGGGCATCCAGCGCCATATTGAGTTGCAGTATATTGACCACCGGCTGGCCAAGGAAGCTCAGCAGCGGGGTTTGTGTGGCCTGATTCACCAACTGGGTTACCTGCTCAACGCTCAGCTGGCGCGCTTGAGCCACCCGGGGCACCTGCCACAGCGCGGCGGCCGGAGTCAGGTTGTTATCGAGACCGCTCGCCGAGGTGGTGACCAGTTCGACCGGCACCCGCGGGTCGGCGTCCGGGTTGGCGGCGCGCAGGGCCTGCACGCGCTCGCTCACCGCTTTATCCAGCGCCGGGTTGCTGGCGGCGAGGTTGCTGCCGCCAGAGGCCATGGGATTATCCGCCGTCTCCGCGGTGGCCGACGGGCGGCCCTGGAAATAGCCTGCGGCGGTGAAGTTCTGGCCAATCAGCGCCGAGCCGCGCACTTCACCGTTCAGGCGGATCAGCGAGCCGTTGGCCTGTGAGTTAAACCACCATTGTCCCAGGCTGGTGGTTAGCAGAGGATAGACGCCGCCGGTGAGCAGCGTTAACAGAATAAATAGCACAAGTGCCGGACGAATCAATGACATAGTTTGTTCCTCACACCAGACCGCTCAGGGTCAGCAGCAGGTCGATGGCTTTAATACCGATAAAGGGCACCAGCAGACCGCCGAGGCCGTAGATCCACAGGTTGCGGCGCAGCATCGCCGAGGCGGAGAGCGGGCGATAGCTGACGCCTTTCAGGGCCAGCGGGATCAGAAAGACGATGATCAGCGCGTTGAAGATAACGGCGCTGAGGATCGCCGATGAGGGCGAATGCAGGCCCATCACGTTCAGCATGGCCAGCTGAGGATAGACCGCGGCAAACGCCGCCGGAATAATGGCGAAATATTTCGCCACGTCGTTGGCAATACTGAAGGTGGTCAGCGAGCCGCGCGTCATTAACATCTGTTTGCCGATATGGACCACCTCAATCAGCTTGGTGGGGTTGGAATCCAGGTCGACCATGTTGCCCGCTTCCTTCGCCGCCTGGGTGCCGGAGTTCATGGCCACCGCCACGTCGGCCTGAGCCAGCGCGGGCGCGTCGTTGGTGCCGTCGCCGGTCATCGCCACCAGCCGACCTTCCGATTGATACTGGCGGATCAGCGCCAGCTTGGCTTCCGGCGTCGCTTCGGCGAGGAAATCATCGACGCCGGCCTCGGCGGCGATCGCCGCGGCGGTCAGGCGGTTATCGCCGGTGATCATCACCGTTTTAATGCCCATTTTGCGCAGCTGGGCGAAACGTTCTTTGATGCCGCCTTTGACGATATCTTTGAGCGCAATAATCCCCAGCACCTTTTCGCCTTCGGCGACCACCAGCGGCGTGGCCCCCTGGCGGGCGACCTCTTCCACCTGTTTATCGACATCGGCAGGGAAGTGGCCGCCGTTGGCCTCCACGTGGCGGCGAATGGCGTCCACCGACCCTTTGCGGATCATGCGCTGATCGATATTGATGCCGCTCATCCGCGTTTGCGCGGTAAAGGGGACAAAGGTGGCGTGCAGCGACTGCAGATCGCGTTCGCGCAGATTAAAGCGCTGTTTCGCCAGCACCACGATGCTGCGCCCCTCAGGGGTTTCATCCGCCAGCGAGGAGAGCTGGGCGGCGTCGGCGAGGGTTCGCTCTTCCACGCCGCGCGCCGGCAGGAAGGCGGAGGCCTGGCGGTTGCCGAGGGTAATGGTCCCGGTTTTATCCAGCAGCAGGACATCGACGTCGCCAGCGGCTTCCACCGCGCGGCCGCTGGTGGCGATCACGTTGGCGCCGAGCATACGGCTCATCCCGGCGACGCCGATGGCCGACAGCAGCCCGCCGATGGTGGTCGGGATCAGGCACACCAGCAGGGCGACCAGTACGGTAACGCTGACCGCATTGCCGCTCCACGCCGAGAAGGGCCAGATGGTGGCGGTGGCCAGCAGGAACACCAGCGTCAGGGCGATCAGCAGGATCGTCAGGGCGATCTCGTTCGGCGTTTTACGGCGCTGGGCGCCTTCCACCATGGCGATCATCCGGTCGAGGAAGGTTTCTCCCGGGTTCACGCTGCAGCGGATCACCAGCCAGTCGGAGAGAATGCGTGTCCCGCCGGTCACCGAGGCAAAATCGCCACCGGATTCACGGATCACCGGGGCAGACTCGCCGGTAATGGCGCTTTCGTCCACCGAGGCGCCGCCTTCGATGACTTCGCCATCGCAGGGGATAATATCCCCGGCTTCCACCAGCACCACGTCGCCTTTGCGCAGGTCTTCCGCCGGCACGTGGTCGACCGGCGCGTCATGCTGCGGGGCGCGCAGTTTGCGGGCGAAGGCCGTTTTTTTCACCCCTTTCAGGCTGTTGGCCTGGGCTTTGCTGCGGCCTTCCGCCATCGCTTCGGCAAAGTTGGCGAACAGCACGGTAAACCACAGCCAGATACTGACGGCGGCGGTAAAGGTGGCGCTACCGGTCAGGGCGCCGCCAGCCATGGCGATCGCCAGCAGGGTAGTTAACAGACTGCCCACCCAGACGATAAACATCACCGGATTGCGCCATTGCACCATCGGGCTGAGTTTTTTCACGGCATCCAGCAGCGCCTGGCGCACCAGCGTCGGCTCCAGCAGGGCTAATTGTTTGCGACTCATAACAGGGTGCTCCGCATCGCTCAAAGTAAGGAAAAGTGTTCAGCCAGCGGGCCAAGCGCCAGCGCAGGAATAAAGGTCAGGGCGCCCACCAGCAGCACGGTGCCGATCAGTAAACCGATAAACAGGGCGTCGTGAGTGGCCAGGGTGCCGGGGCTGGCCGGTTGAATTTTCTTCGCCACCAGCGAGCCGGCGATGGCCATCACCGGAATGATGACGGCGAAGCGGCCGACCAGCATGCAGAACGCCAGCAGCAGGTTCCAGAACGGCGTCGCCGCACCCAGGCCAGCGAAGGCGCTGCCGTTGTTATTGGCCGCCGAGGTGACGGCGTACAGCACTTCGCTAAAGCCGTGCGGTCCAGGGTTGAACATCCCGGCGCGGCCGGCGTCGGTCATCATCGCCAGCGCCGTGCCGAGCAGCACCAGCGTCGGGGTGACCAGAATGGCGAGGGCGATCATTTTCATTTCCCGGACATCGATTTTCTTCCCGAGGTACTCCGGGGTGCGGCCGACCATCAGCCCGGCGATAAATACCGCCAGCATAACGAACAGCAGCATGCCGTACAGGCCCGAGCCGACGCCGCCGAACACCACTTCGCCAATCTGCATCAGCCACATCGGCACCATGCCGCCCAGCGCGGTGAAGGAGTCATGCATGGCATTGACCGCGCCGCAGGAGGCGGCGGTGGTGATCACCGCGAACAGACTGCTGGCGAGAATACCGAAGCGACTCTCTTTACCTTCCATATTCAGGCTGCTGTCGGCACCCAGCGTCAGCAGATGCGGATTGCCGCGGGTCTCCGCCCACATCACCACGGCGACGCAGAGTATAAAGATCAGCGTCATTGCCCACAGGATGGCGCGTCCCTGACGCCGATCGCTTACCACCTCGCCGAAGGCGAAGCACAGCGCCGCCGGGATCAGGAAGATCGCCAGCATCTGCACGAGATTGGTCAGCGCGGTCGGGTTTTCAAACGGATGGGCGGAGTTGGCATTGAAGAAACCGCCGCCGTTAGTGCCCAGCAGCTTAATCGCTTCCTGTGAGGCGACAGGCCCCATCGGCAGCAGCTGGTGCACCCCTTCGAGGGTGGTAAAGGGCTGGTAGGCCTGCAGATTCTGCGGCACGCCCTGCTGAATAAAGAACAGGGCCACCAGCAGAGAGAGCGGCAGCAGCAGCCACAGGGTAATGCGCGTCAGGTCGACCCAGGCATTGCCGAGGGTCGACATTTTCTGCCGGGCGAAGGCGCGGGTCAGGGCGAAGACCACGGCGATGCCGGTGGCGGCGGAGAGGAAATTCTGCACCGTCAGGCCGACCATCTGGCTGAGATAACTCATTGTGCTTTCGCCGGCGTAAGCCTGCCAGTTGGTATTGCTGACAAAGCTGATCGCGGTATTGAGCGCCAGATCCCATGACAGCCCCGGCAGGTGCTGCGGGTTAAACGGCAGCACGCCCTGGAGCATCAACAGGGCAAACAGCGCCAGGCCGCCGAGGGCGTTAAACAGCAGGATCGCCAGCAAATACTGCAGCCAGCCCATCTCCTCGGCGCGGATCCCGGCCACGCGCCACAAGACGCGCTCGACGCCGGCCAGGCCGGGAAGCGGGATATCGTTCACCATTCTCGCCAGACACATCCCCAGCGGGCGCGCCAGCACCAGCAATACCAGCAGATAGCTGGCTAATAATAAAAATCCCTGGGCAGCCATCAGAATGCCTCCGCATGTATCAAGGCATAAACCAGATAAGCCAGTAACAGGAACACCAGCCCAACGCCAGTGAGTACGCCTGCAGTCACAATCCACCTCCGGGTGTGTTTTCGATTTACCTGGAGGATAGAAATTACGGCGCAAAGATTTCGCAAAAATCCGCGGGTGCGGTGTAAAAAAAGTATAAAAATGACAAAGGCACAAATTAACTGATGGTTAGTATTAATTTAACTTTTTCGTAACTAATTTACGTGGCGAATGTAAATTAAGTATAAATACGTGCTTTTTAGTGGTCGGATGAGTAGTAAAATTACAAGCAGAGCGGTATTATTTTGCTCAGACAAACATGATTAATTTTACCGGCGCTGCTTGCCGGCCTGACAAAGGGGAGAGAAATGATGGCGTTGTACAAAGCTTATCCTGCTCATATTATTTTGCTGCGTCGTGCTTTCGCCGTCGTGGCTGGCGTCGCGGCGCTGCCGGTGATGCTGTTCTGGAAAGATCGCGCCCGCTACTACAGCTGGCTGCACCGGGTGTGGTCGAAAACCAGCGAGCAGCCGGTGTGGATGGCGCAGGCGGAGAAAGCCGCTCACGATTTCTATTAATCCTCCTGCTGCGAAGAAAATAACAAGACCGCCGGGTTGCCCCGGCGGTTTTTTTTCGCCGCTTGTCTACACTCGTTTTTATGCGCCGCCTTGGAATTGGCAGGTGCGTATTTTGCCGGAGCGCGCTATTTTTGCCGGCTTAGATCATAAGATGAGTATTGCTGACGGATAATAAGGAGTGATATGGCCACCCATCTGGTCTGGTTACGCACGGATTTACGCATTCACGATAACCTGGCGCTGGCTGCCGCCTGCCGCGATCCGCAGGCGCAGGTGCTGGCGCTGTATATCGCCACCCCGGGGCAGTGGCGTGAACATCACCTGGCGCCACGGCAGGCCGCTTTTATCGCCAGCCATTTACAGAGTCTGCATGCCGCGCTGGCGGAACGGGGTATACCGCTGTGGGTAGAAGAGGCGGACGATTTTACCGCCAGCGTCGAACGGCTGGCCGATTTTTGCCAGCAGCATCAGGTCAGTCACCTGTTCTACAACTATCAGTACGAATTCAATGAACGCCAGCGCGATGCCGCCGTTGAGAACACCTTGCGCGACGTGATTTGCCAGGGCTTTGACGACAGCGTCCTGTTGCCGCCCGGCAGCGTACTGACCGGTGGCGGCGAAATGTATAAAGTCTTCACCCCGTTTAAAAATGCGTTTATTCGCCGTCTGCGGGACGGACTGCCGGCGTGCGTGGCGGCCCCTAAGCCGCGCCAGGCGCCTGCCCGCCAGGCGCCGCCGCTGCCTGAGCTTAACTACCCGCAAACGCCGTTTGACGGGCTGCTGTTTGCCGCGGATGAAAAAACGGCGCTGGCGCGTCTGCGCGCGTTTTGTCAGCAAGCGGCGGCGGATTACGAGGGGCAGCGCGACTTCCCGGCCGTGGAAGGGACCAGTCGCCTGTCGCCCTGCCTGGCCATCGGCGTGCTGTCCCCCCGCCAGTGCCTGCATCGTCTGCTGACGGAACATCCCGCCGCGCTGGACGGCGGAGCCGGCGCCACCTGGCTTAACGAGCTGATCTGGCGCGAGTTTTACCGCCATCTGATGGTCTACTATCCGAAGCTCTGTAAAGGGCGGCCATTTACTGCCTGGACAGATAAGGTCGCCTGGCGCGCAGAGGAGGCCTCCCTACAGGCCTGGCAGCGCGGGGAGACCGGTTTTCCAATTGTTGATGCCGCCATGCGCCAGCTTAACGCCACCGGCTGGATGCATAACCGGTTGCGCATGATTGTCGCCAGCTTCCTGACCAAAGATTTGCGCCTCGACTGGCGGGCGGGCGAGCGCTATTTCATGAGCCAGCTGATTGATGGCGACCTGGCGGCGAATAACGGCGGCTGGCAGTGGGCGGCTTCAACGGGCACCGACGCCGCGCCCTATTTCCGCATATTTAATCCCACCACCCAGGGCGAAAAGTTTGATAAACAGGGGGTGTTTATACGTCGCTGGCTGCCGGAGCTGGCAAAGGTGCCGGAGAAGGCCCTGCATCAGCCGTGGGCGTGGGCGGATAAACAAGGGATCACGCTGGATTATTCGCGCCCGATAGTTGATCACAAGCAGGCGCGGCAGGAGACGCTGGCGGCCTGGGAGGCCGCCAGAAAAGGAATTACTCCACCGCCAGACGGCGGGTCCTGACTTTCAGCGAATGATACAGCCAGATGACCAGCACCACGCCGACGCAGGCCAGCGCGCCCCAGGTGATCTGGCTGAAGACGGTAATGTAGGCGTCAATGGAGTAGTTCACCGCTCCGGCGGCGTCGAATGACGCCTGCGAGGTCTGGTCGGCGATAACGCCGGCCAGATAGTTGGCGATGGCCCCTGAGAGCAGCATATAAATACCGGTCAGCACCCCAGTGACACCCGGGATCTCAATGCGGGTGATCTGCGACATCGCGACCGGGTCGATAAACAGTTCGGCAAAGCCCATCACCGCCAGACCCAGCACCATCAGCGGCATGGACGACTGACCATAGGCCGCCGACCAGCGGGCGCTGAGGGTCAAAATGCAGAACCCGGCGCTCATCAGGCCCAGACCGAGGGCAAATTTCCCCCAGATGCGCACGGTGCGATTGCCGTTCACGCTCTCTTTCACCAGCCACGCCAGCACCATCCCGCAGAGCATCACCGCGAAGGCGTTGATTGACTGGAACATAGCGGTAGGGACTTCGTAGCTCATGATATGGCGGTTAACGAAGCGGTCAATATACAGGCTGATGGAGCTCCCGCCCTGTTGGGCGAAGGCCCAGAACAGCAGGCTGAAGGCGGTCAGGACGACGATCAGGCGCAGATCCTTGCGCTGTTTATCGGTTTCGGCGCGCAGGTAGATCCGCGCCAGTACCGCGAGGCCAATGGCCGTGGCCACGATCAGGGCATACACCGACCACTCCTGCCAGAACAGTACCGCAATCAGCAGCGGGGCGGTAACCAGCAACACCAGCAGCCAGCCCCAGTTTGGCAGCAGGAAGCGGCGCGCGCACAGCGCCTGGCGGTTGACGCCAGCGGTATGCTGGAAATGACGGTTGCCGCAGAGGAAAATCACCAGCCCCGCGACCATGCCGATGGCCGCCAGGGCAAAGCCCATCGCCCAGCTATACTCCTCCTGTACGTAGCCGCAGGCGATCGGCGCGATAATCGAGCCGATATTGCCGGCGGCATACATCAGCGAAAAGCCGCCATCGCGACGCGGATCGGCGGGTTCGTACAGCTCGCCCAGCAGACAGCTGACGTTGGATTTAAACAACCCGTAGCCGCAGACGATGATCGCCAGCGACAGGTACAGGAAAACCGGAGCGGTTTCGCTGGCCCCGAGCACCAGATGGCCAATGGCCATCAGCAGCGCGCCGAGCATGACCGCCATCCGGTTGCCTAACAGCTTATCGGCCAGATAGCCGCCGAGGATCGGCGTCACATAGACCAGCGAACAGTAGGCGCTGAACAGGGCGTAGGCATGGTTATCGTCATATTTGAGCTGATTGGTGAGATAGAGGATCAGCAGGGCGCGCATGCCGTAAAAGCTAAAGTACTCCCAGATTTGCAGCGCCACGACGTAGTAGATCGCCCGCGGCTGCGATGATGTTGTCTGCATATGAAGTGTGTTTCCTGGCGTAAAGCGAAAGTCGATCGTTCTGCATGAATAGCGATTTATCAGTCATATTCATGGCTTGAGGGGCTTTCTGATTATTTAATATGCTTTATTAGTGCATAAATATACACTAATGCGCGGCGGGATGAATAGACAAATTGCGGGATTCGTTAAAAAGTCATGGTCAGTGACGGTCGCGGACTATCGACGACCCGAATGGATATGGTTATGTTATGCCTTTGTATAACCTGATTATCTGCTGGAGTGGCGATGAAAAATAGCGAACTGGAACAACTGATTAACGACAAGCTCAATAGTGCGGCCATCAGTGACTTCGCCCCTAACGGTCTGCAGGTGGAAGGACGCGAAACGGTGCACAAGATCGTCACCGGAGTGACGGCCTGCCAGGCGCTGCTGGATGAGGCCGTCCGTCTGCAGGCGGATGCGGTGATTGTTCATCACGGCTATTTCTGGAAAAACGAATCGCCAGTGATCCGCGGCATGAAGCGCCGTCGCCTGAAAACCCTGCTGGCCAACGATATCAATCTCTACGGTTGGCACCTGCCGCTGGATGCCCATCCGGAGCTGGGCAATAACGCGCAGCTGGCGCATCTGCTGGGGATTAACGTGCTCGGCGAAATCGAACCGCTGGTGCCGTGGGGCGAGCTGTCGATGCCGGTTTCCGGCCTCGAACTGGCCTCGTGGATCGAAGCGCGACTGGGGCGTAAGCCGCTGTGGTGCGGCGATACCGGGCCGGACACCGTCAGCCGCGTCGCCTGGTGTACCGGCGGCGGCCAGAGCTTTATCGACGCCGCGGCGCGCTTTGGCGTGGACGCCTTTATCACCGGCGAAGTGTCGGAACAAACTATTCACTCTGCCCGCGAGCAGGGCCTGCATTTTTATGCCGCCGGCCACCACGCCACCGAGCGGGGCGGCATTCGCGCCCTCAGCGAATGGCTGACGGAAACGACCGATCTGGATGTTACCTTTATTGATATTCCTAACCCTGCCTGACGGGAGAGAAGAAAGTGCAGCGAGCGCGTTGTTATCTGTTAGGTGAAACGGCGGTGGTCCTGGAGCTTGAGCCTCCGGTGACCCTGGAGAGCCAAAAACGTATCTGGGGCCTGACGCAGCGGTTGACCGATCGCGAAGAGGTGGTTGAAGTGATCCCGGGGATGAACAACATCACCGTTGTGCTGCGTCGTCCGCAGGAGATGGCGTGGGAGGCGATTGACAAGCTGCAGCGCTGGTGGGAAGAGAGCGATGCGCTGGAGCCGGAATCCCGTGAGATAAGTATCCCGGTTATTTACGGCGGCGAGGCGGGGCCAGATCTTGGCGACGTCGCGCGCCATAGCGGTTTGAGCGAAAAGCAGGTGGTCGAACTGCACTCTTCGGTGGAGTATATGGTGTGGTTTCTGGGTTTCCAGCCGGGGTTTCCGTATTTTGGCGGCCTGCCGGAGCAGCTGGCGATGCCGCGTCGCGCCGAGCCGCGCGTACTGGTACCGGCGGGATCCGTCGGTATCGGCGGATCGCAAACCGGTATTTATCCGCTGGCGACGCCGGGCGGCTGGCAGCTGCTGGGGCGCACGCCGCTGGCATTATTCGATCCAAAACGTGAAGAGCCGGTGCTGCTGCGTTCCGGCGATCGCGTGCGCTTTGTGCCGCAGAAGGAGGGGGTATGTTGAAATTTATCCGCGCCGGCATGTATACCTCGGTACAGGATGGCGGCCGGGAAGGCCAGCGCCAGTGGGGGATTAGCCGCTGCGGCGCGCTGGATAAACCGGCGATGACCATTGCCAATCTGCTGGTGGGCAATGCGCCGGAGGCGGCGGCGCTGGAAATTACGCTGGGTCAGGTCGATGTGCAGTTTACCCGCCACTGCTGGTTCGCGTTGACCGGCGCCGCCTGTGAAGCGACGCTCGACGGCGCGCCGGTCTGGTTGGGCTGGCGAATGGAGGCGAAGGCCGGGCAGCGGCTGGTGCTGAAAAATCCTCAGCATGGGATCCGCAGCTATCTGGCGGTCGCGGGCGGTATTGATGTCCCTGAAGTTTTAGGTTCCCGCTCTACCGATCTGAAAGTCGGTATCGGCGGAATCGAAGGGCGCCGGTTGCAGGATGGCGATCAAGTGAAGATTGGGAAATCGTCCCGCCGCTTTAGCGCCTCGCGCGGCGTTAAACAGCTGCCGATAGGCAATATTATTCGCGCGCTGCCGGGGCCGGAGTATCACGAATTCGACAGCGTGTCGCAGGAGTCTTTCTGGCGCTCGCCGTGGAAGCTGAGTCCGCAAAGCAACCGTATGGGCTACCGCCTGCAGGGGCAGCCGCTCAGGCGCACAACCGACCGGGAAATGCTCTCTCATGGCCTGCTGCCCGGCGTGGTACAGGTACCGCATAACGGCCAGCCGATTGTGTTGATGAACGATGCGCAAACCACCGGCGGCTATCCGCGTATAGCCTGCATTATTGAGGCCGATATGTACCAACTGGCGCAAATTCCGCTAGGTCAGCCGATCCATTTCGTCCCCTGTTCGCTGGAGGAAGCGCTAAAAGCGCGCGCCGACCAGCAGCGCTACCTTGAACAACTGGCCTGGAGATTAAGCGATGAAAATTGATTTAAATGCCGACCTCGGCGAAGGCTGCGCCAGCGATAGCGCGCTGCTGCAGCTGGTCTCTTCCGCCAATATCGCCTGCGGCTTTCACGCCGGCGATGCGGTTCTCATGCAGCAATGCGTGCGCGAGGCGCTGAAAAACGGCGTCGCTATCGGCGCACACCCGAGCTTCCCGGACCGGGAAAATTTCGGTCGAACCGCGATGCAGTTACCGCCAGAGACGGTCTACGCCCAGGTGCTGTACCAAATTGGCGCGCTGGCGGCAATCGTACACGCCCAGGGGGGCGAGCTGCGGCACGTCAAACCGCATGGCATGTTGTACAACCAGGCGGCGAAAGAGCCGCCTTTGGCCGACGCTATCGCCCGTGCGGTGCGCGATGCCGACGCCGACCTGGTGCTGGTTGGGCTGGCGGGCAGCGAGCTTATCCGCGCCGGACAGCATTATCAGTTGACGACGCGCCAGGAAGTCTTCGCCGATCGCGGCTATCTGGCCGACGGCAGCCTGGTGCCGCGTAGCCAACCGGGCGCGCTGATTGAGAGCGAAGAGCAGGCGCTGGCGCAAACGCTGGAAATGGTGCAGCACAACCGGGTGCGCAGCCTGAGCGGCGAATGGGCGCATGTAAAGGCGGAAACGGTCTGCCTGCATGGCGATGGCGCTCACGCGCTCGATTTCGCCCGACGCTTGCGCGCCGCGTTTGCCGGGCGGAATATCGACGTCAGCGCGGACCTCGAGTAATAGTCCGCCTAAGTTATTAATAATAATTAAATCAAATAATTAACAACACTCACAATACTCACAACTGAACAGGACGTTATTATGCAAGAGGCGATATCCCTCTGGCCGCTAATCGGCATTGCCGTGATTGTGGTCGGTTTTGTATTACGCTTTAACCCGGTGCTGGTGGTGATTATCTCCGGGATCGTCACCGGCGTGGCGGCGCATATGCCAATAGCCACTATTCTGGAGAAACTGGGCGAGGGCTTCCTGAATACCCGTAATCTGCCGTTTATTCTGCTGCTGCCGCTGGCGGTGATCGGGCTGCTGGAGCGCCATGGTCTGAAAGAGCGGGCGCAGGCGTGGATCGCGAAGATCCATAGCGCGACCGCCGGACGTCTGCTGATCGTCTATCTGTTTGTGCGCGAAGCCACCGCCGCTCTGGGGTTGACCAGCCTCGGCGGACATCCGCAAATGGTGCGCCCGCTGCTGGCGCCGATGGCGGAGGGGGCGGCGGAAAAGCGCTTTGGCCCGCTGCCGGGCAATGTACGCTACCGCCTGCGCGCGATGTCGGCGGCAACCGATAACGTCGGGCTGTTCTTCGGCGAAGATATTTTTGTCGCCTTCGGCGCGATCATCTTCATGCACAACTTTATGCTGGAGTCGGGTGGGATCCAGACAGAACCGTTGCATATTGCCCTGTGGGGGATCCCGACGGCGATCTGCGCCTTTCTGATCCACGCCGCGCGCCTGTGGCGACTCGATCGCCATCTCCAGCGCGAGCTGGACCGGATAAACGCCGGACAGGCGAAAGGCGGTGCGGCATGAATTTCCAGCAAACCTATTTATACTGGCTGGCCGGAGCGGTACTGCTGGTCGTGGCTATCATGTCCTGGCGCGACAAAAGCAATCCGCGGCGTCTGACAACCGGTCTGTTCTGGGGCCTGTACGGGCTGGTGTTCTTGCTCGGCGACTGGACATATCAACTGGTGGGCGATAAGCGTACGGTGAATATCGCTGTCGGCGGGGTGGTGGTCGTCCTGGCGCTGATCGCCGGTTTTGGCGGCGTGCGCCTCGGCAGCTACCATCAGCGTACCCAGGAAGAGAAAACCACCAGCGCGAAACGCCTCGGCAACAAACTTTTCTTTCCGGCGCTGGCGATTCCGGTCGTCACCGTCATTGGCGTACTGCTGTTTAACAATCTGCCCTCATGGCAGGTGGCGCTCTTCGGGCCGGGCAACCACGCGACGCTGATTACTCTGTTCTCGATGACTGTCGGTACGCTGATTGGCCTGGCGATGGCGATTCGTATGACGCATGAAACGGTGGCGCAGCCAATGCAGGAAGCGCGCCGTTTGCTTGATTCCGTCGGCTGGGCCTTTATCCTGCCGCAAATCCTCGCGGTGCTGGGGCTGCTGTTTACCGCAGCGGGCGTCGGAACCAGCATTTCATGGCTGACCGAGCACTATCTGGCGGTCGATAACCGCTTTATCGCCGTGGCTGTGTATGCCATCGGCATGGCGGTGCTGACAATGGTGATGGGCAACGCCTTTGCCGCTTTCCCGATTGTGACCGCCGGAGTTGGCATTCCGATTTTAGTCCTGCAGCACGGCGGCAATCCGGCGGTAATGGCGGCGATTGGTATGTTTTCCGGCTACTGCGGCACGCTGATGACGCCGATGGCGGCGAACTTCAATATTGTCCCGGCGGCGCTGCTGGAACTGCCGGATAAAAACGCGGTGATTAAAGCCCAGATACCGACCGGTATCCTGCTGCTTATCGTCAATGTATTCTTACTCTATTTCCTGATGTTCCTGTAAGGAGGGATGATGGCTGGCGTATTGATTACCGGTTTTGAGCCGTTCGGCGGCGAAACGGTTAACCCTTCATGGGAAGTGGTTAAGCAGCTGGATGGCATGATTATTCGCGGACAGCAGGTGGTGGCTAAACAGTTACCCTGCGTATTCGGCGAAGCGCTGACGGTGCTGAAGGCGGCGCTGGAAACCTATCAACCGCGGCTGACGATTGCCGTCGGACAGGCCGGCGGCCGTGTCGATATTACCGTCGAACGTGTAGCGATCAATGTCGATGATGCGCGGATCCCCGACAATAAAGGCCTGCAACCGATCGATGAGCCGATCGTCGCTAATGGCCCTGCGGCCTGCTTCAGTACGCTGCCGATCAAAGCGATCGTTAGCGCGCTGCGCCAGCAGGGGATCCCGGCCTCGGTGTCGCAAACCGCGGGCACCTTCGTCTGCAATCACGTGATGTATGGTTTGCTGCATCAGCTGCAGGGAAAAAGCGGGCAGAAGGGCGGTTTTATCCATATTCCGTATCTGCCTGAACAGGCGGCGGCCCACCCCGGCGAGGCGAGTATGTCGGTCGCGACGGTACGCGAGGCGCTGGAAACGGCGATTGCCGTCGCCCTTGAACAGGATGACGATGTCAAAATTGGCGGCGGCGCCACCCATTAACAGAAGGATGACAGTATGCCGGAAGGTCCGGAGATCCGCCGTGCGGCGGATAAACTGGAGGCGGCAATCAAAGGCGAACCCTTAACCAACGTCTGGTTCGCCTTTCCTCAGTTGCAACCCTATCAAACTCAGCTAACTGGTCAGCGGGTGACCCATATCGCCACCCGCGGCAAGGCCCTGTTAACCCACTTCTCCGGCGGATTGACCCTGTATAGCCATAACCAGCTGTACGGCGTCTGGCGTGTGGTGGATGCCGGCGTTGAGCCGCAATCGAACCGCGTACTGCGCGTCAGGCTGCAGACCGCCAGCAAGGCGATTTTGCTCTACAGCGCGTCGGACATTGATATCCTCACGGCGGAGCAGGTTGCCAACCATCCGTTCTTGCTGCGCGTCGGACCGGACGTGCTGGACATGACGTTAACCGCGGAGCAGGTGAAAGCGCGGCTGCTGTCGGCCAAATTCCGCAATCGTCAGTTTTCCGGCCTGCTGCTGGATCAGGCTTTTCTTGCCGGGCTCGGAAACTATCTGCGGGTGGAAATTCTCTGGCAGGTGGGATTAAGCGGTAAGCGTAAAGCCGCTGAACTGAGCGACAGTCAGCTGGATGCGCTGGCGCGCGCGCTGCTCGATATCCCGCGGCTGTCCTATCGTACTCGCGGTCTGGTGGATGACAACAAGCATCATGGCGCGCTGTTTCGCTTTAAGGTCTTCCATCGCGATGGGGAAAGGTGCGAACGCTGTGGGGGAATCATTGAGAAGACGACGCTCTCCTCGCGGCCATTTTACTGGTGTCCAGGATGCCAGCATTAAGCCGGCTGGCGGGCGATTTCAGCATGAAGCGCGTTATCAGGCATAAAAAAACGCGCCAGCAGGCGCGTTTTTATGATCCGGACAGTGCGATTAACGCTTAATGTCGGACTGGAAATCGCGTTTGGCGTAGCCGGTATACAGCTGACGCGGACGGGCGATCTTCATGCCATCGCTGTGCATTTCGTTCCAGTGCGCAATCCAGCCCACGGTACGCGCCATGGCGAAGATAACGGTAAACATGGAGGACGGAATACCCATCGCTTTCAGGATGATACCGGAGTAGAAGTCGACGTTCGGATACAGTTTCTTCTCGATGAAGTACGGGTCGTTCAGCGCGATATGCTCCAGCTCCATGGCCACCTGCAGCAGGTCGTCTTTGGTGCCCAGCTCTTTCAGCACTTCATGGCAGGTTTCACGCATCACGGTGGCGCGCGGATCGTAGTTTTTGTAAACACGATGGCCGAAGCCCATCAGGCGGAAAGAGTCATTCTTGTCTTTCGCACGACGAACAAATTCCGGAATGTGCTCAACGGAGCTGATCTCTTCCAGCATTTTCAGCGCCGCTTCGTTGGCGCCACCGTGTGCCGGTCCCCACAGGGAGGCGATGCCCGCAGCGATACAGGCGAACGGGTTAGCGCCGGAGGAGCCCGCGGTACGTACCGTGGAGGTCGACGCGTTCTGCTCGTGATCGGCGTGCAGGATCAGAATACGATCCATCGCGCGCTCCAGCACCGGATTGACTTCATACTCTTCGCACGGTGTCGCAAACATCATGCGCAGGAAGTTGCCGGCGTAGGAGAGGTCGTTGCGCGGATAAACAAACGGCTGGCCGATAGAATATTTGTAACACATGGCTGCCATGGTTGGCATTTTGGACAGCAGACGGTAGGCGGCAATCTCGCGGTGACGCGGGTTATTCACGTCGAGGGAATCATGATAGAACGCCGCCAGCGCGCCAGTGATCCCGCACATCACCGCCATCGGGTGGGAATCGCGACGGAACGCGTGGAACAGACGGGTGATCTGCTCATGAATCATGGTGTGGCGGGTGACGGTAGTTTTGAATTCGTCATATTCGGCCTGGGTCGGCTTTTCGCCGTACAGCAGGATATAACAGACTTCAAGATAATTAGATTCGGTCGCTAACTGGTCGATCGGGAAGCCGCGGTGCAGCAGGATCCCCTCGTCACCATCGATAAACGTAATTTTAGATTCACAAGAAGCCGTTGATGTGAAACCTGGGTCAAAGGTAAATACGCCTTTTGAACCAAGACTACGAATATCAATAACATCCTGACCGAGCGTGCCTTTTAGCACATCCAGTTCAATAGCAGTGTCACCACCCAGGGTGATTTTTGCTTTAGCATCAGACATTTATGGTCTCCTTAGCGCCTTTATTGCTTAAGACTGCCGGGTGGTGGATTTGCTTTCGGCCCGCGCCTGCATACGTTACCAGTTTGTTATGTTGCACACAGCTCTGCGTCAGCGAAAAGGGCAGGGTACAGAGCAACGGCGCTTGATGGCACGTCCTTCAGGGCTGCGGTGAAACAACAGCAAATCAGCGTTTTAGCAGTCCGAATATTAAAACCTATATACCACTAATAACTGTCCTGATTACATCGGTCAATACTGACACACTGTTACATAACTTATTCTCAGGTGAAAGAGTGACCCCATAACTTTTGAGCATTATTGCATTTAACTGGTAATGGTTGTAACAAGAATGTTTAATATTTGTCAAATCAGGTGATTAAAAATTAAAAAAATGTTGGTATCGTGACCTTGATCACTGTTCCGGAGAAAACCCAACAAACTATATGTAGGTTAATTGTAATGATTTTGTGAACGGCCTATACTGCGGCCAGGTCTCCGGAACACCCTGCAATCCCGAGCCACCCAGCGTTGTTTAGTGATGTTTTAATGCCTGAAAAGACGTTTTAACATGACTTCTGGTTATAGAAAGGACGCTGTCTGACCCGCAAGCAGACCGGAGGAAGGAAACAATAAGAACAGCATGTGGGCGTTATTCATGGTAAGAAATGTGAAAAAACAAAGACCTGTCAATCTGGATCTACAAACGATACGGTTCCCAATCACGGCGATAGCGTCCATTCTCCATCGCGTTTCCGGTGTCATCACCTTCGTGGCGGTCGGAATTCTGCTTTGGCTGCTGGGCACCAGCCTTTCCTCCCCAGAAGGTTTTCTGACGGCGGCCTCCATCATGGATAGCTTCTTTGTGAAGTTCATCATGTGGGGCATTCTCACCGCGCTGGCCTATCACGTCGTTGTCGGTATTCGCCATCTGATGATGGACTTTGGCTACCTTGACGAAACCCTCGAAGCAGGGAAACGTTCCGCCAAAATTTCTTTTGTTATTACTGTCGTGCTTTCACTTCTCGCAGGAGTCCTCGTATGGTAAGCAACGCCTCAGCACTGGGACGCAACGGCGTACATGACTTTATCCTGGTCCGTGCTACCGCCATCGTTCTGACCCTCTACATCATCTACATGGTTGGCTTCTTCGCCACCACCGGTGAAATCTCATGGGAAGTGTGGACCGGGTTCTTTGCCTCCGGCTTCACTAAAGTCTTCACTCTGCTGGCTCTCGTTTCCATTCTCATCCATGCCTGGATCGGGATGTGGCAGGTGTTAACAGACTACGTTAAACCACTGGCTCTGCGCCTGGTTCTGCAACTGGCTATCGTTGTGGCGCTGGTGGCTTACGTTCTTTATGGATTTGTTGTGGTGTGGGGTGTGTAATGAAATTGCCAGTCAGAGAGTTTGATGCTGTTGTCATCGGTGCCGGCGGCGCAGGTATGCGCGCGGCGCTGCAAATTTCCCAGAGCGGACAGACCTGTGCACTGCTCTCCAAAGTGTTCCCTACCCGTTCCCATACCGTATCCGCGCAGGGTGGCATCACCGTCGCGCTCGGTAACTCCCATGAAGATAACTGGGAATGGCATATGTACGACACCGTAAAAGGGTCGGACTATATCGGCGACCAGGACGCCATCGAATACATGTGTAAGACCGGCCCGGAAGCGATTCTTGAGCTGGAGCACATGGGACTGCCGTTCTCTCGTCTTGACGATGGCCGTATTTATCAGCGCCCGTTTGGCGGCCAGTCGAAGAACTTCGGCGGCGAACAGGCGGCGCGTACCGCGGCGGCGGCTGACCGTACCGGCCACGCCCTGCTGCACACTCTGTATCAGCAGAACCTGAAAAACCACACCACTATCTTCTCCGAATGGTACGCCCTCGATCTGGTGAAAAACCAGGACGGCGCGGTAGTCGGTTGTACCGCCCTGTGCATCGAGACCGGCGAGGTGGTCTACTTTAAAGCCCGCGCCACCGTGCTGGCGACCGGCGGCGCAGGCCGTATCTATCAGTCCACCACCAACGCCCACATCAATACGGGTGACGGCGTCGGGATGGCCATCCGCGCCGGCGTGCCGGTGCAGGATATGGAAATGTGGCAGTTCCACCCGACCGGTATCGCCGGGGCTGGGGTTCTGGTTACCGAAGGTTGCCGCGGCGAAGGCGGTTACCTGCTGAACAAACACGGCGAACGCTTTATGGAGCGTTATGCCCCGAACGCTAAAGACCTGGCGGGCCGTGACGTGGTGGCGCGTTCCATCATGATCGAAATCCGCGAAGGCCGCGGCTGCGACGGTCCGTGGGGCCCGCACGCGAAACTGAAACTGGATCACCTCGGTAAAGAGGTTCTGGAATCTCGTCTGCCGGGTATCCTTGAACTTTCCCGTACCTTTGCCCACGTCGATCCGGTGAAAGAGCCGATCCCGGTTATCCCAACCTGTCACTACATGATGGGCGGTATCCCGACCAAAGTCACCGGCCAGGCGTTGACCGTGAATGAGAAGGGCGAAGACGTGGTGATCCCGGGCCTGTTCGCGGTAGGCGAAATCGCCTGCGTATCGGTCCACGGCGCCAACCGTCTGGGCGGCAACTCGCTGCTCGACCTGGTGGTCTTCGGCCGCGCGGCGGGCCTGCATCTGCAGGAATCCATTGCCGAGCAGGGCACGCTGCGCGACGCTAGCGAATCCGATATCGAAGGCTCGCTGGATCGCCTCAACCGCTGGAACAACACCCGCTCTGGTGAAGATCCGGTGGCGATTCGTAAAGCGCTGCAGGAATGTATGCAGCATAACTTCTCGGTGTTCCGCGAAGGCGATGCGATGCACAAAGGTCTGGAGCAACTGAAAGTGATCCGCGAGCGCCTGAAAAACGCCCGTCTCGACGATACCTCCAGCGAGTTCAACACCCAGCGCGTTGAGTGCCTGGAGCTGGATAACCTGATGGAAACCGCCTACGCGACCGCCGTATCCGCTAACTTCCGTACCGAGAGCCGTGGCGCCCACAGCCGCTTCGACTTCCCGGATCGTGATGATGAAAACTGGCTGTGCCATTCCCTGTACCTGCCAGAGTCGGAATCCATGACGCGTCGTAGCGTCAATATGGAACCGAAACTGCGTCCGGCATTCCCGCCGAAGATTCGTACTTACTAATGCGGAGACAGGAAAATGAAACTCGAGTTTTCAATTTATCGCTATAACCCGGATGTTGACGACGCTCCGCACATGCAGGATTACACCCTTGAAGCGGAAGAAGGTCGCGACATGATGCTGCTGGATGCGCTGATCCAGCTGAAAGAAAAAGATCCGTCGCTGTCGTTCCGCCGCTCCTGCCGTGAAGGGGTCTGCGGGTCCGATGGTCTGAACATGAACGGGAAAAACGGTTTGGCGTGCATCACGCCGATCTCCGCGCTGAATCAGCCGGGCAAGAAGATTGTTATCCGTCCGCTGCCAGGATTACCGGTTATCCGTGATTTGGTGGTGGACATGGGGCAATTCTATGCACAATATGAGAAGATTAAGCCTTACTTGTTGAATAATGGGCAAAATCCTCCGGCTCGCGAGCATCTGCAGATGCCTGAGCAGCGTGAGAAACTCGACGGGCTGTACGAGTGTATTCTGTGCGCCTGCTGTTCGACCTCGTGCCCGTCGTTCTGGTGGAACCCGGACAAGTTCATCGGCCCGGCTGGCCTGCTGGCCGCGTATCGCTTCCTGATCGACAGTCGCGATACCGAAACCAGCGAGCGCCTAGACGGCCTGAGCGATGCTTTCAGCGTATTCCGCTGTCACAGCATTATGAACTGCGTCAGTGTGTGTCCGAAGGGGCTGAACCCGACGCGCGCCATCGGCCATATTAAGTCGATGCTGCTGCAGCGCAGCGCGTAAGCAACACGGTCTGTCCCGGATGGTGCTAGCGCTTATCCGGGCTACCAAAGCAGTAGCCCCGGCAAGCGTTAGCGCCGCCGGGGGATATAGCAGGAAATCTTTAAAAACCGCCACAAGATGTACCAGTAATCGAGGCGTTCAGTGCGAGGTAAGGCGGCAACTGAGCGCATCCCCGGGAGCATAGTGAACTATGTGACCGGGGTAAGCGAAGGCAGCCAACGCAACCGCAGCCTGAACGCTGAAGATTAATGGCAGTTTTTAAAGGTTCCTTAGCGGATAGAAACCACAACTCGTCCGCAACAAGTGAACCCCGGCACGTGCACTCGGTGTGCGTGGTAGTTTCTACGGCGAAATAAGCATATGAATGCTTAAGGGATCACGATGCAGAACGGCGCAATGAAAGCCTGGCTGGACTCTTCTTACCTCTCTGGTTCGAACCAGAGCTGGATAGAACAGCTCTATGAAGACTTCTTAACCGATCCTGACTCTGTTGACGCCAACTGGCGTTCAATGTTCCAGCAGTTACCTGGCACCGGAGTTAAACCGGATCAATTTCATTCCAAAACGCGTGATTATTTCCGTCGACTGGCGAAGGATGCCTCACGTTACACTTCTTCGATTTCCGACCCAGACACCAATGTGAAGCAGGTTAAAGTCCTGCAGCTCATCAACGCATACCGTTTCCGTGGCCACCAGCAGGCGAATCTCGATCCGCTGGGGCTGTGGAAGCAAGAGAGAGTGGCGGATCTCGATCCGGCCTACCACGATCTGACCGAGGCCGATTTCCAGGAAAGCTATAACGTAGGTTCATTTGCCATCGGTAAAGATACGATGAAGCTGGGCGAGCTGATTGCCGCCCTCAAGCAAACCTACTGCGGCTCCATCGGCGCGGAATACATGCATATCACCTCTACCGAAGAAAAACGCTGGATCCAGCAGCGCATTGAATCGGTAGCTGGCAAAGCGAGCTTTACCGCGGAAGAGAAAAAACGCTTCCTCAGCGAACTGACCGCCGCGGAAGGTCTGGAGCGCTACCTCGGCGCCAAATTCCCGGGGGCGAAGCGCTTCTCGCTGGAGGGTGGCGACGCCCTGATCCCGATGCTCAAAGAGATGATCCGCCATGCAGGCAAAAGCGGCACCCGCGAAGTGGTGCTGGGCATGGCGCACCGCGGCCGTCTGAACGTGCTGGTCAACGTGCTGGGTAAAAAACCGCAGGACCTGTTCGACGAGTTCGCGGGCAAACATAAAGAACACCTCGGCACCGGCGACGTGAAGTACCACATGGGCTTCTCTTCCGATATGGAAACCGAAGGCGGTCTGGTGCACCTGGCGCTGGCGTTTAACCCGTCGCACCTCGAGATCGTCAGCCCGGTGGTTATCGGTTCCGTACGCGCCCGTCTGGATCGTCTGGACGAGCCAAGCAGCAACAAAGTTCTGCCTATTACCATCCACGGCGACGCCGCCGTCACCGGCCAGGGCGTGGTTCAGGAAACTCTGAACATGTCCAAAGCCCGCGGTTACGAAGTGGGCGGTACCGTGCGCATCGTTATCAACAACCAGGTGGGCTTCACGACCTCTAACCCGCTGGATGCGCGCTCAACGCCGTACTGCACCGACATCGGTAAAATGGTGCAGGCGCCGATTTTCCACGTCAATGCGGACGATCCGGAAGCGGTCGCCTTCGTCACCCGTCTGGCGCTTGATTTCCGCAATACCTTTAAACGCGATGTCTTCATTGACCTGGTGTGCTACCGCCGTCACGGCCACAACGAAGCCGATGAGCCGAGCGCAACCCAGCCGCTGATGTATCAGAAGATCAAAAAGCATCCGACTCCGCGCAAAATCTATGCTGACAAGCTGGAGCAGGAGAAGGTGGCGACTCTGGAAGATGCGACCGAGCAGGTTAACCTCTATCGCGATGCGCTGGATGCCGGCGAATGCGTGGTGCAGGAATGGCGTCCGATGAATATGCATTCCTTTACCTGGTCGCCGTACCTCAACCACGAGTGGGACGAGAGCTATCCGGATAAAGTTGAGCCGAAACGTCTGCAGGAGTTGGCCAAACGCATCAGCACGGTACCGGAAGGTATCGAAATGCAGTCCCGCGTGGCGAAAATTTACGCCGACCGCCAGGCGATGGCGGCAGGCGAGAAGCTGTTTGACTGGGGCGGTGCCGAAAACCTGGCCTACGCCACGCTGGTTGACGAAGGTATTCCGGTTCGTCTGTCCGGCGAAGACTCCGGCCGCGGCACCTTCTTCCACCGTCATGCGGTGATCCATAACCAGACCAATGGTTCAACCTACACGCCGCTGCAGCATGTCCATAACGGCCAGGGCCAGTTCCGCGTTTGGGACTCGGTACTGTCCGAAGAAGCGGTGCTGGCGTTCGAATATGGTTACGCCACCGCCGAGCCGCGCACTCTGACCATCTGGGAAGCGCAGTTTGGCGACTTCGCCAACGGTGCGCAGGTGGTGATCGACCAGTTCATCTCCTCCGGTGAGCAGAAGTGGGGAAGGATGTGCGGCCTGGTGATGCTCCTGCCGCACGGTTACGAAGGCCAGGGCCCGGAGCACTCCTCCGCGCGTCTGGAGCGTTATCTGCAGCTGTGCGCTGAACAAAACATGCAGGTCTGCGTGCCGTCCACGCCGGCACAGGTTTATCACATGCTGCGTCGCCAGGCGCTGCGCGGTATGCGTCGTCCGCTGGTGGTGATGTCGCCGAAGTCGCTGCTGCGTCATCCGCTGGCGGTCTCCAGCATGGATGAGCTGGCGAACGGCACTTTCCTGCCGGCTATTGGTGAAATCGATCAACTTGATCCGCAGGCTGTGAAGCGCGTTGTGCTGTGCTCTGGTAAGGTTTACTACGACCTGCTGGAACAGCGCCGCAAAAACGAGCAAAAAGATGTCGCTATCGTTCGTATCGAGCAGCTCTATCCGTTCCCGCATCAGGCGGTGCAGGAAGCGCTGAAAGCGTATGCGCACGTGCATGATTTTGTCTGGTGCCAGGAAGAGCCGCTCAACCAGGGCGCATGGTACTGCAGCCAGCATCACTTCCGTGAAGTGATTCCGTTTGGGGCCTCTCTGCGTTATGCAGGCCGCCCGGCCTCCGCCTCTCCGGCGGTAGGGTATATGTCCGTTCACCAGAAACAGCAACAAGATCTGGTCAATGACGCGCTGAACGTCGATTAATTAAAGGATACACAATGAGTAGCGTAGATATTCTGGTTCCCGACCTGCCTGAGTCCGTAGCTGACGCAACCGTCGCCACCTGGCACAAAAAACCGGGCGACGCGGTCGTCCGTGACGAAGTTCTGGTCGAAATCGAAACTGACAAAGTGGTACTGGAAGTACCGGCATCAGCGGACGGCATTCTGGATGCAGTGCTGGAAGACGAGGGCGCCACCGTCCTGTCTCGCCAGATCCTTGGCCGCCTGCGCGAAGGCAACAGCGCAGGTAAAGAAAGCAGCGAGAAAGCCGATGCGAAAGCGTCCACTCCGGCGCAGCGTCAGCAGGCCTCTCTGGAAGAGCAGAACAACGACGCGCTGAGCCCGGCGATCCGTCGTCTGCTGGCTGAACACAACCTTGACCCAGCGGCCATCAAAGGCACTGGCGTCGGCGGCCGTCTGACCCGCGAAGACGTTGAGAAACATCTGGCGAAAGCCCCGGCGCCGGCAGAAGCCAAAGCGCCAGCCGTCGCCCCGGCAGCCGCGCCGGCGCCGCAGCTGGGCCACCGTTCGGAAAAACGCGTCCCGATGACCCGCCTGCGTAAACGCGTAGCCGAACGTCTGCTGGAAGCGAAAAACTCTACCGCCATGCTGACGACCTTTAACGAAGTCAACATGAAGCCCATCATGGATCTGCGTAAGCAGTACGGTGAGGCGTTCGAAAAACGTCATGGCATCCGCCTGGGCTTTATGTCCTTCTACGTGAAAGCGGTAGTGGAAGCGCTGAAACGCTATCCGGAAGTGAACGCTTCCATCGATGGCGACGACGTGGTGTACCACAACTACTTCGACGTCAGCATGGCCGTATCCACTCCGCGCGGTCTGGTCACCCCGGTTCTGCGTGACGTCGACCTGCTGGGCATGGCGGATATCGAAAAGAATATCAAAGAGCTGGCAGTGAAAGGCCGCGACGGCAAGCTGACCGTAGACGACCTGACCGGCGGTAACTTCACTATTACCAACGGCGGCGTCTTCGGCTCCCTGATGTCCACGCCGATCATCAACCCACCGCAGAGCGCTATTCTGGGTATGCATGCCATTAAAGACCGTCCGATGGCGGTCAATGGCAAGGTAGAGATCCTGCCGATGATGTACCTGGCGCTCTCCTATGACCACCGTCTGATCGACGGACGTGAATCGGTAGGCTTCCTGGTGGCGATTAAAGAGCTGCTGGAAGATCCGACCCGTCTGCTGCTGGACGTGTAGTCAGCAAGCGTATTACCTACCGTAGGCCGGATAACACGCGTTAGCGCCGTTATCAGGCCTACAGGTTTAAAGATAATTACACCCTGAAGGATGGACTGAACACATGAACTTACATGAATATCAGGCAAAACAACTTTTTGCCCGCTATGGCTTACCGGCGCCGGTGGGTTATGCCTGTACTACTCCGCGTGAAGCAGAAGAAGCCGCTTCAAAAATCGGCGCGGGTCCGTGGGTAGTGAAATGTCAGGTTCACGCTGGTGGCCGCGGCAAAGCGGGCGGTGTGAAAGTAGTTAAGAGCAAAGAAGAGATCCGCGCATTTGCCGAGCACTGGCTGGGCAAACGTCTGGTGACCTATCAAACAGATGCGAACGGCCAGCCGGTTAACCAGATCCTGGTTGAAGCGGCGACCGATATTGACAAAGAGCTGTACCTGGGCGCGGTTGTTGACCGCAGCTCCCGTCGCGTGGTGTTCATGGCGTCTACCGAAGGCGGCGTGGAAATCGAGAAAGTGGCGGAAGAGACCCCGCACCTGATCCACAAGATCGCCATCGATCCGCTGGCGGGCCCGATGCCTTACCAGGGTCGTGAACTGGCGTTCAAACTGGGTCTGGAAGGTAAACAGGTTCAGCAGTTCACCAAGATTTTCATGGGGCTGGCGACCATTTTCCTTGAGCGCGACCTGGCGCTGATCGAGATCAACCCGCTGGTGATCACCAAGCAGGGCGACCTGATCTGCCTCGACGGCAAACTGGGCGCTGACGGCAACGCGCTGTTCCGCCAGCCGGATCTGCGCGAAATGCGCGATCAGTCTCAGGAAGACCCACGTGAAGCGCAGGCGGCGCAGTGGGAACTGAACTACGTCGCGCTGGACGGCAACATCGGCTGCATGGTTAACGGCGCAGGCCTGGCGATGGGTACCATGGACATCGTTAAGCTGCACGGCGGCGAACCGGCTAACTTCCTCGACGTAGGCGGCGGCGCGACCAAAGAGCGCGTGACCGAAGCGTTCAAAATCATCCTCTCTGACGACAACGTTAAAGCGGTGCTGGTTAACATCTTCGGCGGCATCGTGCGTTGCGACCTGATCGCTGACGGCATCATCGGCGCGGTAGCGGAAGTAGGGGTTAACGTTCCGGTTGTTGTACGTCTGGAAGGTAACAACGCCGAACTGGGCGCGAAAAAACTGGCTGACAGCGGCCTGAATATTATTGCAGCGAAAAGTCTGACGGACGCAGCACAGCAGGTTGTTGCCGCAGTGGAGGGGAAATAATGTCAGTTTTAATTAATAAAGATACCAAGGTTATCTGCCAGGGCTTCACCGGTAGCCAGGGGACCTTCCACTCTGAACAAGCGATCGCTTACGGTACGCAAATGGTTGGCGGCGTGACGCCAGGCAAAGGCGGCACCACTCACCTGGGCCTGCCGGTGTTCAACACCGTGCGCGAAGCCGTTGAAGCGACCGGCGCGACCGCGACCGTGATCTACGTTCCGGCGCCGTTCTGCAAAGATTCCATCCTGGAAGCGATCGACGCGGGCATTAAGCTTATCATCACCATCACCGAAGGTATCCCAACGCTGGATATGCTGACCGTGAAGGTGAAGCTGGACGAAGCGGGCGTGCGTATGATCGGCCCGAACTGCCCGGGCGTTATCACTCCGGGCGAGTGCAAAATCGGCATCATGCCGGGTCACATTCACAAGCCGGGTAAAGTGGGCATCGTTTCCCGTTCCGGCACCCTGACCTATGAAGCGGTTAAGCAGACCACCGACTACGGCTTCGGCCAGTCTACCTGCGTCGGTATCGGCGGCGACCCGATCCCGGGCTCCAACTTCATCGATATCCTGAAGATGTTCGAGGAAGATCCGCAGACCGAAGCGATCGTCATGATCGGTGAGATCGGCGGCAGCGCGGAAGAAGAAGCGGCTGCTTATATTAAAGATCATGTCACTAAGCCGGTTGTCGGCTACATCGCGGGCGTTACCGCGCCGAAAGGCAAGCGTATGGGCCACGCGGGCGCTATCATCGCCGGCGGTAAAGGTACAGCGGATGAGAAATTCGCAGCGCTGGAAGCGGCGGGTGTGAAAACTGTTCGCAGCCTGGCCGACATCGGCGAAGCGCTGAAAGCTATTATCAAGTAAACCCTCTCTGCTTGTCCGCAAGCAGAAATCTGTCCGATTTCGACATGGTTGGCCACCGTCAGGTGGCCTTTTTTGTGACCGTTATCCCGTCTCGTCAGAACCGCAGCGCCAACAACGAATTGATTTTCTGCGAAAAGCCCTATCTATCATATTGATTTAATTTATTATTTAATAAGTATTTTCGATGCGCTGTAGTGGCTAAAAAAATATACCCCGGGTGTACCGTAGGGAAACAAAAGCGGCAGCGAAAAAGCGTGGGGCAGGGGATAAGGAAGCAGATAAAATACTGTGAGCGGTCTAACATTATTCGGATCGGTTCCTTTTTTTTGTTTTTTTTTCCACGACGTTAAATAATATTACCTATGATTCTCATATCTCTCTTTTTAGTAACTGGAAAAGCCATAGTTTAAACACTTAATTAACATTAAGTTCACCAATATTCTTTATTGGGCTACATAATTAACACATAGAGTAAAAATTGATTTATATCAATACTTAATCCTTGGAAAAATCCCTCAAAAAACGTTAAATTGTCTCAAGTCAAATTGGCTGAATTCAGCCATCTTCACTATATATTGATCACCGTCGAAAAATGTAAAACTGGAACAATAAAAACATATTTATTGTAAGGTTATTGCGGCGTAATATATTGGGGAATCAATTGGGTTTTTCGTTAACGTATTTGTAACCTTACCCTGGCATGGTTTTACCTTCGATTGAAACCTGCTGTGGACGGGCGACAAATAAATTTGTATTGGGGCATGCGTATGAGCCAGAGCTTCTCGGTTCATTTTCGGAGTCTTCATGCGATGAGCAAGGAGTCATGATGTTAGATATAGTCGAACTGTCGCGCTTACAGTTTGCCTTGACCGCGATGTACCACTTCCTGTTTGTGCCGCTAACGCTCGGTATGGCGTTCCTGCTGGCCATCATGGAAACGGTCTACGTCCTTTCCGGCAAACAGATTTATAAAGATATGACCAAATTCTGGGGCAAGTTGTTTGGTATCAACTTCGCGCTGGGTGTGGCGACCGGTCTGACCATGGAGTTCCAGTTCGGGACTAACTGGTCGTATTACTCACACTACGTGGGCGATATCTTTGGTGCGCCGCTGGCCATTGAAGGTCTGATGGCCTTCTTCCTCGAATCCACCTTTGTAGGTCTGTTCTTCTTCGGTTGGGATCGTCTGGGCAAAGTTCAGCACATGGCCGTCACCTGGCTGGTTGCGCTGGGTTCCAACCTCTCCGCGCTGTGGATCCTTGTCGCCAACGGCTGGATGCAGAACCCTATCGCATCGGACTTCAACTTCGAAACCATGCGTATGGAGATGGTCAGCTTCTCTGAACTGGTGCTCAACCCGGTCGCCCAGGTGAAATTCGTTCACACTGTGGCGTCGGGCTATGTCACCGGCGCGATGTTCATCCTGGCGATTAGCTCCTGGTACATGCTGAAAGGTCGCGACTTCGCCTTTGCCAAGCGCTCCTTTGCCATCGCAGCCAGCTTCGGTATGGCGGCGATCCTCTCCGTTATTGTGCTGGGTGACGAATCCGGTTACGAAATGGGTGACGTGCAGAAAACCAAACTGGCGGCTATCGAAGCAGAGTGGGAAACCCAGCCTGCGCCGGCGGCCTTCACCCTGTTTGGTATTCCCGATCAGAATGCGCAGACCAACCACTTTGCGATCCAGATCCCCTACGCGCTGGGCATCATTGCTACCCGCTCGGTGGACAAGCCGGTTATCGGCCTCAAGGATCTGATGGTTCAGCACGAAGAGCGTATCCGTAACGGCATGAAAGCCTACGCGCTGCTGGAACAGCTGCGCGCCGGTTCAACCGATCAGGCCGTGCGTGACCAGTTCAATAACGTGAAGAAGGACCTCGGTTATGGCCTGCTGTTGAAGCGCTATACCCCGAACGTCGCTGACGCCACGGAAGAGCAGATCGCCAAAGCGACCAAAGACTCCATTCCAAGCGTCGCACCGCTGTACTTCGCCTTCCGTATCATGGTGGCGTGCGGCATCCTGATGCTGCTGATTATAGGCGCCTCCTTCTGGAGCGTGATCCGTAACCGCATCGGCGAGAAAAAATGGCTGCTGCGCGCCGCATTCTACGGCCTGCCGCTGCCGTGGATTGCCGTGGAGTCGGGCTGGTTTGTTGCCGAATACGGCCGTCAGCCGTGGGCGATTGGTGAAGTCCTGCCGACGGCGGTGGCTAACTCATCATTGACCGCGGGCGACCTGATCTTCTCAATGTTGCTGATCTGTGGTCTGTACACGCTGTTCCTGGTGGCTGAACTGTTCCTGATGTTCAAGTTTGCCCGCAAAGGACCTAGCAGCCTGAAAACCGGCCGCTATCACTTTGAACAGTCCTCTGCGGCTATTCAGTCGGCACGCTAAGACAGGAGTCGTCAAATGATCGATTATGAAGTATTGCGTTTTATCTGGTGGCTGCTGATTGGCATTCTGCTGATTGGTTTTGCCGTCGCCGACGGGTTCGACATGGGGGTGGGCATGCTCACCCGCTTCCTCGGCCGCAACGACACCGAGCGTCGGATTATGATCAACGCCATCGCCCCGCACTGGGACGGTAACCAGGTGTGGCTGATCACCGCCGGCGGCGCGCTGTTCGCTGCCTGGCCGATGGTTTACGCCGCGGCGTTTTCTGGCTTCTATGTGGCGATGATTCTGGTGCTGGCCTCGCTGTTCTTCCGTCCGGTCGGTTTTGACTACCGTTCCAAGATCGAGGACACCCGCTGGCGCAACATGTGGGACTGGGGCATCTTCATCGGTAGCTTCGTGCCGCCGCTGGTGATTGGCGTGGCCTTTGGCAACCTGCTGCAGGGCGTGCCGTTCCACGTCGATGAATACCTGCGTCTGTTCTATACCGGTAACTTCTTCCAGTTGCTGAACCCGTTTGGTCTGCTGGCCGGTATCGTCAGCGTGGCGATGATCCTGACTCAGGGCGCCACCTATCTGCAGATGCGTACCGTAGGCGAACTGCACCTGCGTACTCGCACCGTTTCCATGGTGGCGGCGCTGGTGACGCTGGTCTGCTTCGCGCTGGCGGGCGTGTGGGTCTACTACGGCATCGACGGCTATGTGGTGAAATCGGTGATTGACCATACCGGCCCGTCTAACCCGCTGACCAAGGAAGTGGTGCGGGAAGCTGGCGCGTGGATGGTGAACTTTAACAATATGCCAGCGCTGTGGGCGGTGCCTGCCCTGGGCGTGGTGTTGCCGCTGCTGACCGTCGTTTCGACCAAAGCGGATAAAGGTGCCTGGGCATTCCTGTTCTCCTCGCTGACCCTGGCCTGCATCATTCTGACTGCCGGTATCGCGATGTTCCCGTTCATCATGCCGTCCAGCACTATGCTGAACGCCAGCCTGACAATGTGGGACGCGACCTCCAGTCAGCGGACGCTGAACCTGATGACCTACGTGGCGATTGTTTTCGTGCCGATCATTCTGGCCTACACCAGCTGGTGTTACTGGAAGATGTTTGGCCGCATCACGCGCGAAGACATCGAAAAGAATACCCACTCGCTGTACTAAGGTAAGGAGCTATATATGTGGTACTTCGCATGGATTTTGGGAACGCTTCTTGCCTGTGCTTTTGGGGTCATTACCGCGCTGGCGCTTGAGCACGTGGAAGCCACCAAAGCCGGGAAGAAAGAAGAAATCTGATGAAATTTATCGCTACTCTGTACGCGATAATGGACAAGCGCCCGCTCCGGGCGCTTTCCTTGTTGATGGCGCTGCTGCTGGCTGGCTGCATTTTCTGGGATCCGTCGCGCTTTGCGGCGAAGACCAGCGAGCTGGAAATCTGGCATGGTTTCTTGCTGATGTGGGCGGTTTGCAGCGGCGTTATTCACGGCGTGGGCTTTCGCCCGCGTGCCGTTCACTGGCAGGGGATTTTTTGTCCGCTTATCGCTGATATCGTGCTCGCTTTAGGTCTCTTCTTTTTCTTCTTTTGAATAAGAGATCTCTGTTAATGCTATGGGCTTGCATAAGCCCATAAAAATTTACGCCCCGTTTACTTTCCCCCATTCCAAACCACCTTTCCCGCGCGTATAGTAGCGAAGTTTGAAAGCTCTAACCTTTTTTTGCATTACCGGGATGTAAAGTGAATACAACGCTGTTTCGATGGCCGGTTCGGGTCTACTACGAAGATACCGATGCCGGTGGTGTGGTTTACCACGCCAGTTACGTCGCTTTTTATGAAAGAGCACGCACAGAGATGCTGCGCCACCATCACTTTAGTCAACAGGTGCTGTTGGCTGAACGCGTTGCCTTCGTGGTTCGCAAAATGACGCTGGAGTATTTTGCCCCCGCCAGACTCGACGACATGCTCGAAGTCCAGACGGAAATTACCTCGATGCGCGGCACCTCTTTGGTTTTCACGCAGCGAATCGTCAACGCCGAGAATACAGTGTTAAACGAAGCTGAGGTTCTCATTGTGTGCGTTGATCCACTCTTAATGAAGCCACGTGCGCTTCCCAAGTCTATTGTCGCGGAGTTTAAGCAGTGACTGACATGAATATCCTTGATTTGTTCCTGAAGGCGAGCCTTCTGGTAAAACTTATCATGTTGATTTTGATTGGTTTTTCTATCGCTTCCTGGGCTATCATTATTCAGAGAACGCGTATCCTTAACTCGGCCGCGCGTGAAGCTGAAGCGTTCGAGGACAAATTCTGGTCCGGGATCGAGCTCTCTCGTCTGTACCAGGAGAGCCAGGGGCGTCGCGATAACCTGACCGGTTCGGAACAAATCTTCTACAGCGGTTTCAAAGAGTTTGCACGCCTGCATCGGGCTAACAGCCATGCGCCGGAAGCGATTGTCGAAGGGGCATCGCGCGCGATGCGTATTTCGATGAACCGCGAACTGGAAACGCTGGAGACCCATATTCCGTTCCTCGGCACCGTAGGCTCGATCAGCCCGTATATCGGTCTGTTCGGTACCGTCTGGGGGATTATGCACGCCTTTATCGCCCTTGGCGCGGTGAAGCAGGCCACCCTGCAGATGGTGGCGCCAGGTATCGCCGAAGCGCTGATCGCCACCGCGATTGGTCTGTTCGCCGCAATCCCGGCGGTCATGGCGTATAACCGCCTGAACCAGCGCGTGAACAAGCTTGAACTGAATTACGACAACTTTATGGAAGAGTTCACCGCTATTCTGCACCGTCAGGCCTTTACCACCAGCGAAAGCAATAAGGGGTAAGCCATGGCCAGAGCACGTGGACGCGGACGTCGCGAACTGAAGTCCGAGATCAACATCGTTCCGCTGCTGGATGTCCTGCTGGTGCTGCTGCTGATCTTTATGGCAACGGCGCCGATCATTACGCAGAGCGTGGAAGTCGATCTGCCGGACGCCACGGAATCGCAAGCGGTGAAAAGCAATGACGATCCGCCGGTGATTGTGGAAGTCTCCGGGGTAGGGCAGTACAGCGTGAAGGTGGGGCAGGAGACGCTGTCCCAGCTGCCGCCGGAGCAGGTAATTGCCGAAGCGAAGCGTCGTCTTGAAGCCAATGAAAAAACGGTATTCCTGATCGGCGGTGCGAAAGACGTCCCTTACGATGAAATTATTAAAGCGCTGAACCTGTTGCATAGTGCAGGGGTTAAATCGGTCGGCTTGATGACCAAACCTATTTAATCGCTTCAGGTAGGTGCGTCCGCGCGGCGTCCGGTGGCGGGTATCGCTCGCCGTCGGTGCGCATCGCGGATACAGGCGAACAGTTTTTGGGAACCGATAGTGTCAAAGGCAACCGAACAAAACGACAAGCTTAAACGAGCGATCATCATTTCAGTCGCGCTGCACATCATTCTGATCGCGCTGCTGATCTGGAGTTCGTTTGACGAGCATCTGGATGCCTCTGCCGGCGGCGGCGGCGGATCGTCGATTGATGCCGTCATGGTCGATCCGGGGGCGGTGGTAAATAACTATAACCGTCAGCAACAGCAGCAGGCCAGCGCACGTCGCGCCGCTGAACAGCGTGAAAAACAGGCGCAGCAGCAGGCGGAAGAGTTACGTGAGAAACAGGCGGCGGAACAGGAACGGCTGAAACAGCTCGAACAGGAGCGGCTGCAGGCGCAGGAAGCGGCGAAAGAAGCGAAGGAGCAGCAGAAGCAGGCTGAAGAAGCGGCTGCCAAGGCCGCCGCGGCGGCAAAAGCCAAAGCGGACGCACAGGCAAAAGAAGCGCAGGAAGCCGCTGCCAAAGCGGCCGCCGAGGCGAAAGCGAAGGCGGATGCCCAGGCGAAAGCGGCAGAACAGGCGGCGGCCAAGGCGGCTGCTGACGCGAAGAAGCAGGCCGAAGCCGCTGCAGCGAAAGCCGCTGCCGAGGCGAAGAAACAGGCGGAAGCTGAAGCGGCGAAAGCTGCGGCCGAGGCGCAGAAGAAAGCGGAAGCGGCGGCTGCGAAGAAAGCGCAACAGGAAGCGGAGAAAAAAGCCCAGCAGGAAGCGGCTAAGCAGGCGGCAGCTGAAAAAGCGGCTGCCGAAAAAGCCGCTGAGAAAGCCGCCGCGCAAAAAGCGGCCGCTGAGAAGGCCGCCGCCGAGAAAGCCGCAGCCGCTGAAAAAGCGGCGGCAGCGAAAGCGGCTGCAGCAGAGAAGGCTGCAGCTGATAAAGCGGCCAAGGCGGCAGCAGCAAAAGCCGCGGCGGCGAAGAAAGCGGCGGCTGCGAAAGAAGCGGACGGCGTAGACAACCTGCTCGGCGATCTGAGTTCTGGTAAGAATGCGCCTAAAACAGGCGGTGGGGCCAAAGGAAACAATGCCTCCGCTGCCGGGAGTGGTAATACTAAAAACAGTGCCTCAGGGGCTGATATCAACAACTATGCCGGACAGATAAAATCGGCGATTGAAAGTAAGTTTTATGACGCATCGTCCTATGCGGGCAAAACATGTACCTTGCGTATCAAACTTGCTCCTGACGGCCTGTTGTTAAATATACAGTCCGAAGGTGGTGATCCTGCTCTGTGCCAGGCCGCTCTTGCCGCAGCCCGACAGGCTAAGTTTCCGAAACCACCTAGCCAGGCAGTATATGAAGTCTTCAAAAATGCGCCACTGGACTTCAAACCTCAGTGACATTTTTCCCCGTGCAAACGGGGAAAAACAATCTATGGTAGTCACAGGGTTTTGGTAGTTTTGTATATTTGAGTTTGTTAACATTCTGCTAAATTATCGTGGGCTTTCCGCCCGGATAAGGGAGATATGATGAAGCAGGCATTACGAGTAGCATTTGGTTTTTTAATGCTGTGGGCGGCGGTGCTGCACGCAGAAGTACGTATCGAGATCACCCAGGGGGTGGACTCGGCACGCCCTATCGGCGTGGTACCGTTCCAGTGGGCCGGCCAGGGCGCTGCGCCGGAAGATGTCGGTGGTATCGTGGCAGCTGACCTGCGCAACAGCGGTAAATTCAATCCGCTGGATCGCTCGCGTCTGCCGCAGCAGCCGACCAGTGCCCAGGAAGTGCAGCCTGCTGCCTGGTCTGCGCTGGGTATTGACGCCGTAGTCGTCGGCCAGGTCACGCAAAATCCGGATGGTTCTTATCAGGTTGCGTATCAACTGGTGGACACCGGCGGAGCGCCGGGCACAACGCTGGCGCAAGGTTCTTTTAAAGTCACTAAGCAGTACCTGCGCTATGCGGCGCACGCGGCCAGCGACGCGGTATTTGAGAAGCTGACCGGCATCAAGGGCGCCTTCCGTACCCGTATCGCCTACGTGGTGCAGAAAAACGGCGGCCAGTACCCTTACGAACTGCGCGTGTCCGACTACGATGGTTACAACCAGTTCCTGGTTCACCGTTCCTCCCAGCCGCTGATGTCCCCGGCCTGGTCTCCGGACGGTTCTAAACTGGCCTACGTTACCTTTGAAAGCGGTCGTTCTGCGCTGGTGGTTCAGACCCTGGCGAACGCCTCTGTGCGTCAGATCGCCTCCTTCCCGCAGCACAACGGCGCCCCGGCGTTCTCACCGGATGGTTCTAAACTGGCGTTCGCGCTGTCGAAAACCGGTAGCCTGAACCTGTACGTAATGGATCTGGGATCCGGTCAGATTCGTCAGGTGACCAACGGTCGCAGCAACAACACCGAACCAAGCTGGTTCCCGGACAGCCAGAATCTGGCCTTCACTTCTGACCAGGCAGGTCGTCCGCAGGTATATAAAGTCAACATTAATGGCGGCACGCCGCAGCGTATCACCTGGGAAGGTTCTCAGAACCAGGACGCCGACGTGAGCGCGGATGGTAAAACCATGGTAATGGTCAGCTCGGCCGGCGGTCAGCAGCACATTGCCAAACAAGATCTGGAAACGGGTGGTGTACAGGTTCTGTCATCAACGTTTTTAGACGAAACGCCAAGTCTGGCACCTAACGGCACTATGGTAATCTACAGCTCTTCTCAGGGGATGGGATCCGTGCTGAATCTGGTTTCTACAGATGGGCGTTTCAAAGCGCGTCTTCCGGCAACTGATGGACAGGTAAAATCGCCTGCCTGGTCGCCGTATCTGTGATAATAAATAATTGATTATTAAAGGAATCAAAGAAATGCAACTGAACAAAGTGCTGAAAGGGCTGATGATCGCTCTGCCGGTTATGGCAATCGCGGCATGTTCTTCTAACAAGAACGCCAGCAACGACCAGAGCGGTGAAGGCATGCTGGGTGCCGGCACTGGTATGGACGCTAACGGTAACGGCGGCAACATGTCTTCTGAAGAGCAAGCTCGTCTGCAGATGCAGCAGCTGCAGCAGAACAACATCGTTTACTTCGATCTCGACAAGTACGATATCCGTTCTGACTTCGCTGCTATGCTGGACGCGCACGCTAACTTCCTGCGCAGCAACCCGTCCTACAAAGTGACTGTAGAAGGTCACGCGGATGAGCGCGGTACGCCGGAATACAACATCGCTCTGGGTGAGCGTCGTGCTAACGCCGTTAAGATGTATCTGCAGGGCAAAGGTGTTTCTGCCGATCAGATCTCCATCGTTTCTTACGGTAAAGAAAAACCAGCAGTACTGGGTCATGACGAAGCGGCATATGCCAAAAACCGTCGCGCCGTACTGGTTTACTAAGAGAATTGCATGAGCAGTAACTTCAGACATCATTTATTGAGTCTGTCGTTACTGGTTGGCATAGCGGCCCCCTGGGCCGCTTTTGCTCAGGCGCCAATCAGTAGTGTCGGCTCAGGCTCGGTCGAAGACCGCGTCACTCAACTCGAGCGTATTTCCAATGCTCACAGCCAGCTTTTAACCCAACTCCAGCAACAACTCTCTGATAACCAGACTGACATTGATTCTCTCCGCGGGCAGATCCAGGAGAACCAGTACCAGCTGAATCAGATCGTTGAGCGCCAGAAACAGATTCTGCTGCAGATAGATAGTCTGAGCAGCGGTGGCGGCGCAGCATCAGGTGCGCAGGCTCCGTCGTCTTCTGGCGATCAGAGCGCGGCTGCCACCAGCGCAGCGCCAGCGGCCACCTCAGGCGCCCCGGCGATGACCGGCGATGCGAACACCGATTATAATGCCGCTATTGCCCTGGTGAAGGATGCCTCACGCCAGGATGACGCGATGGTGGCGTTTCAAAACTTCGTCAAAAAGTACCCGGATTCAACCTACCAGCCAAACGCTAACTACTGGCTCGGGCAGTTGAACTACAATAAGGGGAGAAAAGACGACGCGGCGTTTTACTTCGCTTCGGTGGTGAAGAACTACCCGAAATCGCCAAAAGCGCCTGACGCGATGTTTAAAGTCGGCGTGATCATGCAGGACAAAGGTGATACCGCGAAAGCGAAAGCGGTTTACCAGCAGGTGATCAACAAATTCCCCGGCACCGACGGTGCGAAACAAGCGCAAAAACGACTTAATGCTCTTGGTTGATTACGGCATGACCAGAAATCGCGTTATTTCTGGTCTTGTCGCCTGAATCGCCAGCAGTTAAGTGATCTTTATCGAAATTTTAGTTGCGCTGAATTCTGAAATCAGTAATATATGCCGCCGTTGCCAAGGGATATCAAACAAGCCCAAAGCAATGCCAGAGTGGGTCGTTAGCTCAGTTGGTAGAGCAGTTGACTTTTAATCAATTGGTCGCAGGTTCGAATCCTGCACGACCCACCAA